>OAVR01000001.1_pt1 | contig 753104 bp, 705 predicted proteins | sample 1476451 | NCBI WGS metagenome assembly OAVR01 (sample SAMEA2580105, study PRJEB22360) | human gut metagenome | biome: human gut; feature: human-associated habitat; material: faeces | place: Denmark | collected 2008/2010 | reverse complement strand
GTATGATACTTAATTATATCATTTTAGTAGTTTACACAGACTATTTTACACTCTCTCTCTTTATCATTTTTTATTTCTTTTTTCTTTTATAACCTCATTAATATTTCTTTTTATTTCATAACTTTTACTATCTTTTTTTAAGGTTTTTAATTCATTATAATCAAGCCCCTGAAACATTCTATTCATTCTCCAAAAGAAATCAGTTCTTTTTTGTTCTAATAAGTAATTTATATTATTCATCTTCCTTAATTTTTCTAAATTATCCTTTTTACAAGTCTTCAATTCATTTTCAGTATATATTTTTATTAATCTTAATATATACTCATGATAATCCCTATAAGCTAAGCTTTTTTCACATATATTTAAAACACTTAAAATTCTGCTCATCTCTTGCTCCTTTTAATAATCCTATATATTCTTTCTAACTTTAATATATTACTTATTTTTTTATTTGTTACCTTAATTTAAGAGTTATAAAAAAAACTACATAGATATATTCTATGTAGTCTTTTAAAAATTATTTATATTTTTTATTCATCATAAAGTATCATAATAGAATGAGATTTTATTTTAGGAATTTCATTCTCACTTACTCTTTTTATAATTGATTCATTTACTACTCCATCTTGTACTACTATATTCCAAAATCCATTACTTGATTTAGGCATAGAAGAAATTACATTATAATCATCAATGGTAGTTCCATTATATATGACAACTATATTTTTCCACAAATCTTCATTAGCATTATTTTTATAGTGAGCTATTATTACTCCACTAGTGTCATTATTTTCATAAAAATAAACATCTAAATTTTTTATTATATCCTCTGGATTTTTCATTCTAAAAGCACTGTGATTTTTTCTTAAACTTATTAAGTCTTTATAATAATTAAAAACATCAATATATCTTTCTTTCTCTGCCCAATTTAAGGCATTTATTCTATCCGGACTCTTATAGCTATTATGATCTCCATCTTTAGATCTTAAGAATTCAGCCCCAGATTGAATAAAGGGAATTCCTTGAGAAGTAAATAATATAGAAGCTCCAAGTAAATCTTCCTTAACATAAAAATTATCTAATATATTTTCTTCATTAAAGTCTCTATAATGTCCTTTTTCCACACTATGATTCTGACTTTTTACTATTTGATCCCATAGGGTATAGTTATCATGTGCTTCTAAATAATTTATACTTTCCATAGGTTTATAGGTTATTGAATTTATTGATCCTTTAATTCCTTCTATAACTTGCCAAGCTTTATTCTTATTATGCTGCTCTCCATTTATAAATCCATTAGAAGGGTCATTATTTCCTCTTAATGCATTTCTAAATTCATCATTAAATATAGAAAATCCTAGCCCTTTTTGACTTCCTCTATAAGTTCCATTACTTAAAGGTGAACTTCCTCCCTTCCAAGGCTCACCATAAATAAGTATTTTTTCATCAATCTCTTCACTTCTCTTTACTATTTCCTTCATAGTATCTAAATCTATAAGCTCCATTAAGTCAAATCTTAATCCATCTATATGATAATTTTTAATCCAATTCAATATGGAATCCAAGATAAACTTTCTAACCATTGGTTTCTCAGAAGCCATTTCATTTCCACATCCTGATCCATTTGTATATTTCCCCAATTTATCACTTCTAAAGTAATATCCAGGAACTATATTATCCATATTACTAGTTTCATACATGTGGTTATAAACCATGTCTAATACAACTCTTATTCCATTATCATGAAACCTTTTTATCATCTCTCTAAACTCTATTATTCTTCTTGAAGGTGTATATGGGTCTGTTGAATAACTTCCTTCTATTGCATTAAAGTTTTTAGGATCATATCCCCAGTTTCTATTATTTTCATCATTGCTTATTTCTTCATTAACAGAAGCAAAATCAAAGACTGGAAGCAAGTGAACATGAGTTACCCCCAATTCCTTTAAATGATCTAATCCTGTCTTAACCTTATTTCCATTTTCTTTATTAATATAGAAAGTTTCCTCTTCAACTGCCCCTAAAAATTTTCCTCTTAATCTTTCAGAAACTCCTGAATTTTCATTTATGGTAAAATCTCTAATGTGCATCTCATAAATTATTGAATCTTCCTTATTTATTAGCTTAGGTTTATTATATTTATTCCATCCTTCTGGTACACACTCTTTACTAAATAAATCTACTAAAGCTCCCTTTTCTCCATTTACTCCTACTGCAACAGCATAGGGATCCACAGCATATGTTATTTTATTTATATGCTTACCATCCTCACTTAAATCGTTGAAGTACAGTCTATATAAATAATATTTACCTTCATTCTCTTCTCTTTGTATTCTAATTAAATTAGTGCCATTTTCTCTCTCCCTATTCATCTCATATTTTCTTAAAGGATTTTCACTTAGAGATTTATAATCTTCATATATTAATAACTCTACTTTCTTAGCAGTAGGTGCCCACAATCTTAGACTTATGTTTTCCTCACTAAATCTTACCCCTAAGTCATTTCCTCCATAATAGTAGTCATTTAAATAATCTCTTACTATTACTTTGCAACTTGAAAACATACTTGAAGCTCTTATTTCTAGTAAATCTGATGGATCTATATCACTTGGAAGATTAGTTATTAAAACTTCCTTTTCATTTTCTCTAACTATAGTAGAAACATCCTTAGCCTTTATTCCATTTATATATAATCCATACTTGATTCCAATTAAAGGCTTATGTGAAAGATAGGCTTTTATAGTATTTTTATGATCCATTAAGGCAACTTGTATCTTAGGAGTAGTTTCTTCTATAGCAGTTTTTAAAGAAGTTATTATCTTATTATTTTCATATATGCAAAATAAATTTCTATCTTCCTTATTCAAATAAAAAGTATATGTCTGCTCATCCCAATCATTTACCCAGTCATATCCCCATGTTCTCCTTCTTACTATAAACTTTTCTTCATCTACAAAAGCTCCTACACCTAAATCTGTTTTAATATTTAAATTAAACTCTCTTCCTAAACTGTTATCTCCAAAGCCCCAGATATTCCAACTGAAATTTTCTCCATAATACAATCCATCATTCTTTAAAAATTGTACAAAAACACCTTTTTCCTCTTCTTCTCTAACTTCAATCTCCTTATAAGCTGTCATATCATTTAAGGAATCATAGGCCTTTACTAAAATTTTAGTACCATCAACTATTTCTTCATTAATTTTTAAAAACCCTTTTTCTAAATATACTCCTTTTAAAGGGTTCTCTATGGAAAGAACAGCCTCTTCAATTGTTATATTTCCATAAAATGAATTTTTAACAGTTAATAATTCAACAGGATATCCAGTAGAAATAAAATCTCTTGAAGTTTTTATTTCTAAAGATTCTTCAAAAGGCTCCCAAAAGAAAGAAAAATCATTCTTTTTCTCATTCCAATTATCTACATATATCTCTTTTCCATCCAAAGTGACAATTATATATCCATACTTATATTCCCCTTTCTTTAGCCCGCAAGGAAAGGTAATATCTTTAATCATTTTCACTCTACCATCATTAGTATCTAATCCCCAATTAAGCTTAAAGTTTTCACTTTTTTCCCAATTATTAAAATCTCCAACTAAATAAGCTTCAACTGCTCCCTTACAGTATAATGTTACTCTTATGGTATTAGTTAAAGGACTAATCTCTATGTAGTATTCATTATCATTATAATAAATAAGTTTTCTTTTCACAGAATCAAACATATAAAAATGCTCCTCTATTAATTTATTTATGTAATAAAAGCTACTATTTATCCAAAGCAAAAAATATTATGTACTTAGATTTATAGTAGCTTTTCTCTTTTTATTTTAGTTTTAAAACTAAAGTTCCTAATGGAGGTACCTTGACATTTATCGAATAATCGAAATCTTTAAAACTTTCCTCTGTGGCTTCTAGAATATTATCTCCCATAATATTTCCTGCACCTCCAAATTCTAAAGAATCTGAATTAAACACCTCAACATATTCTCCAAGCTCTGGAACCCCTACTTTAAAATCATAATAAACTTCTGGAGTAAAATTACATATAAATATTAATTTTTCCTTTTTATTCTTGCCAATTCTTATAAATGAAAGTACACTTTGTTCTGAATTATCAGCATCAATCCATCTAAAACCTTCTTCTTCATAATCAAGTGACCATAAAGAATTATTCTCTAAGTAGAAATGATTTAATACTCTAAAATACTCCTGAGTTTTTCTGTGTATGTCAAATTCTTCAATAACATTCCATTGAAGTTCTTCCCATTCTCTCCATTCAACAAACTGACCAAATTCACAGCCCATAAACATTAATTTTTTTCCTGGGTGTCCCATCATAAAAGAAGCATAAAGCCTTAGACCAGCATACTTCTTCCAATCATCTCCCCACATTTTATTTATAAGAGATTTCTTACCGTGAACAACTTCATCATGTGAAATTGGCAGAATAAACTTTTCTGAATAATTGTACATCATTGAAAAGTTCATTTTATTATGATGATACTTTCTATATATTGGATCTAACTCAATATAACTTAAGGTATCATTCATCCATCCCATATTCCATTTATAATCAAATCCTAATCCATCCTCTTCAACTGGTTTAGTAATTCCTTCCCATGAAGTTGATTCTTCAGCTACTGTAATTGCCCCTTTTCCTTCTTTTTTTATAATTGTATTTAGTTCTTTTAAAAAGGCAATAGCTTCAAGGTTTCCATTTCCTCCATAGATGTTTGTTTCCCATTCTCCATATTCTCTTCCATAATCTAAATAAAGCATATTAGAAACTGCATCTACTCTTAGGCCATCTATATGAAACTCATTTATCCAGTACATAGCATTGGAAAATAAAAAGGACTTAACCTCTGGTCTTCCTAAATCAAAATTACATGTTCCCCATCCTTCATTATTAGCCTTCCACCAAGCCTCATATTCATATGTTGGTGATCCATCAAACATAAATAATCCATGCTCATCCTTACAAAAATGGCTAGGTACCCAATCTAATAAAACTCCAATATTATTTTTGTGAAGTTTATTTATAAGAGTCTTTAATCCATTTAAATCTCCATATCTACTTGTAACTGAGTAATACCCTACGCCTTGGTATCCCCAAGAAGCATCTAAAGGATGCTCATTTATAGGCATAAACTCAACATGGGTGTATCCCATTTCTTTTATATATTCTGGCAGTATCTCACTTATTTCTTCATAGGTCATAAACTCTCCATTTCTTCTTTTCCAAGAACCTAAATGAATTTCATATATATTCATAGGTTTATTATCTAAACCTTCTTTTTCTCTTTTATTAAGCCATCTCTTATCTCCCCATCTAAAACTCTTAATTTTAGTAAGTACAGAGGCTGTATTAGGTCTCAATTCTGATTTAAATGCATATGGGTCAGCCTTATATACTGTATTATTTCCACATTCATTTACTACTGCAAATTTATACTTTATACCCTCTTCTAATTTAGGTACAAATAAACTCCATATTCCTCTTTCATTAATTTTTTCCATGGAGTATTCTTCTTTTAATTCCCAATTATTAAAATCACCTATAACATATATTTTGCTAGACCTTGGAGCCCAAGTAGTAAATCTTACACCCCTTTTTCTATTTTCAGTTACAAAATGAGCTCCCATAAACTTATAAGCTGAATGTTCTTTTCCCTCTAAAAATAAATCAAAGCTTAATAAGCTTTCATCTTTAGACACTTTTTTGCTTTTTCCTTTGTTTTTCCCTATTTTTTCGGTAACGTTACCATTTTTCTCATGCTTAAGTTCTTTACAATTTCTCATCTCTTTCCCCCCCATAGTAAACCTCTCATTAAAGCAAAATATTATAAACATAATATTTTGCTTTAATTATACTATTTTAGGTATTAAATTACAATTAATTATGGGTGTTATTCAAATTTCTATCTTTTCTTATTATCAATTCCCTATCTTTTATAACAAAGTTTCCATTAATATTAAAGACAACCCGACTTTGTATTATACCTATAACATCCACCAGTACTATTCCTATAATATTTTGACGTATTAAAAAATCATATTTATTACTTCCCAATTCCTTTATTTCATAATAGTTGTTAATATCAGAAATACCTGGATTAGTTTTTAATTTTACATTTCCATTTTCATCATATATAAGATTTAAATAAGACTTATCCTTTGAAGAGATATCTATAATATACTTTTCTTTTGTTCCATAAGCTATCTCTACTTTATAATTTGGTAAATATCTTATAATAGCTTTGTTTCTAGCACTTATTTCCCACTGATTAGTTATTTCTTTTATTTCTCCATTATCATATTCATATAATAATAAAATAGCAATTCCACCAGAACCTTGAAATCTTCCCTTCACCAAAATACAATCCCTTCCACTCCCTAAAAAATCTCCTAAAAACAAATGCATATTATATCCCCCATAAGGCAATTCCTTTTTTATGACCCTATTACTTCCTTCTAAGTATAAATTTATTTCAACTTCATCTGCTAATTCTCCTTTTTTAAATGGATACATTGTTTTTAATACAACCCTATCTTTAGAAATTCTACTTTTTATATGTCCAACTTTAGAATCTAAAATAGCCATTATAATTACATCCTCCCCAATAAATTCCATTCATAATTAATCTATGCAAAACTTTAACTATAGTAACTAAATTATAAATACAAATCTATTGGCTATTTTCCATTACAAAAACATATTTTTTACATTTTTTTTAATTTAAAGTCTTTATAATCAGCTCTTCTTCAAAGTATAATAGAAAAGAAATATTGTAATAATGAAAAAATGTTTCTTATTAATCATACATACTTATTTGGAGGTACATATGGATTTTAATAGAATTATCAATTTCTCAACTGAACTTGGTACTCTAATGCTTGAAAATGGCGCTGAAACATATAGAGTTGAAGAAACCATGAGCAGAATCTGTTTGGCTTATGGAATAGAAAAGGTTGATGTTTTTGTAATTCCTACAAACATAATAATAACAATAAAAACCTATAAAAATGCAATTTCCAGAACTAGAAGAGTAACAAGTAGAACTATTAACTTAGATAAAATATCTAAATTAAACAACCTTTCAAGAGAAGTGGCATTTAATAAAGTTTCTATTGAAGATGCTGAAAAGAAGCTAAGTAGTATAGCTGATGAAAAAGAATATCCTCTTAAAATAAAAATATTAGGATATTTAATTTCAGCTTCAACATTTACTCTACTTTTTGGAGGTAATTTAAAGGATTCTTTAGTCTCAGGTTTTATAGGAATAGTTCTTTGTCTTCTTGCATACTTTTTTAATATTTTAAAGACAAACAATTTCTTTGTAAATATAATATCTGGAGCTTTAGCATCATTGCTAGCTTTTCTGGCAGTAAGATTTAATATTGCTCCTAATCTAAATGAAATAATAATAGGTTCTTTAATGCCCTTAGTACCTGGACTTGCTATAACCAACTCACTTCGTGATATAATAGCTGGCGATTTAGTTGCTGGAAGTGCTAAATTTATTGAAGCCTTTTTAATAGCTGTAGGGATTGCTATTGGAAGTGCTAGTATTTTATCTATATTAATAAATCACTATGGGGGTATGGCTATATGAACCTAATAATAAACTCAATATATGCATTTTTTAGTTCTTTAGGTTTTGGAATAATATTTAATATAAAAGGTAAAAACTTATTTTTCTCTTCTCTATGTGGCGGTTTAGGATGGTTTGTTTATCTTTTTTCCTCAAGTTTTATGAGCACAAATGAAAGCTTTAATTATTTTTTAGCTGCTATTTTCATAGCCCTATTCTCTGAAATTTCAGCTAGGGTATTAAAAGCTCCTGTATTAGTATTTTTAGTTTGTGGAATAATTCCTCTAGTTCCTGGAGGAGGTATGTTCTATACAATGCTAGAAACCTTAAAAGGAAATATAGATAAAGCTTTATCCTTAGGATGCAATACATTAATGTTAGCTGGATCAATAGCTACTGGAATTGTTTTAGTTTCATCCTTTACTAAGCTATATTTTTCTATAAAAAGACTTATTAATAGTAAAATTAAAAGTACTGAAAATAATAACTATTTAAATAAAAGTATTTAGTTTGCTTAAAATGCTTTTATAGATATAATAAATTACATAAAAAGGAGTTATATCAAAATTTAACAACAAAACTTATTTTGATATAACTCCTTTTATGAATTTTATACTAGCTTTTTATTTATCTATAGATAAAGCATGAAATTAACTCTAAATTTATAATTACAAGTCATTAATTGCTTAAAATATAGATATTATCTTAAATAGTCGTTCTCTTCTGAATCCCAAGAAATAAAATAATAAACATCCATTAAATTATCAAATTCATTTTTAACAAAATCTAATATTTCATTTCTTGAATTGCTAACATGATTTTTATCATAATCTTTTCTTATGGTTAATCCATACTTTTCCCCACTATCTGTATATTTTATTATATCCTCAACGTAATCTGTTTCATCCTCATAACTTCTAGGATTATTGTCCTTAATTAAATATAATCTATATCCCTTTTCTTCTAAAGCCATAAGTATATTTTTAAATCTTTCTTTTAACTCATAGTTTTCTCTTATTTTATTGACAAGATTTTTTTGTTCTATGGCTCCATACTTATCTAAATATAAAGCTGTATTCCAAGAATTAGAGTCTAATCCTAACTGAATGCGAGGAATATAATTAAATACCATGTCATCTTCTATTCTACTTCCCTCAATATCATGGAATAAATTTAAAACCTTTATAAGCTTTCTAACATCAGCTCTATTTTTCCCATAAGATAAATATATTCTATCAACATATTCATCATTAACTCTTTTTAATGGCCAAGTTATACTAGTTATATATTGCTTTTCCCAATGAGAACTTAATCCTTTAGAATTCATAAATTCAAAAAGACCTAAATTATTCAGTTCTCTTAATTTCTCAGCAGCAACTCTTCTTCTCTCTAATATAACTTTATCCCTACTTCTTGATTTGTCTATATCAAAAGCTCTAAAATCACTTTCTAAAAAAAAGTTTCCCATATTTATACCCTCCTTAATAAAACATATTAAACTTTGTTTTATTAAATATTTACCACTATTATACACCTCTTAAAAATCACTTCAAAACATTTTCATTTGACAAATCTTAGCCTAAATCCTTAGATTTTTTATATCTATTTAAAAACTCATTGTTTCTTCTAAATAAATCAAAAATATTATGCTTATTTTTTTAAACTTCAATATAAAAAATAATCTTTATTTATAAAAAGTAAATTTTTTTAAAAAAGAGAGCCTTATAATTAAAAGACTCTCTTTAATATAATAAACTTAATTAGATTAGATATAAGCTTCCATTTAAAAATTAACCTTAACTTAAAATATAATCCTTTATTTTTTCTCTACCCTTTCCTTTGAGTTGGCTATTAATGAACATAAATTAACAAAAACTTCTGGTAAGGACATAAACTTAGGATATGCTAAATATCTTGGTTGCCAAATAGGTGAAAACTTTGACTTATATCTTCTTAGTCCATCAAAACTATAAAATATATTACCACTATTATAAACTAATCTTGCAAGCTTTTCTTGTAAATGTGAATGAGTGTTAAATCCTACATTAGATAATGGTGCTTCTCCTAAGCTAAAATATTTATATCCCTTTTCTTTAAATGTTAAGAATAAATTAAGCATTAAGTAATCCATAGATGCATTAGGTGCATTTTTATCTATTCTCATTAAATCTATTGCCACTGTCTTGCCCCCATCATTAGCATCCATTATTGTTACAAAGCCCATAATCTTATTTTCTTCTTCATTCTTTAAAATAGCTATAGGTGATCTTTGTATGTAATCCTCGCTAAACCACCCTAAAGAAAATCCCTTTTCCTTTCTATTTCCTAACCATTTATCAGATATTTCCTTTAATTGACTTACTACCTCATTATTAAAAGGAGGCTCTATAATACTAAAGCTATATCCTTCCCTTTCTACTCTTCTTAAAGTATTTCTAAAAGCACTCTTTTTAGAACCAATTAAATTAAATTCTTCTAAATCTATTCTGGCCTCTTCTCCTAGCTTAAAGAAATAATATCCTGCATCATGATAAGTAGAAAAGTTTTTTTCTTCTATTTCATAAAAAACAACATCATATCCATATAAATCTGTAAAAGCTTGAAACTCTTCTATACAACTATATAGATTTTCTTTGGTAGCTATAGGATCTCCCAAAACTATTATCTTATCTTTGTACTTACTGTACATTATTAAGGACTTACCCTCATTAGCCCAAAAGACCTTTTTATCCTTTAAATAAACTAAATGGGAGAATATTGTTCCATAATCTATTTCTCCAAAGAATTTTGATACCTTTTCTAAATCGGCATCCATATATCTTTCGTCATCTTCTATTTTAGGCATTGTTAAATACCATATTATTATAAATATTATAAAAGCTGCATATGTGTATAATGCTATTCTTAAATATCCCTTTGTACTATGGAAGAAATCTACATAGTACCTATAATTCTTACTAAAATGTATATTGAATTTATGTATAAAACTTGCAAAGATAATCATTACAACTGAAAGAATTATTAATATCCCACTTAATTTAGTAACTTTTATAGGAATACTTTCCCTATAAAAGCTCTTCTTTGATAATATTAGAAGTATTATTACTCCTAAAATAAAAATTCCTTCTTTGTAATCTAAATCTTTTACAAAGGCAAAAGCTCCTCCTACTATAAGTAATGTTAATGTTACATAATAGGCTCTTTTTACCTTAAAGAAAACTTCCTTAGAGGTCATTATTAACATTAATCCAATTAATACTGAAACTCTATGGGAAAATCTCAAAAAAGATAAACTATATATATTGTCTAAAAATTTTATCTTATAAAATATACTAGGATAAATTCCTGAAATTATTAAAAGAATACCACTTAGAAATACCAAAACTGATACTATTATATTTGATATATCACTTAATATTTTGTAGTTTTTTAAAAGCTTCTTTATATTTTCATAATTTCTTTTATCAGTAACAAATCCTAAAATATTTTTTAAATGTCTATAACTTTTTTTTAGTGAATTCCACATACTATCTCCTTTCTTTTAAGAATATATTAAAACATTGTCAAATTATTCATATTTAACTTGTATATAGTATATAAAATTTTATTTTACAAATCAAATTGAATTAAATATTTTAATAAAGCATAGAAATAGAACCTAGAATTATCTCCTAACCTTTTTCATATGTTTCTTATTTTTAATTATAAAGTTCAAAATATCTATCTATAACCTTTTCTAACTCAACAACACTTATATATTTAGCTTCTCTTAGAATCTCCTTACCATCTATATATAAAATAATTGCTGGAAACATAAAAATACTTAATTGTGCTACTATGTCTACACTTTTATCAGCCTGAACCTCTATAATTTTTTGCATTATCATATTTTTTTATTAATTCCTCTATTTTAGGCTTTAAGACACCACAGGCACAACAAGTATTAGTGCTTAAATAAGCTAATCTTATACCTTTTTCATTACAAAATTCCTTAAATTCTTTTTCATTATCAATAATCCTCATAAACTCATCTTCTTTCTAAATATGTATAAAGGGATGAATTCAATCTAAAATTCATCCCCTAATATAATTATATCAATTATAAAATATTATTCAATTTAAAGATTTATAGCCCACTTGTATATCCTATCCTTTAAATTTAGTAAGTAAGGCTTTTGTCCAGAATCATATAAAACTAGTTCTTTTTCACATAGAATATTATTATAAGCAGCAAATTGAGTTGATGGAGGACATATATCATCCATTAATCCTATAGCCATATTTACTTTTCCTTTTATTCTATGAACAATATTTTTTATATCAATATATCCTAAGGTATTAAAAACATATTCTTCATTCTCATGATTTGGATCTATAAACTTAAAATATCTTATTAATTCATCATAAGAATCTCCCCCTAAATCCATAACCCAAATTCTTTTGTAATCACATAAAAATGGATAATAAGCATAAACACCTTTTATTCTATTTTCTAAGGCTGCACAAGCCAAAGCTAAGGCTCCTCCTTGTGAACCACCAGTTGTAAAAACTCTTTCCTCATCTACACATTCCATATTCATTATGATTCTAGCTAAAATAGCAGTATCTAAAAATATATTCTTAAATAACAATTTTTCTCTTCCTTCTACTAATCCCCTAACTATATGCCCTTTTGACTTAAAAGATTTAAACTTACAAGAATCTTCTTTCAAGTAATCTTGCCCTCTACACTCCATAACTGCAACACACATTCCACTAGCTACATAGTGAAGATTATTACTCCAGTCATTGCTTCTCTCTTCATATCCATGAAACTCTAACAAAGCTGGCATTTTCCCTTTAACTTCTTTAGGTTTCATAAATTTTGCATATATTCTAGCTCCATTAATACCATTAAAATATAAATCATAACACTCTGCTATAGGACTTTCAAACTCAGCCTTTTTAATTTCTAATTTAATATCTAAATCATCTAATTCTATCAACTTAGAATCCCAAAATTCATCAAAATCTTCTGGCAAAGGGCTAATCCCTCTGTATTCATAAAGTTTTTCCAAAGACATATCCAAAATTGCCATGATAATACTCCCCCTATAATCCCATACACCTACATTTAATAAAAAAATTATTTTCCCCTATATATATTTTTATAAAATCTTTTTATTTTATTAAATTTAAACCTTTACTACAACCCAATTTTACCATTAAATTGTATTTCTTTCAATTAATTCATATATTATCTTTGATCAAAACATCATAGAAAATTTTTTCTAAAAACTAGTTAGGTATACTACATTGTAATTAATTTCTCATTTTAATTATTCCTTATAGCTTAATAATTATCTATATTGTCATAAGATTACTTAAATTATTAAATCTTTAAAATAATAATTTTAATTTTATTAAAAAGTTTACTCTTAATATAAACAATGTACATCTATTAAATCTCATATTAAACTATAATTCTTATTGATGAATTTAATTCTCACAAATAAAATACAAGGAGATTTATTACATGGATAAAAAAAAGAAAATTATTAGCTCAATTATTGGAATTATAGTTGTTCTTTTAGCTGGATATTTTGGAATAGATTTAACACAAGACTCTAAAGTTCCTAAAGACTCTAAACTTATGATTTCTTATATGGATGTTGGCCAAGGTGATGCAGCATATATAAAAGTAAATGGAAATGATATTTTAATAGATGCTGGTCCAAGAAGTAATTCTAAAGAACTATTAGAACAATTAAAAGCTAAAAACATTGATGATTTTGAATTAGTTATTGCAACTCATCCCCATGAAGATCACATTGGTGGAATGGTTGATGTATTTAAAGAATATGAAGTAAAGGCTTTCTATTCTCCTAAAATAACTCATACAACTAAAACATATGAAAATCTTGTTAAAGCAGTGAAAGATGAGGGATTAAAAACTAAAGAATTAAAAGGTGGAATGGTTATAGATTTAGGAGAGGGAGCTAAATTTGAGGTATTTACTCCTCAAAAATCAGAGTACGAAGAACTTAACGATTATTCTCCTATAATGAAATTAAGCTTTGGTGACACTTCTTATTTATTCACTGGTGATGCTGAAAAGTTAGCTGAAGAGGAAGCCTTAGCTAAGTATAAAACTTCTCTTGATTCAGATGTAATAAAATTTGGTCATCATGGATCTAGTAGCTCATCAAGCAATGCCTTTATAGAAGCTGTTTCTCCAAAGTATGGAATAATAAGTTGTGCTAAAGATAATAAATATGGACATCCACATAGAGAAACTTTAGACATAATAAAAAAATATAATATTAAGACCTTTAGAACTGATACAGATGAAGAAATAATTCTAACTTCAGACGGAAAATCAATAAATTTTAATAAATAATATTTTTCTAAACTATAAAGTAAATAAACATATAAAAAAACTTACAAACATAATGAAGAGAATATCTAGATAAGCTTTAGAATTTAAATTATTACGGAGAAGATATTACGTTAAAAAGCTGAGACTGCTAATTTCTTAGGAATACAATCTCACAAAGTTTGATTGCATAAGTTCAAGATTCCAAATTAAAAATTTGGTCTTTCACTTAAGTTTCGAAGCTTTAGTAATCTCTTCGTAGTAATAATTATAAATTCTTAGCGAAATCTAGTAATTCTCAGAATATGTTTGTAAGTTTTTTAAAAGTTATTTTCGTGAGTAGTCATATCTCCTGATCTTAATGCTCTTCTTTCAGCTATTAAATTTTTAACTAAAACATCAATAGTCCAATTAATAGATGTTTCTGTAACCATTGCAACTAAAGGTCTTTGGATGCCTACTTTTTTTAAGTTTTCTAAAAATATATGAACTTTTCCAGGAGCTATGGCATTAAATATTATTGCTCTTTCTTTAACTCCTTCACCTTCTGTTTTTTCAATTTCGTCTTCTAATATATTCTTTATAGTTTCTTCTCCATTTTTAGAGTTTAAAACTATTTGATCTTTTATTCCCATTATTCTAGCAAAGTTTTGTATTTTCTTTAATTCTTTATTTCCAAAGTTATATAAGATTACACAACTTCTTCCTTCTTGTTCACTTCTATCTGAAATATCTATTCTCTCAAATGACATAATCAATTCTCCTTTGATAACAAATTGTAATTATTAATTAATATCAATTATATCATATTTCTATCAATAATCATATAATTTACACTTTTCTTTAAGTAAGCCTACATATATTTAAAGATCTTTAAAAGTATCTAAGGACTTCTTTATATTATTACTCATAAATAAAAGTGACATACATGCAAAATCATCAGCGCCAGCCCCTAATACTTCTTTAAAGTTAAGTTCATTTATTCCTCCTAAGGCTATGATCTTGCAATTTACCTTTTCCTTAATTTCTTTTATAAAATCAATTCCCTTAGGAGTTGCACCCTTCTTACATTGTGTTTCAAAAATAGGAGATACTAATATATAGCTTGCTCCTAATCTATCAGCCTCAAGGGCCTCTAAGATAGAGTGAACAGATACTCCAACCTCTAAGGATTTAACTTCTTCTAAATTTCTCTTAAAATCCTTAAAGCTTAAATGAATAAACTTCTCCTTCAAAATCCTTGTTGCTTCAATATTGGAATTTATTATTATATTTGTTTCCTTTGGAACTAAATCTCTTATTTTTATATAAACCTCTATTAATTCCTCTGTACTTAAATCTTTTTCTCTTAAAATTATATTTTTAACACCATATTTACCTGCTTCCTCTATGGTATTAAAATATTTTTCCCTATTTACTAACTTTCTATTGGTTATTAAAAACATAAAAATCACCATTTTATAAAATTAAAAACTTATTTTAAAATCTATGCCAATCCTTAAATATAGGTTGATACCCTTGACTTTTTATTAATTCCTTAACTTCACTTACAGAGCTTTCATCATTTATATCAAATTGGCTTGTACCTTTTTCTTTTAAAGAATGACCTCCAACTTCAGTAGAAACTCCAGCACTGATTTTACTCACTCCTAAGGGAATTAAATTTCTTCTAAAATCCTTTCCTTCTCTAGTAGATATATTTATTCCCCCTTGAGGATCAAATAGTCTATAGGCTAAAAGTATTTGAACTAGTTCCCTATCATCAACTTCATTTAACTTTTTAAGCCCTCCTTCACAGGGTCTTATTCTTGGCACTGAATAACTTATATCTATATGAGGATACTTATCTCTTAAATATTTTCCATGCATTGCTGTAAAGAAGGCATCTATTCTAAAATCAGCTAATCCTAATAAGGCTCCTATACTTATGCTTCTCATTCCAGCTTCTGCTCCTCTCTCTGGAGCTTCTAATCTGAATTTATAATTTTTCTTTGGACCAGCCACATGAACCCTATCATATACTTTTTCATCATAGGTCTCTTGATATACAGTAAGCCCTTCAGCACCTGCTTCTACCACCTTTTTATATCCCTCTTCTGTCATTGGATATATTTCAATGGTTATGGAAGGAAATTTCTCTTTCAAAGTTTTAATGCTCTCTTCTATATACTCTACTGGAGTATGATATTCACTTTCCCCTGTTAATATTAGAATATGTTTAAATCCCTCCTTTGAAATAGCTTCCCCCTCTTTTTCTATTTCTTCTTGATTTAATTTTTTCCTACATATTTTATTTTCTACATTATACCCACAATATGAACACTTATTTACACAATAATTTGAGATATACATAGGTGTATATAGTAATATTGTTCTTCCAAAATATTTTAAGGATAGATTTCTTGCTTCTTGAGCCATTTCTTCTAAAAACTCTTCTCCCATAGGAGATATTAAATTAAGTAAATCCTCTGGTCTCTTATTTCTTTCATAAATACTTCTTAATACATCTTCCTTTTTTACAGAATCAAAATATCCATAAAAATCAAAATCTCTATATTTTTCTACTACATCATAAAAACTCAATTAAATCATCTCCTAATCTAAAAATCCAGTAAGTGGAGATGAAGCATTTCCAAACTTTGATTCTCTTCCCATTTTAGCTTCATAAGCTAATCTGCCACCTTCTACTGCCATTTTAAAAGCTCTAGCCATATTTATAGGATCTTCTGAGGATGCTATGGCAGTATTAACTAAACAAGCTGCCGCTCCCATTTCCATGGCTTCCATAGCCTGTGATGGCTTTCCTATACCTGCATCAACTATAATAGGAATATCTAATTCATCTATCATTATTTGAATCAATTCTTTAGTCTTTAACCCTCTATTGCTTCCTATAGGTGCACCAAGTGGCATTACAGCTGCCGCTCCAGCTTCTATTAATCTTCTTCCTGCATAAAGATCTGGACACATATAAGGAAGGACAATAAAGCCTTCATCAGCTAATACCTTAGTTGCCTTTATGGTTTCTTCATTATCTGGAAGCAAATACTTAGAATCTGATATAACTTCTATCTTTATCCAGTTTCCACATCCCATAGCTCTTGCTATCCTTGCTATTCTAATAGCCTCCTCTGCATTAGTTGCCCCAGAAGTATTAGGAAGTAGTATTACATCCTTAGGTATATTTTGAAGAATATCCTCTTCCTTATTATCTAAATCTACCCTTCTTAAAGCTAAAGTTATAACTTGAGAGCCACTTCCCTCTAAAACATCCTTTATTATTTCATTTGAAGGATATTTACCACTTCCAACAAAAAGTCTATTTTTTATTTCTACTCCACCTATTATTAACTTGTCCATAAAAAACTCCCCTTTTCTACTCACTACTCTTCTTATTTCTTCATATTTTAGACTAGTATTTTATTTTTTATATATAAACTCTGTCTAAAAAGCAATTAAAATTCACTCTATTTTTACTATTATTTATTTTTGAAATTCTATTTTATTAACAGCTATATCTATAACTAAATTAGCCATGTGATTTGCACATATAGCCACTCTAGGAGCCATTAATCCACAGCCTTCCCTAGCTTCATTTACTAAATCTCCACAAATATAAAACTTATCTGTTATTTGCTTTGTTTTTATTAAATTTGAATCATAAAAGCCAGCCATTCCTGAAGAGGAAATCAAAAATTTGTCCTTCATATTACTTAAAACATAATTAGCTAATAAGGCTTTGTAATCTGGATTATCAAAAGCTTCTATTATTATGTCAGCTCCTTGTAAAATACCCATATTATCTTCAGAAAGCTTAAGATTTAAAGCTTCTATTTTTATAAAAGGATTTATTCTAATTAAGTTTCTTTTTAAAGCAGTTACTTTAAATTCTCCAATATCCTCAATATAATACTGTTGCCTATTTAAATTAGAAGGTTCTACTATATCAAAGTCTACTAAACTTATACTTCCAACCCCTATTCTTCCTAAGGAAATAGCAATATTAGATCCAAGGCCTCCACATCCAGCTATTAAAACCTTAATTCTTTTTAGTTTTTCATGAATACCTGGTGTATGCCTAGATACCATTAGTTCTTCTAACTCCTCTTTATTAGGCATAATTCCCTTTTTTATAAAGACAACCCTATCTCCATCATTAAGCTCCTTATCTTCTACAAGTGGAAATCCATTTAAAACTATAACATGAGAATCAGGAAATTCTTCATTTTTTAAAGAATACACTGTGCAATTTTCTTTTACCTCTCTCCACTTTTCATTAATCTTTATATTCATAAAGGCTCCTCTTATCTTTTTTCTCTTTTATTTTCAATGACCTTTTATTGTTTAGACTTCTTAAATCATTCTTAATCATCCTCCACCAACAAAGGCAATAATCTCAATTACATCTTCATGATTAAGTAATATTTCATTATAATTACAGGAATTAACTATCTCTTTGTTTAGTTCTACAACAACCCTGTTACTATTTACATTTAAACTTTCTAGTAAATCATAAACTGTATTAAGTTCACCCTTTTCTAACTTCTTACCATTAACAATCATCTTTTCACCTCTTTCCCAATAACTATCGCTTTTATACCAACAAAAAAGGTTTAGCAATATTGCTAAACCTTTAAAAATATATTCTCTAATTAATCATAATAATATTTTCTAATATGAAAAATCACAACTTAAAATATACTTCCCTACGTTGGTATTAACCAAATCAGGTTATTAGAGTTAGGATTAAAAATCCCTCTCAGCCTTTTACAGCACCCCTAGCAATATCTTAAAATTATTTATTTTTATTTATCATAACTCAAAAAACATTTTTTATCAATTAGTTTTTTCCTTATTTTCTAATCTTCTATTTTTCATTGTTATTAAATTATTATTTAACATAGCTGTTAATATTAATCCTATTAAAGCTATAATAGCACATGTTAAAAACAATTTAGTATATCCAGTATTCATTGTTTGTTGGAATGCAGTTTCTATTGCATTTTTAGCTCCATCTAAACTTTGCATATATGATTTTTCAATCATGTCAATGTTCATATGAGGATTATTAGCAAACTTGTCTCCTAAAGTTGCAAATTGTGATTGTACCATTCCTTTTATAAGACTAAATATATTCGTAACACTAGCATTTCCCATTGAATTAGCAAAGCTTGAAGCTCCACCACTGTTTGACATTATATTAGACATTCCATCCACATGTGGCATAACTTTTTGTAATGCTTCTGGTACTCTTCTACCAGCATCTGATATAAAGTTAATAAGAATATTGGGTGAAACTGCAATACCTATAGATTTAACTAATGATACTGCTGATTGTCCAACTGTAGCCTCATTATCCGGTACTAAGCTAAGCATTAAATAGTTTATTGGTGTTCCCATAGAGAAGCCTAACCCAAATCCCATAATAGCTAGTCCTATTACTAAATTAACCATACCTGGGTGTTTAGTTGTTACATATCCTTGATAAAGGTTACCTATTATAACTAAACACATACCTATTAATAATACTTTTTTAACCCCTATTTTATCAATAAATTTTCCACCTAAAGGTGCTGCTATACCTACAAATATTGCAAATATTGTAACTATATATCCACCACTCCCCATTGGAGTTCTTAATATATTTTCACTAAATTGAGGAATAAATACTGTTGCCATTAATCCACACCCTACAACAAAGCTTAATATTAAAGTTATAGCTATTTCCTTATTAGTAAAGTAAGATAAGTTTATTACTGGATCTTCGGCTTTTCTTTCTACCCAAACTAATACTGGAATTGATATTATAAATATTAAAAGATATGGCCAAACATCTAGTGATTTTATTGAATTAGTGAAATCATAGAATCTTAAGTTTGTAGCTCCATACATTAATGATAAGATTAATATGGTTAATACACCTGAACCAAGAATATCTAACTTCTTAATTCCTTGTGCAGAAGTATTTTCTTCTAATTTAGTTGCCATAAGTAATATTATTATACTGATTGGAACATTTACTAAGAATAAAAAGCCCCAGTTTTTATCTCCAAAGATAGAAAGTATTCCAGAACCTAAGCTTGGTCCTACAACTGTTGCTATTCCATATATTCCTCCAATCATTCCTAAAGCTGAACCTCTTTTTTCCACTGGGAATGATGTTCCTATGTACGCTGTAGCTATTGGCATTATACCTCCGCCACCTATTGCTTCTATAGCCCTTGAAAATAATAAAAATGTATAACTATTTACATAGTCTGATATTCCACATAGTAAGGAACCTAGTCCAAATAGAGTTATTGAAACCATGTAAACTTTTTTTCTACCATACTTATCAGAAAGTTTTCCCATAAGAGGCATTGATACAGCATATGCTAAGGTATATATTGTTACAACCCAAACACTAGCATTCTGTGAAACTTTTAATCCCTCAGCTATTATATCTCTTGCTGGTGAAACTATGCCAGAATCAATAGCTCCCATGAATATTCCTAGTAAAAAGACAGCCATGGTAATTCCAACTGATTTTTTCTTCATTATTATCACCCTTTCTTAAGTTTTTACTTATTCTAAGTGTGACTTTTATTAATATTATTTTTTTAAATACTATTAATAAAACTCACAGTGAATTATGTTCAGTTTACTATCTAAAACTTCTAAAATCAAAGTTTGAATTTTCTTAAATTCTCCCAAAATTCATTAAAACCCAGTATTTATTTTATTTTTATTCATATTTAGTTAATATTTTGTTAACATTATATTTTCTAAAAATTAAGGGCTATATCAAAATAAAAGTATAAAACCTATAAATAGTGTCTTACTCAATATTTGTAAGTTTTATTCACCAATTATTTTGATATAACCCATTTTAGCTATTTTAACTGCTCAATTTGTTCCTTTAATTTTCTTATTTCTTCATCTTTTTCTTTTAGCTTAGTTTCATAATAGTTGTCTTTATCATCTAAATTATTATTTAGCATATTTATTAAAGAAGCCATTTCATCTGCGCTTCCTACAATTCTGTTAAAAAGCAAAAGATTAGATTTTAATATCTCTGGTATCTCTTGATGGGAATATCTTAGTCTATGATCAATTTCTCCATATCCTTCCTCAAAAATAGTCCTTACTTGTATCTCAGCTATTGTTGTACTATCTTGGGTAAAATTTAGTTCAACTAAATAATGAACTGATCTATATCCTGATTGTCTTGATATAACTTCAATACCCAGATTATCAAATATACTTCTATCATCTCCATCTCTTATATTTGCTGTTATTTCAATTACATTCCAAGTCTTTATTATGAAATCATGTATATCCTTCCATTGATCCTTAAATATATGTAAAACTCTTATTCCTATTAAATCAGTTATTTCATTTTTATAGTTATACTCGTTAAAGTAAAAATCCTCACCATATTTTTCTTTTCTATCTTCTGTTTTTCGTATTATTTTTTCTATTAATCTATCTGGATTTTTTATCCTTGATTTAACAGAATGAACATTTTCATTAGAACGAAGTATATTTGCTATAAAATCAGCTTGATTATAATAAGACCCCTCAAACTTTACAAAATCATTATATATTCTCTCTAAATCTTCAAATTTAATTTTATTTTTTTCTATGTGTTCTTCTACGTGAGGATATTTTTGAAGAAAAACTTCTTTATTTAAACTTCTCATAACTATCTCCCCTTGTTTTAATTTATTGTTGTATGTAATACACTATAAGCTCTATTTCTCTATTAACCTCTTTAAATCTTCTAAACCTAAATCAATTTCCTCTTTGGAGAAATTACATTTTTTTAGTTCTTCTTCACTTTTATTAGCTAGCAAGTTATACATTTTTTCTCCTATTTCATATATTTCAATAGAAGGAGTTTTCTCTGCTTCTTTAAAAAGCATATCCTCTGCCTCATCAATTTTACCTTTAGATATTAATCCTCTTAAAGTTATCCAAAAAATATCATCCTTTGAATAAGTATCAGCTAAAAGAAAATCATTTTCTCCATCATTATTTAATAAGAATCCCATTAAAACACCTACTTTTCTATTTCCTTTTTTATATGCTCTTTTTTAAAATACATAACTCTATTTAAAAAGCTCTAATTAAAAAGCTCTAAATATTCTTCATATCCATTTTTCTTTAATTCTTCCTTTGGAATGAATTTTAAAGAAGCAGAATTTATGCAATATCTTAATCCACCTAAATCCTCTGGTCCATCACAAAATACATGACCTAGATGTGAATCTCCTAATCTACTTCTAACTTCTGTTCTAATCATTCCATGACTTTTATCTATCTTTTCTTTTATTATGCTTCTATCTATTGGTTTTGAAAAGGCAGGCCATCCACAAGAAGAGTGAAATTTATCCTTTGAAGTAAATAAAGGCTCTCCTGTTGTAACATCTACATATATTCCTTCTTCATTAAAATCCCAATATTCATTTGTAAAAGGTCTTTCAGTTCCATTTTCTTGAGTAACATAATATTCTTCCTCAGTTAAGATTTTTTGTAATTCCTCTTTTTCTTTCTTTGTATATTTCAAAGTGATCACTCCATTTTTATTTATTATTATTTTAATGCTTTATATTTACATTCTTTCAAGATAATCTTTTATATTTTCAATTATTATTTCTAAAGCTTTAATACTCTTTAATACGTTTCCTTTTATACATAATGAATGTCCAGCATCATCTATTTCTAATACTCTTAATCCTTCAGATTTTATTTTCTCCAAATTCTCTGAAGATATTAAAGTATCCTTAGTGCCAGTTATTATTAATCCTTCTTTATCTAATTTCTCTTTAAAGGTTTCATTGATAGGAGTTAAATAAATATTTTTAATATCAATATCACAATTTTCTTTAATTTCTTTATGTATTTTACTTTGCAATACTGTACCTAGACTTTTACCTATAAGAATAATTCTCCTATATTTTCCTCTTCTAAGTTCTAAGGCACTAAAAATAACATCTAAACTTTCAAGGAATAATTCCCTAATATCATTTTCATCATGTCTATTAAAAGCTTCTCTACTAACTTGAAATCCATATTCTATTCCTAAATAATCAAATTTTAAATCTAAAATAAGTTGTTTAGAATAATCTAAAAGTGCTTTATCCAGGGTGTACCCAAGTCCAGGTAATATTACAGCTAAAGTATCACTTTCATTACAAATTAATTTATTCTTAGTTATACATTTCCACATTGATTGTTTCTCTATATTAAGACTATTCATATTTTACTCACCTTCTTTTTAAATTCTATTATATAATTATATGTTAAATTTTTTCAAGGAAGAAAAATTTATATTTTTCAAAGGATTTTCTATAAAATGGAAGAATATATAATATAATCTCTCTTTTAGAAAGGAGTTCTCATGAATATTGATAATATAAAAGAAGTTCAAGCAAAAAGCAATAAAATGATCTCTGAAATTCATTTTAAAGAGCAATGTAGTTGGCTTAGAAATTCAAAAAAGGAAAAAAATTTAGAAGAAGACTTTTCAAAAGAAATTTATGATGATCTAAAAGATAAAAAAATTTATTTAGAATTACTTGAAAAGGAAATTAAAGATATTTTTTCTAGTAGAGATTTTACAAATAAAGAAAAGAAACGCATATATGAATTAACTAATGAATCTTTTTGGAAATGGAAATTTAATTTAAGTAAAAAATAAGAAAACATCATTAGTATTTTCTAATGATGTTTTCTTATTTTTACTATTTACTTGTTTTTCCTGTATTATTTTCAGTTTGATTACTATTGTTTTCTTCTTTAGAAGTATTTTTTATAACTTTAAACTCATATCCTTCATTTTTGTAGTAATCTATTATTTGTGGTAATATTTCTACAGTTTTTTCTTTTCCTGCTGCATCATGCATAAGAATAACTACATGATTTTTTCCCTTTGATGTCTTTTTCACATAATTAAGCATTTCCTCTGTAGAATATGGTTTTCCCTCTGCATCACCATCTAAGGCATTCCAATCAACATTTATTATTCCATTTTCTTGTAATATATTATCGAACTCTTTAAGAGAAGGGTCCTTATAATATTTTCTTGTTCCATAACCTCCTGGCATTCTTAATACCTTACAATCAAATTCTTCTCCCAAAATGCTCTTCATTATATCATTAGTTTTATTAAGCTCATTCATGAAAGAATCAATATTTAGCTTATTTCCTGGGTATAATTTTTTAAAGTCATGACTATAACTGTGATTTGCAATTGCGTTCCCACTTTTTAATTCTTCTTTTAAATACTCTTGTCTTTTAGAATCTTTTTCTATACTACTTCCTAAAACGAAAAATGTTGCATGTACATCTTTCTCTTTTAATGTATTTAATATCTTTTCTGTGGAATTAGATGGACCATCATCAAAAGTTAAAAATACATACTTACCCTCACCTTTGTATGTATCATTAGCCATTGCTTGTACCTCTTTAGCATCAACTGCATATTTATCTGCTTCATATGTAATATTCATTCCTGGCATAACATCATCTGGATTAGGTTTTAACACCTTATCCTGATTAGCTTGTCCTTCATTGCTTGAAACCTTATTAATTGAATTGCTACCTATCATTGTAACAACTTTTATTCCACCCCATAATAATATTATAATTGCTAAAACTCCTAAAAATATTTTTAAAAAATTATTTTTATTGGAATTTCTTTTTTTAGAAAAAATATCCTTACTCATTCTTTCCTCCTATGTTAAATTTATATATTTTAGAATTATTCCATTTGTTCACTTAAATAATTATCTTTTAAAATTTTGAATTTATCATTTCAAAATAGTTACATTTTTTAAATAATAAGAAACTTAATTTTAGTCCAAATCTTATTATATATCAAATGAAACTATATTTTCCAATAAAAAATAAGAATAAACTCTATTACTATACATTACTAGAATTTATCCTCACCATAAAATTTATTAGCTTAAATTATTCTTAAAATATATAAGTCCATACGTTCCTACTGAAATTACTAAAAATATTAATTGAATAAAAGAAAGTCCACTTATTAAACGATTATTGACTTTTCCATAAATAAAAATCCTTCTTAAGACTTCTATTATCAAAAATATAGTTAAAGTTTTAAGATATATTTGCTTTTTTTCTAAGTACTTACCGTAACATACATATATAAGGTATATAATACAAGTTACAACAATAAAACTCATAATAAAATCTCCATTTATCATCCTATCCCCCCTCACTAAAACTATATTTTTATTTAAATTTACAATTCTATATTTTTATTTTACAATAAAAAGTGCTGAATAAGTATAAAGGATGGTTTAATAATGACGAAATTTTATAAATTTTTAATTTCTATAATAATATTAGTCTTAGTTTGTATTATATTTTTCCTTGCTAAGAATAATATATTAAATTTAGATAGCTTAAAAAACTTAATTTTAAGTTCTGGCTATTTTGCTCCACTAATTTATATAATAGCCTTTGCCTTAGTTCCATTAACTTTTTTCCCTGATTCAGTACTAGCAATCTTAGGTGGAAGTATATTTGGACTAGGAGGAGGATTTTTATATACAAGTATTGGTGCTTTAATAGGAGGAAGTATATCTTTCTTTATTTCTAGAATGCTTGGTCAATCCTTTGTGGAAAAGTTTGAAAATGATAAACTTAAAAACATACAAGAATTGTTGAAAGATAATGGATTTTTAATGATTCTACTTTTAAGATTAATTCCTCTTTTTCCTTTTGATTTAATAAGCTATGGAGCTGGTCTTACTAAAATCTCATATAAAGACTTTGCTTTAGGTACTTTAATAGGAACTATTCCCGGTATATTAGTTTTTGTAAATCTAGGAGCTCAATGGATTAGTTTTAACAAGACAAGTATATATCTATCTGTAAGTCTATTAATATTATTTATAATAGTATCTGTATTCTTAAAGAAAATTTATATAAATAAGCATTTAGCAAAATAGAATTAAATCTTTTTATAAAATAAAAATAGTCCAAGGAAAGCTTTCTTCCTTGGATCTTTTTATATATTTATAAAAACATTTTATAAATTTCTATAGTTACTTATATTTATTGGTTCTATATTATTTTGTCTTGCCCATCTGTTAAACATATTAAAAACATGTTTTTCATCTAATTTTTCTCTTAATAAATTCTCATCTTCTTTATTACAAGCTAAGTATTCTTTAAATAAACCCTTATTATCTTGTGACAAAGATTTTATAAATTCTTCTCTCTTTTCTACTGATATATTATTAAACTGATTTTTAAAGTCAAAATTGAAATCCTTTCCTACTTTTCCATTATTATCTTTAGAAAAATTCTTAAATACCATTTTTATCTTATACATTGACTCAAATAATAAGCCTACAGCAACTAATATTATTCCTACCCAAATTAAAGCTTTCACCTAATCATCTCCAAACTAAATTTTTATTTAAATTATATGAAGTAAAAAGGAGCATATTAAAATTTAACTTCAAAGAAATTCTATCATAGTTTTCTTTGTAAATATAATTTTAATACACTCCCTTTAAATTAACTTATATAGTTCATAGGATTTACCCATTGACCATTTATCATTATACCGAAATGAAGATGAGGTCCTGTACTATATCCTGTTGATCCTACATAGGCAATTACTTGTCCTTGTGATACATGTTGACCAGCTTGTACAGCAAGTCTAGATGAATGTCCATATAAAGTACTTGTACCATCTCCATGATCTATTATAACCATATTACCATAAGCCGTATTCCATCCTGCTTCGACAACAGTACCTGACTTTGATGCAAGAATAGGTGTCCCATAAGCTGCCCCTAAATCTGCCCCTGTGTGAACACTTCTTTTCCCTGTAACAGGATGTACTCTAGGTCCAAATGGATCTGTAACTCCACCTGGAGCTGGTCTCATAAATCCACTTGAAGAATTAGACTTTGGCTCTGAACTTCCTTCATTGCTAGATGAACTTGATTCATTATTACTTGTATTGTTTGTACTACTTTTACTATTATTATCACTATTTAACTTAACACTTTTTTTCTCATTAATTAAATTATTTATATAGTCTTTAAGATTAGCATTATCTTCTTCGTAACTATTAATTTCATCTAATACTGCTCTTTCTTTTTCACTTAAACTATTTATCTCAGCTTGTTTTTGCTCTTCTAAAGAATTTAATTCATTTAGTTGAGATTGATACTGACTTACTAAAGTATCATATTCTTTCTTCTCATTTTCTAACTTAGTTTTTTTGCTTGATAATTCTTCTTCTTGGCTTTTTAATTGAGATTCCTCACTTTTTAACTCATCTTGAACTTTCTTTATATCATCAATTAATTTATTGTCTGTGTCCACCACATATTTTATGCTTGATACATTACTTATAAAGTCCCCTACATTCTTTGATTCAAGCATTATGTATAAAAACTGATTACTTAAATTAGATTTATAAGCACTTCTTATTCTACCTGAAAGTATTTCTTCTTTTACTTGTTCTTCCTTTTTCTTCTTGTCTATATTACTTTGAATATCATTAATTTGTCCTTGAAGTTTATCTATACTTTCCTTTAAGGAATCAATATTCCCCTTATATTCATCAACTTTTTTTTGTGAACTAAGTAACTTTTGATTTTTATCAGCTACTTCTTTTTGTATTTCATCTAATTTACTTTGAGATTTACTCTTCTCAGAATTTATATCACTTTGTTTATCTTTAAGATCATTTATTTTATTCTTATTATTATCAATTTCTTGTTGAGCTTCTTCTGTAGTCTTAGCTTGTACAATATTATTGCTATTTATTGAAACTGCAAAAATCATTGATATACTAAGTATAATTGCAGTTAATTTTCTCTTGTTCATATATTTCACCTATTTCTTTAAATATATTATTTTACTAAAACACTACACATCAACATATTATACACCATAAAAATAATTTTGTTAATATAATAAGTATATATAGTAAATTTAATTAATATTTGCTTAACTATACTTTTAAAAAGACTATACAAAATCATACTTATTTTCTAAATAGTATGATTTTGTATAGTCCTTAATTATAAATTAAAACTTTTCATTTCTTATTTCATTATCTATAAGCTCTTCTAGAGTTTTAAATTTACTCTTTCCATTTAAATAATGTTTTTTTATACTATCTTCCATTTCTGATAATGAAACTTCAGCATAAAACTCTTCTTCCTTGAAATCATGTTTCATTCTTTCATATATTCTTTTTATTATATTTTCTCTATCTTTATTGCTTATTTCTTTGCTCATAATCGTTCACTCCTTATGTTAGTTAATAATTTATTCATATTATATTATACACATGGACTAAAATATATTAAAGTAATTATTAAAATTATTCACCAAACCATACATTAAAATCTATACTATTACTAGATTTTAAACTTAGGAGGTTTTTTATGAGTAAATCTGCTTGGGACTATACCTTAGAAATTCTATCCTTAATGGGTGATATTGATTATTACAATGATTTATTAAGTAAAAATCTTAATAAAAAAGATAGAGAAGTGTATTCTAAAAAAGTAGACTCACTAGAAAGTAAATTCTTCTCTTTGAAAGAAAAGCTAAAAAATACATCAATTTTTTAAAAAGTAGCTCTTTAAGCTACTTTTTTTAATTATATAAATAAAATACTATATTTTAAATAACATATTTATATAAAGTTATATATAAATATTTCATTTCATATCTGTTTAGAAAATAAAGTTAGTTTAAATAAAGTCAAAGAAAAAAAGGTTCAACAAAAGTTGAACCTTTAAACAAACTCAATTAATGTTCCCAAATATGCCGTCACACTTACAATTTTATACCTGCCTCTCGCAGGTGGGTTTTACGCAAACTAACTCGATCATCTTCCGTCACAAAAGTGAAGTAAAACTTGAAGCCCGATTTCATTAGCTGTTTTGCAAATCCCGTATTTATCATGTAGGTTAAAATTAATAAGCTTCGCGTACATCTCAGGATTAATCATGTTTTTATTATAACACAAGATATAAAAAAATCAACATTGAATTTTTGGAATATTTTTACTATTAATCCATGCTTAGTTAAGCATTAATTTTAAACAGTTCTTAAAACTACTTTAATTCATCTAAAATATCATCTATTTCTAGTTCTTCATCCTCTGGTAAGAACACAGCTAAAAACTGTTTTCCTGAATAATTGCTAGCTTCTATTTCATATCCTTCAGCTTTAGCTATTATTTCAAAGTCTTCCATAACTTCTTCTAAAATCTCTTCAACACTATCTGTTGCAATATCATCTAAATATGGAATAACACCTTCCACAATCCATGGATTACTATCTTCTTCATAGTCTGTTTCATCATTTGCACAAGCTTTAGCACCTTGTATCTCTACATCTTCAAAATCATAATAAAATTTAAGAGCTAATCTGTTGTCTTCTGAAGAAACTTCCTCTATTTCTGTTAATCCATTAGTAGATAAAAAATTTATTATTCTATACTTCTCCATAATATTTACCTCTTTTTAGTATAATAACTTCTTATATTCTTTTTTTACTAATCTAAATTCTTCATCATCTTCAACTAAGTTATATTCAACTGAATCATTTACTTTATCAACTCTAAAAACAAAGTCATCAGCTTCATCTCCGTTACCCTCTACTGGTGAAAGAACTATATATTCTTTTTTGTTCTTTTCTCCTAAATATATTTTAGCAACAACCTCAAATTCAACTTTATTTCCCTCTTCATCTCTAAAAGCCATTATTTGTTTTTCTTCCATTATTTCTCCTCCTAAATCAACCTATTAAAGGTGATTTTTCCTCTTTATAAAATATATATTCATAATGTAACGCTCTAGTTAAAACCACATAAAGAAGTTTCTTATCTATTTCATTATCATTATAATTTTCCTTATTTAAATTATAAACTATAGTACAGTCAAATTCTAATCCTTTAGTAAGATATGACGGTATAATTATTAAGTTCAAATCAAACTCTTTTTGATCATCTTTAATTAGTTCAAAGTCATAATTTGAATATTTCTTAACTAAAGTTCTTATCTTCTTACATTCATCAAGGGTTTTACAGACTATAGCTATTGAAGTTTTTCCTTCATCTTTTACTTTTTTAACTATGTTATCTAATCTTTCACAAAATTCTTTTGCATTATTAAACTTAATTTCCTCTGGAACCATTCCATGTCTTAAAACTGGTTTTGCTGGCTCTTCATAGGTGTTTTGTTTAACTAAAACCTTATTTGCATAATTTATTATCTCTACTGTACTTCTATAGCTTTGGCTTAAGTGCTTATACTCTGCATTTTCATCATAAACTAATTTAATAGCCTCTTTCCAATCATTAATGCCTTTAAATGAATATATTCCCTGACCAATATCTCCAACTATTGTTAAAGACTTTCCTGAAGCCATCATAGACATAACATATAACTGTAGCATAGAATAGTCCTGTGCCTCATCAATGACGATATGTTTTAATAAGCTGCTTTCCTCTATTCCTTCTATTCTAAATTTTAAATAAAGCATAGCTGCTAAGTCATCTGAATCTATTATTTTTTTATCTATATTATTAGCCAAATTTTCTCTCATATATTCAGCTAACTTCTCTGGTATTTTTCCCCCTGTTACTTCATTAAAAATCTCCTTGTTTTCAAAGAAATTTTTATAAACATTAGTGGTATCTATACCCTTCCATCTATTAAAGTATTCATTAAATTCTTTTCTAGCAGACTTTTTTATTTCTTTTTTATGATTATCTCTCTCATCATAAAGCTCTATAAGCTTATCTCTTCTTTCCTTAGAATCTTCCATACTTTTTTTAAGTCTAGCTATTCTATACTCATACTGAAAATCAACCTTATCTAAAACTTTACTTACCTTTTCTCCTAATTTCTTAGAAAAATAGTTTTTGATTTCATCCTTTCTCTTGTTAACAGGATATTTTATTAAATCCTTTAGGAATAATCTTTTTATCTCCTTTGAATCAAAAACTGAATATCCACAAATTCTTATATTATCTATATCGCTATCTTCTCTTTCAAGAATTTGAATATATCTATCTAACATTTCTTTAAATAATATAGACCCTTTTATTTTACTATCATTCATTATATATTTATTTTTTTCTAAATCATTTTCTAAAATTTCTACTAATTTTTTATCCTTAGTTATAACTTTACCTTTCATACCTAACTTTTTTAAGGCTAGTTCTTCAAAAGTTTTTTGTTCAACCTTATCTACTCCTAAGTTAGGCAACACTTCAGAAATATAATCTAAAAATATTTTATTTGGCGCTACAACTAAAATATCTTCTCCAGTTATGGTTTCCTTATATCTATATAATAAATAAGCTAGTCTATGAAGAGCTACAGTGGTTTTTCCCGAACCTGCTGACCCTTGTATTATTAAAGGTGAATTTTTAGGTGCTCTTATTATATCATTCTGCTCTTTTTGTATAGTAGCTACTACATCTTTTAATTTAGTACCTGTGCTATTTTCTAAATTAATTCTAAGGAATTCGTCTATTAACCCATCCCCTTCTTCATTAAGACCAGATTTTAAAATAATTTCATTAATTCCCTCATCAAAACATTCCTTTAAGTTATGCTCATTATCAAAAAGAAATTTTCTCTTTAAACTAAGCTCACCCTCAATAACCCCAATAGGTGCCTTATAATATGCCTCTCCTTGAGTACCGCTATAATAAAGATCAGCAAGGGGAGCTCTCCAATCTATTACCTTTTCTTCTCCTTCTAGCATATCACCAAGTCCGCATTTACCTATATAAAAACTTTCAAAATCTTTTCTATATTCCCTAAAATCTATTCTTGCAAAGTATGGCTTATTATAAGCTTCTTTAAATTTTTCTTCTTCCTTTGACAAAAAGTCCACAGACTTCTTAACTATTTCTATCTCTGGATCATAGGCTCCCTTAGATTTCTTATTTAAAGCGTCTAGTTTTTCATTAGCTTTTAACTTTTCACCTTCTAATCTTTCCTCTTCACTTTCAATCCACCTTTTAGTTTCTGAAAGGACTTCTCTCTCATAAGTTAAAATCTTATTATCACTCATAATAAATACCTCCCTCACTAAATAGTCCCATTTAATTTCTCATTTAAATCATAAATAATAAAAAAATAATTTATAAAACAAAAAATTTTAATTTCTATAATACACCTTAAAAAAGGTGTAAAAGACTACTTCATTATTATTTACTAACAATGTAAGTCCTTTTACACCTTTATTTCACGAAATATGTTTTAATCATTTAAATTCTTCTATAATCTTAATCTATTTAGCTAAAATCATATTAAAGATAGAACATATTTTTAGGTATAATCAATTTATTTTCCTTCATAAAGTCATTATTATAACTTGCCTACATCATATTGTTAATTATATTAGATTTTATTATTAAGTTCAATTATATTTTCTATTACAAAATCTATTAATATACTCTAAAATCAACAAACTAAATAATGTAACTTAATACTTATTCATCTAAATTATTTTAACTTTAAATAACTCATACCAAAATTTTTAAAGTATTTCAAAATTAAAAAGGGCGTGTATCAAAATAACTTTTATTTGTTATATTTTGATACAGCCCTCTATTAAATCTATTATTTATTATGCTACTTTGTAAATCTAATTGCCATAAGTGTATTTGGTCCTTCTATATCAACATCTTCTTCATTCATTCTATCAGAATAAACTACAACTCTATATCTTACATCACGAAGTATTTCTGCCTCAGTTGAAATATGAGAAAATGGTATTGCTACATCATCACTTCGTGGAGCTAAATCAACTTCTAGAGTATATATAGGTTTTGGATCTTTCATTAAGGAAGATACCTTTTGAATAACTATAGTTATATTAGCATTATCCTCTTCTCTTCCATCTTCCCCATCTTCTATATCTGATTCATACTCATGATCTAATACAACAACTCCATGCAACCATATAATATCACTTGCATTTACTATATCAAATCCAACTTCAAGCATTAAAGTTGGATTTTTAGAATCTATAGATATAGGAATATCATCTCCATCAGCTCTCTCATCAAACTTAACCTCAGTTATATAATTCATACTAGTCTTATACCTATTACACCCATAATCTGAATAACCCATAAAAACACATCTCCTTTACATAATATTAATATAGTATATGATTAATAAATGTGTACTGGGACACTATTTTAAAATATTAATATAAACCTAAAAATTTCTTATTTAAAATAAATTTTTCTAATTATTTTTTTATAAAAGGACAAAATAAATTAGAGGTGATATTCATGGAAAAAATTACAGATAGAACTCCTAGTGAAGCTTTAAACGATAATCTTAAGGGACTTTATATGGGAATCGATATTTTTAAACGTTACGAAAAAAAATGTAAGTCTAATGACTTAAAAAATTTACTTAATGATGTTATAAAGCTTTACTCTAAGGAAGCCTGCGAACTTTCAAGTAAAATATCTGCTCTTGGTGATTCACCAGCTTCAAATGTTGGCATTCTAGGAAAAGCTTCTGAAGCTATTTACAATATAAAAACTGTTACAGCTGATACAGATAGTGAAATTCTAGAAGAAAGCATAAAAGCTTTTAAGACAGGTATAATTATGTTCCAAAAATTTTTACACGAAAAAGAAAATCAATTAGACAAAGAATCAATTAACTTAGTAAAAAATATGATACAAGAAAATGAAGAGCTTAGTAAAAAATTAAATGAGTATTCAAGCCCTCACCAAGCTAACTTTTTCTAAATAAACTAGGCTATATAAATAGCCTATAAATAAAACTTATAAATATATTCTCATAATATTTATAAGTTTTAATTTAAGCTTTTATATAGCCCACTTTTTATCCTTAGTAAAGGATACATTTAGCCATTTTTCATAATTTATATGTGATAAAGAATTAAATATTTTTTCTCTTAACCTATCCATTTCATCTAATGCTTTAATATTAGATTTTTCATTATATATAAAATCTATTTCTATTCTTAAATCACTTCCAGTTTTAGATACCCTTGTAATCGCCTCTTCAAAGTTATATTCTCTCTCTATTCCCTCTACAAGTTTATCTATTTCTAAAGTTATACTATCATCAGCCTTAAACTCTAAAATTTCTTTTAATCCATCACTAAAAGATTTTATAGGCATTTTTATAAATACTGATGAACAAATAATAACCATTAATGGGTCTAAGTATTTATTAAACCAAATAAACTCTGTATGTTGAAGTATATTGGCTATTAAAAATCCTACTAAAACTCCTAAGCTTAATAAAGTATCCATTAACCATTGACTACTTTCTATATTTACTAAACTTGAGTTAATAGCTTTTCCTTTTTTCTTTAAGAAAAAATATGCAATTCCACACCCTAAAGTTGATATTAGGGCATATATTAAGGCATACCCATATTGAACTTCATTGCCACCAGTTATTAACTCTTTAATAGATCCTATAAGTGAATATATACACATAATAAAAATTGCTAAGGATTTAATTATTACTATTAAAGGTTCTATCATCCTTTTACCAAAGGGATAATTCTCATAATCTTTTTTATTTATATAAATACTTCCTATTAAGGCTAGTAATGATAAAATTACACCACCCAAAGAGTACATTCCATCAAATAAAATCATCTCTGATTTTACAGTTCATCCCCATGCTATTCCTAACACAGCAAAAAACAATGTTCCTAATGTAGATATCTTAAGTAAATAACTTTCCGTCTCCATAAATTTCACCTCAAAATAAACCTTCTAATAATTATTTTATGGTTTTTTTTAAGAAAATTCACTAACTAATAAGTCTTATATATGACACTATTGCATTATCTTTTCCATGTATAGAATTTAGTATAAAACATTTTAATCACTATTTCATATCAGAAAGCTACTTTAAAAATATAATTATTTATTTAACCTAAGACTATTTTCAATATTTTCTTTTAATATTAGTGCTTTTTCCTTTGAAGGATATGGATATTGAAAACTTAAATTCATATTTATTGATTTTAAAGCTCCAATTAAGTCTTTTGTTAATAACTGTACTTTAGCTAAGTAATACCAATATATTGATGATGATGAATTAAATTCTACAAACTCATTATAGATTTTCACTAAACTTTCACAATCCTTTTCACCAAAATTTCTTGTATCAATTGAAAAATCTTGTTTTATATATATTTCTTTAATCCTATTATTTTGATTTATAAAATTTCCTTTTAAATTTACCATTTGATCAATTATCTTAAAAGAATTATCTTTCCACCTTAATTTACTTTCAATTAAACATATATCATCTGTAGAAGCTTGACCAATAACCTTTTGTATAATGCTTATATTAGCAACTTCACTTCCAATAGGATAATATGCATTACATCCCCATACACTACTTATATTTGCTTTCTCCTTTCCTTCCTTTACTTTTCCATCTCCGTAATATACAAAATCCAGATAATATTTAAAATTTTCTTTTATATCTATAATATATTTTTTATTTCTCTCATAATTAAATACTTCAACTTTATAATCATCTCTATAAAAAGCACTTAATTTATTCTCCTCATAAAAATCATTTGTATTAAATATTTCCTTTAATTCATTTCCCTCATAAGTAAGAATTTGGCCTTTAACACATCCTCCAAAACAATCGCCTATGGATCTTATAAATATATCTAATTTATTTGGATCCTTAAAGTGTAATAAATAAACTTCAAAATTATAATTATTTTCTGTTAATTCATGATTTAAAACTTTTTTCGAATTCCCCTCTTTAATAACTAACCAGTGTCTATTTAAACATTGGTTAAAGGCACAAGACATAATGTAAATTTCGTCATTAATACCATCACCTGTAACATCACCTAATTTGTAATCTATTATTTTTTCATTATTATTCTCAAGCATATTAACTCCAAATTATATAGTTATAATATTATTTTATCTTCTGTTTCCTTATCTGTTACTTTCATTTGAAAACAAGTGAAATTTAACTTAATTTAGTTTATAATTGAATTAATAAACTCTTATAGATGGGAGATAATTAACATGACTAAAAAGAAAAAGAAACTTTTTATAGTTATATTATCAATATTAATTTTAATATTAGCTTGTTTTTTTGGAGTAAAAACAGTTTATAAATCATATTTTGCTCCTAAAATACCTGTAACCTCAATAAACTCTAACATAGAACTTAATGATTGGAATTTAATAAAAAAGTTCCTTCCTAACAATATAAATCTTTCTTTAAAAGAAATAAATGTTAGCTCTACAACTGAATTTTCTGATTCTGAATTGACAGATTTATTTATACTAGCTTTACGTGAAGAACCTGATGCAATAAAAGATCTTACAGGATTAAAAGTGGATATAGAAAATGATGATATTAATATTTATATAGATATAAACTATAAAGATATACCTTTCCAAGGAAAACTTACCTTTACAGCTCAAAACAAGGATGGTAAAGGAATATTCCACTATAAAGAAGGAAAAGTTGGTTTTATTGATATTTCTAAGGATACTATCTTTAAAAACCTAAAAGATAATTCAATACTTTCCTTTGATAAAAATAATGGAGATATAATTCTTTCTTTTAAGGATATAATAAAATATCTTCAAATAAAATCTATAAACGTAGAAAATAATAAAATAGTAATAGTATTTAATGGTACTATTCCATTACTTAGCTCAATCTTTCCAAACCTAAACTAAAAAATGGCTTTATCAAAATATAATAATAAAACTTATAAACATATTCCGAGAATTACTAGATTTCGCTAAGAATTTATAATTATTACTCCGAAGATATTACTAAAGTTTCGAAACTTGCTACGCTTCGAACAGTCTCAGCTTTTTAACGTAATATCTTCTCCGTAATAATTTAAATTCTAAAGCTCATCTAGATATTCTCTTCATATTGTTTATAAGTTTTATCAAAAGGTATTTTGATAAATGCCTTTTTTTAATTTCTAACATAAATTTATATATTAAGTGGAATAATAGATTTATTATATATTAGTTTAGGTGATGTTTATGATTGATAAAGTTATAAAGAAATACAATTTAGATGTGGATTCAATGAAACGTGAAGGGACAATTGCCTGTTTAACATTTTTAGCCTCTTGGATATTCTTTGGAATAAATAATGCAATCTTAGCATATCCAATAGCTTTAACCTCCTCAATTCTTTTAAAAGAAAATTTTAAAATAAATCCCTTAGAAAAAACTATACGACTTTTATTTTTATATTGTTTTATAGTTGTTCTATCTTTTTTAGCATCAAACCATTTTTTATTAGGAATTATAATAAACTTCTTCACCATATTTTTCATAGCTTATAAGCTCTCAGTTGCCTACACCCCTTTATTATACAAACCATTCTTAATGTTATATGTATTTACTTATTTTTATAAGGTAGACTTTCAAGGCTTACCTAGAAGATTATTATCTATTTTCTTTGGCTTTAGTTTAATAATAATCTTTCACTTATTTTTAAACAAGCTAAGTTATAAATCCTTAATAAAAGATAATATAAATAAATCTCTATTTTTATTAGAAAGCCAAATGGATAACCTTATTTTAAAAAGTTATAATTCAGATTTGCAGCAATCTATCTCTAAAGAACTTACTACTATTTGTTATAACCTTTATACTACAAGAAAGAGAAAAATTTTAACTAATAATTTAGGCAGTATTCAATTTAAAATATATATAATATTAGAAAACTTAAACTTAGATTTATATAATCTAAATAAGCTATACTCAAAACTTAATTATAACAGTCCTCTAATTAAATCATTTTTAAAGGAATTAAAAAAATCTATAAATATTTTAAGATTATATTTAAATGATGAGATTTCTTATTATGAAATAGATAAACAACTGTATAGATTAAATAGATTTCATGAAGATCTACCTGATCAACTCACTTTTTTTCATGACTTATCTATTTCAGTAACCAATCTTTATTTATATTTGGCTGATATGACTACTCTTGAAGAGGGAGAAGGATATAAAAGCTATGATTTATGGAAAAATACCGATAAAAACCAATTTAAATTTAGAGATTCTCTTCATTTTGGAACAATAAAACTTAATTTTGCCCTAAGAATCTCTTTAACTTTAAGCCTTGTGCTACTTCTTAGCTATGTATTTGATTTTACTAAAATGAGTTGGCTTGGAATAACTATAATGTCAATAATGCAACCTTATTATGAAGAGACCTTAAATAAAAGTAAAGATAGGTTAAAAGGGAATCTTTTAGCTATTTTCCTTGTAATTGTTACTTTAAACTTGTTTCAAAGCCAAATTGTTCATATTATTATATTAATTTGTAGCCTATATCTAACCTATGGGTTTAAAAGCTATTATAAGCTCTCTCTCTTTACTGCCATCTCTGCTATTTGCATGGCATCTCTTAGCTATGGAGTTAATACCTTAGCTATTTTTAGAGTTTTTTATTTAGCTTTAGGTATATTAATAACCTTCTTAGCTAATAAATTTTTATTTCCTTATAACTTAGATCAAGGACTAAAGGAATTAAGCCTTAAATTAATAAAATATGTAAATATATTAGCAGAAGATCTAATAAAAAATCCTTCAAAAAATGAAGAGGAAATAATAAATTTAACCATCCATATAAAGCTTATGTGTAACAAGCTTACACTTAGAAATATTCAAAAAAAAGATAAGGATATAAATAGGTTAATATGCTTAACTGAAAATATTACTGCTTCTTTAAGCTATTATACTCTTTTAAAAAAAGATTTAGGATTGGTATGTGGAATAAATAAAGATGAATTAATTAAGCTTCAAAGTAAATTGCAATATTCCCTTAAAGAGAAGGCTTCATTAATAGATATAATAAACCTATTAGACTCAACAGTTGATTCCCTTATTAATTGTCCTTACTCTAGAAAAGTAATTTATAATCCTGCCTCTAATGGGTTTATATATTAATTAAAACTTATTTTTTAATTAACTATCTCATTTTAAAAATAACTAGAATTAAACTTATAATGAGATAAACAAAAAACTTATTTATGTGATTGAATTGTAAACACATATAAAATTAAACTATAACTTAATAATATTATCTTAATTTTATAAAAATATAAGAGCTTATATGAAGCTTAATAAAACTTACAATCTAATTTTTCAAATTAATAAAAATGATTTTTTTAATCTTTGTAAGTTTTATTCATAAGCTATTTTCATATAAGCTCTTTTTTATATTAATAAACTTTATTATTTTAAATTATTTATAGGGCTAATTATTAACTATATACCTAATATTCCAATACAAGTTTAACTACTTTATTATTAGTTATATACTAAAGCTCAGCGTTTCTTAAATCACCTAAATTTATTATCTTATAATTTATTATTAACCTAAATAATCTACTTTGAATAAATCAATTAACTCTTCTTCGCTTAAGGTATTAAATGTACTTCCTGCTCCTAATTCTCCCTCTTCAATAATCTTAGAAATCAATTCCTTCTTCTCCTCTTGAAGAGCTACTACCTTTTCCTCAATAGTTCCTTTAGCTATTAATTTTATAACCTCTACTACATTTTTTTGTCCCATTCTATGTGCTCTATCCGTTGCCTGATTTTCTACTGCTGGATTCCACCAAGGATCAAAATGGATTACAATATCTGCTGAAGTTAAGTTAAGTCCTGTTCCCCCAGCTTTTAAGCTTATTAAAAATACTGAGTTTTCTCCTTGATTAAATTCATTAACCATATTTATTCTTTTCTTAGATGAAACACTTCCATCTAAGTAACTAAAAGAAATTTTTTCTTTCTTAAGTCTACTGCTTATATTTTTTAACACTGAAGTAAACTGTGAAAACACAAGAATTTTATGCCCTTCTTCTATTCCTTGATTTAATATTTCAACTAAAGCCTCTATTTTAGCACTTTCCCCCATATAATCATTTATTGTTACAGAAGGATCTAAGGCTAATTGTCTAAGTTTAGTTATATAAGATAATATCTCTATTTTACTCTTATTAAACTCCTCTGCATCCTGTTTCTTTTCCATAATTGATAAGGCATTATTAGCATATATTGAATATACCTTTTTCTGCTCTTCTCCTAAATCAACTAAGTGCATCTTTTCAATCTTATCAGGTAATTCCTTTATAACATCTTTTTTCTTTCTTCTTAGTATGAAAGGTTTTATAAGGCTATGTATTTCACTTAACACTTCTTCACTTTCATTTAATTTTTTATAATATCTAACAGTGAATCTTTTTCTATCATAAAGATATCCTGGCATTACAAAATCAAAAATAGACCAAAGTTCCATAAGAGAATTTTCCATAGGGGTACCAGTTAAAGCAAATTTATATTCTGAATTAACCTCTTTAACAGCTTCAGAATTTTGAGAATCTGGGTTCTTAATAGCTTGCGCTTCATCAATAAAGCAATAATCAAAGTTTATCTTCTTATATTCCTCTAAATCTCTTTTTAATAAGTTATAAGTAGTTATAATTACATCCTTACTCTCTATATCCCTTAAAGCTTCTTCCCTCTTATCCTTGCCTTCATTTAATACCTCCACAACTAAATTAGGTGCAAATTTATTAAATTCTTCTTTCCAGTTATATATTAAGGAAGTTGGTGCTACTACTAGTGTTTTCTTTCCCTTATTGGAAAGAATAAAGGTAATTGCTTGAAGTGTTTTTCCAAGTCCCATTTCATCTCCAAGAATTCCTCCTAAGCCTAAATGCTCCAAAGTTTTAAGCCAATTGTATCCAGACTTCTGATATTCTCTAAGCTCAGCCTTAAGATCCTTAGGAACTTCAAAGGACAGTTTATTTATGTTCTTAAATTTACTTTTCAATTCATTTAATTTCTTTTTCCCCTTAATATATCTAATACCATTCTCTTCTATGTAATTAGCTATATATAATGCCCTACTATTATTTATTTCTAGGCTATTATTCTCTAAATCTCCATTATCCACTGAATCTAATAACTTTAAAAATTGCTTTAATTCTAGTTCTTCTAAATCAAGAAATTCTCCACTTTTAAGTTTAAAAAACTTTAAATTTTCTCTAAAAGCTCTAAGTATTTCTCTTGTTTCCTCACTAGGTATATCTCCTATTTTAAAGTCAAACTCAAAATAATTATATCTTCCTGGTTTAATGTCTCCCTTTATTCCCTTGCTTCCTAAACTTTTTATACCTTTAAAGTTTTCTGAATAATATACTTCTCCATACTCTTGTAATCTGCATACATCATATTTAAAAAAGCTAAATATATATTCATCTCCTAAATAGAAATTAAACTTTTTATTTATCTCTTCAAGACTAAATCTCTCAATTAAGGCAATAACCTCTTTTTCTTTTTTTATATCTCTATATATTATTTTTTCCTTGCAATCATCAAATATATTAAATTCATAAGAACCATATTTTACTTTTAAGGTTAAAGTTACTTCTTTCCCCTCTTTATCAAAGTAAAAATTAAATTTTACAGGCTCTAAAACCGTCTTGTTCATTATATTTTTAGAAAGAACTACATTCTCAGTTAAATCTCTTAAGGAAGGAATTAGCTTTCTAAATACTCTTTCCTCTTCACATTTATCAATCTTTATAACCTTTCCCTCTGAAAATATATCTAAATAATTCTTTATTTTATAACAAAAATCTTTTTTAGGAATATATATATTAGTTCCATATAAGAATACATCAGCTCTATCCCCTAAGACCTTAGGCATTCCATTTAAGGAGCTAAGTTCAAAATTATTTTTTGAATCCTTTAGAGAAAAATCTATTGGAACCTCTTCAAAAAGCACTTCACTTTCTACTGCTCTATAAAAAAATCCTTCATTCAAATAAATTCTATGATTTTTTATAACACGAAAAAAATCTCTTACTAAATAATTAGGTATCTTTATGGTTTTACCATCTATAAATGTATCTCTGTTTCTTAAGAAGCTTTTTATTGGCTTTTCTATCTCTTTTAAGCTTTCTATAAACTCTATTAACTCCCTATCCTTAGTACTTAACTTTTGTTCCCTTATATCAAAAGTAAAAACCTTACTATATTTAATAGGAATTCTGTTATAGTAAGCTACTAAAAATTGTTCAATATCCTTTAATATATAAAGTTTATTTGAACTCATGGACTTAGTTCCTATTTTAAACTCTGCTAATATGCTATTACTCCACTCATTTTTATTTATATAAACCTCTATTTTCAACTCTTCTTTATCTGTTTCCTCTTGAAGAATTAAATCTAAAATTTTATTTTCTTTCTTCTTAGAAAATAAGTTTTTATTTTCTTCAAACTCTTTTTTCTTAGCTAAATCCCCTAAAGCTTTATAAAAAGTTGCTACTAAATGCTTACAACAATAATTTTCCTTACTAAACTCATGTTTTTCATAATCAGTGCAGGTACAATATGTTGATAAAATCCCCCTGGTTCTAATATCTATCTCTAATTTAGTACTATATTTGCTAAATAATTGTTCTGAAATTACTATTCCATTAACAGCTACTAAGTCTTCTTCGTCTTCTATTTCTATGGACTCCACAAGGTCATTACTTATTATTCTTTGCCCCTTAGCATAATTTCTTCCTGTAGTTTCTTCTTTAAACCTTTGTAACAATAAATCTTCAACTAACATATTTACTCCTCTATTTAAGTGCTTCATATCTTATAATTATAACATAAATTTATTTTCTCTGAAAAACTATGCTAACTTTACTTTTTACAAAACTTATTTTAAAGTAAAACGAAAAAATAAAAATGAGGCTGTATCAAACTAGCTTTTAATAAGACTTATAAACAATATGAAGAGAATATCTAGATGAGCTTTAGAATTTAAATTATTACGGAGAAGATATTACGTTAAAAAGCTGAGACTGTTCGAAGCGTAGCAAGTTTCGAAGCTTTAGTAATATCTTTGGAGTAATGATTATAAATTCTTAGCGAAATCTAGTAATTCTCGGAATATGTTTGTAAGTCTTATTATTAACTTTTGACACAACCTCATTTAATTATTTTACTGTTCCCCTCTCTACTAAAGAAGGCTCTAAATTTATTATTTTGCTTTTTAAAGATTTATTGTTTATTAAATCCATAAGTAGTTTACAAGAAGATTCCCCAATTTTATATATTGGTTGAGCTATGGTAGTTAATTCTGGCTCCATATAAGAACAAATGTTTATATTATCATAACCTAATATGCTTATATCTTCAGGTATTTTATATCCGTTTCTTATTAAGTATTTCATACCTCCAATTGCCATAACATCACTACTATAAAAAATTGCATCTACCTTTTTATTATTTTTAATTATTCTCTCTGTGGCATTTATTCCACCTTCCATAGAGAAATCTGATTCTTCTATTATGGTCTCACTGGATATTCCCAAGCTCTTTGCCGTATTTTTGAAACCTTCTAGTCTTAAATTAGCTATTTCTAAATTAGCCTTTCCTGTAACAAAGGCAATATGCTTCTTACCCTTATTAACTAAGTAATTTACCCCTAATTCAACACCTTTCTTGTTATCACAAAATACACCATTAGCATTTTTTTCATCTGAAACCATTCTATCAATCATAACAAAAGGAATCTTATTATTTTTTAAAATTTTAATCCACTCTTTACCATCACCACAGGCTGCTATTATAACACCATCTACTAATTTACTAATTAAAAGTTTTAAGTATTCCTCTTCTTTCTTCTTTTCATTGAGAGTGTTGCACAAAATAATACTATAACCATGCTTTTCACTTTCAATTTCTATGGCCTTTGCCATTTCTGAGAAAAAGGGGTTTTGAATATCCGGTATTATCATACCTAAAGTATAACTCTTTTTAGTACTTAGGCTTCTAGCTAAGGAATTTGGTATATAATTCATATCTTTTGCAGCTTTAAATATTTTTTCTCTAGTCTCTTTTGAAACATTTATTTCCTTATTATTTAACACCATAGATACAGTGGTCTTTGATACATTTACTGCTTTAGCTATGTCTAGTAATGTAGTTTTTCCCATTTTACGCAACACCTCTTGTCCGCTTCCTTTTATAACAACAGTAATTATACCATATTATGACTACCTATACCCCTACTATTTAGCATATACAAGCATTATTTAATATTATTAATCAAAACAAATCTGAAATTTTACTAATTATTTAGTATATACCTTAAGGTCTGCTGCTATTTTATCTTTAATGCTTTCACCCTTATATATCTTATTAGCTAATTCTACTCCTAATGCTCCAATTAAATCTGGTTGTTGAGCTATTGTAGCTGTCATTTCATTAGCATCTATGGAATCTTTAGCATCATCATTTCCATCAAATCCTATAACTAATGCATTTATTCCACTAGCCTTAATTGCTTTAACTGCCCCTAAAGCCATTTCATCATTGTGAGCAAATACAACTTGTATATTAGGATTAGCTTGTATTATATTTTCCATAACTTGAAGGCCTTTTTGTCTATCAAAATCAGCAGCTTGTATTGAAACAAAGTTAAATTTATCATTTTTATCCATTATATTATGGAATCCTTCTCCCCTATCTCTAGTAGCTGATGCACCTGGAATACCTTGTATCTCAACTACATTTATTGGTCCTTTTTCATCTTTGAATTTATCTAATACATACTCAGCAGCCATTTCTCCACCTTTTATATTATCTGAAGCTATATGGCTTGTTATTTTCCCACCATTAGCTTGTCTATCTAATGTTATTACTGGAATATTACTCTTATTAGCTACCTCAACAGTCTTAACTACAGCATCACTATCTGTTGGATTTATAAGTAAGGCAATAACTCCTAATTGTACTAAATCCTCTACATTTGCTCTTTCCTTTGCTGGATCATTTTGAGAATCTAATACTACTAAATCATACCCTAATTTTTCTGCCTCTTTTTCTGCTCCATCTTTCATATTTACAAAGAATGGGTTATTAAGTGTTGATACAACCATACCTATTTTAGGTTTATTGTTCTTTGTACATCCCATAAATGAAGTCATAAGCATCATGAGTATTAATCCAACTGAAAATATCTTTTTATTTATATGCATAAAACTCACCTCTTAAGCTTCTTAATTTTTTCTGCTCTTTTTATCTAAAAGTACTGCTATTAATATAACTAAACCTTTTACTATTGATTGATAGAATGGTGATACATTCATAAGGTTTAATCCATTATTAAGTACACCTATAATAAGAGCACCTATTAAAGTACCTGTGATTGTTCCTTCTCCCCCTGCTAAAGAAGTTCCTCCTATTACTACAGCAGCGATAGCATCTAATTCAAATCCTGTTCCTGCATTAGGTGAAGCAGATCCTATTCTACTTGTTATTATTACCCCTGCAATAGCTGAAGCAAAACCTGATACTACATAAACTAAAGTTTTTATCTTATCTGTATTTATTCCTGATAATCTTGAAGCATCTTCATTTCCACCTAAAGCATATAAATATCTTCCAAATCTTGTTTGTGATAAAGCATATACTGCTATGATTGCTATTATTATTGTTATTATAACTGGTATTGGCATAAATCCAAGTTTACCATTTCCTATTTTAACAAAAGCTTCAGGTAATTTTGATATTGGAGTACCATCTGTAAATACTAAAGTAGCTCCTCTAAATATTGTCATTGTAGCTAAAGTAACTATGAATGCTTGTAATTTTCCTTTTGATACTAATAAACCATTTATTAATCCAACTGCTATACCAATAACAGCTGCCACTATAATTGCTAAGAATACGTTTCCAGTCGACTTAACAATAGAAGCCCCAACGGCACCACTAATAGCTAAAGTAGATCCAACTGATAAGTCTATTCCACCAGTTAAAATTACAAAAGTCATACCTATTGCTATGATTGCATTAACTGAAACTTGTGTAAATACGTTAGTTATATTAGATACACTTAAAAAGTTTGGAGTAACTATAGTAATAACTATACATAATAATACTAGTCCTATAAGAGATTTATATTTAGATATATTTGCTTTAACATTCGCTTTCATTATGTAATCCTCCCTAATTGTTTATTCCAACGGCTAATTTCATTATACTTTCTTGGTTTGCTTCATCTCTATTTAATTCCCCAGAGATTCTTCCTTCACTCATAACCATAATTCTATCACTAATTCCTAAAACCTCTGGTAAATCTGAAGAAATCATTATTATGGCTTTTCCACTAGCTTTAAGTTCATTTAAAAGTTCATAAATTTCTTTCTTTGCCCCTACGTCTATTCCTCTAGTTGGCTCGTCAATTATTAATACTTCTGGAGATAACATAAGCCATTTAGCAAGTATAACCTTCTGTTGATTACCTCCACTTAAATTCTTAATGAACTGCTCCTTATTTGGAGTTTTTATATTTATCTTCTTAATATAGTAATCTATATCCTTTGCCTCTTCTTTTTTATCAATAGATTTAAACTTATTCTCATATTTCTTTAAGTTACATAAGGTCATATTTTCTCCAACAGACATTCCTAAAATACAGCCTTCTTTTTTTCTATCCTCTGAAAGATAACATATACCATTATTTATGGCATCACTTATGCAATTTATATTAATATGACTTCCATTTAAAGAAATTTCACCACTTGTTTTTTTATATTCTCCAAATATTGTTTTTGCAAGCTCTGTTCTGCCTGATCCCATAAGACCTGCAATTCCTAATATTTCTCCCTTTCTAAGAGTAAATGAAGCTCCTTTAACTCCTTCCTTACAGCTAAGATTTTTGACTTCTAAAGCTAAATCTCCTTTTTTAACATCTCTATATGGAAATTGATCTTCTATGGTTCTTCCAACCATCATTGCTATAAGCTTATCATTATCTATGTCTTTTATTTCTGCACTTCCTGCATATTTACCATCTCTTAATACTTCTACTCTATGACATATTTTAAATATTTCTTCCATTCTATGTGATATGTATATTATTGCTATTCCCTTTTTTCTTAAATTCTCTATTACTTTAAAAAGGTTTTCAGTCTCTACATCAGTTAAGGCTGTAGTAGGCTCGTCCATAATAATTATTCTAGCATTCTTAGTTAAAGCTTTTGCTATTTCTATCATTTGCTTTTCACCTACATTAAGAGTACTAACTAGTCTATCGGGATCTATATCACAGCCTATTTGTTCTAAGAACATTTTACTTCTTTCATCTAATAACTTTTTATTTATTCTTCCTGTAAATTTACTATGTTTTTCATTACCTAAAAATATATTTTCTGAAACAGTTAAGTTATTTAAAACACTAAGTTCTTGGTGAATTATTGTTATGCCAGCTTCTTCTGCTGATTTAATTCCCTTTACTTCTACTTCACTTCCTTCAATGAATATTTTACCTTCATCTTTTTTATATACTCCACTTAGTATTTTCATTAAAGTTGATTTCCCTGCTCCATTTTCTCCCATCAAAGCAGTAACTTCTCCACCATAAGCCATTAAGCTAACATTATCTAAAGCTTTGACTCCTGGAAAGGATTTTGATACACCTACCATTTTTAGCATTGGTGTTCTTTCACCCATTTACTACACCTCCCAAAATAATTCCTATTTTGCAAAGAATATTCTACTCAATAAATGATGAGTAGAATATTCTTTTTTAAACTTTTTAAAAAACAACCCCTGATTTTAAGATTATATTTGCATATGGAGTTTGTTCTCCAGTTCTAACAACTGCCTTACAATCTTTTAATTCTTTCTTTAATTCCTCATGTGATATAAAAGTTATTTTAGTATCTTTTATAATCTCTTTTATTTCTTTAAATAATTCTGGACTTACTTCTTCTGTTTCCTCAGCAATAAGTACCTCTTCTACTTGTAATTCTTCTAAAATAGCTTTTAAAGTTTCTATAAAGCCTGGTACACCTTTTATTAAAGCTAAGTCTATTCTCTCAGTTTCCTTTGGTATAGGTAATCCACAATCCCCTATAGCCAACATATCAGTATGTCCCATCTTTGATATGACTGAACTTATGTTACTATTTAATAAACTTGTTTTTCTCATAATTACTCTTCTCCCTTATAAACTTCTAAAACTTCCTCTAAATATGGTATTGATGGTTGAGCTCCTTTTCTTTGTACTGCTATTGATGATACCTTATTTCCAAATCTTATGGAGCTACTTAAAGTCTCTCTTCCTAAATTTTTAGTATCTAACTTTGAACTTAAACCTCCAATGAAGCTATCTCCAGCTGCTGTAGTATCTATTGCATTAACTCTATAAGCTGGAACTATTTCACAAAACTCTTCTCCTATTAAAGCCGCTCCCTTTTCACCAAGAGTAATAATTACAAACTTAACTCCTTTACCTAAGAATATCTCACCAGCCTTTTTAGCATCTTCTATATCTTTTATTTCAATTCCAGTTAACAGCTCTGCTTCTGTCTCATTTGGAACTATTATATCTGTATAATTTAATAATTCATCTTTTATTTTTTTAGCTGGAGCTGGATTTAATATTGTAACTTTTCCATTCTCCTTAGCTATTTTAAATGCTTCTATTGTAATATCCTCTGGTGTTTCAAATTGTGAAATTATAATATCTGATTCTTTTATTAAATTTTCAGCACTATGTATTTCCTCCTTTGTTAATGTCATATTTGAACCAGCATTAACAATTATTGAATTATTTCCATTATCATTTACCATTATTAAAGCCATTCCAGTTGGCTCTATTCTATCTTCAAAAACATATTTAACATCTATATTATCTTCTACTAATTTATCTCTTAACTCTCTTCCATTTTCATCTTTTCCTATTTTAGAAATCATGAAAACTTCTGCACCACTTCTTTTAGCCGCTACAGCTTGATTAGCTCCTTTTCCACCAGCTATTTTTTGAAATGACTTAGAAAGTATAGTTTCTCCTACTTTAGGCATATCTTTAACCTTTAAAACTAAATCCATATTCATACTTCCAAGTACACATATCTTATTCATTAATATCCCTCCCTAGTTAACCGCTTCACTGAACCGATTAACTATATAATAATACTTTTGTAAACGATAATCAAGACTTTTTTTATAAAAATATAAAAAAAGAGTATAGATTTTAAAATCTATACTCTTAAACTAGCTATTTACTTTTCTACTAATTCGTACATTTCTTTAGCTCTATCAACATACATAATACCTTCTAAATGATCTATCTCATGCAAGAAACATCTTGCTAAAAGGTCTTGAGCTTCATAAATTTTTAATTCACCATTTTCATTTAAAGCTTGTATTCTTACTGCTCTTGGTCTTTCAACTAATCCCTCATGCATTACATAGCTTAAACAACCTTCATAGTCTTCATAAGTTTCCTTTGAAACTCCTGTTACCTCTGGATTTATAAGAACATATTCATTCTCACCATCTCCAAAATTTATATAAACAACTCTTTTATTAACTGCTATTTGAGGTGCAGCTAATCCTATTCCTTCTACAGTTGCTAATGTATCTTTTAAATCTTGTATTAATCCTTTAACTTCATTAACATCTTTAACAGGTTCTGAAACTTTTTTTAAAGCTTCATGTCCTATTTGAACTATTTTCTTAACAGCCATTTAACTTCTCCTTTCAAAATTCCTATAAATATATTAAAACATAAAAATATAAATTTTTCACTAATAAATTATATATTATATTCTCTGTAAAATATTATTGACTGTCTTTAAAGCATCTAAGTTAAAACTTATTATACTTTAAAGACAGTCAATACTTATAATATTATCATAATTATTAATAATGATACTAAACTTAAACATCCACTTAGTATGCATATATATGACACAATTTGCTTTACAGACATTCCTCTTTCTTGTAGCCTATAATGTATTTGGCTTCTATCAGCTTCATAAACAGGCTTTCCTGATTGAAATCTTCTAAAAATTACAAAGATATTATCAAAAATAGGAACTCCTAAGGCTAATACTGGCACTAATATAGATAATGCTGTTGCTTGCTTAAAAGCACCTTCTAAGGCTATAATAGCTAAAATAAACCCTAAAAAGTTAGCACCTGAATCACCCATAAATACCCGCGCTGGATGTCTATTATATCTTAAAAAGGCTAATATTGACCCTACTAGAGTTATTGACATATATGCAGAGTTAAATTGTCCTTTTGCAAGAGCAACAACAAACATAGTCATAGCAGATATTATGGAAATGCTTCCTGCTAATCCATCCATTCCATCAGACCAGTTTATTACTGTAGTAACCCCAAAAATCCATGTTATTGTAAGTATATATTGAATCCATCCTGAAAATTGAGTAAACTCTCCAGTAAATGGATTAGTTATACCCCTAAAAACAATCCCAGCTTTAAAAACCATAGTTGCAGCTAAAATTTGAATTATAACTCTTGGATAAATCGGAAACTCTTTGCCCTTTCCCTTATAATAGTCATCAATCACTCCTATTATTATTACCAAAGTAGATGCTATAAATATAATAAAAGTTTGTGATAATTGCCTTGTAGAATCTATTCCAAAAAGGTATGTTGTAAAGAAGCCTATATACATAACAACTCCACCTATTAAAGGTGTTAATTTATCATGCTTTTTTCTATCTGTAGGCTTATCAACAAAACCCTTTTCATTTGCAAATTCAATAAACTTTGGCATTAATAGATATACTATGACAAAAGGAATAAGCATTACAATTAAATACTTAATCATTTTTTCTCCCTCTGTATTAAAAACATTTTTTCTTACATATACTATTCTAGTAGATTAATAAGTCATATTAATGACATTTTAATTAAAATTATTTTATCACTTCTTATTATATCAATAATTCAGAAATTTAATCATATTTTAATAGTTACTCTACTTAATGTTTTAAACAAACTGAAAATACATGACAAGGCATTTTCCCTTCTTCTTTTCTTTCATATTTTTTAACCAGTTCTCTCATTTGTCTATTTACTTCTTTAAACTCTTCTTCATTTAAGTATATGTTCTTATAATTAAAACCTATAGAATCTTCTGCATTACCAGTATCTACTTTCTCAGATATTCTTTTCATAGTTTGTTCCTTTGAACTATCATAATATTCACTTAGAATATTTAATATTTGAGATTTGTATACTTGCTTAGCTTCATTTTTAATTTGATTTCCCTCTATGTTGAAGCTTTCTGCAGTTAGATAATAATATTTTGCTATTATTCCCTTTATTTCTTTTGTTTTCACAAGCTCTAAGATGCCTGCTTTTTCTAATTTTTTAATGTGGTAATGAACTTTTGCTGGTACTTCCCCAAAAAAATCAGCAATTTCCTTTACCGTAGCAGATTCTTGATTATTTCTAAGATAAGTTATTATCTTCAGCCTATAAGGATCTGAATATGCTTTTATTTGTTCTAAAGTTGTTAAATTCATAACACTGTTCATTTTAAGCCCCCCCTATTATTTCAGTATAATATTTACTTATTATACCATATTTTTAGATATTTTACATATATAAAGATATTATTAAAATTTTTATTATATTAAAATATCTATTTTGCTTAATAAGATTATACATTTTATTTTGAAAATAGTAAAGAAAAAAGGCAAATCTTGATGTTTTATTAACATAAGATTGCCTTTTTTATTAATTTAAATATATTATCCTCTTTGCTCTATCATAGACTTAACTTTCATAAGTCTTGTTAAGGCACTTCTCTCATTTTCATCAAGCTTCATTCTGATGTATCTGATAGTTTCTTTTAATTGAGGAATTGTCATATATTCAAGAGCATTAACTCTTCTTCTTGTCTTCTCTATCTCGTCTGCCATAAGCTGACCAGATTTCTCAACTTCTGCAAGTTCTAATAACTTTGGCAAAATTCCATATAGTTTAGAAATTGCATCATCAAGTTCAGCTGAAGTATTCATAAAGCCATAAGGATAAATACTACCTTCATCACCTTCTAATTTTCTTTTGAAGTTCATTATAGGTACATTTACACTCATTATGTTTTTATTTCCCACTTCAACCTCAATTTCTTCTTTAGGGTATGCTATAGCTTCCTCTAGGAACTCTGAACTCATAACAGCTCTAGCCATAACGAAGTCTTTTAAGGAACTTCCTAGTTCTTTTTCAACTTCATCTCTTAATTGATTATTATATTTGATAAGATTTATGAATTGTCTCATTAACTCATCTTGCTTATCTTTTAATAATTTATGTCCTCTTGTTGCTGTTGCTAATCTTTTCTTTAGCTTTGAGAGTTCCATTCTAGTAGGATTGACATTTAATCTTTGTGCCATTCTTACTCATCCTCTCCAACAGGCATATACTTTTCAAGATATTCATCTCTAATTCTCTTAAGCTCTGTTCTAGGTAAGATCTTAAGTAATTTCCATCCAAGATTTAGAGTTTCCTCTATTGTTCTGTTAGTTGTGAAACCTTGTGAAACATATTCATTTTCGAAAGCTTCAGCAAATTTAGCGTATGCTTTATCTACATCTGATAATGCTGATTCTCCTAAGATAGCAGCAAGTTCTTTTGCTTGCTTACCTTGAGCATATGCTGAGAATAATTGGTTCATTGTATCAGCGTGATCTTCTCTAGTTTTTCCTTTACCAATACCCTTATCTTTAAGTCTTGATAATGATGGTAAAACATCTATTGGAGGCATTATTCCTTTCTTGTAAAGTTCTCTTGAAAGGATTATTTGTCCCTCAGTGATGTATCCAGTTAAGTCTGGAATTGGGTGAGTTTTATCATCTTCAGGCATTGTTAATATTGGAATTTGAGTTATTGAACCTTCTTTTCCAACTAATCTTCCTGCTCTTTCATATAATGTTGAAAGGTCAGTGTATAAGTATCCTGGATATCCTCTTCTTCCTGGAACCTCTTTTCTAGCTGCAGAAACTTCTCTTAAAGCTTCACAGTAGTTTGTTATATCTGTCATTATAACAAGAACGTGCATTCCTTTTTCATATGCTAAATACTCAGCAGTAGTTAATGCCATTCTTGGAGTAGCTATTCTCTCGATAGCTGGGTCTGATGCTAAGTTCATGAATAGAACTGATCTATCTATAGCACCAGTTTTTGTGAACTCATCTACGAAGAATTCAGCTTCTTCGAAAGTTATACCTATAGCAGCAAATACAACTGCGAACTTAGAATCTGAGTTTAAAACTTTTGCTTGTCTTGCAATTTGAGCAGCTAACTCTTTGTGTGGAAGACCTGATCCTGAGAAAACAGGAAGTTTTTGTCCTCTAACTAGAGTGTTAAGTCCATCTATTGCAGAAATACCAGTTTGAATAAATTCTGATGGATAGTTTCTAGCAACTGGGTTTATAGCTTCTCCATTTATATCTAATCTCTTCTCTGGTATTATGTTTGGACCATTGTCTTTTGGTCTTCCCATACCATCGAATACTCTTCCTAACATGTCTTCAGAAACACCAATTTCAAGTGGTCTTCCTAAGAATCTTACTTTTGTATTTTTAAGGTTGATTCCTGCTGAACCTTCGAAAAGCTGAACCATAGCTTTATCTCCGTTAACTTCAAGAACTTTACCTCTTCTTAACTCACCAGTTTGCATTTCTATTTCAACTAGTTCATCGTATTTAACACCTTCCACGCCTTCAACAGCCATTAAGGGTCCTACAACTTCTGTAACTGTTCTGTACTCTTTAAGCATTTAGAACACCTCCCTCGCTGATTAACTTGTTCATCTCTGATTTTAATTCAACTAAGATGTCATCCATCTTACTTATTTCTTCTTCTGAAATATATTTACTTCTTGCAATTCTATCTCTAACAGGAAGTTTTAATACTTTATCTAAATAAACTCCAGCTTCTAAAGCTTTTTCAGCTTCATGTCTAAAACTTAAGATTAAGTTTAACATTTTGTACTGTTTATTTAATGAAGTATATGTGTCATTCTCATGGAATGCGTTTTGTTGTAAATAGTCTTCTCTTATTGACTTAGCAACTTCAAGTTTTAATCTATCACCTTCTGAAAGTGCATCCATACCAACAAGTCTTACTATTTCTTCTAAGTTTGCTTCTTCTTGAAGAAGTGCCATAGCTTCTGTTCTTAATGCTGACCAATCATCTGCTACGTGAGCATCCATCCATTCTCCCATTTTTTCTAAGTATAATGAGTATGATGTTAACCAGTTAATTGATGGGAAGTGTCTCTTATATGCTAATTGAGCATCTAGTCCCCAGAAAACTTTAACTATTCTTAAAGTTGATTGTGTAACTGGCTCAGATATATCTCCTCCTGGAGGTGATACTGCTCCGATAGCTGTAACAGCTCCCTCTCTTCCATCTTTACCTAAAGCTACAACCTTACCAGCTCTTTCATAGTAATCAGCAAGTCTTGATCCTAAGTATGCTGGGTAACCTTCGTCTCCAGGCATTTCTTCAAGTCTTCCTGACATTTCTCTTAGAGCCTCTGCCCAACGTGAAGTTGAGTCAGCCATGATTGATACTGAGTATCCCATATCTCTGAAATACTCTGCTATTGTTATACCAGTGTATATTGATGCTTCTCTGGCAGCAACTGGCATGTTAGATGTATTAGCAATAAGAACTGTTCTCTTCATTAAGCTTTCCCCAGTTTTAGGGTCTTTAAGTTCTGGGAATTCGTTAAGAACGTCTGTCATTTCGTTACCACGTTCTCCACATCCAACGTAAACAACTATCTCAGTATCTCCCCATTTAGCAACTTGGTGCTGAACTACTGTTTTACCAGCTCCGAAAGGTCCTGGAACGGCAGCAGCTCCACCTTTAGCTACTGGGAAGAAAGTATCTATAACTCTTTGTCCTGTAGTCATTGGCTCAACTGGATTTAATTTTCTTGCATATGGTCTACCTTTTCTTACAGGCCATTTTTGCATTAATGTTAAATTCTTATCACCTTTTTCAGTTTCTACTACAGCGATAACTTCTTCTACATTGAAATCTCCAGCTTTGATTTCTTTTATTGTACCTTCAACGCCGAAAGGAACCATTATTCTATGAAGAACAACAGCAGTCTCTTGAACTGTTCCTATTACGTCTCCAGCTGAAACCTTATCTCCAACCTTAGCAGTTGGTACGAAAGGCCATTTTTTCTCTCTATTTAAAGATTTAACTTCTACCCCTTTACTTAAGAAAGCAGAATTAGCTGCTTTCATGAAAGCGTCTAGAGGTCTTTGTATTCCATCGAACATTGACTCTATAAGTCCTGGTCCTAATTCTACTGAAAGTGGTTCTCCAGTAGTTATAACTGGGTCCCCAGGTCCAATACCTGATGTTTCTTCATATACCTGGATTGAAGCCTTATCTCCTCTCATTTCAATGATCTCTCCGATAAGACCTTTTTCTCCAACTTTTACAACGTCATATACATTAGCTTCATCCATACCTTCAGCAACTACTAAAGGACCTGAAACCTTGATAATTTTCCCCGTTTTCAAGTTATCTACCTACTTTCTATAAAATGTTAACGCCAACTGCTTTTTCAACGTTATCTGATATTCTTTGTTTTCCTATATTTAGAGTTCCTTGATTGCTTGGAATTAATATTACAGCAGGAAGTACTTGTCTTGTATATCTCTCGATAGTTTCTTCTATATTCTTAGCTACGTGCTCTGTAACAAAGATTACTGCATAACCTGTCATTGCAAGCTTATCAATTGTTTTTCTAGCTTCTTCATCTTCAACTACAGGGAAAACATCTATTCCAAGAGCTTTGAAAGCTAAAACTGAATCTTTATCACCTACAACTCCTATTTTCTTATACATATCCATCACGCAGCCTTTCTCTTATTACTTCCTTAGTAATATTGTTTAATTTACCAACCATGATAGTTCTTATTTGCTTTATTTCATTCTCTTTAACATACATATATGTTAAAACTGGCTCTAAACCTTTAGTTACTATTTTAGCTTCCTTCATTATACTCATAATGTGATTATCAATAAGCTTTTCAAATTCACTAACTGATGAAGTCTCTATGTAACTAGCTATACCTTCTCTTAGTACTTGTGAATATTCTTTACTACTTAAGTTGTTTGGAATATTTTCGATTGTATCTAAGTATAAACTTCTAAACTTACTTGCATCTATACTACCACCTGGTACTATAGCATCTAAAAAGAAGTTAACATTTTTATCTTGCTTTTTAGCTCTTAATAATGTTTTGACATTATTTAAATCTATAAGATTAGTAAGATATCTATCTAAAGCCTTATCTTTTATATTTTTCTTATTTGCAATTTCATGAATATGAGCATATAAGTATTGATCTGCGATTAAATCTATAAATTGAGGATCATTAGTTTCCTCAAACTTTTCAAATATTTTTCTTAAGCACTCTTCCATTTTCTTAGGAAGTCTACCAAAATCTTCTCCATTTATTGCAGATTTTAAATCATTTACTCCCACCATACCAACTGGTATTAGCATTTGGGAAAAATCTTTATCTAAGATTTTCCCCTTAACTAACACTTTTATGTTATGATAGTCATATTTTAAAGCCATAACATCTATGATTTCTTTTAAAGGACTAGCTTCATACATAGTTTTATATAATCTAACTAACTCATTTGATAAAAGAATTTCATAATCATCTGGTCTTCTTACTTCATTCATAAATGCTGCATACTCTGTTTCTTGTAGAACTTTTAATGCACCTTCTGAAGTGTTTGCATCTATCATTCTTTCTATTTGAGCTTTATCAAGGAGTTTCTTTTCGTATACTCTGATTCTAGGAATTAATTGCAAAAATTGCATTGAATCCATTCTTCATCCTCCTTAATCAAATAATACTTTGTTCACCTCAAACTCTAACTCTCCTCTTAAAGAGTTAATTAAAGCTTCAAAGGTATTATTTATTTGTATTCCATTTCTATCTAATATGAAGCCACCATTAAATTTGCCTTCCATATTTAATGTAATACTTCCTTTTTTTCCTTTAGATTCAAGTTCTTTATTTAATGCTTCCAAGAACTCATTGCTAAATATATCTTTATCTTTTTCATTGATTATAATAACTTCTGTTCCTTCTAACTCTAAAGAATCTAAAGTTGAGATAACATAGTATTTATAATCTCCATTAGAAAGATTTTGTAACTTCTCTATAGCTTCGTTAAATACTTTTGATATAACGTCTTGCTTAGCTCTTAACATATCATTTCTTACTGATAATTTAGCATTTGAAATTATTCTTGCTTTTTTAACTTCTGCTTCTATATTAGCTTTAGTTATTATTTCTTCTTTATCCGCTTCTGCTCTATTAGTTTTCTTAGATATTATTTTATCTTTTTGGGCTTCAGCGTCAGCTAATATATACTTTTTCTTTTCTTCAGCATCATTTAGAATCTTGGAAGTTAAATTATTTAAATTTGACATTCCCTTCACTTCTCCAATCTTTGCTTACTATTTTATTACGCTTGCACCATTTACTAATAAGAATGATATAACGAATCCTAATAATGCATATGTTTCAACCATTGCTGCGAATATGATACCTTTAGTATTGTGCTCTGGTCTTTTAGCTAAGATTTGGATACCAGCTGCAGCTGCTTTACCTTGAGATATACCTGACCATAATCCAGCGATAGCTATTGGTAAACAAGCAAATAATAAGTATAATCCTTTAGCTAATGATGCATCACCATTACTGATTTGGTTAAATACTAAGAAACCTATAACGAATCCATAAAGACCTTGTGTACCTGGTAATAATTCAAGAACTAATGCTTTACCAAACTTTTCTGGTTCTTCAGTAACTAATCCCGCTGCTGCTTCCCCAACTATACCAACACCTTTAGCTGATCCTATACCTGACATACCTACAGCTAATGCTATTCCAAAAGCTCCAAATATTAATCCTCCGTAATTTGCCATAAAATATGAAATCCAGTTTTCCATAATTTAATTCCTCCTGAAAATATAATGTTATTTTAATTTAATTTTAACTATAATTTATTTATTTCTTTTTATTGTTATGAATTTATTTATTGTTCTAAATGGTGTGAATGCTTTTCCGCCACCTTCATAGAATTTTGAGAAGTACTCAACGTACTGTAATCTCGCTGTATGAACATATGCTCCAAGTAATGATAAAAGCATGTTAAATGTATGAGCTGCTATAAAGAATAGAGGTCCTACAATTATAACTGCTATTCCAGGGAACATACCTATTATTAGGTTAAGTGCAGCTGCTATTGATCCACCTGCAATACCTAAAGCCATAAGTCTTGTATATGATACTAAGTCTCCTACGTATCCTGTTATACCGTATAAGGCATATAAACCTTGACCTATTTGAGCACCTTTTGTTTCTTCATCTCTACCTTGTGTTAATATTATTAATATTGAACCTACTATTGCTAATACTTTACCTACTAAGCTTATAGGACCATCAAAGAATAACATTGGAAGACCTATTAAAAGCATAATCCATGATCCTACATCAAATAAAGCATATAAATATTGCTTATCTCTGATTAACATGTACGCTTTTATAAATAATCCAAAGAATATTTGAACAACCCCAAATCCAACTGATAAAATTAATAACAAGTTGGTATCTCTACTTGGATTTATAAGTCCAAATGGTAATTCAAATCCAAAGGCAGTACCAAATACCGCTCCTGCAACAGTTGTTGCTATACTTAAATACATAAAGAATTTAGCAAACTTTTCTTGTGCTTCATCTAAATTAAGTAATTTCATAGCTAATAGTGATCCTGCAAATAATACTAGTCCGTATCCTAAGTCTGCAACCATCATGCCGAAGAATACTAGGTAGAAAGGTGTTAAAAGTGGTGTAGGGTCTATTTCATCATATCTTGGTAAGCTATACATTTCTGTTATTGAATCGAAAGCTGCTGCTGGTCCCTTATTCTGTAATTTAACTGGAACTTCTGCAACCTCTTCTTCCTTAACTTCTTCAAACTCAAGATAATACATATCTCCTACTGAACTTTGTATGATTCCTTCTAAAGAAGAATTACCATTTTTAGGAACCCAACCTTGAATAACAACTACTCTATCTGTTTTTAAGAAGTTTTCACTTGCTTCTTTTCTAAGAAGTATGTTGCTGTAATATTCATAAGCTAATTCTAAAGTTCTCTTTTCTTCTCTGTAATTTGAAAGTACTCCTCTTAAGTCTGCTTTTTGAGCTTCGATTTCTTTTATTTTTAATTTAAACTCTTCAACAAGAACTGAAGCTTTTTCTTTGTACTTAGTTTGGAATGCTGAAAAACCAAAGTTCTTTAAAACTTCGTCCATTTCTTCAGCTCTTTCTTTCATTGTCATTACAAAGACATATGAATCTTGGTCAGTGTTAGAAATAACTTCTATATAACTTTCCTTGAATTCGCTTTCAATTTCATTCTTCATGTTTTCAAGATTTTGACTTGAAATTACACCTAAGAATGTAACTACTTTTTCAAAACTATTTAATTCACCTAGTGGAGCATCGAAACTTTGCCATGGCTCTAAGATTTCTATTTCACCTAAAAGTTTTGTCTTTTCGTTTTCTAGAGTAGCAAGCTCTCTCTCCATTTTCTTAACCTCTGAATAAACGACTTCCCAGTTGCTATTTTCAACCTTTACTTCTAGCTCATCCAAAGTTAAGCTTTCTTTACCAACTTTTAAAGCCTTAAGTCCTCCAACTTCAGCAACAAACTCTTTTAAGAAGTCTAAAGCTGATCTTGTTTTTGAAACATTTTCTTCTATAAGAGTTGTTTCAGCATCTAAATCATCTTTGCTAAGAGATTCAAAGACTTCATTGCCTTCCACTTTTTCTTCATCTTGTAAGTTTATGAACTCAACTTCTGAAGAACTTTGAATTTTTTTAAGAAGCTTTTCTTTCTCTGATTCAAAGGCAAGTAAGGTGAATTTATTCATCTTAACTATTGCCATTAGTTTTCACAATCCTCTCAATAACTAAATTTACTGCTGAATCAATCTTAGAACCTTTAAGACTTGACACCTCAGCACATTGTTTTTCACCTTCTGAAAGTATGACATCAGCCTCTTTTCTTCCGGCTTCCTCTGCATTGCTAACAATTCCTCTTGCAACATTTTTAGCTTCTTCTATTATTGAATTATATCTTTCATCAGCTTCTACTGTTGCATCAGAAATTATTTTTTTGCTTTGCTCATGAGCTTTTTTAATCATTTCATCAGCTTGCAATTCAACTTTTTTAATTTCTTTTATTGCTTCTATTGCCAAAGTTTCACCACCTTTATATAAGGAATTTTTATAAAATATATATTAATACTTTATATAGTATTAATTAACCCTTAATATTAATTATACATGAAAATTAACTTAATTCAACATAATTTTATGTATGTATACATTTTCAGAGGTTTTTTTGCAAAAATCCACATTACATTTTTTTGAATAAAAGATTAAAATTATTAACATTTACAAAAAAGTCGTATTAATATCTTTATATATTGTATATTAATACGACTAATATACTAATAAATTTTTAATTTTCCATTTATTTCATTTCCACTTCTACATATGAATCATAGTCAAAATTCATTTCATCAAATATAAGATATTTTGGTTCAAAGTTAATTTTCCCATTTTTAATGTAATTAATTATATCTACTTCAAATTTTTCTATATGAGCTTTCTTAAATGGCATTTGTCTATCAAAACTATCTTTTATATTCTGCTCATCTTCTTTTGTAATGGTTCTAACTAAAAAGTCTGGTAACCATCTCTTTTTATTAAAGCATAAATAGTCGAATTTTAAAACTTCCTTAAATAGACCTTCATCCTCTCCTCCTATCTTCTCAAGATAAAAATCTAATAATATCTTATAATATTCAACATTTCCTATGCTTCTCTTGAAATTACCCTTTTCCTCAAAGAACATGGCTAAATCATAATAAAAATCAAAAGGCTTATCATATATATCTAAAAAGAATTTAATTACATTGTTAAATTTACATGAATTATAGTATTTATCAACCATTGCTTCTACTTTCTTTAATAATAAAAGCTCTTCATAACTTATATCTTTACTTCTGATTATTTCATATGGAGCATAAGGTGAATAAACTATTCCCCACTTTTCAGCTTCTTCTCTCATTGAAGATCCCTTTAATAATTTTAGGAAACCTAATTGAATTTCATCTGGTCTTATGGCATGAACATCATTAAAAGATTTTTTAAATGACTCTAAATCTTCTCCTGGTAGTCCTGCAATTAAATCTAAATGTTGCATTACATTTTTTCCTGATGCAACTTTTAATACTTTCTCTTTTATATTTTCATATGTAATATATCTATTTATATTATGTAGGACTTCATTATTTGTAGTTTGAACTCCAACCTCTAACTGAAATCTTCCCTTTGGAGCATTATTTAATATTTCTATTTGCTCCGCTGTTAAAAGATCTGCTGCAACCTCAAAATGGAATCTTGTCTCTGTGTCCTGTTCGCTTAAATATTTAAGAAGCTCCACTGTGTATTCTCTATTACAGTTAAAAGTTCTATCAACAAACTTAACTAATTTTAATCCTCTTTCCATGAAGTATTTTAATTCTTTCTTTACTCTTTCTACATCTAAGAATCTAACTCCATGCATTACAGAGGAAAGACAATATTTACACTTAAAAGGACATCCCCTTGAAGCTTCATAGTAAACAATCTTATTGTTTATATCTTCTTCATAAGTATAAGGGAATACTAATTCATTCATATCCATTTCAGGTCTTTTAGAATTTTCAAATACTTTCCCATCTCTCTTGTAGGTTAAGCCTTTTATATCTTCTATTTTTCCTTCTTCAAGCTTATAAAGAACAAACTCTCTAAAAGTTTTTTCTCCTTCTCCTACTATTACATATTCACCTGGATGATTTTCTAAAAATTCTTTTCCTTCATAAGAAACTTCTGGTCCGCCATAAAGTATTTCTATATTAGGATCAACAAGTTTTATAAGTTCAGCTAGTCTATTTACAAATTCCATATTCCATATGTAACAGGAGAAAGCCACTACATCTGGTTTCTCCTCAATAATACCTTCTAAAATATTCTCAACTCTATCATTTATTGAAAACTCTTTTATATCACCTTGGAAATCTAAATCCTTTGTAAATGCCTTCAGGTACCTCACTGCTAGGTTGCTGTGAATGTACTTTGAGTTTATTGCTGTTAGCAGTATTTTCATTATTTATACTTCCTCTCTTTATTCCTTTGATAAATATTATTTTATCACAAACTTTAGTTTCCTCTATTTCAAAATATTTTTCAAGTATTTTTTTTGAGCTATCTACTGTAAACTCATTAGAAATACTATTGTCTATAAATTCAAACTCTTTTTCTTTGTTTCCTGTCATTAAAACTTTAACCTTATCATTTACAGTTTCTTTTTTTTGTTTTTCTCTATCCCATATATATAAGTTTCCTCCAAATCTCACATTACTCCATATGTTTTTTACAACATCTTCAACCTCATTTTTATGCAATTGACTTAAAGAAAAGAAAAGCACACCATTATCATATTGATTTCTATATTCTCCATTAAAATTTTCAACATAATAATCTACACTTATTTCACTTTCTGTTTGCTTTAAAATATTATAAATAATTCCATAGTTATTTATACCAACATCTAAAGTGTTACCTTTAAAATTTATGTTACTCATATCAAGTATAACTTCTCTAATCATAATACCACTCCCAATTTATTCCATATTAATTTCTATTATACATTTAAAGAGTAATTCTTTCTATGCTTATTAGAAAAAATTACTCTTATAATTTTATTTTCTATAATTATTTTTTACTTTTTAAATTTTAAACTAAATACTTAATTTATTTTTTCTTTAAAGATAATATAAACTTAATAACTAAAACTCCAATGAATATAAAGTTTATCCCTAATATAACGAAGTAATTATAAATAGGTATGTTATCTGTTAAGTCGCTTTTTTCTAATCTAAAAAGTACTCCTTTATTTCCATCTAATATATAAAGATTCCCCCATATTATCTTCATATCATTTATATAGGAATTTTTATCTAAATATATTAATTCTTTAACCTCTCCCTCTTTTAACAATTTTAAAAGAGTATTATTTTTATTATTAAAGAATAAAAATGAATTTTCATCTCCCAAAATTGTTCCTTCTCTGTCTATTAATAATGTATTTATATTCCCAACACTCTCACTTTGGTATAGTGGTTTAGGCATTACATAGCTTTTATGTGCATCTGTTACAAAGTTAATTATAGGTTTTCCTTCTTCTCTAAATCTTGGAGAATTAACTGGATCTCCCCCACTATAATCTGGCCAACCATACCAAGTTCCTTTTCCTTCTATTTTGTATATATAATCTGAATCCCCACTTAAAGGTCTATATCCCTCATCTTCAATTCCTCCAACAATTGCAAAAATTTCTCCTGAACTATTCAAATCAAAGCCTTTAACATTTCTTATTCCATAAGAATATAATTGCTTTTTCTTGCTCTCTATATCAAGTTCTATAATAGCTCCATTTCCTAATATATTTCCTTTTATTTTTTCTCCCTTTGATGTCTTAGTATTATATGGAACAAAAGCTCCTTTTTTATTTTCATCATAATTTCTTCCACTTAAAACAATATCTACTGGAGGAATATCAGGATTTTCTCCCTCTTCATCTACTATGCCAGAATTTGTAGAAGTTCCTATGGTTAAATAAAGCTTTCCTTCATTTATTAAAATCCTAGTATCATCTTTATTTATTCCCTTATTAGGAATGTCCTCAATTAAAACTTCTCTTTCTGAACTTTTTATGTTGTAAGATACTAACTTTTCATCTAAAGTATAATATAAAAATCCATTATAATATTCTAAATCATATATATTTCCCTCTTCTTTTAATTCCAAAAACACATTATTATTTCTATCTATTTTCAAAATCTTATTTTCTACTGCTATATAAATATTCTCTTCATTATTACTTAAGGCTCTCGCTCCCTTTAATCCTTTTAATATTAACTCTTCACTAAAGCTTTCACTTTCTAAATATTTACCATCTTTATTAGTAAAAGAACATAATATACTTCCTAGTAATGCACTAATTAAAATCAAACTTATAAACTTTATAAAATTCTTCATATTTCCTCCCTAAAAAAAGCCTCAATAATAAATTTTCACAATTATAAACTCATAGATAATTAATAATAATTACCTCCTATATAATGAATATTTAACATAAGTTGTGAATATTCATTATTATTGAACTTTTAAATAGGGTGGTGATTCATTGAGTAAAAATGATTTCTATAAAAACTCTTTCATGCTAACAGCCTCTAACTTAACAACTGGATTATTAGGTTTTATATTTTCTATGTACCTATCAAAGGTATTAGGCCCTGAAGGAATGGGACTTTATGGTATTATAATGCCTATTTATAATTTATTTATATCAATTATGACAGCTGGTATAATTGCATCCATTTCTAAGATAACTGCTGTATATTCAGCAAGAGATGACTATAAAAATATAATTCGAACAATGAAAGTTGTGGCTATTTTTAATTTTATTTGGTGTCTTATAATAGGAATATTTGTATTTTTCTTATCACCTATAATCGGACATTTTTGGGCTAAGGATCCTAGAATAATAAAATCTATAATGGTAACTTGTCCAGCTATGATATTTATAGCACTTTCAAACATATTAAAGGGATTTTTCTATGGAACTTCAAAAATCACAGTTCCTTCTTTTATAGATATTTTAGAAAAATCTTTACGTATTTTTGTTTTAGCTATATTAATTTTTATTTTTAAAGCTGAAACTTTAGAGTCTTTAGTTACCTTAGCTTACTTAGCCTTATGTCTTGGTGAACTACAAAGTTTAATACTTTTATTCGGCTATTTTAAATACTCAATGAGTAAATTTCCAAAAACAAATGCAAAAGGGGAAAGCCGTGCTCAGTTGTTATTTGATGTTTTAGTAACCTCAGTACCTTTATGCTTAAATGGATTTTTAATGAGTATTTTTAGCGTTATCTCGACACTTTTAGTTCCTAAACGGCTTATAGTTGCAGGATTTACTTATTCCCAAGCACTCTCTCTTATAGGAAAATATTCTTCCATGGCTATGTCCATAGTAACTTTTCCTATAATTATAGTTTCTTCAATAAACACTATGCTAATACCTGACTTATCTCAAACTTTAAGTAAAGGGAATTATCTTTCAGCTACTAAAAGAATTAGAGATGTTATTAAAATAGCTTTTTTAATAGGTATTTGTACCACAGTAATTGGCCTATGTGTTCCTGACTCTTTAGGCAAATTATTCTTTGGAAGAGATGATTTAGGAGAATATATAAGAATAACATCATTAATGATGCCAATAGTATTTACTTCAAACACTATGTATGGAATTTTAAATGGACTTGGAAGACAAAATGTAATTTTAAGAAATACTATAATAACAGAAGTTTTAGAAGTTACATTGTTATTTTTCTTAACTGCAATACCATCTATAAATATTTATGGTTATGCAATAACTATGCTTGTAATTTCATCACTTTCTCTTTGTTTAAACCTTTATGAAATATATAAAAATATAAACATAGGTTTATCCTTATCAAACTTCTTAATATATATATTAACAGGAGTTTTAACCTATATATGCTTAAGCCCACTTTCATTAAAGCTTTCTTTTATTGATTTTAGAGTTCAAGTTTTAGCTGTAACTTCTATAGCAGCTTCTATATTCATATTTTTAATAATAAAGGAGAAATTCTCATCAAGGTTTAGAAAAATCTCTTTAAAAAGCAGATAAGGCTATACTATTTAGTATAGCCTTCCTTTTTTGAAAAAACCTTAAACTCTTTAGTTTCTCCAAGAACTCTCATTATTTTTAATCCTTTTTCTTCATTTAAGTTATAATGTTTTACTCCTAGCTTTTCTATGGATTTCCCATTATCTAAATCATCTATTATAACTAAAGGTTTTAACCTCCTAATTAATTTTTTCACTTCTTTTTTATTTTCTTTCTCTGAATCAATTAAATTTAAAATCTCAACTCTACAATCTTCTATATTACTAAGGTTAATTGCACTGTCATAAGCCTCTTCTGATAAAACAGCTAGCTTAATATTATCTACAGTAGCAAAAATCATACCCTCCTTAGAATTATCTACTTTCTTTACATTTAAAGAAATGTTTTCCTTATTATAGTTAAATCCCTCTTCCATAGATGTTATTTCTATATTTTTTTCCTTTATAAGATTACTTACCTCTTCACTTACTCCATTTAAAGTAGGCATAAGTATCTTATTTACACTACTTTTATTTATCAAAGTTTTCATAAATTCATCAGTTTCTTCTTCCATAGATCTTAAAACAAATAAATCAATTTCCTTTAAATTTTCTTTATTTATTCCTTCTATGATTCCCTCTACATTATCACCTTCACTTATAAGAATAGTTTCACTAGGGCTTCTTAAAATTATAATCTCTTCATCATAACTTAGAAATTCTATAGTATTAGGATTTTCCTTTGCCAAAGCAGTATTACCTACAATGAATAAACATGATATTAAACTTATAAGAAATATTATTCCATTCACTTTTATTTTTCTCATAAAATTCACCACCTATACCAATAAAATCCCCCAAAAATTATTTTTTATACTAAATATAATAATAAAAAAAGAGCCTATAGAGTAAAAACTCCATATAGCTCTATTCATATTATTTTAATCTAGTACCAAATTCATCTTGCTCAATTAAACCTTTTTTCATTAATCCACCTAAGGCCATTTTAAAGTAATTTTTAGAAGTTTTGAAAGTATTTCTTATTTCATCTGGAGTACTCTTATCATTTAAGCTCATAACTCCACCATTTTCTTTTAAGTAGTTTAATATAGTTTCTCCTAATTCATTTCTTTCCTTAAGTTTATGATTTCTTAAAGATAATCCTACTATTCCATCTTCATAAACCTTTATTATCTTACCTTTTATATTATCTCCAGGTTTAATATTTGTAAAATATTCATTTTTAAGAACCACAGCTCTATGTTTATTATCTATTGCCACTCTTAAAGATCCATTAGTTTGATATCCATAAACTATTCCTGAAACTTCAGTTCCCATTTTAGGTTCTTCTATTTCATCTAAATATTTATCTACCTCTGTTGTTGCTGCTAATCTTCCTGTTTTATCTACATAAATATATACTAAGTACTTTTTACCCTCTTCCATTTTGTATTTTTGCTCTTTTAATGGAACAAGTATATCTCTTTCTAAACCAAAGTCTACAAAAGCACCTATTTTAGTAACAGATTTAACTTCTAATAAGGCAACATCTCCTACAACAGCTAAAGGCTCTTTTAATGTAGCTATAAGTCTATCTCTAGAATCTCTATAGATAAAAGCTTCTACTTCATCTCCAACCTTAATTTCTCTTCCATCTAAATTTCCAGTTGGAATTAATATATCATCAGAAGTATTTCTAGTTCCTCTGTCTAAGTAGTATCCAAAATCCGCTTCTCTTACTACTTTCATTTTATTAAATTGTCCTATGTTTATTATCATAAGCTCCTCCTTTATTTAATATAAAGATTTTTCATCTTTACATATTCTCTTCTTGAATTTTTTATACTTTCAATTTCATCCTCAGTAAGTTTTCTAACAACCTTTCCTGGAACTCCCATGACTAACACGCCCTCTGGTATTTCCTTGTTTTGACTTACTAAAGTTCCTGCAGCAATCATAGTGTTTTTTCCTATTTTTGCTCCATTTAATATTATTGCTCCCATACCAATTAAGCATTCATCCTCTATCTTACACCCATGTATTATAGCACCATGTCCTATAGTAACACCACTCCCTATTTCAACAGTGTGTTCTTTATCAACATGCAATACTGCATTATCTTGTACATTGGTTTCATTTCCTATTTTAATTAAGTTGTCGTCTCCTCTTATTACAGCTCCGAACCAAATTCCACAATCTCTCCCTATAGTAACATCACCAATAATATCACTACTGTGAGCTATAAATGTGCTTTCCCCAACTTCAGGTTTATTTCCTCTAATTTCAATTAACATGTGATCACCTCTTAGTCATTCTTGTAATTTTATCATATGAAAGTAGAATATGTCTACTTATGCTTTTATATGCTTAATTTAATCTTTTCTATTTTAAAGATTTCCCTAATAAAAATTAAGATACTTTAGTTTAAATGTACTTAACATTATATACTTAAAAAATCATATATAAAAATAACAAATAAAATACATTTAATCTAAACATTATAAATAATATATATTATACTACTATTTATAAAGAGGTATTAATGGATAAAAAAGCTATACCCTTTGATAAGCTTAAGTTTTATTATGGAATTCCCCATTCCCATACATCCTTATCAACAGGAAAAAGTAGTCCTTATGAATCCCTAGAACATGCTCGCTCTAATGGATTGGATTTTTTAATAATTACTGATCATAATAAATATTTAAGTGAAACTATCAAAGAAAAAAACAAAGAAATTTCAAAATGGGAATATTTAAATAAGTGCATAAATAAATTTAATAAAAAACATTCTGATTTTTTAGCCTTATGCGGTTTTGAAGCTAAATCTACCACCTTGGGTCACTTAAATATAATATGTCCTAATACATTTTTCACTGGAATAATTCCTGATATTAAATATCTATTACTTTGGCTCATTAATGATCATACAGCCTTACTTAGTATTAATCATCCTAAAAATTCTATAGCTAAAAAAATTGAATTCACTCCTATTTTAGATAAACTATTATGTTCTATAGAAGTTGGAAATGGAATCCCACCTAGTACTTATACAAGGTATGATGCTCAATTTTTCTCACTCTTAGATAAAGGTTTTAAAATAGGCGCTATAAATTCCCAAGATAATCATAAACTAAATCAAGGGGATAGTGAAAATTTAACCTGTGTAATTTCACATAAATTAAATAAAAATTCTTTGCTTAATGCATTTAAAAATAGACATATATTTTCAACTGAATCTAAAACTTTAAAAATGTTATTTTCTTTAAATTCAACCTTTATGGGTGGAACAATTACTTTAGATTCCTCCTCAAAAATCAGCCTATATTTACAAGTAGAAGATGACTTAAATAAAATATCTAAAATTCAATTTTTAACTAATAAAGGAAAAATAATTAAAGAAATTAAAGATCTAGATTTGCATAATATTAAATATATTTTTGAAAAAGAAGTTTCTTTAAATGAAACTTGGTTTGTGGCTAAAGTTTATTTAAATAACAACAAAGAGGCCATGTCCTCTCCAATCTTTGTTAATTATGAATAAAAAAAACAAACTCCATTAATAATGGAGTTTATTTTTTTGAATCCTTATTATGTTTAACTCTATTTGGTTTTGCCTTTGGTTTAATAACAACTTTTTTCTCTTTTTTAAGTTTTGGATATCCATTTCTAAGAATATCTAAGAACCATAAGAATAATATAGTTGCTACTGCAGAAATTGCTAACACAATCCATTGATTCATAGGGATGAACGTAGGAATAAGGAAGATTATTATTGCTGCAGCTAAAATTATCCATTTATTAATTTTAACTCTGTTAAATACAAATCTACTTAATAATGAAAATCCCCCGAAAATCACTACTGCTAAAAGTATTATTTGTAAAATTAATACAAATATTCCCATAGTTTTGCCTCCTTGCATAATACTCCTTATATAATATATTAGTCTAAAAGAAAAACATTTTCAAGTTTTTAATTTTTAAAGTTGTTCTTATAAAATTAACATTTATAATGTCATTTTTATTAATGTGTTAAATTAATAAAAATATATTTGTTATTTTCAAAAGTATATATAGTATTTATATAAAAAATTTGATAAAATAGAATTATCATTTTATTCAAATTTTAAAGAGGTGATACTATGTCTTTAATAAATACATCAACTCATTTAGATGAATTAGATTTACAAATTTTAGATATCCTAATTAAAGATTGCAGAACTCCTTACTTAGAGATAGCAAGAATATGCCATGTTTCAGGTGGTACAATCCATGTTAGAATGAAAAAGATGGAGGACTTAGGAATTATAAAAGGTACTAGAATACTTTTAAATTTACCTAAATTAGGCTATGATGTTACATGTTTCGTTGGTATTCATGTTAACTCAACTTCATCATATACTCATGTTTTTGATGAACTTTCAAAAATTAAAGAAGTAGTTGAAATTCATTTAATAACTGGTGGTTATGCTATTTTCGCTAAGGTTATTTGCAAAAGCATATCAGATCTTCAAGATATTTTAATGAACAAAATTAATCATATTGAAGGAATAAGCGGAACTGATACATTTATATCTCTATCTCAACCAATAGATAGAAATATAACTCTTTAAAAAAGAAATAGCTAAGCTATTTCTTTTTTTATTGTATTTTTGAATATGAATAAAATTCAAACTTCTACTAATAATATTAACATATCTTAGAAAAGGATGTGTTAATAATGAAAACATTAAATATTATTGCTCTTACTTTAGTAATAATAGGTGCTCTAAATTGGGGTCTAATTGGTATCATGAATTTTAATTTAGTAGACTCAATCTTTGGAATAGCTTCTATTTGGAGCAGAACAATATATGTATTAGTAGGGTTAGCAGGGTTATACTGCTTATCATTCTATGGTTATTTCAATCGTATAAAAGACTAAAAACAAAGCTAAATCCCTATTAGAAACTTCTAATAGGGATTTAGCTTTTACATTTTTTCAATTATATCAAAAAGTTCTATAGCTGCTTTTTTAGGTCCTTCCTTTTCAAGGCCTAAAACACCTAAACAAGTTTTTATTTGTCCAACTTTAACTTCACTATTAAACATATCTTCAAAATATTTATCTATTATTAAATCCATCTCTTCTTTCTTTTGCACTGGTCCAAAAGGATTAGCAAAATATGATTCTACTAAGCCATTTTCAGTAGTTGTTCCCTTTGCCATTCTAGCACCAGCTTTAAAAATCTTCTTAGCTTCCTCTGGATTATTGAAATATTCAATAGATTTTTCTCCCGCACCTACTCCATCATAATTATTAGCATAAAGGAAAAGATCCACATCATATCCTTTTATTATATCATCATATTTACATACTGGCATAAGAAGTCTAGCATTTATCTTATCAGGATTCATAAATATACTTCTATCAATTTCCTTAAAAGCATATCCTTGATCTAAGTCATCAAGTCTTACAAAGGCTCCTATTTCAGTTCCATACCCCTTAATTATACCATCTACATTTTTAAACACACCCATATCATCAAAAATTATGGTCATATCGCTTATATATTTTTCACTCAATGCTCTAAATGCTTCTAAGCTTTCAGATTTTCCTGCTCCACTATCTCCCATTATTACAATATTAGCTTCTTTTCCATTTTTAAGAACAACATTAACCATAGCTCCATGAATAGGCATATATCCTCTTTTTATCATTATTATATTATGCAAGGTTAATATCATTTTTTTCATATAACCAAAATAATCTATTTCTTCACTATAATTAGCATATCCTAGCATTATATTATTTTTTTCATCATCATAGAAACAAGTTTTTAATTCATCATCATCGTCCTTAGCTCCGAAAACATAAATAATGTCTGGTTTTACCCCTCTACACTCCTCTGCAGTTGCTAAATCAAACAAGTTACATAAACTTATTCCATGAGACATAAAATCTCTATGAAAATATACATAAGCCAATAATTCCCCTACCTTAGCAGGATAACAAAACCATTCTTCACTATTTATATGAGACCCAGTTAAGGGATTTTCACTTGTTTCTAAGAATATACCATCCCTAGTATTCTTACTTGGATAAGTTATAAATGGTGCTTCTAAGGATATTGCATCTATAAATGGAATATGATCTAGTATGGAATATTCTCTTGGACTTGGCCATATTAAATTACTTACCATAATACTTGCATTTCCACCAGCAGAAACTTGTCTAAGTATATTTGGCATACTTCCTAATAGATTCTTTTGAAGTCTTCTGTAAAATCTTAAAATTAAATCATTAAAACTTTTATTAGCATCTACAAACCCCACTGCTGCAATACCATCTTTTACTTTATTATTTTGAATAACAGTGTATCTTTCTAACTTTCTCCAAAATGAATAGACATCATCTATAATATTAGCAAAAGATTTCTTATCCTCGATCAATCCTTCAAAAGCATCATTAACAACTAATACCTCATCAGCCCCCATCATAGATAATAGTTTTAATGTGCTTATTAAGTACCTAGATATAACCTTTATGTCCTCAGTACCTGTAGCTTCGCTTAAGAATCTAAAATTATGACTTTTCTTATTTTTAGTCTTTTTTAAATAAGTTTCTAAAACTTTTCTAAATCCTTCGCTATTTATTATGGATTCAAAGCTATCACAATACTTCGCTGTAAAGTTCATAGTTACTTTTCCATGTTTTAAGCAAAATTCTTTTTTCATTATTAAGCCCCCTTTTTTAGTTTTTATAAGGTTAAAGATACATTATCTCCAATTCAATTATATCACTAAAGTTGTATCTTTCCAAAAAATTTCATTATTTATTTTAATTGTAATTATAAAATTTACAAATTAAAGTTTATCCCTTTAACTATCTGTTAATAATCTATTATATGATTAATTATTTTCAAAGGAGTTTTTTAATTGAAAATTACCTCTAAAAAAGTTAGTTTATTTTTAATATTTATACTATTAGCATCAATATTTTTTTACTCTACTTCATACTCAATTCCAAGTAATAATTTTATTATTCATTATATAGATGTAGGACAAGGAGATTCCGCTTTAATCCAAAGTAATGGTAAAAATCTTTTAATAGATGCTGGCACTCCAGAATCTTCTAAGAATCTAGTAAAATATTTAAAAAGACTTGGAATAAAGAAACTTGATTTTATAATAACTACTCATCCCCATGCTGATCATATTGGAGGTATGGAATCTATTATTAGAAAATTTGATATAGGATATTTTTGTGCACCAAAAGTCACAGAAAATACTGATATATTTAAAGATATGGTAACTGCATTAAAAGAAAAGAATATTAGTATAAATACCATATCCACATCAAAATCTCTCCCTATAGATTTGGGTGAAAATACCAAAATAGAGGTATATTCTCCCTCTGATAAGAAGTATGAAAACCTAAATAACTACTCACCCCTTCTTAAGATATATTATGGTGAAACCTCTTTTTTGTTTACTGGAGATGCAGAGACTGAAGCGGAAATGGAAGCTGTTAAATCAAATAAAAATTTAAAATCAGATGTATTAAAGGTAGGACATCATGGAAGTACAACATCTTCAACAGATTCTTTTCTAAAAGAAGTTTCTCCTAAAATAGCTGTAATTTCTTCAGGATTGGATAATTCATATGGACATCCAGCAAAAGAAACCCTAAAAAAATTATCTTCCTATAAAACTAAGATTTTTAGGACAGATGAAGATGGAACTATTATTTTAACTTCTGATGGAAAATCTATAAAAAAGCATAAAAACTAAAGGCACCAATAATTGGTGCCTTTAGTTTTTATAGTTTTATTCACTATAATAAACTATTAATTTTCACTTTCTTTACTTTCACTGTCTTCTAAATTAACTAATATCTTTTTCCAGCTCAATAATATGTAAAATAAATTTACAACATCTTGCTCATTATAGACAAGTATCTTTTCAACTTTTTCTTTTGGCATTCTTTGAAAATAATCTTTATCCTTTAAAACCTTATGGAATGTTTTTGCTAAATTTGATCCTGAAAGAACATCACCTTCTCTTTCAATTCCAAATTTCTTTTCCAAAGCTTTAAGACCTATCCCTTGCTTAAAAGTATGCTCATAAATTTTCTGTATATCCACAGATCTAAAGTAATTATTAAAATCAAAGTTTATCCCATATTTATCAAACAAATAATTTATAACTGTAAAGTCATTATTACCAGAAAAAGTTACTATGTATTTCTTCTTTTTCTCTGCTGCAACCATTATAAAATATTTCTTTGCTAAGTAAAGAATATCTCTTACTTCTCCCTTATGTTCTATCATGTACTGGGTAGTAATGAATTTTGATTTTTCTTCATCAAAATATCCAGCACCAAAAACACCTATGCACTTTGGTTTCTTATATACATAGTGTTCTAAATCAAAATATACAGCCTGTTTATATATATCATAATTTTCATTAAAAGATAGGGCATTACTAAGATCTAAATCATTTATATCTATTTCATGCTCTTTTATGATCACTTTATCACTCTTTTCTTATATAAACTTATAACAAAAATATTATATCATTATATCATTATTTCGTTAAGTATTAATAAATATTAATTAAATTTTTAATTAATAGAATTTATCAATTGACAAATTTCAGGTAACTTGATATAATTTAAATGAATTTGATAATGATTTTCATTAGTGAGGTGCTTAAGATGAGTATATATGATTTAAAAATAGGCCAAGCTGGTATTGTAGATAAAATATGCGGACACGATGGTTTAGCTAAAAGACTTCTTGCTTTAGGATGCATAGAAGGAACAGAAGTTAAACTTAAAAGAGTGGCTCCACTTGGCGATCCATTAATAGTAAATTTAAGAGGATTTGATTTAGCAATCAGAAAGAAAGATGCTAAAAATATAATTTTAAAATAATAAATAAAATAGAATAATTTAATTAGGGGGAAAACTAATGACAACAATAGCCTTACTCGGTAATCCTAATGTTGGTAAAACTACTCTTTTTAATGCCTTAACAGGCTCTAACCAACATGTAGGAAACTGGCCAGGTGTTACAGTTGATAAAAAGGAAGGATTTTTCAACTCTAACAAAATAGTGGATTTACCTGGTATATATGCTTTAGATACATTCTCTAACGAAGAAAAGGTATCTAAAAAATTCTTAGAATCTGGAGATGTTGATTTAATATTAAATATAGTAGATGCTTCTAACCTAGATAGAAACCTATATTTAACTATGCAACTTAAAGAATTCAAGAAGCCAATAGTATTGCTTCTTAACATGAATGACATCGCTGAAAAAAAAGGAATCAAAATTGATCCTAAAAAATTAGAAAAGGCTTTTAATCTTAAAGTAATTCCTATAACAGCATCTAAAAAAGAAGGTTTAGATGAGGTTAAAGAATTCTTAAATAAAGGTAATTTCGAAAAATATTTAGACAAAAATAGTTATTCATTTAAGGATGAGGCTCATACTTATAAATTTATTGAAGATAAATTATCAGACTGCTTTAATAGATCAGGTAATTCTTCAACTACTTTAACAGACAAGTTAGATAAAATATTTTTAAACCCATGGCTTGCATACCCATTATTTATAGCACTTATGTATTTTGTATTCCAATTTACATTCTCATGGGTTGGACAACCTATTTCAGATGCTTTAGACGGATTCTTAGGTGATACTTTCATGCCATACTTAAGTAATCTATTATCAGGTACTGCTCCATGGTTCCAATCATTACTTGTTGATGGTATCGTAGCCGGTGTAGGTGGAATTATAGTCTTATTACCAATAATATTAGCTCTATTCTTATGTATAGCAATATTAGAAGATAGTGGATATATGGCTAGGGTTGCTTTCTTAATGGATAAGTTCATGAGAAAAATAGGACTTTCAGGAAAGGCTTTTCTTCCTATGATAACAGGATTCGGATGTACAGTTCCTGCTATTATGTCAGCTAGAACTTTAGAAAGTGAAAAGGATAGAAAACTTACTGCTCTTTTAGCACCATTTATGTCATGTAATGCTAGACTACCTGTATATGTAATATTTGCTGGATTATTCTTCCCAGATAATGCATCTATGGTTGTTGCATCTCTATACATATTAGGTATATTAGTAGCTTTCATATTAGGCTTAGTATTTAAAAATACTTTATTCAAGAAAGATGAAGAACCATTCATTATAGAGCTTCCTGAATATAAAGTACCAGAAGTTAGATCTGTATTAGCTCAACTTTGGGATAAATCAAAGAGCTTCTTAAAGAAAGCGGGAACTATTATCTTTGCAATGAGTGTTGTTATTTGGTTCCTTCAAAGCTTTAACTTTACTGGAATGGTTGAAGATATAACTCATAGTTTCTTATATAACATAGGTTCATTTATAGCTCCAATATTCGCTCCATTAGGATTTGGAGATTGGCAAGCTTCAGTTTCATTGTTAACTGGTTTAATGGCTAAAGAAACTATAATATCAACAATGGAAGTTATTTATAAAGGTGATTTAACTCATATGTTACCTCAATTCTTTACAGCACTTTCATCTTACTCATTCATGGTATTTGTATTACTTTATACACCATGTATAAGTGTTGTAGGGGTTATGAAAAAAGAATATGGTGGTAAGTTCACAATTTTATCAGTAATATTCCAATTCCTAGTTGCTTGGATAAGTGCCTTCATAATTTATCATATCGGTTTATTAATCTTTTAAAGAAGGTGTTTTAAATGGAAATTCTTATTACAGCTTTAATCGTAATAGCTGTTGTGTTTATATTATACAAAAACTTCAAAAAATCATCTAAAGGACAATGTAGTGGTTGCAGTGGATGTGCTTCTAAAGGAAGTTGTCCTAGTAGAAAAGATAATAAGAAGTAAAAAAATAACCAATTCCAAATGGAATTGGTTATTTTTTATTATAAATTACATTTTTTCAACTACATCTATTCCTATTAAGAATAAAGCATTTTTAATAACTTGAGCAGTAGCTTTTATAAGTTCAAGTCTTGCAGCCTTTAATCCTTCATCTTCTACATTTAAAACTGTATGATTATTGTAGAATTTATTGAAAGACTTAGCTACTTCTATTGAATATCTAGTTACAACTGAAGGTTCTAACTTATCTATTCCTAAAATTACAGCCTTCTGTAATCCTTCTAGAGTTTTAGCTAATTCAAACTCTTCTTTTGAAGTTAACTTTGTGAAATCTGGCTCAGCTGTTATGTTTTGTTCTTCAGCTTTTCTTAATATACTCTTAGCTCTTGCATATGAGTATTGAACATATGGACCAGTTTCTCCATCAAAGCTTAACATCTCTTTCCAATCAAAAACTATATCTCTTTCTCTTGAGTTCTTTAAGTAAGTAAATAATATAGCTCCTATACCTATTTTCTTAGCTACTTCCTCTTTATTTTCTAATTGTGGGTTCTTTTCTTCTATAGTTTCTCTAGTTTTATCTATAGCTTCGTTTAATAAGTCTTCAAGTAAAACTACATTACCTTTTCTTGTTGAAAGTTTTCTATCTGCAAATTTAACTAATCCAAATGGAATGTGTACGCAGTTTTTAGCCCATTCATTACCTGCTAATTCTAATGTTTTGAATACTTGGTTAAAGTGTAATATTTGGTCCTTACCAACTACATATATACATTTATCGAAGTTATATGTTTTATGTCTATAACTAGCTGCTGCTAAGTCTCTTGTAGCATATATTGATGCTCCATCTGATTTAACAACTATACAAGGTGGCATATTGTACTCATCTAACATTACAACCTTAGCACCATTACTCTCAGTTAATATATTAGCCTTTTCTAATTCTTCTACTACTGTATCCATCTTATCATTGTAGAAGCTTTCTCCAGCCCAAGAATCGAAATCTACTCCTAGCATACCGTATATCTTATTAAATTCTTTTAAAGATAAGTCTTTAAATCTTTCCCATAGAGCTACAGCTTCTTGATCCCCATCTTCAAGCTTCTTAAAGTACATTCTTCCTTCATCTTCAAGTTCTGGATTATTTTCAGCTTCATCATGGAATTTAACATATATTCTTAAAAGCTCATTTATTGGAGCCTCTTCTAAAGCTTCTTCATTTCCCCATCTTTTATAAGCTGAGATTAACTTACCAAACTGAGTTCCCCAGTCTCCTAAGTGATTTATTCTTATTGGATTATATCCTTCAAAGTTTAACATTCTATATAATGAATGTCCTATAGCTGTTGTGAATAAATGTCCAACGTGGAAAGGCTTAGCTATATTAGGTGATGAATATTCAACTACAACATTTTTTCCCTCTCCTATTTTAGAAGAACCATATTTATCTCCTTCTTCTAAAACTTTGCTTATTATATTTTTTGAAAAAGCTACTTTATCAACAAAGAAGTTTAAGTAAGGTCCTAAACACTCTACTCTTTCAAATCCTTCTTTATTTATCTTTTCAGCTAATTCAGCTGCTATCATATTAGGAGCTTTTCTCATAACCTTTGCTAATTGGAAGCAAGGGAATGCAAAGTCTCCCATTTCTGGCTTAGGTGGTATTTCTATAAGTTTTTCTATGTTTTCTAATTCTAGATCAACATGTTCTTTAATTCTTTCTGCAACTAACTTTTTGTAATCCATAATTGTCCTCCTTATTTTATCTGATTTTAAAACATATATTATAATGACATTATTGCCAAAATATAAATTTATTTACAATATAAAAAACCGCCTCTTTGTAACAAAGAGACGGATATATCCGCGGTACCACTCTAATTGGTTAAAAACCCACTTTATAATTTAACGCATAAGCGACACTTTAATAAATTTACTAGTTATTAAAATGCAATCTCAGAGGCTCTCTTCATCTAAACTATTCTATAAGGCTTACACCATCCCTTACTCGCTTAAGAAATCATAAAGACTACTCTTCTCTTCACAGACTTTTTATATTATATTTTCTTAACTTATTATAGTATTTTACCTTAAACCCTGTCAATATCATCTTTCATTTATTATGAATAATATTTTATTTTGAAATATCCATTGAAAACTTCTTTGAAATTCTATAGTATCAGTATTATAATCAAATTATATTTTAAACAAGTAGAGGGGAAAAGAAATGGATAGAATAGGAGTAATAGACATAGGCTCTAACTCTGTAAGATTAACACTTGCTGAAGTTGAGAAGTCTGGATATTTTAAAATAATTGATGAATTAAAAGAGCATATAAGACTTGGCTCTGATTTCTTCGCTTGCTCTGTTTTAGACGAAGAGAAAATTAAGCTTACAATCTCATCTATAAAAGCTTTTAAATCTATGTGCATCTCTTGTGGTGCATCAAAAATTATACTTATAGGTTCAGAAAGCATTAAAAATGTAGATGAAAAAACTAATCTTAAAGAAATAATAAAAAAAGAACTTGGATTAGACCTTAGAATATTATCTAATGAAGAAGAAATTCATTATAACTTTTTAGGAGCTAAAAATTCTCTTTATATAGATAATTCTCTTCTTTTAGATATAAACGGAAATAACACTCACTTATGTTGGTTAAAAAACAACGAAATTTATAAAGAAGTTACTCTACCCTTTGGATATGTAACTTTAACATCCTTATTCCAATTAAACGACATGATTGGATATGAAAATAATACAAACTGTGTTAATTATATTAAGGAACACCTTGAAAAAATAGATTGGCTTAAAGATAATTCATTTAAATCTGTTATAGGTGTTGGAGGTTCTTTCAGAAATCTAGGAAAAATTGATAGACGTAGAAAAAGATATCCTATTGATATAGTTCATAATTATGTTCTTTATGACTATGATATTGATGAAATGTTTCATCTACTAAAAAGTAAAAATCTTCGTCAGAGACAAAAAATTGAAGGACTTTCTCCATCTAGAGCTGATGTCATAGTTGCTTCTACAGACTTAATAAAAGAAGTTTTAAGCTTCACAAATACTAATGAAGTAATAATATGTGGTCGTGGTCTTAGAGAAGGACTTATATATGAATATATAATAGATAGATTCCATACTTATGATGATATTTTAGATGTAAGTTTAAAGGGAATTATGGATACTTTAAACATAAATATTCCTCATGCTCAAAATGTATGTAAACTTGCTTTTTCACTATTTGAAGGGTTAAAACCACTTCATCATTTAGGAGATGAATTTAAGAATATATTAAAAACAGCCTCCTTACTTCATGATTGTGGTATAAGCATAAGATATTATGATCACCACGTACACTCATTTTATATTATTTTAAACTCTCATATAAGTGGATTAACTCATAAAGAAATATTATTAAGTGCCTTATGTGCTGCTTACCATAGAAATAACTCTTTCCAAGCTCCAATTGCTAAATATTCAACTATAATAAATAGATTAGATGTAAAACATGTAGAGTATTTAGGAGTTATTCTTAAGCTTGCTGAAGGCTTAGACAGAGGATTAACTGGCCATGTAGAAAATGTTGATGTAATAATTAATGAAGATACTGTTAATTTAAAACTTCATTCTGAATATGATTTAGAATTAGAGCTTCGTCAAGCTAGAAGAAGTTCTAAAGCCTTTGAAGAAGTTTACAATAAAAATCTAGTTATCGAAAAAGCCTAAATAAAAAAGTTTATGGGAAACTATTCTCCCATAAACTTTTTTAAACTTACATCCCTAAATTTATTTAAGCTTAAAGCACTCTACTTTCCAATAAACTTTATTTCTCTACTATAGATTTAGTTGATTCTAAAGACTTATTTAACTGATTTAAGGTTTCCTTATCTAGTTTTTTTCCTTCTTCACTATTTAAAGTCTCTTCAACTGGTAATATATAATAATCTGATTTTTTATTTTCTCTTGGAATTTTATATACCCAAGTTGGAGTGTAATCCCATTTCACTATTTTAACCCCTTTTCTACTCTTATCTAAAGTTAAATTCAATATGATACCATCAGCTGTTCTTCTATCTCCCATAGTCTCTAATCTTTGATTAGATATAAAATTACCTAAAGAATAAGCTACTAAAGTCTTATTTCCATCTTCACCCTCTATTTCCTCTATAGGCTGTATAACATGAGGATTACTTCCTAATATTAAGTCAACTCCATATTCATTTAAGGCTTCAGCAATTTTCACTTGATATTTACTAGGATCAGTTTTATACTCTACACCCCAGTGCATTCCAAAGACTATAAACTCTGCTCCCTCATTCTTCATCTCTTCTACTAAGGACTTCATCTCCTCTAGTCCCTTATCTAATTTATTATAAGAAAAAGTATTTAAATTCATATCTTCAGTAATTTTATGACCATTTAACTCTCCCTCTTTGCTCTCATAAGTATAAGAGGTAAATCCTATTTCTATTCCCTTTACTTTTTTAATAATATACTTCTTATTTCCAATAGAAGTCATCTCTTTATCTATTTTTTCTCCAGTTTTACTAGCTCCCTCTACTCCCTTATCTAATGAATGATCCGTTGCTACATTTATAATATCAAATCCCGTATCTTTTAAGGCATCTATCATGGAATCTGGCCCATTATAATTAGGATATCCAGAATATCCTATTTCTTCTCCAGCATAAGTTCCCTCAATTGTTCCATAGGCTATATCACTTTTTTCTATGAAGTTCTTTACATACTTAAAATTATTCATGAAATCATAGGCCTTATTTTCTTCATTATATGCAGACCATATTTGTTCATCATGTAATATTATGTCTCCTACAGCACTTATATTAACCTTTCTTCCCAAGCTAAACATATCAAAAAATCCCTTTTTATCATTCTTCTTAATTACTTCTTTTTCCTCAATACTAGCTCCCTTTGTCGTTACAACATTATTGCTTATAATACTATTTATTACTAAAACAGAACAAACAATAAGTAGAAAGGCTAAAATTACTTTAATTTTTTTAGACATTCTTATCATATTCTCACCCCTTTATATATTACCATATTTTTACATTTTATTTCAATTATCTTTCCATAAAAAAAAATTAGATTAGATATTAAATTTGAAAATAACTTATAAATCAAGAGTTATTTTCAAATTATAAACCTAATCTAACTAAAGTATTATAAATTTCAAATTATGATTAAATCAATAAACCTATAGAATATACAAAAGCCATGACCAATTGAGATGGTATAGCTAATACATATCTTCCAAGTAATATTATAGCTATAAGTATAGGATAATAATATTGATATACTATTCCAGATAACTTATAGAATAATTGAGGCTTAAGATCCTCTAAAATTCTAAAACAATCAAGTCCTGGAAGTGGTAATATATTAAATACAAAGAAGTTTACATTTAATATTATTATATATTGTAATATTAAAAATATAATTTGAGAAAAATCTCCTCTTAAACCAAAAAATCTTAAGTATAAGCCTGTAAGCATTACTCCAATTATAGCCACAACTAAGTTTGAAAGCCATGCAGCTATATTAACTTTAAGAGCATCCTTCTTTGGATTTTTAAATGCATATTTATTTATCTCTACAGATTTACTCCAACCAAATCCAAATAAAGCCATCATTATAGCACCAGCTATATCAACATGCTTTAATGGATCTAAGGTTAATTCTCCTTTAAACCTTGGTGATTTATCTCCTAATTTATCTGCCATTTTGGCACGAGTATATTCTTTAACCGAAAAAGCTATTAATATTGCTGGAATACTAAGAAACGCATCTAATAAAAATTGCATAATCAAGACCTCCTTATTTTGTATTTTAAATTATACCATAAATTTCTTGAATTTATTATGCAGTAAACTTAATAATTTATTAATTTTAATTTTTATATCAGCATATTTTTCTACAAATAAGATTATATATTTCTCTAAATATTTAAAAATAGAGGTTTCTTGCCTCCCTATTTAGGAGTAAGAAACCTCTTAAAACTTTAAATATTATAATCTTTTTGCAGCTTCATAAGCCAATTCACTTCTCTCACATTCGTCATATTTTAATGTAACTTGGTAGCAAAGATGACTTCCTTTCATCTTTTCTGAAGCATAACAAAGTCCATTGCTTCTTGAGTCTAAGAAAGCTTGATCTATTTGCTCTGGATCCCCAACTAGTATTATTTTTGATCCTTCTCCAGCTCTTGTTATAATTGCTTTAACCTGCTTTGGTGTTAAGTTTTGAGCTTCATCTATTATAATCCAATTCTTTATTATACTTCTTCCTCTTAAATAAGCCACAGCCTCTGTTGTTATTATCTTTCTTTCAAAAAGCTCCTCTATTTTATCATTCAACTCTCTTTCATTTGAATATCTTTCTTTCTCATCTGAATCTATTAAAATCTCTAAATTATCATATATAGGTCTCATAAATGGAGCTATTTTTTCTTGCTCAGTTCCTGGCAAATACCCTATTTCTTCATCCATTGTTACATTAGGTCTACAAACTAAAATCCTTCTATATTGTCCACTTTCCTCTTCTAATATCTTTTGTAATCCCACAGCTAATGAAAATAAAGTTTTTGCTGTTCCTGCTGGCCCCTTTATAATTACTAAAGGAGCATTTTTAGCATCAATGCTCAAACATTCTAGCATAAATTTTTGCCCAACATTTCTAGGACTTATTCCCATAATATTATTGCTATCTTTGTAAAGCAAAGGTCTTATAACTTTCCCATCAAATCTCCCTAAGGCAGTTTGTTTATCATTGTCATTACAGTGTATTATTAAAAATTGATTAATCTCTAATTTTGGTTCCACATAACATTTATTTTCCTCATCATAGGAGGTTAAATCTTTTTTCTCCATAAATTTATTTTTAAAGAATTTACTTAAGCATTCAGAACTTGTGTAAACTTCCATTCTTCCACTATATTGTTCTTCAAATTCCGGAACTACAACCTCATAAAAATCCTCTGATTTTATTCCAACAGTATCAGCCTTTATTCTCTCAAATATATCCTTAGTTATTAAACAAACATCTTCTCCCTTTTCCTTTAAGGCCTTACAAATTTGTATTATTCTATTATCAGGCTTGCTTATATTCCATGCTTCTGGTATTTCAGTATTATAAAAGTTAGTAACCACCTTAAGCTTTCCACCTTTAGGCAAATCAACTCCTTCACTTAATGACCCATTTAATCTAAGTTTATCTAATTCTCTTGCAACATTTCTAGCATTTGCTCCTAAATCATTATTCATTTTTTTAATATTGTCTAATTCCTCTAGAACCACCTCTGGAATAATAACGTTGTTATCTGCAAATGAATATATAGCTCCTGGTGAATATAGCAATACATTGGTATCTAATATATAAGTTTTCTTCAAAACAATCACTCCTTTAGAATAATACAGCTATAATAATCAAACTTGATTTTCATTTGTTTATATATTAATATTTAAGAATACTCAATATAATTCTTAAATATTGATATTTTATAATCAAAATTTCTATAATCTATAATATATAAATTTTAAATTAGATTTTATTAATAAAAATTTTAGTTTATACTATTATATGGACATTAGAATATGGGAGGCCTTAAATAATGAAATTACTTTTTTTTGATACAGAAACTACAGGAGTCAAACCCGGAAGTATATGTCAGCTTAGTTATATCCTTGTAGACACTTCAACTAAACCTCAAAAAACAATAGGTAAAAATATATTCTTTACCGTTGATGAAATGGAACCAGAAGCTGAAAGAATCCATGGTTTTTCCTTAGAGAAATTATATGAATTAAGTGAAGGAATGTACTTTGAAGATCTTTATGCTGATTTCATAAATGACTTCTTAGAAGCAGATTTTATAATAGGTCATAACGTTCAGTTTGATATTAAATTCTTAAAACATGAATTACTAGGTCTTGGAGAATTCTTTGAACCTAACAACGTATTTTGTACTATGAAATATTATAAAGATATTTGTAAAATATTAAGACCTACTGGAGATTATAAAAATCCTAAACTTGAAGAAGTAATAAAACACTTAAATATAACTGATTCTGAAATAAGTGAAACTGCTAACAAGTATTTCCAAGGTAGTGGTAACTATCATGATGCTAGATTTGATACAGCAGCCACATACCTTACTGTTATAAATGGTATAAAAAAAGGATTAATTCCAAGAAATTATTTTACAAAACTTTTAGAAGAAAAATAAAAAGATATATTTTTACAATATATCTTTTTTTCTTTACTATGAAATATCTTTTTCTTTTGCTTTATTTAGAAGATTTATATTAGAAGTGTTTATATTTGTATAATATCTAACTTCCCCACTTTCACTTTCGTATCTACTCTCTACTACTTCTCCACTTACAGATACTAAATCTCCTATTTTCACAAATTTCTCTAAGAAATCTACTGTAGATTTACTCCAAGTAATTACGCTTAAAAAGGTAGTTGTTTCTTCTTTGCCATTAAAACTATTAACAGCTATTCTGAATCTAACATATTTTTTCTTATTCTTAGATTCCTTAACTTCAATTTTAGTAGCAACTCTTCCAATAAGATCTACTTTATTCATGCTTTTCATCTCCTTGATTATAATTTATCTAAATTATTGACCACATTTAAGAGTCTCAAACATGTGTTCTTTAAAATTTCTTTAACAAATTAATTTAATATAACATAAAAATTTATTCTTAATTATAAAATATTAAGTTTTATTTTATGTAAACTTTCTTCATTAAAAAATCAATTAAAAGCTTTAAATAAAACTTTATAAATATTTTTCTACGAATTATTTCCAATAAAAAAAGAGCTATTAAAGATTTCTCTTCAATAGCTCTACATTATATTAAACTGTTATATCACTACTTAGGCTAGCTGCATCCTTATTAGCTTCTATTATAGGGTTTACATACTCATCAATAAACTCTACAACTTGGCTTGGAGCTCTACCAACAAATTTAACTGGATCTATTATAGCTATAATTTCTTCTTTAGAAAGATTAAATGAATCATCATTTATTATTCTTTCTATTAAGTCATTATTAAGCCCTTCTCCTTTAACTCTTTGAGCAGCATCCATAGAATGAACTCTTATTCTTTCATGAAGTTCTTGTCTATCTCCGCCTTTTTTAACTGATTCCATCATTATATTTTCAGTTGCCATGAAAGGTAACTCTTGATTTACATGTGCTTCAATAACTTTATCATAAACTACCATATTCTCAGCAATATTTATATAAAGATTTAAAACTCCATCTAAAGCTAAGAAAGCCTCTGCTACTGCAATTCTCTTATTAGCTGAATCATCTAATGTTCTTTCAAACCATTGAGTTGAAGCTGTGATAGCTGGATTTAATGCATCTACTATAACATATCTAGCTAATGCACCCATTCTTTCACTTCTCATAGGATTTCTCTTATATGCCATAGCTGATGATCCTATTTGATTCTTTTCAAATGGTTCTTCTATTTCTTTCATACTTTGAAGTAATCTTAAGTCATTTGAGAATTTATAGGCACTTTGTGCAATCTCTGATAATGTATTTAAAATTATAGAATCTAATTTTCTTGGATAAGTTTGACCTGTAACTCCAAAACTCTTTTTAAATCCCATTTTTTCTGCAACAATTTTATCTAAAGCTTTAACCTTTTCTTCATCACCTTCAAAAAGATTCATAAAGCTTGCTTGAGTACCAGTAGTTCCTTTTACCCCTCTTAATTTTAAAGTTGATAATAAGAAATCTATGTTCTCCATATCCATTACTAAATCTTGCATCCATAATGTAGCTCTCTTGCCTACAGTAGTAAGCTGTGCTGGTTGGAAATGAGTAAATCCTAGAGTAGGCATATCCTTATATTCTAAAGCAAATCTTTTTAAATTATTTAAAACTGCAACTATTTTTTTCTTTATTAATAATAATGCATCTCTCATTATTATTACATCTGTGTTATCTCCAACATAGCAGCTTGTTGCTCCTAAATGTATGATACCTTTTGCTGAAGGACATTGAAGTCCATATGCATAAACGTGACTCATAACATCGTGTCTAACTTCTTTTTCTTTCTTTATTGCTTCTTCATAATTTATATCTGAAATATGACTTTTAAGCTCTTCTATTTGCTCATCAGTTATATTTAATCCTAATTCTTTTTCACCCTCTGCAAGAGCAACCCATAATTTTCTCCATGTTGAAAATTTCATATCATCTGAGAAAATATATGACATTTCTTTTGACGCATATCTTGAATTCAATGGTGTGCTATATAAATTTTTCACTTTGTACCCTCCTAAAATAGAAATGCTAATTTAAGTTTATTATATCATAAGATAAGTTTATTATAAATAAATTTATCTTTTTTTTATCTATCATTCGTGTTTTTGCCTTTATTATTAATAAATATCCTAAATCTAAAACTCAAATGTACGTATTTCATTTATAGTTTTTGAAAAATAACAAAAAATTATTAGAATAAATTTATAAAAATAAAAGGATTCCATTAGGAACCCTTTTACGAAGATTACTCTTCTAAATTTTCGATTAACTTAGCTATTTCTTCAGCTGCTAAAGCTTCATCATCACCACTAGCGATAACCTTAACATTAGCGTCTTTAGAAACTCCTAATGATAAAACTCCGATTAAGCTCTTAACATTAGCTTTTTTTCCATTGTACTCTAAGCTTATGTCTGATTTGAAAGCTGAAGCTTTTTTTACTAGTAAAGTTGCTGGTCTAGCATGTAAGCCTGTTGAATTTTTAACTATAACTTCTTTAGTTACCATTATAAACACCTCTTTACTTTTATTTGTTATTTAACAATACTAACTTCTTAATTATACTCATTTTTTTAGAAAATTTCAACAACTTAAGAAAAGATTAATCTCTATTCATAAGTTTATTAACAAATTCTTTTATTCTTTTTAAGCCCTTAATTATTTCCTCTTTAGATGTAGCATAAGATAGTCGTATGAAGTTATCTTCCCCAAAAGCTATTCCTGGTATTACAACAACATTTTCCTCTTTTAGTAATAGGTTTGCAAATTCCATTGAACCTTTTATATTAGCTTTTTTTAGAACCTTAGACACATCAATCATTACATAAAAGGCACCCTTTGGCTCTATAAAAGTAAGATCCTCAATTTCACTTATAAGTTCTATCATAAGCTCTCTTCTTAAACTAAATTCTTTAACCATATTCTTTATAGTTTCCTGATCTCCATTTAAGGCTTCTAAGGCAGCAAACTGAGCTATACTATTTGTATTTGATGTCATATGACTCTGAACATTATTCATTACCTTAATTAGCTCTTCATTGTAACAAGCTGCATATCCAATTCTCCATCCAGTCATTGCATAAGCCTTAGAAAATCCATTTATAACTACTGTTCTCTTAAAGGCATCTTCACTTAATGAAGCAATACTTATATGTTCTTCCTTTCCATATATAAGTTTTTCATATATTTCATCAGAAATTATTATAAGATCATTTTCTTCAGCAAACTTTGCAATAACTTCTAAATCTTTTTTTGAATATACTGTTCCTGTTGGATTATTTGGTGAATTTATTACTATTGCCTTTGTATTTTCACTTAAAACTGATTTTAATTCGTCATAAGTAACCTTAAAATCATTTTCTTTTTTTGTTTCTATAAAAACAGGAACTCCATCACTTAATTTAACTAACTCAGGATAACTTACCCAATATGGTACTGGTATTATAACTTCATCTCCTGGATTTAAAATCGCCATAAATACATTAGCTAAAGATTGTTTAGCTCCTGTTGAAATAATTATATTTTTAGTTCCATAGTTAAGTCTATTATCATCATGTAATTTCTTTACTATAGCCTCTTTTAATTCTACTATTCCAGATGTAGCTGTGTATTTTGTCTTTCCTTCTTCCATAGCTCTAGTGGCAGCTTCTATTATATTCTTAGGTGTATTAAAATCTGGCTCACCTACTCCAAAGCTTACTACATCTATTCCTTCTTTTTTTAATTCACCAGCTTTAGCTGTTAAGGCTAAAGTTAGTGACGCCCCTATATTTTGTGCTTTTCTAGATAGTATCATCTAATCCCCTCTTTACTGCTTTAAATTTATTTTATTACGCTTCCAATATATCATTTTTATTATTTAAAGTAAACCAATAAAAAATACTGCTATAAGTTAATATACTCATAGCAGTATCTATTTATTTACCAAATTTAGTTCCTCTATAAACTTTATCTTGGTTGTATTATAAGCTTTATAGCTGTTCTTTCTTCACCATCAATTTCGATGTCTGTGAATGCAGGAATACAAACTATATCTTTTCCACTTGGAGCCACAAAGCCTCTTGCTATGGCTATAGCCTTAACAGCTTGATTTATCGCTCCAGCTCCTACTGCTTGTATCTCTACAGTATTTCTTTCTTTTATTATGGCTGCTAGTGCGCCTGCTACTGAATTAGGATTTGATTTAGTTGATACCTTTAATACTTCCATTATATAAACCTCCTAGACCTTTTTAGGATACGTTTACATTTAATAGTTAACGTTTTCCTTTACCTAATAATATTCTATATAAACTCTCTAATTCCTTCTTAAATAGATAAAATATTTTAAATTTTATTTTAATTAATAAGAAAACTCTACTGAAATGATTCAGTAGAGTTAATTAAAAAAATACATTTTGTAACCAAAATGTATTTTACATATTCATTTATTTAGCATAGTCAACTGCACGGGTTTCTCTTATTACATTTATCTTGATTTGACCTGGATACTCTAATTGTTCTTCTATTTTCTTAACAATATTTCTCGCCATCTCAATTGCCCCTGCATCGTCAACTTGATCTGGTTTAACCATAATTCTAATTTCTCTTCCAGCTTGAATGGCATATGACTTTTCTACACCTTCATATGAAGTAGCTATTTCTTCTAATTTTTCTAATCTCTTAATATAAGCTTCTAAAGTTTCTCTTCTTGCACCAGGTCTAGCTGCTGATATAGCATCTGCTGCTTGAACAAGTACTGCTTCAAGAGTTTGCATTTCTGTATCACCATGATGGGCTGCTATAGCATTTACCACAGCTGGTGACTCATGATATTTCTTTGCAAGTTCTCCACCTATAACAGCATGAGGACCCTCATATTCTTGGTCAACGCCTTTACCTATATCATGTAAAAGACCTGCTCTTCTAGCTAGATTTACATCTAAACCTAATTCAGATGCCATTAATCCCGCTAAATATGAAACCTCTATTGAATGTTTTAAAACATTTTGACCATAACTTGTTCTGTACTTTAGTCTTCCTAGAAGCTTAATTATTTCTGGATGTAATCCATGAACACCAGTTTCGAAAGTTGCTTGTTCTCCCTCTTCCTTAATGTCATTTTCTACATCTTTAATAGCTCTTTCTACCATTTCTTCAATTCTAGCTGGATGAATTCTTCCATCTACAATTAATTTTTCTAAAGCTATTCTAGCAACTTCTCTTCTTATTGGATCGAAGCTTGAAAGAATAACAGCCTCTGGAGTATCATCTATTATTAAGTCAACTCCTGTTAATGTTTCTAAAGTTCTTATATTTCTACCTTCTCTACCAATGATTCTTCCTTTCATTTCGTCATTAGGTAGGGCAACAACATGTACTGTAGTTTCAGAAACATGATCTGCTGCACATCTTTGAATAGCAGTAGTAATTATTTCTCTTGATTTTTTATCAGCTTCTTCTTTGGCCTTAGTCTCAAGTTCTTTGATCAGCATAGCTGATTCATGTTTTATTTCTCTTCTTACTTCATCTAATAATAATGTTCTTGCGTCTTCACTTGAAAGATTTGAAATTCTCTCAAGTTCAGCTCTTTGTTCACCGTATAAATTTTGTACACGTTCTTCAAGTTCTTGAATCTCTATAGATTTTTTGTTTATGCTATCTTCTCTTTTTTCAAGCATTTCACCTTTTTTATCTAATGACTCTTCCCTTTGGATAAGTCTTCTTTCAAACCTTTGAATCTCATTTCTTCTGTCACGAGTTTCTTTATCAAGATCTGCTCTTAGTTTGTGCACCTCTTCTTTAGCTTCTAATATGGCTTCTTTCTTTGTTGATTCAGCTTCTCTTTTAGCTTCCTCAAGTGTTAAACTAGCTTCTTTTTCTAAGCTTTCCACCCTATTTTTTGAAGCTTTTTGTATAAGAGTGTATTGAATAAACCCTACTACCCCTAATATTATTATTCCTATAAGTATTCCTACTACCATATAAACACCTCCTCGCTTATTCTCTCTATAAAAACACTTCGCGTAGAAAGGTGTCATACTATTCTCACTGTAATTTTTTGAATATGATAAACCAGTATTTGTTATTATTGTATAGTAATTTTAAACTTATGTCAAGATTACCCCTTGCGTATATTATATGCTATAAAATAAAATTTATTCTCTTTCTATACCAGATATAGTGTGCTTTTATAGGTTTTTTACATTTATAAAAACTTCTAAACTTTTATTAATGTTAACATATTCATAAAACTTTGAATTTTAATCTCTTAACAAGTAATAATTAATTGAATAACAAAAAAAGATAAGGAAATCCTTATCTTTTTTATTAACTTTCAACAGATTCTTCTGTATTTTCTTCTACATTTACTGATTCAACAGCCTTAGCTAAAGGAAGAGAATATTTCTCTCTTATTTGATTTTCTATATCTAAAGCCACTGCTGGATTTTCTTTTAAATATTGTTTAGCATTTTCTCTACCTTGGCCTAATCTTATATCTCCATAGGAGAACCAAGCACCACTCTTTTGTACTATATTTTCTTTTACTCCAACGTCTACTATATTACCTTCTTTTGATATACCTTCATTGTACATTATATCAAACTCAGCTTGTTTAAATGGAGGAGCAACCTTATTCTTAACTATTTTAACTCTTGTTCTGTTACCAGTTATTCCGTCACCTTGTTTTATTGAATCAATTCTTCTTATATCCATTCTAACTGAAGCATAGAATTTTAATGCTCTACCACCTGGTGTTGTTTCTGGATTTCCAAACATTATACCAACTTTTTCTCTTAATTGGTTTATGAATATTACTACACAGTTTGATTTATTGATTGTTCCTGTTAACTTTCTTAAAGCTTGTGACATTAATCTAGCTTGAAGACCAACGTGAGAATCTCCCATTTCTCCTTCAATTTCTGCCCTTGGAACTAAAGCCGCAACTGAGTCCACAACTAAAACATCTATAGCTCCTGATCTAACTAAAGCTTCTGTTATTTCTAAAGCTTGTTCTCCTGTATCTGGTTGTGAAACTACTAAATCATCTATATTAACACCTAATCTTTTTGCATAAACTGGATCTAAAGCATGCTCTGCATCTATATACGCTGCTGCTCCACCTAATTTTTGTGCCTCTGCTACTACATGTAAAGCCACTGTTGTCTTACCAGAACTCTCTGGTCCATATATCTCAATAATTCTTCCTCTTGGTACTCCACCTATTCCTAAAGCTATATCAAGATCTAAGCATCCAGTAGAAACAGCATCCATTTGAGGAGCTCCTTGCTCTCCAAGTTTCATTACTGATCCCTTTCCAAATTGCTTCTCTATTTGACCCATAGCCATCTCAATAGCTTTTAATTTATCTTTATCTATATTTGCCATACTTAACCTCCTTAAATAACCGAACATAAGTTCTACTATTATTATAATATATACAAAAAAAAAGTCAACATCAACATGAAGTTCATAAAGGAACCTCATGTCTTAATAATTGACTATTTTTTGACTTTTAAAACATTATTTATAAGTATTTATAACATTTTTATTTTTTCTAAAGTAATCTACTCCAGAAATTATTGTTATTGCAACAGCTAAATATAAGAATATATCAGGAACATATATAAAGAAATTTCTTAAAAAGCTGCTTCCTGCAACTAACTCCTTAATTCCTGGTGAATTAATTATATTTACTTGTAATAATAAAAGCACTATTGCAATTATTTGTATTACAGTCTTAATTTTTCCCCACCAGCTAGCAGCTATAACTAACCCCTCTGATGCAGCTATGGTTCTTAAACCTGAGACAGCAAATTCTCTAGCTATTATTACAATAGCTGCCCATGCAGGAACTAATTGTAATTCGACTAAAGATATAAGTGCTGCCGTAACCAACAACTTATCTGCTAAAGGGTCCATAAACTTACCAAAATTAGTAACTTGATTTCTTGATCTTGCAATATATCCATCTAGTTGATCTGTAACAGACGCTATTATGAATATAAGCGTTGCTATTACACTCCCATAAGGTAAGTCCTGGTAAGCTATAAATACTAAGAATATGGGCACTAAAATTATTCTAATTAAAGTTAATTTATTTGCAAGATTCATTGCATACAACTCCTACCAAATCATATTCTAGGGCCTTTTCAATTTTAACTTTACAGAACTGGTCCTTTTTAGCTCCATTTCCTTTCACATAAATACATCCATCTATATCTGGAGCCATCTCATAGCTTCTTCCTATATAATATTCTCCATTAAACTTTTCGATAAGAACATCGTATTCTCTACCTACTTTGTTTTTATTAATTTCTTCTGATACTTCCTTTTGAAGTAACATTATTTCTTCTTCTCTAGCTTTTTTAACTTCTTCATCTATTTGATCTTCCATTATAGCAGCAGGTGTTCCCTCTTCTCTTGAATAAGTAAAGACTCCAACTTTATCTAACTTTATTGTTTTTATAAAATCTTTTAGTTCATTGAAATCTTCCTCAGATTCTCCTGGAAAACCAACTATTAAAGAAGTTCTTAAAACTATGTTAGGAACATTTTCTCTTAATTCATTAATTTTTCCTATTATCTCTTCTTTTGTTGTCTTTCTACCCATTCTTTTTAAAACATTATTGCTAATATGTTGTATAGGCAAGTCAAGATAATTACATACCTTATCATTTACTGAAATCTCTTTTATAAGTTCATCATATATAGCCTCTGGATAACAATAAAGAACTCTTATCCACTCTATTCCTTCGATCTTAGCTAACTCTCTTAAAACTAAGTGAAGTTTCTTTTCACCATATATATCTATGCCATAATTAGTAGTGTCTTGAGCTATTAATATTAACTCTTTTACTCCATTTTCAGCTAATTTTTTTGCTTCTTCTACAATACTTTCTAAAGCTCTACTTCTAAACTTACCTCTGATTTTAGGAATAATACAATAAGTACAGAAATTATTACATCCTTCTGCAATCCTTAAGTATGCAGTAGCTTTATCAGTTGTTATCAATCTTAATCCTTCATTAATTGATACATCACTGTAATTTGTAGCTTTTACTTTTTCATTATTTCCATTTATAAAGTTCATTATGGCTTCATTTATTTTAGCATAATCATTAACACCTAACATTATGTCTATTTCAGGCATTAATTCTAATAATTCATCACCATATCTTTGAGTTAAGCAGCCTGTAGCTATAAGTAACTTACAGTTGTGACTTGTTTTATATTTTGCCATATCTAATATTGTGTTTATGGATTCTTGTTTAGCCTTTTCTATAAAGCCGCAAGTATTTACTATTATTATGTCAGCTTCCTTTGGATTATTAGTAAGTTCGTACTCATTCTGAACCATACCAAGCATGATTTCTGAGTCAACTCTATTTTTATCACAACCTAAACTCACCATTCCTACCTTATATTTCGCCAAATCTACTTCCTCCTACGTTTAAATATATATTTCTTATTTTAAAACTCTTTTTTAAATTAAACAAGTTTTTATTTCATATTTTCTAATTCATCTTTACTAACAAGTACTTGTCTTGGTTTACTTCCATCCCTTCTGGAAATAACCCCACATTCTTCTAGCTCTTCTATTATTCTTGCCGCTCTATTAAATCCTATTCTTAATCTTCTTTGTAAATATGATGCTGAGGCTTGACCACTTTCAACTACGATTTCTATAGCTTCATCTAAAAGTTCATCTCTATCCCCATCACCATTTCCATCTGAAGCAAGAGTTGCTGAATTTATATGCTCTAATATATCCTCTTCATACTGAGCATTCTTTTGAGACTCTTTTATAAATGATACAACATGTTCAACTTCTTCCTCTGAAATAAATGCACCTTGAACTCTCTGAGGCTTAGACTCTCCAACTGGGTAGAATAACATATCTCCCCTCCCTAAAAGTTTTTCAGCTCCTGCTGAGTCTAATATTGTTCTAGAGTCAATTTGACTTGAAACTGCAAAGGATATTCTAGAAGGTATATTAGCTTTAATTACCCCTGTAATTACATCTACAGATGGTCTTTGAGTAGCTATTACTAAATGCATACCTGCGGCCCTAGCCATTTGGGCAAGTCTACAAATATAATCTTCTACATCATGAGGACAAGCCATCATAAGATCTGCAAGCTCATCTACTATAATAACTATATAAGGAAGCTTCTCTGGAACTTCTCCTTTGTTATATAAAGCATTATATGATTCTATATTTCTTACTCCATTATCTGCAAAAAGTTTATATCTTCTAGTCATTTCATTTACAGCCCAGTTTAATGCCGCAGCAGCCTTCTTAGGATCTGTAACTACTGGGATTAATAAGTGTGGAATTCCATTATAAACATTTAATTCAACAACTTTTGGATCCACCATTAAAAGTTTAACTTCATCTGGAGAATACTTATATAATATACTTACTATTAATGTGTTTATACATACACTCTTACCAGAACCAGTTGCCCCTGCAATAAGCACGTGAGGCATCTTACTTAAATCTGTAACAACAGCCTTACCTGTTATATCTTTTCCTAAAGCACAAGCTACCTTAAACTTATTATCTAAAAATTCTTTAGATTCTACAATCTCTCTAAAGAAAACTGGTGTTTGTTCTTTATTTGGAACCTCTATTCCTATGGCAGATTTTCCTGGAATAGGTGCCTCTATTCTAACCCCTTTAGCCGCTAATCCTAAAGCTATATCATCAGCTAAATTAACTATTTTACTAACCTTTATACCAGCCTTAGGTTGAAGTTCAAATCTAGTAACAGATGGCCCTTTTGTTACTTGAAGTATTTTTGCCTCTACTCCAAAACTCATAAGAGTTTCTTCAAGCTTAGCAGCATTAGCTAATAATGCCTTTTTGTCATCTTTGTCTAATTCATTATTATTATTTAAATTTAATAAATCTGCATTTGGAGCAACATAACTAGCTCCTACAGCTGAGCCTTTGCTAGCTATATTATTTGATATTTCTTTATCTATAGATTCTTCATCTTTAGCATTTTCTGAATTGAATCCTCTTTGCTCTATTATGGTATTATCTAAACTTAAGTCTCTAGGCATTTTAGACTCTGGTTTAAATTGATTTATTTTAATATTATCCTTTAATTGATTATCTTTTTCCTTCCTATTATCTTCTATATCATTTAAAGAAGAATTTTTCATAAAGTCCAATATTTTTATCTTATTGTTATCCTCTGAAGTATCATCTTTTTTACTATCTTTATTTCCTTCAGAAGCACCATCTTTTTTCTTCAAATTAATATAATCATCTTTTTCATACTTTTTATCCACAAATTTAACCTTAGAAGCCTTTTCCTTAAAACCTCCAAAGAAGTTTCTTATTGAAACTAGATTATAATCGAATATAAGCATTGAAGCTATAAGATATAAGGTTATAAAAATAACAAAAAGTCCTATTTTACCTACTAATTTATACAAAGGCAATACAATTAAAAATCCTATTACTCCTCCATGCCATTCACTTTGAGAATTCCATATAGATTTTATAGATCCCCATATGCTTCCTTGTACATAATAATCGTTTATATTCACAGTCTGAATAAGTAGAACACTGGTTATAAGTGCTATGGTTATTCCTAATCCTATTCTTGAAAATAACACCTCTCTTTTAAATAAGAAAAGCTTTGTACATAAATATATTATGTAAATCGGAATAAAAAAAGCTCCAATTCCAAAAAGTCCTATTAAGAGAGTTCTTGATATAACACTTAAATATCCTGCTTTATCAGTATATAAACTAAACATAACAATTAAAGAAACACATATCGCTATTAAGGCATATATTTCTTCTGTAACTTTAATTTGGCTTTGATTTTTCTTTTTTTGAGTTTTAGTTGCGGTTTTCTTTTTTCCCCCAGCCATACTAAACTAAATCACCTCACCCTATTTTAATTTCAAAATGGTAAAATACTTGTACCAAAAAATATTATATACATAAATGACTATAAATTGTCAAAATATTTTTATATTACATAAATAGAACCATAGATATACTATGGTTCTACATTATAAGCTTCTATTAAGCTATTTAACTTATCTAAGGCTTCCTTAACACCGCCAACTTCGTTTATTAATCCGCATTTAACTGCTTCTTCTCCAACTAATATTGTTCCCATATCGTTTAAAAGTTCATCTGTTTGCATCATCATCTTTTTTAGTACATCTAATTTGATTCCTGATGTCCTTATTATAAAATCATTTATTCTCTCTTGCATTTTATTAAAATATTTAAATGTTTGAGGAACTCCTATTACAAGTCCATTCATTCTTATTGGATGTATTATCATTGTAGCTGATGGAGAAATAAAAGAATATTGAGATGCCGTTGCTAGAGGAACTCCTATGGAATGACCTCCCCCAATAACTAATGATACTGTTGGTTTTTTTAGACTTCTTATCATCTCAGCAATTGCTAATCCAGCTTCAACATCTCCTCCAACAGTATTTAAAACAAATAATATACCTTTTATTCTATCATTCTGTTCTATATCAATTAGTTGAGGAATCATATGCTCATACTTAGTTGTTTTAGTTTGTGGCGGTTGAACACTGTGTCCTTCAATTTGCCCTATTATTGTTAAAACCTGTATATTAGAATCTTCTTTCTTATGATCAGGTAAAACTGCTCCTATTTCTTTTATTTCTTCTATACTTTTATTTTCATTTTCTTTATTATGTTCCATATATATCCCTCCTGTACTAAATTTATTTTGTACAGAAAGGAAATTTATATACATTATTTCATAAAAGCTCTATGAAGTGCTTTTATAGCTTCTTTTACATTTTTACTTTCAACAAGACACCAAATTGTCATATGTGAGTCTGCTGTTTGTAAAACTTCTATGTTTTCCTGGTCTAAAGCACCTACTATTTTAGCCATAACTCCTGGAATTCCTCTCATTCTTGAACCAACTATAGCTATAGTGCTTAAGTCTTCTACTAAACTATATTTTAAATCATTTTTTCTCATAATATCTTCAAATAATTCTTTAACACCTGCATCTATTGTAAATACTTTTTCTTTAGGAAAAATATTGATTAAGTCTAAACTTATTTTATTATTTGCAAGACTTTCTAAAATAGTCTTATAATTTATATTATCTTTATTGTCATCAGATTTTATAGAAACTTGAATTCTATTTCCTTGATGAGTTATTCCAGTTATGAACTTATTATTATCTACATCCCCTAGACTATCTATCATTGTACCTATGCAAGTACTCATAGTATTCTTTATTACTAAGGTTACATTTCCCTTCATAGCTATTTCTACAGCTCTTGGATGAATTACCTTAGCCCCTTGATCTGCTAATTGGAATACTTCATTATAACTTATTTTATTTATAAGCTCAGCATCTCCAACTATTCTTGGGTCAGCAGTCATTATTCCATCAACATCTGTATATATTTCAATTTCTTCAGCCTTTAATGCTACCCCTAAAACTGCTGCTGTAGTATCACTTCCACCTCTTCCTAAAGTAGTTAAGAATCCATTTCTATCAACCCCTTGGAATCCAGCAACAACAGGCACCTTTCCTTCTTTAAGAACTTCTAATATTAATTTAGGATTTATATCTATAAAATCAGCACTTGAATAGTTATCATCTGTAAGTATTCCTGCATTTCCTCCTGTTAAAGGAACTGCTTCTATTTCTGCCTCTCTTAATTCATCACTCATGACAACAGTGCTTATAATTTCTCCACATCCCATAAGTAAATCAGTAGCTAATTTATTTTCTTTTTTAAACTCTTCTGATACTAATCCTAAAAGTGTATCAGTTGCATAAGGTTCTCCTTTTCTTCCCATAGCAGATACAACAACCACTGGTAAGTATCCTTTATTTATTGCCCCTTTTACCTTTTCTACAACCATAGTTCTTCTTTCTTTTGTTGATACAGAAGTACCACCAAATTTTTGTACTACTATTTTCAAAATCCCCACACTCCTATAGTTTAGTTTTTTTTATCATATCACTATCTACGTCTAATATTATGGTTTTAGCTCCTATTCTTTTTACATTTTCCCACTCGATTTCTAAGTATTCATCTGAGTTAAAAAGATTAAATTTGCCACCACCTAAGTTTACTATTAAATATTTTAGCTTTCCTTCTTCATCTATAATAACATCATTATTTATAAGTCCGCTATACTTTTCACCATCATTTATATTTATAATTTCATATCTTTCTATTTCGCTTAAATATCTAACATTATTACTCATAAAACATACCTCCACTTATTTATTAAAACAATAAATAATATGTTGATTATAAATAATATATGTCAATTCTCATTAAAAGAGGTAGGCTTTAAGAATAAGAAAAAAATAAAAAGGCAATAATAATTGCCTTTTACTATTGCTGTTTATTTTCTTCTTCAGCTTCTTTTATTGCATCTTTTCTTGAAAGATTTATTCTACCTTGAGAATCAATTTCTGTTACCTTAACTAGTATTTCATCTCCAACAGATACTACATCCTCAACTTTTTCTACTCTCTTATTATCTAACTTAGAAATATGAACTAATCCTTCTTTATTAGGTAATACTTCAACAAAGGCACCAAATTGAGCAATTTTTGTAACTTTACCTAAATAAATTTCTCCAGCTTTAACCTCTTTAGTTAAACCTTCTATTATTTTAACAGCTTCTTTAACACCTTCTGATTCAGCTGATGAAACATAAACTAATCCATCTTCTTTTATATCTATTTTAACACCAGTATCAGCTATAATCTTATTTATAACTTTTCCACCAGCACCAATTACATCTCTGATTTTCTCAGGATCTATTTGTAAAGTTGATGTCTTAGGTGCATATTTTGAAACTTCTTCTCTTGGAGCTGGTATGCATTCTTTAATCTTATCTAAGATCATTAATCTTGCTTTTCTTGCTCCATATATAGCATCGTGTATAACTTTTTCTGATAGACCTTTTATTTTAGTATCTACTTGGATTGAAGTTATTCCTTCTTCTGTTCCAGCTACTTTAAAGTCCATATCTCCAAAGAAATCTTCTAAACCTTGGATATCAGTTAAAACTTCTTCCTCAGTTAAATCTTTTGAAGTTATTAATCCCATAGCTATACCTGCTGCAGGTCTCTTTATTGGAACACCAGCATCTAAAAGTGCTAATGTGCTACCACAAACTGAAGCCTGTGAAGTAGATCCATTTGAGCTTAATACTTCTGATACTAATCTTATTGTGTATGGGAACTCAGCTTCTGAAGGTATAAGTGGTTCTAAAGCTCTTTCAGCTAAAGCTCCATGACCAATTTCTCTTCTACCTGGTCCTCTTAATGGTCTAACTTCTCCTACACTGTATGCTGGGAAGTTATAGTGATGCATATATCTCTTAGATTCTTCTTCGCCAATACCATCTAATATTTGAATTTCACTTATTGATCCTAAAGTTGCAACAGTCATTACTTGAGTAAGTCCTCTTGTAAATAATCCTGTTCCATGAGTTCTTGGAAGTAATCCAACTTCACAACCAATGTTTCTTACTTGGTCAAAAGCTCTTCCATCAGGTCTTTTTCCTTCTTTTAAAAGCATATGTCTTACGACTTCTTTTTGCATATCGTAAACTGCTTCTCCAATATCAGACATGTTGTCTGGATATTTTTCTTCGAACTCTTCATTTATTTTAGCTTTAACTTCGTCCATTGCAGCATTTCTTTCATCTCTATCAGTAATGTGCATTGACTCACTAATCATATCAAAAGCAAATTCTCTTACAGCTTCTTCTATTTCTTCTGGTACTTTATGTAGTTCTGGCACTTTTTTCTCTTTACCGAACATACTTACAGCTTCTTCTTGGAATTTTATTATATCTTGACACTTATCAAAACCAAATTTGATAGCATTAATCATTGTATCTTCTGGGATTTCATCTCCACCAGCTTCAATCATCATAACTCTTTCCTTAGTTGCGCAAACAGTTAATTGAAGTGAACTTTCTTCTCTTTCCTTTGAAGTAGGGTTTAGTATAAATTCTTCTCCTATTAATCCTACTTGCACTGCAGCCACTGGAGTAGTAAAAGGTATGCTTGATAAACATAATGCCATTGAGGCAGCATTTATAGCTAGTATTTCAGGAAGGTTATCATTTTCTACTGAAACAACTGTACATACTACTTGAACATCATTTCTATATCCTTTTGGGAATAAAGGTCTTAAAGGTCTGTCTATAGCTCTACCATTTAGTATAGCTTTCTCTGAAGGTTTTCCTTCTCTTTTTATAAATCCACCTGGTATTTTACCAACTGAATATAATCTCTCTTCGTATTCAACACTTAGTGGGAAAAAGTCTATTCCCTCTCTTGGTTTTTCTGATGCATTTACATTTGTTAATATTACTGTATCACCATAACTCATTAATATAGCAGCATCTGAAAGCATTCCTAATTTCCCGAACTCAACTTTCATCGGTCTTCCTGCTATGATAGTTTCATGGGTATGATTCATATAAATACCTCCTTTCGGTATATAAAGACTAAATTTTTACAATATTAATATTTTTAAAATAATAGAGCGGTAAAAAACCCGCTCTACTAAATTATCTTCTTAATCCTAATTCTTTGATTATAGCTCTGTATCTTTCGATATCTTGCTCATATAAGTAGTTTAATAAACCTCTTCTTTGTCCAACCATCATTAAAAGACCTCTTCTTGAGTGGTGGTCTTTTTTGTGTGTTCTTAAGTGATCAGTTAAAGAGTTTATTCTTTCTGTTAATAACGCGATTTGAACTTCTGGTGAACCAGTATCTCCTTCGTGTCTTGCATGTTTAGCTATTATTTCTTGTTTTCTTATTTTATCCATTGTTACACCTCCGAAAAATTATCCCCTAGTTCCAAGAAAAAAGACGGTTACCCTTAAATCTTAGAGTTAGGTTCTATATGATTATATCAAAACTCGCTTTTCTTGTAAATCTTTATTACAAAGAAATTTTTATGTTACTTTCTTCAGCGAATTTTTTATCCTTAATTAGTTGTTCTTTTAATTCTTCTAAAGAATTAAATTTCTTTTCATTTCTTATCTTACTTATAAAATAAAGTTTTATATGCTTTCCATATATGTCTTCATCAAAATTTAGTATGTGAGTCTCTACTGTAGTATTTTTACCATTTACAGTAGGATTATTCCCAACTGAAGTTATACCTTTATAAATTTCTCCATTAACTTCTACATTAGTATAATAAACCCCTATCTTAGGAAGGATTATTTCATCATTATTCTTTAAATTGGCTGTTGGAAAATTAATTGTTCTCCCTATTTTCTTTCCACTTACCACTTCACCATTTAATGAGAAATATCTACCTAACATATTGTTAGCATCTTCTAGCTCTCCTTCTGATAAAGCTTTTCTTATTCTCGTTGAACTAACTACTTCGGATTTATATGTAAATGGCTCTATAACGTAAAGCTCTAATCCCTTTAAATCACATAACTCCTTAAGTAACTTAACATCACCTTTATTTTTATGGCCAAATCTATAGTTAAATCCAACAACAATTCCTCGTACATTATAGTTTTTTATAAGATTTTCTATAAACTCTTCTGGCTCTAGCTCCATAAACTTTTTATCGAACTCAATAAAACTACTTAAATCAACTTTTAAGTCTTCAAGAATTCTTATTTTTTCATGTAAAGTTACTAAAAGTTTTGGTGCACTTTCCTTGTTTATAAATTTTCTTGGATGATTTTTAAATGTATATACCATACTTAATGAATCGTTCTTTCTAGACAATTCATTACTTTTGTTTATTAAAGCTAAATGACCTTTATGAATTCCATCAAAACTCCCTAAAGCTACATAGGTGCTTTTTTGAACCACTCTCTTAAAATCATTATTTATTAAAATCATTGACTACTCCTCTATCAGTAATTTCTCCAATTTAAATCCTTTTTCATCCCTTTTTCCTAATCCCAAAAAGACTCCATTGTCTTCATATACTCTATATAGTTTATTAAATTCAACTTCTTCACTATACATTCTATTATCAAATACTTTAACACCATTTCTTAAAAGCTTACTGAACTTCTCATTTACTATGATTTTTTCAAAAGAATCTAAAGCCTTTTCAATAGAAATAATATGTTTTTCTAAAAGTTCTTCTGTTAAATCCTCTATATTTATTGCTTCTTCCTTAGTAAATGGACCATTTTGTATTCTCTCTAAGGCAGTCATTGTTGCTCCAACATTTAATTTTTCACCAATATCATAGCAAAGGCTTCTTATATATGTTCCCTTAGAACAACAAACATCCATTTGTATATTATCATTTGATTCTATTTTTATATTTTCAATAGAATAAATAGTAATTTTTCTAGCTTCTCTGTGAACTTCTATTCCTTGACGTGCTAATTCATATAATCTTACTCCATTTTGTTTTAAAGCAGAATACATTGGTGGAACTTGATCTATTGTTCCTACAAATGAATTTATACAATTTAATATTTCATCCTTTGTTATATGTGATGCATCCTCTTCTCTTAAAACTTCTCCTTCTAAATCATATGTATCAGTAACCATACCAAGTTTTAAATTCACTCTATAAACTTTTTTATTTTCCATTATATAATCTATAATTTTTGTAGCTTTTCCAAGGCATACAGGTAAAACTCCAGAAGCCGCTGGATCTAAAGTTCCTGTATGTCCTACCTTTTTCATTTTTGCAACTCTTCTTACCATGGCCACAACATCAAATGAAGTCATTCCCGTATTTTTATATATGTTAATTACTCCATTCATATATTACACCATCTCTTTTGCAAGTATTTCTAATATTTTATTTTTAGCTTCGTCTATACTTACACCTTTAATGAATGCTCCAGAAGCCTTTGTATGACCACCGCCACCAAAGTTTTCTGCAATTTTTCTAACATCCAATGTATCTTTAGATCTTAAGCTAACCTTTACTCCCTCATCTACCTCTTTAAGAAGTATGCATCCTTCTACACCTTTTATTTGATTTCCTAAGGATACAACATCTGAACTATTTTGAACTTCTTCTCCAATAGAATCTATCATCTCTTTAGTAATTCTCATAAGAACTATTTTATTATTGCAAACTAGCTCCATGTCTCCTAAAACTAAAGACATTAGTTTCATTTTAGCAAAAGGCTTATTATCAAATATATTTCTATGAATTTCATCATGTTTTATATAATTAACTAATTCCCCTGCTATTATATGAGTTCTTTCAGTAGAATTTGAGTATCTAAAAGAACCTGTATCAGTTATTAATGATGTATATAGACATTTAGCTATATTTTCATTAATTTCAACCTTTAACTCCTTAAATAGCATAAATATTATTTCAGCTGTTGCAGAAGCCTCTGTATCTACATAGTTAATAGCACCATATTTATCATTTGATAAATGATGATCCATATTAACTAAAGTTCCTTTGAATTCGCTTAAATCTGCAGAAATTCTTTCAACATTTCCACAATCTAATACTATAACACAATCAGTATCTTCTGATGGCTTTATAACTTCTCCAGTTATTTCCTCAGCATAAGGCAGAAAGCTTAGGTTATCTGAGACTAGGTCTTTAGAGATAACATAAGCTTCTTTACCATAAATTCTAATGCCTTGAAGTAGTGCTAAGACACTACCTAAGGCATCACCATCTGGAGATACATGATATGTTATACCAATTTTTTTGCTTTTATTTATAATTGATATTACATCATGAAATCTCATTTTTTATTTCTCCTTGATTTTGTTTAGCAATGATTCAATATACATTGCATTATCTATAGAATTATCTTCTTCAAATAATATTTCAGGAGTACTTCTTAGCTTAACTCTGTTTCCAACTTCTCTTCTTATGAATCCAGCTGAACTTTTTAGAGCCTTTAAGCTTTCCTCTTTTTCTTCATCATTTTTAGCGAATAGGCTAACAAAAACTTTAGCGTATCTTAAATCTTTAGTAACTTCAACTTGAGTTACACTTACCATAGCTGTTAGTCTAGGGTCTTTTATTTGATTTCTTATGATATCACTTACTTCTTTTCTTACTTCTTCATTTATTCTTTTACCTCTGAAGTTAGCCATATAAATCACCTCTTTATAAAATTAAAGTTCTTTTCTTTGAACAGCTTCCATAGTATATGCTTCTATTATATCGCCTTCTTTAATGTCATTGAACTTTTCTACACTAAATCCACACTCGTATCCAGCATTTACTTCTTTTACATCATCTTTAAATCTCTTTAATGATGCTAACTTAGATTCAAATATTACAATACCTTCTCTTATAACTCTTACATCTGCATTTCTAACTAATTTACCAGTTAATACATATCCTCCAGCAATTGTTCCAACGTTAGAAATTTTGTAAGTTGCTCTTATTTCAGCAGTTCCTAATACAACTTCTTTGTATTCTGGATCTAACATACCAATCATAGCTGACTTAATATCTTCTATAGCATCGTATATTACTCTGTAAGTTTTAACTTCAACTCCATCTCTTTCTGAAGCTGCTACGGCATTATTATCTGGTCTAACATTAAATCCTATTACTATAGCGTTAGATGCAGCGGCTAATGTTATATCTGTCTCTGATATAGCACCAACAGCTCCGTGTATAACTCTTACTTTTACATCATCAGTTGATAATTTTTCTAATGATGCTTTTATAGCTTCAACAGAACCTTGAACGTCTGCTTTAACTATAACTGAAAGTTCTTTAACTGAACCTTCTTTAATTTGGCTATATAAATCTTCTAATGAAACTCTATGTGAAGTTGCGAAACTTTCTTGTCTTATTTTTTCTTTTCTAGCTTCAGCCATATTTCTAGCTGTCTTTTCATCTTTAACAACTGTGAATCTATCTCCAGCAGCTGGTACTTCTGAAAGACCTAAAACCTCAACTGGAATTGATGGGCCAGCTGATTTTATCTTCTTACCTGAGTCATCAAACATAGCTCTTATTCTTCCGTAAGTACTACCAACTATGATTGAATCTCCCATGTGTAGAGTACCATTTTGAACTAATAATGTTGCTACAGCCCCTCTACCTTTATCTAATTTAGCCTCTACAACTGTTCCTTTTGCTTTTCTTCCAGCATCTGCTTTTAATTCTTGCATTTCTGAAGTTAAAAGAACCATTTCTAATAGAGTATCTATGTTTTCTCTAGTTTTAGCTGAAACTGGTACTGCTATGATATCTCCACCCCAGTCTTCAACAACTAATCCATGCTCAGTTAATTCTTGTTTAACTCTATCTGGATTAGCACCTTCTCTATCCATTTTGTTTATAGCAACTATCATTGGAACGTTAGCTGCCTTACAGTGATTTATGGCTTCTACTGTTTGTGGCATTATTCCGTCATCAGCTGCAACAACTAAGATAACTACGTCTGTTATTTGAGCTCCTCTAGCTCTCATTGCTGTGAAAGCTTCATGTCCTGGTGTATCTAAGAATGTTAAAGTTTCTCCGTTTACTTCAACAGTATAAGCACCTATATGTTGAGTTATTCCACCAGCTTCTGTACTTGTTACCTTTGATTTTCTTATAGCATCAAGTAATGAAGTTTTACCATGGTCAACGTGTCCCATAACTGTTATAATAGGTGGTCTCTTAGCTAGGTTTTCTTCTTCTACATCAGTTTCTTCTTCGAACTCTTCTAAAGTATTCTCTTCTTCTTTTTCATAAACTGCAACCTCATATTTTTCAGCAACTTTTTCAGCTGTTTCAAAATCTATTTCTTGGTTTATAGCAGCCATTACTCCTGTGAAGATAAGAGTTTTTATAACATCATTAACTGGTTTGTTTAATTTCTCAGCTAATTCTTTAACTGTTATAGTTTTTCCGATTTCGATAACTTCAACGTCTTGTTCTAGGTTATCATCTTCGCTACCTTTTTTTCTTTTCTTTTTCTTCTTAGCAGCATTATTAACTTCTTCAGCTAATTCAGCTTCATATTCAGCAACCAATTCACTGTTTGCTTCACTTCCTGCTAAAAGTTCTTTTATTAACGCAGCATCTTCATCTTCTATAACGCTCATATGGTTTTTAACCTCAACGCCGAACTCATCCATTAATACGTTTATAAGAACTTTACTTGGAACTCTTAACTCTTTTGCCAATTCATAAACTCTTATTTTTGACATATATTCACCCCCGAAAAATTTTTAGATGAACTAATTATTATTAGAATATGACAAAAGTTTTTCTGCCATATTCTCATCAGTTACTCCTAATATATTGATTTCGCATCTACCTATACTATATCCTAACTCTTCTTTTGAAAAATTATCTATGTATGGTATATCATACTGTTCACAGTACTTAACGAATTTATCTTTTGAACGATTTGAAATGCTATTTGAGAAAATAAATAAGTAAATCTTACTTCTTTTCATTTCCTCTTCACATTTATTATAACCCTCCAAAAGTTTACCTGCTCTTTTTGTAAGTCCTAAAAAATTAAGAAATTTATCCATTTGTTATCTCATCCCTCAATCTATCATAGACTTCATCTCCAATATTAGATTGAAGATTTTTATTTAATCTTTTTGCTTTAAATGCTTTTTCTAAACATTCAACACTTTTACAAATGTAAGCCCCTCTTCCTGACTTTTTACCAGTTAAATCTACTGAAACTTCTCCTTCAGAATTTTTAACTATTCTTATCAGTTCTTTTTTAGGCTTCATTTCCATGCAACCATTGCACATTCTCATTGGAATTTTTTTAGGTTTCATCTTATCACCTCCAAAGTCTAGAAGTTATTATTCTTCTATTATAATGTCTTCTTCAACAACAATATCTTCTTCTTGTAATAATTCTTCTGCTTTAGATTTGCTCTTTATGTCTATTTTCCAACCAGTTAATTTAGCTGCTAATCTAACATTTTGTCCTTCTTTACCTATAGCTAATGATAATTGACTATCATCCACTATAACCTTAGCTGATTTAGTTTCTTCATCAGCTTCTACACTTATAACCTTAGCTGGGCTTAAAGCATTTTCTATATACTCAGATGGAGTATTGCTCCATTTTATTATATCAATTTTTTCATTTTTTAGTTCATTAACTATATTTTGAACTCTAACACCCTTAGGTCCAACACAAGCTCCCATAGCATCTACTGATTCATCATTTGAGTAAACAGCTATTTTAGTTCTTGATCCAGCTTCTCTAGCTATACTTTTTATTTCAACTATTCCTTCATATATTTCTGGAACTTCTAATTCAAATAATCTTTTAACTAAACCTGGATGTGTTCTTGAACATAAAACTGAAGCCCCTTTAGATGTTTTCTTAACTTCAACTACATATAATTGTAATTTTTCATTGAAGTTATATTTTTCTGTAGGCATTTGTTCATTTGGTCCTAAAACACCTTCTATTTTTCCTAAGTCTACAAATACATTACCTTTGTCTTTTCTTATTACTGTACCAGGTAATATGTCAAATTCTTTTTCTGCAAATTCTGAGTAAATTACATTTCTCTCAGATTCTTTTATTCTTTGGATAACCATTTGCTTAGCAAGTTGTGCTGCAACTCTTCCAAAGTTTTTAGGTGTTACTTCTATTTCTACTATGTCATCTAATTGATAAATAGCACTAATAGCCTTTGCATCTTCTAAACTTATTTCTGTTACATCATCATAAACTTCTTCAACAACAACTTTTTGAGCATAAACATGGATTTCTCCTGATTTTTCATCACGTTTTACCTTTACATTTTGTGCAGTTGTTCCTGAATTTGAAAAGTTTTTCTTATAAGCTGCTATTATAGCATCATCTATAGTTTCTAATAAAGCCTCTACTGAAATACCTTTCTCTTTTACTATTTCAGATAATGCCCCTAGAAATTCTTCATTCATTTTTAAACCCTCCTTAAATTATATCTCCCCTTCAAGGTTCGCTGTCTTAATTTTATCTTTAGGAACTTTTATTTCATTCCCTTCACATTCAACTATTATTTCATTTTCTTGTACATCTTTAAGAATTCCTTTTACATTTTTTCTTCCACTTAAAGAACTCTTAAATCCAACAAAAACTTCTTTTCCTATAAATCTATTAAAATGCTCATCACTATGTAATCTTCTATTTAACCCTGGTGATGAAACTTCTAAGAAGTAAGCATCTTTTATTGGATCTTCTATATCAAGCATATCACTTAATGCTCTACTTACAATTTCACAATCCCTTAGAGAAATTCTCTCCTCTGGCTTTTCTATATATAATCTTAAATAATATTCATTATTTTCTTTTACATATTCAATATGATATAAATCATATCCCTTTTCTTTAACTATAGGAGCACAAAGTGCTTCAAGATCAGCTACAAGTTGTTCTTTTTTCATTATACTTCCCTCCCTTATTAAGTTTTAAATCTTATCTTTATTGTATCCAATAAAGCAAATACCTATTAATTTATATAATAATAGGTATGCAAAAACGCAACTTTATTCTAAGTTGCGTTACAAATAGAAAGAGCGGGCTTTTCTGTCCCACTCCTTTACCTCAAACTATTAGTAAAAAACTTCTACTTATATAGTAACATAGTATATTTTATATTACAAGAAATTTTTAAAATTAGCCAAACAAACTAAGTTGGTTACTTTCTTGCATTCCTTCTAGGCATCCATGATTATCTAAAGTTTCTATTACAGTCTTTGAAACCTTAGATCTAATTCTTAAATCTTCCTTTGAAATAAATTCTCCATTAACCCTACATTCAACTATACTTTTTGCAGCATTATCTCCAACTCCTTGAAGAGCATTTAATGGAGGTCTTATACCATCTTCTTCTATCTTAAACTTAGTTGCTTCTGATTTATATAAATCAACCTTTAAGAAATTCAATCCTCTTTTATACATTTCATAAGAAATTTCTAAAATAGTTAAAAGCCCTTTTTCTTTTACTGATATGTTATTTCCTAAAGAATTTAGCTCTTCCATTTTTGCCTTTATTGCTTCTTCACCCTTACAAATTAAGTCTGCATCGAAATCATCAGCTCTTACTGTAAAGTATGTTGTGTAATATGCTTCTGGATAATAAACTTTATAATATGCTATTCTAACTGCCATCATAACATATGCAACAGCATGGCCTTTAGGGAACATGTATTTTATTCTTTTACAAGATTCAATATACCAATCTGGTACATTTTTCTCTCTCATTAAAGCTTCATCCTCTTCACTAAGCCCTTTTCCTTTTCTTACCTTTTCCATTATAGTAAAGGCTGTCTTAGGAGGAAGATCTTTATACATAAGATAAACCATAATATCGTCTCTTGTTGCTATACAATCTTTTAGTGTAGTGTAACCTTCTTTAATAAAGTACTGAGCATTATTAAGCCAAACATCAGTACCATGTGAAAGTCCAGATATTCTCACAAGGTCTGCAAAACTCTTAGGTTGAGTATCCACAAGCATCTGTCTAACGAATTTAGTACCGAACTCAGGAAGTCCATAACTACCAACTTCACATCCTAATTCTTCTTTAGTTACCCCTAAGGCATCTGGTGATGTAAATAAACTTATAACCTTAGGATCATTTAAAGGTATTGTCTTAGGATCTAAGCCAGTTAAGTCTTGAAGCATTCTAAGAACGGTCGGATCGTCGTGTCCAAGTATATCAAGCTTAAGAAGTCTACCACTTATTGAATGGTAATCAAAGTGAGTGGTTATAATATCTGTGTTAACATCATCAGCTGGATGTTGTATTGGACAAAAATTATATATTTCATTGTCATTTGGAACAACCATGATTCCACCTGGATGCTGTCCACTGGTTCTTTTTATTCCAGTACATCCAATAGTAAGCCTTTCTATTTCAGCTTGAGATACAACTAATCCTCTTTCTTGAAGATATTTTTTAACAAAACCATAAGCTGTTTTTTCAGCTACTGTACCTATAGTTCCAGCTTTAAATACATATCCTTTTCCGAAAAGAACCTCTGTGTACTTATGTACAACAGCTTGGTATTCCCCTGAGAAGTTAAGGTCTATATCTGGTTCTTTATCACCTTCAAAACCTAAGAATGTTTCGAAAGGAATATCATGGCCATCCTTAATATACTTAGCTCCACAATCAGGACAATTTTTATCTGGTAAATCTGCTCCTGAACTTATAGAACCATCTAAGAAAAATTCTGATTTCTTACAATTTGGACAAACATAATGAGGTGGTAATCCATTAACCTCTGTTATATCTGACATTGTTGCTACGAAAGATGAACCAACAGAACCCCTTGAACCAACTAGGTATCCATCTTCTAAGGATTTAGCAACTAATTTTTGAGCTATAAGATAAAGCACCGCATATCCATTATTTATTATAGAATTAAGTTCTTTATCCAATCTCTTTTGAACAACTTCTGGAAGATTTTCTCCATATATGCTATGAACCTTATTCATGGTCATATTTCTTATATCTTCCTCAGCCCCCTCTATTTTAGGAGGAAATGTTTCATCTGGTATAGGTTTTACAACCTCAACCATATCAGCTATCTTCTGAGTATTTTCTATTACAACTTCCCTGCAAGCCTCTTCTCCTAAATATTCAAACTCTTTCATCATTTCATTAGTAGTTCTAAAATATAAAGGTGGTTGATTATCTGCATCTCCATATCCTTGACCAGCCATTATTATTCTTCTAAATACTTCATCATTAGGATCTAAGAAATGACAATCGCATGTAGCCACTACTGGTTTATCCATTTCCTTTCCTAAATCATATATTTTTCTATTTAACTCTCTAAGTTCATCTTCATCTTTTACATTTCCTTTTCTTATAAGGAATTCATTATTTTGTATTGGCTGAATTTCTAGATAATCATAAAAAGATGCTATTTCTTTTAACTCCACATCTGTCTTTCCTTCTAAAACTGCCTTATATAATTGACCTGCTTCACAAGCTGACCCAATTATTAATCCTTCCCTATACTCAGTTATTATACTTTTAGGCAGCCTTGGCCTTCTAGCAAAATAATCTAAGTGAGCCATAGAAACTAATTTATATAAATTCTTAATTCCAATTTGATTTTTAGCTAATATTATTATGTGATGTAGAGGAAGCTTCTTTACATCTATATTTGATAAATACTTTTCATTTAGAGTTTTAACATCATGAATATCCATTTCTTCTTTCATCTTTTTGAAAGAAAACTTTAATATCTCCGCAGTAGCCTTTGCATCATCAACGGCTCTATGGTGATTTTCAAGGCTAATTCCTAAATGTTTAGCAACTAGATTTAACTTAACCTTTTTTAAATCTGGATAAAGATATCTAGCTAAAGGTACAGTATCCATTACAGGATTCTTTAAAGTTTTTCCCATATCTGCTAAGTTCTTTTTTATAAAGCCAACGTCAAAGGCAGCATTGTGGGCTACCAATACAGAATCTCCTACAAATTCCATAAATTTAGGAAGCACTTCATCTATAGTAGGCTGTCCATTAACCATATTTTGAGTTATACTTGTAAGCTCTGTAATCTTATATGGAATATTTACCTTTGGATCAACAAAAGTACTAAATGAATCTACTATTTCTCCATCCTTTAACTTAACAGCACCAATTTCTATAATCTTATCATTTTTACTTGAAAAACCTGTTGTTTCTATATCAAAAACCACATACTCATCATCAAAAGATTCCTCATGCCCATTAATAACTATAGGTGTTCCATTATCAGCTAAATATCCCTCTACTCCATAAATAACTTTTATGTTATTCTTTTTAGCAGCTATTTGAGCATCTGGAAAGGCCTGAACAACTCCATGGTCTGTTATGGCTACAGCCTTATGTCCAAACTTTGCTGCTCTCTCAACAATTTTACTTGCAGCAGTTACGGCATCCATTGAGCTCATAGTTGTATGCATATGAAGCTCTACTCTTTTTTCCTCTGCTGTATCCATACGCTCTATTTTTGTAAGCTTATTTATATCCCTAGCCATTATTACAACTTCCTTAGCATAAGGATCCATAGTAGCTTCCCCTCTTACTTTACAATAAAGACCTTTTTTAACATTTTCTAAAACATGTTCTTTATCCTTATCTCTTAAGAAGCATTTAACGGCTATGGAACTTGTATAGTCTGTTATGAAGAATGTAAGTATTATTCTACCTGTCTTAGTTTCAAAAATATCAGTTTTAAATACATCTCCTGAAATAGTAACAATTCCAGACCCCATATCTATACTGCTTATATCTATAGTATCTCCTTGAATATTTCTTCCAAGTATAGTATTTTCATTCTTAGGCTCATCTTTATAAGATTTCTTCTCATAACCACCTTTATTGCCACCATTAGATTTATGTTTATTATCACTACTTTCTTTTTTAACAGGCTTTTCTTGAGCAGCTTGAGCTTTCATAGTTTCTATAACTTTTTTAGCTATTTCTTTGTTTTCATTTAACTTTTCATCATTGTAATTCTTATTAGCTAAACTTTCATCATATTTAACTTCTACTAAAGAATTTATTCCAAAGAATGATTTTATATATCCCTTAATCTCTCTATCTATATGTTTTTTATTAACAAAAGTACATAAAAACTCAGAACCATTTTTTATAATTATTTTTTCTCCTTCAATTACTATAGGAGAATTAAGTAAAACTTCTTTTAAAACAGGATGTTTCTCTATAATTTTTTCACAAACATGACTCCAATGCTGATCTACTACCTGCTTTAAAGTTATATCAGAAATATCTATGTAATACATAATCTCTATATTTATTTCAAAACCTATGGCTTTTTTTATATATTGTTTAATTATTTTCTTTTGTTCTTCTGATAATTGATCTTTACTTTTTATTATGGTTCTTAAAGTATTGCTTTTCTTCAACAATTGAAACTTAGTTATTTCAAACTCTAAATCATTAAGATTATCATCTGATTTTATGGATCTGTTAATCTGTTTAACAAACTCGTTACTCAAAATCTAAGCCTCCTTTGAATTTTATTTTAATTTATCCCTATACGACATAAAGAAGGGATATTAATCCCTCCTTTAAATTATATTGTTTCTATTATCTTTATAAGCTCTTCAACTAAGTCTTCTTCTTTTACTTTTTTAATTATTTCACCTTTTCTAAAGATAAGACCTTCGCCTTTACCTCCAGCTATTCCAATATCTGCCTCTCTTGCTTCTCCTGGTCCATTTACAACACAGCCCATTACTGCAACCTTTATGTTTTTCTTGCAAGAGCTTAGTCTTTCCTCTACTTCTTTAGCTATGTTTATTAAGTCTATTTGAGTTCTTCCACATGTAGGACATGATATAAACTCTATTCCTTCTTTTACATATCCAAAGTTTTTAAGAATTTCTTTACCTACTTTTATCTCTTCAACAGGATCTCCAGTTAAAGAAACTCTTATAGTATCACCTATTCCTTCTGCAAGTAAAGTTCCTATTCCTATAGCAGATTTTATTGTTCCTCTCCAAGGTGTACCAGCCTCAGTAACCCCTAAGTGAAGAGGATAATTTGTTTTTTGTGAAGCTATTCTATAACTTTCTATCATAGTTTCAACATTTGATGATTTCATTGAAATTACTATATCATGAAAATCTAACTCTTCTAATATTTTAACATGTTCTAATGCACTTTCAACTAGGGCATCTGGGGTAGGTTTTCCGTATTTTGCTAAAAGCTCTTTTGATAATGACCCTGAGTTAACCCCTATTCTTATAGGAATATTTTTTTCTTTACAAGCTTTTACTACAGCTTCTACCTTTTCTCTAGATCCAATATTCCCTGGATTTATTCTTATTGCAGAAACTCCATTTTCTATTACTTTTAAAGCTAATCTATAATCAAAATGAATGTCTGCAACTAGTGGTATATTAATTTTTGCCACTATATCTTTTATGGCACAAGCTGCATCCATATCTAAAACTGCACATCTAACAATATCACATCCAGCTTCTTGAAGCTCTTTTATTTGTTTAACTGTAGACTCTACATCTTTTGTATCTGTATTGGTCATAGATTGAATGGAAACTCTAAAATCTCCTCCAACATATATGTTTCCAACCTTAACCTTTCTAGTTTCTTTTCTATTCACTATTAATTCCTCCAAATTTCTATAGTATCGGGAATATTATATCTTTTATAGTTACTAATACCATAAGTCCCATAAGGAGCATGAATCCAACGGTATTTACAGCTTCAATATATTTAGCAGGTATTTCTTTTCTAATTATCATTTGAATAAGCTCTATAAATATTCTTCCACCATCTAAAGCTGGGAATGGTAAAAGGTTAAATACTGCTAATTGAACACTTAAAAATGCCATAAACCATAAAAGAGTATTTGCTCCTGCTTTTGCTGCTTGCCCTGACATTTTAATTATTGTAACAGGACCTCCTACATCAGTTTTTAAATTTGCTTCTCCTGTAACAATAGTCTTTAATGCAATAAATGACTGAGATACAAGACTTCTTGTTTCATTAAATCCTTGCTTTATTCCTTGAAGCAAAGTAGGTTTTTCAACTAAAGCATAGCTTATTCCAACTTGATACATTCCACTCTCATTTAAAATCGGCTGTACTGTTTTTGTTAAGACATCATTGCCTCTTTTTATCTCTAATTCAACTGGATTTCCCTTAGCTAAAGCTAATCCCATTCTAAAATCATCAGTTGTATGAATTTTGTTTCCATCTATTTTTAGGAATTCATCTCCCTGTTCAATTCCTATTTCTTGCGCTGGTGAATTAGGTACTACACTTGCTACTTTATTTTCTGCAAAGCCAGAACTCATAGCTAGCCCAATAAATATTATAAGGGCTAATACATAATTCATAAATGCCCCTGCTCCCATAACAAGTATTCTTTGAATAGGAGTTTTTGCATTTAAGCTTCTTGAATCATCACTTTCATCCTCTTCACCAAGCATTTTAACAAATCCACCAAAAGGAAGGATTCTTAAGTTATATTCTGTTTCTCCAACTTTTACACCAAAAAGCTTTGGACCCATACCAATAGCAAATTCCTCAACATAAATCCCATTTAATTTAGCCACAATAAAATGTCCAAGCTCATGAACTAAGATTAAAGCACTAAATGCTAATAAAGCAAAAATTATATACACCCTTTTCCCTCCTAGTTATATTTTTCATATATATACTGTCTTACTTCTTTGTCTAAATTTATTACATTATCAAGAGTAACCTCTTTGTTGTAATCAAAAGTATTCATACACTCTTCTATTATCTCTGGTATTTGCAGATATGTTATCTTTTTATTTAGGAATAGTTCAACACATACTTCATTTGCCCCATTTAAGATTGTTGGCATAAGCTTTCCTTTTTCTCCTGCTTCATAAGCTAATTTTAAGCATTTAAATGTATCTAAATCTGGCTTTTCAAAAGTTAACTCTCTAATCTTAAATAAATCTAACTTTTCACTAATATTTCCTTCCCTATTCGGATAATTTAAAGCATATTGAATTGGTAATTTCATATCTGGTACACCTAATTGAGCTATAACTGCTCCATCAGTATATTGAACCATAGAATGTATTATTGATTGTGGATGAACTACAACCTCTATATCTTTATAAGGACAATCAAATAACCAATGAGCTTCTATAACTTCTAATCCCTTGTTCATTAGAGTTGATGAATCTATTGATATTTTTTGACCCATATTCCATTTTGGATGCTTAAGAGCTCTTTCTGGAGTTACTGATTTTAAATCTTCTATAGTAAATCCTCTAAAAGGCCCTCCAGAAGCAGTTAAAAGTATTTTATCAATTTTGTTATGAGCATTTCCTTGTAATGATTGGAATATAGCACTATGTTCTGAATCTACTGGAAGTATTTTTACTCCATTTTCTTTAGCTTCTCTCATAACAAGTTCACCTGCTACTACTAAAGTTTCTTTATTTGCTAAAGCGATATCTTTTCCTTTTCTTATAGCTTCTACAGTTGGTTTTAATCCAATCATACCAACAACAGAAGTAACAACTATATCAATTTCATCTAAAGTAGCAACTTTAACTAAGCCTTCCATACCATAGATAACTTCACACTTTAATCCTTCGCTTTTTACTAAATCTACAAGTTTTTTGTAAGACTCCTCGTGATTTATTGCAACGTATTTAGGTGAAAACTCTTTTATTATATCCATTGTTAATTCTATATTTCTATTAGCTGTTATACCAACTAATTCAAAATCTTCTTTATGAAATCTTAATACATCTAAAGTTTGAGTTCCTATAGAACCAGTTACCCCTAGTATAGATATTCTCTTCATATTCTTTCCTCCTAAGTTCTTCCTTAAACATAATAGACTAAAATTATCTACTTAGCCTATTATATTATTTTATATCATTATATCTCTAAATACAATAATATACATTTATTATGTTTTCTTTTAACAGAAAGTTATCTACTCATTGATAAATCTTTTTCTCTAAATTATATTTTTCTTTTAAACTATTCCCACCTTTATAAATATCTCTACATAATAAATATACTCAAGTTATTACTTAATATTCTATGAATAATCTTATATTTTTCTTTTTAAGTTAAATATATAATAAAATTTTTATGCCTACAAATAAATATAAATAAAATTTTTTATAAAAAAAATGCTTTAGAAAATCTAAAGCATTAAAATTTTAAGACAAGTGTTAAATAGAAGAATACTATTGTTCCAGCAAATAATATACTGTCAAATCTATCTAATATTCCACCATGTCCTGGTATTAAATTACTATAATCTTTTATTCCTGCGTATCTCTTTATTGATGAAGCAACTAAATCACCAAATTGACAGAATACTCCACATAATATACCTATTATAAAATAATGATATACAGGTATTAAAGAGAAACTATTAGATATTATTATACCAAATATTCCACAAGCTAATGTACTTCCTAATATTCCTCCTATAGAACCTTCTATAGTCTTCTTAGGACTAACCTTTGGACATAATTTGTGTTTACCAAAGAATCTACCTGAATAGTATGCAGCAGTATCACAAAGCCATGATGATAGGAATATTAACCAAACTAGGTATTGTCCACCTTCTTTGATGTTTACTAAATGTATGAAGCTAAAGAAAACTCCTACATATATAAATCCTAAAATAGTAACTGCAACATCTATAAATGTATATTCAATATTAAGTATAGGAACACAAAGTAATATAAATGTAGCTATTATTATTAAAAATGATAACATTTCAAAATTATTTGAAGTTAAGTAATATAATATTAATAATATATATCCCCCTATAGAAATAGGCTTTAATTTTGCTACTTTAACAGTTTTATAATATTCATATAATCCTGCAAAAGAAAGAGTAATAGTAAATAGCTTAAGCCAAATTCCACCTAGGAATATAAAAGCAATAAATGGAGCCATTATAAGTGCGCCTAGATATCTGCTATTAGATTTCACCCAAATCACCTCATTATTTATTTAATTCCACCAAATCTTCTATCTCTATTTTGATAATCAAAAATAGCTTTTCTTAAATCTTCACCATTAAAATCTGGCCAGTTTATTTGAGAATACCAAAATTCTGAGTATGCACATTGCCATAATAAGAAGTTGCTAAGTCTTTGTTCTCCACTTGGTCTTATTATAAGATCTGGATCTGGCATTCCTTTAGTATAAAGATAGTCATTAAACATATCTTCGTTTATATCATCTATACTTATTTTGCCCACTTTAACATCTTCTATTACAGATTTTATACCTCTAACTATTTCATTTCTTCCACCATAATTTAATGCTAAGCTTAAAACTACTCCAGTGTTATCTTTAGTTTTTTCCATAGCCCAAAGTATAGCTTTTTTAGGTTCTTCTGGGAATCTTGATAAATCACCTATAGTTTGTACCCTTACTCCGTTTTGATGAAGTTCATCAATTTCATTTTTTATAAATTCAACAACTAACTTCATAAGAGCATTAACTTCATCTTCTGGTCTTTTCCAGTTTTCAGTAGAGAAAGCATATAAAGTTAAATATTTCACTCCTAATTTATCGCATTCTTTTACAATAGTTTTTATAGTCTTAACCCCAGCTCTATGTCCCATAGTTCTTGGAAGACCTCTTTTTTTTGCCCATCTTCCATTACCATCCATTATTATGGCAATATGCTTTGGCATTTTATCTTCAATTAGAACTATTTCTTCTGAATCTTCATTTCCTTTTTTACTAAAAAAATCTAACATAGAAGGTTCCTCCTTATAATTCAATTATAAAATAAAAAACCTGCTAAAGAGCAGGTTTTTTAAATTAAATTGACATAATCTCTTTTTCTTTAGCTGCCACTATAGTATCTATTTCTTTAACAAACTTATCTGTTACTTTTTGGATGTCATCTTCACCCTTTTTCATTTCATCTTCAGTTATAGTTCCTTCTTTTTTGAAGTTTTTAACTTTATCATTTGCATCTTTTCTTATAGATCTTATAGCAACCTTAGCTTGCTCTCCAACTTTTTTAACGTTCTTAACTAAATTTTTTCTAGTTTCTTCAGTTAATTCTGGAACTAAAAGTCTTATTATAGTACCATCATTGTTAGGGTTTATTCCTAAATCTGATTTTAAGATAGCTTTTTCTATTTCTTTAAGCATTGGTTTTTCCCAAGGTGTTATAACTAATAATCTTGGTTCTGGTGATGAAACATTAGCTACTTGATTTAAAGGACACATGCTTCCATAATACTCAACTTGAATTCTATCTAACATAGTTGGGTTAGCTCTTCCAGCTTTCATTGTAGCTAATTCTGAATTTAAAGAATTTATAGTTTTATTCATTTTTTCTTCTGATTTTTTTATAACGTCCTTAATCATTTAAAACTCCTCCTTATTTTTTGCTTACTATTGTTCCTATATTTTCTCCTAAAACAACTCTCTTGATGTTTTCAGGATTATCTAAAGCAAATACTAATATAGGGATGTTGTTGTCCATACAAAGTGATGTTGCAGTTGAATCCATTACTTGTAATCCTTGCTCAAGTACTTCTATATATGATAATTCATCATATTTTTTAGCATCATCGTATTTATGTGGATCTTTATCATAAACTCCATCAACCTTTTTAGCTAATAATATTACATCAGCTTCTATTTCAGCGGCTCTTAATGCTGCTGCTGTATCAGTTGAAAAATAAGGGTTTCCTGTTCCTGCTCCGAATATTACTACTCTACCTTTTTCTAAGTGTCTCATAGCTCTTCTTCTTATATATGGCTCTGCTATTTCCTTCATTTCTATAGCAGTTTGTACTCTAGTGTCTACCCCTAAAGATTCTAATGAATCTTGAAGTGCTAAAGCATTTATTGAAGTAGCTAGCATTCCCATATAGTCAGCAGTAGTTCTATCCATACCTTCTCCACTTCTACCTCTCCATATGTTTCCGCCACCTACAACTGCGCCTACTTCTATTCCCATATCAACAAGCTCTTTTACAGCCTTTGCTATGTTCATTGCTATATTAAAATCTATTCCAAAACCATTTTCGCCTGCTAAAGCCTCACCTGATAACTTAAGCATAACTCTTTTGTATTTACAAGTTCCCATCTTAAACCTCCAAAACGCTGAATTCTCTATTTTTGTTAATTTTTTATATCTATATTCTAAAAAAAGAGAACACAATGTGTTCTCTTATGTTATTATTTTCCGCCCATTTTAGCTACTTCTTCAGCGAAGTTTTCTTCTTTCTTTTCGATTCCTTCTCCTCTTTCGAATCTTACGAACTTAGTTATAGTTATTGGAGAACCTACTTCTTTTGATTTTTCTTCTAATAATTTAGCGATTGATTTGTCGCCATCTTTTACCCAAGCTTGATCTAAAAGACAAACTTCTTTACAGTATTTTTTGATTCTTCCCATTACCATCTTATCAACGATGTGCTCTGGTTTACCTTCGTTAAGAGCTTGAGCTCTGTATATTTCTTTTTCTTTTTCTAAAGATTCTTGATCAACATCAGCTTCTGATAAGAATAGTGGGTTAGCAGCAGCTATTTGCATACAAACATCTTTAGCAACTTCAGCTAATACTGGTGATGAAGCTTCACATGCTAATTCAGCCATAACACCTATTCTTCCGCCACCGTGGATGTAGCTTTGAACTAATCCGCTTTCAACAGAGAATCTTTCGAATCTTCTTACGCTCATGTTTTCACCGATCTTAGCGATTAACTCAGTTAAAACTTCTTGAACAGTTTTGTCTCCGTCTAATTTTTCTGCTAATAATTCTTCTACAGTGTTTACATTTGAGTTAGCAACTAATTCTGCTACTCTTCCTGCAAATCCAACGAATTCTTCGTTTAAAGCAACGAAGTCAGTTTCACAGTTGATTTCAACTATTGAACCTTTTTTCATATCTTCTGATACGTAAGTTTTAACGATACCTTCAGCTGCTACTCTTCCAGCTTTTTTAGCTGCAGCTGCTAATCCTTTTTCTCTTAAAACTTCAACTGCTTTTTCCATATCTCCATTAGTTTCAGTTAGCGCTTTTTTACAATCCATCATTCCTGCGCCAGTTCTTTCTCTTAACTCTTTAACTGCTTTAGCTGTTATCATTGAAATTCCTCCTGACTATTTAATTAAAAGGTAAACGAAGCAGAGAGCTTCATCTACCTTTTCAGTATTTATCTTAATATTACTCTGCTAATTGCTCGCCTTGTCTTCCTTCGATTATAGCGTCTGCCATTTTACCAGCTATTAATTTAACTGCTCTTATAGCATCGTCATTTCCTGGAATTACGTAGTCAACTTCTTCTGGGTCACAGTTAGTATCAACTATAGCTACTACTGGGATTCCTAATATTTTAGCTTCTGCTATTGCATTCTTTTCTTTTCTTGGGTCAACAACGAACATAGCTCCTATGTTTGAAGCGTCTAATTCTTTGATTCCGCCTAAGTTTCTTTGTAATTTTTCTCTTTCAAGTTTTAACTTGATTACTTCTTTCTTAGGTAAAACGTCGAATGTTCCGTCTTGTTCCATTTCATCTAATTTGTTTAATCTGTTTATTCTTGTTTTTATAGTTGTGAAGTTAGTTAACATTCCGCCTAACCATCTGTGGTTAACGAAGTACATGTTTGATCTTTCAGCTTCTTCTTTAACAGCTTCTTGAGCTTGTTTTTTAGTTCCAACGAATATTACGTCTTTACCAGCTTCTGATACTTCTCTTATAAAGTTGTAAGCTTCTTCTGCTTTCTTTACAGTTTTTTGTAAATCGATTATGTATATACCGTTTCTTTCTGTAAAGATGTAAGGAGCCATTTTAGGGTTCCATCTTCTTGTTTGATGTCCGAAATGAACACCAGCTTCTAATAATTGTTTCATTGAAATTACTGACATTATTTTTTCCTCCTAGATTGGTTATTTCCTCCACTATCTTCTTTGCTATAAGCACTACTTAAAGTAGCACCGGCTTATAGATTCGATAATGTGTGTATTTGTTACCTTTGATAGTATAACATAGGGTTATAAAAGTATCAACAAGATTTTTCAAAGTTTTTATAAAATAATATTATATCACTATTAAACTTTTCACCTAATTAGATTTTATCTTAAATTATCTATAAATATACTTAAAAAGACTAGTTAATTATAAAAAATTACTTATTTCTATTAATTTTTTTATAAAGTCTATAAGTTATGGATTTATATTTCTTTCATATACTATTAGCTTATTATAAAAAAAGAAGAAGATGTAAAAAACATCTTCTTCAAATCTTATTTTATCTTTTTAAGTTCATCCATTAACTTTTCATTTAGTATTTTTATATGAGTACCTTTCATTCCAAGACTTCTTGACTCAATAACTCCTGCACTCTCAAATTTTCTAAGAGCATTTACTATAACTGATCTAGTTATTCCAACTTTATCAGCTATCTTAGAAGCTACTAATAATCCTTCATCTCCATTTAACTCACTAAAAATATGTTCTACAGCCTCTAATTCTGAGTAAGATAAAGTTCCAATAGCTAATTGAACCACTGCTTTTTTACGTGCTTCTTCTTCTATTTCACCTTGTCTAGCTCTTAGAAGCTCCATCCCAACTATTGTAGCACTATATTCTGCTAAAACTAGGTCATCATCATTAAATTCTTCCCCAAACCTAGCTAATAATAAAGTCCCTAATCTATCTCCATTACCAACTATAGGAACAATAGTTGATATTTTTTTAGAGATTAAACATTCGCCTACTCCTTCAAAAACACATATCCCTTTATTAGGTATGTTTGCAATTGTATCTTGAATGTTTATTAATTTATTATTGTAGTCTTCTGGGAATTTTCTATCAACAACAACTTTTTCTTTCATTATGTCACATTCAAATTTTTCAGAAAAAGAATAACCTAATATTCTACCTTTTCTTCCAACTAAATATACATTGCACGACATAACATCACTTAATAATTGGCATATATCTCCAAAAGCTATAGCTTCAGTACCTGATTTTTGTAAAATCTTATTTAATCTTCTAGTTTTACTAAGTAGTGTCGACATTATATCCTCCTCGCACCATTTTACAAAAGATGTAAATTTCAGAATTTTTAAAATATTCTTATAATAAACTCATTATTTAAATATTAACATAGTAAATACTTCATTTCAACCAGTAATACTGGTGCAGATAAGGACTAAAAACTACTTTTCTGAGTTATTTTCATCATTATTTTTTTCAATTATTTTTTCATATTTACATTCTTTATCGCTACACTGTAAATATTCACCTTTACTCTTAGAGTATCTCTTAACCATATATGAACCACATTCTGGGCATTTTTCATTTGTTGGCTCATACCAACTTACGAAATTACACTCTGGATAATTGCTACATCCATAGAATCTGTTTCCCTTTTTACTTCTCTTAACTAAAATCTTTCCTCCACATAATGGACAGTTTGCATCAACCTCTTCAACTATAGGTTTTGTGTTTTGACATTCTGGATATCCAGGACAAGCTAAGAAATCTCCAAATCTTCCATGCTTAATAACCATAAGTCTTCCACATTTATCACAAGGTACATCACTGACTTTATCTTCTATAATAACCTTAGATATCTCTTTTTCTGCCTTTTCTATATCTTCCTTTAATGGAGTAAAGAATTCATCTACTATATGAGTCCAACTTTCTTTTCCAGCTTCAACATTATCAAGTTTAACTTCCATTTCTGCAGTAAAGTCAGTATCAACTATCTGCTTGAAATAATTTGAAAGTATATCATTTACTATAAAGCCTAATTCTGTAGGTATAAGAATCTTTTTCTCTCTATCTACATATTTTCTACTTATTAATGTAGATATTGTTGGAACATAAGTACTTGGTCTTCCAATACCTTTTTCCTCTAAAAGCTTAACGAAAGCGGCCTCTGAATATCTAGCAGGTGGTTGAGTAAAATGTTGTTTACCTTCAATTGATTCTTCTTTTAAAACTTCATTTTCTTCTAATTCAGGTAAAAGTACTGATTCTTCCTCTTCTCCTGATATATACTCATAAACTTTCATGAAACCATCAAATTTTATAGTGGATCCACTAGCTCTTAATGTATAATCACCATTTTTAATCTCTAAGCTATTTGTATTTAATACACATGTAGCCATTTGGCTTGCTATGAATCTTTTCCATATTAAAGTATATAACTTATATTGATCATTACTTAAGTTTGCCTTAGCAATCTCTGGTGTTATTTCAACATATGTAGGTCTTATAGCTTCGTGAGCATCTTGTATATTTTTCTTTCCTTTATATACTCTTGGCTCCTCTGGAACATATTCTTTTCCATATGTTTCATCTATAAAGTTAAGAGCTTTTTCTTGAGCTTCCTTTGAGATTCTAACGGAATCAGTTCTCATATAAGTTATTAAGCCTACAGTACCAAATTTCTTAACTTCAACCCCTTCATAAAGTTGTTGAGCTACTGACATTGTTTTCTTTGTCATAAAGTTAAGCTTTTTACTTGCCTCTTGTTGAAGAGTACTTGTAGTAAATGGAGCTAAAGGATTTTTATTCTTAGTTCCTTTTTTTATCTTGCTTACTATATATTCATTTTCTTTAAGTTCATCTATTATTTGATCTGCTTGTTCTTTATTTTTTATTTCTATCTTTTTCTTATTTTTAGTTGTTAACTTAACAGGGAAAGACTTCTTTCCTTTTTTAAGTTTAACATCAACAGTCCAATACTCTTCTGGATTGAACTTCTTTATTTCTTCTTCTCTATCACATATAAGTTTTAATGCTGCTGACTGAACCCTTCCAGCACTCAATCCCCATTTTACATTTCTCCATAGAAGTGGACTTATTTCATATCCAACCAATCTGTCTAACACTCTTCTTGCTTGCTGAGCATCTACTAAATTACAATTTATTTTTCTTGGATGCTTTATTGAATTTTTAACTGCATCCTTTGTTATTTCGTTAAATTCTATTCTACAATTCTCATTTTCATCTATCTTAAGCACATTAGCTAAGTGCCAAGATATAGCTTCCCCTTCTCTATCAGGGTCAGTCGCAAGGTATATCTTATCACTTTTTTTAGCTAACTTTCTAAGTTTGCTTAAAAGTTCACCTTTTCCTCTTATTGTTATATATTTAGGATTATATTCATTTTCTATATCAACGCCTAATTGGCTTTTTGGCAAATCTCTTACATGTCCCATTGAAGCTTCGACTACATAATTTTTACCTAAATATTTTTCTATTGTCTTGGCTTTAGCTGGTGACTCAACAATTACTAATTTTTGACCCATCGTAAACTCTGAATTAAATCCAGAGTGTTCACCCCCTCAAACTATCATATTATTTTTGTATAATAATCTCCTGGTATAACTTCTATTTTATTTTCAAATTGCAATTCACATAATAACTCATATATGATAGATGTGTCAATATTTGTTACTCTTATAATATCGTCTATATGTAGAATATTATTCTCTAATATGCTTAAAAGCAACTGGTTAATCTCTGAATTTTCCTCTTTTTTGCCATCTTTATTACATTTTCCTTCTTTTTTTATTTTAAAAGGTATTGAATTTAATACATCACCTATATTAGTAAATATGCCTGCTCCATCTTTTATAAGATTATTGCAACCTTTACTCTGAGAAGAAAACACATCTCCAGGCACTGCAAAAACATCTTTTCCTTGATTTATAGCATAATTTGCAGTTATTAAAGATCCACTTTTTTCTCCAGCCTGAACCACTATAACAGCTTCAGATAATCCACTTATTATTCTATTCCTTTGAGGGAAATTATATCTAAGGGGTGGTGTATCAGGAAAAAATTCACTAATTATACATCCATTTTTAATTATTTTTTTATACAATTCTCTATTATAGACAGGATAATCTAAATTTATTCCACAACCAAAAACGGCAACATTATAAAAATTTTCTTCAACACACTTTTTATGTGCTTCAGTATCCACCCCAAAGGCTCCACCGCTTACTATTCCAACACCTGCTTTTCCTAGCCCTGAAGCTATAAGACTTGCACATCTTTTCCCATATGGATCACATTTTCTCGATCCAACAATGGCAACATTGGTATCTTCAGCTCTTTCTAAATCTCCCTTATAAAAAAGAATATAGGGAGGTTCATCTATATTTTTAAGTCTTTTAGGATAGTCTTTATCTAAATATGTTACTATTTTATAGTCTTTCTTATTTATATCATTAATTACCCTACTATTCAAATCAATGTTAATATCATTTTTAAATTTACTAGCGCATTTAATTCCAGTTTCCTCTATATCCTTTCTATGTATGTATATATTTTCTTCATTTCCTAATTGATTTAAAAGCTCTATTTTTATATTGTTTGAAATCTTTAAACTTCCAAACCATATTTTATAATTTAAATCAACTTCTTTCATTTATATAACCTCTCCCTCTAAATTTTTTCTATAATTAAGAGCTTCATAAATATTGCTTTTTTTAATATCTTCACTGCCATCCATATCTGCTATGGTTCTAGATAATTTTATAATTCTATCTAAAGCCCTGCTGCTTAAAGAAAATCTTGTGTATATATTATTTAAAACTTCATGACATTCTTTATCTAATCTTATTAAACTTTGAATATGACTATGTTTCATCTGAGAATTATAAGTTATTTCTAATTCTTTAAACCTAAATTTTTGTCTTTCTCTTGCTTCCTTAATCTTATTTCTTATATCCTCTAAATTTTCTTTTTTATTATTTGAATTAAGTTCATTATAAGAGGCATATCTAACAGAAGTAAAAATATCTATTCTATCTAACATAGCCTTAGAAAGTCTATTTCTATATTTAATCCGTTCATATTCACTACAAGTACATATTCTTCCTTCATAACCACTTAAGTAATTTCCACATGGACATGGATTAAAAGCTCCTATAAGCATGACTTCAGCTGGATATGTTACACTTCCTGCATTCCTAGATATGGTTATCTCTCCATTTTCCATAGGCTCTCTTAAACATTCTAAGGTTCTTCTATCAAACTCTAAAAGTTCATCTAAAAACAAAATACCATTGTGAGCTAAGGTAACTTCTCCTACCCTTAAATCTCTTCCTCCACCTATTAAGGATACCCTTGTTGCAGTATGATGTGGATTTCTAAAGGGTCTTTCAATTTTTCCTTTAGTATTATTTAAAAGTCCTGAAACACTATATATCCTTGTTGTCTCTAATATTTCTTTTTTATTTAATTCTGGCAATAAAGATTTAACCCCCTTAGCAAGCATTGTTTTACCTGATCCTGGAGGTCCTTGCAATATAACATTATGATTTCCAGCTGCTGCAATTATCATAGCTCTCTTTGCACTTTCTTGACCACAAATATCATTAAAAGAATTATCTTCCTTTAACGCACAAATTTCCTCTTCTCTTTTATAAGGTAGCACATCTCTATAAGTTAAAAATCCAACTACCTCTTTTAAATGAGAGAAACCATATAAATTAATATTATCAACACAAGAACATTCTCTTAAATTATCCATTGGTATAATAAACTTATCATTGTTATTTTCAACCCCAGATATAACAGAGCACAAAGCTCCATTAACAGATCTAATATGGCCATCTAAAGATAATTCTCCTAAATAAACAGTATTCTCTAAAATTTCCCTTTGAATTTGACCACTCTCAATTAATATAGCTAAAGCTATAGGAAGATCAAATCCAGTTCCTACCTTTCTTAAATTACCTGGAGCTAAATTTACTGTTATTCTCCCTAAAGGAAATTCATAACCACTATTTAAAATAGCTGCTCTTACTCTCTCCTTAGCTTCTCTAACGGAAGTATCGGCTAAGCCTACCAAAGTAAAACTTGGCAACCCCTTACTTATATCAACTTCTATATTAACAATTACACCTTCTATTCCTATTAAAGTTGAACTTTTCAAACTTATAGACATACAAATCACCTTCTTTAAAAGATATACTTTCAAAAATCATACTAACCACAAAAAAATTTTTTAATCATTAAAATTTTAAAATGTTTAAACTTGTACTTAAGTGTTAAAAATTCAGTAGAGGTGATTTAAATAAAAAAATATAATAAATCTATAGGTTTCTACGGGGAGGATTTAAGCGCAAAATTCTTAGAAAAAGAGGGATATTCAATCTTAGGAAAAAACTTTAATTGTTCCTCTGGAGAAATTGATATTATAGCTATTAAAGATGAAATAATTTCTTTTATAGAAGTAAAAAGCAGGTTTTCTAACTCCTTTGGTAATCCAAAAGAATCAGTAACCTGCTCTAAACAACGTAGAATAATAAATGCAGCAAAATACTATCTACATATAAAAAAACTCTACAATTATTATATTAGATTTGATGTTATTGAAATTAACTTTCATATTGATAGTTCAAAGTATGAATTAAACTTTTTAAAAGATGCTTTTAGGGTATAACTATAGAATATTCTTTAAAAAACTCATTCTATGAATTTCTGTAGGCCCTACTTCTTTTAAAGCATCTACATGAGTCTTAGTTCCATAACCAACATTTTTTTCAAAATCATATTGTGGATATTTTTTATGATATTCCTTCATAATATTATCTCTATAAACTTTTGCAATTATTGAAGCACAAGCTATACAAGCACTTTTTGTATCACCTTTTATAACATGCTTATTTTCTCCATTAAAGTTCTTTATTAAATATCCATCTGAAAGAACTAAATCTGGCTTTATGCTTAGTCCTTCACAAGCTTTTATGAATACTTCATTATTACAGTATCCTATGCCTTTTTCATCTATTTCCTTGCTATCACACATTGAAATAGAATAACTTAAAGCTTTTTCTTTTATGATTTCACTTAATTCTTCTCTTTTATGTTCTGATAATTTTTTTGAGTCATTTATGTAAAGAATTATATCATCTAAATCACTAGAATCTAATATTACCGCTGCTGAAACTATGGGACCTGCTAAAGGTCCTCTTCCAACCTCATCAACTCCAGCTACATACTTATAATCACCAAAACTCTTATCAAAAAGATACATATTTTTAACTCTTTCTTCTTCTTTAATAAGATTATTTAGGTTTTTCTCTAATCTATTTCCTAAAGATGATACATTTTTTCTTTTATCCTCTTTTAATAAGTCAGCAAGTTCTTTTATTTGAGCTTTGTTGTCTCTATTTACCTCTAACTCTTTCACTAAATCACTTACTACTTTAAAAGAGTATGAATTTAAATTTTCTCTCATATCTTTTATTAAATTATCCATAATAAACCCTACTTCCTATTCTGGTTTTTCTAAAGATATTTTTCCTATTTTTCCGCCTCTAAATTCATCTAAAATTATTCCTGCAATTCTATTGTAATCTATTTGATTACCTGCCATTATAGCTCCTCTTTTTCTAGCTATAGCATCTAAATTATCTAATGGATTTTCTTGAAGTTCTGTAAGTTTATATCTAGTCATTAATTCTTCTGGATTTGTTTCTTGAAGTCTTTCAACTAGTTTAAGAGCTAATTCTTCAGTATCCATTATTTCGTCTTTTATAGCTCCAGTAAATGCTAAATTTAATCCAACAATCTCATCCTCAAATTTAGGCCATAAAACTCCTGGTGTATCCATTAATTCTATACCTAGCTTAGTTTTTATCCATTGTTTATTCTTAGTAACACCAGGTCTATCTCCAGTTTTAGCTATATTGTTTTTAGCCATTTTATTTATAAACGTTGATTTACCAACATTAGGAATTCCAACAACCATAGCTCTAGTAGTTATTTTAGCTAAACCTTTAGCTTTTAATCTATCATGTTTTTCTTTTAAAAGTTTTAAAAGAGCAGGTTTTATAGCATTTAATCCTTCACCTTTTAAAGCGTTTACTTCTAAAACAATTGTTTCATCATTAGTTAAGCTCTCTTTCCAAGCTTTAGTTACCTTAGGATCAGTTAAATCACTCTTATTTAAAAGTATTACTCTAGGCTTACCAGCACATAGAGTGTCTATATCTGGATTTTTAGAAGATTTAGGTATTCTAGCATCTCTAATTTCTATAACGGCATCTACAAGCTTTAAATTGTTCTGTATTTCTCTTTTCGTTTTGACCATATGGCCAGGGAACCAGTTTATTGCCATAATAAATCACCCTTCCATTTTTTATTTTAGGTTATATTCAATATATTATCTTAAACAAATTAAATCAATATTGTTTAAAGTAAAATTCTAATATTTTTATACAAACAAAAAATGGGACTATTCACTAGTCCCAGTTTATGTTTAAATTATCTAGTTAACTCTTTAACTTTAGCAGCTTTACCTACTCTGTCTCTTAAGTAGAATAATTTAGCTCTTCTTACTTTACCTCTTCTTACAACATCAATCTTATCGATGATTGGAGCGTTTATTGGGAAAGTTCTTTCAACACCTACACCGTAAGCAACTCTTCTTACTGTGAAAGTTTCTCTTAATCCACCGTTTTGTTTTTTGATAACAGTTCCTTCAAATACTTGGATTCTTTCTCTGTTACCTTCTTTAATTCTAACGTGAACTTTTATAGTGTCACCTATGTTGAATTGAGTTAAATCTTCTCTGATTTGTTCTTTTTCGATTGCTCTTATGATTTCGTTCATTGTGCATTCCTCCTTGATATCTTCTAAAATTTTGACGTTCTTAACACACTCTGTGACAGAGGACCGCCGGTACTAGCACGAAGTTTATTCTATCATACTTATATTCTTTAATCAATATATTTATTTTGATTTTAACAATTTTATGTCTTCTTTTGAAAGTTTAATTTTTTCAAACATATCTGGTCTTCTTTCCTTAGTTATAAGAAGTGATTGTTTTCTTCTCCACTTTCTTATATTTTCGTGATGACCTGACATAAGAACCTCTGGAACTTTCTCTCCTTCAAATTCAAAAGGTCTTGTGTATTGTGGATATTCTAAAGTCCCATCATAATAACTTTCATCTTGGAAACTCTCTTCACTTCCTAAAACACCTGGCACTAATCTAGATATGCTATCAATAACTGGAATACATGCCATTTCTCCACCTGTTAACACAAAATCTCCAAGAGAAATTTCTAAATCAAAATATTTATAAACTCTTTGGTCTATACCTTCATAATGTCCACAGACAAAAACTAATTCTTCCTCCTTAGAAAGTTCCTTAGCCATTTCTTGATTAAAAGTTTTACCTCTTGGTCCTAAAAATATAACTTTACCCTTATTTTTTTCTTTAACAGCCTTTATAGCATCTACAACGGGCTGAGGAGTCATAACCATTCCTGCTCCTCCCCCATAAGGATAATCATCTACCTTTTTATGCTTATTTAAAGTATAATCTCTTATATTTACCGTCTCTATATGTAGAAAACCATTTTCCCTAGCTCTTCCTATTATGCTATGTTTAAATATATCAAACATCTCTGGGAACAATGTAAGAATATTAATCTTCATATTGCCACTCTCCAGAAGGTCTTATAGTAATTAATTTTTCATCCATATTAATATCTAAAACTATATCCTTTAATACTGGAACTAATACTTCCTTCTTTCCTTGAACCCAATAAACATCATTACTTGGAGTTTGGATTACATCTTTGATTTTTCCATACTCAAATCCCTCTGTATCAACAACAGTGCATCCAACTAAATCAACTATGAAATATTCATCTTCTTCAAGCTCTATAGCATCTTCACGTTCTATTTCTAAATAAGTTCTTTTTAGTTTTTCAGCTTCCTCTATTGAATTTATTCCTTCTAATTTAAGTATAACTTTATCCTTAAAGTATTTTACGCCCTCTACTTTAACCTTTTTCCCTTTTAAGATAACATATTCTAAATAGTCAAATCTTCTCATATCTTCAGTTAAAGGCATAACTTTCATTTCACCTCTTAAACCATGAGTGTTTATTATTTGACCAACTACTAATAAATCTTCCATTATTACACCCCTTTTCTGTATATAAAATAAGAGTTAGGTATTCCCCTAACTCTTTTTAAATGATTTCTACTACAACTTTTTTATTTTCTTTAATTGCAGCAGCTTTCACTACTGTTCTGATAGCTTTGGCAATTCTACCTTGCTTTCCAATAACTTTTCCCATATCTTCAGGTGATACCTTTAGTTCTAATATGATTGATTCCTCTCCTAAGGTCTCATTTACATGAACATCCTCAGGTTTATCTACTAGTGACTTAGCAATTATTTCAACTAATTCCTTCATATTATTCCTACTTAAAAATAAGTAGATTCACCCCCTAGGAAAACTATTTTATACCAGCTTGGTTGAATAATTTTTTAACTATATCAGTTGGTTGTGCACCATTTCCTAACCACTTAGCAGCCTTTTCAGCGTCTATTTTAACTTCAGCTTCTGGCTTAGCGATTGGGTTGTAGTATCCTATTTCTTCGATGAATCTTCCGTCTCTTGGACTTCTTGAATCAGCAACAACTACTCTGTAGAAAGGAGCTTTGTGAGCACCCATTCTTCTTAATCTTATTTTAACTGCCATTACATTTTCACCTCCTTCAAAAGTGTGTTCAATTTATTTCATAAAAGGAAGTTTACTTAAAAATCCCTTTTTACTAGCATTTTTTTGGAATGATTTCATTTGCTTCATTTGCTTTTTCATCATTTCATAGCCTTTTAAGACTTTATTTACTTCTTGTACTGTTGTACCAGAACCTTTAGCTATTCTTCTCTTTCTTGAACCATTTCCTATTACTAAAGAAGGTTGTTTTCTTTCTTTAGCTGTCATTGATTGTATGATCGCTTTAACTGTAGCCATTTGTTTTTCTCCTTGAGAAAAATCAATGCCTTCAAGCTCCTTTGTGTTAACACCTGGAATCATCTCTATCAATTTATTTATAGGTCCAAGCTTTTTCATTTGATCCATAGCTGATAAGTAGTCATCAAAGTTAAATTCTTGATTTAACATTTTTTCACTTAACTTACTTGCTTCATCTTGGTCAATAGCTTGCTGAGCTTTTTCTATTAAAGAAAGGACATCTCCCATTCCTAATATTCTTGAAGCCATTCTATCTGGATGGAATACTTCAATATCACTCATCTTTTCACCAACACCAACAAATTTAATTGGCTTGCCAGTAATGTCTCTTATGGAAAGAGCAGCACCACCTCTTGTATCACCATCTAACTTTGTTAGTATTATTCCTGAAAGATCTAATGAGTTATTAAATGTCTCTGCTACATTAACAGCATCTTGACCTGTCATAGCATCAACTACTAATAATATTTCACTAGGATTTGAAACTTCTTTAACATCTTTTAACTCTTGCATTAAATCTTCATCTATATGAAGTCTACCAGCGGTATCTATTATAACAACGTTATTTCCATTGTCTTTTGCATGCTCTATTGCAGCTTTGGCAATATCTACAGCCTTAACCTTATCTCCCATTGAGAATACTGGTATATCTATTTGTTTTCCTACAACCTGTAATTGCTTTATGGCTGCGGGGCTATATATATCACAAGCCACAAGTAATGGCTTTTTGTTTTTCTTTCTTAAGTGCAATGCAAGTTTTCCAGCCATAGTTGTTTTACCTGCACCTTGAAGACCTACTAACATGAACACTGTTGGTCCATTGTCTGAGTATTTTAATTTACTCTCAGTCTCTCCCATAAGAGTTGTTAATTCGTCATTAACTATTTTAATAACCTGTTGACCTGGAGTTAAACTATTTAATACTTCCTCACCAACACATTTATCTTTAACATTTGATATAAACTTTTTTACCACCTTGAAGTTAACATCTGCCTCTAAAAGCGCAAGCTTTACTTCTCTCATGGCTTCTTTTATATCTTTTTCTGTTAGCTTACCTTTACCCTTTAATTTTTTAAGCGTGTCTTGTAATTTAGACGCTAATCCATCAAAAGCCATGCTTAACCCTCCTAAGCGTTTATAATTTCCTCTAATTTCTCATCTATATATTTTTTTATATCTTCATCTAAATTAGAGTTCTTATTTAATTCTGCCATAAGCTCTTCTTTAATTCTATACCTTTTATCAACTTTTTTTGATAATTTAAGTTTTTCATCATAAGAATGAAGTTGCTTAGAGCATCTTTTGATTAAATCATAAATTGCTTGCCTACTGGTTTTATTAATTTCAGCAATCTCTGCTAGTGACAAATCTTCATTGTAATAAAGGGTCATAACATTAAACTGCTTTTCCGTAAGCAATGTTCCATAGTAATCTATTAACATTGATATTTCAAATCTATTTTCCATATAACCACCTTGCTCACGAATAAGATAATAACAAATAATTTTATAAGTGTCAAGTATTTTTACTTAACACTTATTTTTTTGATATTTATGCTTAAAAACCTGATGATTACTTATATAAATTACTATCTATTCATTTATGATTAATAATTTTTCTAAATATTTTTTTATTTTTTTCTTATAATAATGCTTCTGCAAATTCCTTAGCATTAAATTTTTGTAAATCCTCTACACCTTCTCCAACACCAATGTATTTAACTGGTATATTTAAAGTATTTTTAATAGATATAACAACTCCACCCTTAGCTGTTCCATCTAACTTAGTTAATATTATTCCGTCAATAGGACAAGCCTCCATAAATTGTTTTGCTTGTATAACTGCATTTTGTCCTGTTGTACCATCTAATACTAGAAGAGTTTCTTTTTTTCTATCTCCTAATTCTCTATCTATTATTCTATTTATTTTAGCTAACTCATCCATAAGATTTTTCTTGTTATGAAGTCTTCCTGCCGTATCACATATTAATAAATCTACATCCCTAGCTTTAGCAGCCTGTACGGCATCAAAAACTACTGCCGCAGGATCTGATCCTTCTTGATGCTTAACTATATCTACATTAGCTCTTTGACTCCATATATCTAATTGATCTATGGCAGCTGCTCTAAAGGTATCTGCAGCAGCTAATAGAACTTTTTTACCATTATTTTTATTTCTAGCAGCTATCTTACCTATTGAAGTAGTCTTACCTACTCCATTAACCCCTATTATAAGCATAACCTTCTTTTCCTTATCATCTTCTTCCTCTTCAGAGTCTCCTTCTAGCATCATTTCTGCAATAACTTCTTTTAAGGCTGGTTTAACCATTTCAACATCATTTATTTTTTCTTTTCTTATTTTAGCTTTTAATCTATCAATTATTTCAACAGTAGTATCCATTCCTATATCTGACATTATAAGTGCTTCTTCAAGCTCCTCATACATATCGTCGTCTATAGTTACAGCTAAATTTAAAGCCTCATTTATTTTATCTGTTAAGTTATCTCTTGTTTTTGTTAATCCAGTTTTTAATTTATCAAATAATTTTCCAAACATTTTTTGTCCTCCTCTATTTGTCCAAGTCTACTGAAACAATTTTAGATATACCTTTCTCTTCCATAGTAACTCCATACATAACATCAGCAGCTTCCATAGTACCTTTTCTATGTGTTATTACTATAAACTGAGTATTATCTCTAAACTTACCTAAAAACTCTGCATATCTTCTTACATTGGCATCATCTAAGGCAGCCTCAATTTCATCTAAAATACAGAATGGTGTAGGTTTCATCTTTAATATGGAGAATAATAAGGCTATAGCAGATAAAACCTTCTCTCCTCCAGACATAAGATTAATATTTTGAAGCTTCTTTCCTGGTGGTTGAACATTTATGTCTATATTTCCTGTAAGTTCGTCACCCTCACCTAAAACAAGCTTTGCACTACCACCTTTAAATAATTCTTTAAAAGTTTCATCAAATAGCTTATTTAAGATATTAAAATTTTGTCTAAAGACTACTCTCATCTTAGATGTCATTTCTTCTATAACATTTAAAAGTTCTTCCTTAGCCTTTTCTAAATCATCTCTTTCTGTTGTCATAAAATTATACTTCTCAGATATTTCTTTAAATTCTTCAATAGCATTTACATTTACATTCCCTAAACCAGTTATTCTAGCTTTAAGAGTTGATATTCTTGACTTATGAGAATTCATATCTTCAATAAGCTTAAATCTATTTTTCTCTTCTTCAAAACTTGTATTAAATTCTTCTAGAAGTCTTTTGTTTAAGATATTTTTTTCATTTTCTTGTTTTGTATAAGTTATATCATTTTTATGAACTTCTTCTTCCTTTTTAGCTATTTCAACTGAAAGAACTTCTAAGATATTCTCAGCAGAGCTTATGGTCTCTTTTAACTTACCTTTTTTAAGTTCAAAGGATTTAAAGTTCTCTTCAAGAGTAATTATATTTACTTCCTCTTCTTTTATGAACTTTTCACATAAAACTATTTCTTTTTTACTTTCTTCCTTATTAGCTTTTATCTCTTCTAAGTACTTAGTAATATTTATAAGTTTATTTTCCACTTCTTCTATAGAAGAATTTATTCTATTAGCTTCCTTTTCTCTTCCCTCAATAACTTCTTGAAGTTTAGCTTTGTTTATTTTCATATTAGTCAGCTTATCTTTATATTTAGAAAGAGTTTTTGAAAGTTCTTCACGCTTCTTATCTAATTCTTTTACCTTTTCTGAATTAGTTACTTCTTTGTTTTCAAATTGACTAATCTTTTCATTAACAATTTCAATTTCTTTAACTATCTTAATCTTTCTTGAATCAATATCCTTAAGCTCTAACTCTAAAGATTTTATAGAATTTTTTATTTTAAAAGTTTCATCATTAACATTTTTAATCTTGTTATTTAAGTCTGCTAACTCTAAATTCTTTTCATATATTTTATCTATAATTTCTTGTTTTTTTATGCTTAACTCTTCTTGATCCCTATTTAACTTTTCCAATTCTTTAGTTAGTATGTGCTCTTCATTTTTTACTCTAACTAATTCATCCTCTAAAGCTTTAACTTCATTTTTTCTAGACATTATACCTGTGTTTTTTTGATAAAGGCTACCACCTGTAAGTGCTCCACCTGCATTTACAACCTCACCAGACAAGGTAACAATCTTATGTCTATAATTAAGCATTTTAGCAATTTTTATAGCATTATCTATATTATCACATATTATTGTTTTACCTAATACATAATTTATAACATTGCTATAAACTTCTTTAAAATTTACTAAATCTGAAGCTATTCCTAAGAATCCTTCACTTTCAACTATATTTTTGCTAAGTTCTAACTTCTTACCTCTTATTATTGATAATGGTAAGAATGTAGCTCTTCCTAACTTATTTTCTCTAAGATGATTAATAAGTATTTTTGCAACTTCCTCATCTTCAGTTATAATATTAGAAATACTTCCACCTAAGGCTACTTCAATGGCAGTTTCATATCCAGCCTTAGTTTCCACAACCTCTCCTAAAACTTTGCATTTGTTTTTATTTATTTTTACACGTCCAGCATCTACACTAGCCATTATTTTCTTTACTGAAAGGTTGTATCCTTCATATTGATTTTCTAATTTTTTTAGCATTTCTTTATTAGCTTCAATCTTATTTACCTTTGATAAAATTTGATTAAGTTTACCTTGAGTTTCCCTAATAACTTTTAAGCCTTCTCTAAACTCTTCTTCTTTTTCCCTTAATTCTCTTTCTTTATCATTCTTTTCTTCTTCTATAATTTGAAGCTCTTTTTGAAGATTTAAATTAGTTGCTAAATTAATTTTTAATGAATTATCATAATTTACTTGTTTGCTTTTTGATGAATCAAATTTTTCATTTATATTACTCAATTCACTCTCTAACATTGTCATTTTATTTTTAGATAAAGAAACCTTTTTTAAAAGTTCTAATTCCTCATCTTTTATCTTTTTAATTTCTTTTTCCTTAGAAATAAATTTTAAGTTAAGTTCATTAACGTCTTTTTCTAAGGTATTAATTTCTTCTAATTCTTTTTCAAACTTATTTTTATTTGAATTAAAATCCTTCTCTATAGAGTGTTTTTCCTTCATTAAGGCATTTAATTTTTTCTTATTTTCTTCTAACTCTTCTTTGTTTTTAATAATTAATTCATCTATATTTTTAATTCTTTCATTTAAAAGATTTACTTTTCCTAAGCTTTTATTTATTTCTTCCTTTTTAGCAAAATACTCTTCTTGCTTTTTAGAATGGCTGCCTTCTAAAGAGTCTAACTCTTCCTTTAAAGCAAACATTTTCTCTCTTTCTTCTTTATACTTTTCTTTTTGCTTATCATTAAAAGCTATTAAATCTTTTATCTTTTCTTTTTGCTTTAATATAACCCCATCAATATTATGTAATTCACTCATAATAGATGATATTTCTTTGTGTTTTAATTCATTTGAAAGCTCTAAATATCTTAAAGCTTTATTTTTTTCCTCTTCTAAAGGCCCTAATCTTTCTTCATAAGTAAAAATTATATCATTTATTCTAACTAAGTTTTCTTCCGTATTCTTTAACTTTTTCTCAGCTTCAACCTTTCTAGACTTAAACTTTACAATACCTGCAGCTTCCTCTAGAATAGCCCTTCTATCTTCCGGCTTACCACTTAGAATACTATCTATTTTACCTTGACCAATAAGCGAATACCCTTCTTTTCCTATTCCTGTATCCATAAATAGGTTTACAACATCTTTTAATCTACAAGGAGAATTATTTATTAAATATTCGCTTTCTCCAGAACGGAATAATTTTCTAGTAACTTTTACATCTAAATAATCTAGAGGGAGTTCCCCTGAAGAATTGTCTAAAGTTAAAGAAACCTGTGCATATCCTATAGGCTTTCTATATTCTGTACCAGTAAAGATTACATCTTCCATCTTAGCTCCTCTTAAGGTTTTAGCACTTTGCTCCCCTAAAACCCATCTTACGCTATCTGATACATTACTTTTTCCACTTCCATTAGGCCCAACTATAGCCGTTATTCCTTTTTTAAAATTTAATTCTGTTTTATCAGCAAATGATTTAAATCCCCTTATTTCAAGAGATTTTAAAAACATATATTCACTCCTATCCTTACATAAACATAATCGGTAATAAAGTTGCTAAAAAGCATATTACAACAAAAATAATAGTAATTTTTATAACCCTGTCTCTCGTAGTTTTTCTCACTTTACTTCACTCCTCATGGTATAAGTTTATATTATGCCAATTAAAATATCAATAAAAAAAGCCTCAGAGATTAACTCCAAGGCATATAATAACTATAAATCTATTTTATATACTTTCGATTCTACTTCTATATTTATTTTATCTACTTCCATAGAATTATCTACTTTAACCTTCAAATTACAATTTTGTGCCTTGTCTTTAAGTTCATTGAAGTATCTCTTTTTATCAGCATAAAGCTTAGAAACTGATTTATTGCTAATTCTTATAGTTACCTCTCCACTTTTATCCTTTAAGATATTATATATATTTTCATTTATAATACTACTCTCTACTAATTCCCTAAAAGCAGGATGGAAAGGTCCATCTACAATATCCTTACCTAAAGCTATATTATCTGTAGGCTGTAGTCCTATTCTTATAACCTGTATATTATTTTCTTTATACATCTTATAAAGTTTAGCACTTATAGAAACAGCCTCTTCTAGAGTATATGGCTTATAAGTTCCCTCTAAGTACATATCCTCCATAGGAGTGTTTTTCACTGTAAGGGCAGGATATATTCTACATATATCAGGTTTCATCTTTATAGACTCTTTTGTTGTTTCTATATCTTTTTCAAAAGTGTCCTCAGGAAGTCCTACCATTATTTGATGACCTAAAGTAAAGCCATATTCTTTAATTAACTTAGAAGCTTTTAAAACCTCATCATAACCATGACCTCTACCTGATTTATGCAACACTTCTTTATCTAATGACTGAACTCCAAGTTCTATTATATCAACTTTATAACTTTTTAAATGATCTAAAATAAACTCATCAATATAATCTGGTCTAGTAGACAACCTTATATAGTCTATAATTTTTTTATCCTTATATTCTTTTGCAACAGCTAATAGTTCTCTTTGCTTATTTATATCAATAGCAGTAAAAGTTCCTCCAAAGAAAGAAACCTCTAATACTCTATCACCTTCACCAATTGTTTCTATATATTCTTCAATTGTCTTTCTTACAAAATCACTATTAACCTTATTTTCTTGCTTGTACTTTGGCCCTAATATAATCTCTTTATTTTCTCCAGTTATTTTCCCTTGATTACAAAACACGCAATCATGTGGACATCCTTCATGAGGAACAAAAATTGGGATTATATAGTGTCTTTTTCCCATTTGATTTCACCTAACCTTTGTAGTGCTGCTTTAGCTGCATTTTGTTCTGATTCTTTTTTACTAAATCCAACACCTTGACCCATAATCTCATTATTAATTAAAAGGTCTGTAAAGAATTTTCTTCTGTGCGGTGGTCCTTCATGCTTAACTAAATTATAAACAATATTAACTTCCCCATTTTTTTGAAGAACTTCTTGTAATCTAGTTTTAAAGTCTAAGATTATTTCTTCATTTATAGCCTTATCTATAACATCTTTAAAGTTTCTTAAGATAAAGTCATTTGCAACTTCAATTCCTTTATCTAAATAAACTGCAGCAATTACTGCCTCTAATGCATCGGCTTGTATTGAAGTTCTTTCTCTTCCTCCAGTTAACTCCTCACCTTTACTCATTCTTATATACTTACCAAGTGATAGATTTTTTGAAACTTTATGTAAAGAATTTTCACAAACTACTAAAGCTCTTATTTTTGTTAATTCACCTTCAGATTTATCTTTGTAATTATTAAATAAATATTTTGTAACACAAAGCTGTAAAACTGAATCTCCTAAAAATTCTAATCTTTCATTATATTTTACATCTTTAAATTGATTTGCATATGAACTATGCGTTAATGCTGTTATAAGCACTCCTTTGTTTTCAAACTCAATTCCTATAAGTTTTTCAACTTCTATTAAATTTATATCTTTCACCTTAAAATTCATCTCCTTAAGGTTTATTCTTCAAGTTGTTTTTGAAACAACTTCAAGAATAAACTTAAATTAAAAATCCCGCTTATTGCGGGACTTTATTACTTCTCTGTATGTTCTGTGATGTATTCTACTACATCTCCTACTGTTTTGAAGCCCTCAGCATCTTCATCTGGGATTTCCATCTCTAACTCTTCTTCAAGAGCCATTATTAATTCAACTATATCAAGAGAATCCGCACCTAAGTCATCTATAAATGTTGATTCCATAGTTATTTCATCTTCGTTTACGCTTAATTTATCAGCAATAATTTCTTTTAATTTATCAAACATTCAATTCACCTCCTAAGTTAATCTAATAAAATATTATTATATATAAAATGCATAGTCAATACGCATTACGTAATTTTTAAATATTTTTTTGATTATCAAAGCTTTTTTTAGTGATTTCTTCACTTAATTTCCCAATCAAATCATTTTCATGGAACTTTCTCGCCTGTCTTATTGCATTTTTGAAAGCTTTTGCATCAGAACTACCATGTGCTTTTACACATATTCCCTTTACACCTAAGAATGGTGCTCCACCATATTCTTTATAATCCATTTTCTTCTTAAGATTCATTAAAGCTGGTGCTAAGAATGGTACTCCTAATTTAGCTAAAAATGATGATTTAACTTCTGATTTGATCATACTTAATATTGTAGAAGCTACACCTTCATACATCTTTAAAACAGTATTCCCAACAAATCCATCACAAACTAAGACATCCACATCTCCTGTTGAAACTTCTCTCGGTTCAACATTTCCAATAAAGTTAATATCTTTTTCTTCTTTTAGAAGCTTATAAGTAGCCTTTGTAAGGTCATTACCCTTTTCTTCTTCTTCTCCAATATTAACTAATCCTACTTTAGGGTTATTAACATCCATAACAGATTTAAAGTAAACCTCACCCATCTTAGCAAATTGAACTAAATAAGAAGGTTTAGAATCAACGTTAGCTCCTGCATCAATTATCATAAAAGGACCATTTTTACCTGGCATAACTGGTGCTAAAGCTGGTCTTTCAACCCCTTTTATTCTTCCTACAATAAGTGTACATCCTGTTAAAAATGCACCTGTGCTTCCAGCTGATATAACTGCTTCACACTCATTCTCTTTAACAAGTCTAAGAGCTTTAACAAGACTTGAGTCTTTTTTCTTTTTAACAGCCATAGCAGGATGCTCATTAGTACTTATTACTTCTTTAGCATCTATAAAAGTAACTCTTTCTTTGTCATATTTAAACTTAGAAAAAGCCTCTTTTAAGACATCTTCTGGTCCAGTTATATATATTTCTATATCCTTAAATTCTTCTAATGCCTGAACACACCCTTCAACTACTGCACTTGGGGAATGATCTCCGCCCATTCCATCTACAGCAACTCTCATGAGTTTCACCCCTTTTTTTCCTATATATAAAGAAAAGAAAGTCATAAGACTTTCTTTTATTCTTCAACTGATACTACTTCTTTACCTTTGTAGTGTCCGCAGTTTTTACATACTCTATGAGCCATTTTCATTTCATGACATTGTGGGCATTCTACGATACCTGGTAAGCTTGCCTTGAAAGTTTGAGCTCTTCTTGAATCTCTTTTTGCTCTGAACGTTTTTCTAGCTGGATTTCCCATTGTTACACCTCCTTATTACTTAAACAAGTCCATTAGCTTTGCCATTCTTAAGTCAATTTCTTCATTGTCACATTGGCATGTTTCTTTATTTAAATCAACACCACATTTTTGACAAAGCCCCTTGCAGTCTATGCTGCAAAGTCTTTTTATAGGTAAGGTTGAAATTACGTTTTCTACTACCGCTTCAGCAACATCTAATTCGTCGCCTTCTACATAAGCAATAGAATCATCTTCTTGATTTGAATTATTTGTAAATTTCTCATCCATATCTATTGATACTTCATAAGAGAAATTAGTTAAGCATCTTGAACACTTCATCTGAAGTTCTCCAGTAATGTTACCTACTAACTCTATAAAAGACTCATTAGATATAACTTCACCAGTAAAATGTAGAGGCTTTATAACCTTCATATTTTCGCCTTCAAATTCGAAGCTTTTTAAATCCAGAACAAAATCTAAAGATTTTCTTCTTTCTCTTTTTGAGCATATTTCTGAAAAAATTAATTTCATAATCACCGTAGTTAAATAACTACTTTCACGCTCCTTAACATAAGATATGCATTGTTTATTCCTAAACAACACATATCTTATTATATTAACTAGCTATTTAAAAGTCAAGTATTTTATAATTATTTACTTACAATACTTACTGTATCTTGTGCTATCATTAATTCTTCGTTAGTTGGAACTACGAAAAGTTTAATTCTTGAACCCTCTTTGCTTATTTCAGCAACTTTAGCTCTTATATTATTTCTTTCTTCATCTAACTCAATTCCTAAGAACTCTAAATCTCTACAGATAGCTCCTCTTTCTATAATTGAGTTTTCTCCAACACCAGCAGTAAATACTATTACGTCACATCCATTCATCTCTGCAATGTATGCTCCTATATATTTCTTAACTGAGTTTCTGAATAAATCTAAAGCTATTTGAGCTTCTTTGCTTCCTTTGTCAGCAGCTGCTTCAACATCTCTAAAGTCACTGCTTACTCCTGAAACTCCAAATATTCCTGATTTTTTATTCATTAAAGTATTTACTTCTTGTGAAGTATATCCTAATTCATCTATTAAGTATGTAACTACAGCTGGGTCTATATTTCCACATCTAGTTCCCATTACTAAACCTTCAAGTGGTGTGAATCCCATAGTAGTATCTACACATTTACCGTTTTTTATAGCTGCTATACTTGCACCATTTCCTAAGTGACAAGTGATTATTTTTAAATCTTCTATGTTTTTACCCATAGCTTCTGCTATTTTAGCTGAAACATATTTGTGAGAAGTTCCGTGGAAACCATATTTTCTTATGTGTTCTTTTTCATATAATTCATATGGTAATGCATATACGAATGCTTTTTCTGGCATTGTTTGATGGAATGCTGTATCAAATACAACAACCATAGGAACATTTGGCATTAATGCTTTACAAGCATTTATTCCTATTATATTTGCTGGGTTATGAAGTGGAGCTAATTTAGCACACTCTTCTAAATCTTTCATAACTTCCTCTGTAACTAATGCAGATTCAGCATATTTTTCTCCACCATGAACAACTCTGTGTCCTATAGCATTTATTTCATCTAATGATTTTATAACACCATGTTTTTCATCTATTAAAGCTCCTAGAACTAATCTAATAGCATCTTGATGATCTTTCATTGGCTCTACGATTTCATATTTATCTTTACCTTCACTCTTTTGAGTTAAGTTTGCGCCTTCTAATCCTATTCTTTCTACTAATCCAGTTGCTAAAGCATTTTCAGTATCCATATCTATTAATTGATATTTTAATGATGAGCTTCCGCAATTTATAACTAATACGTTCATTATAAAATCCTCCTGTTAAACTTATAACTTCAAATTAATAAGCTTAATTCATTTTAATTTTATCCATCTATATAAAATTCTAATCAATTATTATTTAGTTGCTTGTGCTTGAACAGCAGTTATTGCAACAACATTAACTATATCTTCTGAACTACATCCTCTTGAAAGGTCATTTATTGGTTTAGCGAAACCTTGACAAACTGGTCCAATAGCTTCTGCATTAGCAAATCTTTGAACTAATTTGTATCCTATATTTCCAGCTTGTAAATCTGGGAATACTAAAACATTAGCATTTCCTGCTACTTTACTATTTGGAGCTTTTTGAGAAGCAACTTTTCCAACTATAGCAGCATCTAATTGTAATTCACCATCTATATCTAAATCTGGTCTTAATTCTTTAGCTTTTTCTGTTGCTACTCTTACCTTTGTTACTAAATCATGGTCAGCACTTCCCATTGTTGAGAATGAAAGCATTGCAACCTTTGGATCCATTTTGCAAAGATTTTTAGCAGTATCAGCAGTAGCTATAGCTATAGCAGCTAATTGATCAGCATTTGGATTTGGATTAACAGCACAGTCTGAGAATAATAACATTCCACCTTCTCCATATTCTGAACCTGGTACCATCATTATGAAGAAACTTGATACTACAGATACTCCTGGAGCAGTTTTTATTATTTGAAGACCTGGTCTTAAAAGGTCACCAGTTGTGTGTACAGCACCTGATACCATTCCGTCTGCATCATTCATTTTTACCATCATTGTTCCGAAGTATAAAGGATCTCTTACGATTTTTCCAGCTTTTTCAACTGTCATTCCTTTAGCTTTTCTTAATTCATAAAATTCATTTATATAAGTGTCTAATTTATCTGAAGTTTCAGGATCAACTATGTTTACTCCCTCTAAGTTTACGCCTAAAGCTTCAGCTTTTTCTCTTATTACTTGTTCTGAACCTACTAAGTAAACGTCAGCAAGTCCCTCTTCTTTTATTCTTTGTGAAGCGACAAGAGTTCTCTCTTCATCACCTTCTGGAAGTACTATTTTTTTTCTATTATTTTTAGCACTTTCCCATATTTGTTTCATAAGTTCCATGTTCATTTCTCCTTTCAAGTCAAAGCAGATGTTATGTGTTATCACACACAATACTAATAATACTATACTCCTATACTAATATATTTTTCAACAGATAACAAACAAAAAAACGGTATCATAATATTGTTTTTATATTTAAAATTATCTGAATTTTCTAATAAATATATACACTTTATTATTTTTATATATTAGGTTATTATAGTTTTATCAAAATATGAAAAAGTGGTGATTTAAATGAATATAACTGGCATAATAACTGAATATAACCCTTTTCATCTAGGCCATGAACTTCACCTAAAAAGTTCAAAAGAGATTACAAATTGTGATGGAGTTATTTGTGTTATGAGTGGAAACTTTGTACAAAGAGGTTTGCCTGCTTTAACAGACAAATGGACTAGAACAAAAATGGCTTTAGAAGCTGGCGTTGATTTAGTGGTAGAGCTACCTACTCTTTTTGCAACTTCTTCAGCAGAATTTTTTGCCTTTGGTGCAGTATCTTTACTTAATTCCTTAAATGTAGTTAATAATCTTTGCTTTGGGTCAGAATGTGGAGATATAGATTTAATCAAAAAACTTAGTGAAATTATTGTCAATGAACCTCCTATATTCAAAGAATATTTAAAGGATTATTTAAAGGAAGGACTTCCCTTTCCTAAAGCTAGAAGTAAAGCTTTAATGAAGTACTTAGATGATAATAATTATAAAATTGATTTTTCATACTTAGAAAAAGTTCTAAACTCTTCTAATAATATATTAGCCATTGAATATTGTAAAAGCCTTTATAAGCTTCAAAGTTCTATAAAACCTTTTACTATACAAAGATTAGGAGCAGATTACAATGATGAAGAACTTTCAAAAAATGAAATAGCTTCTGCTTCTGCTATAAGAAAAAGTATTTATACTTCAAATATGGAAGAAAGTCTTGATTTTATGCCTGAATATAGCTATAACTTATTAAAAAATACTTCTTTTAGTGATTTAGGTAAAATGTTTAACTTAGTAAAATACGCTATAGTAAGCAATCCTAGTATATTAAAAGAAATACCAGAGGCTTCTGAAGGCATAGATAATAAGATAATTCAAAACATAGGAAAAGCTAATTCCTTAGATGAATTAATAAACCTATGTAAAAGTAAGCGTTATTCATATACTAGATTAAACAGAATTTTATGTCACGTACTATTAAATGTAAATAAAGATCTTCTTTCTCTTAGAAAATCTTCTCCTAATTATTTAAGAATCTTAGGATTTAATAATAAAGGAAGGGAAATTTTAAAAGAGATTAAGAAAAATTCTGAAATAAACATCGTTAATAAATTATCAAAAGCTAAAGCAGATCCTTTGTTAGAATTTGATATAAAAGCCACTAATATTTACAGCTTTCTAAACCCATCAGTTAAAATTAACAGTGATTATTTAATTAGCCCTATTATTTTTAGATAACAATAATATTATTATATGTACTTAAATATAAATACTATATATGATTTCGTAAAAGGAGGAAACCATGTATAGTATTTTATTTTTACTTATAATAATACTAAGTATAATTTTAATGAAATTATTAAAAATAAAAGGCAATATTATTTTTTCTTTATTTTTAACCCTAACAGTAATTTACTTTATAGTAAACCCTAAACTTTCCATGGAAGCATCCTTAGCTGGTGCAAAGTTATTTTTTTACTCTGTGCTTCCAACTATGTTTCCATTTATGGTTATATGTAACATGATAATTAATTTAGATGGAATAAAATTATATTCAAAGATCTTAGGTCCTATTCTATGTAAGCCCTTAGGATTAAGTTATCCTTGTAGCTTTGCTTTAGTTGCAAGTTTTCTTTGTGGATATCCACTTGGTGCAAAATATTCCACTGACTTATATAAAAAGGGGCTTATTCCCCACGATGAATTTGTAAGACTTTTAAATATAGCTTCTAATATAGGCCCTTTATTTCTATTAGGTGCTGTAGGAACATCTATGCTTGGTAATTCAACCCTTGGATACTTATTGTTAATACCAAGTTATCTTTCTGCAATTATTATGGGTATAATAACTAAAAATAAAAAAAGAGAGAAAAAACTCTCTCTTTCTAAAGAAGTCATTACTGAAACCAAATCTACTTTTAACATAGGAGAAGTGATTAAAAAGTCTATTGAGGATGCTTCCTTAAATATACTTGTCCTATGCGGATATGTAATTATGTTTTCAGTAATAATAAGTATGTTAAAAACCTTATTTATTTCAACTGGAACATTAACAAACTTAAGTTCTATGTTAAATATACCTCCTAATATATTTAACGGTTTATTTTTAGGAAGCATAGAAGTTACAAATGGATGTAACATAATAGCCTCTAGTAATTTATCACTTTTTAGCAAATTACTCTTACTATCATTTTTAAGTTCCTTTGGTGGACTTTCAATAATAATGCAAACTTCTTCTTTCTTTTATAAAGAAAATGTATCTATAATAAAATACTTCTTACTTAAAGTTTTACAAGGAATAATTTCCTTTGTACTTATGTTTTTCGTTTATATGATATTTAAAAATAATATTGCAGTTTTTCTTATAGAAAGCTCATTTTTAATTACACTTTCTCCAATAATATTAATTATAGGAATAACCCTAGGCTTAGCAATTTTATATAAATTACTTATCGCCTCTTAATTCCTTAATATTGCTTCTTATTTCACCAGTTGCTTTATCTAAGTCTTCTGTGAAATCAATAGCAAACTTCTCCATATTATTTTTCATATGATTAAGAAATTCTTCTCTTTTATTAGTTATTTCATTTTCTAATTGAGATAATATTTCATCAGCATATTCTCTTGAGCCTAGTCTAATAGTTTTTGCTTGTCTTTGAGCATTAGCTATTATCTCCTGGGCTCTTAATTCTGCTTCTTTTACTATATTATGATTCTCAATTCTTTTTTTCATCATTTCATAAGTTTCTTGCTTAACACTCTCATTTTCTTTTCTAGCTTCAGCTAAGATTCTTTCTTTCTCTCCTAAAACCCACTGTGCTTTTTTAATCTCATCTGGAAGACAATTAATCACTTGGTCTAAAAGTTCTAAAACTTCTTTTCTATCAACAACAACCTTACCTGTTATAGGGACCTTAGAAGCTCCCTCAACAATATCTCTTAAGTAATCTAAAATTTCAATAACTTGTGACTCCATGTTAATAATTATCCCTCCCCTCTTAAACTAATAATCCTTTCTTCTAAATCCTCTACTATCTCTTTTGGAACAAAGTTTTTTATTTCTCCATTAAAACTTGCAACCTGCTTTATTGCAGACGAGCTTATATAAGAGTAATTAGGGCTTGTAACCATAAATACAGTTTCAACCTCATTTGCTAATTCTCTGTTCATAAGTGCCATTTGGAATTCATATTCAAAATCAGTAACTGATCTTAAACCTTTTATTATTACATCTGCTTTTTCTTTTCTCACAAAATCAATTAAAAGTCCATTAAAACTTTTAACCTCAACATTATTGTATTTTGCAACGCACTTCTCTATAAGATTAACCCTTTCTTCTATAGAAAACATACCTTTTTTATTTATGTTTATAAGAACAGCAACTATGACCTTATCAAATTTACTTGCCGCTCTTTCAATAAGGTCTAGATGTCCTTTAGTAATAGGGTCAAAACTTCCTGGATAAACCCCTACTCTCATTTTAGTCCTCCTCTATTTTATAAAAGCAAACTGTTGTATTTCCATACTTCTTAACTTTTGTAAGCTTTATCTTTTCAGTTCCCTCAAAAATTTCTTCACTTGAATCTATTTTAGTAACTATTAACCCATCTTCTTGAAGTAAGTTTTTTTCTTCAATTATCTCTATAGCTTCTGGAATAAGATTTTTCATATATGGAGGATCTATAAACATTAAATCAAATACTTTACCTCTTGAAGCTAAACTTCTTAATGCAGAATAAGCATCTGTGTTTAGAGCATGACAAAAATCTCCGAAGCCTAAATTTTCTATATTTTTCTTTAAAACAGGGAATGTTACTGGACTCTTATCAACTAAGTAGCATTCTTTAGCTCCTCTACTTGCTGCTTCTAATCCTAAACTTCCTGTTCCTGCAAAAACATCTATAACTACAGCATCAGGTATATACCATTGAATCATACTAAACATTGATTCTTTTACTCTATCTAGTGTTGGTCTTGTTTCATATGTTGGTGGTGATAATAGTTTTCTTCCTCTTGCTTTTCCTGCTATTATTCTCATTTATAATGTCCTCCTTTGATTTTCCTTAATTATTTTATCATATTACTAGTTTTTGAACAATTTACTAATTGAAACAAATATACCTACTATTTCTTTCAATTCCCCTCATTATTTCTGTACAAAGCTTTTTATTATCTTCATTTATATTGTTTACTATTAATTTAGCTTCATGATTAGCACATTTTAATATATTTATATCATCAACTACATTAGCTAGAATAAATCCTTCATCCCCATGCTGTCTCATTCCAAAGACTTCCCCAGCACCTCTTAGTTTTAAATCCTCTTCTGCAATATAAAAACCATCTGAACTCTCTGTCATTATTTCCATCCTTCTTCTAGTAATATCATTTTTAGTATTAGCTATAAGAATACAATAAGACTTATGTTCTCCTCTTCCAACTCTTCCTCTAAGCTGATGAAGTTGTGCTAAACCAAACCTCTCTGCATTTTCTATGATCATCATTGTAGAGTTTGGTACATTAACACCTACTTCTATAACCGTTGTAGATATTATACCTTTTATTTCCCCATTTTTAAAGGTATTTATAATTTTATCCTTATCTTTTCCAGCCATCTTACCATGTAAAATTTCAATTCTTACATCCTTAAAGATTCCATTTTTAAGTTCTTCATAAATTTTTTCAACAGAGTTTAGATTTAACTTTTCATTTTCCTCTATTAAAGGTGATACTATATAGAATTGTCTTCCTTTCTCTACTTCCTTTAAAGCAAAGTTATAAGCCTTCATTCTTTGATTCATATCTACTAGCATAGTATCTATTGGCTTTCTTCCTGGAGGCAATTCATCTATTATAGAAATATCCAAGTCACTATATAAATATAAGGAAAGAGTTCTTGGAATAGGGGTAGCAGTCATTACTAAAACATCTGATCTCTTATTCTTATTTATAAGCCTACTTCTCTGTTCTACTCCAAATCTATGTTGCTCATCTGTTACCACAAGACCTAAATTGTTTAATTCAACATCATCCTGTATTACAGCATGAGTTCCTATTAACATTATTTCTTTCCCTGAAGCTATTTTCTCTTTTATTCTCTTCTTCTCTTTTTCCTTAGTGCTTCCAGTTAAAAGCTCTATATCAACTCCAAATTGATCTAAATATTTTTTGGCTTCAGCATAATGTTGATTAGCTAATATCTCTGTAGGTGCCATAAGAACAGTTTGATATCCATTCATGTACACATTAAACATAGATATTAATGCTACTAAAGTTTTTCCAGATCCAACATCCCCTTGAACTAATCTATTCATTGCAATATTTCTCTTTTGATCTAGAAGTATTTCTCTAAGAGTTCTTGATTGTGCATTAGTTAAAGTATATGGAAGTGACTCTTTTAAGTCCTTAAGAAGAGGACTCATTTTAAAACTTATTCCGCTATTTTCTTTCTTTATATGAGCCTTCATCATTATTATTTTTAGGGAGTATGTGAATAATTCTTGAAACTTAAGTCTATTTATTGCACTTTGTAATTCTCCTCTTCCCTCTGGAAAATGTATGCTTCTTATGGCTTTATCTAAAGATATAAGTTTATACTTGCTCACTATTTCATCTGGTAAATTTTCTTTTATAATCATATTCTTAAGTATTTCATTTATAAGTTTAACTAAAATTTTGTTTGTTAATCCATTTTTCAAAGTATATATAGGTAAAATCTCACTTTTATTAGCTTCTTTACAAGGTATTAATGGATTAATAACCTCTAGAGTATTACCAACCTTTTTAAATTTCCCCATAAGATTATATTCATTACCTAAAATGAAATTCCTTTTTATATAAGGCTGATTAAACCATTTCCCTATAACCTTTAAATTATTATATGTAAAGTTAATTGTAGTTAAAGTTTTACCATTTCTAGTTCTTATTGAACTTCCATAACTTTGAACTCTACATTTCAAAATAGCTTTTTCATCACTTGTATCTCCATTTAAACTTATATCATCATTTAAAAATTCATAGTCCCTTGGAAAATATAAAAGTAAATCTAAAACAGTAAATATACCAACTTTATTAAGTCTCTCTTTAAGCTTAGGCCCAACACCTTTTACTAATCCTATATCATCATATATGTTAATCCTAATCCCCTCCTTAAATAATAAAGCTAATTTAATCATCCATTAAAATAAATATACCTTAATTATATTCTTAAAATTGCAAAATTAAAGGATTATAACCATAAAACTTATAGCTATAACCCTATAATAAAATTTCTATTCATATTAGCTTTAAAAAAACTAAAATTCCACTAAAAATTATTAACTCTTAATTATTCTACTGACATTATGAAGTAATATAATGGCTGTTCTCCGTTATAACATTGAACATCTAAATCTTCATATTTTCCTTCTAGTTTTTCAATTAAGGCATCAACTTTTTCCTCTTCACAGTCTTTACCATAGAATATAGTGATTAACTCTGAATCTTCATCAACTAAAGAATCTATTAAATCCTCAGCTACTTTATATGGATCTTCTCCAACTTCTTTTATCTTACCTTCAACTAAGCCTAAGATATTACCTTCTTTGATTTCTTTTCCATCAACTTCAGTATCTCTAACGGCATATGTTACAGAAGTTGTTTTTACCATTTCCATAGCTTCTTTTAATTCTTCAGTATTTTCTTCAACGTCAGCTTCTGGGTTAAACATAGTTATACAAGTTATTCCTTGAGGAATTGTCTTAGTTGGTATAACTCTTATATCCTTATCTGATATTTCAGCCGCTTGATTAGCTGCCATAATTATATTTTTATTGTTAGGTAAAATAAATATATGCTCAGCATTTAACTTTTCAATAGCTTCTAACATATCTTGAGTACTTGGGTTCATAGTTTGACCACCTTCTATAACATAGTCAACACCTAAGTCTTTAAATATGTTTTTCATACCTTCACCCATTGCTACTGATATAAATGCATATTTTTTAAACTCTCCAGCTGCAACACTCTCTTCTGTTTCAGCTGCCTCTTCATACATACCTTCAAGCATTTCTCTATGCTCTTCTCTCATGTTATCAATCTTAATTTTTGAAAGTTCTCCAAATTTAACTGCCTCTTCTAGAACTTTTCCTGGATTATTTGTATGAATATGAACTTTGATTACATCCTCATATCCAACAACAACTAGAGAATCTCCTTTATCTATAACCTTTGATTTAAATTCTTCTGCATGATTTGAGTCCCCTAATATTATAAACTCAGTACAGTATCCAAATTTAATATCTTCTTCGCTCATAGTTTCACTTCTTTGAGCCTTAGCTGCTGAAGATTTAACAGCTTGTGGTGTACCTGTAGTTACTTTTAATCCATTTTCTAAAGCTTCTTGCATTCCTTGAAGGATTATTAATAATCCCATTCCGCCTGAATCAACAACTTTAGCTTTCTTTAATGCCGGTAACATTTCTGGTGTCTTATCAAGCATAATTTTACTTTCTCTGCATACTTCTCTCATAAGTTCAGTTATATTATCCTCTTTTAAGGCTACAGCCACTTCACCAGCAGTCCTAACAATTGTAAGTATTGTTCCCTCTGTTGGTCTCATAACAGCCTTATACGCTGATTTACTTCCCTCTAAAAGTGCATTAGCAAATTCACTTGCATCAGCCTCTTCTTTTCCTTCAAGCCCTTTTGATATACCTCTAAGAATTTGTGAAAGAATAACACCTGAGTTTCCTCTTGCACCCATAAGTGCTCCTTTAGCTAGTTTCTTAGAAACTTCACCAATGTTTTTGTTATCCATTCCTTCGATTTCCTTAACAGCAGCTCTAAATGTCATAGACATGTTTGTTCCTGTATCTCCATCTGGAACTGGGAAAACGTTAAGAGAGTTTACATATTCACTCTGTAACTCTAGCTTATTCGCTGCATTACTCATCATATAATACAAGTGTTCCCCATTTACTTTATTAAATTTCATTCTGTTTTACCTCCTAGACTCTAACCGCTTGAACATTTACTGTTATGCTAGATACTTTAAGCCCAGTATAATTTTCAACATTATATTTAACTTTTTGAATTATATTGTTTGCTATTACAGATATTTTCGTACCATATTCTACCATAACAAATACTTCTATTGTTAACTTATCATTTTTATCATCTATTTTTACGCCTTTTGTTAAATTTTCTATTCTCATTAACTCCCAAAGGCCTTCTGTAGCGCTCTTAGAAACCATTCCAACAACTCCGTAGCATTCCATTGTTGATAAACCAACAATCTTTGCTAAAACGTCATCAGTATAAGACACATTTCCATATTCATTTGAATATCCTATCATGGCGATTCCTCCTCAACTATTAGATATACTGTATTCTATATTAACTGCCTATAAAAGTCACTTAAAAATAAATACATAAACCTATTACATATACTATATTCTATATTAAATACTTTGATTATTCAAGAACTATATACCTTTTGAAACATATTTTTAAAGAATTATTTTAATATTATACTTGCATAACTAATATATATTATGATAGAATATTATCTGTCCTATTGAAGATTTTATCTTCATTTTAAAGGAGGTGTTTTTAATGGCAAGAAGATGCGAGATTTGTAACAAAGGAGTTGTAGCTGGAGTACAATACAGTCACTCTCACAGACAATCAAAGAGAACTTGGGCTCCTAACATAAAAAAGGTTAAAGCAATCGTTAAAGGAACACCAAAAACTGTTCACGTTTGTACAAGATGCTTAAGATCTGGAAAAGTTCAAAGAGCTATATAAGAAATCTTTGGCTAAAATGCAGTTTAATAACTGCATTTTTATTTTGCATAAAAATAGGGGATAAGTAAAACTTATCCCTTAATTTTTTCCATCTTATGTATCAGATTTCTTATTACCTTTAAACATTCTAACTATTTTAGCTAAGAACTTTGGTAATTTAATAGTCATTATTCTCATAAACTCTCTCCTACCTTTAAAATTATTTCTTATTTTATTTTATGCAGAAGAAACTCAAATTGTGTTTAATCTCTTGAATATATAACTAAAACTTCACCTTTTTCAAAAGATATATCAATATATTCATCAATAAACTCATTAGACACACATAATGAATCTCCTATTAAAAGTTTATGATTATAAAGTTCATATTTAGAACCTTTTATAGAAAAATTATTTACTGGAGAACCAAAAGCTTGAAATGATATATAATCACCAAATTCTTTCTTAAGAGTTGTCCCTTTATTCTTTAGGTAAATTTTATTATTATTATCAATAATATATGCCTCAATACCTCTTTCTAAAGCTTCTCTTAAAAGTCCTAAATTAGCCATAACATGATCTAATCTTGTTCCTGTAACCCCTAAAAATGTAATTTCTGTAGCTCCTAATTCAACTGCTTTAAAAAAAGCAATCTCTGTATCAGTATTATCTTTCTCAGGATTAAATTTTTCTACTTTTATTTTATTCAATATATCCTTATATTCTTCTCCTATAGAATCAAAGTCTCCTAGGGCATAGTCTGGAGTAAATCCATTTTCTAAATAGGATTCAGCTCCCCTATCAGCAGCTATTAATAAGTCGCACTCTTTAATTTCACTTTTCAATAACTCACTACTAGGTTTTTCTCCCCCAGCTATTATAAGAACTTTCATTTTATAGTGCCTCTCTTAAAGCTTTAATATTTTCTTCTATTTTATCTTCTTTAAATACAGCTGATCCAGCAACTAAAACATTAGCTCCAGCTTCTACTATCTCTTTTATATTATTTGCACCTACTCCTCCATCAACTTGGATTAATAAGTCTTCCTTACCACAAGCCTTAGCCATTTCTTTTACTTCTTTTATCTTATCTAAACTATATGGTATAAAGCTTTGTCCTCCAAAACCTGGATTAACAGACATTATTAATACCATATCTAATGAAGGTATTAAATTCTTAAGCATTGAAACTGGTGTACCTGGATTTAAAGCTATCCCAGCCTTGCATCCTTTACTTTTTATGTAATTTATTGTTCTATCAATATGTCTATCAGCTTCATAATGTACAGTTATTAAATCTGCTCCTGCACTTATAAATTCATCTACATATCTTCCTGGTTCCTCTATCATTAAGTGAACATCAAAAACAAGATTGCTTAAGTTCCTTATAGCTTTCATTATTGGAAATCCAAAGCTTATATTTGGAACAAAATGACCATCCATTACATCTATATGTAAGAACTCTGCCCCACCTTTTTCTACTCTCTTAACTTGTTCTCCTAAAATACTAAAATCTGCTGATAATATTGATGGTGCTATTTTAACCATTAATTACCCCTCCTATTTATTATCTCTTCTAAGGTTTTTATATAAAAATTATATCTTAGCTTGTTTATTTTACCCTCTTCAACTGCTTCTTTCACAGCACACTTAGGTTCTTTATAATGATTACATCCATTAAATTTGCAAAGATTATTATAATCATTAAATTCTGGGAAGCAATATTTTAAGCTATCTCTATCTATAAAAGTAACATCTAAAGTTGTAAATCCTGGAGTATCAACTAAGTATCCATTATCTATATCTATAAGTTCACTATGTCTAGTAGTATGCTTACCTCTTCCTATTTTTTCACTTACACTTCCTGTTTCCATATGTTCTCTATCTATAAAAGAATTTAAAAGTGTAGATTTTCCTGCTCCAGAAGGGCCACAAAGGACTGTTATGTTATGTTCTAATCTTTCCTTTAAAGCATCAAAACCTTTTCCTTCCTTGGCATTTATGAAGAGAACCTCATAACCTATATCATTTATTAATACTTTTAAGTTTTCTTTTTCTTCCTCTGTACATAAATCTTCTTTATTTAAACATACAACTGCATGTATATCATTATACTCGCAAAGAGTTAAAAATCTATTTAATAAATCTAAATTTATGTCAGGATTTTTTATTGCAAATACAACGAAAGCTTGTGTTACGTTTGCAACAGTTGGCCTTATAAGCTCTGAGCTTCTCTCATGTATATCCTCTATTACACCTTTTCCATTCTCTACTTTTATGGTAACTCTATCTCCTACCATAGGCTTTAATGAATTATATCTGAATTTACCTCTAGCTTTACATTCAATAATTCCTTCATCTGTTTTTATATAATAGAATCCACCTATACCTTTTATTATAATTCCTTCCATGTTTCCTCCCTATCTTTAATATTATATATTCTTATAATAAACAAATTTTAATATAAAATGCAAGAATCTTAATAATTATATACACTCTTTTCTTTTCCTTCTAATTCTATTTTCTATTTATAAATTAAGTTTTTCTCTTGTTTATTTAACTATATAAAATAAAAGGGAGTTACTACTCCCTTTTACTTTGTATTTTTATTTATTTTAGAAATAAAAATAACATTTAAAGTTATTTATTAATTATTGCCAGATTGCTCTGGTTGTTTTTGGTGTTCTGGTTGTGTTGGCTGAGTTGGCTGAGTTGGTTGTGTTGGTTGATTTTGTTGATGTTGTTCTTCTGGTTTCTCAGGTTTCTTTTCTTCTTCCATAGTTACAGAAACTGATCCTCCTTCTTCAACCTCCCCAGAATTACTTACTGATTTAACCTTAGCAGTATCACTTGTAATTCCACTTACATTGATTTTATTTTTTGAAGCCCATGCTTTAGCTTGAGCACCAGTCATTCCAACAAGTTCTCCAGCATTATGTTTAGCTTTAACATAATCACCGTAGTAATTAATTGTTATAGTTACCTTCTCACCTTTTTTGATTGTAAGAGAGCCTGATTGGCTTTGACTATAAACCTTACCAGCTTCTCCTTCACTTTTAGCAGGGTCACCTTTAACAGCATTAGCTTCAACACCAGCACTAGATAATATTGATTTAGCTTCATCTACACTTTTTCCTGACACATCAGGAATATTTAAAGTTGTTGTTTTTATTTCTTTACCTTTACTTATAGTAACATTTACTTTAGAACCTTTATCTACAGATTCATTGGCATTAGGACTTTGAGATATAACTTCCCCTCTAGGAACGCTATCACTATATTCTTCGTTAACAGTTCCAATCTCTAAACCTAAACTTTTTAATGTTCTCTTAACACTGTCTAAATTCATTTCTGCAAAGTTTGGAACTTTTATTTGTCCTTCTCCACCACTAACAGTAAGTTTTACTTCGCTACCGCTCTTAACAGTAGAATCTACATTTGGATCAACTTTTAAAACAATTCCTTTTTCTTGATCACTTTCTTCTGTAACTTCTAATACCTTTAATCCTAAGGCTTCTAACTTACTCTTAGCATCTTCTGCCTTTTCTCCTACAACATTAGGTATTTTAACATCTTTTCCGCCTTCTACAAATTTCTTCATACCAACGAAACCAAGAGTTATTCCTAATGCTACAACTAAAATAGTTACAAGTATCATTACTATTGGTGATTTCTTTTTATTTTTGTTAATAGTTTTTTGAGGCTTATTTTGAACATTATTTTCTTCTTCTTCATCCTCATCATCTTCATAATATTCATCATCATCTTCCTCATCATCCTCATCAGGTTCTGAGTTATTAGTTTCAGTCTTTGGAACAACAACTGGAGACATAACTCTTGTAAATTGCTCCTCATCTTCTGCAGACTTTGATGATATTGTAACGTTTGGATCCTTCTTTATCTTTTCTAAGTCACCTATTATTTCCTTGGCTGTTTGATATCTATTAACAGGATCCTTTTCCATAGCTTTCATTATTAAATCATTTAAACTATTAGGAATATTTTGATTTATATTCTTAGGAGGTATTGCCTTTTCTTGTATATGTTTTACAGCTACAGTAACAGGTGAATCACCATTAAAAGGAACAACTCCAGTAACCATTTCATACAATACTATTCCTAAAGAATATAAGTCAGTTCTATAGTCAGTATAAGTTCCTTTAGCTTGTTCTGGTGAAAAATAATGTGCTGATCCCATAACACTATTAGTATGTGCTATAGTTGAGGAATCCATAGATTTAGCTATTCCGAAGTCAGTTACTTTAACAACTCCTTCTTCTGTAACTAATATGTTTTGTGGTTTAACATCTCTATGTATAATTCCGCTTTTATGAGCACATTCTAAAGCTTTAGCAACTTTTATTCCTATACTTATGGCAACCTCATAAGGTAAAGCGCCTTTTTCCTTAATTATATCTTTTAAAGTTTTACCTTCAACATATTCCATAACAATATAATTGATATCATCTTGAGTTCCAACATCTAATACATTTACCACATTTGGATTAGATAAGTTAGCAATAGCTGTAGCTTCTTTTTTAAATCTTCTAACAATTTCTTCATTGTTTTTAAATTCATCTTTTAGTATTTTAACAGCTACGAATCTATTTAATTTTCTACATTTTGCTTTGTATACAAAGGACATGCCACCTTCGCCTACGCACTGAAGTAACTCGTACCTATTCCCTAAGATTTTACCTATCATTCTATTTCTCTCCTCCAAAAACTAACACTGTAATATTATCTTTTCCTCCCCTTGCTTTAGCCATATCAACCAATTCATTGCATGCTTTATCAAAATCATTAGATTTAATTACTTTTTTCCAAATTTCATCCTCATCAACATCATTGCTTAACCCATCTGTACAAAGTAAATATGCTTTATATTCATGTCTATCAACCTTGAAGACATCAACATCAACATTTGAATTAGTTCCTATAGCTCTAGTTATTACATTTTTTCTTGGATGATTTTTAGCTTCCCCCTCTGTAATGCAACCACTATCAACAAGTTCTTGAACTAAGGAATGATCCTTTGTTAGTTTTTTTATTCCATTTTCATTAATACCAAAACAAGCACTATCACCAACATTGGCAATATAAACTATATTTTTAACCTCTAATATAGCTGTTATTGTTGTACCCATACCAGATAAACCTGAACTTTCTTTACTCATACTATATATTTTACTATTAGCATGTAAAATTGCATCTTTTAAAAGATTATCTAATGGTATAACACCGAAATTTTCTTTAACAAAACAAATAATGCTTTCCACAGCTCTTTTACTAGCTACTTCTCCAGCATTATGTCCACCCATTCCATCACCAACTACATATATTGAAAATTCATCTTCTCTAGAATAAGATAAAAAGTCTTCGTTTAATTCTCTAACATTTCCTTTATCTGTTACAAATCCTAACATAAAATTTCCCCCTACAGCTTTAACCCTTTTGACTTAATATAGCTTCTTCTCAATTGACCACAGGCTGCATTTATATCTGAGCCCATCTCTCTTCTTACTGTAGCTTCTACTCCATATGTTTTAAGAGTATTTAAAAATGTTTCTATATCCTTCTTAGTAGATTTTTTAAACTCATTTTCCTTTATTTCATTTACAGGAATTAAATTAACATGACAAAGCATGCCTTTTAATAATCTTCCTAAGCTCTTGGCATCTTCTTTAGTATCGTTAACTCCACTAACTAAAGAATATTCAAAGGTTATTCTTCTTCCTGTTTTCTCAATATAATAATTACAAGCGTCTAAAATTTCACTAATTGAATACTTATTAGCTATTGGCATTATTGTTTTTCTCTTTTCATCTGAAACAGCATGTAATGAAATTGCTAAAGTTACTTGCATTTCCTTATCAGCCATTTCACGAATTTTTGGCACAAGACCACATGTTGATAATGTTATATGTCTCTGCCCTATATTTAACCCATAATCAGCATTGACAAGCTCTAAGAACTTCATAACATTATCATAATTGTCTAAGGGTTCTCCACTTCCCATTAAAACTATATTAGATATTCTCTCACCTAGAAGTTTCTGTCCAATTAAAACTTCTGATAATATTTCTCCTGCAGTTAAATTTCTTACCATTCCTTCTAAGGTAGATGCACAGAATTTACATCCCATTCTACATCCTATTTGTGTGGAAACACAAATAGAATTACCATATTTATATCTCATAATAACACATTCTATTATGTTTCCATCACCTAATCCTAAAAGGATTTTTCTAGTACCATCTTCACTAGATGATAAATAATCTATAACTTCAGGGATACCTATATAAAAATTTTCTGAAAGCTTGCTTATTAGAGCTTTTGAAATATTTTTCATCTCTTCAAAATTAAATACTTCCTTTTTGTATATCCAATCGAAGATTTGCTTTGCTCTAAAAGCACTCTCTCCATTTTCCTTCATCCACTCTTTTAACTCTTCTAATGTAAAATCTAAGATGTTTTTCATACAGTCTCACCTTCCATGTTTATCCTTTTTGCTACTTACTTTCTTTTTTCTTAAGCTTAGCAATAAAGAAACCATCCATGTACTTATTAGGTAATATGGTAACACTTCCGTTATCATTATATACCACATTATCAGCCTTACCTAAAAATACTTTTTCTACTTCGCAGTCTGAATTTCTCTCTACGAACCAATCTATAACTTCTTCATTTTCTTTTTTATTTAAAGTACAAGTAGAGTAAACTAATTCTCCACCTTCTCTTAAATAATTCCAAGCATTTTTTAATATTTCTTTTTGAACCTTAACAACTTCTGTTAAATCATTGTTCTTTTTATTCCATTTTATTTCTGGTTTCTTTCTTATAATTCCAAGTCCTGAGCAAGGTACATCTAATAATATTCTATCAGCCCAGTTAATATACTTAGAATTTATCTTTGTAGCATCTCCTAATTCAACTTCAACATTAGTTAATCCTAATCTATCTATGTTTTCTTTTATTAAAGCTAACTTATGATCATGAATATCAAAAGCTACTACTTTCCCTTTATTCATCATTAACTCACCTATATGAGTTGCTTTGGTTCCTGGTGCACTACATAGATCCATAACTTGTTCATCACCCTTTAAATCAAATAAAGGAGCTACTAGCATAGCACTTTCATCTTGAACTGTTATTAAACCTTCTTGATAAAGTTTATTTTTCTCTATTGCACTACCTTTTTTGATTATGATAGCTTCAGGTGAAAATGCACCTTCCTCTATATCATATCCTTCTTCTTCAAGTCTTTCATAAACTTCATCATAATCAGCCTTACATGTATTAACTCTAACTGTTACATATGGAACTGTATTTAATCCTCTAAGTATTCTTAAAGCATCTTCTTTTCCATATTGCTTTATGAACATTTCTATCATCCATCTATCAAAAGAAAAGTCATAACATAAAGCTTCATTACTTCTTAAGCCAACTTTAAAGTTTTTATTTTCATTTCTTAAATAATTTCTAAGAACTCCATTTACAAACTTAGCTAAATTAGGTGCAGTTTCTTTAGTTAAATTTACAGCCTCATTAACTATTGCATATGGAGGAACTCTATCTAAGAATTTCATTTGATATATAGCACTTCTTAATATGTTTACTACACTCTCATCTATCTTACCAATATCAGCAACAAAACTTGAAAGAATTATATCTATCATTTTTTTGTATTTTATTGTTCCATAAACAACCTCTGTTATTAATCCCTTATCTTTTGGATCTATATTATTAGATGCAAATTGCTTGTTTATTTCTATATTTGAATATGCTCCATTTAATAAGACATTGTCTAATATTTCAACTATTATTTTTCTTGCATTCATATTCTAACCTCTAATCATTTGAATTTCTGTTACTTATAGCTATAAGTCTTACTAATTGTAAAACAGCCATAAGTGTTGCTGCAACATAAGTTAATGCCGCTGCACTTAATACCTTTCTAGCTCCATCTACTTCTTTATCATATAATATTCCTCTTGCCTCTAAAAGTTTTAATGCTCTTGATGAGGCATTAAATTCTACTGGTAATGTTACTAGTTGGAAAAGTACAACTACTGAGAATAATATTATACCAATAGTTACTAAAGTACTATAACTAAGTAATATTCCAATAAAAAACAAAATCCATGATAAGCTTGATGAAAAGTTTACTACAGGTACTATAGCATTTCTAAAAACTAATGCAGAATAAGATTCTTTATCTTGTATAGCGTGCCCAACTTCATGAGCTGCTACGCCTATAGATGCTACAGAAGTACTTCCATAAACATCAGATGATAATCTTAAAACCTTAGCTCTTGAATCATAATGGTCACTTAATTTTCCTGGTACTTGTTGAATTTCTACTTCTTGAAGTCCAGCATCATTTAAAAGAATTCTTGCAACTTGTGCACCAGTATATCCATTTATACTTCTAACTGTGCTATATTTATTAAATGTGCTAGAAACTTTAAATTGTGCCCATGCAGATATTAAAATCGCTGGTATAAGTATTAAATATGTTGGATCAATATAATATGGATAAAACATACCATCACCCTCTTAAATTATTTTAAAACTTTACCTATTTCTATTGTGTTTCCATTTATAAATTGCTCTACAAATAGTTGCTTACTATTTGGGAACTGTAATTTTTCTATAACAAGTATATCTTTTCCTGTTGAAACCTTAATTCCTGTTTTATCTACAGCTATTATAGTTCCTGGTTCTTTATTGCTATCTCCTTTTTCAACTCTAGTTTGATGAACTTTCATTGTAATATCATCATATGAAGTTAAAGCTACAGGCCAAGGATTTAATCCTCTAACTAAATTATGAATATCATATGCTGAAAGAGACCAATCAATTTTAGCTATTTCTTTATTAAGCATTGAAGCATAACATGTTTCTTCTTCATTTTGCTTTTCTGGAGTTATTTCATTATTAAGTATGCCCTTTATAGTTCTAACTAATAACTCTCCTCCTCTTTCCATTAAAATATCATGTAATTCTCCTGCAGTCATATTATCAGTTATTTCTACTTCATCTTTTAAAAGCATATCTCCAGTATCAAGACCTACATCCATAAGCATAGTTGTATTTCCTGTTACCTTTTCTCCTTTGATTATACTCCAGTTTAAAGGTGCTGCTCCTCTAAATTTAGGAAGTAATGACGCATGTAGATTGATACATCCATACTTAGGAATATCTAAAACCTCTTTAGGTAATATCTGCCCAAAAGCTACTACTATTATAAAGTCTGGCTCCATATTTTTTAGTTCTTCTATAGTTTCTGGTTCATTTTTTAATCTTAAAGGTTGATAAACTGGTATGTTGTGTTCTAAAGCAACTTCCTTTACAGGTGACATACCTAATTTTTTTCCTCTTCCTTTTGGTCTATCTGGTTGAGTAAAAACAGCTTCTACTCCAAATTCATTTATTAAGCTCTTTAATGATGGAACAGCAAAATCCGGTGTTCCCATAAATACTATCTTCATGTCATATCCCTCCTTAGTCTTAAAGCTCATGATCTATAAAAAGTACTCCCTCTAAATGATCATATTCATGTTGTATAGCTCTTGCTAAAAATTCTTCTGCATCTAATACAAACTCGTTTCCATTAACATCTAAAGCCTTTATCTTTATTTTATTAGCTCTCTTTACTGGTTTATGTCTACCTGGTAAGCTTAAACATCCCTCTTCATCAGTTTGCTCTCCACTTTTTTCTAATATTTCTGGATTTATGAATACTCTAGACCCAGCTCCATCCATAGCATCAACAACAAAGATTCTCTTTAGTATTCCAACTTGTGGAGCTGCTAATCCAACTCCATTATTTTCATACATAGTTTCTATCATATCTTCTACTAAGATTTTTATTCTATCATTAATGTCATCAACTACTCTACATTTTTTTCTTAATATTTCGTCATCATTAAATCTTAAGTTTCTTATTGCCAAAATAGCTTCCTCCTTACATTAAACTATTAGGATTTATGTCTAAACCAATCTTAATCTCATTATAAACATCTTTGGATAATTCATAAACCCCTTTTTTTATTTTAGAGCATACCTCTAAATCTAATTTTCCCTTAATTAGAATTTGCCATCTATAAACATTTTTTATTTTACTTATGGAACAAGGACATGCTTCGTATATAAATATATTATCATATTCTTTTAAGATATTACGTAAATACATCTCTAATTTTTTTGCAAAAATCTTTACTTTTATTTCTCCCTTTGCACTTAAGTTTATTAAAAACAAATCGTCAAAGGGTGGATATGCCATAAGTTTTCTTACATTTATTTCTCTTTTAAAGAACTCTTCATAATTATTATCCCTTGCGCAGGTCAAAGCATAATGTTCTGGAGAATAACTTTGAATTATTACATCTCCCTTTTTATCACCACGCCCTGCTCTTCCGCTTACCTGAGTTATAAGTTGAAATGTCTTTTCACTAGACTTATAATCTGGTAGGTTTAAAGACATATCAGCAGCCATAACTCCAACTAAGGTTACATCTGGGAAATCAAGCCCCTTAGCTATCATCTGAGTTCCTATTAATATATCTGCTTCTTTACTTTTAAATGAGTTATAAATTTCCTCATGAGAATTTTTCTTTCTTGTTGTATCTACATCCATCCTTAAAACCTTTGCTTCTGGGAAATAATGATGTACTGCTTCCTCTAATTTTTCTGTTCCTACTCCAAAATGTTTAACATAATTACTACCACACTTAGGACAAACTTTAGGCATTCTTGCAGTATTTCCACAATAATGACAAACTAAGTATCCATTATTATGATAAGTCATTGATATGTCACAATTGTTACATTTAAAAACAAATCCACAACTTCTACAAGAAACAAAGGATGAAAATCCTCTTCTATTTAAAAACAAAATTATTTGTTCTTTTTTCTCTAATCTATCTTTTATCTTCAAATATAAATCCCTACTAAACATTGTTTTATTATTTGCCTTTAGCTCTTCTCTCATATCAACAATAGATACATTAGGAAGTTCTCCATTATTAACTCTGTTTTTAAGTTCAATTAATTCATAATTTCCTTTAAGTGCTTTATAAAAACTAACAACACTAGGAGTTGCCGAACCTAAAACAACCTTGCAATTTTTTAGAAGACTTAAATACTCACAAACTTCTATAGTATTATATTTAGGATTCATATCTGATTTATAACTACTTTCATGTTCTTCATCTACTACTATTAGTCCTAAATCATTAAAGGGTAAAAATATGGCGGATCTGGCTCCTATAACAACCTTAACTTGATCATTTTTAACCCTATACCATTCATCATATCTCTCTCCATCTGAAAGCCTACTATGAAAGACCGCTACATCTTTTCCAAATCTTCCTTTAAATCTTTCAATCATTTGAGGAGTTAGAGCTATTTCTGGTACTAATATTAATGAACTCTTTTCAAAAAGGAGCATATAACTAACTAAATTCATATATACTTCTGTTTTTCCACTTCCAGTTACGCCCTTTAATAAAAATATATTTTTATCACTTTCTAAAATTGTATCATATGCTCTTATCTGTTCTTCATTTAAACTCTTAGGCGGATAAGGCTTAAACTCTCTTAAATTTTCCCTTCCAACCCTTACTTCTTCACTAGAAGCACAACCTAATTCTATTAATTTATTTATCATATATGTTGATATATTAAAAATTTTATTCCATTCTGCTTTTGTGAAACCACCACTTTTTTCTTCAATTATCTCTAAAGCTTTTTTTTGTGGCTCACTTAATTCTTCTATATATTTTTTAAATACTATAACTTGTTTTGTTTTTTCCTTATTTCCACTCATTATTTTAGGTGGAATCATAACTCTTATAGCATCTATATACTTACATAAATATTTCTCTCTTAAAAATTTAATAAGCTTTAAAGAATCTTCACTTAATAAGGGTTCATTATCACAAACATTATATATAGATTTATATCTTATACTTTTATTTTCAACATTATCTAATATTTTTAAAACAAAACCTTCAATTTTTTTATTTCCATTTCCAAAAGGAATAAGAACTCTATGTCCAACCTTTATATTATGAACTAAATCTTCTTTAATCTTATATGTAAAAGGCTTATCAATTGTAACAGCTTCACTATTTACAATTACTTCAGCAAATTTCTCCAAAATAATCACCCTTGTTCATATAGAATAAAAAGGCGCAATTAGCGCCCTTTTATAATGTCAAATATATTCTTTGCAACTTCTCTTTTAGACATCTTTTCTAAAGATACCTCTTCACCTGATTTGCTTATTATAGTAACTTTATTCTCATCACTTGCAAAACCTGTTTCTGGCTTACTTATGTCATTTGCAACAATATAATCTAGATTTTTCCTCTCTAGTTTGCCTTTAGCGTTTTCTTTTAAGTTGCTACTTTCTGCTGCAAAGCCTACTAGAATTTGATTTTCTTTCATATCTCCAAGAGTTTTTAGAATATCTCTATCTCTCTCAAAAATTAAATTTAAATCATCACCTGTTTTTTTAATCTTTTCACTGCTATAATTTTTAGCTTTATAATCTGCTACAGCTGCTGACTTAATAACTATATCAGCATCTTCAAATTCATTTTTTATAGCATTAAACATATCTTCATTTGTTTTTACATCAATAACTTTAATTCCATTAGGTTTTCTTAAAGAAGTAGGTCCTGATATAAGAACAACTTCTGCTCCTCTATCTCTAGCTTCCTCTGCTATTGAGTATCCCATTTTACCTGAAGATCTATTTGTTAAAATTCTTACTGGATCTATTGGCACTATAGTAGGTCCTGCAGTAACAACAACCTTCTTACCAACTAAATCATTAGTAGAGTGTAACCTTCTCAATGTTTCTTCTGCAATAATTTCGGTATCTTGAAGTTTACCTTTCCCCTCATCACCACATGCTAATCTTCCACTAGCTGGCTCTATAAATTCATAACCAAGCTCCTTTAGAAGATTTATGTTCCTTTGAACTATAGGATTTTCATACATGTTTGTATTCATTGCAGGGCAAAAAACAACTGGCGCCTTTGTTGCCATTATAGTTGTTGATAACATATCGTCAGCTATGCCATTTGCAACCTTTCCTATAATGTTTGCTGTAGCTGGTACAATAAGCATTAAATCTGCTTTCTTTGCTAGTGATATATGCTGTATTTCCCAAGCCTTTGGTTCAGCAAACATATCTGTTATAACCATGTTTTGACTTAATGATTGAAAAGATAATGGTGTTACAAACTCAGTAGCGGATTTAGTCATTATTACATGTACTTCTACATCTTTTTTTCTTAATCTGCTTATAACGTCTAATGCTTTATAAACAGCTACTCCTCCACTTACTCCTACAACAACACATTTCTTATCTTTCATAGCTCTTATTTCTCCTCAGTGTCTTTGTAATTTACAAATCCTTCATCTATTTCATTTATAGCTATTGTTAATGGCTTATTTGACTCAACATCAACAAAAGTTTCTGCTCCGTCAATTATTTGTCTTGCTCTCTTAGCACTTAATATTACTAAAGAATATCTATCTTCTACCCTTTTTAATAAATCAACGATTGATGGATTAATCATAGAGTTGTTCATGCATTTCGTCCTCCTTTGACTCTAATATGTTTTCTTTTAATCTATCTACTCTACATTTTTCAGCTAATAATATAGCCTCTATTTTCTTTACTGCATCTTCTACATTATCGTTAACTACTGCATAATTGTATTTTGACACATAATTAATTTCTTTATAAGCTGACTTAAATCTAGTCATTAAACTCTCTGGAGTTTCGCTACCTCTTTTTATTATTCTTTGCTTAAGCTCTTCCATTGAAGGAGGTAATATAAATATAAATACTCCGTCAGTAGCTTTTTCCTTAACTTTTAAAGCACCTTGTATATCTATTTCTAATATTACGTCTTTTCCTTCATTAAGCATTTTTTCAACACTTGATTTAGGAGTTCCATAATAATTTCCATAAACTTCAGCATGCTCAAGGAAATCATCCTCTGCTATTCTTTGCTTAAATTCTTCTTTTGTTAAAAAGTGATAATTTACACCATCAACTTCTCCTACTCTAGGACTTCTAGTAGTAGCAGAAACTGATATAAATATATCATCGTGTTTTTCTAATAAGGCTTTACAAATAGTTCCCTTGCCTGCACCTGAAGGACCAGAAATAACTATTAATACACCTCTATTATCCTTATGTATCTTATTCATCATCTTCAACAACTACTTCTTCCTTAGTTGATAATCTGTGAGCCACTGTCTCAGGTTGAACAGCTGAAAGAATTACATGATCTGAATCTGTAATTATTACGGCTCTTGTTCTTCTACCATAAGTTGCATCTATAAGCATACCTCTATCTCTAGCTTCTTGTATGATTCTCTTTATAGGTGCTGATTCAGGACTTACTATTGCTACTAATCTATTAGCTGAAACTATGTTTCCAAAACCAATGTTAATTAACTTTATACTCATTTGCTACCTCCTATTATTCTATGTTTTGAACTTGTTCTCTAATCTTTTCAATAATATTTTTTATATCTATAACCTTATTGGTTATTTCTAAATCTGTTGACTTTGATGCTATTGTATTAGCTTCTCTGTTCATTTCTTGTACTATAAAATCTAACTTTCTACCTATTGGTTCATCTAAAGTTAAAGTTTTTCTTAATTGATTAATATGACTTCTAAGTCTTATTATCTCTTCATCAATCGAAGCTTTGTCAGCAAAAACGGCAACTTCCATAGCTACTCTGTTTTCATCTACTGGAACTTCTCCTAATAAATTCTTAAGTCTATCCTCTAACTTTTGCTTATAGGCATTAACAATAACCTCTGCCTTTTCTTCTATAAAAGCTACTATTTCTTCTATAGAGTTACACTTAACTAATATATCACTAGCTAATTTCTCACCTTCAACCATTCTCATAGAAATCATATTTTCTACAGCCATATTTAATAGTGAGTTTATCTCTTCCCATATAGCTTCTAAATCTTCTGATTTTTCTTCTATAGTTATTACATCTGGGTATCTAGCAACTAATGATAAACTTAAGTCGTCTTGCATATTAGGAAATAAGGACTTTAATTGTTCTAAAGAATTTACATAACTCTTAGCTAAATCTTCATTTAAAACAGCAACTCCTTGATTTTTAGCATAATCTTTATAATTTATAAAGATGTCAACTTTTCCCCTGCTAAGTTTAGAAGAAATAATATTTCTTATTTTTTCTTCTAAAGAAACCATACTTCTTGGCATTCTTATGTTCATGTCTAAATATCTATGGTTTACACTCTTCATTTCTAGAGAAAATATTCTATCTTTTCCCTCTTCACTAGTTGCTCTCCCAAAACCAGTCATACTTTTAACCATAAAGAGAGCCTCCTTGAAAATAATCTAAATATAGATTAATATAAAATCCAAGTAATAACAAGTTATTTTTTACAATTTGTTAACATTTATTTTTATAAAAACTTATTTCTTCTACATAAAAAAGACTTTACTTAAATCTCAAATTATTTTTTATTAAATAACTCTCGATTTTAGAGTAAAGTCTTTAAAGGTACATATTCTAAATAAAATTTATTTTTATTTTAACCTATCATCTGAGTAATTAATGGTAGACAAAGTTTTATTACAAATATAATTGCTAAAACTATCATTACTATTGATAATTCTTTTTTATCTTCTTTGTTTTTAGTAAAGATATTGTGTACTATATTTAATATTACATATGCTAAAACTCCAATTGTTAACCCATCACCTATACTATAAGTTAAAGGCATTAAAGCTATTATTAAGAATGCTGGTACTGCATCGGTAATATCACTAAAATCTATTTTTAGCACACTAGTTAGCATTAAATATCCAACATATATTAAAGCTGGTGCAGTAGCACATGCTGGTACTGCTACAAATATTGGTGAAAAGAACATTGCTACAAAAAATAAAGCTCCTATTGTTATAGCTGTTAATCCTGTTCTACCACCTTCTTCAACTCCAGTAGCACTTTCAACATAAACTGTTACAGTAGATGTTCCAAGTAAAGCGCCTGCCGTAGTTGCTATAGCATCTGTCATTAATGCTCTACCTGCATTAGGAACTCTTCCCTTCTTATCTAACATATTAGCTCTTGAAGCTACTCCTATTAAAGTTCCAACTGTATCAAAAAAATCAACAAATAAAAATGTGAAAACTATAGTTATAAAATTAAATACATGCTGTGGTGAAGTTAAATATGAAAAATTAACTTTACCTGCTATTGGAGCTATTGATTCAAATTTAAATATTCCATTTGGTAAATAGATCCCCATACTAGCTGCTGATTCAGTATTTATTAAAGCATATCCCCAAGCTAAAAGAGTTGAAACTACTATACCAACTAGCATTGAACCTTTAACTTTTTTCTTTTCTAAAATTACTATTATACAAAGTCCAACCATTGCTATTAACATTTTAGGACCAACTTGTCCCATAGCAACCATTGTATCTGGATTTCCAATAACAACTCCAGCTCCATTAAATCCTATGAAAGCTATAAAAAGACCTATCCCTGCTGTAACTGCATATTTTAAATTTATTGGAATTGCATCAACAACAGCCTCTCTTACTTTAAATAATGATAAAAGTATAAATATTATTCCTTCTACAAAAACAGCTGTAAGAGCTACTTCCCAAGAAATTCCCATTCCTATAACTACTGAAAAAGTAAAGAATGCATTTAGTCCCATTCCAGGAGCTAGTCCAAAAGGTAATTTAGCATAAAACCCCATTATTAAACATCCAATAACTGCTGATATACATGTTGCTGTTACTATAGCACCTGCTGGCATTCCTGCTGCGCTTAATATAGATGGATTTACAGCTATTATATAAGCCATTGCTAAGAAACTTGTTGTTCCAGCTAAGAATTCTCTCTTATATTCACTTTTATTATCAGGTAAAACACGTAAATTTCCTTCTTCCCTTAAAGCATGAATTTTATTTTCCATAAAAAACCTCCATATTCGTCTTAAGTTCATAAATATAAAAAAGCTATTTTAAGTTTAGTAAACTTAAAATAGCTTTTATCCAATTATTGAATAATAACTTTAATCAAGTTTACTATTAACATTCCTCATAGAAAATACGAACATTTTTATACAAAATGAACTTTTTATCTGTCTACGAATGTTATTGTACACTATTCTAAGTTATTATTCAACAATTATCGAATATTTTTTCTTATTTTTTCAAAAATATATGTGTTTAGTATCTTTCTTTCTCAAAACTATGTTTAATATATCTATAATCTTTATTAAACCCAAGAAGAGTTAAAAGCTTTATTCTAGCCTTTTGACTTGGCATACTTTCTCCAAATATAACCCCAAGCTCTTTAAGATTTTTTCCACCTCCAAGATATCCATAGCTATCACTTACCCTTCCTTCAAAACATCTTGAAGTAAGTACTATAACTATTCCCTTATCTAAGGCATCTTTTATTGCATCAACCATAGTTGGTGGTACATTTCCTCTTCCTAAAGCTTCTATTATGATTCCATCATATTTTTTCTCTATACAGTGATATATAAAATCTCCATCCATACCTGCAGCACATTTTATTATGGCTACTTTTTTATCAATAACCTCTAAGGGTATAAAATCTTCCTGTGGAACTCTTCTATCAAATATTACCCTATTATTATCAACTATTCCTATTGGACCAAAATTAGGTGTTCTAAAAGCATTTAAAGCCATTGAATTAGCCTTAGTTACCTCTGAAGCACTATTTAACTCCCCATTAAAACAAACTAGAACTCCTCTATTTTTTGCTTCATCTGATGCAGCTGTACATATTGATGCAGCTAAGTTAGCTGGTCCATCATACCCTAACTCTGATCCACTTCTCATAGCTCCAGTAAACACTATTGGTTTACTTGTCTTAGTTGTTAAATTAACAAAATAAGATGTTTCTTCTAAAGTATCTGTTCCGTGAGTTACTACAACTCCATCTATATCTTCTCTCTCTACTAAAGCATTTATAAATTTTGATAGTTCAAGCATTATCTCTGGAGTAATATGTGGACTTGGTAATGAAGAAAAGCTATGTGACTCTATTGTTGCAAAGCTTTCTATTCCTGTTACCATAGCCATTATTTCCTCTCCTGTCAAACTTGGAACTGCAGCCTTTATTCTATCATCAACTTTCATTGATATTGTTCCACCATTAAAAATTACAGCTATTTTCTTCATGAGTACCTCCGAATTTCTTTTTTATTTGACTAAGTATCATTCGTCACAATGCTTATTATAATTAAATTAATAATTCTATTCAATCTTTGCAAAGCTAAACTTATATTAAATACTAATAAGCCCTAATAACTTAATCATTCCCCTAATAATTATAATCTTTTTACAAATTTTATAAAACTAATAAATTAAAGCATATTTTTTAATATAATCTTCTTTTCGTAAAATACATATATTATAAAAATACTTATATATATTTTTTGCGTTCTAAAATTTCATAGAATTATTTCATTATAAAATTTAAAAAACCATATCAAAATAAAATTTGATATGGTCTTTAAATATATTAATCACCTTAGAAAATAATACAGATTAAGTTTCCTTCGCCTTCATTAATAATTCTTTGAAGAGTTTTTTGAATCTTACTTTGAATGTCATCTGGCATCTTATAAAGTTTGCTTCTTAAACCTTCTTGAACTAATGTTTCTAATGACTTACCAAACATGTTGCTTTGCCATAATTTTTCCGGATCACTTTCAAATTGCTCAAGTAATGTTTTAAATACCTCTTGAGTTTCTTTTTCAGTTCCCATTATTGGGCAAATTTCTGTTTGAATATCTGCTTTTATTAAATGTAGACTAGGAGCACTAGCCTTAAGTTTAACAACATATTTTGAACCTTGCTTATCAATATCAGGTTTTTCAAACTTCATTTCTGATAATTGAGGAGCAACTAATCCATAGCCTGTTTCCTTAACACTATTTATTGCTTCAGCTACCTTATCATATTCAGATTTTGCTTTATGCAAATCTTTGATTAAAGCTATTAAATCACTTTCATCATTTAATTCTTCATCACACATTTCACTTATTATTTTATAGAAGATGCCATTTTTAGGAGTCATTTTAACTCTTACAGTTCCATCTCCTAAATTCATCTCATTTATATCAGCTACTCCTAAGAAATCTTCTCCATAAGTACTAAGTAGATCCTTAACGTCTCTAATTTTTGATATGTTTTTACACATGTCTTTAACTATGTCTATAAAATTAGATTTTAACCAATGAGAAGGCTCTAATTTTTCAATCCATCTTGGCATGTCTATATTAATTTCCTTAACTGGAAATTCTTTAAGTACTTTTGTAAACAAATCGTTTATGTCATTTTCATTCATATTGGCTACATCCATTATTTGAACTGGAACTCCATATCTGATTTCTAATTCTTGTTTTAAGTCTAAAGTCTCTTCCGCCCTTGGATCTAATGAATTAAGTACAATTATAAAAGGTTTGTCTATTGATTTTAACTCAGCCACTACTCTTTCTTCAGCCTCTAAGTAATCATCACGATCTATACCAGTTATACTTCCATCTGTTGTAACTACTAATCCTATTGTTGAATGATCTGTTATTACTTTTCTAGTTCCTATCTCAGCTGCATCTTCAAATGGAATTTCATAATCAAACCAAGGAGTATGAACTTTTTTAGATTCTCCCTCATCAAAATAACCATTAGCCCCTTTAACAATGTATCCAACACAATCAACCATTCTAACACTAAACTTAATACCATCATCCAAGGCAATTTCTACTGCCTCATTAGGTACAAATTTAGGCTCTGTTGTATGAATAGTTTTTCCTGATCCACTTTGTGGTAATTCATCCTTTGCTCTTTCCTTTTTATAAGCATTATCAATCTTAGGTATTACCATTAAGTCCATAAATCTTTTTATAAATGTAGATTTACCTGTTCTTACTGGCCCAACAACTCCAACATAAATATCTCCCTGTGTTCTTTCTGCTATATCTTTGTATATATTGAAATCTTCCAAGATACACCCTCCTATAAATATTATTAACACTATATATATATTAGAAACTTTAAAAAAGTATACTGTTTAGCAAAATATATTTTTACTTTAATTGGATATACTTTTTAACTCCTTTATTTAAACTTCAACTTTCTCTTTCTAATATTATGTATTAATATTATTTATTCAAAAAAATCTAAATTAATGCTATTTATTTTAAATATTTTTATTTTTTATATGTAAGACTTAGCATAAATTTATAACTACATAAAAAATATTTTTTAACACTGCCCACTTTTAATTAAAACAAAAAGAGATAGAAAAACTTCTATCTCTTTTAAATCAAATTTTATATTTCTTCTTTTTTCTTATCTCTTTCCATTAAAAGGCTTACAGCATTTTCTGCCTTTGCCCCTTCAAAAAGAACTTTGTATGCTATATCAGTTATAGGCATTGTTACTCCTTCTTTTTCTTTTAACTCATAGAAGGCTTTACAAGCTTTTATTCCTTCAACAACCATTCCTACTTCCTCTATAGCTTCTTCAGCAGTTTTCCCTTGACCTATAAGTATTCCAGCTCTTCTGTTTCTTGAGTGCATACTTGTACAAGTAACTATTAAATCACCCATACCAGTTAATCCAAAGAAAGTTTCAGCTTTTCCACCCATTTTAATTCCTATTCTAGCTATTTCAGCCATTCCTCTAGTCATTAATGCTGCCTTAGAATTGTCTCCATATCCTATACCATCACAAACACCTGCCGCTAAGGCTATAATGTTCTTAACAGCTCCTCCAATTTCAACGCCTATGATATCATCATTAGTATATATTCTAAAGTTTTTATCCATAAATAGGTCTTGAACTTTCTCTGCACATTCCATACATTCTGAGCTTGCAACTAAAGTTGTTGGAATTCCCTTTGAAACTTCTTCTGCATGACTTGGCCCAGATAAAACTACGACTCTATTATTTGGTAATTCTTGATTTATAACTTGAGATAGTCTCAAATTAGTCCCCTCTTCTATTCCTTTAGCAATATTAATAATTATTACATCATCATTAATTTTACCTTTTAAGTTTTTACAAGCTGTTCTTATAACATGAGAAGGTACTGCAAGAACTACATATTCAGCCCCATTTAAAGCTTCATCTAAGTCTTTATAAGCAGTGACATTAGTAGGAATAGTTAAATCTTTTATATATTTGTCATTCTTTCTGTTTACGTTAATGTCATTTATTACATTTTCATCTCTATCCCACAGAGAAACCGTAACACCTTTATTCCCCAATAATATACCTAAAGAAGTTCCAAAACTTCCTGCTCCTAAAAAAGCCACTTTACTCATAAAATTACTCCTTTCTAGCTCTATATTCTATTTCTATTCCAGTTCCATCAAAATCAAAACTTTCTCTTAATTGGTTTTCTAAATATCTACCATATGAGAAATGTAATAAATTAGGGTCATTTACAAAGAACACAAATTTAGGTGGCTTTGTAGCAACCTGAGTAGCATAGTATATTTTTAATCTCTTTAAGGCTACAACTGGTGGCTCTTTCATTAAAACAGCCTTACTTATAACATCATTTAATAATCCAGTTGAAACTCTCTTAGAGTAATTATCATAGCAATATTTAGCTGTTGATAATATTTTATGTACTCTTTGTCCTGTTAAAGCTGATATGAATAAATATTTAGCATATGGCATAAACTTAAGTTTTTGTTGTAAGTCTTTTTGATAATTGCTTAATGTTTTATCATCTTTTTCAATAAGATCCCATTTGTTTACAACAACCATAATTGCTTTATTCATTTCGTGAGCATATCCTATTATTTTTTCATCTTGCTCAGTTATTCCTTGCTCAGCATCTATTACAAGTATAGCTACATCAGCTTTCTCTATAGCAGCATAAGTTCTGATTACACTATATCTTTCTATTTCTTCTTTTACTTTGCTTTTTCTTCTTAATCCAGCAGTATCAACAAGAATGAATTTTCCATCTTCTGTTTCTAGGTAACTATCTATAGAATCTCTTGTTGTTCCTGGAACATTACTTACTATAACTCTCTCTTCACCTAATAATCTATTTATAAGTGATGATTTACCTACATTTGGTTTACCTATCATAGCTATTCTAATATATTCATCATCCTCTTCATCTTCTGAAGGATCATTGAAATATTTAACAACTTCATCTAGCATATCTCCAAGTCCTAATCCTTGAGATGCTGATATAGTTATAGGATCTCCAATTCCTAAATTATAGAACTCATAGCTATTTTCTTCTAAAGCTAATCTATCTATTTTATTAACTACTAAAACAACAGGCTTTTTGCTTTTTCTAAGCATTTGTGCAACTTCTTGGTCAGCAGCAGTAAGTCCTTCCTTACCATCAACAACGAATACTATTACATCAGCCATTTCTATAGCAATTTGCGCTTGTCTTCTCATTTGTTTAACAATTATATCACTACTTTCAGGCTCTATTCCACCTGTATCTATCATTGTGAATTTTCTATTTAACCATTCTGATTCTGCATACACTCTGTCTCTAGTAACTCCTGGTGTATCCTGTACTATTGAAATTCTTTTTCCTGCTAATTTATTGAAAAGAGTCGACTTACCTACGTTCGGTCTTCCAACCATAGCAACTATTGGTTTACTCATTCTTATTCCTCCTCACAGTGTTCGTTTATTAAGTCTATTAGGTCTTCCCCTGTATAGCTACAAACTATAACTTTAACTCCCAATCTTTCCTCAATATCCTTTGCTGTCAAATCATCTAACATTATTCTTTGAGTTATATCTCCTGGCTCGTAACCTTTTCTAAACATGTTATCTGCCATAATTAAGTATTCACTATCAATGTTATCCTTAAGTTGAGCAATAACATCTTGACCAGTTAAAAGTCCTGCAACTGTTATTGTGTGCCCAAAGAAATCATTTAATATAACCTTACACTTAATATCTATATTATTATTTGCTTCTCTTATATCAGTACAAACCTGATCTAATTCTTTAAAGGCAGATGTTCCTGTAATAAGAGTAAATTTACCTTTTCCACTTTTAGTTAACTTGTTCTTTATATCTACTGCCATGGTTTCTCTTAGAAGTCTTATCATTCCAACTCCGTCTTCTATTTGCTCATATCCATTATAGAATTCTTCATTTGGAACTTCCTCATCTGCCATAACATAAAACTCATCTGATAATCTTACAAATGGACTTCCTATTTCTTTCATGTATTTTTCTTGAAGAACTTTTATTCTATCTAATTCTTCTTTAGCTGTTTCTTTATTATATATTTCAAGATCAGCTAATCCTTCTCTAAACTTTGTTATTCCAATTGGTACAGCGGCAACATTTTCTATTGAAGGACGTAATTTATAAAGATCTTCTACAGTTCTAACTAATTCGTCTCCATTGTTTATTCCTGGCATAACAACTATTTGAGCATTTACAGTTATACCAGCTGCCGCTAATTTTTGTAATCTTTCATATACATTCCCTGCAAATCTATTATTAAGAATTTTTTTTCTTAAATCTGGATTTGTTGTATGAACTGATACATTTATAGGACTTATTCTATATTTTATAATTCTATCAATATCTTCATCCTTCATATTTGTTAAAGTAACAAAGTTACCTTGTAAAAATGAAAGTCTTGAATCATCGTCCTTAAAATATAAAGTTTTTCTCATTCCCTTTGGTAATTGATCTATGAAGCAAAATATACATTTATTTGTACAACTTTTAGCTTTGTCTAGGATGGCCTCTTCAAATTCCACTCCTAAATCTTCGCCATATTCCTTTTCTATTTCAAATTCCCAAACCTCTTTGTTTGGTTTTAATATTTCTACCTCAACGTATTCGTCTGCTAATAAAAATCTATAATCAAGTATATCTTCAACTTTAGTACCGTTTATGCTTAATAGTATATCTCCCTTTTCAAAGCCTAATTCCTCACCAATTCCTCCTGGTAAGACTTCAGCAATTCTACTTTTCATATGCTTCACTCCTATTTTAGTACTATCTATGTTATATTACCTTAATTAAATAATGTAGTCAACTGAAATAACTTTATACCTATATATTGTGTTTTGTTTCAATTACTAACTTTTTATTTAACTCTAAATTTAATTATTAACTTTTTCATTAAGCTTTAAACTATGTTATTTAAATATTAAAAAGTAATCCCCTAAAAAATTTTGAGGATTACTTTTAATAACTTTCTATTAATTCTATTATATTAAAAAGATTTTTAAATATATAACTAATTATATAATAAGTGTTATAAATTTAAAGGTGTTATAAAGTATTAACTAGAATTATATATTTATAGGTATAGTTATTACTATTTTAGTTCCTACTCCTAGTTCACTAGTTACATTTATCTCACCATCAAAAAGTCTAACTATATGTTTAACTATGGCAAGACCTAGTCCAGTTCCACCACTTTCTCTACTTCTAGCTTTATCCACTCTATAAAATCTTTCAAATATCCTTGGAAGATCCTCTGCACTTATTCCAATTCCATTATCCTCAATAACTAAAACAAGATTCATGTCACGATTATAACTTTCAACTCTTACCTTTCCACCTTTTTCAGTATATTTAACAGAATTGCTTATAAGATTCAATAACATTTGTTTAAACTTATCCTTATCTCCCATTAGAACACAATTACTATTTGTATCTAAAAATATTTCCACACCTTTTTTCTGTGCTTGATCATTTAATAGCATATAAACTTTATCAATTTGTTCATCAACATTAAACTCTTCTAAAACAGTACTTCTTTTTTGTTCTATTTCATAAAGACATAATATATCCTCTAAAAGTCTTGCTAATCTATCTGATTCTTCATCTATTATGCTTAAAAATTTATTTCTAGTTTCATCATCATCTACATATCTTAATGTTTCTGCAAAACCTTTAATTGATGTAAGTGGGGTCTTAAGTTCATGAGATATATTAGCTACAAATTGACTTCTCATGTTTTCAAGCTTTTTAATATCTGTAATATCTTGTATAACCACAACTGTACCTATTATTTCAGGTTCATTTATTATACTTGCTTTTCTTATTTTTAATATCTTTGGATCATCATTATAATTAACTTCAATTTCCACCCTATCTTTTCCATCACAAAAAGCCTTTATTATCTCTTTGTCAGTTATATAATCCAAAAGTTTATTTCCAATAATTTCTCCACTTATACCAAATATTTTTTTAGCGTAAGGATTTATCATTAAAACATTCATATCCCTGTCAAAAGCTATTACTCCACTACCCATACTTTTTAATATGGCTTCTAAGCCATTTTGTTTATCCTTAAATCTCTCCATGGTTATTTCTAATTGCTCTGCCATATAATTAAAGCTTTTTCCTAGTCTTTGAATTTCATCATCCTTAGAATTAATTTTTACTCTCTTATGGAAATTACCACTTGCAATAGTAGAGGTCAATTGTTCTAATTCCTTTAATGGATTCAATATTATATTAGTTATTTTAACAGTTAAAAGTAAGGCAATTACTAAGGATAATATAACCCCTACTAATAAATAGTTACTATTTATGCTATCTAGTATTTTTGCATTTTCAACAGCTATTGATGTTCTAACAATAGAACCGTCCTTAAGTTTAAGTGCACTATAAATCATGTTTTGGTGAAGATCATTACTATATCGTACACTGCTTCCTAAACCACTTTCTATTGCTTCTATTATTTCTTGTCTCTTAAGATAACTTTCATTATCATTGATTAATTTTTTATGGGTATCAAAAATAACATTTCCATCCTTACTGATATATGTTATTCTTATATTTTTCATATCATTATTTGATTCTATTCTTTCTAATTCACTCTTAATATTTCCATTATCGTTTTCTAACAATAAAGCTATGACCTTATTATATTCATTTAGAACATTCTTTGATTCCTCTAAATATTTATGATTTGATATTACTAAGTACATAGAAGTCATTATTGCTAGAAAAAATGTTATTATTAGTGTTGTGAAAATAATAATCCTTTTTTTCATTTATTAATCCACCTTAATCAATAAATATTGATGAAAATAATCTTCCTGACTTTTCTTGACCCTGTCTATAACTATGCATCTTCACTTCTTTTTCACAATAAGTACAAATTCTAGTAGAAGTTATATTTTCTTTTTTAACAATACCCTTAAGCTGAATTTCTACACATTTCTCAAGATTTAACATTCTTCCATTACATACATCTTTCCCAAATTCTTCACTGAACTTCTCTGCTAAATCTTCACTTACTTCATAACAACATTGTCTCACGTGAGGGCCTATTATTATTTTAATATTTTCACAACCATATTTCTCTTTCATGTATTCACAAGTTTTTCTAGCTATTTTATTGTATGTTCCTTTCCATCCACTATGAATAGCTGCAATTACTTCCTTCTCTTTATCATAAGCTATAACTGGAACACAATCTGCTGTAAACACTCCTATAAGTGTGTTTTTATCCTTAGTAACTATAGCATCACAGTCTCCATCCCCTTTAAATTCTTCTCCAGTTGCATCAATAAAATCACTACTATGTATTTGGTTAACATAAACCACCTTATCTAGTGAAAATATTTCCTTTAAATCCTCTAAATTTTTCTTTCCATCCTCATCTTCTTTTTTATAATTAACATTGTTTAATGCAGTTGAAAATCTAACTTTTATATTTCCATCATTAAAAACTATAAATTCTTTATTATCTATTATTTCTCTCTTCATAACTTTTCACCTCAAAATCAAAATTATAATCTACTTATTTTACCATATTATCATATTTCAACTCTTTGTTAAATTAAATTCAAGTTAAATATTATTTAAGTATATAGATAAATTAAAACAAATAAAAAAGCTATCTTAAAGAGAGTTCTTTAAGATAGCTTAAAATTATTTCATTAAACTTTTTATTTCTTCCATAAAGGTATTAATATCTTTAAATTGTCTATATACAGAAGCAAATCTTACGTATGAAACTTCGTCTATATCCTTAAGTCTCTCCATTATCATTTCACCTATGTAATCAGACTTTATTTCTACCATCATTTTATTACTTATGTTTCGTTCAATATCAGCTGCTATTTCTTCTATTTGAGCCCTAGATACAGGTCTCTTTTGACATGCTTTAATTAATCCGCTTATGATTTTTTCTTTATTGAAACTTTCTCTACTTAAATCCTTTTTTATAACAAGTATTGGTATATCTTCTACCTTTTCATAAGTTGTGTATCTTTTAGAACATCTTAAACATTCTCTTCTTCTTCTAATTGCATTATAATCTTCTGCAGATCTAGAATCCACAACTTTACTTTCTTCATAAGAACAGTAAGGACATCTCATTTTAAAATCCACGCCTTTCTCTAAGTTGTAATAATATTATACCCTCTTTTTTACTTAATTTCTATATATATTTTTGAACATCTAGTATATTTTTCCCTTTTGAATCTATTAGTATAACATCTACTCCAACTTTGTATACATCAGACCATTCTATCTCTATATCCTCTGACTTACTAAAAAAGGATGTTTTTTCTCCAGGTATTATAATAGATAATATTCTATTATCATCACAATCTATCTTAACATCAGCTATTAAGCCTAACTTTTTACCTTCACTTACATCTATCACTTCCATAGCCCTTAAATTATTTAAAGAAAATAAATTTTCTTCCATATTTAAACTCCTCCTAAACATATAATTCTTATATTTAATTTATATGTTTAATTTTTATATTTATTAATTAGAAGAAGTAAAAAATACTAAATAACATAAGATTTTTAATTTCTCCATAAAAAATAGAGCTCAAAAGAGCTCTATACATACTTCCCCATATGCTTTAATGCTATTTTTTCCAACCTTGAAACTTGTGCTTGAGATATACCAATTTCATCAGCTACCTCCATTTGAGTTCTTCCATTAAAGAATCTTAAATTCAATATAAGTTTTTCTCTATCGTTTAATTTCTTCATAGCTTCCTTTATTGCTATATTTTCAAGCCAACTATCATCTTGATTTTTTGAATCACTTATCTGATCCATTACATATATTGCATCTCCACCATCATGATAAATAGGCTCAAATAAAGAAACTGGATCTTGAATTGCATCTAGGGCAAAAACAACATCTTCTCTTGGAATTTTAAGCTCTTTTGCTATTTGAGATACAGTAGGTTCCTTATTATTTTCATTTACTAGCTTATCTCTTACAAGTAAAGCCTTATAAGCTATATCTCTTAAAGATCTACTTACTCTTATAGTGTTATTATCCCTTAAATATCTTCTTATTTCTCCTATTATCATTGGCACAGCATAAGTTGAAAATTTAACATTTTGTGATAAATCAAAGTTATCTATAGATTTCATAAGTCCTATACAACCAACTTGAAATAAATCATCTACATTTTCGCCTCTATTATTAAACCTTTGGATTACACTAAGCACTAATCTCAGATTCCCCTTAATAAATTTCTCTCTAGCACTTGTATCTCCATTTTGCATTTGTAGCAATAATTCTTTCATTTCTTTTTCTTTTAAAACTGGTAATTTAGCTGTATTGACTCCACATATCTCTACTTTATTTATCATCATAATTGAAATCAACCCCTTCGAAGTAATTCCCTTCCGCATTTTAATTATTACCTGTAGAGGTTAATTTTATACTCTTAAATCATTTTGTTAATTTCTTTCTTTAATCTTTTTATAATTTTCTTTTCTAATCTTGAAATATAAGATTGGGATATTCCCAGCATATCAGCCACTTCTTTTTGAGTTTTTTCTTTATATCCACATAGTCCAAATCTTAATTCAACAATTTCTTTTTCTCTATTTGAAAGATTCTTCATTGCAGTAAATAATAATTCTTTATCAACTTCATCCTCTATTAGATTATAAACAATATCATCATCTGTACCAAGTATATCTGAAAGTAAAAGTTCATTTCCATCCCAATCTATATTTAATGGTTCATAAAATGATATTTCTGCTTTAACCTTGCTATTTCTCCTTAAGTACATAAGAATTTCATTTTCTATGCATCTTGATGCATAAGTTGCAAGCTTTATCTTTTTTTCTGGATTAAATGTATTTACTGCCTTTATAAGTCCAATTGTTCCTACAGAAATTAAATCCTCAACACCTACACCAGTATTCTCAAACTTTCTAGCTATATATACAACTAGTCTTAAATTTCTTTCAATAAGAATACTTCTAATAGCTTCATCATTTTCCCCTAATTTGTTAACTAATTCTTCTTCCTCTTCTTTACTAAGAGGTGCTGGAAGAACATCATTTCCCCCAACATAATAAATCGGTTCTACCATAATATCTAATTTAGTAAATAACTTATTAAGCAAAAGTCTTATATTTAACATAACCTAATCACCCCTATATAATTCCTCTAGACAATAAAGCTTCATATTCTCCCTCTTTACTTAATTTATTATCACAAAAACATAAGATTGCATCTCTTGTCATTGTCTCCCCATTAACATTACAAAGCTTTATATTGTCAATCTTAATCCCTTTCATATATCCTGAATTTCCATCAACTACTTTATATGGTATCCTAAATTGATCTTTTTCCTTAATGTTTACCCCTCTAAACTTTTCTCTTTCTGCTATTATCACAGGCAATGCAGTTGCAGGTTCTACAAGTCCATTTCCTGTATCTAAAAAAGCTTTAATATTAACAACTTCTGAATCAATACATACATCTAAATCATATATAAAGTTATTTATAATAGCTCTATTTTTAAAATAATTCATAACTCCACTAACAAGTATGTAACTTATAATTAGTGAGAATATTATAGATTTAGTTGAATAATCATTTATTATAAAAGATTCTGAAATATTATACTGATTTTCAACTAAAGCAAACATAAAGCAAGTACCGCAAAAAGAAAAAGTTATCACTAAAAAAGTTATATATCTTTTTATTATTGTCTTTAACTCTCTTCTTTCTGATATTATAGTAATCATTCCAAAAGAAAAAAGTAGTTTTAAAGGCAATGATGTGAGTATATTTAATCCTGGAACAAAAACAAACAAGGTATATATTGCTCCTAAGAAAGCTGCTAGCACTATTCTTTTGTAAATTATTCTTTCTTTTAAGGTCTGTAAAGTTAAATAAAGTAGAAAAAAATTAATTAAAAAATTTTCTAATATGACAATGTCAATATATACAGTCATAAATCAACTCACTCCCTATTTATAATTATAAAACTTCTTGTTCTAAAATTTTGTCATTATATATTCCATATGCATATTTTCTATTTTTCTTTTTCTACATTCTTCTACATTTTTCTATCAAATAAAAATTTTTTAATATTATAATTATCTTCTATTTGTCTATTCTTGTAATGAAAATGTATTCATTAAACATAAGTTCATAGTTTATTAAACTACAAATCATAAAATTCAATATTTTTTTTCATATTCTATGTCTTCTATGCTAAAATATTGAAAATAAGTTGAAAATCTTTTTATTTCTACATGAATTTTATTATAAACATACAAAAATCTTTCTAATTAAAGTAAAAATAAAAGCACTTATAGTAATTTATTACTATAAGTGCTTTTGTATTTAAAAATACTATCTTCTACCTCTTCTTAAAAACATAGGTATTTCTAAATCATCATTATATCTATCTTCTTGTTGTGATTGTGAAGATGCAGCAACTTCTTGCTCTGCTACTTTTTCTTCAACTTTTTCAACTACACCTTCTCTTTGAGTTTGAGCCTCTCTGTTTGTTACTCCTTGAGCTCCCATTCCCATTCTTTGACGCTCTTTTTCAAATCCAGTAGCTATAACTGTTATTCTTATTTCATCTTTTAATGTTTCATCAATAACAGTACCAAATATTATGTTAGCATCTGGGTCTGCAGCTTCTTGAACTATTTCTGCAGCTTCATTTATTTCTAATAATCCTAATTCAGAATCTCCTGTTACGTTTAATAAGACTCCAGTAGCACCAACTATTGATGTTTCTAATAATGGAGATGATATTGCTTCTCTTGCAGCATCTTGTGCTCTTGTTTCTCCTTTACCATATCCAACACCCATATGTGCTAAACCTTTATCTAACATAACAGCTCTAACGTCTGCAAAGTCTAAGTTTATTAATCCTGGATTAGTTATAAGATCTGATATACCTTGTACACCTTGTCTTAAAACATCATCAGCTTTCTTAAATGATTCTAATAAAGTTGTTTTCTTATCTACCATTGATAAAAGTCTTTCATTAGGTATTGTAACTAATGTATCAACTTTTTCTTTTAAATTTGCTATACCCATTTCAGCATGAGTCATTCTTCTTCTACCTTCAAATGGGAATGGTTTAGTAACTATACCTACTGTTAATATTCCCATTGATTTAGCTATTTCAGCTACTACTGGTGCAGCTCCAGTACCAGTACCACCGCCCATACCAGCAGTTATAAATACCATATCAGCTCCTGATATAGCCTCTGTTATTTCATCTCTACTTTCCTCAGCAGCTTTTTTTCCTATTTCAGGATTTGCCCCTGCACCTAGTCCTTTTGTAAGTTTATCACCTATTTGAATTTTATTTTGGGCATGAGATAATGTTAAGGCTTGTTTATCTGTATTTATAGCAATAAATTCAACATCTCTTAATCCTTCTTGAATCATTCTATTAACAGCGTTTCCGCCTCCGCCTCCACATCCAATTACCTTAATATTAGTAAATGATTGTATATCTACATCAAAATCTAACAAACTAATTCCTCCTTTAAAAAAGCTCCTCTAAGAACGCCATTATTTTGGAAAGCCCTCTCTTCTTTACACTTTTATTTTCACTTTTATTTTCTTTATCCACTGTTACTTTTCTACCTGAAAGTAACTCTTCATCACATATTAATTTTAACCTATCATATACCTCTTTAACAATACTAATTGCATTAATTATTGAAGAATTGTCAAATAAAAATTGCTTTTTAGTGAAAATTCTTACATTCTTATCAGTTGTATACTCTATTCTTTCCTTAATATGTTCATAATAGCTAATACCATCACCAGTTAATATTATCATATCTGTAGTATTTAGAATATCCCTTTCCATCAATTTACTATTAACTAATTCTACTATTTCACTTAATCTTGCATCTATAATATCATGAATTAAATAGGTATCTAATATGTGTTCCTCAAAGGAAATATTATTATAATCCTTTCTAATACTATAATATTTTGAAGAATATTGCAATTTTAATCTCTCTGCTTCCTCTTCTGATATAGATAAGCATATAGCTAAATCTTTGCTTATATTTCTTCCTCCTAATGGTATATAATCTATATCCTTTAGGGTATTCCCTTTGTAACTATATATTTGTGTTTCCTCTGCCCCTACATCTATAATTACAACATTTGAAGTTTCTGTTTTTTTACTTAAAAAAATATTTTTAAATCCAAACCCCAATGAAACTGTTCCTAAAACCTCATATCCAGCTTCTAAAATAATTTTATTTAAAGTACTAATTTTAGATTTAGGAGCAACAATTAAATCTTCATCTATTTCTATTCTTTCGGCTTTAATTCCAATAGGATTCTGAACAAATCCAAATTCCTCAGTATAGAATGAATTTATTGTACTATCAGCTACACATTCTTCATCTGAAAGTTTTAATGTTCTTCCTTCTATATAAGCTTCTTCTATATTTTCTTTAAAAACTAATGAATCATCATTATCTGTATAAGAATATCCCTTATTTTCTACCATTCTACAATCATTATTTTTCAATGATAAGTAAACACCTTGAATATTATGTCCACTTTTTTCTTTTAGTTCTTTTAGACATTCTTTAATGGTTTTTACAACAGACTCTTCATCTATTATTTTCCCTTTAGATACACCTTGCAAATCTTTTACTACAAAATCTAATACTTCGAATTCTCCATTTTCATTTTCACCTGATATCGCCGCACAAATATTTCTGTTTCCAATATCTAGACCCACTATGTTTTTAGACATTTTTTCTATGTGTACCTCCCTATCTAAAAATTGTGATAATATATATATTCTCTTAAAAATTCAAATTCCCTCTATATTTAATACATCAATAATCGACTTAGAATCTCCCTATCTATAGCAGAATTCATTGCAGTTTCTTGTGTTATCACACCTTCTCTATAAAGATTAGCAAGTTCCATGTCCATTGTTCTCATTCCATATTTACTTCCTGTTTGTATGGATGATTCTATTTGATGAGTTTTTCCTTCTCTTATTAAATTTTTTATAGCTGGTGTAGCAACCATTATTTCTAATGCCGCGGTTCTATCTCCATCAACTGTTTCTACTAATTGCTGTGATATAATTGTTTGTAAAACAGAAGCTAACTGTATTTTTATTTGCTCCTGTTGATGTGGTGGAAAAACATCTACTATTCTATCTATAGTTTTAGCTGCTCCTATAGTGTGAAGAGTTGAAAATACTAAATGACCAGTCTCCGCTGCCGTTATAGCCGTTGAAATAGTCTCTAAATCTCTCATTTCTCCAATTAAAATAACATCAGGATCTTCTCTAAGAGCTGCTTTCAAGGCTCTTTCATAACTTAAAGTGTCCTTACCTATTTCTCTCTGGTTTACAATAGATTTATTATGTTTATGAAGAAACTCTATAGGATCTTCTATTGTTATTATATGAGACTCTCTATTACTATTTATTTCATTTATTAAAGCAGCTAAAGTTGTACTTTTACCACTTCCAGTAGGTCCTGTAACTAATACAAGGCCTCTTTTAAGATTACATATCTCCTTTAAAGTATCAGGATATCCTAAGCTATCTAGAGTTGGCATATCTAAAGATATAACTCTTATAGCTAAAGCTGTACTATTTCTTTGTTTATATATATTAACTCTAAATCTACCTTTACCATGTATTGAATATGATGTATCGTATTCTCCAATAGCATCATACTTTTCATATGCATCTTGCAATATCTCTCTAGCATATGCTTCAGTATCTTCAGGGCGTAATATTTCATGTTCTAACCTTACTAATTTTCCATTAACTTTTATTATAGGAGAAATACCTACTGTTAAATGCAAATCAGATGCTCCTTCTTTAACTGTTAACTCTAAAAGTTCTGCTAAACTTTGCATAAATCTCCTCCTAAACTTAATTCTTAATAAATAATTTGTTCACTTCATAAAGAAATGAACAAATTATTTATAGAATAATTCACCTTTTTTATCGTATAATAAATATTATAAACCATATGATATATCAATTCCATAATTTTATAAAACTTATTTTTTTTTATATAATTTATTAAGTATCATTTAATATTTGAATTCTTTATTTAATTTTTTCAATGCTTTTTTTTCTATTCTAGATACATATGATCTTGATATACCAAGAATTCCTGCTATTTCCCTCTGTGTTTTTATATCACCATCCAAAAGGCCATACCTCATTTGAATTATTTCTTTTTCTCTAGTACTTAAAACATCTGAAATTTTTTTATAAAGCTCCTTAACCTGTAATGAATTTTCAACTGTCTCTAAAACCGAATCAGAATCACTACTTAAAATATCTATCAGACAAATTTCATTACACTTAATATGTTGTATGTAATTTAATTTAGTTCTTTCCTATTTATATATAATATAAAAAGCAAACTATAAATTATTATAGTTTGCTTTAATTTTCAAAATATTTAATTTTATTATCTGTTATCAATCCACTTTTAATTGATTTCTGTAATATACCATTTTTATCTACTTTCCCAAAATTAAATATTCCACTTGTACCAGAGAATACATATCCCTCACTTTTATTACTTTTATTTATTAAAGTAACATAATCCAAATTCCTTTTCTTTACGTCATTGTAAAAAAACTCAACTAATATTTCATCACTAATATTTTCATCATAATAAGCTATTCCATATTCACCTATTTTCTCACTTCCTGATCCATTCATCTCATCATTAACTGTAATATTAAAACTTTTACTATTTTTGGTTTCAGACTTCCATTTATCTACAGCTTCATCTCTAGTCTTTAAAATAAATTCTTTTCTTGTTAAGTACTTTTCCTGTTGTTCTTTACTTAATTCATTCCAATAATCTTCTGTTATCTCTATAGCAGCCGTCCTTTCATTTGGTGTCATTTCTTCATAAGTTTTACTAGATTCTAATACTTGCATATGTTTATCTTTTACCTTTCCTTCTGAAATTTGCTTAGATACTTTATTTTCTATTTTTTTAGATTTGTATCCATACTCCCAATATATACTTGATATAAGTATAATACTAAAAAATATAATTAATCCTTTTTTCATACCTTCACTCCTAAAAATATATATTAACATTATATAACATTTATGTTAATGGATAAAGTTCTTATTTTTCATGAATATAATTTATAAATTTGAGTATATTAATAACTGGGTTATAGTTAAATTATTAAAGCGTTGATAAAGGTGTTTAAAATCACTTACGTTTTTATACTTATTTAAACTAAAAAAGAGAGATAGGCATATAAATATATATACCTATCTCTCTTCTTAATTGTCTAATAGTTAAAGTAGAATATACCTTAATTATATAGACTTTATATTTATTCTATCAATAAAATTTATATTTATTAACATAAAAGAAATAATTATTTTATACTTCTTCTACATATTTAGAACTTACATATCCTCTTTTCTTTCCGTGATTTGTATTGTACTCTATGTAATACCATCCTTCTACCTGTTCTAATATACTCATATTTTCATTAGGATCTAAGCTCCCTATATTATCGTAATTAGTTCCTGGACCTTTTCTTACAGTTAAAGATGTTCTAACATTTATAACTTTTCCCTTTCTATAAAATCTTTCTTTTTGTTCCCCTTCATATCTAACATAACCGCCACTTGGATTACCATCAGCACGATAAAAAGTTATACGTAACCATCCATTAGTTCTATACATTGGTGAAGCTTTGTAATTAGGTAATAATATTTCATCTGGTTCTTTTTTATTTACATCATCACTATTCCACCACACATAAGTATCACCATTATCGTTATGATATCCAAAGTGATAATCGAATGATATTCTATTATAGTTTTCAATATCTATATAAGCATGATACATTTTTTCACTACCTGGATATACTATCTCTATAAATTTAAGTGAAGGATATATTCCTAATACAAAAATCCTGTCTAAACTATCTATATATCTATTAGGAATTGGTTCACAATTTTTATTTAAAACTGATATTCTTCCCTCTCCAACTATAGTTGCATTTGTTCTTGTTTCTGAACTCTCATAAAATCCATCTAATGATACTGAAGATTGAGTTTGACTTGGAATATTATCTGTTTTAATATCTTTGTTACAAATTCCCTCAGCAATTAATTCACCTATTAAGTTAGCTCCTTTAGCTTTATATATAGATACATCAGTTGTCGCTTCACAGAAACAAACTTCTATAATTACTGCAGGCATTGATGTTTTTCTTAATTCATATAATTTAGGATTTGTTTTTACCCCTCTATTTCTTAAACCTGTACCATTAGCAATTGAATTAACTATTCTTCTAGCATATACTTCAGCCTGTCCGCCAGCTCCACAAATCCATGTCCCAGTTCCTAATGCTCCATTATAACTATCATAAGCTTTATCAAAGTGGATTGAGATAAATAAATCTGCTCCCCACTCCTCCGCTTTATTAACTCCATATCTTAAGTCTGTATTAACATCACAATTACCTGGTGTTACATCAAGAACTTCATGTCCTTCTTTTCTTAAATTTAAAATTACAGAATCTTTTACCTTTCTATCTTCTATAGTTTCATCTATTAATGCACTTGCTCCTTTAGCTTGAAAATTATGTCCACCTCTTACTGCTATTTTCATATTAAATCAATCCTTTCTTTTAAAAATTTGTTATTATTAGCTCTCCGTATTCTTTTCTAGCACTTGCTTGATTAGATACAGAGTACATTACTTTTACTTCTTTTATATTAAAATCTTTGTACCATTCTCTTACTTTTGGATGGTCATTTATAGTTACTAAGAATTTTCCTTTTATATTTTTTAATTTATCTCTTAACAGTAAATGCTCTTTTTCACCAAACTCTGTTCCATACCCTGCTGTTTCAAAATATGGTGGATCACAAAAGAAGAAACTTCCTTCTCTATCGTATTTATCTATTATTTTTTCAAAGCTTAAATTTTCCACATAAGTATTTCTTAATCTATCTTTTATTTCACTTAAAACACCTTTGTAAAAAATTTGTGGTGCTGGTTTTTTAGAAGTTGCATATCCATAATGTGTTCCTTTACCTGCAAAACTTTGAGAAATTAGATATAAAAATCTAACAGCTCTTTGTATTTCTGTTAAATGCTCTAAAGTAACATTTTTATATTCTTCAAATATATCTCTTCCTGAAAATTCATATTCTAACATTCTTTCAACTTCAGGAGCATGATATTTTATCATCTTAAATAAATTAATAAGCTCTTTATCTACATCATTAATCACCTCAACCTTTGAAGGAGTTTTGCCAAAGAATACCCAACCTGCTCCAAAAAATAATTCTACGTAACAAGTGTGTTCTGGAATATTTTCTATTATTGTTTTTCTTAATTTACTTTTTCCTCCCATTCTTGTTATTGGTGGTTTCATCATTTTACTGTTTTTATCCTTAGTCATTTTTGTCATTCCTTTACTGTTAATTTTTATAAACTACTTATTTTTTAAATTTTCTATAATGTCTTTTTCAGATATATTTTCATATTTCATTAATTTAATAGAACATCTATCAGCTATTTCTTTAAATTTATCTCTTTCGCTCTCAACAACTTCTAATTGTTTTCTTAAATACTCATTTTCTTGTTTTAAAGCTTTAATATAATCTTCTCTATTTTCCATAATAGAAACCCTCCTTATTCTTATAATTAAAGGCAATAAAAAAGACTATCTCTAGTCCTATCTATTGCCTTATATACTATTTAATTTCTTCTTTATCCTTTTTACTTACTCCATCTAAGCCTGGTGTAGTTGGATTGTTAAGTACCCCTAAGGCTACTCCTACTCCACATAAGGCATTAACTATATACATAACCTTATCTCCATCTACATTAAATCCTAGATTAGCAACTATCATTACAACAGCACTTGCTATCGCTACTATAGTTCCTGTATTCTTTAATCTTTCTAATATTTCTTTTGCTTTCATATTATTACATCCTTTCTATTTAAAAATATGATTTTGTATTGCATAAAAAAAGAAGCCTACTATAGAGCCTCCAAACATTGTTATAAATATCTTTAATATCATTATTAAGGTATCTATACTTTTTATTAAGTTGGTTATTTGAACTTCTTTTTTAGCGTCACTTTGTTCAAGTTTATCTAATCTATCAGCATGATTATTTAATCTTTTATCATGTGTTTTTAATTTATCTTCCACTAATTCTTCATGCATAGTTCTATCCTTTCCATTATGTTAAAATCGGTTCTAAATCTATATTATTTACAACTGGTGTATAAACTAATTTTTTAGTTTCTAAATCTACAGAATAGTTATAACTATTAAAAAATATATCCATATTACGTGGATATATTGCTCTTAGACAATAACTTTCTTTATCTTCCCTATCAGATTTAAAATAATTAAAGTCTTGTATTCCTCCAGCTATTTCAATTATTTTACCTGTATTTTTGCTATAGAATACAGTCATGTTTTCTTCATGCCTTTTATCATCTATAGCTTTTCTTTCCATTTCTTCTTTGCTAAACATATCTTTTCTCCTTTCTATGCTGTTACATGAAGTGTTGCAACTACTTGTAGTCCTTCTACTCCAAATGTATCTGCATGACGTATACATCCCCTACAAGCTATTTGAGCGTATGTATGTCCATTGGCTCTATATACTTTCCCAGTAGATACTGTTATATTTTCAAGATTAAATACTTTTCCAGTATATTTATACCACCCTTTTAAAGATGCTGTAATTTCTATATACTGAGGATCAACATAATCAAATCTAGCTGGTAATTGTACATCTCTATAAATATAATTATTACTTCCATCTGTATTTATAGAAACTGCCTCATTCCAGCTTAATGCTCTATATGGATATTCCATTCCTGGAGCGTACCACATATTACCCTTTTCTCCCATTTGGTTGTAAGCTCCACTCTTAAACTGACATCTTAACTTTTCATAATCTACTGTAATAGTATTTCCACATATACTATTACCAGGAGAAGTATATCCAGTTGCCATGGTTCCTTTTTCTACTTTTACATTATCAAAGGCTCCCCATGCGTATTTATCACATCTAATACCAAATCGTATAAATGCTCTACCAGCTCCATGTCCAGATGGTGCTGTCCAAGTGCTAGAAACTCTATGCCAGTTGTAACCAAAATCTTGACTTTCCCAAATCCTAGAGTAATTCCCCCAATATTCTACGAAAGAACTTCCAGTTATCTTTCCTCCAACGCTTGCATATCTACAATCTACACTTATTGTATAAGTTTGTCCTTCTTCAAACATAAAGCTTAAAGTCGTCATTGCGTATGCATCTCCACCATTTGTATCTATAAAGAAAAAATTTCCTCCATCTTGTGGAATTATTTCATTAACTTTACCAGAAACATAAGCATTATTACATTGATTTGATTTCCATTTAACTATATTTGTATCATTACTTTCAAATCCACCATTAGTACATAAATTCTCATTTCCACTTTGCTGAATATCTAATATAAAATTATTTGTACTTTGCTTAAACTCGGTAAATTCTTGTTTTGTAGCTGCGTTTTGAACTTGGCCATTAAGTGTATTTATTCTACTTTCTGTACTAGATACTCTATTAGTTATTCCATTTAGATTAGCTTCTAAAGAAACAACTTTACTACTAACATTATTTACTTCTTGCTTACTAGCCTTGCCATTCAGATTAGTTTCTAAAGTGTGTGTTTTACTTTCTGTAGCACTTACTCTCTGTGTAATTCCATCTAAATTAGCTTTTATAGTTGCAACTCTATTATTAACTTCTGTTACCTCTTGCTTAGATGCTTTTCCATTTAATGTAGTTTCTATAGAGTGTGTTTTAGAGTTAATAGAGTTAATTTGAGTTGTTACACTATCTCTAAGCTGAGTTACACTAGAAGATACATCACTTATTTTAGAATCTACTATTTTTATATTATCTACTATAAAATTAGTAGTATCTTCAGGGGCTTCAGTATAATCAGTTGCAAGTTCTCCTAATTCTATTTTTACATTTCTAACTACTGGAATATTACCAGTATCATATATTCCATAAAAAGCTAACCAGCTTTCATTTAAAGAGTTATCTGCTAATCCAGGAACTACAGTAACAGAATATCGTTTATATTCTGTAGTAACATATACTGTTTTATTAAATGAGTATTTTGAACCACTTCCATTTTGACAGTATACTTGTATAGAATTATTTTTAGAAATGTTTTTAGATTTTAAATCAAAACTAATAGTATATTTAACTAATCCATATTTATCTATTATAGGAGCTATATCAGCAAACTGAATAAATTCTCTATTACTAGATTCACCAGCAGTTTTTTTGGAATTTAACAGTAAATTTCTTCCTCCTATTTTTATTTCCGATATACTTTTATCGACATCACTTTGGCTAACTTTAGTATTGATTCTATCTGATAAAATGTTAAGATTACTTTCTACATTATGAACTTTAGAATTAACTGTAGTTATCTCTGCATTAGTATAGCTCTTAGCACTATTAAGAGCTTCATTAGCTTTACTAACTGCAATACTATCCGCATGACTATTAGCACTACTTATAGCTTCTTGTTTAGCTGTATTAGCTTTATTAGTTGCTATATCTGTAGCAAAGTTTTTAGCTGCATCTAAATTAGAATTTATTTTACTTGTTAAATCTCTATTTATATTACTTACATTAGTTGTAATGCTTTGTGTAGTAGAGTTTAAATCTCTTACTCCAGCTTCAATGCTATTAGTTTTTTGAGTAAGATTACTTTCTACTGTGCTTATTTTATCTGTTACTGTTTTAATATTATCTATAATTAATTGATCTGTGTCCTCTGGTGCTGGTGTCCAATCACCAATTTTATTACCAATTACTAATTTAGGTATTGTAAAATCGAAATTAGTACCCTCACTAGCACCATCAGTATAAAAATAAAACAATCCTATATTATCAATTTCTTTGTTTATATCTGTAGTAAAAGTGAACTTTAAACTTATCCATTTACCCCAATTTGACTTATCATTACAATTTACTATCTTTGAATTGAAATCAAAATCTTGTTTACTACCATCTTTATAATAAACTCTAGTATATCCATGCATATTTGATGAATTACTATTTGTATACTTGTTTATTATGTAATTAAATAAAAAAGTAAAAGTTACTCCTTTACCACCATTTATTTTTATAGGCTTTTTTATATTAAATCCAAAATTATTTCCTTGATTAGGTCTATTAACAACTATATTATATGTTGGAATATTCATATAAGGATTATTCCATTTGCCCATAGCACATCCATGAGAACCTAAATAACTTTCAGGAAATAAATTTCTATCACCGAATTTAACATCTTCAATACTCTTGTCAATATCACTTTGACCAACCTTCAGCTCTATTTTTTCTTTTAAAACATTTATTTCTGCTGTTGCTTTGTTTAAATGAGTATTAACAGTAGTAATTTCTGTATTTGTGTAAGCTTTAGCACTATTTAATGCATTGTTGGCTTTATTAGTTGCATCTGTACTTGCCGTATTAATAGCATCTTGTTTGGCTTTCTCAGCTTTAGCTATAGCTATATTTAAATTCTCTTGTGCTTGTTGTATTCTTTTTCTTTCCTCTTCGGTAATCTTTCCATCTGCATTTGCTATTGCTTCAGTTTTTGCTAGATCTGATTTAGCTTTTGCTACATCATCAGAATATTTTTTTAAATCTTCTAATGATAATGAAAATCCAGTTGCTTTATTTCCAACTTCTATTTTTAACTTCAGTTCTTCTAAATCATTTAAAGTAATATTTTTTTCGTTTTTAAATTTAGCTACTACTGCAATATATTTAATTTTAGAATTATGTTTATATACCCCAGTATTTAACCAATCTATAAATCCAGCAACTATTCCTAGATATTTTTTATTTGAATCAAATAATGCAATACAACAACTAAAAATATCGTTATTATAAGAAATACAAAAAATATCATTTACTTCTATTAATTCTTTTACTCTTATTCTATTATTCATAGAATATTTTAATTGAGTATAAGTACTTCCTGCTATTACCCCTTGATTAACTGAACCAATCTCCCAGTTTTCAGATAAATTTGAAACTAAATTTTCTCCACCAATTTGAATGTTGTTTATAGCATTAGTAGTATTACTATTAGCTGTGTTTATAGCTTCTTCTTTAGCTCTATTAATATTATTATTTATACTTTGTGTACTTTGAGTAAAAGTTTGTGAATCTACTTTAAACTTTAATGCATTATCTAAAGCGGTTAAGGAAGCTTTTTGACTAGATAATTCTTTACTATGTTCTGTAATAGTATTTTTTTGTGTAGATAGTTCTACATCTAAAGTTCTATCACCTACAGTAACCTTAGTCCCCTTAATAGTTTCAGTACCATTATTGTTTACTTCTCTAATAACACTATTTATATCTAGCTTATTACCACGTATATTAGCATTATCAGCTACTTTATTATTATCTATAGCTCCATCTGTAATACCAGCGTTGTGTACTCCATTACCATCTAACATTATAGTTTGGCCATCTTTAGCTCTAACTAATAATCCATACTCTGTAGTACCATCTGATTTTCTATATTCTCCTAAAATAACTCTATTAACATTATTTCTATTTATAAGGATTTGATTACCTACAATTTCTATAGTTCCATCTGCACTAACAATTTTATGTTTACTGGTAATAAATTCTCCAGCTTCTAATTTATTTACAGATAATGAGCTTATTTGAGCTGAACCAATAGCACCTTCTGCAATTATTCCACTTCCTGCAACTATAGAATTAGCTTTAAAATTTTCTGCTGTTAAGTTTCCAGCAAGAGCATTTTCTAAAACTGCAGTTTTATTTTCTAATATCCCAACTTTAGCAACTGCTGCATTTAAATCTGCTATATCTGCTTTACCAACTTTTAATTGTTGAATTATAGCATGAATTGCATTAAGTTCTGCTATAGATGCTTTAGTTGCTTCTAAAGTTCCTATTTTTGCTATTACTGCATTAAGATTTTGTATATCAGCTTTATTAACGTGTAAATTTTCTATTTCTGCTAATATAGCTTTTAATTTAGCAACTTTTATTACATTCGCTTCAAAATCTTCTATCTGCTTAGTAGTAATAGAATCTATTGTACTTCCATTGATGGTACCATTGTCTGTAGTAATGTTAGAAACTGTATCTGAAGTTTCTTGATTTTCTTGTTGAATATCCTCAAACTTTAGAGTTGCATTAGCAAGTTCAACACTATCCTTAGTATGATCTTGTGGCCACTCTATAGTTTTAACTATTCTTTGTTTATCTTTAATTTTATTTTTCTTAGAAATAAGATTAATTGCATCTCCTAATTTAAAATCTAAGATAGAGCTATATCTATGATTTAATTCAGCTAGATTTAATATGCTAGCACTATAAGAGCGAAACGGCTTTGAAAGTTCTTCTAATTTAGCCCTAGCATCCTCTAAAAGACTTTCCTTTACACTATACCTTTCATCCTTCCAATAAATAGTTTTAACCTTGTTAGAATATTGATAATTTTCTACATAGTTTTTCCCATTATTAATATCTGAAAAGCTTAAACCGTCTTTTCCTTCAGCTATTATTCTTGTTGCATATTGGCGAGAATCTGATTGAACTTGTAGAGCTATAAGATTAAGCGAATCTATAAAATAAGTCCCTTTGTCTTCTCCTAAATGCTCATAAACTTCTATTTGCTTTCCTAAAGTATTAAAAACTATATCTACTCTATAAACCTTTTTAATTTCTCTTACTATTTCCAAAGAGCTCTTATTAGTACACCTAACAGTTCTCCTTTTCTTTAGTGTATTATCCTTTACTGTCCAACCAGTTCCTACTACAGCTAAATTTAAAGTTGAAGTTATTGTTTGCTCTACACTTTCAAACCTATCAAATATGTTGCCTTCAAGTTCTTCTAAGTTAATCGAACATTCAAATTTAGTATAATCCTCATCAAGTTCTCTAGCTTTAACTACAAACTCATCTTTTTTAGTTCTAATATATGCTTCTTCTACTATTTCATCATAATATTTACCCTTTTTAGGATAATAAAAAGAGAGTGTCTTATCTCCACTCTCTAAAAAACTCTCTATACATAAATTTTCATAATCAACTAATCCAGCTACTCTATTTTTATCTTTATCACGTAATTCTATCATAGTCTAACTTTCCTCCTATTTAAGGTCTACAGTTAGGCCTCCATCTGCCAATTTAGTTACATAAATTTCTGCTCCTGCTACTGCAAGTTTTTTAAGTATTTCTCCCTTAGAAACTACCGTAACTACGTAATTCCCTTCTGTAAAAGTTGGCTTAACCTCTTCTTTTTTGTTAACATCTTTGTAGTCAACATCAACTATAGTTTCCTTATTCTTTTGAAATTTTCTATTATTTTTATTTGCCATTATTTAAACCTTCTTTCTTAAAATTTTAGGCCAATGAAATTATTAGATTAGCATTATTACTAACTTTTAATAACCTCGTTGGCCAACAAGCTTAATTTTCAATTAAAATACAAAACAATTTAAGCCTTTTCCTACCTGTGTAGCTTTATCTCTAAATTTTTGTACTTCCTTGACTACTTCTTGTGAGTTAGATTGGAATAAATCCATATCTGTAACAAATGTTTGTATATTAGCGACACTATTTTCAGTAAGAACACAACTCATGCTCATTACTTGTTTTTTAACTCCATTAACTTCTATATTTACTAATCCATTGAGATTAGTTGTTTCATTTACTTCACTTGTTACCTTTGGTGTAGATGTAATAGATGTCACTTGATTTTTTAATTCTGCCATTTTATATTCCTTCTTTCTTTTAATTATTTTTCAAATCTTTTTATTTTAGATAAAGAATTATTAATATCTTGTAAGCTTACTTTAGTTTCTATTTTATTTTTTAAAACTTCATTTTCTATCTTTAATGTATTTATAACTTCAATAGCTTCATTTAGTTTATTTCCTATCATAGCTATAAATTCAGGAATCTTTTCACACTTACTTACATCTAACTTTTCTATAGATGTTTTGACTTCCTCAAATCTAAACCCTTTAGAATCCATTTGGGTTAATGAAGCTTTCCCATCTGAGTTACTAATTATTGTTGTTATACTAGACATAATTACACTCTCCTTTATAAATATCTTGGTTCATATCTTATAGTCACATCACAACTATTTTTACTCAAAATAATTTCATTGTTTCCTGGCATTAAAAAAGGAAACTCCCAAAAATCTTCGGTGTCTTTAAACTTGTTAACACCTTCTTCTAGGATAGTTCCCTCTTTACCATCTATTATTATTTTTTTACCTTGTTTTAAATTTTTAATTATTATAGGATCATTGGCCAATCCATTAATAGTTAAATCTATTAAATCTATACTTGGAGTAATTTCAACTATAGCCTCAGTCTTATAAGTTCCTAATACATTTATTGTTTTAGTATTTACTCTATTTAAACTTTCAATTATTTCACTTCCAAAAGCCTTACATTCAAATTCAATATTTAAATATAACCATTCATCTAAATCAGTATCTTCTATAGAAGAATCTCTAATCTTTCCCTTAAAATACTTACTTAAATTTTTAAATTTTATTGTTACTTCATCCAAGAATAATTCATTGAATTTTGATATATTTTCATAAATTTCATCTCTTGTTTTACCTTCAAATAAAATTTTTATAGTAATACTCTTTGAGATTTCATCTTTATCTATTTTAGAAGGTTGTATTAACTTTTTACTAACAGTAGCATTAAACTTTTTTATATCTATTCCATTAGCGAACATATTTTACCTCCTTCTACACCTTACAGCTAATTGATTTGAAACTACATCTACAAGTTCTCTATTGCCTACTTTAACATTATTCTCTAACGTTAATTTTTCAAAAGCTAATATCATACCCGAAACTAATTTATCAGTTAATTCTTCTAATTTAGATTCAGCATTAAAATTATTATTTATATTAGAATTTTGAATATAATTGTTATTTATATTATTTATTAAGTTCTGACTTTCAAGGCTATTTCGTGAAAAATAACTACCACTAGATATTACATCTCTCAATATGTTAACCGACTTACTGTGTGGAATAATTTTTTCTCCACCACTAAATCTCCTAAACTCAGGACCACTCAAACCAACTAAAGTCATTTTATTTCCTTTAGTAGCTATCTCGAATCCTTCTTCACCTACTAAGTGTGTTCCTGATGGTGCATTATTAGTACCTTTAGCAAATCCTAACCATTTACCAACTTGCTCTATTTTAGTTTGAATCCATCCTGTTACAGTGAAACTTTTTCCATTTAAATTATCAACCTTATTTTGTACTTCATTTAAATTACTTATAGCTCCTGAAGTATTTGCTTTAACATTAATAGGTGTTCCATTTAAATTTAGTACACCCTCTCTAGTTCCATCTGCATTAGTCTTTACATCCTGTAAAGAAGCTATAATATTCCCATTAGCATCTACAATCTGTCCTGATGCATTTATTGTAGTTCCACTCATATCATTTAGAGCTCTATTAACATCAACAGCTGATACTTTATGTTGTTTAGCCATTTCTTTAACTTCATTTGAAATAGCAGCGGTATATCCACCGACATTATTATGAAATGAATCATAAACCCCTGTTATTTCTCCAGTCCTTTCATCTACTGTAACAGAAACAGCGTCCCATGCTCCAGTTGTGCTATTTACCATAACATAATTGCCTGATTCTGTTATATTTTTTAATCCCTCATATTGTTCTGTTAGCTTACTAAGCATTTTTTGTGATTTATGATCCTCTTCACTAAGTATTTCTCCATTAAACTTATTTATTTCAGCTAAAATAGCTGGATTTTTCTCACCTAGAGTTTTTAAGTAACCTTCATATAAATCATCATTAATTTTAAGCTTTTGATCTCTTTCAGCTGTTAATGAATCTATTTGCTCTTGTATTGCTGTTCTTTCTATATCATTTGCTTGACTTAAATTACTTTGTAACATTGCTATTTTAGTATCATAAGATGTCTTTATTTTTGCATATTCATCATCTCTTATTTTAGCTTTTTCTTCTACAAGTTTAGATGCATCTTCAAGACTTATACTTCTTAACCTATTTTGAAATTCATTTTGAGCATATAATACTTCTTCTTGTGTTTTTCCTATAGATTGTAACTCAATTTGAGCTATTCTATCTCTTTTTTCTTTTATAAGATTAACTTCTTCCTCACTTAAACCTCTCTTATCTTCCAAAGCTTTTTGTTCTATTTCAAATATTTCATTTTTTAGTTTTGTAACTTCATCAATATTTGTTTTTGATATCCTTTCAAGCGATTCTAAAACAACCTTTTCATTTTCGCTTAATACATCATCTCTTAAAAAGAATTCCTTCATAGCTTTATTTGATTCTTCTTGTTTGGCTTTTATTGCATTTATAGCACTATCAGCCATTTCTGTAACTCTACCTTCTAAAGCTTCAGATTCTTCTTTTGTTATAACTCCATCAACATTAATTTCAGCTAATTTCATATTAAAGTCATTTACCTTTGCTGTACTTTCAATTACTTTCTCCTGGAACTCTTTACTTATATTTTGCGAAAAATCTTTATAAACTAATCCCATTTGAATTAACTCTTCCTTAGATTTTGCATTAACACCAGTAAATTTAGCAACTGCTTTTTCTAACCAACTCATTTGATCTGTAGTATATAAAATATTCTTATTCATTAATTCACTATGAGTTCTATAAATTTCTACTCCTGCTGCTAATGCTGCTATTGAAGCTGTTACTGCTATAGTTGCGGGATTAAGCAATTTAAACCCACCAGTTAAATTTCCTACTCCCTTTGTAGTTAAATCAGCTGAACTGCTTAATAGCTTCATCTGTTTAGAGTTTTCAGCTGCTTTCTTAGATAACTTTCTATATATATCTACTAGGCTTCCTGCTCCTTTTGCTGCACTACCAAATCCTTTTAATGTTCCACCAAGTGCTGTTGTTAGTAAAGTAGTATTTATGATTGTCTTTTGTTCTTCTTCACTCATTTTACCGAACCAATCAGCTGTTTTACTTATTACATTTGATACTTGGTCCATCATAGGTAAAATATTTTCTCCAAATCGTATCATTTCATTTTTAATTTTATTTACACTTATGGCCATTCTTTCAGCTGGTGTTGCATTCATTTTATCAAATGCTTTTTGAGTTGCCCCAGCACTATCTTTCATTTGTGAAAGCATATTGTTGAAATCTTTTCCTGAATTAGTAGCTATAATCATAGCTGCTTTACCGGCCTCAGCACTTCCAAACATATCAGCTAGAGATTTTTTATTTTTCTTAGCTCCTTCATCCATTATTGCAAGTATATCACCCAATGATTTTCCACTTCCAATCAATTCTTGGAATGTCTTTCCACTAACATCTTTAAGTGCCTTACTTGCATTTGTACCTTGTTTTCCAAGCTCATTAAACATAGAACTTACATAAGTACCTGCTTCACTTGTTGCAATACCTTTGGCTGTTAATTCTGCATATGCTGTAGTGACATTATCTAAATTAACTCCAAAAGCCTTAGCAGTAGGTATTACTTTACCCATACTTTGAGCCAACTCAGCAACAGTTGTTTTACCTATATTCTGAGTAGTAATTAATTTATCACTAACATCAGTTACTTTACTTGCTTCCATTCCATAAGAATTAAGTATTGTAGTTAATAAATTCAAACTATCTCCAGCTTGTGCAAATCCTGCTTTCGCTAATTTAGTTGAATTTGTAACAAAGTTAACAGCATCACCTGTTTTTTGTCCAGCTGAAATTGCATCATAAACATTATTAGATATTTCAGAAGCAGATATACCAGTTTGGTTAGATAAATCAATAATTGATTTTTTCATTTTATCATAGCTAACTTCATTTTCATCAGCTATTGTTGTTACCTTGGCAAATGCTGTTTGAAAATCACTAGCCATTTTTGCACTTGCTGTCCCAATAGCTAAAACTGGAGCTGAAAGCTTCAATAAACTATCACCTAATTTATGTGCATTATCTCCAATAGTTCTAAATCTTTCACTAACTTTAGCATGATGTTCATCTAATTCTTTTATCTTTTTTTTATATTCTTCTAAAGGTATATTATTTAAAGCTTGGCCAGTATTAGAAATCTCCTTTTCTAAATTTTTCATTTCAATTTCAGTTAAAGAAATTTCTTTAGTAGCACTATTCATTTGATTTTTATAAGTTTGTAGTTGCTTCTCTGCCTTTTCTATAGCTTTTGTATTATCGCCTTCAGTATTTTTTAATTTTTCTAACTCTAATTTTTTCTTATTTATATTTTCTTTAGATTCATTTAATTTTTTATTATATGCTTCAAGCTTTGCTTTTTGTATATCATATTTCTTTTCTAAATTGCTTAATTTAGCCTTTAATCCTTCCTGGCTTTTTTCAAAGTCTTTACTTCCCTTAGCTGTAGTTTTGTATTCTTTATCCAGGAACCTTAACTCTTTATTTAATGCTTGTATTTGTTTGCTGGCTCCCTTATCTTGTACACCAAGGGTAACCAATAATTCTTCATCTGCCAATCTCCCACCTCCTTTAATCTAAAACTTTTAATACCACTGGTTCATCTTTTATTTCATGGGAGTTGTTGATGTTATTTTTTCTTTTATTCCTATTAATAAAGTCACTATGAACTTCTATTTGCTTAAATACTTTTGCTGGAGTTGCTTCCCAAAACTCCTCTTCTCTTTTTCCTAATATAGTTGTGTAACAATAATACAACCAATCAAGATCCATATTTTCTTTAGTATTATTGCTACCATTTACTTTTTTCCTGGTTTAACTTCTGGTAAAGACATATTTACATATTCTATAACTGAGTTTCTTAAAACAGTTAATGCAAATAATAAATTTCCTTCCTCAATGAACTCTTTACCTAATGGTTCATTAGGATTTTCACTTTTTCTTAAAGTTGATGCAATAAAATTTATTGCTGCTTCATCATCTAAAAGTTGAAGTTTGAAAAACCCCTCCGAAAAACTTACTTGAGTTATCTCTTGATAAACAGCTACGCTTTTCATATCAAACATAAGTACATATTCTTCACCATCTATAATTAAATCTAATTTTTTCTTTAATAAACTCATATAAGCTCCTTTCTTAAAAACAAAAGAGCATCTTATTTAGATGCTCTTCACTATGCTACTTCTTCACTAAGATATCTAACCTTTTCAAAGAATTTTTGTAATTTATTTTGATCTACATCACTTTCAGCAGAATCAATTCTGAAATCAATAGCTCCTTCAACATGTTCATTGGTAAATGGAATTGCTTTTCCTGTTAATGTTATATTAGTAAACTCTATATTATCTGAAGAACTAGACTTAGCTGAATTCTCATCCCTAGAAAGTTTTACATTATAAAAAACAGTATTAACATAACTATTGTCACTATAAGTTTCTTGGAATAATAATGCAACTGGTATTGGATTATCACCAATTCCTGTTTCCATCCCTCCCTTAGAATATTTTTTACCTAATATTTTTGCTACAGTTTTTGTTGGAACATTTAAGAAAGTTAAAGTAACATCTGCTCCTGTTGGTTTCTTTTTATATATCTTTGTTTCATTATCAGCATCAGCTTTTCCTTCAGCATAAGTGTATTGATATTGTAACTCAACTAATCCCTCTAATTTTTCAGGAGTTTCAAAATCTGTACCTCCTTCATTCATTGGAGCAAACATACACTTTTTACATCCTTCTTTTACTCTTTCATTCATTATTTATCACTTTCCTTTCTATCTATACGAATCCTTTGAATTTTATGGCTGTATTGTAAAATCCATTTTGCAATTTGAAAGGGACTTGAACTTGTCCCCCTTTAAATCCTGCCTCTAGCATAGCTTTTCTTACAGTTTCATTTCTAAAGTCTATTCTTTTATTAGAATAAACATTTAATAGTATTGTATATTCTCTTATTCTTTCTTTATTATCCGCAAAGACAATACCATTAGAGAAATAATTGTATACAACACATTCTTCATCCTCTGAATCTCTTTCCAAATAGGAATTTTTAAACTTTATGCTATCTAAAACATTTTTTATTTTTTCATTCATAAAATCACCTTAAAGCTTCACCTATTTCAGCTTTTAATTTTTGTTTAAGCCTCTTTTGTATATCACTCTTAGAATCTTTAACAGCTTCATTAAACCAAAATTGATGCATATTTATATATATTTGCCCTCTAAAATTCAAACCTTTATCAAAGTAACCCCAATTATGAAACCAAAGAGATTTCCATAAATCAAATGGAGCATTATCTTTACTGAATCCTACATCAACATAACAACTTAACCCATATTTCCTAGTTTCTCCTTTTCCAACATATATATAACTTGTATCTGAAAAAGTTTTTGCTTTACTCGATATTTTCTTTTCGAGTTCTTCAGCTACTTCATTAATTGCTTTTTCTGTTTCTATATGAGATAACTTATTTAATTTATTTAATAATTTATCAATGCCATCAATCTTAATCCCCATTATTTTATATACTCAGTTTTAATTTCTAAGTAGACTCCTCTCTCTTCAATATCATTAACATAAATAATATTGTAAGGAATTTTATTAAAAACAATTCTATCATTTTCAGTTATTTCTATACTTTTCAAAGCTCTTATATAAAAAGTTTTAGCTACTTTAAAGCCTTTTCCATTTGCTTCAAAGAACTCCTCACCTCTTACATTTAATACTTTAGCTCTTACTTTTTCTAAAATAGGCTTCCATTCTAAAGTAGGTCTATTATCTTCATCTTTGCCTGAAACCTCTCTTTGGATTTCTATAATATTTCTAAACTCTCCAGGATCAATTATTCTCAAAATATCAACCCCTTATCTTGAAAGTTGTGTAATCAATGAATTTAATGATAATACAAAACTTTTATTTACATTAGATGATGCAGGCATTCTCTTTTCATAAAATTGAGATGTTATTAACTTTATGCATAATACATATTGAGGATTTTCAATATCCTCTTTTGCTCCTGATTTAGTTAGTATAGCTTTAGCTGCATTTATTAAAGATTGAATTTCCTGATTATCCTCTTCATTTGCTCTTAAATATTCCCTAACTTCTTTTAATAATTCTTCATCATTCATAATAATTAAAAAGAGAGAATTTACATTCTCTCTTCTACTTCATTACTCCTTTCAGCTATTGCTTTTTTTTTAATAAAATTACACCTTGTGAATCTGATAATTTTCCATCACCTAAAGCTGTAGCTTTTGTAATCCACTCATCTGTATCTTCATCAAAGTATCTTTTTATTGCTGTTTGTAAATTAGAATTAAACATATAATCTTTTAAGTTTACTATTATTCCAAATACAGCATCATTTTCAGCTGCATCAAATGATGGTAAGTGATCTTCAACTTGAATAACTTCTTTTCCTTTAAATCTATATGTTTCAGTTCCATCAATTCCATAAGTTGTTCTTGCAACTGGTTGTCCATTTGCATCTACCATACCACAGATATCGCCTTCATAAGTTTCACTATTTAAAATTATTACAGCACCATTTCTTTTAGATAGTGGGACTTTAGCTAATATTTTGCTCCAAGCTTTCCAGCTTCCTAAATCTTTTTCGGCAACAGCTATTTTTTGACTTTCTTCAATAGAAGTATCATTAATTATTCCTAGTGGTTGTCCTGTTCCTGATCCTTTTATTATAGCTTCTTCAATAGCTATAATCATAGCTTCAGATACATTATCTATTACTGTTGATTCAAATATAGCTAATGAAGTAGTATCCGCTTCTAGTGATACAGCTACCCTGCATTGTAATTTATGATATGCAAATACAACGCTACCTTCAACTTTTTTCTTTTGCTTATCTGCAACTTTCCCCTCACTAACCCAAGTTGCTACTGGTTTAGCACTAGCCTTAGGAATTGCTACTCCACCTTTTATATTTGTTATTGTAACCCTTGTAAATATATTTCCATAGAATTTTAATTTTTCTATGATTTTATTCATAACAGTTTTAGGAATAAGAACTCCTATATCACTTGTTACAGTTGTAGCTGCCGCTCTTTCTTCAGCTGGAACGACATCATCTGGAATTGGTGTACCTCCTAAAACACATTTCATAAACGCAGTTCTATATTCTAAGTCATTTCCTAAATTGTTATTTTTATCTCTCATTCCATAAGTGCTTAATGGATTAAAGCTTTCTCCACCTAGTATTTTTGATCTCTTATTTATTTCATCATCATCTGAACCGCCATCTATATCTCCTTCTTTTGAATTTAATATACTTCTTAACTCATCTATTTCAGCCCCAAGAGCATCTGCTTCTGATTGAATACCTCTTAATTCTTCAACAGTTGTAGCCTGATCTGCTTTATCCTTTAAAGCCTTTCTTTGATTAATTTTTTTATCTATCATTTTTTGTAATTGAGCTTTTAACATAAATTTTATTCCTCCATTAATTCTAATTTCAATTTTAATTTTTCTCTTTCTAATTCTAAGTCAGTATTTTTACTAGCTGATCTAGCATTATCTAAGGATATTTTAGCTTCTTCCAATGCATTTTTATCTCTTGCATAAATTTCGGTAGCCTCATAAGCTGGATTATTTACAGCACTTACCTCATAAACCTTTGCTATTTTAGTAATTCTTCTTGTTGGCATAGAAGAATCTAAGTTCTCCCAAATCTGCTCTTTAATTCTAAAAGCAAAGCTCATACCATCAATATCTTTTCTTTCAATAGCTGAATATAAAGCAGCTGCATTTTGATTGCCTGTTATATCTAATTTAGCTCTCATAAACAATCCAATATCATCAATAGATATTTGCATTGTTGAGTTAATATCATTATTTCTACTTCTTGCAAGTGGAATTTCGTCTTGACCATGATTTACAAATAAAGCCACGTCTGAAAAATCACAGCCATCAAAAGCTCCTCTTTCAATTACTTCATAAAAAAAACCACCTATATCGGTAGTTTGATTAAATACAGCAGCATGGCCTTCTATACTGTTTTTATTTTCATCTTCTAAAGCTCTTGTAATCATATCATTCATTTTAAAGCTTCTCATTACCGAAAGATCATTTTTTATTTTTTCCATTTTTCTCACCCACTTTCTTTTTAAATTTTGACATTTGGTATGAATCAGCAATATCTTTATTTATATAATTAAGACTCATTATCCTAACTTCTCCCCCTTCATATGGCGGGAATCCAAACATACTAGCAATTTGATTTCCCGTTAACACTCCAACTCTACTTAGTATATCTACAGCTTTTATTTTATTTGCTGTATTAGTAAAATTAAGTCCATAATCATAAAAAACTATTTCATTTCCAAAATTTAATTCTCCTTCTGAAAATAAAACTTTACTAAATGATCTTCCAAGAGATATTACCATAGGTTCTAAAGTTTTTTCATAAAAAGCTTGGAACTCTTCTTCAGTAAAATCTCCTCTTAATATTGGAAGTGATACTCCATAATGATTTAAAATCTTATATTGTATAAACTCTAATATTTCTTTATCAACTGTAACTGGATTAAAGTCCAATGGAATATATTCGCTTTTCATATCTATTGGCAATATTCCACTTTTGGAATTATTTAATTTTTTCTCGAAAGCTGTTCTTTCCTCTTCTTGTTTTTCATCATTCATCATAGAATTAATTTTTATAATTCCTCTTATACTGAAGCTTGCCTTTATACTTTTATCAACCCCTTGTAATAAGGTTTCATTTATTTTTAAAGTTTTTAATAAAGTTTCATCATGACTTACCCCATCTTCAGGACCACCCATAAAGTTATGTGCATTAAAATCTTTTCTCCAATGAATTACTTCATTATATGGAAGTGTACTATTAGTCCCATCTTCCCAATAAAATTTTAAGAAAAGTGTATTTAATTCATCTTGTAAAATATCAACTTGAACTGGATTTAATGGCCATAAACCAGTAAATTTTTTAGAAGTTTTTCCAGTACTTTTATCTTTAACATATACATATGAAGGATAAATAAAACAGTTTTTTGTTTTCTCTCTAAGCCAAACTATTTTTTCTAAAAAATCACTTGTAGTCATTAATGGATTTGGTCCAAATTTAAGAAGTCTATTAAGATCACTATTAACTTCCTTTTGTATTCCACTATTACTATCTGTTCTTATATGCTTAGGTTGCAATTTACTTATTTCTGTAGCTATACATCTAACACAATTTAAAACAACATCAGATGCATATACATCATTCCCAAACTGAGTAAATACAGCCCTATCACCATTTAGCATTTTTGTCATGTTATAATTCTTTATTCTTTTCTTAAAATAATCGAATAACCCCAACCTCTCACCTCCTTTCACAATTAATAAATTATTTTACACAATATAAATAATCTCTTTTAAATCTATCTAAGACAGCATAGCATATAATCATTGTTACAGCTCCATCTATATGTCTTAATTTAATATCTTGTACTTTAACTGGCATTATTCTGCCTAGTTCATCAATCTTAATACTTACATTTTCTAAGCACCACTTATCTATTGGATTTTGATTATAGTTAACTAAATTCTCTTTTAAATCTGCTTCAAGTTTTTTCATTGGATTACTAAGGTTATTTACATCTTGTGGTATTTTCTCTAAATCAAAACCATAGTCCTCCATTTCAGATACAAAAGATTTAGCATTCCACCTATCATATCCAGCTTTAAAAACCCTTATATTATATTTTCTATATAAAGACACATACCAAGCAACTACATCGGAATAATCAACCTCATTACCTGCACAGATAGTTAACCATCCATCTTTTGCCCATTTTTTATATTTCTCTCTATCTTCTCTACTTACCTGACCTAACTTGCTTTCTGGAATAAAATACATAGTATACATATATTTCATATGTATACCTGGTTTATCTGTATTCTTTAACACCATAACTCTAGCATTAGTTAAGTCTGTAGTTTCACTTAAATCTGTAGCTCCTAAAGCTATACATCCCTCTAACTCTTCTATTTCAAAAGTTAAATCATTCTCTATATCTTTAGCCTGTAGCCATGCACATGCACCATTTTGTTTTATATTAAAATCTTTGGCCAATACAAAAGCTCTTTTACTATTGCTAGTTTTAGCTTCTTCTATCATATTTCTTAAAAATGACCACTTTTTAATTTTCCCAAGCCCTGGATTACTTTTTACCCATGAACTTTCATCTTGCCAAACTTCTTGTTCTGAGTCTTGGGTGCATAACCAAATTAGCCATCTAGGCCTTTCTAGTTCTCCATTTAAAACTTTCCTAGCATCTATAAGCCTATCGTCTAAATAACCACCTTGTGTAAAGCCTTCAGTTGTTAGTTCAAAATATAGAGGCTCGTCTTGTGTGGATAAAGCCTGCCTAATAGGCATTACTGTAGTATCATCTTTCATTTCAAAAACTTCGTCTACAGCTCCTACCCCTATATTTCTTCCTTCTTTAGCTCCACTTTTAGCAGATAGTTTTCTTATGTTACCTTTATTTTGATAGCTAAACTTTCCTTTTTTCTTTTTCTGTTTTGGATTGCCAAAGAAAATCCCCTTAATATTTTTTCTTGTAACCTTCTCTAAAGTTTTACTTTCTTCTCTCATTGAGTTAATTGCTTGGAACATCAAATCAGCCTGTTCATAGTCATTAGATGCACATAGTATTTTCTTACCCATTTCTCCACAAAACCACTCTGAAAGACAAATTGCAGATATAAAAGGTGTTTTACCATTTTTTCTTCCAACTAAAAAAAGTACGTCTTGATATTTTCTAACGTACTTTCCAAGTTCATCATCCCAAATTTTTATTGCAAATATAGCTTCTACAAATGCTTTTTGCCAAATTTCTAATATAAAAGGCTTTCCAGCGTGCGGAGCTTCAAAATGCTTACATTCATTTTGGATGAAATTTATTCTTTTTTCTGAGTCCTCAAACTCAATTTTTATTTTATTAACCTTCTGATAAATAGGATCTGCTAACTCTTTTTTTAGTGTTTTTAATTGTAGCATTAACTCTCTACCAACAATTATTTCGCCTTGCTGAATTTTATTATAATACTCTAATATATTACTTCTATTCATAAGAATTTAATTCATCCCCATCGTCATCATCATTATCTTTACCTAATATGTTAGATAGCTTGGCAATATAATTTAAATAGTTAGCTCTAACTTTTACTATCAATTTACTTACTGGTAATTCCTTCTGTTGAGAGAAATTCTTAGGATTTATCTTAATAAGTCCCTCTGATGAACTAATAATCTCTTGTAATTCATCCAGCTCAACTTTCATTCTTGCAGCTTCTAATATTGCACCTCTCGATAAATCTAACTGTTTTTCACTAATCCCATCAAAAAGAGCTAGTAATCTTTCCTCTTCTTTTTTAATTTTTTCTAATCTTACATCTTCTTTTCTCAAATTTTCTCCTCCTTTCAAATTATTTTTGAAAAAAAGTCAAAATTTTGGTGTGTATGCATCTACTGTTGGGCAATCCACTGTTAGCCAGCGATTTTTTTCAATAAACAAGGGGGGCTATTCAAAATATTCTTCAAACCAATTATCGATTAAACTTTTCCAAAAATCTTTTTTATTTTTTCTTTCATCTGTTATTTCTTCTAGTCTTCGATAAAGTTCTTCCTTATCTGGCTTCAACAAGATTAATTCAGCACCTAACTCTCTTTGTAATAGCTCTCTCTTATACTTATCTGCATAACCTCCAATGATCCACGCACTATTGAACTTACCATACTTTGTTTTTATATTATCAATAATAGAATCCCTTATAAACATAACGTTATACTTTAACTCTTCAGGCTTATCGTATAAAGGTAGCAATGTAATAGCTTGATATAATCTATCCATATCAACTACAATATCTCGCCTATCTTTATTCTCTAGTACATAAGAAGTCTTACCTGCTAATGGTGGACCATAAACAATATAGATTCCTCTTCCTAATGTTTTCTTGTACCTGCCATATCCAGCTCTTTTATGTATCTTGTTATGACATTTATCATGTACTAACTCTACATTATCAGGATTAAGAGATATCATATAATCATTAACATTACCTAGTGTAAGTTCCTCTTTATGATGTACAACTATAGTATCCTCTTCCTTAAATGCTTCGCCACAATAAAAGCAAATAGGAAGTCTATCAGCTAATATAACTTTTTTAAACTTCTTCCATTCCTTAGATTGATAGAAGCTATCTAATGTATTCCACATAGTTCCTCCTTAGTTCCAACCTTCCGAATCTAATTGCTCTGTTCTAGCTTTGACAAATTCTACATTAGCCTTCAATAACTCTAGCTCTTGTTTCTGTTTATCTGTAGCTATATTCATATGTTCACTCAACCATTCCATAGCTTTCAATGGATCATGTAACTTTAAGGAAACTCCACTCTTGCCTTGCTTAACTTCATTTATAACTGTACCATCTAATTCCTTACTATCTTTTAAATATATATAGTTACAGGTTACCATCTCAGGCTTCTCTTCAGTACCCACATTAATTTCACGAGTACCAAAGTCTAGGTAATCTGTTATTGATGCATAAGCAATATCAAGGTATCTCTGGAATATATCCTCTTCTGTTATCAGTATCATGTTCAACTTATCTGCCCTTAGTTCGTCTAACATTGCTTTTATCTTAGGATTTCTTAGGGAATTACATCCCTCTGTCATTGCTGTTTCATAGCTACAACCATATGCTTTTTTATATGCTTTAGTAGCATTAAAGCATCTTATATAATAAGCACAAAAAAGCTTTTGTCTATCATTTAACTCGCTATTCTCTAATAGCTTCTTAGTTTCTACTTTCAAAGACTTTTCTTTAACACTCTTATTATTCTTTTTATTTAATGAGCGTTCATTATTATTTGAACGTTCATTATCCCATTCATATGTTTTCTTCCAACGCCTAACAGTTGATGCTGGTATATTAAGTTCTTTTGATATGTCTACTAGCTTATATCCTTTTTTATATAAACTATAAGCTTTATCTACATTTGGACTTCTTACTCTTGGCAACTCTTTATCCCTCCTAAATATATCTTTCTTTTAAAGAGGCAACTTCTTTATCAATCTTTTGTTTTAAATTACCTATCTTATTAGATAGCTTTAACCTTTCACCTACACTCTTATTACCGTGAAATTCCTTTACATACTTGTCCATCAATATTTGATAATTTCTAACCTTATCATTGATTATTGCTGGTACATATTCTTTTTTACAATGTGGACAAATAAAGAACGTTTTTACAATATCGTTCTTTATCCTTTTTTCTTTTACATCCATTTCAAAATCTTTCTTGCATTCATCACAATTTACTTTCATAAAACTAACCTCTAATCACTTCATTAAATTTTTCAACAGAATAATATTCATCTTTAAATTTAATAACAAAATTAAATCCATTACTAATTTTACCCCACTGATCTTTTATAAAATCTATATTCGCATTTTCTCCCATACTACATATATAATCATAGATATATGTATCTTTGGTTATAACTTCATATATCTTTTCATTATTCAATTCTGCAATTTTCTCTTTAGCATATTCAAAGGATTTCTCATCTACTTCTACTCCAACAGTTATTGAAAGATCTGTTTTCTTTTCATTTTGTAAATCTTTTAATTCAAGAAAATTTTCAGCACATTCTATCTCTTCAATTCCCTCAATATCATTTACTATTTCTAATTCACAAGGTATGATACAAACTTTAGTCCCCAACTTTTCTGTTAATTCTTTTTCTTGCTCTTCAATTTTTACAAACGGGTTCTTTGCTTTTAAAATAATCATTTAAATCAACTCTCCTTTTTATTTCTAAATTTCATAAAATCAAATTAACTATTTACGATATTGCACAATAACAAAGTTTTTATATATTTCTATTGTCACATTCTTATATCTTTGTTCAATATCTTTTATAATTCTTATTCTCTCTTTAAAAAATTTAAATGGAATTGCTTCACAAACTTTCATAATACAAATCCTCCAATAAAAAATAAAAAAGAACTTAGTTGAAAAACTAAATTCTTTTTTAGCTCATAGTCCAGAGAGCTCTTCTTTATTTGTATTGGCAATTTATATTGGCTAACAACTACGTAGAGAATAGAAAGATTCGAACTTTCATTCGTGATAGGTCAATCTATCGAACCCTCCATGGTATTCTCATATTAAGTGATGCAATTAAAATAAATAGCATCACTTTAAATAGTGTAATTAACTTTAAGTTGTTTGGAGTTAAATTTTTCAAATGAATATAACTATTCACACTACAATTATACTTCTTCTAAACCACTATGGAAACACCATCTTTTCACCATAATTACACCAAGTCAAATTTAACCCCATCTAATCCAAATAATAAAATACTTAATTCTTTTATACATGAATTAATCCATCTTGTAGGTGTGTTTTGGCCACAATTTAATTCATCTCTAATATCTCCATAACTTTTCTTTTCTATATAATACATTTCTAAAGCTCTATACTGTTCATATGATCCTTCTCTAATTTTATTTTCTTTTAATTCATTCATTGCCATTTCTATATGTGATACCATAATCAAAGTTCTTAGCTTACTTCTTCTTATACTCAATATATACGCTCTATCGTCTTCATCATCTTCTTCTATATCAAACCCACTTAAATCATACCTAGATTTATCTGAATGAATTTTTAAACTATTAAAATTCTTTAATAGCAATTCTGTATTATGCAATACTCTTTTTTTCTTTTCTTCTTTTTCCTCTTCTTTAAATTCTTTTATTGCTTTCTTTATAACTTTATCTATTATTATTTCTTCCTTCATTTTTAACCTCTTCAACTTTTTTATTTTAACAATTCTGGATTATCATATATATTCCCTACAACTTCAATATCCGTTAATGGATATACATCTCCTATAAAGGCTCCTAAAAAATCTCTATAATCATCATCTCCATCATCTTTTATCCAAAAACATCCTTCTTCCCATTTAACATCTGTATAAAACTCTTTTATTTCTATATCATCCGAAGTATCATATGATATATTGTAAAGTTGAGTAAATTTTAATATATCATTTTCATATATTTCTTGACCTTTTACATCTTTCATTCCTGTATACAATCCTACTGTATTTATATCAACTTCTTCTGCCATCGAAAGATCATTGCCTAATATTATATAACCTCTATTGTTTAATTCGCAGTAATGACCACACATCCATATATTATGCTTTAGACTTTTACCTTTAAATTTAATAATTCTATTCATATTATTTCACCTCTTCAAATTCATAATTAACATCATCTTTTTACCATGCCCGTTTTATCTTTTCCTGATGCTAAATCAATTCTCATATTCTTCTCGTATTCCAATGGTCCTTCTCCATAAAGCTCATAACATAATTTTTCATCTGGAATCATAAATACACACCTATCACCAGTTACTCTACATTTACGTTCCATTCCTCCATAACTTGCTCTACATCCCATTATTAACTCCTCCTACATGTCAATAATTATCTTTTCTAAGATTTCCATATCTATTTCTTTATCCATTTCCTCTTCACACTCATACATTTCCGTATCAGATACCAAATCATTCAAATCTAACTTATCATCATATTTATCACATATATTTTCCTTTACTTTTGAATTACTAAATATACACCATTTAGAATAAGATGACTGATATTTATTAATGCAGCTAACACAACCCTTTTTCATAACTACTCACCTCTAATTTTTAATATGGTTCATTAAATAGCCATTAACGAACCATATATTATTTTTTAAATATTAAGTGGTTCTAATATAGTTGCTGCTTCCTCTATTCTTGATATCTCTCCTTGAATATTATTAATATTTGCTTTCTTAATAGTGATTTGTGCTTCTAATTTTCTGACTTCTTCAATTTCTTTTTCTAGCTGTTGAGTTTTTATTTCTAATTGCCCTTTTAATTGCGCTGCTATACTTGGATGTTTTATTTTAAATTCTTCCTCACTTTTTATTAATATTCTTCTTTCTTTTGCTTTTTCTTGCATCTCTTCACTCTCCTCTTCTACAATATTTATAGCTTCCTTCTTTACCTCTTCAATTTCTTTATCCTTCATCTTTTTAAATTCTTCAACTTCTTCTTTTACTTCTTTATAAACATTCGTTCTCATAGCTGCTGATAACTTTGGAAATTCTTTTTTAAGTGTTTCTATTATTTCCTTTTGCTTCTTACCTTCATATATTAATTCTCCAACTCTTGTTTTTACATTCTTATCCAACTTGTCCATCTCCTCTTTACTTAATTCTCCTAATCCTCTTCTAGCTTTTATATCCTCCTCTAAAAGATTGTTAGTTGTATCCCATATTTTTATTAATTCTTCATTTTTTAAATTATATAGCTCTGTTAATGTAGCATTGATACAGCTATATGTACTCATTCTTGTTTCTTCTATACTAATATCCATTCTCTCTTTTTCTTTATTTAAAAGCTTTGTAATAATTCCTATTTGTATAGGTGTTAAATTCTTTACTGCTCTTAATTCTTTTTCTTTTCTTCTTATATACTGTTTTCTTTGTTGTCTATTAATATTTAGAGCATGTTTAACTTCTTCTTGATCTGCTTCTATATGCTCCTGGAATCTCTTAATAAATAATTCCTCTTCTTTACTTAATTTATCTTCCATATCTCTACTCCCTCGGTTGCCATTCTTTATTTTTAATTTTTCCACACTTAGTACATTCTAAATAAACTAAATCTCCATTCCTGGCATAAAAGGGAACTCTTTTCCTAACCTCTTTAAAACTATGATTACAAAAAGCTTGTCTTATTTTATTTATTATCACTTTTATTCAACTCCTTAACTTCTTCTAATAAAACATTTATATTAAGAGCTAATTCTTTGCTAATTCTTCTCCCACTTTGTCTAGGTATAGTAAGAGTTGTTTTTCTTGCACATAATAAGCACATTTTAACTTCTTTTTCTCCATTAGTTGCAATTATAAATCTTTCATTTGGATATAACTCACACCCACACATAGTACATTCTTCTTTATAATTTCTTTTTGCTATTCCTATATGCATTTATTTATCCCTCCCCAAAAAAGATATTTCTTTAATTAAACTAGATTCATTTAATAAATCAGGAAACTCATTTAATGTTTCTATATATGCATCAAGTGATATTCCTAAACTTGTATCATAATCTAATTCATAATACTTAATTTCTCCAGCACTTAATCTACTTCTCATAGATAAAACATCCCCTGAAATAGTTCCTTTTCCTTCAAGAGCTCTTATTATATTCTTTTCTTTGACAATAACAACTTTCATATTTACACCTCTAACCTATTATTTCTACAACACTACTTTTTACAACATCTCTAACCCAATTATTTAAGCCTAGGTATCTTATAACTATATAATTTCCTTTCACAGTACACTCATTAACAGATAGTAGCTCTCCCTTTCTGTACATCCTTGAGTTTCCTTCAATTTTAAAATCTTCTTTTAACCTAACAAGCATATTATCACTCCTAAATAAATTTTATTTGTCCTGGTATATTTAGTTTTTTAATATCTGTTATTGCTTTAAAATATTTATTGTTTCCTAACCTCTCAACCTCTTCTATAAGCCCTAAATGCAATAAATCTTTAAATAACTTATTTATATTTTGTTTCTTTATATCTAAAATTTTAGATATTTCTACTTGATTAAATTTCCCTACACTTAATAAAAGTAATATCCTGTAGTGGTTTCCACTTAGTTCCTTTAAATTTACTATATGTTTTATATACTCATTATTCATAATTTTAGTAATGTTATAGTATTACTAAAGTAATATATCTTCATTACCTCTCACCTCACTTTAAATATTTTTATATGAAGAGGTTTTTTAAATATCAATTTCTCCTTTTATTTTTGATTTTTCTTTTCCTTACATTGGTATCATCAAATTCTTTCTTTAACCTAATATTTATGTAATAACTTGAACTAATTTCATTAAACTTTACTTCAAATAACTTTACTGTATATCCTGGATAAAGTTTTCTTATAAATTCTCTATCTCCTTGACATTGTACTAGCTCTCTTATTTTTTTATTGTTATATTTAAAATCATTTGTTATTATTTCTGGTCTTTTTAAATTTCTACTTGGAACCCATCTTTTTTTACCTTTAGGATCCTTAGCTAAATATTCAGCTAGCCATTCATACCCAAAATCATCTTCTCTTAAATGTTCAACATCAACATTCCCATTTCCCCATATTTTTTGTAATTCTTCTATGCTAATGACATTATTTAAAATCATGTGAATATGAACCTTTTTATCATCATCATATTCAATTACATAAACATACTTTAATTCCCCTCTATTATTTCTCTTTAAAAATCTTCTTATCCTTTCAAAAAAATTCTTTAGGTCCTTTAACATTCTTTCTTCTGTTTTAGGTCTTTTTTCATTTGTCCACCCAAAAGTTGCAAACCAATCTTCATTAGTAAAATTACATTCTATAGTTCTTCTCATGGAATCCTTGCTATTTTTTTCATTTAGATTTTTTTGTTTAGGCAGGCTTTCCTTCTTTCTACTTTTTCTACATCTTCTTTGTGTATAAGGGATAGAATATACTAAACACTCTAAATTGTTCCCTGACTTTATTTGTTTTTCTCTATATGGCATTTATATTCTATCCTCCTATTACTTCAAATCTTTCTTTTTCTTTAGCTTGACTTTTTATATAAATACGTTCTAAGTTAATACCTTTACCAAGTCCCTAAAAGCCTTCTAAAGTTGACATTTTACAAGCAATAAGATAGAATTTTATTAAGCACATTATCTTATTTGCTTGTAAAATAAAACACGTTGTGGAATGGCTATTTACATCAACGTGTTTTTATTTTGTTTTAAAACTTTTTGTAGTCTTTCCATAAGTTCTCCTATGAATTTTTATACTCTACTCTTAGCCATGTTAATTTACTTCTTAATACTTCTATTTCTAATCTCTTATTTTCTATGGCACTTATACAAGTAAAATATTTACTAGCTGCTATATCTCTTTTATATCTAAGTGTAGATATATCTTCCTTACCTTTAACTAAATTATCTATTAGAGTAACTTGTACTTTTTCTTGTCTTAGTAATAAAATTTCTTTTCTCAGTTCTCTCCTATATCTACCTTCTGTTAATGCTTTTTGCTCTGCTAATATAGTTAAATTTTCATTCAAATTTGTTAGTTCTATTAATGCATGATCTAAAAGCTCTATTATAGCCTGTGGATTCATAAAATATCTCCTATATCAATTAAAATTTTTCCACCCATACAAGCTCTTATAATATCTTCTCTTTCATAAAAGCCTGCTACATTCTTAACTGGCTTTAGTAACATATCAATATCCCTTTGACTTATATCTAAAAGTTCTTTTATAACCTCTTTAGAGTAACTCTCAAGTTCAAATAATTTATAATACTCTCTTTGTTTTTCTAACCTTAATTTCTTCAATTCCTTAAATCCATTATTATGTACCGCATTAGGAGCTAAAACATGACAATTAGCACATAAATCAACTAAATTATGTTTACACTTTATTAATGCAGGTTGTTGTTTTCTACTTACAATGTGATGTGCTTGTATATTTTCTGTACTGCCACATAATTTGCAATATCTCATATATATTTCCTCCTTAAAAGTAACTTCTCAATTTATCATCAACTGACATTTGAGTTCTCCCTAAAATTCTTCCTATAGCAAAACAATCGTAACCTTTTTCTCTTAACATAATCGCCTTATTTTCTTCCTCTTCGCTCCAAGGTTTCCACCCTTCTGGAATAGGTCTATATGGAACATTCAAATCCATCAATCTTCTTTTTATAGCTGATTCAGTTCTAAATAAATCTTCTGAAATCATTTTATATGTGTAAGTATTACTTTTTACTTTTGCTATCAATAAATTATCTTCTTCCTTAGTCCATCTCTTTTTAACATTAACTTTAGCTGGATTTATTTGATCTGACTTTCTTTTTTCTTTAACCCAATTAGGTTCTTTACCTAAAACTCCTTCATTGAAATTCGCAAAATTTAATTCACTTTTATTTTTTTCTGCCCACTTCCAAAACTCTTCAATGTCTACTACTTCAACTTTCATTTTAGATACTTTCTTAGATATCATAGGAAAATTTAAAAGTTTGAATTTTTTCTTTAAATAACAATATCCACTTTCTGAATATCCTAGAGCCATTATTAATTCTCTAAATTTAATGTATTGAATATTGTCAATCCATTTTCCCAATTTTAAATACGAAGCTTTTTTTCTTACACTAATAACTGTCCTATTTAACTTTTGAGCTATGACATCAACACTTACTAATCCCCATTTTTCTCTAAGATAATTTATATCTTCTTCAGTCCATATTCTTCCTGCCAATATTAACCCTCCTTAAAAAATAATGAAGTAAATTAAAAGAAAAACTAAAACTAAGTCCGCTATAACAATCCAAAATACTGATCTTCTACCCTTCATATACCCTCCTAAAAACAATTTCTGTTCTATTTAATATTTTCAAAAATTCTTTTGTTGGTGTTTTTTTATTAAAACTTAATCTATTAAACCTTATATCATCTTCTGTTGCTATTAAAATTTCTTCAAATAGTTCTAAACTACATCTTTTCTTTAGTTCTTGTATCTCTCTTAATAGCATATAAATTTACTCCTTTATAATTTTTTCATTAAAAATATTGAGCTTAGTATAAAGATGCCAATTAGCAAATAATATATTATGTAAAGTGCTTTTTCTATTCGCTTAAATCTTTTCGTTTCCCACTCCAAAACTTCTTCATACTCCCAAAACTCTAGTAAATACTTTTTACATCCTTTTAAAGTTCTAAATTCTTCTACCCAACATTCATTAGTAGAATTGTCTATTGCTATATATTTATCATTTTCCTTACAAGCAGCTATATATATTCCTGGTTCACTCTTTCCATCACACCAGCTTTCGATAATTCGTTTAGCCTGTTCTTCAGTTATATATTTAATTTTCATTTTCCTCTCCTATTTTTTCAAAATATGCACTTCTCAAACCTTCAAAAGCCCACTCATAAAGCTCTAATTTTTTCTTTAATTCTTTATTTTCTTTTTTAAGTAATTTATTTTCTTTTTTTATTTCTTTATTAGCTACTTGCAAAGAATTAATTATCCCAACATCACTCCTACTTAATTCTTTAACAGCACTATTCATCAAATCTGCATCCTCTTGTTTGCACTCAATGTTATCATATTCCACGAATGTACTTCTTAATTTAATTAATCCGTTTATAATATCAACTCTATTCATAACGCTATTTCTCCAATCTTAATTTTTCATTAGTCTTTTTATTTAAAAAGACATAGCTTGTCTTATCTTCTTTTATCAAAGAGTACAAGCTACAATCATATTCTCTTTTAGTTAAAAATTTCTTTTGTTTCATGGTTAATTTTTTAGGTTGTTTCATATATAAACCCTCCTTAAATGTTTTATTGAAATCATTTATTAACTTGTTCAATATATTTCCAACCTTTATAATTAAATTATCAACTTAGCATAGTTGAAATAATTATGAAAGGTGGTTGTTATTATTAAACTAAAAAAATTCTGTTCTTTTTTTGGTAAAAACTTAGGAATATCAACATTATTAACCAGTATTCTTTCTGTTATTTTAGGTATAACAATAAACTCGTTAGGTACTAAAATTTATATTCCTTTAAATTTTTTCATTATTTATTTTATTGTTTCTTTATTCATTTTTTGGTTTTTGATATTATTATTAATAAATTTATATAATCAAAAGATTTTCTCAGAAGATATTGAAATAATCAGCTTTAATGAGATTAATGGCAATACACTGTGTATATTAAAACCTTGTGATCTTAATAATAATGCCTTAATAACTATTTTCTATTTAGAAAATAATGTTGAAATATACGTTGCCACAGCTAAATTTACTAACAGTCAATCTAATGGTTATATTCAAACTCAATTATTAGATATAGTTGATAATGAAGATTGGTTAAACAGTATAAAAAATAATGATTCTTCATTTTTAAAAAAATTAATAATAAAACCAATAGTAACAGATATAATTCTTGATAAAAGGAGTGAACTTAATGAAAAACTACGCCAGTGATATAGTTGTTGCACAAATCTTAGATGAATACACATTAGTATTAAACAAAGGGGCAAATGATGGTATAAAAAAAGAACAACAATTCTTAATATATGAATTAAGTGAAAATGATATTATAGACCCTATAACTAAAAAAAGTTTAGGAAAACTTGAGATTATTAAAGGTACAGGGATAGTTACACATCTACAAGAAAATCTATGTACAATATATTCATCAAATTACCAAACTTCTTTAATAGCTAAAATAAGTTTGTTAGGTGCATCTACATCAAAAAATAATACACTTCCTTTTAATAATGCTAAAATAGGCGACTTAGCCAAACCTTTATAAAATTTGTTTTATTATCTCAGCTATAAAATAACCTATTAATGTTCCTAAGATACAGATTACAATGTTAATTTGTATCTTAGGTATTTGATCTTTTTTCATCTTACTTACTCCTTCCTTTTGTTTATTCTTTTTGAAGTTCTAATAAATCATGTTAGTTATAAATATTAAACTTAACATATTACCAACACTTAATAATAAATATTTAAAACTTATCTTAGCTTCTTTTTCTTCCAAACACTTATAAATAAAATAAAAACTTAAATATAAAGTAGTTATTCCTCCTATTATCCCTAAAATTAATTTTCCTCCTGGAGTTAACATATACTACCTCCTAATTTCATATAATAAAATATGACTTATATACTTTTTTCTTTTTAAACTCTAAAGGCCTATTAAGCCTTTTTATCTTATGCTTTTTCTTTTTTTAATCTTTTTCTTTCTGACATTTCTCTAGCAATAGGTTTTAATGCTTCTAAAACAGCCTGCCAGTTTCTTTCATTTTCTTCTTCTGTTATGTCAGGCTCAACTATTATTACAGCCATGCTTGTCCCTCCTAAAAAACTGCTTATTAATTAATATTCATTTCTTTTTCTTTTTATTAGACTTTATTTTTTTATTAGCTTCATCTAAAAACTTAATTATCTCTAAAAATTCTTTGCTCATATTAAATCTCTCCTTGTCTTTTTTTGCGACATTCACTATATGATTTTAAAACCTCTTCATCGCTAATTTTAAATAAATTAGCTAAAACACTAATATGTTCTGCCCTTAATGGAGATTCACCATTTTCAATTCTAGCCAATGTCGTTCTATGTATATTTAATTCTTTTGAAACTTTTTCTTGAGATAACTTCAAATGTTCTCTTGTTTCCTTTAAATTCATATAAATTCATCTCCTTAAAACTTTCTTTAATATTATTATGTCGCCTTTTGCGACAAAATGCAACTGTTTATTTTAAACCTTTTGCTTAATTTATACAAATTACCCTCCAGATTACTTATATTTAATCCTAAATTCTTTAAATTTCTTTGTTGTATTTTGCGACATACATAGTTATAATCTAATAAGAAAGGATGGTTTTTATGTTATATTTAAAGCTAAAACAATATCGTAAAGATCATGGATTAACTCAAGACCAATTTTCAAAAGAAATAGGAATTAGTAGAAGTTATTTAGCCGATTTAGAAAATGGCAGAAAATTAGCAAACATAAAAACTCTTTCTAAAATAGCTAATGCTACTAATACAAGTATTTCTGAATGGATAGATATTCAAGACAATTCACTCGAAAAAAATTATAAAAGTTTCGAAGCTTTAAGTGTATTTCTTGATAATTTAATGGAAGCTGGTGAAATAAAAAATGGAATCATTCCTGATATTTATAAAGATTCTATTATCAAATTACTTGAAGCTGAATTAAAGTTAATCCAAAAAAATAATTCAAAAAAAGAAGGGGATTAGTCACCTTCTTTTTTTATTAATTTTTCTATTTGCAACTCCAAAAGTTTTAATATTTCAATAAACTCCTCACTCATTCTAATTCCTCCCTAAATCTATCCACTGATTTGTTAACTACTTTAACAAAAAATCCATATAAATTTTAACATATAATTACATTCCATCCATGAATATTTTTTGTCATTTTTCAACAAAATTTTCCATACTTTTCTCATTGTTTTTTCTTTAAAATTTAAATAAAATTTAATTGGTGGTTAAATTGTACTTAAATATAAAAGATATTAGGTTATCTAAAAAATTCACTCAAAAGACATTAGCTAAGAAAGCTCGTATAAGTCAATCTTATCTTTCTAAACTAGAGCGTAATGAAAAAGTCGTTGTATTAGGTGTTAGACTAAAGATTATTAAAAATATTGCTAAAGCTCTTAATGTAAGTGAAGGAAAAATATTAATATTAGACAAGGACTAGGTTATATATTTTTAATAACCTAGTTTTTATTTTATTGAATTACATACATTAAATACATATAATGAATGTAAAGGAGGTTGTTTTCATGAATAATAAAATATGTATGTATCTTAGAAAAAGTCGTGCTGATGAAGAACTTGAAAAAACTTTAGGAGAAGGTGAAACCCTTTCTAAACATAGAAATGCACTCTTAAAATTTGCTAAAGAAAAGAAACTTAATATAGTTGAAATTAAAGAAGAAATAGTTAGTGGTGAAAGTTTATTCTTTAGACCTAAGATGTTAGAACTCCTAAAAGAAGTAGAGGCAAAAAAATATGATGGTGTTCTTGTAATGGATATGCAAAGATTAGGTAGAGGGGATATGAAAGATCAAGGTATTATTTTAGAAACCTTTAAAAATAGTAATACTAAAATAATTACCCCTCAAAAAACTTATGATTTGAATAACGACTTTGATGAAGAATATACAGAATTTGAAGCATTTATGAGTAGAAAAGAACTTAAAATGATTAATAGAAGAATGCAAGGTGGTCGTGTACGTTCAGTTGAAGAAGGTAATTATATTGCAACTAATCCTCCATACGGTTATGATATTGGATTTATAAATAAAAATAGAGTATTAAAAATAAATGAATATGAATCTAATGCAATAAAATTAATTTTTAAACTTTACTTAAATGGAAATGGAGCATCTTTTATAGCTAATGAATTAAATAATCTAGGCTATAAAACTAAACTAGGTAATAACTTTAGTAACTCTTCTGTATTAACTATAATAAAAAATCCTGTTTATATCGGGAAAATAGCTTGGAAAAGAAAAGATATAAAAAAAAGTAGAACTCCAGGCAAAGTTAAAGATACAAAAACAAGAGATAAATCTGAATGGATAATAGCAGATGGTAAACATGAAGCAATAATAGATATGAATACGTGGGATAAAACTCAAGAAATTTTAAAAGGTAAATATCATATCCCATATCAACTTACTAATTCTCCTGCTAATCCATTCGCTGGCTTAATAACATGTGGTGTATGTGGTAAAAAGATGGTCATGAGAAAAGCTAGAGGAATAAATAGATTAATGTGTATTTACAAGTGTGGTAATAAAAGCACTCGATTTGATTTAGTTGAATCCGATTGTTTTGAAGCTCTTAAAGAGCATTTAAAAAATTATACTGCTGAAGTTGAAAATGAACTTATAGAAGAGAATACAAATATATATACTTATCAAGTTTCTCAATTAAAGAAAGAACTTACAACTTTAAATAACCAAAGGCTCAAACTCTTTGACTTATTAGAAAGAAATTTATATGATGAAGATACTTTCTTGGAGCGTTCTAAAAATATTAATGATAGAATAGATACTGTTTCATCAACGTTAAAATCTATCGAAAAACTATTAAAGAAAAAAACTAAATCCTCTTATCAAGAAGATATTCAATTTTTTCAAAGTGTTTTGGATGCATACAATGAAACTGAAGATATTGCCAAAAAAAATAGTCTACTAAAAACTATATTATATAAAATTGAATATACTAAACTTAATAGATCCAAAGAGCATGTTATTAAAGTTTTTCCTAAACTTCGTAAATAAGTCTATATGGCTTATTTACTTAGTTCCACCTAATTACATACAACATATTAATTATATTTCATTTCCTTCCTTATCCACTCCTATAGGATCTTGAAGAAAGACTTCTCCCTTTGTCTTTTTGCTGTTCCTAAAGAACATAAGTATTTCATTATCTATACACTTAGCCGCATATGTTGCAAGTCGTATTCCCTTGCTAGTATCAAAAGAATCTATAGCTTTTATTAAACCTATTGTTCCTATAGATATAAGATCATCCATTTCTTTTGAGTTTTGATAATTTGAAGAATACTTCTTAACTATATGTGCTACTAGTCTTAAATTCCGTTCAACTAGTACCCTTTTGGCCTCAACATCTCCATCTTTTAATCTTTCTAAATAAATTTTTTCTTCCTTTTCATTTAAAGGCTTTGGAAAAGTAGAATTTCCTGTTACATAGCCAGTTAAAAATATTTTACTACCAACTAATTCTAATAAGTATTTTAACATGAACATGCTGTTCCCCCTATTAATGCTTATTATTATAATATGAGTTGATAGTTAAAATATTGCTAAATCTATTTATTTTTTTGTAAGTTCTAAAACTATATCTCTGAAAATAGGACCTGCAGTATTTCCACCACCTGGTTTTCTATCTTCATAAACATTTTTTATATTGGGCACCATAACTCCTAAAGTATAGTATTTTTCTCCATGTTTAAAATACCCTAAAAACCATCCATGCAATTCTCCACCTAGTGCTTCAGCAGTTCCAGTCTTAGCTCCTATTTCTACTCCTTCAATTTTAGTTATATTTGCAGTTCCTTCTAAAACCGTTGAATTCATTACCTTTTTCAAGTTATCTGCTGTTTCTTTAGATATTACATTTTTTCTTAACTCCTTAAATTCTTTTTTTACCTCTCCTTTTTGATTTTCAAAATCTTTTAATATATAAGGCTCTACGTATTCTCCTTCATTAACAACAGTAGATATTATACCTGCCATTTGAATTAAACTAGTTTGCATAGATTGACCTATAGAAAGGTTTGTTATACTAACATTTTCTGGAACATCCCCCCTAGTCTCCATTCCTGTTTTTTCATCTAATCCTAAAGCTAAAGAAAAAACTCCTTGTTCCTTTGCAAAGTCTAATAATCCCTTTGTTCCTATTTGAGCGCCTAATTTAGAAAAAACATCATTACATGAAACCTCAAAAGCTTCTTTAATGCTTATTGTTCCATGTATTTTTTCCTTTTTACATACTAAGCCATCACATCTTAGTTTATCTGAAAGACTAATTCCCTTTTCTTCCATAGCAGCTTCTAAAGTTAATATTTTAAATATTGATCCTGCCTCATAACCATTAATGCTACCTGAGCCTAAAACAACATTTGGAGCTGACTCATCCTTTTGAGCTAAAGCTAAAACTTCACCACTAGCACTATCAATAAGTACTGCTCCTGCATTTTTAAAAGTTTTATACTCATCCTTAGCTAATACATCTCTAACTATTTTTTGAAATTTATTGTCCAAAGTTAACTTAACATTTAAATTTTCCTCTGGAATGTCATATTTTCCTTCTCCATATAATCCCTCATGATCCCTTTCAAAAATAATTTTAGGATCTTTATTATTTTCTAATTGCTTATTTATTACCATTTCTAGAGAAATTTCTGACTTATCAACCTCTTTTGTTTCCCTCTTACTATCTTTATTCTCTACTAAAGCAAACCCCTTAGTAGAAGCTACCATATTCTCTATTTTCCAGTTATCATCTTTTTTCTTTTCTTGTGACTTATAAGTATAAATTCCTTTTATATTTTTTAAACTATTTATCTTATCAAAGCTTTCCTGTGAAACATCGTAATATAATTTTCCTCCACTTTTTACTACATTATCAAAAGAAAAATCCTTTGTTTCAGATTGCATAATATAATTAAAGGCCATTATGTTTTCTAAGTTTTGATTTAAATTATTTAATCTAAAAGCCATAGAATCTATGACAACTTTGTATTTAGTTTCATATTGAAATACACTTTCTCCATTTCTATCTAAAAGAGAATAGTTATAATCAGAAATATCTTCATATTGCTTGTGATTTCCTTTGAAATTACCTGTTTCTTTTGTACTATACTTTTTCTGTACATAATAAATCCTCATGTCAAGTAATATTAGAACTAATAACAATAAAGAAACTAAGCTTATCAATCTATTTTTAATCTCGATTTTTCTTTTTCTATTAAACATAAAAACACCCCTCCTGGCTAAATTCTAGCCAATTTAGGGGTGTTTTATTCAATAATACATTATTAGTTTTATCTCATATTGAAGTAAAATTATAATATAAAATTCCAATCAATATATTATTCGTATTGTCCTAAAACCTCTTTTATTTTTGCAACAATAATATCTATGGCAACTTTATTATGTCCACCTTCTGGTATTATTAAATCAGCAAATTTCTTTGTAGGTTCTGTGAATTGATTATGCATAGGCTTCACTACATTTAAGTACTGATTTATAACAGACTCTATAGTTCTTCCTCTTTCATTTATATCTCTGACCATTCTTCTTATGATTCTAACATCAGCATCTGTATCAACATAAATTTTTATATCTAGAAGCTCTCTTATTCTTGGGTCTTCTAAAATTAATATTCCTTCTACAATAACAATTTCCTTTGGCTCAACCTTAGTTGTATCTTCAATTCTATTATGTATAGAAAAATCATAACTAGGTTTTTGTATAGAATGTCCATTTAAAAGTGATTCTAAATGTGAAACTAAAAGATTGTTATCAAAAGCATTTGGATGGTCATAGTTAGTTTTAACTCTGTCCTCCATTGATAAATGGCTTTGATCCTTGTAGTATGAATCTTGCTCTATCATTGCTATACAATCTTCACCAAATTGTCTATATATCTCCTTTGCTATTGTACTTTTACCTGAGCCAGTGCCTCCTGTTATTCCTATAAAAATTGGTCTCTTCATTAGCTGTTTGCCTCCTTGCACTTAATTAACATATCATTTACCTTTACAGGCTTATCTATTTTAACCTTAAATATCATTTGAGCTTTGTTAGCAACATCTATTTTTTCGTCTTTTTCATCTTTCATATCATTCATTTGGATTTCATAGTAATCTCCTACTGGAGTTAATACCTCTACTGTATCTCCTTCGAATAATCTGTTTCTTTGTTCTATTGTTGCTACTTGAGTTTCTTCGTTATAATCTCTAACAACTCCTACAATATCATAATCTCTTATATAAGATGATGATTCATAAACTTGCTCTCCTGATTTTCCAAAGTAAAATCCTGTGTGATATCTTCTATGACTAACCTTTAAAAGATTATCCATTAATTTTTGATCAAATTCATATCCTTCTGGATCATCCCAATACTTATCTAAAGCTTCTCTGTAAGCTTTAACAATTGCAGCAACATAGTATGGGCTCTTCATTCTTCCTTCTATTTTAAATGAGTATATACCACTCTTAACAAGCTCTGGTATATATTCTATCATACATAAATCCTTAGAGTTCATTATGTATGTACCTTTATCATCTTCTATAACTTGGAAATACTCTCCAGGTCTCTTTTCTTCCATTAAATAATACTTATATCTACATGCTTGTGAACAAGCTCCTCTATTTGAGTCTCTTCCTGTCATGTAGTTTGATATTAAACATCTTCCTGAGTATGCCATACACATTGAACCATGAACAAATGCTTCTAAATCACAATCTTCTGGTAAATTCTCGTGTATTTTTTCAATTTCTTTAAAACTAAGCTCTCTAGCTAAAACAATTCTCTTAACTCCTAAGCTATGCCAAAACTTAGCTGACTTCCAGTTTACATTGTTTGCTTGAGTACTTAAGTGTATTTCTAAATCTGGTGCAACTTCCTTTGCAGTCATTATTATTGATGGATCTGAAACTATTATTGCATCTACATTTAAATCATTAAGTCCTACAATGTATTCTTCTAATCCTTCTAAATCTGCATTGTGAGGAAATACATTCATAGTAACATAAACTTTTCTTCCTCTATCATGAGCATACTTTACACCTTCTGCAATCTGTTCATTTGTAAAGTTATCAGCGAAAGCTCTTAGGTTAAGTTTGCTTCCTCCAATATAAACTGCATCTGCTCCAAAATCAATTGCTGTCTTTAATTTTTCTAAGCTACCTGCTGGTGCTAATATTTCTGGTTTTCTCATGTTTGCTACCTCCTCTTAGTTAACGCAATTCCATCTCCCATAGGAATAACAGTTGTTATTAAATTTTCATCCTTTGAGACCATATCCAAATACTTTCTCATTCTCTTAACAATAGTTATTTTTCTTCTCTTCACTAAGTCATCAGAAGCAACCATTCCTCTAAACAAAACATTATCTGCTATTATAATTCCATCTTTTTTTAAAAGTCTTAAACATTCTGGTAAAAAATGATTATAATGTCCTTTACCTGCATCCATGAATATCATATCAAATTCATCATGAAGACTCTCTAAAACTTCTAAACAATCTCCCTGTAAAATATTGATTTTTTCCTCTAATCCAAATTTTTTAATATTCTCTTTAGCATAATTTATCATATTATCATCTCTCTCGATTGTAGTAATATGACATTCTCCACCACAAGCTTTGTTCATCAGTATTGAAGAATAACCTATAGCTGTGCCTAATTCTAATATTTTCTTTGGTTTATTCATAGATACCATAAACTCAAGGAACTTAGCACCTTCCTTTTGTATTATTGGCACCTTATTTTCTTTTGCAAAATCTTCTAGTTCTTTTAATTCGTCATTTCTATCTGGAATAAGATCTCTAAGATACTTTTCCATATATTCAAAGGTTACTCCACTCATTTGCTCCTCCAAATTTTAGTATCCAAATTCTTTCTTCTTAGCTAGGAAATCTTCGTAATTATTAGTAAAATAGTGCTTATTATTTGATGGATTCAATAAATAATATATGTAGTCTGTTTTAGCTGGTTTTATGGCAGCTAAAAGTGAAGGTTTTCCAGGATTACATATTGGCCCCACTGGAAGCCCTTTAATCTTATATGTATTATATGGTGAATCCACTTTTAAGTCTTTATATAGCACAGTATCTTTATGCTCTCCTAAAGCATATAAAACTGTAGCATCGATTTGTAAAGGCATGCCTTTTTGTAGTCTGTTATATATAACAGATGCTATCTCTGCACGCTCACTATCATCCCTAGCCTCTTTTTCAACCATTGAAGCTACTATTACATATTTCTCATACTCTTCCTTTGGAATTGTAATACCTAGTTCACTTTGTATCTCATTAATTACCCCTTCAAACCTATTAAGCATCATTTCAATTATTTGTTTTGGTGTTGTGCCTTTAGGAATAGCATATGTGTCTGGAAATAAAAATCCTTCTAGTTCATATTTTCTTTCATTATTAGGTTTTATATAAGATGGTAATGGATACTCTTTTACTACTTTTAAAAACTCATCTTTTGTGCATACCTTAGATTCTTCTAATTTTTTAGCTATATCCTCTACAGTGTATCCTTCTGGAAATGTTACCTTAGCTTCTGATACTTTTCCATCAGTTAGTACACTTAAAAAGTCTTGAAAACTTATGTCACTATTTACAGTATATGTACCTGGTTTTATACTTTCTTCTACGTTATTAAACTTTATATATATCTTAGAAAAAAACGAACTTCTAAGTACATTTTCATTGTTTAATCGTTCAAAAAGTCCATTTAGTGATTCTCCATCTTTAACTTTAAAAGTTATATTAGCTTGATTAGATTGTAAAGGGCTTTGCTTTATAGAGTTATATTTAACTACAAATACAGCTAAGTTAATCACAAGTAAAATTATGAATATGGATATTAAAACCATACTCTTAGAGTTTTTTAGCCTTTTCACAGTAGTACCCCCTTATATTTTTAGATAAATGGCTATAAAGCCATTTATCTAATTATAAATCTTTTTCTCATAAAAACAAACTCGTTTTACTAATTTTTGTTTATGTAACCAAAGTTATAAGTAACTTATTATTTTTTACTTCTATTTATAGCTCTCTTTCTTTCAGCACTATCTAAGATTCTCTTTCTCATTCTTACATTTACTGGAGTAACTTCAACTAACTCATCATTGTTTATGAATTCTAGACATTGCTCTAATGACATTTGTCTAATTGGAGTTAATTTTAAAGCATCATCAGCTCCAGATGATCTTGTATTAGTTAATTGTTTTTTCTTACAAATATTAACATCTATATCATCTGCTCTTGAACATTCTCCACAAACCATTCCAGCATAAACTTCTGTACCTGGCTCTATGAATAAAGTTCCTCTTTCTTGAGCATTAAATAATCCATATGTAACTGCTTCCCCTGATTCAAATACTACGATTGATCCTCTACTTCTTCCTGGGATTTCTCCTTTGTATTTTTCAAACCCATCAAATACATGGTTCATTATTCCGTTACCCTTTGTATCTGTCATGAATTCATTTCTGAATCCTATAAGTCCTCTTGCAGGTATTTTGAACTCTAATCTTGAATATCCATTAACAGCTGAAGTCATATTTACCATTTCAGCTTTTCTAGGTCCTAATTTTTCCATAACAGGTCCCATGAATTCTTCTGGAACATCTATAGTTAAGTGCTCTATTGGTTCAACCTTAACACCATTTTCATCTATCTTTGTTATAACGTTTGGCTTAGAAACTTGGAATTCATATCCTTCTCTTCTCATTGTTTCTATAAGTATTGAAAGATGTAATTCCCCTCTACCACTTACTTCGAAACAATCTGGAGTTATTTCTTTAACTTTTAAACTTACGTTAGTTTCTAACTCTTTTAATAATCTATCTCTTAAATGTCTTGAAGTTACGAAATCACCTTCTCTACCAGCAAATGGTGAGTCATTAACCATAAAGTTCATGTTTAATGTAGGCTCGTCTATTTTAACAAATGGTAATCCTTCTGGATTTTGTGCATCTGTTATAGTTTCTCCAATATTTACGTCAGATATACCACTTATTGCAACTATATCACCTAATTGTGCTTCATCAACCTCTATTCTCTTTAATCCATCATGAGTATAAAGACTTGATATTTTGAATTTAGTTACTGTTCCATCTTGTCTTACAACAGCAGCTTGTTGGTTTTTCTTAGCTATTCCTCTAGTTATTTTACCTATAGCTATTTTACCAACATATTCACTTGAATCTAAAGTTGTAACTAGCATTTGTAAGCTATCTTCTACAGATCCTTTTGGTGATTCAACTTTTTCGATTATAGTATCGAATAAATCCTTCATGTTATCTTTTGGTTCATCTATATCAATTGTAGCTACTCCATCTCTGGCTGAAGCATAAACTATTGGGAAATCTAATTGCTCATCATCTGCACCAAGCTCTAAGAATAATTCAAATATTTCATCAATAACTTCTTCTGGTCTAGCATCTGGTTTATCTATTTTGTTTATAACAACTATTGGTTTTAATCCTAACTCAAGAGCTTTTCTTAAAACGAATTTTGTTTGAGGCATAGCCCCTTCATATGAGTCTACTACAAGTAAAACACTTTCTACCATTTTAAGTACACGTTCAACCTCTCCTCCGAAGTCAGCGTGTCCTGGTGTATCTATTATATTTATTTTAACTCCGTTATAATGAACTGCTGTATTTTTTGAAAGTATTGTAATACCTCTTTCTTTTTCTAAGTCATTTGAGTCCATTACTCTCTCTTCTACTTTTTCGTTTGTTCTAAAAACGTTACTTTGTCTTAATAATGCGTCCACTAAAGTTGTTTTACCATGGTCAACGTGAGCGATTATAGCTATATTTCTAATATCATTTCTTGTAAATTCGTTACTCATTATATTTATTCCTCCAATTTTATGTGCATAAAAAATTGGATACTATTTAAGTACCCAATTTTCTTTACCTTATTAGATTCTACTGTTAAGCTTAAAAAAAGTCAACACAACATTTTTTACTTAAACAGTTACATTCTACATTATCATCTAATTTTTCTATATTTCCATTATTATTGGTAATATCATTGGTTTTCTCTTAGTTTTTTCATAAAGGAAACTTCTAAGGCCATCTCTTATGTTAGATTTCATAGTAGCCCAGTCACAGATTCCTTTCTTTTCACAATCTCTTAAAACGTCTTTTACTATCTCTTTAGCTTCATCCATTAAGTCTTCTGATTCTCTTACGTAAACAAAACCTCTTGATATAATATCTGGTCCTGCTACCACTGAAGCAGTTTCTTTTGAAATAGTAACCACTACTGTAAGAATTCCGTCTTGTGAAAGATGTTTTCTATCTCTTAAAACTATGTTTCCTACATCACCAACTCCAAGTCCATCAACAAAAATTTGTCCTGAAGTAACAGATCCATTCTTTTTGATTGAATCTCTAGTGATTTCTATAACATCTCCATTTTCAGCTATCATAAAATTCTTTTCTGATAGTCCAACATCAACAGCTAACTCTGCATGCTGTTTAAGGTGTCTATACTCACCATGAACTGGTATAAAGAATTTAGGCTTAACAAGAGCTTGCATAAGTTTTAATTCCTCTTGACAAGCATGACCTGAAACATGGACATCTGCTAATTTTCCATATACTACTTCTGCACCTTTTTTGAAAAGTTGATTAATAACTTTAGAAACTAACTTTTCATTTCCTGGTATAGGTGTTGCAGATAGTATTACTGTATCTCCCTCAATGATATTAACTTTTTTATGCTCTGAAGATGCCATTCTAGCTAATGCTGACATTGGCTCTCCTTGACTTCCTGTAGTTATTATAGTCACTTGCTCATTTGGATATTTATTTATGGCATCTATGCTAACAAAAGAATCTTTATCTATTGTTAAATATCCTAGTTCTATGGCAACCTGAACTATATTTTCCATACTTCTTCCAGAAACAGCAATCTTTCTTCCTGTCATTTCTGCAGCTTCAACAATTTGCTGTATTCTATGAATATTTGAAGCAAATGTAGCTATTATTATTCTTCCCTTTGCTCCAACAAATATTTTTTTAAGATTTTCTCCTACAGCTCTTTCTGACATTGTATATCCTGGTCTCTCTACATTAGTAGAGTCAGCCATCATTGCAAGAACTCCTTTTCTTCCTAATTCTGCAAATCTAGCAAAATCCATTACCTCTCCGTCAGTTGGAGTATAATCTACTTTAAAATCACCAGTATGAAGTACAACTCCTAGTGGTGTATGCACTGCTATAGCAACTGAATCTGCTATACTATGATTAGTTTTTACAAATTCAACAGATGATGATTTTAATTTTATAATATCTCTTGGTTTAACTCTTATAAGCTCTGTGGTGCTTAATAAACCATGTTCTTTTAGTTTAGTTTCAACTATTCCTAAAGTAAGTTTTGTTCCATAAACAGGTACATTTAAATTTTTTAACACATATGGTAAAGCACCAATATGATCTTCATGACCATGAGTTAAAAATATTCCTCTAACTTTTTCTGCATTTTTAACAAGATATGATACGTCTGGAATAACTATATCAATACCAAACATATCTTCGTCTGGGAACTTAAGTCCACAGTCGACTACAATTATATCGTCTTTAAATTCGATAACAGTTAGATTCTTACCTATCTCGTTCAAACCACCTAAAGGTATAATTTTAACCTTTAGCTTTTCACGTTTCATATTTTCCCTCCTCTTTTTTGTAGTAGTACGCTTATGTATAAAAGAGGTTTCCTCATTTGAGAAAATTTCTCTATTCATTTTTACAATCCTTGCATATTCCGAAAAACTTTACTGTATGATCTAATATTTCAAAGCCATATTTAGTTTCAATCTCTTCTTCTAGTTCGTCTAATAAATCCGCTTCAACCTCAAAAACTTTTCCGCATTTATTACAAACTAAATGATGGTGTCTATGCTCTTCATCGTCATGAGCAAGTTCATATCTACTGCATCCATCTTCTAAATCTAACTTATAGATTACACCCATCTCTTCTAGAAGAATTATTGTTCTATATACGGTAGCTAATCCAATCTCTGGACAACTTTTCTTAACCTCGTCATAAATTTCCTCAGCAGTTAAGTGTTTACCCTCATTTTGTATTATAGTATCAACTATAGCTCTTCTCTGAGGAGTTAACTTATAACCCTTCTTCTTTAATTCTTCTTTTAAAGCATCAAAATCTACTGAAGCTGTATTTGCCATATTAAAACCTCACTTTACCGTTATTCTTCTTCTGCGAATAAAGTTGCATAAGCTTCTTCTATCATTTCAATTTCAAAATCATTCTCAACTGGAGCTAAAGTCTCTTCTCCATCTTCGTCTTGAACAACTTGCATAGCTATAACTACGTCTTCCTCACCTTCTGGTGATAATAAGAAATATTCTTTTTCTTCTATATCTAATTTAGTTACTACGTTGAATGTTGTTTCTATTCCTTCTTCATCAACTAAAACTATTGGTTGTAAATCGTTATTCATTTTAACTTCTCCTTTTTATTTTGATATTCTGTCTAAGTATCCTTGTAATATATAAGTAGCCGCTATTTTATCGACTATTTTTTTTCTTTTCGCTCTTGATAAATCCGCTTCTAGCATTGCTCTATGAGCAGCAACTGTTGTAAGTCTTTCATCCCAAAACTCTATTTTACCATCAAATGATTTTTCAATTTGTTCACATAAATTTTTAACCATTTCTCCAGATGGTCCTATTGTTCCATTCATATTTTTTGGCATACCTGCAACTATAGTTTCTACTCCATACTCTTTGCATATTTTCATGACTGCCTCTACGTCTTTAGTGTAGCAATCTCTTTTTATAGTTGTTACACCTTGAGCTGTCCATCCAAGTGGATCACTTACTGCAACTCCTATAGTTTTACTTCCGATATCTAAACCTAAAATTCTCATTGAATCTCCTTACATAAACGAAAGAGTACCCTTTCGGGCACTCTTTGTTATTTTATCTCTAGATAAGATTTTATAACTTCTTCAAGTATTTCATCTCTTTCCAGTTTCCTTACTAAAGCTCTTGCCCCGTTGTAATTAGTGATGTAAGTAGGGTCACCTGAAATTAAGTATCCAACTAGCTGATTAACCGGGTTATAGCCTTTTTCCTTTAGTGAGTTGTATACATCAGTTAATATTGATTTAGTTAAATCTTCCTTATTTTTACTAAAATCAAACTGCATTGTGTGGTCAAAATTGTTACTCATAACATGCTGCTTACTAGCAGCTCACCCCCTTACAGTAAATATATTTTAATTTATATATTTACATATATTATTATCTTTTAAATTAGTTTTTATTCACGCTTTACTTTATACTCATTATAAACTATATTTGCATAAAAGTACAACTATTTTACAAGTAATTCTACAACTTCTTTTGCTTTTTCTAATGCTTTAGCTATATTTTCTGGATTTTTTCCACCAGCTTGAGCCATGTCAGGTCTTCCACCTCCGCCGCCGCCTACAACTGCTGCGACTTCTTTTATAACTTTTCCACAATGAACTCCATTAGCTAATGAATTTTTAGTTGCCATAGCTACTAAGTTTACTTTTCCACCATTGTCACTTGCTAAAACAACTATTCCATTATTTAATTTATTTCTAACTTTATCAGCTAAATCTCTTAATGAATTTCCATCAACATCTTTTAATTCTGCTGTAACTAATTCAACTCCGTTTATTTCAACTTTGTCTTTTAATATATCATCCTCAGCACCTTGAACTAATTTAGCTTTAAGTTCTGCTATTTCTTTATCTTTTTCTTTTAATTCATGAGCTTGAGCTGCTATTCTCTTAGCAATATCTTTTTCATTACACTTAAGCATTGAAGCAGCTTCCTTAAGCATATTATTTTTAAGTTCCATGAATTTTAATGCGCTTATTCCAGTAACAGCTTCTATTCTTCTTATTCCAGCAGCAACTCCTGATTCTGAAACTATCTTAAATAATCCAATTTCTCCTGAGTTAGCTACGTGAGTTCCTCCACATAATTCTTTTGAGAAATCTCCAACTGAAACAACTCTTACTTTTTCAGCATACTTTTCATCGAAAAGACAAGTAGCTCCACTATTTCTAGCTTCATCTAATGACATTTCTTTTGTATCAACTACAGATACAGTCATTATTTTTTCATTTACTAATAATTCAACTTTTTCTAACTCTTCTTCTGTTAAAGCTGCAAAATGAGTAAAGTCAAATCTTAATCTTTCTTCATCAACATATGAACCTGATTGATTTACATGGTCTCCTAAAACTTCTTTTAAAGCTTCATGTAACATGTGTGTAGCCGTGTGGTTTTTACATATGTTAGATCTTCTTGAAGCATCAACTGATAATTTAACTTCTTGACCTTCTTTTAAGCTACCTTCTATAACCTTAATGTAGTGAACAAATTTTCCACCAACATTTTTCTTACAATCTGTGACTATTGCCATTCCAGTTTCTGAAGTTATATTTCCTCTATCTCCAACTTGACCTCCCATTTCAGCATAGAAAGGAGTTTTATCAGTTAATAAGAATCCTTCTTCACCTTCTTTAAGTTCAGCTTTAAATTCTTCATTATTTCCTAGTACTATAACTTTTGAGTTAAGTTCTAAATTAACATATCCATCAAATTCAGTAACTATTGAAGCATCCACTTTGTTTACTGGACTTTCTTCGCTTCCCATGTAGCTACTTTCTCCTCTAGCATTTCTAGCTCTTTCTCTTTGCTCTTTCATTTCCTTATTAAAGTTTTCTATATCTAACTCTAAGCCTTTTTCTTCTAATATCTCTTGAGTAAGCTCTAGAGGGAATCCATAAGTATCATATAATTTGAAAGCTTTAGCTCCTGATAAAACTTTCTCATTTTTTTCTTCCATTTCTGAAATATAGCTCATAAGTATATCCATACCTGAGTCTATTGTTTCATTAAATCTTTCCTCTTCTAACTTGATTATCTTCTTAATGTAATCAGCTTTTTCTTTTAATTCAGGATAAGCTTCACCATAGTTTTCAACTACAGCATCAACCATTTCATTTAAGAATATACCTTTAACCCCTAAAAGTCTTCCATGTCTAGCAGCTCTTCTAAGAAGTCTTCTTAAAACATATCCTCTACCTTCATTTGATGGTTGAACACCGTCACATATTAAGAAAGTAACACTTTTTCCATGATCAGTTATTATTCTTAATGATACATCTTTGTCTTTATCTTCTCCATATTTAGAGTTTGTTAATTCACATGCTTTATTTAATATGTTTTTAACTGTATCTATTTCGAAGATATTATCTACACCTTGCATTATTGTAGCTATTCTTTCTAAGCCCATACCTGTATCTATGTTCTTTTGAGCTAACTCATTGTAGTTTCCTTCTTCATCTTTATCAAATTGAGTGAAAACTAAGTTCCAGAATTCAACTATTCTATCAGCATCTGAAGCTTCTAAGAATTCTTCTACAGTTTCAACCTTTCCTTCTCCTCTATCAAAGTGAATCTCTGTGCAAGGACCACAAGGACCTACCCCTATTTCCCAGAAGTTATCATCTTTTCCTAATCTGAATATTCTGCTTGGATCCACATCAGTTTTACTAGTCCAAATATCATACGCTTCATCGTCATTTAAATATATAGTTACATATAATTTATCCTTTGGAATTCCTAAAGTTTCTGTTATAAACTCCCAAGCCCATGGAATTATTTCTGATTTGAAGTAATCTCCAAATGAGAAGTTTCCTAGCATTTCAAAGAATGTACCATGTCTTGATGTTTTACCAACATTCTCTATATCACCAGTTCTTATACACTTTTGGCAAGTTGTTATTCTTCTCTTTGGTGGCTCTTCTAAACCTGTGAAATAAGGTTTAAGTGGTGCCATACCTGCATTTATTAATAATAAACTCTTATCATTTTTAGGTACTAACGGAAATGACTGTAATCTTAAATGGTCTTTGCTTTCAAAAAAGCTTAAATATTTTTCTCTTAATTCATTTGCTCCCATGAATTTCATAATTTATTCCTCCAAATTTTATGTATTTATCCTTTAGCCTTTAAGTTTAATCCTCTATTTATAAAATAAGATTAAACCCTCTACTTAGCCTAGATATTCTTTTATTTTATAATTAGTTTCACACATAAAAAAAGAACATAAAACACCCCACCCCTAATTAAAAGGGACGAAATCCTATGCTCCGCGGTACCACCCTAATTATGTAAAACTACATCACTCTAAAAATTATAGCTCAAAGATAGCTTCAACATCTCTTTTAAGAAGTTTTCACCAACCACTTCCTCTCTGACTAAAAGATAAATGCCTACTCATTCTCGTCAACGCTTTTCATTAAGTTATTATAGGCAAATTATAAAAAAAATTTCTTTACCTGTCAATATAATTACAAATTGTATATATATCTATTTTTTTAAATTCTCATGCCTTATCTATAATATGAAATAATTTATTTACAAACTATCTCTACTTACTATTTTATCACAAAAACATATAATAATCCCAATCATCAAATAAAACTTTAATCACAACAGCTATAGGAACTATAAAAACCATTCCTAAAAGCCCTCCTATTTGTTCTCCAATCAAAAGTAATATTATGATTAATATTGGATGCATATCTATACTCTCAGCTGTAATTTTAGGTGCTATTAAGTTTCCTTCAATTTGTTGAATTATTAAAAAAGTCAATATAACCCATAAAATTTTATTTGGCCCTTCTACTAGTGCCACAACTATTGCAGGTATTGCCCCTAAAACTGCTCCAAAATAAGGTATAATATTAAGTAATGCATTTAAAAATGCTAATAGTAGAGGAAACTTTATTCCTAATATAAGCATTCCTATAAATGTCATAACTCCAACCACTAAGCTTAAAAGTAATTGTCCTAAAATATATTTACCTAATACTTTATCAACATCTCTTCCTAAGTTTTTCAATAGAGCCCTTTTCTCCATTGGACAACAGTATAAAAATTTATTAGATAATAAATCTCCATAGGCTAAAAAATAATATGCTAATACAGGTATAACAGCAAAAGCTAAAATATTTTCTGAAAAGCTAATTAAATTATTTATGATACTAGTTGCAAAACTAACTAATAATATATTTAATTTTTCAGTAACTTGAGCTTCAATAACATCAAAAATCCCTAATTCCATAAACTTCATCTTCATAATCAAATCATTTATAAAAGCTTCTATACCATTTATTAAACCATCAAAACTTTCACCTTCTTTAAACATACTTGGAATTAGAACTGTTAAAAAAAATAATATAAGAAAAATTACACTAAGTACTATAGACATAGCTAAAAAGTTTTTATTTATTTTTGTTCTTTCACATAAAAATCTATATAGAGGCTTAAGAATATATGCAAAAATCCCTGATACAAGCACTATAAAAATAATGTCTCTAAAAGCTTCAAATTGATATAAAAGGAATATAAATAAAAAAATTATAAATGTTAATATTAAATTTCTTATAAATCTTTTTTTATCTTTTAAAGCTCTAAACATTCCTACTCCTCCTTTTTTAATTTACCTAGCCAAAATATTTTCTTGGAATCATTCTCATATTTATATTTTTATTGCCAAAAAATAAAATGCTTTCTTCTCCTAAAATAGTTTCTTTTAATTGTATAACTCGCTTTCCATTTTTAAATTTATCAACTAATCCACTTACCACTATTAGTCCTCTTATATAAAAGTCGTAGTCTATTAAAATATCTTCTAATATTCCTATCATATGGCCATCCTTATTTATAAGATCAAAGTTTTTTATCTCGCTAAATTTTAATCCTCTATGTACATGTACCCCTTCTGTCATAATAGTATCGCTTAAAGAAATAACATTAGTTAAGTCCACATAATCTCTTTTTGAAAATAATTTTTTTGTTATTATAAAGCCCATGACTTTCCCATTAAAATAATCTATAGCAAGATCACAAACTACTCCAACCTTCTTTCCATTAGAATCAAAAACCTTAAGCCCAATTAAATCTCTTATTCTATACACTCTAAAAGTCATCCCTTTCTAATTTAAGTAAAGCCATTAGTAATATATTTAGTATTATCTATATCCTTCCAAAAAATACATAGTTTCATAGGTATTTTAAATTTATTTTTGTAAACTTAAATAATAATCCTTAAAATTTCTAGGTAAGTTATTAACTAAATAAAGTAAGGATATATTTTTCACTTAATAAATACACTTTGTATAGTGCACTTTATATTGAATATTTAAAACAACCTTTTAAAAAGTTTTAATATAAAAGAAAAAAAGCCCCCTTTCGGGAGCTTTCTATTAAAGTAGGCTTTCGATTATTCCTCCACCTACAACTAAATCATCTTTATAGAAAACAACAGATTGACCTTTAGTTATAGCTCTTTGCTTATCTTCAAAAGAAACTTTAACTCTTCCATTTTCCATAGGACTTATAGTAGCCTTAGCTGGTCTAGCTGAATATCTAATTTTAGCTTCAACTTCCATAGGACCTTCAAGTTTATCTATAGATATGAAGTTTACATCTTTACAAACTAAATCAGTTTTAAATATATCTTCTTCTGGACCTACTACAACAGTATTAGTTACAGGGTTTATATCAGTAACAAACACTGGTCTTCCAAGAGCTAATCCTAAGCCCTTTCTTTGTCCTATTGTATAATAGACTATTCCTTTATGTTTTCCTAAGACATTTCCATACTTATCGACAAAGTTTCCTGGTCTAACTTTGTTTGGAGCAGCTTCACATATGTATCTTCCATGATTATTATCTGGAATAAAGCATATTTCTTCACTGTCCTTTTTATTATGTACATCTAGACCGATCTCTTTAGCTATTTCTCTAATTTTATCCTTAGTGAATTCTCCACAAGGCATTAAAGTATGCTCTAACTGCTCTTGAGTTAGATTGTATAAAGCATAAGTTTGATCTTTTCTATCATCCTTTGATCTTATAAGTTGGAATCTTCCATCTCTTTCTTCAATTTTAGCATAGTGACCTGTTGCAACATAGTCTGCACCTATACCTTTAGCTTTTTGTAAAAGCTCATCAAATTTAAGATATTTGTTACATGCAATACATGGATTTGGAGTTCTACCTTGTATATATTCGTCTACAAAATAATCTATTACGTTTCTTTTAAAACTATCTCTAAAGTTTAAAACGTAAAAAGGAATATCTAGTTTTTGAGCAACTCTTCTAGCATCATCCACTGCTGACAGTGAACAACATCCACCTTCTCTTTCCTCATATTCCTTATCCTCTTGCCATATTTGCATTGTAACACCAATTACATCGTATCCCTGTTCCTTTAAAAGGTAAGCAGCAACGGAGCTATCAACTCCGCCGCTCATACCTATAACAACCTTTTTCTTTGTCACAAAATCACCACTTTAATATTATTCTTAACCGTGAACATGCTCATGTATGTCATGTGAATGTTCTTTCATATCCCAAGGCTCTAATCCTTGTCTTTGTCTATAATCATTTATAGCCTTGTGTATAGCTTCCTCAGCTAATACTGAACAGTGCATTTTTACTGGTGGAAGACCATCTAAAGCTTCTGCAACAGCTTTGTTTGATAATTCCCAAGCTTCTTCTACAGTTTTTCCTTTTATAAGCTCTGTAGCCATGCTTGATGAAGCAATAGCAGATCCGCATCCATAAGTTTCAAATTTAACATCTTCTACAATGTTATTTTCTATTTTAAGATATATTCTCATTATATCTCCACATTTAGCGTTACCAACTTCTCCGATTCCGTTAGCATCTTTAATTTCTCCTACATTTCTTGGGTTTTTGAAATGATCCATAACTTTTTCACTATATATCATGATTAATTCTCTCCTTCTACTTCTCTTAAATGATTTTTCCATAATGGTGACATACTTCTTAATCTTGCGATTATTGGTGGTACTTTTTCTAATACGTAATCAACGTCTTCTTCAGTTGTACCTTCACCTAAACTTAATCTTAATGATCCGTGTGCTATTTCATGAGGTAAACCTATTGCTAATAACACGTGTGATGGATCTAATGATCCTGATGTACAAGCACTTCCACTTGAACCACAAATTCCTTCAAAGTCTAATGAAAGAAGTATTCCTTCACCTTCAATGAATTCAAAGCATACATTTACGTTACCTGGTAATCTCTTACTACCATCTTTTGGTCCGTTTAATCTTGTAAATGGTACTTCTAATAATCCTTTTATTAACTTATCTCTTAACTTAGAAACTTTAGCTATATGCTCATCTAAGTTTTCTCCAGCGATTTCCATAGCCTTTCCTAATCCAACTATTGCAGGTATGTTCTCAGTTCCAGCTCTTCTAGCTCTCTCTTGACCACCACCGTGGATTAAGTTATCTATTCTTATACCTTTTCTTATATATAAAGCTCCGATTCCTTTTGGTCCATAAACTTTATGTCCAGCTAATGAAAGTAAATCGATGTTCATATCTTTAACATCTATCTTTACATTTCCTACAGCCTGAACTGCATCTGTATGGAATATTACTTTTCTTTCTCTACAAATTTTCCCTATTTCCTTAACTGGCTCTATAGTTCCTATTTCATTATTTGCAAACATTACAGAAACTAAGATAGTTTTATCAGTAATAGCATTTTTTAATTCTTCTAAATCAACAAAACCTTCTTCATTTACATCTAAGTAAGTTACTTCAAAGCCTTGTTTTTCTAGCCATTGGCAAGTATGTAATACAGCATGGTGTTCTATTTTTGTAGTTATTATATGATTTCCTTTATTTTTATGAGCAAAAGCTATTCCTTTTATTGCCCAGTTATCTGCTTCTGATCCACCACCAGTAAAGTAGATTTCATTTGTATCAGCATTTAATACTTTAGCTACTCTTTCTCTAGCAGTATCTACAGCCATTCTTGATTCTCTTGAAACTCCGTAAAATGCTGATGGATTTCCAAACTTATTTGTGAAATATGGTAACATTTCCTCTAATACTTCTGGCTTAACATATGTAGTTGCTGAGTAGTCCATATAAACAACTCTATTATTCATTTTCTTCACTCCTACTAACAATTTTTAAAGCTTCATTTTTTTCTTTCATAGCTTTATAATCTTCTACTATATCTTTAAGTGTTACTGAATTAGTAACCTCATCTATACTTGTTTTTATCTTTTTCCATAAAAGTCTAGTCGCACAACAATCAACATTATTGCAAGTTACACCATCTAAACAATCTGATATTTCTATTGGTCCTTCTAAAACTTCAATAATATCTGAAACTGTTATGTCTTCTGGTTGTCTATTTAAAATATATCCTCCTTGAGCACCTCTAATACTCTTTATAAGCTTAGCTTTTCTTAAAGAACTAAATAATTGCTCTAAATAATATTCAGATATATTCTGTCTTTGCGATATTGACTTTATTGACACAGGTGATCCACCATAATGTATAGCTAAATCAACCATGGCTTTTACACCATATCTTCCTTTGGTAGATAATTTCATTTAATCACCTCTAAATCTGACTAATTCGATGTACTTTATGTGATTATAATATCAAAACCGAGTAAATTTGTCAACAATAATATTCACATATTTTTTACTTAAAAAATGGAATTTAAAATTGAAAATTTATCTAACTAATATATTATAAACACAATATTAAAAGAGTTTCATTAGATACAAGGTATTAAAGGCTCTGACTATTTAAATTCTTATTAAAACAGTGAAGCATTTTTATCTTTTAAACTAAAAATTTAATCACTTTTTAAAACTAAAACGGCCATAAATATATATCTAATAATCAATATTTATCTCAGAGCCTTATTATTTATTTTTAACATTATTCCAGTAGGCTTTTATACTATTTTCGTATTTATTATCCTTAGGCTTATAATATTCTTTTCCTCTCATATTTTCAGGCATATATTCTTGAGGAATATAACTATTAGGATAATTATGAGGATATAAGTAACCACCAACACCTAAATTACTTGCACCACTATAATGAGCATCTTTTAAATGTTTTGGCACATCCCCTGCATTATTTCTTTCTAAATCTCTCAATGCATCATCAATAGCCATATAAGCACTATTTGACTTAGGTAGGGTAGCCAAATAAATTACTAATTCCGCTAATATTATCCTTGCCTCTGGCATTCCTATTTTCAAACAAAGATCTATTCCGCTATTTACAACCTGAAGAGCATTTGGATGAGCAAGCCCTATATCTTCAGCTGCAATTACTCCTATTCTCCTAATTACGCTATCCATATTCCCCCCCTTAATAAGTCTAGCTAAATAGTGAATTGCAGCATCTGGGTCACTTCCTCTTATACTTTTTTGAAGAGCACTTAATAAGTTATAATAATCATCTCCTGATGAATCAGATTTCAAATTAGATTGCCCTAATTTTTCTACATAATCTTTATTTAAAATAATGTTATCTTTTTCTTGAGATTTAATAGCTAATTCTAATACTGTGTAAGCCTTTCTTACATCTCCTTGAGAAATTTCTCCGATATATTTTAAAACTCCTTCTTCAATAGAAATAGAATATCCCTCTTTTTCAAGTTTACTTACTGCTCTTTCTAAGGCTATTATTATATCTTCAGTACTTACTGGCTTAAATTCAAATATGGTACTTCTACTTAGTATAGCCTTATGTATAGCAAAGTATGGATTTTCTGTAGTACTTGCTATTAATACTACTCTCCCATCTTCAATAAATTCCAAAAGTGCTTGTTGCTGTTTCTTATTAAAATGCTGAAGCTCATCTATATATAGTATTATCCCTTTGAAATTTAATAAATTATCTATATCCGAAGTTATACTTTGTATTTCTTTTATTGAAGATGTAGTAGCATTTATTTTATAAAATTTTTTATCAGTGTAATTTGAAATTATATTAGCTAAAGTAGTTTTTCCAACGCCAGGTGGTCCATAAAAAATACAATTCATTATATTCTTATTTTTTATAAGTTTATTTAAAGGAGTTCCTTCTCCTACAATATGTTTTTGTCCAACTATATCCTCTAAATTTTTAGGACGCATAATATCTGCTAAAGGTCTCAAAATTTTTGTAATTATCAAAATTTCAATAACATTACTATGTTAACTGAAGACTCTTATTAATTTTTGTATTCATTAAAAATCTACTTATTTCAGAAACATACTATGTTAATTTAAAACTTGATAATGTTCCTCCCTTCTTATACTTTTATAGTTAATTAATTCTATAAACTAAATATTGCTTTAGTCACAAGTTTATTATAATACTAAAAAACCGTTTTATTTCTTCCAGTCATTTTTGCCATATATAACTTTTTATCAACATTTTTTATTATATCAGATGCCTCTTCTTTTTCTAAAGCCTCACAAACTCCGAAACTAGCAGTTATTTTTATACTTAATTCACCATAATCAAAGCTCATTTTTTCTATTATTTTTCTAAGCTTCTCAGCAACATTCACTGCATTTTTTATATTGGTATTATTTAAAACAATTATGAACTCTTCTCCTCCATATCTACCAATCCAGTCACTATTTTCTCTAATATTATTATTTAATACCTTTGCAAAATCTCTTAAAATTTTATCACCTATTAAATGTCCATAGGTATCATTTACTCTTTTAAAGTAGTCTATATCAGTCATAATTACAGTTGTAGGTATAGAATTTTTTAAATTTCTATCAACTTCTTTTGAAAGTCTTTGATTTATATATCTTTTATTATAGACACCAGTTAAATAATCTTTAACAAGATTTTCTCCTATATTTTTCATGTTTAAATCTAAATAATCTATTTCTCCAGTTCTATCTACTATATCTCCATTGTTTGTTATATCCTTTAATATTTCAACAATATATTTTCTTTCTTCAATTTCAATTGGTGAAGCTATAACTAAAAATATATGATTTTTGTTATATTCTAATTTCATAAAAGTATCATTTTCTAAATAGGCTTTTTTAGATATGCAATTAGTACACATTGTACTTCTTCCCCATATATCATAACAACTACATGATGAGTAATTACTTTCGTTAAGTTTATCATTCGCTTTTGAATTAAATCCATATGAAAACACTTTATTATTTATAGGATCTACTACCCTAATTTCATCATAAAAATTTTTAAATATAGATAGTCTTTCCTCTACATCAAATAAAATTCCCAATTAATCCGTCCTCCAAACTTTTAATTAAATATAAAAACTTATCACAAAATTCAAAATCTAATTTTTATAAAAAATTACCATTAACTTTTAAATTACTATTTCCAAAGCATACATTCTTTATTAACAATTATACAATAAAAAAAAGATTCTAATAAAAGCCATTAGAATCTTTATATTAAAATTTCTCTTAAAGAAGTTCTACTTTTTCTCCTAAACTAATTTCTCCTCCACTTAATACCTTCGTAAATATACCATAAGCAGGCATTATACATCTTCCCACTTGATAGTATATTGCACATTTATCATGACATTTTTTCCCTATTTGTGTTACTTCTAAAAGAACCTCTCCTATCTTTATTTTTTGCCCTATAGGAAGTTTATTTAGTTCTATTCCATCTACAACTAGGTTTTCTCCAAAAGCTCCAAAATCCACATTTCCGCCATCAGCTCTAAAATCCTCTATCTTTTCAAAAGCTAATAAACTTACTTGTCTATGCCACTTCCCAGCATGAGCATCTCCCTTAATTCCGAAATCTTCTATAAACTCAGCTTTAGGAACTTGCACCTTAGCTGTACCTTTCTTTTCACTTATACAAATAGCTCTTACCTTGCTCATTTTTATCCTCCTATTTCATACATAAATCTTTTATCTTCATCTTTTTCTTTCATTTTAAAGTTATGTTTTTCTGGCTTTTCATAAATACTTTTTTTAATTATCTCCCTAAGCTCTTCATCACTTATTCCATTTCTCATCTTATCTCTTAAGTTTATTCCATACTTCCAATGTAAACACTGTTTCATAAAGCCTTCAGGAGTGACCCTTATTCTATTACAATTCTCACAAAAACAATCACTCATAGCACTTATAAAGCCTATTTTTCCTTTGAATCCTTCTATGCTTATGTATTTAGCTGGACCATTTAGTCTTAAGGTTTTTCCATCACTTAATACCTTTTTTTCTTTCTTTATAATTTCTAAAATCTCACTATTAGTAACGCCCTTAAACTTTTTACCTTCTCCAATAGGCATAAGCTCTATAAATCTAAGATCTATTGGATTTTTATAAGCTAAGTTTATTAAATCTAAAATTTCATCTTTATTGAAATCTTCTAATATTACAGTATTTATCTTTACCTTAACATTATTCTCTAAGCACTTTTCTATTGAATAAAGTACTTTATCTAAGGTTCCTATCCTTGTTATTTCTTTAAATCTATCTTCTTTTAGTGTATCTAAACTTATATTTACTCTCTTTAATCCATTTTCACTAAGTTCCTTTACTTTATCTCCTAGTAAAATCCCATTAGTGGTTAAACAAATCTCTTCTATCTCAGGTATTTTGTTTATATTTTTTATTAAATCTACTACACCTTCTCTTACAAGAGGCTCACCACCTGTAAGTCTTACTTTTTTTATTCCAATAGAAGCACATTCTTTAACAACTCTTAAAATCTCATCTAAAGTCATAAGTTTATCATTTTGAATAAAATCATTATGATCTTTCTCCATACAATAAGCGCATCTTAAATTACATTTATCAGTTAAAGAAAGTCTTAAATAGTCAATCTCTCTTCCATATTTATCTTTCATTTTCTCACCTTCTTCTTTATACAAATTCCATTCCCTCTTTTAGGTGAATAATGATTTTATCTCTTTATCCAAACTTTTTTTAATCTTTAATAACAATTTTAACTCTTAGCTTTTATAATTAAAATCCTCTTGAATATAAATATAAAATGAAAATAGTTTAAATCGTATCAAAATAATAAATTATCTCTTTAAGCAATTTGAATCTAAGGATATACATTTTAATTTTTATCTCTTAACCTGCTAATCTACTTACTTTCCAAAGGAACAATGTGGGAAAGTACAAACTGGGCAATTTAAACAAAGTCCACCATGACCATATTCAGCTATATCTCTTAAAGTTAATCTTTCATCTGCTAAAACTCTTGGAAGGACTAAATCTAAAGCTGTTCTTTTTGAATACATGGCACAGCTTGGTATTCCAATAATAGGAACATCATTATAATAAGCTAAAAGAATCATAGCTCCTGGAAGTACAGGTGAACCATATGTTATTAATTCTCCTCCACATTCCTTTATAGCTGTAGGAGTAACATCGTCTGGATCTACTGACATTCCCCCTGTACAAAGTATAAGTTCTGCACCTTCATCTAAAGCTCTTTTTATTTCCTCTATAATTTTCTCCTTATCATCTGGAAGAATAACTTGTCTTTCAAGATCTATATTAAATTCCTTAAGCTTTTCCTTAAGAACAGGCCCAAAGGCATCTTTTATTCTTCCACTATAAACTTCATTTCCTGTAGTTATTGCAAAAGTCTTTTTATTTTTTATCTCTTTAACTTCTATAATCTTATCTTTTATAAGATTTTCTGCTTCTATTATTTTATTTTCATCTATAACTAGTGGAATTACTCTAGTAGCCCCTACCTTATCACCTTTTTTAACTGGAAAATTCCCATGAATTGTAGAGACTATTATTTCACCTAACATATTTAATTCTAATAATTTTTCCTTATCTATTTTTAAAAGTCCGTCTTTATCAGCTAAAAATTCTATTTTTCCTTCTTTTATTTCTCCAAAACTTAATCCTTCTCCACAAACTAAGTCCTTTAATCTTTCAGCAGCCTCATTTTCATGAAGCATTCCCTCTTCTTTTTCCCATACATAAACATGTTCTTTTCCTATTGATAAAAGTTTTTCTATATCTTCTTCTCTTATAACATGACCTTTTTTAAAGGTTCTTCCTTTAAACTTACCTGGTATTATTTGAGTTACATCATGAGATAATATTGTTCCAACAGCATCTTCAACTCTTATTTGTTTCATAATAATCCTGTTATAAGTTATTTATTTTAAATCCATCTCCATCTAAAACTATATATTTTAATATAAATAACTTTAAACAGTTCACCTCCTCCTAGTGTTTTTAGTAATAAAAGGTTTCCTAAATTTCTTTTTTCCTTATTAAATCTTCATATTCATCAACTGTATTTATATTATAAAAATTCTTTATTTCTTTTTTATGTACTTTTTCTATAAAAGGAAATTCTTCAACTACCTTCATAGAAAATTTAAAACAAGTTTTTATTAATTTATTGCTATTATTTATAAGTTCTTTTTCCATAATATCTTTGCAACTTTTTTTATATATGGCACAAAGAGGTTGTAGTCTTTCCTGAAATTTAGGAATTAAAATTTCATAATCTTCCTTTATATTTCCTAAATAGTTAACCACCTCTTTATTTATAAAAGGCATATCACAGGCAACAACTAAGCAATAATCATTTTTAATATGATTTAAGGCTGAATGAATTCCACTTAAAGGCCCTTGACTAGGATATATATCCTTAAAAACTTTAAGTCCAAACTCCTTATACTCTTCTGGATTATTGGATATTATTATTATTTCCTCATAATCTTCTAAGGCTTTTATTATTCTTTCTATAAAATAGTCCTCTTCATATTTTAAAAAAGCCTTATTTCTATAATTCATTCTACTACTTTTCCCTCCAGCTAAAATAGCAGCACTCTTTTTTATCACCTTAATACACCTCCTATAAACTTATTTTTAAGCTAATTATTTATTTATAATTTTATTATGTTTACTACTTCTCCTCTATTTAAGCCTTCATTTCCTTTTTCAATTTCTATTAAGCAATTAGCATTTAGAAGAGAACTTAATATACCATTTCCACTTTTAATTTGAGTTATATAAACCTTCTCTCCCTTTTCATCATATATAACATTTCCTCTTAAAAACCTTCTTTGAGGGCTTTTTTTATTAAAAGAATCCATTAAGACTCCCTTTTCTCTTTTAATATTTATATTTTCTTCCTCTCCCTCTAATTTTTTAAGTACAGACTTTCCTAATAATTCAAATGTAGTTAAGGCAGCATTAGGATTTCCTGAAAGGCTTATCAATATTTTTTCTTGCCTTTTGCTACATACAACTGCAGATCCAGGTTTAATTTTTATTTTCCAAAATAACTTTTCAAAGCCTATGCTTTCAGAAACCTTTTGCATAAGATCTTTTTCTCCTACAGAAGCTCCTCCTGTAGTAAATACTATATCTGATTTTTCAAAGGCTTTTTCTATGGCTTCTCCTATTTTTAAGATATTGTCTCCTACATGTTCCATAGAAAAAACATTGTATCCTAGCTCTTCTATTCTTGCACTTAAACTATATAAATTACTGTCATATATTTTTCCTGGTTTTAAGGTGGAATTTATATCACATACCTCATCACCTGTACTAATTATTGAAACTCTTGGCTTTTTATAAACGGTAACCTGACTTATACCAGAGCTAGCCATTATGCCTAAATCAGCATAATCAAGTCTTTTACCTTTTTTAATTAAAGTTTCTCCAATCTTTATATCCTCTCCCATAAAAGATATGTTCTCATTAGCTTTCATTTCCTTAAATATTTTAACCAAATCTCCATGTCTTTCTGTTTCTTCTTGCTTAAGCACGCAATCAGCTCCTACAGGGATTGGAGCCCCAGTCATAATTCTAATAGCCTCTCCAGATTTAATTTCTATTTCTGAAAAATCACCTGCAAATATCTCATCTACTATTTTAAGCTCTATAGGATTTTCTTTTGAAGTTCCCTTAGAATCTTCTGATTTAAAAGCATATCCATCAAAAACTGACTTATTAAAGGGAGGATTATTAATCATAGATTTAACATCACCATACAAAACTCTCTTTAAAGAATCCTTTATGCTAACAACCTCACTTTTTAAAGCCTTAGTGTTCTTATTTAATATTTCAAGAGCTTCTTCTAAAGCTATAAATTTTTTCAAAATATCACCATCCCTTTATAAAATAAAATGCTTATTATTTTTGTTATAACAACAAGAATAATAAGCATTAAATTAAATAGTCTTTTTAGACCTTAATATTAAAACTAAAAAACATAATTAACAATATTATTATGTAAGTTCTATGTTTTTTACTTTTGCTTATTCTCCTTCCCAAAATACGTGGAGGCAAAATTCTTTCAAACCTTACCCTGTGGATTACCCCAATTAAACCAATTAACAATTTAAGTTCTTATTAAACTTAATGTTAAATAATTTAGTAATCCAGGCTTAAAAATCATAGAACCTTCTCCTTAGATCTTTAAGCTTGGAGATTTATACTAATTTTCTATTACAAGGTTAGCAATTTCTTCATAATTATTTAAGTTAACAACTCTAACTCCTTCTAGAGATAAACTAACATCACTAGCAACTCCTATAAGCTTTTCCTTTGGAGTTATTATTTTCTTACTAATACCTTGTCTATATACTTCAAGCTTTCTATATTTGCTCTTTTTATAACCTTCTATTATTATAAAATCGAAATCTTCAACTTGCTTTATTAACTCTTCTAGAGGAACTTCTTCCTGAACCTCTCTTATAAGAGCCATTCTTTCCTTTGAGGAAATTATTACTGCTTCAGCTCCTGCTTTTCTATGACGCCAAGTATCTTTTCCCTCTTTGTCTATATCAAAGCCATGAACATCATGCTTTATAGTAGCAACAGTATATCCTCTATTTTTAAGCTCTTTTATAAGCCCTTCTATTAAAACTGTTTTTCCTGTATTAGAACAACTAGCAACTACATTCACAATCTTAGCCAAAGCCTTTTCCTCCTAATTATAACTTTAATTTATTATTTTCTAAATTAAAATCTACATACTTATATTAAATAAATTTATATTAATATGTGTACTCTAAATTTTCTTTTATATTGAAGAAATCTGCGTAGTCAATTTCAAATAATGTTTTTTTAACCTTTGACACGTGTATCTTCTCTTTTATAAGTTGAGTTAAAACACCTGCATAAGATAAATCACCTTGAATTATAGCTCCATAAATTTTTCCATCCTTATGGATTATCTTTTTATAATTCTCTCCTGAAATATCAATTTCTTCTGTGTAAGAATCATCTGGAACATTAACAACTCCTAAAGACATTGTTGTAAGTCCTAAGAAATTCATTGTATTTTTACTTCCAAAGAAATCTTCCATGAATATTTCATTACCAACCATATTGTTTGCTGCTATTATACCTTCTTTTACAGCAGTTGGCCATATAGGATTTCTTCCAGTAATATCTCCGGCTCCATAAACATCTCTTGCATTAGTTTCGCCTTTTTCATTTATTATTAATCCAAATCTATCTGTTTCTATAGAACTATCTTTTAAGAATGCTACATTTGATCTAACTCCAGTTGCAACTATTATAAGCTCGCAAGGAATTTCTTCTCCTGTATTTATAAGTAATGCCTTTGGATTTTTATTTTCATCAATTAAAACTTTTTCCGCTCTAACTCCAAGTTTTAATTTAACTCCAGCATCCTCAAATCTTTTCTCATATTTAGAAGAAGCATATTTATCAAGTTGAATTGGAAGGACTCTGTCTCCCATTTCAACTAAAGTAACATTTAAATCTTTAAATGCAAGTCCTGCTATGGCATCTATACCAACAAGTCCTGCTCCTAAGACAACTACGTTTTTAACCTTTTCTGCCTCTTCTTTAATTTTAATAGCATCCTCTAAGTTTCTTAATCCAACAACATTTTTAGCTTCTCTTAAATTCTCTACTGGAGGAATGAAAGCTGAAGCTCCTGTTGCTAATAATATCTTATCATATTTTAAGCTTTCTCCATTTGAAAGACCTATTACATGTTCTCTATCATCTATAGATTTAACTTCTAAGCCTTTTTTCCACTCTATGTTGTATTTTTCAAAGAAATCTCTATCTGTAAAATCTAAAGCCTCAATATCTCTATGGCCACTTATGTAATGATGTAATATACATCTTGAATAAACATTTTCGTCCTTTGAAACTAATATTATTTCTGCATCTTTGTCAAGTTCTCTAAGTGTTTTTGCTCCACTTATTCCAGCAGCTGATGCCCCCACAACAATATATCTCATATTATTCTTCTACCTCCTCTAAAGTTATTGCTCCCATTGGACATTTTGCAACGCATTGAGGAGTTTTTTCTTTTGTACTTGCACACATATCACATTTCATTATATATTTATTCATTTCATGTTCAGCTTTTAATACTCCATATGGGCAAGCCATTACACACATAAAGCAACTTGCACATCTTGATTTGTCATAAGTTACAAAACCAGTTTCTTTATCTTTCTTCATAGCACCACTCATACAAGTGTAAACACATTCTGGTCTATCACAGTGTCTACAGAAAATAGGAGTGTATTTTCCTTCACTTGTTATTGCAATTCTACTTCTTGTATCCTCTGAATCATGAGAAACTATACAAGCAGTTGTGCATGTTAAGCATCCCACGCATTTATCTCTATTGATTTTTATTCTTTTCAAAGTAATCCCCTCCTATTTTCTAACCTTTTCTATATTAACTTGAACTGTTTTATATGAAGGCTCCTTAGAATAAGGATCAAATACAGATGGTGTTAATAAATTTGTTTCTATATAATGTATTGGTGCATATAAAGTTTTTTCTTTAAGATTATCAGTTAATCTTGCTATAAACTTAGATGTATGCCCATTTGATGAATGAATTAAAACCTCATCATTTTCTTTTATATTAAGTCTTTCTGCATCTTTTCTGTTTATATCTACATAAGCCTTTTGTGGAACTATATTAGTTACAGCTTGTATTTCTCTAGTTCTAGTATGAGTATGCCATTGACCTACAGTTCCTCTACCAGTGTTTAAATTAAATGGAAACTCTTCATTTGTAGCATTTGGATTTTCAGTTACATCTTCAAAAATAAGCTTAGCTTTTCCACTTGGAGTATAGTATTTTCCGTCTTCAAATAATCTTCTTTCATCAGACTCTAATTCTTCTCCTTCTCTACAAGGCCATTGAATTCCCTTAGAATCTCTTAATCTCTCATAAGTTACTCCTGTAATATCACAAGGCATTCCTTTACTACATTCTCTTAGAAGCTTAAAGGCATCCTCTGGAGTTCTCCATTTGTCTAAAAGACTTCCCATTCCTAAAGCTTCTCCAATTCCTAATAATATTTCATAATCACTTAATTCATCTTCTTCCTTCTCTAAAACAGGAACTAAAGCTGAAAGTCTACGCTCAGTATTTATTAAGAAACCTTCTTTTTTAATAGCTGGAACTGAAGGTAAATATAAATCACATTCTTTAGAACTATCTGTATCTTCATAAATATCTTGAACTACAAAGAAATCTAGGTTTTTCATAGCTTTCTTAAACTCTTCATTGTTACTAAATGAATGTCTAGGGTTAGTACAAACTACCCATAGTCCTTTGATTTCTCCCTTATTTATTCCTTTTATTATTTGCTCATAATCTAAAGTTGGCTTAGTTGGAAGCATATTTTCATCCATACCTAATATATCAGCAACCACTTTTCTTCTCTCTTTGTTGTTGTATTCTCCACCACCATAAAGAGCAGTTGTGTTACTAAACATTCTTGATCCCATAGCATTACATTGTCCTGTTAGAGAGTTAGCTCCTGTTCCTTCTCTTCCCATATTTCCTGTGATTAAAGCAAGATTTATAATGGCTTGAGCAGTTCTAACAGCTTCATAGCTTTGGTTAACTCCCATTGTCCACCAGAATGAAACTCTCTTTCCTTCATGGATTATTTTTGCAAGTTCTAGAACTTTCATCTTAGAGATTCCTGTTCTTTCTTCAACATCTTCTAATGTATATTTCTTAACATGTTCTTTAAAATCTTCAAAGCCCTCTGTGTAATTATTTATATAATCTTGGTCTATCCATCCTTTTTCTATAAGAACATTTGCTAAAGTATAGAAAAGAGCTAAATCTCCCTTAGTTTTTATATCAATCCACACATCTGAATTCATAGCTGTCTCAGACTTTCTTGGATCTATAGTAATTATTTTAGCATCCTTATTTTTTCTAACTCTTCCCCAAGCTATTGGATGAGCTATAACTGGATTTGCTCCAATAAAGAATATAGTATCTGAAAGTTCTAAATCTTTTAAAGTATATGGAGGTGCATCAAATCCAAAGCTTTGTTTATAAGCTACAACTGCTGATGCCATACAAAGTCTTGTATTACCATCTCCATTTATACCCATGTAGCTTCTTCCTACATGACCTAAAAGAGCCATTTCCTCTGTTGGTAACTGACCTGTACTTATGTAAGCTACACTTTCTTTACCATACTTTTCTTGAATAGCTGTCATTTTGCTAGCAAATAAATCAAAAGCTTCTTTCCATTCTATAGCTTTTCTTTCTCCATCTTTCATTTTAAGTAAAGGCTTTTTAGACCCATTAAACTTAGTGCATTGTTTATCTAAATTAAGTCCTTTTATACAAGAAAATCCCTTATTAACTGGATAATGTGGAGTTGGAACTACTCTTTTTATTTTTCCATCCTCTGTGTAAAAATCTAAATTACACGCAAGAGCACAATAGTTACAAGTAGATTGTATTCTTTTCATACTTTTTTCCTCCGTTCACAAACATAACTTTGTTAAAAATTTATCATACTTACTCGAATTATATCATTATATTATCCATAATAATATGATAATTATCACGCTTTTTAGTTATAATTTAAATTATTTTAATTTTATCTGTTAAAACTCCTTTTCTTTCAAATCAAAAGACTTATTTTTTTCCCTATAATACTTATATAAATCAATTATATATCTAATGGTTTTTTCACTTAAGTTTTCAATTAACAAATAATCGTCTTCCCAACTTATTCTTATTCTTCCTTTATTTAAATTAAGGTAACTTTCTATACATCTAATTTTTTCAAAGAATATAAATTTTTCATTTTGAAAATTTTCTTTTTTTTCTAAATATATTATCCTTAAATCAGTACAAAAAATATAAGAAGATTTATCCCCATATAAATCTAAAATAAAAGTCTTGATTTGTTCTCCTGAAACTAATAATTTTTCAACTTCTAAAAACTCCTTATTTCTATATCTTTTCTTAGTGCTTTCAGTATAGAAATTATTCTTTGATGCAACTCTAATTAGCTCATTTCCATCTCCTCTCATAATATAGCCCCCTTTTATTAACTTTTTATTAACCATTATAACATTTTCTAAAACACTAATATATACTATTACTATGTCTGAATCTAATATTACTCTTTTAAGATTTACATACCATTATTTCAAAAATTCTCTTTAATATTTCTTTAAATTAAAGTCATATTAATACATTTTAACTAACAAAAGGTACTATGATTAATCCACAGCACCTTTCAACTAAAAATAATAAGTTTAAATCCTAATAACATTCAATATTATGATAATACCTATTATTTTCACTAAAATAATATATAAATTGAATATATTAATGCTAATACTCCAATTACTTTTAAATAACTTTCATAAATATCAGCCATATTATCTCCACTAGAATCTTTCAAAGAAAAAATATGCTGAATCTCAAAAACAAGACTAGTAAATTTTATGCACATAACCCCTACTATTCCTAAAACTATTGTTGAAATTATCTCTGAAAGACTTAATTGTCTAAAATTTAGCGTACATCCAATTAAAACACCTATTAAATATATAACAAAAATCGTTTTTTCTAAGACACTTTTTAATTTTTCTTTTCTTTTTAAATTGCTATCCACATTCCTCTTAACTGTTTCATAATCTTCAAACTCTCTGCTTAAGCAATCTCCATTTTTACAAACCAAATTTTCGTCCTCATTCACCTCTCCACATGCTTTACATATTTTCATACCAACACCCCCTATAACTTAATTTTATAACATAAATTTATACTCTAATTAAATTTCTATTCAAATTAACACTCTATTTACTTACTTTAATTTAGTTAACTTAATTATAAAAAATAAAGTATCTAAAGAATACAAATAAAACTAATATTTATAAATACTCTAAAGATACTTTTTGTTTTCAAACTATATTTTAATGTTGTCTAACACTTTAAATTTAATCTAATAACAACTTTATTTTTTTATATAAAAATATTTACTCAAGTTTTTCTAATTAAACATTTAATAATTATCCTTGAAAAGCAATCACTTTATTAAACATTAAAATTAAATAAGCTTTTTACTGAAAACGCCATCTAAATTTAATTGAGATACTCTCTTTTGAATTTCCTCTTTATCTATTGTATAAAGTCCTAACTCTTTCATTCTATTAAAATAAACTGAACCAGCAAAAGTATATCTATTTTTCTTTCCTTCTCTAGATTGAGATTCCTCATTAGCAAAGGCTATTATATCTCCTAAAACAGTTGCTCGTGGAAGAATCAAGTAAGGAATTCCTAAAGCATGTCTTACTGCATTGTGTCCAGCTAGAGTACCTGTAACTATAGCCTCTGTATGCCCAACAAAAAGTCCTGATTTTTCTCCTGCACAGAATAAATTAGTAACTCCTTTAACCTTCATATTATCATCTCTTGGAGCCACTGATAGATATCTTATAGAGTTACCCTTTCCACCTGCATATGGATCAACATACTTAGCATTTTCAAGACCTTTAATCTTTCTAAGCTTTTCAAGAGGATAATAAGTAGTCATAAGCTTAGCATGTCCAGTATCTAATAAAACAACATTTTCTGCAAACTCCTTAAGAGCATATTGCTGACAAACCTTTGTGTTTAATTTATCATAATTAACATCTTCTTTTGGAATCTTAAGAACAACACATCCTTTTTCATCAAGCTCTTTTCTTATTTCCTCTGAAAGAGTTTCTTTTGCAAGTTTACATGAACCACTAAATGCTCCTAGTTCATCCCCAACTCTTTCTCCTTGTATATCTTCCACTCCACACCTTGAACTTATACTAATTCTAGGACCAAAGGAAGGACATCTTAAAATGCACATAGAACATCCATTACCATATCTCAAGCAATTTCCCATAGGACCTGTTGAACCAGTAGTTTCAATGAACACATCTCCTGGATAATATTGTCCATCACTTGTATAAACTCCTAAAATTTTATTATCTTCTTGTTTTATATCAATGATTCTAGAAACCATTTTTGTTTCAATTCCTAGACTTTGTACATATCTCTTAACTTCTCCCTCAACTAAATTAACATCATAAAGCCAAGCATGTTCATGTCCTGGGAATGGTATGTCCTTGTGCCTACTAACCTTATCAGTTATATTTATTAAATCTCCGCCTCCCATAGCAATTAATTCTTCAGAGGCTGTATATCTTCCATTATTCCTCATTATTCCGCCAACATTGCCAAGTCCTAATAATAAATCTGTCTTTTCAAAAAGAACCACATCTGCTCCCATTTTTTTTGCTTCAATAGCAGCTGCAACTCCTGACCATCCGCCACCAATAACAACAACCTTCATAAAAACTCTCCCTTCTATAAATTAATCTTTATTAAATGAATCTTCTATCTTCAAATATCTTTCTAGGATCACTTTGTACCTTACAAAGTCTTTTTACCTTGTGACCAGCAAACCTAGCTGTACAGCTTCCACATACCCCTTCTCCGCAGCACATTTTAGCATTATTACAACAAGATACTTTTGTAGCTTCATCTTTCAAATCATTTAAATATTCTATAAGTTTATAAGTTAATATATCCGCTCCAGCGCAATGGATTAAATCCCATTGTCTATTTTTAATAACTTCCTTTGCTTCATTTGATATTTCACCTTTATTAATTAAATTCATAGGAATATATTCAACATCGTATCCCTCTAAATATTTTTCTATATAACTTTCTTTAAAAGGTGCCTTATCTAAAAGAATCTTAACCTTATTTCCTTCATTAGCTAATTTTTTAATAACTGGTACAGCAGGAGCTAAGCCAATTCCTCTACAAAGTACAAGAACATCTCCATTCTTAGTTGAATCTATATTTTTTATTCCAAAAACCCCATTAAAATAAGGCCCTCTTATAGTTATTTCTCCTTTGACCTCAGTATTTAAGAGCCTCTTAGTTTTTATTCCCCTAACTTCAATAAGTACTTTTATTATATTTTTATCTGCATCAGATTCTAAAATCGATATAGGTACATCAAAAAATGGATTATCATTAGTTCTTATGAATATAAACTTACCTGGTCCAAGTAAATCAATACAAAGTTTATGAGGTGCCCTAAACTCTATAAATAATAATCCTTCTTCAACTTCTATGGCATCTATAACATCACAAGTAAAAGTTTTTCTGCCTTCCTTAGCTTTAAATCCATTGCTTGCAAATTCTTCATATATGCAAACGCCTTTCCAGTTTACACAATCACAAAAACACTTTCCATGAAGTTGAGAACAAAGTATGCATTCTCCTTCTTCTGCTAAGTGACAAGGACAAAATTCCGTACCAGCATCTATACAATCAATTACTTCATAATCCATAAAAACCCTCCCATTTGAATTCTTACTATTAAAATATCCCTGAGAGATTAAAAATGTTACAAAAATTATTATTTTATATATTTTTTTATAAAATCTAAAACAAAAAATCAAAGGTGTTATATCAAAATATTAATATAACACCTTTGATTTTAAGAATAATTCTCTTTAACATATTCATAAACTCTTTCAGTAGCTTCCCACCTAGTTGGACAATTCAAAACTACTATGATTATATTTCTTCCATTATGATCTACAGAACTTACTAAACATTTTCCTGCTTGACCCGTATAACCTGTTTTTCCTCCATTAGCATTAGGTAATCTCCAAAGCATTTTATTTATATTGTTGTAGCTTCTAGTAAAGTTATATTTTTCAGCCCCCACTTCTTTAGTTCCTGATATCTCTCTAAAGAAAGGTTCCTCCATAGCCTTTGACATTAAAACTGCTAAATCATAAGCAGATGAAAAATGCATTTTACTATCTAGTCCATGAGGAGATTGGAAATTTGAATCTTTAAGTCCTAACATTCTAGCAAAATCATTCATAAGTATAGAAAATTCCTCTATACTACCACCAATATGTTCTGCGATTGCTATGGCAGCATCATTCCCAGACTTATACATAAGACCAAAAAGAAGCTCTCTCATTGTAACCTTTTCCCCAGCTCTAAATCCAACTTTTGATCCTCTAATACTTGCTGCAGTTTTAGATATTGTAACCTCTTCATCTAAGTCAGAATAATTTATGGCAACTAAAGCTGTTAATATTTTCGTAGTACTTGCCATAGGTACATTTCTAAAAGCATTCTTTTCATATAAAATCTTTTTATTTTTAGCATCATAGGCAATAGCAAAATGTGCATCAGGAGTAATGTCCTTGCACTGCTTTCCATATCCATCTTTCACATCCATAGTCTCTATTGAAACTTCCTCTGGAATATAATTTTCCTTTCCAAGAACAATAACATTAGAGCATATAGATATTGTTATTAAAAAAAACATAAGAATTGAAATCTTCTTTTTCATAAAATATCTCTCCTTAAACTAAGCTTTTTTCTCTATGAAACTTCTTTTATTAGCTTTCCACTTTATAAATTTAATAACCTAGTATATTTTTGGATAATTAAAGCTATTATTGTCAATAATGTATAAATGGTAAGGAGGTTTATAATGTGCTGAAGTTTTTTTTATTATTTTTATTGTTAATAATTTTAGTTTTATTATTTTTTCCAATCAATTTAAAATTTAAATTACTATTTTCAGAAAAAGATTTAAAGATTAATTTATATAAATTTGAAATATTATCTTTAAATAAAATATTAGGAACACATAAAGAAAAAAAAGAAATTTCAAAAAAAGGGAATAAGGACACTAAGATAAATAAATCTTCTAAAAAGAAAAGAACCTTTTTAAAGCCTCCATCTAACCTTACCATTATGAAATTAATAAAATTGCTAAACCAAAGTAAATTTAAACCTTCTTTAAAAGTTGTATTAGATTTAAATTATTCAACTGAAGATGCAGCTTTAACTGCTCTATTATATGGATTTATTCATCAAATTTTATCTTTGACATACACACAGTTGTATTACTTTTTTAAACTAAAAAAATTTACTGGAAACATAAGTCCTAAATTTAATAATGAAAATTACTTATTTTTTGAAGTTCAAGGTATAATAACCATAAATTTTGCTCAAATTATATATATAGGATTTCTGTACTTATTAAATTTCAAGAAATTATAAATATTATTTTTAATAGAGTTAAAAAAATTTTAGGAGGTTTGTATCATGATAAACTCAAATCACCCAATAGAAAATCTAATGGGTACAACAATGGAAAATATCCGAGACATGATAGATGTTAATACTGTAGTTGGAGACGCCATAGAAACTAAAGATGGAAGTTACATAATTCCAATATCAAAAGTTTCCTTTGGCTTTGCTTCAGGAGGCTCAGAACTTCCAAATAAAGAATCTGAAAAAATAGAAGATAGATTTGCCTTTGGTGGGGGATCTGGTGCTGGTGTTAGTGTAAAACCAGTTGCTTTCTTGGTTCTTAAAGGTGATTCCGTAAGACTATTACCTGTAAATCAAACTAACACTTATGACAGAATAGTTGATAATATTCCTCAAATAATTGAAATCTTTAAGGATATGGGAAATAAAAAATGTAAAGACAAAAAAGAAGATTCTAATTTTTGTGATTAAAAGCCTGCTATAGCTTTATTAACTCATTTAAATAGTTTCTTAACTATTCCTGATTTTATTGAAGAGTTAAACATTATAAATACCCTCTAATGCAATAAAATCAACCAATCAAACTCCATAATAAAACAACCTAAAACCTAAAAAATAAAATTCTTACTTCGCAGGGAGTAAGATATAGAAACTTTATAATTTAATGAGTTAATTTGCTATTCAAATAATAAAAGGTAGAGAATATGAAGTATTCTCTACCTTCTTAATTTATATAAATAAATTATTATCCTAAATTCCTTAAATCATACTATTTTACTTTTTATAGCGCTATCAGTACCTACTCTTCCACTGTTGCTGCAACTTCATCATCTGCTTCAAATAATTCTATAGATGGAAGATCTCCTAAATCATTTAGTGCAAAATGTCTTAAAAATTCATCTGTAGTTCCATAAAGTATAGGTCTTCCTGGAACCTCTAATCTACCAGTTTCCTCAACTAAATTTTTTTCAACAAGTCTTTGGATAGCACTTTCGCTTTTTACTCCTCTTATCTCATCTATCTCTACTCTAGTAATAGGTTGCTTATAACATATTATTGCTAAACTTTCTAAAGAAGCCTGAGATAATGATTGTCTAACATTCTTTTTTAAAAGCTTTTGAACATATTCACTATTTTTTGTTTTAGTAACTAACTGATAGGTTCCATTTAAACTAATAATTTTTATTCCTCTTGAACTATCTCCATTATATATATTCATTAATTCTCTCATTAAATCTTCTACATATTTAAAATCTTCTTCTACTATTCTACATATATCTTTTAAAGCAAGAGGTTCTCCACTAACAAATAAAAGAGATTCTATAATAGACTTAAGCTCGTCTTTTTTAGATATTTCACTAAATTCTATTTGATTTATATCACTCATTTACTATCACCTTCTCCATCATAATCTCACCAAAGTTTTCATATTGGACAACTTTAACTTCACTTCTTTTTATAAGTTCAAGCATTGCCATAAATGTAACAACTACTTCCAATTTACATTCGCACTGTGGTATAAACTCAGAAAATCTAACAACGCTCTTTTCATTAAGCTTATCCCTTAAGAAGTTAATTTTATCAGTAATTTTATATTTATCTACGCTTATCTTTTTCTCCATGACATTTACATTTTGTTTTTCACCGTAAATTCTCATAAGATTATTATAAAGCTGATAAAGATCAAGCATAGTTATATTTTTAAAGTAATCTTCATCAAGTTTGTTGTCCACTTCAACCTCAATAATTTCAGCTTTTTTTGTAAATACTTCTCCAGTAGAAAGTTCTCTTTCTCTTAAATAAGCACTTATTTTCTTAAACTTTTTATATTCTTGAAGTTTTTCCATTAATATTTTCTGAAGATCTTCCTCACAAGTCTCATCTTCAACTTTAACTTTAGGAAGTAATGATTTCGATTTTATTTCTATTAAAGTAGCTGCCATAACTATAAACTCTGAAGTTATTTCTAAATCAAGTTCCTTCATTAAGGCTATATATTCTAAATACTGTTTTGTGATTTCATGAATCTTTATCTCAGTAATACTCATTTCATTTTTTTTGATTAAATGCAAAAGCAAATCAAAAGGTCCATCAAAGTTTTTAAGTTTGATAATTGGCATTTCCATAGTTTCTTTTTCTCCTACTATTCAAAACTTCACATAATATCATAACAACTATCATATAAAAAAGCAATTAACACTAAACTCAAGGTATACAAGAAGTTAATTTTATAAAAATTAAGACTACAAAAATTTTCCAAGAAATTATTTAACTAAAAAATTAAAACTTAAAGACTAAAGATAATCAATTAAATTATATAGCATAAATAAATATTTATATATAAAAAAACAGTTCTTTCTTTCATATGCTTTAGCCTAATTTACATACAGATAAAGAAAAATTTATATATAAAAACAACTAGCATAAGGAGACTATATGCTAGTTGTTCTTCTTTCAACTTATAGGTATGTATTTTTAATTCTAATCAATACAATCAAAATGTCTAAATAATATTCTATTTTTCATTACTCTTTTCTTCTGTTTTTTCTTCTACTTTATCTTCCTCTTCACCATTAAAGAAATTCTTAACCTTGAATTTAACACTATCAATAATTCCACCTTTTCTCATATCTCTATCTGAATATAATTCAACTTTACCTAAAAGTTCACCATCTAGATAATATTCACAATATCCAACAGTATCAAATTCTTTGATTTTTTTCTTACTTTCATCTAAAACAACTTTTTTCTCTATTTTGTCACCCATACCCTTTGGACAAACTAGAGTTAAATCATCCTTAGCTTTTCCTATGATAAACTTATCCCCTGTTTGACTCATAGGAATTTGTTCTACTTCACCATCTTTTGTAGCTACTTGCTTACTTTCAAACTTAGAAAAACCATAATTCATAAGCATACTAGCATCTCTATTTCTTATTTTAAATGTTGGAGCTCCCATTATTACTGAAAGCATTCTAACTCCGTCTCTAGTAGCTGTAGCTGATATACAGTATTTAGCGTCATTAGTAAATCCTGTTTTAAGACCATCACAGCCCTTAAAGAATCTAACTAATTTATTATGGTTAACAAGTTCAATAGGAGATTTTCTTCCTTCTGATATAGTTTCCATATAAGTTCCTGTATATTTTAATATCGTAGGATGTTTTAATAATTCCCTAGACATAATAGAAATATCATATGCAGTAGATAGATGTCCTTCTATAGGAAGACCTGTGCAGTTTTTGAATGTAGTGTTTTTCATTCCAAGCTCTTGAGCTCTTTTGTTCATCATCTCAACAAAACCACTCTCACTTCCACCTAAATATTCAGCCATAGCCACAGCTGCATCATTACCTGAGGCTATCCCTATACCTTTTATAATCTCCTCAACAGTTCTTACTTCTCCGACATCTAGGAGCATAGTACTACCACCCATTTTCTTAGCAGTCTCACTTACTGTGATTTGATCTGAAAGTTTCATTTCTCCTCTATCTATTTTTTCCATGGCAAGTAACATTGTCATAATTTTTGTTACTGAAGCAGGTGCAAATTTTTCATTAACATTCTTTTCATAAATTATTTTTCCTGTACTAGCTTCCATAAGAAGAGCTGATCTTGCTTCTACTTCTATTGCCTCTTCAGCTTTTACAGGAACAGAAGAAACAATGCTAAATAAGGATAAAAATATTGCAAAAGCTGCTATTTTTCTTATGTATTTTTTCATAATATCTCCTCCTTTCTTGCTTATTTTCTCCCAAAAGAAATAAATTATAAGCAAAAAAGAAAAAGTTATCCTATACTTTAATTTGTATAGGATAACTTTAACGAGAAAATCTATAATGAGTACCTAAACTTAATTTATTTAAAGTGGTTGGGTTCCTTGTTAGATATGGTTATTCAAAGATTGCGATGCATAACTATAAATCTTAGCTATACCTGACAAGAATCCAACCAGCTTTAAAACATTTTATTTTTAAACTATTTAACTATATCGTAGATTAATGGTATATCTTTTACTGAATCTGATATTTCATAATTAGCTAATATTCCATCTACTGCTTTCTTACCTTTTTCTTCATCATCAGCATGGATATATGCTATGATATCACCTTCATTAACTTTGTCTCCTCTTTTCTTTTGAAGAACAATACCAACAGCTAAATCTATAATACTTTCTTTAGTAGCTCTTCCTGCTCCAAGTTCCATAGCAACTAATCCTATGTTTTCAGCATGTATTTTGCTTACAACCCCTGATTTAGTAGCTTTAACTGGAATTATATATTTAGCATTATGGAAGTTTGATATATCATCAATAACTGATGCATCTCCACCTTGAGCTTTTACAAATTCTTTTAATTTTTCAATTGCTTTTCCTGAAGTTATTGTTTCCATTAACATTTTTCTAGCTTCATCAGTATCTTTAGCAGCACCTGCTAAAACAACCATATTGCTTCCAAGTGTTAAGCAAAGCTCTAAAAGATCCTTAGGACCATTTCCTCTTAAAGTTTCTATTGCCTCTTTAACTTCTAAAGCATTACCTATAGCAAATCCTAAAGGTTGATCCATATCTGAAATTATTGCAACAGTATTTCTTCCAACATGTTTACCTATTCCAACCATTTCAGTTGCAAGTTCTCTAGCTGCCTCTGGAGTTTTCATAAATGCTCCATCTCCAACCTTAACATCTAATACTATGGCATCAGCACCTGCTGCAATTTTTTTACTCATAATACTTGAAGCTATTAATGATACATTATCAACAGTTCCTGTAACATCTCTTAAAGCATAAAGTTTTTTATCAGCTGGAGCTAAATCTCCTGTTTGTCCACCAACGGCTAATTTTATATTGTTAACATTATTTATAAATTGATCCTTAGTCATTTCTACTGAGAATCCATCAAAACTTTCTAATTTATCTATTGTTCCACCAGTATGTCCAAGACCTCTTCCTGACATTTTAGCTACAGGAATTCCTAAAGCTGCAACCATAGGTCCTAAAACTAAAGTAGTAGTATCACCAACCCCACCAGTTGAATGCTTGTCTACTTTTATACCGTGTATTTCGCCTAAATCTAATATATCTCCTGAATTAACCATAGCCATAGTTAAATCTGAAGTTTCTCTCTTATTCATTTTTTGGAAATATATAGCCATTAATAATGCTGCTACTTGATAATCTGGTATTTCACCATTTGTATATTTCTCAACAAAAAAGTTTATTTCTTCAGTGCTTAATTCCCCACCATTTCTCTTTTTTAATATTAAATCATACATTCTCATAAGTTTCTTTCCTCCACACTATCAATTTGTGATAACCTTTTCATAAATTTATTTTATCAGAGAGATTCCTTATTTACAAGTACTTTCACCCTATAAAATATTATATTTTTTTCAACATTAATGAATTTTTCTTTTCTTAATTATAAAATTCAAATTATTTTTATGTATTTTTTAATAAATTCTAATATTTTAAAGCTAAAAATTATAAAAAGAAAAGACTTTTATGAAAGCCTTTTCTTATATATATTATGCTCTTGGATGAGCCTTTCTGTATATATTGTTAATTTTTTCATTGTTTATAATATCATAGTACATATCTATATAAGTCATAACTTGATTTCCTAATAGTTCTTGTACTACCTTAGCATTTGCTCCGTTTTGTAATAAATGCACTGCAAAAGAATGTCTAAAGGTATTTAAATTTATATCCTTTCCAATGTTTGCAATAACAGCATACTCCTTAACAATTCTCCAAACTCCTTGCCTAGTTATAGGTTCTCCACTCATATTTAAGAAAAGCTTATCTGATCCTTTAGAATTATCTTCTCTTACCACAATATATCTTTTAAGAGATTCCTTAGCTGCTTTTCCTATTGGTATAAGTCTCTCATATCCCCTGCTATCTCTACAATTTACAAAAGATGAATCTAAATTAATATCTTCAATTCTTAAAGATATAAGCTCTGAAACTTTCATTCCAGTGGCATACATAAGTTCTAATAAAGCCTTATCGCGTATTCCTTTTTCAGTTAAAACATTAGTTGAATTCATAATTTTATTTATTTCTTCAACAGTTAAAACTAAAGGCTTTTTCTTTTCAACTCTTTCCTTTTTCATAGTTAAGTTTGGAACTTTCTTTAAAAATTCTTCTGCCACTAAGAAATTGTAAAAATTTCTTAAAGATATGATTGTTCTTTGAATTGATGATGGAGACTTATGATTTTCTTTTAGATGTTGTACATAAGATACCAAAGGATATCCATCCTCATTTACTTTAAATCCTTTTTCCTCTACAAAATCTAAATACATAGAGACATCTGTAATGTATGCACTTACGGTATTCTTTCTCTTTCCTATTGATTCTAGATATACTTCGTATTTGCTTACTAAATCTTTCATATTAACTCCTAACCAAAATGTTATTACATAATTATTTATATTACAGAAATCACCTACTAATTACTAATCTTATTAAATTAGGTGATATATATGTTTCAATTAGTATTCCTGATATTATAATTAAGCTTAAAAGCCCTTGAAAGTTTAAATATGCCCTACTAACATCAAGTCTTACTCTATCTCTAGATACTCCCATTTTTAACTTTGTAACTGAATGTCTTATAGCCAAAACGCTGATTAACATTATTATTGGAATAAAAATTAAATTCTGAAGCATTAATCCTGATAAGACTAACATAACACCCTTGCTTCCTAACATGCTAACGATTAAAGAAAATGTAAATCCAATAACATAACCTTTCGCTAAATCCATCATAAGAATTATTGGTGTTCCTACAGCTGTGTAACCTAATAAAACTATTATTACAACCATTGGTAGAATACTCTTTATACTATCTACAAGAATACTTGTATAAGCTACAGAATTTCCACCTAAAAACTCTAAAAAGTTATTAAAATAAGTAGTAATTTCAACCCTATTAAAATCACTCATATAGTAAACTGTATAAGACCCTAAAACTATTCCAACTAAAAAGAATAAAAGTACCCATAAAAAAGTGATTTTATTTTCTTTTAATGACTCCACAAGTCCACTAAAAAACATCCTCATAAATTCTTCTTCCCCTCCATTAAAGCTATTTATTAAAAGATATGATTAACATAATAAAAAGATACATACTTTTTAAAATTATTTTTAAGGCTCTATTAAATATTTAGGACTAGATGATAAGTTTATAATAAAGTTATTTAAATTTATTAAAAAAAATAAGAACTAAAGTAAATTTACATACTCTAGTTCTTATTTCTCATTATTTAATATTTTCATAGAAAAATAAACATGCTATAGTTTTGGCATCAGTTATTTTTCCTTCTATAATCATCTTTTTAACTTCCTCTAATGGATATTCCTTTAAATTTAAAAATTCATCATGATCAAAATTAGTTTCTCCCTTTTTAAGTTCATGAGCTTTATATAAGTAAACTACTTCATCACAAAATCCTGGTGATGGTGCTATTTCTCCTAAATATGTTATCTTATTAGCTGAATATCCTGTTTCCTCTTTTAGTTCTCTCAAGGCTGCTTTTCCTAAAATTTCGTCCTTGTCCACCTTTCCTGCTGGTAATTCTAAAAACACTCTATTAAAAGGCTTTCTAAACTGTTCTACCATAAGTATATTCCCTTTTTCATTAAAAGCTATTACACAAACTCCATTTGAATGTTTAACAATATCTCTTTCTGCCTCATTGCCATCTGGTAATTTTACTTTTTGCTTAACAAGTTCCATAAAAGAACACTTAAATATGCTCTCCTCACTTAAAGTTCTCTCATATAAATTCATATCTCTCACCTCAAATTCCAAATTCACACAATTCTATAAATATTCTTTATAATTTATATAAAATATTATAAAATTTTAAAAGATATCTGTGAAAAATCTTCACCTAAATTTTCCTCTATTTTTCTTCTTAATCTTTTTCTTTTCTTTTGAACTTTATAAGGACATCCATCAACATGTTTATTATTAGGTAATGTATAAAAATATTTTCCATCTCTCTGCTTTTTTACTTCTCTAAAGCCAAGCTTTGCTTTACAGCCATCTATTGGACAAACCAAATTTTTTTTATATATTTTTTCATATTCAGATTTAGTTATACAATTAGCTAAAACAATCTTTTTTTCATTTCCTTCTATATAAACTGCTTTTCTCACATTAACTTCCTCCCTTTTTGAATAAAAGTAATATTTATAATATATAACTAAACTAGGATTAATTTAATATAATATATTTATAGGTTAATAATATATTTAAAATATATCTCTATAAAAAAGCACCTTTTACCATGCAATATTTTCGCTGATAAAAAGTGCTTTCTTCATAAATATAAATACATAAAAATATATTTATACTAAAGTTAATCCTATTAATATTTTTATAACATTATTTTTACTAATTACACTCTATTCATTGAGTTTATTGATATTCAAAGACTAACAAACAAATATCTTAACTATTTAACTAACCTTGTTTTTTAGTCTTAATTTATCTGCAACCATAGCTATAAACTCTGAGTTTGTTGGTTTTCCCTTATCATTGTGTATAGTATGTCCAAATATTTTGTTTATAGCATCTATTTGTCCTCTTCCCCAAGCAACCTCTATAGCATGTCTTATTGCTCTTTCAACTCTACTTGCAGTAGTATTATATTTCTTTGCTATTGAAGGATATAATTCTTTTGTTATAGCTGACAATAATTCCATATCATTTACAACCATAGTTATAGCTTCTCTTAAATACATATATCCTTTTATATGCGCTGGAACTCCTATTTCATGAATTATACTAGTTATTTCAACCTCTAAATCTACAGGTTCCTTACTATCTTCTGAAGATACATACTCACCTTTTGATCCTTCAACTACACTAATTGTAGGTTTACTATTAGTAGGTTCCTCTGATATTGTACTATTAAACATTTGTCTTATTCTCTCTGTAAATACATCCATGTCAAATGGCTTAACAACATAATAGTCTGCACCTAAAGTTATAGCTCTTTGAGTAATTTTGTCTTGTCCAACAGCAGATAATACTATTACTCTTGGAGTTTTTTCTAATCCTAGAGAATTTATTCTTTCAAGTACACCTAGTCCATCTAAATGAGGCATGATTATATCTAATACAACTAAATCTGGTTGTTTTTCTTCTATAAGTTTTAAAGCTTCTAATCCATCTTTTGCAATTCCTGTAACCACAATATCTCTTTGACTTAATAAATAGTCATTTAAAATATTGCAAAATTCTTTGTTATCATCAGCAATTAATACAGATATTTTTGATTCTTTCATGCTTTCCTCTCCTTAACCAACTTTATATATCCATTTTTTTACAACTATTCTACTTTAAATTATATTCGACAAAACTTATTTATTTCCTTCTAAAAAAAATAAATACTAAAAAATTCATTTAATTTTCTAGTATTTATTATAACACATATTTACATTAATCACACTTATTTTCTATTATATAATTTTAGCATCCTTTAACATCCATTCTATATAAATTCCATATCCTATTTCGGGTTTATTAACCAAAACATGTGTTACAGCTCCAATTATTTTATCATTTTGTATAATTGGACTTCCACTCATTCCTTGAACGACCCCACCAGTTTTCTCTAATAATCTTTCATCTGTAATCTTAATAACCATACTCTTTGTACTAATACTCTCTTGCTTTGTAAGCTTTACAATTTCAATATCATATAGCTTAGGACCTTCTTCATCAATAGTAGTTATAATCTGAGCTGGTCCTGGTTGAATTTCATCTCTCCAACCAACTTTATAAGTTTTATTATTAATATTTTTCAAATTTTCTGTATTCATACTACCAAAGATTCCACATTGTGTATTTCCTGTAACATTTCCTATAGGTTTCTTGTCACTTGAAAAAATTCCTCTTAATTCTCCTGGATTACCTTTAACTCCTTTTTTTATACTTATTATTGAAGAATTTAAAAGATCTCCATTTTTTATTGAAAGAATTTTCTCTGTTTCACTATCTGTTATTGGATGACCTATTGCTCCATATTTTCCACTTTCTTTATCATAAAAAGTAAGTGTGCCTACACCAGCAGTAGAATCTCTTACCCAAAGACCTATTTTATAATCACCATCTTGATTCTTTGATAATTTTATGTTTTTTGTTATTTCTTCACCATTTCTCTCAAGCAATATTTCAACATTTTCTGATTTACTTTCATTAATTTTTTTTGATAAATCTTTTGAGTTTTTTATTTTATTTCCATTTACACTTATAAGTCTATCACCAATTTGTATACCACCATTTTGAGCTGGACTTGCTATTTCTACATTTCCTTTTGTTAAGTCTGAATACCCTACTGCCAATACACCATCTGTTGATACCCTTACACCAACTGAATTTCCTCCAGCGTAAAGCTCTATATCTCTTTTTTCTTGTTCACTATTTACAAGAGCTACGCCATATCTGTTCTTAAACTTTTCATCATTACTACTCTTAGAATTTAAAGAATAGAAATTACTACTTGCAAAAACATTATTACTTTCACAATAATCCTTTGCAAATGTTACAGAGGATAAAAGTAATATTAAAGAAATCATTATTATTGATATAATCTTTATTCTTTTGTTCATATTTTTCATTAACTATCTCCTCCTTTTCTATTCTTAATTTGCCCCTTTCAAAATCATAATATCCTGTATTAACTTTGTTATTCTAGCCAAATCAAATTAAAATATACTAAAATTCTCATATTAGTTTTAAAATAAAAAAAAATAGAACTGTTTGACAGTTCTATTTTGTATTAAAAACCACTATATTATGTATGAAAAGTCTTAATTGTTTCTTTTTTTGTGTCAGCTAGCTCTATCATCTCTTTAGCACTTAGTAATGTATTGCTTGTCATCTCAACGCCACCTAGCATTTTTCCAACCTCTTCAATTTTTTGGTTATAAGTTATAGGTTCAACCTTTGAAAAAGTCTTATTATCTATTACTTTTTTTCTAACCATATAATGATTGTCCGACATACTTGCTATTTGAGGAAGATGTGTTATACAAAAAACTTGATGTTTTGTTGATATTTCATACATCTTTTCTCCAACGGATTGAGCTACTCTTCCACTTATACCTGTGTCTATTTCATCAAATATAACTGTAGGAATCTTATCCTTATCTATAAACACAGCTTTTAAAGCTAACATTATTCTTGAAAGTTCTCCACCAGAAACTATTCTTTCCATAGGCTTTAAAGGTTCACCAGGATTTGTTGATATAAGAAATTGTACTTTATCCTTACCTTTAAAGTTAAAGGTTTCATCTTCCTCAATAAGAACCTCAAATCTACATTTTCCTAAACCAACATAGGCTAACTCTTTGTGAATATTTTCTTCTAAAATTTTTGAAAGCTCTATTCTTTTATTATGAATTCTATTAGCTATTTCACTTAAAACATTCTCAACTTTACTTTTTTCATTTAAAAGGTCTTCTATTATTTTTTCTGAATTTTTAATATTATTTATTTGAGATAAAATATTATTTTTATATTCTAAGATTTCAGCTATACTATTTCCATACTTTTTCTTTAATGCAGCAATCTTAAACATACGGCTATTTATTTCTTCTAATTCATTACCATCATAAACACTTTCATCACATATATCTCTAATTTCTCTAGCCATCTCTTGTATTTCATAATACATTTCCATTATTTTAGAGTTTATATTTTTAATTTTTTCTAAATGCTCTTCAACATTTGAAAGTTCCCTATTTACTACTGATAAAGAATCTACTACACTGCTTTCAACACCATTTAATAAATTGTATGATATCCCCAGTGAATTTTTTATTTTTTCTGCATTAGATAGAACATTAAATCTTTCTGTTAATTCTTCTTCTTCACCATTTTTAAGCTTGGCTTCTTCAATTTCATTTAACTGATATTCTAAATAATTTAAAAGTTTTTCGTCTTTTCCTTCATTGCTTAATTCACTTATTTGTTTTTCTATACACTTAAGCTCTGAGAATTTTTCTCCATATTCTTTTAAATCTTCACTTAACTTAGAATCTCCAAAATCATCTAAATACATTATATGATTTTCTTTATTTAATAAATTTTGATTATTATGTTGACCATGTATGTCTAGAAGTGTGCTACTTATTTTTTTTAAAGTAGCTACTATTATACTTCTTCCATTAACCTTTATATTACTTCTACCGTTTATAAAAGTTTCTCTAGAAATTATTAAAGTATCATCATACTCTATTTCTAAATCATCTAAAATTTCTTTAAGCCTCTCATTATCATCTATTGAAAATATAGCCTCTACAAAAGTCTTTTCTTCTCCAGTTCTAATTAAGTCCTTATTAAATTTACTTCCTTGAACATAATTTATCGCATCTATAAGAATAGACTTACCAGCTCCAGTTTCTCCTGATAAAATAGTGAATCCTTCTTTAAAATCCAAAGATGCTTTTTCTATCAAAGCAAAGTTATTTATAGTTAATTGTAAAAGCATACTTCTCCTCCTTAACTATCCTTCTATCATTTCTAGTATCCTAGAAACTAGAGTTTCTGCTTTTTCTAAGCTTCTAACTAATATAAATATTGTATTGTCTCCTGCTATAGTCCCAGCAATTTCACCTAAGTGAAGGGTATCTATTGCTTCTGCTGCCGCAGATGCTGAACCTGATATTGTTTTAACAACAACCATCTTATCAACATTTTCTACTGAAGTTACAGTATTGGCTAATATATTGCTTAATCTATCAACCATTTCATTCTTTTCTTCTTCTATGATTGTGTATCTATAGTGCCCTTTATTATCTTGTTTTTTTACAAGTTTTAAATTTTTTATATCCCTAGATACTGTAGCTTGAGTAACATCGAACCCAGCTTTTTTTAATTCTTCCGCTAACTCTTCTTGAGTTTCTATCGCTGTTGATTTTATAATTTCAATTATCTTAGAATGTCTCTTAGATTTCATCTTCAACTCACCTTCATAATATTTATTCTATCTTAAACAATTTTTTCCTTAGTACCTTAAAATAACTTTTATTATCAAATGAAATTATCCTAAAAAATTCTTGTGCTTTTTTTATTAAAACTTCATTGTGTTTTTCTAACTTTAATGCTTTTTGTCCATCTATTGTAACAAAGACATCTGATTCATTGATAAGAGGCTTAACTCTTACTGTGTTATTTCCATCTATTATCATAGGTCTTGAATTAGGTGTATGAGGACATATAGGGACTATTGATACTATTTGTAAATCTGGCATTATAAGTGGACCTCCAGCTGAAAAAGAATAGGCTGTTGATCCAACGGGTGTAGAAATTATAACTCCATCCCCTTTAAAAGTAGCATAAAGTTCATCATTTATAAAGACCTCATATTGTGCCATTCTAGATAATGTTCCCCTAGCAACAACAATATCATTTAAAGCCCTTTCCTCTGAACAAGTTACCCCTTCTATAGTACAAGAAAGTAACATTCTTTCCTCTACTTTATAATCACCAATCTTTATTCTATATAAAGCTTCCTCTAATTCGCTTATCTCCGCTGTAACTAAAAAACCTAAATTTCCAATGTTAATTCCTAAAATTGGAGTATCTATAACTGTAGAGAACTTTCTAGCCACACCTAAAAGCGTTCCATCTCCACCAAGGACTATTAAAAGATCTAAAGACATTAAATCTTTATAATCTCCCTTATAAAATTGGTCTATAACTTTTATTTCATCAGGATTTAGATATTCTTTAACCTTTAAAATAACCAAATTTAAAATTTTATTTTCTTTATCTTTTTCTTTATTAATTATAATTCCTATATTTCTCATGCCCCAAAACACACCTTTACTTTAACTATGCAGTTTATCTAAAGTAATTATAAAATTAATATTTCTTATTCAACAATTTAATTTTTATAAATCACTATGAGATTTATCTACTACTTCATCTATAATATTATAATCAAACTCTTCTGTATTGTTATCCTTCTTTAAATATATTAAATATTCTATATTTCCTTCTGGTCCTTTTATAGGAGAGAAATCAAGACCTAATATATTTAATTTGTGTGATAAAGCAAAATCAACAATTTTCTTAATTACTTCTTTATGAGTAGAAGCTTCTCTTACAACACCCTTCTTACCAACCTTTTCTCTGCCAGCTTCAAATTGAGGCTTAATAAGAGCCATAACTTCTCCATTATCATTTAAAAGATTAAGTACAGCTGGCAAAACTGTTGTTAGTGATATAAAAGATACATCTATTGATGCAAAATCACATAATTCTCCTATTTGCTCTGGGGTTACATATCTTACGTTAGTTCTTTCCATACAAACAACTCTTGGATCTACTCTAAGTTTCCAAGCAAATTGTCCATAGCCAACATCAATTGAAAATACTTTTGAAGCATCATTTTGAAGCATACAGTCAGTAAATCCACCAGTTGATGCTCCAATATCTAAGCATCTCTTTCCTTTAAGGTCTATCCCAAAGGATTTAACTGCCTTATCAAGCTTAAATCCACCTCTACTAACAAAAGGTAGTTTTTCTCCTCTAAATATGATATTTGAACTTACAGGAACTTTTTCTCCAGCCTTATCAACTCTCTTTTCTCCTATGAATACCATACCTGCCATTATATATCTCTTAGCTTTTTCTCTTGACTCAGCAATACCTTGTTCAACAAGAAGTACGTCAAGTCTTTCTTTTTTCTCTTTTTTTTCTGCCATAATGTTCTCCTTTAAAGTAATTCAATTAATGTGTTTTTTATTCCCTCTGCATCTAACCCATTAATTTTATATAAAATATCAGGCTTACCATGTTCTATAAACTTATCATTAAATGCTAATGTAACAATTTTTTCTTTATGTCCAATTTCATTTAAATATTCTAGAACACCTTCTCCAAAGCCACCTTTTTTAATATTATCTTCAATAGTTACAATCTTAAATCCATCCTTTGATAAAGAATTTAATAATTCTTTATCCATAGGTTTTATAAAGGTTGCATTTATAATTAAAATATCTATATTTTTTTCTTCTTTTATCTTTTGTGTAGCAATCATAGCATGTTGAACCATTTTACCAGTAGCAACTATTGCTATCTTCTCTCCCTCTTGAACCTTTTCCCATTTTCCATATTCTATTTTACTTAATGGTTTTAAATTAACATCAATATCTCCACCTCTTGGATATCTTATAGCTAAAGGTGCATTAAAATTACTTGCCCATTTTAAGATAACTTCCATTTCATCTATACACTTAGGTGCAACAATAGTCATATTAGGCATTGGAGATAAAAATGAAATGTCGAATATACCTTGATGAGTTTCTCCATCTTCTCCAACTAAGCCAGCTCTATCTAAACAAAGTGTAACAGGTAGCTTTTGTATACATACATCATGTAAAACTTGGTCATAAGCTCTTTGTAGGAAAGTGGAATAAACTGCAAAAAATGGTTTTAAACCCTCTGCTGCCATTCCAGCAGCTAAAGTAACAGCGTGTTGTTCTGCTATTCCTACGTCAAAAAATCTCTCAGGAAATTCTGTTCTAAAATCTTTTAATCCTGTTCCATCTGGCATAGCAGCAGTAATTGCAACAATCTTATCATCATTTTTAGCTAATTTAATCATTTCTTCACCAAAGGTAGAAGAATAATTTCTACTTGCAAACTTTGAAATTACTCCTTGTTCTAAATCAAAAGGAGATACTCCATGATACTTATTAGGATTTTTTTCTGCCAATTCATAGCCTTTTCCTTTTTTAGTAACTGTATGTATTATAACTGGTCCTTTTATATTTTTAGCTATGCTTAAAACCTCATTTAATTCTCTAATATTATGTCCATCTACTATACCAAAATATTTTAATCCAATATCTTCAAAGTACATACTTGGTACAACAATTTTTTTAATACCATCTTTTAATTTTGAAAGAGAGTTCTTTACTCTTTTCCCAAAAGAAGTTGTATCTAAAGTTGATCCAATATCTGATTTTAATTTATTATAACCTACACCCATTCTAAGCTTATTTAAATAGGTTGCAAGTCCTCCAACATTTTTACATATAGACATTTGATTATCATTTAATATTATTATAAGATTATCTTTTCTATATCCAATATCGTTTAAGGCTTCTAAGGCCATACCTCCAGTTAAGGCTCCATCACCTATAACTGCTATAACCTTATTATCTTTTCCAAGTAGCCTCTGCGCTCTAGCCATACCTGCTGCTGAAGATAGTGATGTACTACTATGTCCAGTGGCAAAAAAATCATATTCACTTTCTGTTCTCTTAGGAAATCCACACAATCCACCATATTGTCTTAAAGTATTAAATTTATCTTTTCTTCCTGTTAATATCTTATAAGCATAAGATTGATGTCCAACATCCCATATTATTCTATCTTCACTAAAATCAAAATTTTTAAACAAAGCTACTGTTAAATCAATAACTCCTAAGTTTGAAGCAAAATGTCCCCCAGTATTTGAAACACTTTCAATTAAAAATTCTCTTAAATCTTCAGCTAATATTTCTAATTCTTTCTCATCTAAATCCTTTATTTCTTTAGGATCAGTTATTCTCTGTAGAACTTCACTCATTTAAACCAAATCCTTTATTATTAAAATTTTCTCTCTAAAAGTTTCATGGTTAAAACTTTTAGAGGCTCTGTATTTCCTTCTATTGAACTTAATATCTCTATACATTCCTCAGTTATATTCACGCATTTTTTCTTACACTCTTCTAATCCAAAAATGGTTATATAATTATTTTTATTGCTTTCTTGGTCTTTGTGAACATTCTTCCCTAAATCTTTTGCATTTCCCACTACATCTAATATATCATCTTTTATTTGAAATGCTAAGCCTAACTTATATCCAAAATCCTCTAATTTTTTAATATCTCCCTCTGAAGCTTCTGCTAAAATAGCCCCAGACATTATTGAAGCTTTTATAAGTTCCCCTGTTTTCTTTAAATGCATATAATCTAATTCTTCTAAAGAAATTTCTTCCTTATCTTCATTTATTATATCAACAATTTGCCCACCAATCATTCCATCTGATCCTGCGGCGTCTGCAATTATCTTAGTTGCCTTTAATGCACTTCTTCCTTCTTCTAAAGAATAATCAACTAAAATTTTCATAGCTTCATTTAAAAGGGCATCTCCAGCTAAAACAGCAATAGCTTCTCCAAAAACCTTATGATTTGTAGGTTTTCCTCTTCTTAAATCATCATTATCCATACATGGTAAATCATCATGTATTAAAGAATAAGTGTGTATCATTTCTATGGCTATTGCAGGTGTTAATATTTTTTTATAATCACTTTTATAAATATAGTAAGCTAAAAGCATTAATATTGGTCTTATTCTTTTTCCTCCTACATTTATGCTATATGCCATTGAATCATATAAAACTTTATTGTACTCTCTATCTTTATTAAAATAAGCTTTTAAAGACTGATCAACTTCTTCTTTTAAGCTATTAATATTCATTGCTGTATCCTCCAAAGTCTTCCTCTTTTTCATCTTCAACAACCTTTATTTTCCCTTCTAAAGTGTTGAGCTTTTTATATAGTTTATTTATTATTTTAACGCCATTTTCATAGCTTTTTATAGACTCTTCTAAGGTCAAATCTCCATTTTCAAGTTGCTTTACGATTTCATTTAATTCACTAACCATACTTTCATAATTAGTTTCTTTTCTAGCCATTTTATCTCTCTTTGCTCCTTATTCATTAATAATTTTTATATCTATATTAACGGAACCATCCTTCATTATCACTTTTACCATATCGTTCTTTTTTAATTCACTTACTTTGTTAATTACTTTATCTTCCTTATCCATTATTACTGAATATCCTCTTCCTAAAGTGTTTAATGGATTTAAAGTTTGTAATATGCTATTTAAAGCAATAAGTTCATCTTTTGCCTTATCAATTTTTCTTTTTCCTAAAAAGTTTAACTTTTCTTCTAAGGTATTTACTTCTTTTATTCTTTTTTCAATTATATGTGTAGGATTATTACCTTTTAATCCTTTGTATAATAAATCTACATCTCTCTTTGCATTTAAAAATCTTCTATCAATGGCTCTATGTAAGAACTCTTTTTTATTTAATAAATCATTTATCATTTCTTGTAATGATGGTGATACTAACTCTCCTGCTGCTGATGGTGTAGGTGCTCTCATATCACTTACAAAATCACTAATAGTAAAATCTACTTCGTGGCCAACAGCTGATACAGTAGGTATTCTACTATTAAATATCTCATATGCTAATTCTCTATTATTAAAAGCCCAAAGTTCTTCAATAGATCCTCCACCTCTACCTAAGATGATAACATCAACTGATTTCTCATTATTAAAATATCTAATACCCTCAATTATTGAATCTGCTGCATTTTCTCCTTGAACCTTTGCTGGATATAAAATAATATCTAAAGCTTTATTTCTTCTTTGTATTACGTTTATTATATCCCTTACTGCTGCTCCAGTCCTTGCTGTAATTATTCCAATTCTCTTAGGGAATTTTGGTAAGGCTCTCTTGTATTTTTCATCAAAAATTCCTTCTTCACTAAGTTCTTTTTTTAATTTATGAAATTCTTCAAAAAGTTCTCCAATTCCTGCTTTTTTAATATTTTCACAGTAAAGCTGATAAGTTCCTTCTTTATGATAAACACCTAATCTAGCCTTTACCTCTACCTTCATTCCTTCTTCTAGTCTAAAATCTAAATTAACTGCATTATTTTTAAACATAATGCAGTTAACCTTGCTATTTTCATCTTTCAATGAAAAATAAATATGACCACTTGAATGGAATTTTAAATTAGATATTTCACCTTTGACATTAAGATTCTTTAATATAAAGTCATTTTCAACTAACTTTTTAATGTAGTTATTAACTTCACCAACAGATAATGTCTTTAGTTTCATTCTAATCTAACTCCTTACAAACATTTTTTAAAAGAAGAGTCGTAGTTAAAGAACCTACGCCTCCTGGAACTGGTGTAATTAATGATGCTTTTTCATAAACATCATCAAAATTAACATCTCCCGTTATTTTACCATTAACCTCACTAGTTCCTACATCAATAACAACCGCTCCTTCTCTAACATAAGAAGAATCTATGAAATTAGCCCTTCCAATAGCTACTACTAATATGTCAGCTCTCTTACAAACTTCTTTTAAGTTCTTAGTTCTTGAATGACATACTGTTACTGTAGCATTTTCATTTAAAAACATTTGAAAAAGAGGTTTACCAACTATATTGCTTCTTCCAATAATAACAACTTCTTTCCCCTCAATTTCAATGTTATAAGCTTTTAAAAGAGTTATTACACTGTTTGGTGTGCATGGCATAAAACACTTCTCACCCTTATAGAATCTACCTACACTTACCTCAGAAAGACAATCTAAGTCTTTATCTGCATCTATTAAATTTGTAACTGATCTCTCATCAATATGCTTTGGTAAAGGTAATAAAAGCATTATTCCATTTACACTATCATCTTTATTTAACTCTTCTATCTTAAGTTTCAGATTTTCTTCTGAAATACTTTCATCTAATTTTATCTTCTCAAAGTCTATTCCTAAATTATTAGCTAATTTTTCTTGGAAGTTTTGGTAATATACTGAGCCTCCATCATCCCCAACTAGTATAGACGATATTTTTAAAGACTTTCCAGAAGCTTTTAATTCCTCTGTATAACTCTTAATTTGCCTCTTTATGTCTATAGCCACTGTTTTTCCGCTTAAAATTTTATCCATTACCTGCCCCTCCAAATCTTATCATTCTAGTAAAAATAAATTTAGCCCCTATTGCATATTCTTATATACTTTATCTAAAACTCCATTTATAAATGAAACTGATTTATTATCTGAATATTTTTTACATAATTCAATAGCTTCATTTATTGATACCTTTCCTGGTACATCCTCTGCAAATAACATTTCATATGTAGAAATTCTTAAAATTGATAAGTTAACCTTTGAAATTCTGTTTAATTTCCATTTTACAAGTTGACTTTCTATTAAAGAATCTAACTTTTCCTTATTTTCTTCTATTCCTAATAATCCTGATTTTATGTATGCTAGATCTAAATCATCCTTAGAAATGTCTTCGTTCTCCATAAAAGAATTGAAAGTTTCTAATGCAGTTTCTGAAGTTATTTCCATTTGGTAAGCTAATTGTAATAAATATTCTCTTGATTTTACTCTATTCATTATATCCTCCTATGTTTTGAAAATACTCTATTTAGTATTATTGTCTTAATTTATATTATTAATCATATAGTTAATGATTTAACACAATGAAACACCCTCTGAAATCAGAGGGTGACTACTATTTTTTTAATATTTCATTTTTATCTTCTTCTTTTAAGATAATTATGTTTTGCACATATATGTTCACTAGTGCCACCTTAAGTCCAGTTATAGCTTCAACAGTCCTTCTTACGTTTTCCTGCACTTGAGAAACTACATCAGGGATCTTAATTCCGTATTGAACAGTAACACCAATTTCTATAACTGCTTCACCATTCTCTACATTAACCTTAATGCCCTTACCTAAACTTTTCTTTGAAAATTTATGTCCTATTCCAGTGCTATTATTGTGATTTATCTCAAGTATTCCGTCTATCTCAGATGCAGCTATACCAGCTACGACACCGATAACTTCATCAGATATATTAACTATACCTAAGTTAGCTTCATCTCTATTCATTTCATTCATAAAGCTGAACCCTCCTACTAATCTTCACGAAACTTAATTAGTTATAGGTTCATTATAGCAAATAACTAATTACAATACAATTAATTATTTTTTTTCTATATCAACGTCATATACTTTTGATACATTCATAACTATATCTTGGATTTCAACCATTTTCTCTTGAGTTAACTCTTCATTAGTCTTAACTACAACCTTAGCATTATCACCATCTATAAAACATATTACATCTTCATAACCTTTGCTCTTTATACTAAGTTCTATTCTTGTTTCATAATCTCTTGCCATAGTTTTTTCAGTTAATTCTTTTTCAGCTTCTTCTTTTTGTTCTGCTGAAGTGTTCTTATCTTCTACTATAGCTTTTAAGTTATCGATAGTTTTAGAATCTTTTTGTTCTCTTAAATTTCTTGATTCATAAAAATAATTTGAAGATGTTTCAGTTGCATTGTCATCATTTTCTCCAAAAGCTGTAGGAACTTCTCCCATGCTCTCTTTAATTTGATTGTTAACTCTAGTTGCTAGAACGCCAGTACAAACTATTAATGCTAAAAGTGTTAAAATTATCCCTGCTTGTTTTCTGTTCATAATGAACCCCCCATAAATTTCAATTTTATTTTTTCATTGCTAATACATTTACCTTATCAACACTTATGTTATATAAGCTTGATATTGCTTTTGTTATTTCATACTTTATCTTGCTATCTTCTGCACCTTCAGCCACAACCATGACTCCTAAAACCTCTGGTTTTTCTGTTTTTAATATAACTGGTTCACTTCCATTAGAGCTATTTGACATAACAATCTTATCTCCATCAGTCTCTTGTGAATTAACTCTTGTTCCTCCTTCACTATCAGTTTCTTCTGTAGTACTTTTTTGAGAAGAATTATCTACAGCTGGTACTTTTACTTCACTACTTTGAAAGTTTATTACTACATCTACTGATCCTACTCCATTTATTTTTCCTAATATCTTCTCTAAATCTTTTTCTTGTTTTTCTTGATAACTTAAAACTTCTGAATCTTCTTGGCTATTACTATTCATATCCTCTTTTGATACTTTTTCTAAATTAGTTTTCTCACTCTTAGTTATATTGTTTACACCTGTAAAATATGACACAACTAAATAAAACATTATAACTAATAAAAGTAGTATTATTAAATTAGTAATATTCTTCTGTTTCAAAATTTTAGACATTTTATCTTTGAACCCCTGCACCTTTATACCACCTCCTAGGCATATGAAACAATTATATTTTCATGAGAAATTTCAAGTTCCTTTTCAACAAACTTTTCAACTTTTTCTAAAAAAGAATCCTTTTTCTCTTCTTTATTAACCTTTTCTTTTCCAACAACAACCTTATCTACCTTTTTTACTTTTTTTTCATCTAAAACTGTAATTTCTGCTTTTTCTATATTAAATTTCACTTCGTCAAAATCTATTTTCCCAATTAAATTAACTTCAAACTCATTCTCATAGAATTCATCTTTTAATGACTTTTCTAAGTTTTTCTCAACACTTTTTAAAATTGCTTCTTCATCATATAATGACTTTTTTTCCTCATCTTTACTTGTAACATCACTTATTTTATCCTGAAAAACAGTTTCATCTATGTCCTTATTTAAAGTCAAAAGCCCTATTATTGGTGATAGCATTACAGAAAGTATTATTAATGAAAATGCAAATTTAACATGTTTTTTTATTGAAGAATTAGGTAAAATTATATGAGCAATAGATATGATGACTATAACAACGCAAAGAGTTGAAATCCAATTTTTTAAAAGTTCCATCTTATTTCTATCCTCCTACTATAAAATTACCTGCCGTAGCCATCATAGATGCCATAATAAAGAACATTATGCTGACACTTATTATGCATGACATTATCATAAATAAGGCTTCTCCAACAGTTTCCACACTACTAGAAATCTTTGAATCAACAACAGGCTCAATAACTGCTGACGTAAGTTTAAAGCATATAGCCATAAGGCCTATTTTTATTATTGGATAAATTACAATTACAACGAGAACTATTACTCCCAAAGAAGTTATTACACTTTTCATAGCTAAGGAATATCCTGCTACTGTGGTTATTGCATCTGAAAATGCCTTTCCCACTATAGGCACAAAATTATCTACAGCAAACTTTACTGTTTTTACAGCCACTGCATCCAAGGTATCTGCCGTCATTCCTCTTAAAGTTAATATTCCAACAAATATTGTTAATATAAACCCTTGAGATATAATAACAACCTGTTTTATAAACTTACACATTCTATCTATTTTAAATTCGCTAGAAAGATTATTAACAAACTGTAATGTAAAGTATGCTAATATTAGTGGGAATAAAAAGTATGTGTAAATTCTAGGAGTTATAGAAACTGCCCCTAGTACTATAGGATCTATTGTAACAGCTGATGTTACTCCCCCCGAAGTAGCTATAAGCATTACAATAACAGGAACAATAACATTCATAAAATCTATAATTGAAGTTAAGACTTCTTTCCCTAAATTAAGAGATATAAAGAAACTTTTAGTTAAAAGCATTATAAGTAGGGCATAGCAAGCAAAAAATGCTACCTGTGTTACTCCTTCTTCAATATTAAAAGCATCCTGTAAATTTTTAAGTAAGGCACTTAAAAGAGCAATTACTAGTATTGAAGCAATAAACTTTAAAACTATGTTAAGTTCTCTAAAGATATAACTAAGTATTGAAGCACCTATTTTCTTTAAGGTTATTGGATCTTCTCCACTTTCTAAATAATTCATTATATATTCCTTAGCAGACATATTGCCTAATATATCTTCTTCTGTTTCTAAATTATTTATATAATCATAAAATCTTTCTATTCTTGAGTCATTGTCTATTTTTTCTTTTGAACTCTCTAAGTTATCATTCGCCAAAACTTTTAAGTTAAAGCAAAATACAAAGATAAGAGATAATAATATTATGTTTATCAACTTTTTCATATCTTAGCTCCTACATTATACTTAAAATAGAATTCAAAATATTAGCCATTATTGGTATAGCTAATAATAGAATCATAATTTTTCCTGTAAACTCTACCTTCTTACCTAGTACTGTGACCCCTGCATCATTACATATATAACTACAAAAAGTTGAAAGATATGCTATGGCAATAATTTTCATAACTATAGCAATATATGATGAATCCATTCCAGACTCTCTTGCTATATCCTGCATAAATGCTATTATTTCATTAACATAAGGCATTACAAAAAGAAAAATTACTATGCCAGCTCCTAAAAGAAGAAAAACTGCAAAGGTGCTCTTATTATCTTTTAAAACTAGATATAAAAATAAACTTATAAGTACAAAGCTTATTACTTGTATAACTACATCCATATTTGATTTTGCCAGTAATCTTTTTCTTTATTTAAACCTTAGATTACTGTCATAGACACCTCCTTCTCAATGTATTTCATAAATCTATTAAAATAAAAACATAGATTTAACAGAAGAAAATAATCTACTTATAAGTTGAATCATCATGGTAAGTATTATTACTACTCCAACTATATTAGCTAAAGTTGCATACTCCTTTTTACCACTTTGATCAAGAACTTTATCTAGTATAACAAGCACTATACCAACTCCTGCAATCTGAAAAATCAAAGATAAATCCGACATATATGGCCTCCCCCTAAAACTTAACTCTTATTAAATAGTCCAAAAGTAAAATTTCTTTTCTAAAAATCTATTAGACTAAACAAGAAAAATAGCTATCATTGCACCTACTGCAACCCCTAAATACCTATATACCTTAGTATTTTTATTACATTCATCTTCAGCAATCTCTAATTCTATATCTAGCTTTTCCTTTGCTAAATTAAATATCTTAATTTGTCCCTCTACATTGGTTTCTCCTAAAGACTTTGAAAGATCTAATAAAATTTCAAAATCCTTATTCCTTAGATTCATTTCTTTCTTATGTTCATTTATACTTTCTTTAAAAGCCATATATACATTTTCCACTTCATTATTTTTTAATTTCAAAGAAATTTCATTAAATAACTCTTTTATTGGACTTTTAGCTTTTAAAGCTATACTCTCTATACTCTCTGGTAAAGGAGTGTAAGTATAAACAATATCATTTTCAAAATCTATTAAAGCTCTTTTTAACTCTCTAAGTTGTGAAAGTCTATTTCTAAATCCTTCTCCATACAGGTATCCAATTAAAGAACTAAGTAGAACTATAATAAGCAGAAAAAAAACTTTCATTTCCTCCTCCTATTAAAGATAACTTTGCTAATATATATGTTATTTTTATACTTTTTCGCTTTAATCTCTTAAATATTTAATTTAAAATGGGTGTGCTATTTTATAAAACCTATGAAAATTTAATTTTATTATGTTAAATATTCCTAAACATTATATATACCCTCAATTGTTCCAATTCCTTTTTTAGCACTAAGAACTACAACTTTATTTATTATATTATTTTCAACAATCTCCCTAAAAACGGGTCTCCTATACAATTCTTCAACATTTCTTCCATGTAAGGTAGCTATAATACTAACCCCTGAATTATATGCCATCATTAATCCTTCCATATCTTTATAAGTTCCAATCTCATCACATATAATAACCTCTGGAGAAAGCCCTCTTACAGCCATCATCATACCTTCACTTTTTATACAGTTATCATATACATCAGTTCTCATTCCTACATTCATTTGGGGAATTCCATTGTAACAAGCAGCTATTTCGCTTCTTTCATCAATTACAACTGTTCTCTTTCCCTTAAAACCAATTTGAGAAATTCCATTAGATATATTTCTTGTAATATCTCTTAAAAGTGTGGTTTTTCCACATTTAGGTGGAGATATTATTAAAGTATTATTTACCCTGTTATTTTCTACTAAGCTATTCATTAAACTATTTGAACAGCCTACTATTTCTCTACAAACTCTAATATTTAAAGAAGTTATATTTCTAATAGTTTTAATAGAATTATCTTCTATTACACATTGACCTGCTAATCCAACTCTATGCCCTCCTTGGATAGTTATATATCCTTGCCTTATATCTTCCTCAAAGGCATATAAAGAGTAGTTACTTATTTTTTGAATTATGGCTTTAACATCTTCTCTCCTTATTACATAGTTAAAAATTGTTTCTGTATTATCTAAAACTATGTTAAGAGGTTTTCCAACCTTAACTCTAATCTCTTGTAATTTATTTAAATTACTTTTATCTTTTAAACAAGAATTTATCTTCTCTGGTAATACAGCAAATATTTCTTTCAAAGTACCTCCTCTCCTTTCTATTTAAATCTATTACTTTACATAAGAAATTATTCTAATTATTTTTAAAATAATAATCTTTTTTGGAGGCTTCTTCTTTTCTTATATTTAAATTTATTACTTTACATAAAAAACTATTCTAACTATTTTCTAATTTTGGATAAAAAAATAAACTGTACCTTTTATAAGGCACAGTTTATTAAACTTCAAATTCATTTCCACAATAAGGACAAGGTATACTTTCAGATCTGTTTAATATATCTTTTTCTATGTATATAGGCTTATGACATTTATCACAAACTACTTCACAGTATTCATCATCATATTCTTCAAGCTCTTCTAAAGTTAGCTCTTCAAAAAGTTCATCCTGTACTCCACTTAAATCATCATTTAGTAGATTTACATTTTCATCTAAAGTTTCAACATTAACTTGTAACTCTTCAACCTTATCAACTAAAGATGAAATTACATTAAGTAAGGAATCCTTAAATTCTTTATCTAACTCAGTGTTTTTATCCATAGCTTTAAGTAAGTTGCTAATGTTATTTTTAATATCCTTCACTGAAATCACTTCCTTATATTAAATATGCTAAGCTTCAAAAGCTTAGCATAAATTTATTTTTTATCTATATTCACTAGATAAATTTGACTTAAATACATTTAAATCAAGTTTTTTATTAAACTCTTTCCATGTACTCGCCAGTTCTAGTATCTATTCTTATAGTGTTTCCTTCTTCAACGAACATAGGAACCATAACTGTTGCACCAGTTTCAACAACTGCAGTTTTCATAGCTGTAGTAGCAGTGTTTCCTTTAACACTTGGCTCACACTCAGTGATTAATAACTCAACAAAGTTTGGAGCTTCTACTGAGAAAGCTTCTCCTTTGTAGAATTTGATTACAGCGTTCATGTTTTCTTTTAAGAATTTTATAGCATCTTCAACTTTTTCATGGTTTAAAGGAATTTGCTCGAAAGTTTCTTGATCCATGAAGTAGTATAATTCTCCATCTGAGTAAAGGTATTGCATTTCTTTTCTTTCGATTATAGCTTCTTGTAATTTATCAGTTGGGTTGAAAGTTCTGTCTGTAACACCACCCATTATAACGTTTCTTAATTTAGTTCTAACGAAAGCAGCACCTTTTCCTGGTTTAACGTGTAAGAAGTCTATAACTGTGTATACTTGTCCATCCAGTTCAAAAGTAGTTCCTTTTCTTAAATCACTTCCTGATATCATTAAGTATCCCTCCAAAATCTATTAATTCATTTTATATTATAACCCTTTAAGATAAATTAATACCCTCTAGAGTTACCTTGTTACTTATTTACTATTTAAAGTGTAAAACAACAATCATATTTTATCAAAAGCTAATAATAAATGCAATTATTTTCATTAAATTTACAAGACTATACAACCTTAAGCTCCAAAAAACACTTTAATTCTTCTGATTTTTCTATTTTATAATTTTTTATATTAATATTATTATTTTTTAATAAGTTAACATAATTAGTTAAATCCTCTAAAGAGCCTGTAAATAAAACTTCACCTATCCATCCCTCTTTATATTCTAATTGTAAAACAGTACAATCCTTATTTTCTATATTTTTTAATACTGTATTTAAATCCTTATCTTCTATGGAATTTTTTACTACTGGAATTTCATAATTTCTTAATTGAAAAAGATCTATGCCTTGTATCAATAAAATAACTATAAAAATATTAGCTAAAGTTACATCTAATTTTAACTTTTTCACCTTAATTCTCCTTTTAATATATAAGTATTATTAGATTCATCTAAGCTTATATCTTCTATTCTTCCCTTAATATTATTAATATCATTAATAATAGAATTTTTATAATTACTATTAACTTCTACTTCAAAACTTTTTCCCTCTAAATTTAAATTTAATATCTTTTCACTTTTAATTATTTCCTTTAATTTATTTATACCTTCTAAAAATTCTTCATCTAAAGACTTTTCACTATTAACGTCCTTTATTTTACTTAAATAATTTTCTATTTTATTATTTTCAGTCTTAATTTTCCCATAAAAAAATAAATTACTTAACAATAAAAGTAATATGTATATATTTAACTTTTTCTTTATTTTTTTGTTATATTCCTCCACATATTCAATTGGTAAAAAATTTTTATATTTTTTGATATAAATTCTCCTCACCTCTAATCTCATTTAATTTTAAACCTTTAAACCATTCTTTTATTTCTTCCTTTAAATACTCTTTCTGAATTTTAAAAGTAAAGTCTTTTAAGGATACTCCAAAATCTTTTTCTAAACCTTTAAGGCTTTCCTCTATTACTTCAATAATATTAGAATCTTTTACACTCTTTAATAAAACTAGTTTACCTTTTATATAAATACTTATTTTTAAATTTTTAAGTTCAAAAGTAGCTTTCTTAAAAGATAATATATTCTTATTTTTAAGTTCAGGAAATGTTAAAGAAAAATCCTTTCTTTCATATAATAAACTTTTAAATCTTTCATCACATCCAATAAAATACACTATTAAAAATAAACTTTTGTTATATTTTAATACCTCATAATGAACTAAAGGTGTGTAATTAAAAAATCTATCTTTTATAAGCTGTTCTATTTTTTCTTCAATGTTACACTTTTTATCCACTCTAAGTATTTCTATAAATATCTTTTCATTTAAAAGAATAATTTTTACTCTCTTATCCTTCAACTCCTTAAGTTTTGAAATATCATTTGTATCATTAATTACTAAGGTTTTTATTAACAAACTCATAATTTCCCCTTTTTGACAAGATAATATCATCATTTATAACCTTTATTTCATAGTAAGTATCCCTAGAAAGTCCACTTATTTTATCTTTATTTTTAATATTTAAAATCTTCTCTTCCTCACTGTACTTAGCCCTCATATTATTCAAAGAAAAATCTAAATCTTGAAAAGTATCCTTATTCAAAATATTTTCTTTTAACATGTACTTTAAAAACTGTTCCTCTGAGTTATTTTTATCTATATTAGCACCTATTACTTTAAAACTTCTATCAAGTTCTTTTCTCCTTTGAAATGAATTATCCATAAGTATAGTAACTATCATGCTGCAAATTAGTGAAACTAACATAACTTCTATAGAAACAAAACCCTTACGCCTTTTCATAACAATAAATCCTTTCTTCTTGATTTTTAACCTTTAATTTTATATAAAATAAATTTCCTTTTTCCATCACATCAAATTCTTCAACATTTTCTATGAGTGCAGGTGAATAATTCCGTCCATATCCTGTATAATTATAATAAACATATAGTTTATTTTTTATTATTTCTATTTTATCTTCTGATACTATACCGTCTCTCCAAAATTTAACTACAATATAATCTTTATCTTCATCTTTATTTATCTTTATATCTTCAACCATATTATCCCAAAACCTGTGATTTAAGTACATCTCTGCATCTAACAAGTAGTTTAATTCTTTCTCTTTTGGAATAAATCTCTTATATTCCTTAACATAAAAAATCAAATTCTTTGTTAAACTTAAGGTTATAATTCCTAAAGCACCTAAATAAATACATAGTTCAATTAATAAATATGCTTTTCTCCTTATTTTTGCGGTTGATTTTCTAAATTTTGAAAGGATTTTTCTAAAAATTTGTATATTTTCACCTCCTTATTTTCACTTATATATGGTTTTTCATTTTTATAAATTATATTAATAATACTTTCATATTGATCAAAGTGGCTTATATTAATAGTCCATCCTAAATCAGCATCCTTTTTATTATGTAATATCAAATTTTTCACAAGAAATTCTTTAATATCATTATTTATTAAGTCATTTATCTTTAAACTACTTATTTTATATGTTCCACTATTAATACTTCTTAAATCTTCAAAGGATATATTGTGTTTTAACTCCATAGCTAAAGAGTTAACAATTTCTACTACTTTTCTTTTTTCTTTAATGTAATAGTTGTTTTTAATATAAGTGCTATAACTTTTTCCTATCCCTAAGAAAAGTATTGATATTAATGCTAATGCTAAAACCATATCTACTAGTAGATATCCTTTCTTTATATATATCTTATCTTCCATATCTATATTTCCTCATAAATCACTTAACATTAATTTTCCATATGCCTGGAACTATGGTTATTTCTCTTTGCTTATTATTTTTATCAATTATTGTTATAGTTCCAGCTATACTAATCATCCCAGTATCGTTTATAGTAATTAAATTATTTCTATTAAAACTTACTTTAACTGCATTTAACCTCAAAGAAGTAGTTCTAATAGCATTTTCATAGATTAATTTATTGTCTAATATATCAAAAATTATTTCTCCATATAAATTATCTTTCTTAGATAACTGTTTTGCTTCCATTAAAAAATCATGAATCTTACTTATTTCTCCTTCAACTTTTAATTCGTAACCCCTATCTTTTATAATCATAAATGATGTTGGTATTGCTAAAATAAGAGAAGTTATTGCTAGGTATATTATTACTTCACTAAGGGTAAATCCTTTTCTTTTCCTACACATATTTCATTCCTTCAAAGGTAGGTACTAAAACTAAAAGCATCATAGCTGAAATAACAAAGCCTAATATAATAAACATTGCTGGCTCTATTTTTCCAACAGTTTTATTTAACACCCTATCAAAATCTTTTTCTCTTATTTTTAAAAGCTCTTCAATATTTTTAGTAAACAATCCACTTTCTTCTCCCGTTATTAAAAACCCTTTTGATACATGAGAAATAACATTTATTTTTCCTATACTCCTGCTTAAAGTAGCGCCTTTTATTAATTCTTCATTTATACTCTTAATATATTTCCTAAGCTTTACATCACTTAAGCTTTCTTCAAAGACACTTAAAGCATTATTTAAGGATATTCCACTATTTAATATCATGTTGATTAAAAATAATATTCTAATTTCATAATACATTCGATATACTTCTATCTTTTCTAAGATTTTTTCAGAGGGTATTACTTTAAATAATAGATAAAGCGAAATTAAGGCACAGGAAAAATAACAAAAAACTATTACTTCAACATTAGGATTTTCTTCTACAAACTTAATATAATTATTTAATAAAGTCATAATTTTAGAACCTTCAATTTCCCTTAACTCATACATATCTACAAACTGTGGCAAAATATAAGTTACATAACCAAAAATCATAATAATTAAACCCATAAGAAGTGAAACTGGATATCTAAGAGATTTAGTAATTTTATTCTTTATTTCCTTTTCAGCTAATATATTTCTAGCACACTTTTCCAATACCGCTTCTAAGTTTCCACTTTCTTCTCCAATCCTCATCATATCCTTCATTAAATCTGGATATAAGTTACCTTCCTCTTTAAAAGCCTTTGATAAAGATTCTCCATTTAAAACCTTTTTCTCAATTCTCTTTAGGGATTCTTTGTATTTCTTATCTTTTACAGTGTTCTTTATTAACTCCAATGATCGTCCTATAGGCATTCCTGATTTTACATATGTGCTTAAATTTAAGCATATGTATGAAGCTTCATCTTTAAACCCAAACATCTAACCCCTCACATTCCTTTAATAAATAATATTCTTCTAAAGATATTTCTCCATTTTTAACTAAGGTAAAACATGCCTTTAATAGTTCTTCTCCCCAAGTAATATCCTCTGTGCTTTTATATTCTCTTGGAAATATAATTTCACAAATTGCTTTTCTTCCATTATTACCTGTCCAATTACACATTTCACATCCAGTTCCTTTATAGTAAGCTTTTAAACTCAACTCTTCCCCTTTTAATTTCTCAACTAGTTCATTTTTAAGCTCTATCTTCACTTTACACTTTTCACAAATTTTTCTTACTAATCTTTGAGTTATTATTGAACTTACTCCTTCCTTTACTAAATATCCTTCTACTCCCATATCTAATAATCTATTAAAAACTTCATTACCACTGTTAGCGTGTATTGTTGAATATACTTTATGCCCTGTTATAGAAGCTCTTATGGCAATTTTAGCCGTTTCCTCATCTCTTATTTCTCCAATTAATATAACATCAGGGTCCTGTCTTAATATATGCTTTAATCCATTAGCAAAGGTTAATCCAACCTTATCATTAACATTTGTTTGAGTTATTCCTTCTATGGTAAACTCAACGGGATCTTCTATGGTACTTATATTTATCCCTTCCTTATCTATTGAATTTAATAATGCATATAGAGTTGTTGATTTTCCACTTCCTGTAGGACCATTTATAACTACCATTCCATGTTTTAATTTTAAAAGTTTATTTATTTTATTCTTTTGATCTTCCATTAAACTCAAATTATCAATATTCATAAACTCATTTTTCTTATATAAAATTCTAACTACTAACTTTTCACCAAAAGTACTTGGAATACTTGATATTCTTAAGTCACAATCATATCCATAATTTTTAAATGACACCTTCCCATCTTGGCATCTTAATTTATCGCTTATATCCATATCAGCTTTTAACTTTATCTTATTAACTAAATTTTCATAAAGATTTTTCTTTATTCTCTTAACTAAAACTAAAGTTCCATCTATTCTAAAGCGAATGTTAGCATATTCTTCTAAGGGTTCAATATGAATATCACTAGTATTTTTTTCTACACCTAAAGATATAAGACTTATTAATTCTTCCTCAATAAATTTATCCTTAGAAAAACTTTTTCCACCATAACAATCTTCAATTAAAATTTCTATTTCATCCTTATTTCCAATTACAGAGTTTATTTCTTTTTCTCTAAATAATAAGGATAAATACTCCCTTTTCTTTGATTCTTCCTTACTTGTATAAAAAAATATCTTACCTGAACTTTCTTTTAAGGCAATTAAATTCATCTCTAAAGCTGTATTCTTAGATATATTCTCCATTAGCTTCATATCTATATCTTTAATGGTATATTTCATATATCAACCTCCTCATCAGTAATAATTGACAAGGCATTTCTTTTTTAAACAAAAAAAGTTCTAGATTATTAAAAATTTTTAATAATCTAGAACTTTTAACTATTTTATAATAATATACTGCCCTTTATTGCTATCTATAAGTTTAATACTCTTATCCTTTGGATTATATCTATATAGTGCATTTTTTTCTTTGCTATCATTAAACCCAAGAAAATATATATTTTCTCCAACAACAATTAACTTTGATTTCTCTGATATATTTTTAGGAAAATCATATACTAATCTATCAAGTTTATTATTTGTTATATCAATTGAATACAAGCTTCTTAATCCTTCGCCTTTTGTACCAATAAAATACACTACATTTCCTATTTTACATAAAGATTCTATTTCTCCAACCTCATTTGAAATAACAGATTCTTTTTTACTATCCAAATTATATATATAGCAATTTTTCTTGCCATCTATACTGCTTTGAGTATATAAAACAATTTGATTTTCAACTAAATCAATATAATCTATAAAAGCCTTAACAATTTGCTTCTCTAAAGTATAGCTTCCATCCTTAATATTATAAATATATAGCCCACTTTGTCTTTTTTCTAAGTCAACACCATATAGAATTAATTGATCCTCATTAATAAATTTAACATTCTCCCCAGAAATAGCTAAATTCTCATTAAAATCAAATTCCTTAAAATCTTGTAAGTCTAAAACCTTGTATCCTATTTTATCCCCAGAATTATATCTATATAGAAGTTTAGTTCCCTTTGGACTAATAATTAATTCTTCTATATTTCCATCTACTGATATCTTATGTTCCTTAATTCCATTAGTTATTATTAAGTTTGTTCCCTTATCAGCAAATTCCCTATAAACAGCTAAACCTAATTCCTCACTATAAACTTCCATATGACCCTTAAGATCTAAATCAAGTTTTTTTAGTGAATCCCCTTCTACTTCGTAATACTCAACATCTTCCCCTGAAATTGTAGACACAATACTACAAGGAAGCTTTAACTTTTTTCCCTTACTGTCTTCTTCATTAGACCCTTTGTTGAAATTACATCCCACAAGGGTTGTTGATAAAATAACTAATACTAATAAACTTAAAGCAGCAGCTTTCCTCATTTACTTACTTCCCTCTCTAAAATAAATATGTGCCATCACAAATAAATGACGCATTACCTATCATTTTTACTCCATCATCTTCAATATTAACTTTTAATTCTCCACCTGGAACTATTACCTTTACTTCTTTATCTACAAGACCTAATTTATTAGCAGCTATAACTGAAGCACAATTTCCTGTTCCACATGCTAATGTTGGACCTGCACCTCTTTCCCAAGTTCTAACTTCCATTGTATTTCTATCAATTACTTTGCAGAAGTTAACATTTGTTCCTTGAGGAAATAATTCATACTTTTCTATATCCCTACCACATTCTATAGGATATTTTTCCTCCTCAAATATAATAGTATGGGGAACACCCATAAGTAAAGATGTTATTTCAAAATTTCCATTTCCTACACTTACTTTTTTTTCTATTATTTCTTCATCACATAATGCTGGAATATTCTTTGGTTTAAAGTCTCCAAATCCCATGTTTACATTGATAGTTTTTACCTTATCATTCTCAACTTCTAAAAATATTCTTTTAACTCCATCACCTGTTAAAACATCTAGCACATCTTTCTTTACTATTCCCTTCTCGTAGACATACTTAGCAAAACATCTTATTCCATTTCCGCACATAGCAGCATAAGATCCATCTGAATTTATTATTACCATTTCTATATCACAATTTTCATTCTTTCTAACTATTAAAATCCCATCTGCGCCAATTCCAAATCTTCTATGGCACATTTTTTGAGCAATTTCTCCCTCTTTACCTAAATACTCATTGTTTAAATCTTCTATAACTATAAAATCATTTCCATTTCCATGCATTTTTGAAAACTTCATATTATCACCTCAAATTACCTATTATTGATACTTTTTATTATAAGATGTATACTAACTGTAAGTTCAATCAATTTAGAAAGGAAAGAAAATCATGGCTTTAGACGGTATTTATTTATATAACTTAATAAATGAATTAAAAGATTCATTAATAAATTCTAGAATTGACAAAATAAATCAACCTGAAAAGGATGAAATAATAATAAATGTACGTGGAAAGGAAAATAAAAAACTTCTAATTTCCTCTAGTTCCAAATACCCTAGATTACATTTTACTACAATAAGTAAGAATAATCCATTACAACCTCCTGTTTTTTGTATGGTATTAAGAAAATATTTAACAGGTGGAAGAATAATTGACATATATCAACAATCTACAGATAGAATTGTTTCCATTGATATAGCAAATAAAGATGAAATGGGCTTTGATAGTGTATATACTTTAGTAGTAGAAATAATGGCTAGACACAGTAATATTTCTCTTGTAAGAAAGAGAGATAATAAAATTATGGAATCAATAAAACATATAACAGCAAATAAAAATAGTTTTAGAGTTCTATACCCTGGTGTAAGCTATGTATTTCCTCCTGCATCTGAAAAATTAAATCCTTTTGACTTTTCAAAGGAAGATTTAAAGATAGAATTAAGCAAAAATAATAATGAATTAGATGAAAAGATCTTTTCAAAGCTACTAACTGGTGTTGGTAAAAATCTTTCTCTTGAAATGTATTCATTATTTAAATCACAATTTGGAGATTCATATGTTTTTGATGATATATTCAATTTTATATGTAATTACTTCAATAACATATTTAAAGATATACAAAATATTATATTCTACAAAAACGAAAAAATTATAGATTTTTATTTTAAAGATTTATCTATTTTAGATCATTGTACCAAAGAAGTTTATGATAATAGTAGTGAACTTTTAGATGCCTTTTTTGCTAATAAGGATAAACAAGATAGATTACATGCAAAAAGTGCAGATATTCAAAAATTAGTTAATACTAATATAGACAGATGCTTAAAAAAGATTAAGGTTCTTGAAAAAACCTTAGAAGAATGTGATAAAAAAGAGGAATTTAAGATTAAAGGTGAACTTTTAACATCTTATATTTATAGTATTAAAAAAGGAGATAAATCTGTTGACCTTTTAAATTATTATAGTGAAAATGAAGAATACCTAACTATTTCACTTGATGAAAATAAAACACCATCTGAAAACATTCAATTTTACTTTAAAAAATATAACAAATTAAAAAAAGCTGAAGAATCTGCCTTAGAACAATTAGCTATAAATGAAGATGAACTTAAATACTTAAATTCAGTTTCTTCAAGCATACAGGTTGCAGATAACTATGAAGACATAGATGCTATAAAAAATGAACTTATAGAAACAGGCTATATAAGATTTAGAAGAAATAATAATGGCAAAAAGAAAGAAAAACAATCTAAGCCTTATCACTATGTTTCTTCTGATGGAATAGATATTTATGTTGGTAAAAATAATATCCAAAATGATTATTTAACTTTAAAGTTTGCTGACAAGAATGATACTTGGCTTCACACTAAGGATATACCTGGTTCTCACGTAATTGTTAAAAGTTCAAATATTCCTGATAAAACCTTAGAAGAAGCTGCTAACTTAGCTGTTTTCTATAGTAAAGGAAAAGGTGGCACTAAAATTCCTGTAGACTATACTTTAGTTAAAAATGTAAAGAAACCTTCTGGTTCTAAACCTGGAATGGTAATCTACTCAACTAATAAGACAGTTTACATTGATTCACCAAAAGAAATAACTTTAGAAAAACTAAAATAATTTTTAAATTTATTTTTTTAGAATATATAATAGCACATTTCATAGTATATAACTCAATTTATTGATTTATTTTAAAACGCTATGAATTGCGCTATTTTTTAACTACTTAATTCTAATTTTATTTATTAAAACTTATTGTAATTTTCATTTACTTAATACTGTTCAAAATTTCACTTAATTTTATATGATCATTATATTTTTCCTTTACCAAACACTTTTTATATTCTTTAAGTTTTACAATGTTATTGGCTAATTCCTCATATCCTGTAATTCTTTCAGTTCCTAAAATTGCTTGTCCTCTATCATCAAGTAATAAATCTAACACTGAATCAATATTTTTTAGATTTTCTGCATCTTGACCTTGTTGATTTGGAGTATCTATAATTAAGAAATTGAATATATTTTCTCCCCTTGATAAATTATATAAATATAAAGCTACATAATATGCTAATATTATTCTAGGCTTCTCACTCCCAGTGTGTTCTAGAACCTGCTCAAAATTTCTTAACTTTAAATATTTTTCATCAACATTTACTTTTTCTAGTAGTTTTCTATAAATATCAGTAAAATCAGATTTTATTTTATTTTGTCGTTTTCTTGAAAGTAATTTCTTAATATCATCTTCATATTTTGTTTTAAATATATTTTTCCCCTCTATTTCTTTTAGTATCTTTTCTTTTTCTTCTTCACTAACTTTAATTATATCTTCCCTACCCTTATACTTATAAAAATTAGTCACATCTACTGTTTCTTCAATCTTATTCAATTGTAACTTCATACAATTTAATGTTGCTTTAATATCATATTTTTCTTTTACTAACCTCTCTAATTCAAGTTCTAATTCTTTTATTTCATTTCTGTAGTAAGATAATAACTCTTCTCCATTTTGAACATTTTTTATTAATTCTATCTTTTCATTAATAGAATTGCAGTATGTTTTCCCACAAGTTGGACATATAATTTTCTCTTCTTGATTACACGCATAATTATAATCTTTTTCTAATTCCTTTATTGATTCTTTTAATATTTTTATTTCTAAATTATTGATATAAATATTATTTTCTATATTTAATATATTTTTTTCAACTTTTAATTTTTTTCTTTCCAACAAACTTAATTTATCTATTATTTCCTGTGTTTTTTGCTTTAATATATATGAATCTTTTAAATTTAGTTCAGTATAATTTTCTATCATATACTCTTTTATATTTTTTATAATCTCTTCAAAATGTTCAGACTTTACTGTTAAATTTTTTATTTCACTTAAAATAATTTCTTTATCTTTTTTTATATTATAATATTTTTCATCCTGATATCCTATAACAAATTTTATCCCATCACTTTTCCAATTCTTCACAAATTTCATATTTAAAAAACTTTCGCCTAACTTTCTCCATCCATTTTCTTGGTCTATATATTGATATCTAAATAATATAGGTGGAATAAAACTTATTATATTTTCATGTTTGTCTATAAGTTCAGCCTCTATTTCAAATATTTTTTTTACTAAACATTCACTAAATTCACTAAAACTATTAGTTTCAATTATTAAGCCTAATTGTTCACTTTCATAAATAATTCTATAACTTTTATCTTTTCTTAATATATAATAATTTTTAAAACCATATCTAAATTTTAATATATATATATCTATTAAATCTAACCAACTTTTATCCATTTCAGTTTCACATCCTAATGAATAAAAAATACTTTTTATAATAGATGATTTCCCCGTTTTATTTTCACCAATAATTATATTTAACCCATCGGTAAAATTAACTTCTCGCGAAGTCTTTTCACTATTACTTATTATCACTAGTTTCTCTATAATTAATCTTTTCATCATTATTAATTCTTTTCTCCTCTTTAATTCTTAACATTCTTATTAATTTTTTATAATTACTTATATTAGTTTGACAATAATTTTTCATATAGCATAACCTCCACCAAAAGTTTATTTAAACATGTATTATCTTCAATTAATACACTACATTCTCTATTTACAAGATTACTTAAAAATTCAATATCATCTATTTTTTCAAAATTTTCTTCAATTATTCTCTCAATTATTTCATATATTTTATTACATGTATCAACATAATATATGTTAGAAATATCTAGCATATCTTTTTGATGCTTTGCTAATTTTTTAATTATTAAGTTTATATAAGGTAAGCTTTTACCCTTAGACTTCATATATTCTTCTATATCATTAAATAATCCTTTAATATCTTTTCTTGTATCAAAACTATCCATTGTATCTTTCAATATTCTCGATGATATTCCCTTTTTTTCTTTTAATTCTTTAAAACTAATTGGTGTTTTTATTTTACACTTACTTTTTTTTCTAACTTCATCAAGAATATTAAAAAATATTCTTTTTCCATTTGATACATTAACATTCTTATCAACAAATAAATCTAAAAATAGAGCTCTTACAATTTCTTCATACTTAATTAATGGCAATCCACCATTATATATATATGTATTTTGAATAAAATTATCAAATATATCATCAAAATCTTTAATATTTTCAAATTCACATTTTATTAAATTTTTTATATTATTATATAGATTACTATCTTTGTCTTTTAAAATCTCTTCATCCTTTATTATAGCTTGCCATGCCCTTATTTCTTCATTAGGATCTATATTAGAAACAAAATGACAAGATTTACACTCTTCTCTAAATTGCATAAAATTAAAAAATATAAACCCAATAAATGAATGTTTTTTATTTTTAGTTTTAGAAGAAAGTTGGTTTAGCTTCCATTCAGACTTTGTACTAGTAGTTTTAATTTGAAAGAATTCAAGTTTTTCTGGACTTTCACATTCATCACATTTTGCCATATCATCATGAAACTCACAAAATATAAAAAAGCTTTTTCCTTTTTTAATTTCTTCAACCATATGATAAACGATCCAATGAACTTGATATTCAAATCTATTATATGTTTCTGAGCCGGCTTGTTCTCTTAAACCTTTTGTTAATACTGAATTAAACATAATTTCCTCCACAATTAATTAATCGCAATATAATTTTACCACATTAATACATTTTGTTAAAATTAACCCATAATATTTAAATCTATGTTAACTATCATATATAAAAAAGAACCATAAATATTCTTAATATATTTATGGTTCTTTTTCTATTATTTTTTAAGATTATTATCTAAATATTGATAGTAGTAGCATAAAAGTCTACCATTATAAAGCTTTCTGTTTTTAGTAGCTTTTCTACCAAACTCTTTTTGGAAATCTGGACATGCTGTTAGAATATTAAAATCCCAAGTATCTAATTTCTCTTTAACTTCTCCAAAGTGTTTATTTAATTTTGAAACTATTTCTTTTTCACCTATTCTCTCACCATATGGTGGATTTGTAATCATATATCCATACTTTTTCTTAGTTGAAAAATCAAAGAAGTTTCTTTTTTCTATAGTTATACAATCAGTTAATCCTGCTTTTCTTACGTTATTTTTAGCTGTACTTAATACCCAACTATCTATATCATAACCAGTTATATCTAAAGGAATTTTCTTTATAGATTTCTCTGCTCCCTCTCTAACTTGATCCCAAATTTCCTTATCCATTGAAGGCCAAGTTTCAGAAACGAATTTTCTATGTAATCCTGGAGCTATGTTTTTAGCTATCATAGCAGCTTCTATTAGTATTGTTCCTGATCCACAACATGGGTCTATAAGAGTTTGCTCTCCTCTCCACTTTGAAAGTAAAACCATAGCTGCAGCTAGTGTTTCCTTAAGAGGAGCTTGCCCTGAGTGTTCTCTATATCCTCTTTTGTGTAATCCCTCTCCTGAAGTATCTATTGTTAAGGTAACCACATCTTTTAAAAGACCAACCTCTATTTTATAAACTGGACCATCTTCTGTGAACCAATCTTGACCGTAACTTCTGCTCATACTCTTAACTACGGCTTTTTTAACTATTGATTGACAATCTGGAACACTGAAAAGTTTTGACTTAACAGATTTACCAACAACATGCATCTTACCATCTACAGGTATATACTTACTCCAATCAATCTCTACAGTTTTATTAAATAACTCTTCAAAGCTTTCAGCTTTAAACTCAGCCACTTTTATTAAAACTCTATCTGCAGTTCTAAGCCAAAGGTTTGTTATGGCAATATCCATTTCATCCCCTTCAAAATGAACTCTTCCATTTTCAGTTTTTAGGTCTTCATATCCTAACTCTTTTAATTCCTTTGCAACAACAGCCTCTAAGCCAAAAGTTGCAGTGGCTATTAAATTATAATCCATAAAAATTTACTCCTTAGTTTTAATTTTCATATATTTCAACTGAATCAGTTCCATCAATCTCTTTGATTTGAACCTTTATTATTTCATCCTTTGATGTAGGAATATTCTTTCCAACATAGTCAGCTCTTATTGGTAATTCCTTGTGTCCTCTATCTACTAAAACAGCTAACTGTATAAATTCTGGTCTTCCTTGATCCATTATTGCATCAATAGCTGCTCTAGCTGTTCTACAAGTATATAAAACATCATCAACTATAATAACCTTTTTCCCTCTTATATCCACATCTATTTTAGGATCATTTAAATTCGGTGTATCACTAACATTAGTTAAATCATCTCTATATAATGTTATGTCAACACTAGCAACAGGAATTTTAACTCCTTCAAACTTTTCTATAAACTCTGAAAGTCTCTCTGCTAAAGGATATCCTCTTCTCTTAATTCCAACAAGAACTATATCCTCTACCCCTTTATTCTTTTCTATTATCTCATGTGAAAGTCTTGTAAGCGCTCTTCTTATAGCATTTTCATCTAATAAACTTGCCTTAAGATGCATATTCTAACACCCTCCTAATTTCTCTACAATTTTTTTAAAGTACTCTGGCAATTCTGAGTCAAATTCAACATATTCTCCAGTAGTAGGATGAATAAATCCTAATGTTTTAGCATGAAGAACTTGCCCCTCTTGACTTAATTTCTTTTGTTTCTTTAAGCCATAAACAGTATCTCCAAGTAATGGATGCCCTATAAAGGCCATATGAACTCTTATCTGATGTGTTCTTCCTGTTTCTAAAGTACATTTAACAAGGGAACATGAATTAAATACTTTAAGAACTTCATAATGAGTAACTGCTCTCTTTCCGTCTTTAACCACAGCATACTTTAATCTATCTCTATGGTGTCTTCCTAAAGGTGCATCAATTGTGCCACCTTCTTTTTTAAATCTTCCCTCAACAATAGCATAGTATTCTCTCTTTATGCTATGATCTTTAAATTGTTCTGCTAGTTTTTGATGAGCATTATCATTTTTTGCAACAACTAATATTCCAGAAGTATCTTTATCTATTCTGTGTACTATTCCAGGTCTTATAACCCCGTTTATTCCTGATAAATCATCACAATGATGTAATAATGCATTAACTAAAGTTCCAGTATAATTTCCTGGTGCAGGGTGAACTACCATTCCCTTTGGTTTATTAACTACTATTACATCTTCATCTTCATAAACTATATTTAATGGGATATCCTCAGCTTCAACTTTTAATTCCTCTGGTTCTGGTATTTCTACCTCAACGCAATCTCCAACTGAAAGCTTATATTTTCCCTTTTCTGCTTTTCCATTAATTAAAATTTTTCCATCATCAAAAAGCCCTTGAATAAAGTTTCTTGAAACTCCATCTATTTTAAGAGCCAAAAATTTATCTGCTCTTATTCCTTTTTCTTCTTCAGTTATTTTTATTACTTCTTTACTTAAACTCATAGTTTATTTGCTCCATTCTAAAGTAAATATTTAAAGCTATATCTTAAATATTATATAATAAAATATTAAATTTCAACAATTAATTAAACAAAAAGAAAAATCTCACCTTAATCAAAGTGAGATTTTTTAACAGCTCTTTACTCTTCAGCAAAGAAACTTTTAATTTCATTTACATCATCAAAATGTGTTTCCACTTCATAGATGTCTTTAAGCTCAGTTTTTTCTTCTTTCTCTTCTTCAAAATCAATCTTTATACCTTGTGGCTCTTCTGTTTCAGTTTCGTCCTCTGGCTTAGTTATGTTAAAATTCTTAATAAAATCTTTCTCTAAATCATCAAAAGTATCTATTTGGAAGTTCATAAAGCTTCTAAACTTAGCTCTAAACTTTGTAAACTCTTGTTTAACTCTGTCATACTCATCATTGATTTGTATAACATCATTATGAGCCTTATCTAATATTCTTTGAGCTGTGTCATTAGCGCTCTTGATTATTACATCGGCTTCCTTTTGAGCATTAGCCTTTGCTTGCTCAGCTGTATTTTGAGCTAATAATAAAGTATTTTGAATTGTATTCTCAATTTTACTATAATGCTCTATCTTATCGTTAGAATTTTCAAGTTTCTCTTTTAAAGCAGTGTTTTCTTTAAAAAGAATCTCATATTCTTCGACTATTTGGTCTAAGAATTCATCTACTTCCTCTGGACAATAACCTCTTAAAACCCTTTTGAACTCCTTGTTGTTAATATCCATTGGGGTTAATTTCATATAATCACACTCCTATGTATACTTAAATACTGTCAATTTTAATCTACCACTCTTCGTTGTCCCAAAAATATTACTTATTTTAAACTTTCCAATACCTCTTATGGTAAGTCTTGAATCTTCTGAAACTTCTTTGCTTTTATCTTTTGTTATTCTATAGTCTAGAAGAACACTTCCTGAATTTATAGCATCTAAAGCTTTACTTCTTGATATGTTCCCCAAGGCTGCAACTATACAATCTAACCTTTTAGAAGTTACTATTATATTTTTTTCTTCATAGCTAGGTTTAGGTATTTCATCTAAATCATAAATTATCTCACATTTACAATTAAGATTTCTTATTTTATTTAAATTATTAATTAAAAAGTCAATTATACTATGATGAACAGCAACATAGCATCCATCATCTCTTAAAATTAAATCACCTATTTTATTTCTATTTATGCCTAAAGCCATAATAGATCCTAAATAGTCCTTGTGCTCTAATTTTGAAAATTTAGTATTGCATTGAATCCTTAAAAGACTTATTGGAAACAAATCATATTCTTCCTTATTAAAGGCTATTACTCTTCTTTCTCCATCCTCAAAAAATCCAAAACTTTCAACATTTACATCCAATAAATTCATTTCTTGAAGAGTGCTCCATACATCTGGAGTATAAAACTCATCAGTAAATACTGAAATATTTTTTGTCCTAGCTAAATTAAATCTCTCAAAGAGTTTTAATGCTTCAAACTCTTCTAAATTTAATAAATTTATAAAATCTTTTTTATTCATATTATTTTGAAGCCCAGTTGAACATTCCTTTGTTGCTTAATTCACTCTTTAATTCATTGCTTACTTCAACATTTGAAGGTGATACTATAAATACTCCTTTTTCAACTTCTTGAAGTTCTCCACATAATGCATAACAAGCTCCACCAACGAAGTCTATTAATCTTTGAGCTGTTCTAAGCTCTAATGAAGTTGTGTTTATAACAACAATCTTTCTATTTTTTAATGCAGTACAGATTTCAGTTGCATCATCATAAACTAATGGTTTAGTTATCATTAATTTAGCTGTATTAGCTGTATGAATATTTACAACCTTACCATTTTTCTTAGAAGATAATACTGGAGCAAATGATTCTTCTTCCTCCATTACCTCTTCTTCTTCCATTACTTCATCTTCATCTTCGAATTCATCAAACCCTAAAAAACTTTTCATTTTACTAACTACTTTTGACATACACATATCCTCCTAATTCTATTTATATAATCTTTTGCCAAAAATTCCTTGGCCAATTCTAACCATATTGCTTCCTTCTTCAATGGCAACTTCATAGTCACCTGACATTCCCATTGAAAGTATCTCCATTTTTATATTCTTAAACTTTTTCTCTTTTAATTCACAAAAAAGTTTATGAGTTTTACTGAAATACTCCCTACATTCTTCTTCTGTTCCCTTTGGAATTATAGTCATAATACCTAAAACATTAACATTGTTACAAGCTTCTATAGCTTCTATAAGTTCATCTAACTCTTCTTCCAAGATACCATACTTTTGTTCTTCTCTTCCTATGTTAACTTGAATTAAAGTATTGGCAATTTTATTATGTTTACCATATACCTTTTCTATTTCTTTTAATAATTTAATACTATCTAATGATTGTATAAGATGAACTTTATCAACTATATACTTCACCTTATTAGTTTGAAGATGCCCTATTAAATGCCATTCTATATCTTGATGAAACTCATCAAATTTTCTTATTATTTCTTGAACCTTATTTTCACCAAATTTTCTAATACCAAATTCATAGGCCTCTTCCATTTCTTCAATAGTTCTTGTTTTAGATACAGCAATAAGTTGAACGTTACTTGGAATTTTTTCTGTAAATTTTGTTAAATTTTCTTTTATATCCACTTTTACTGTCTCCTTTAATTATATATTACATTATATTCTTCTTTATAGGAATAGAAAATCCTTCTTTTTTGTACAAATTTTTTACAAAACATAGTTCTTTTACTTTGTATTAGGTTCCATATACTTAGAATTCATATCACTTATATATGCTGGCATAGTAATGTCGTCACTTTTTGTTATTTGAACTTTTATTCCTCTATTCATAAGAGTTTTAATGTAACTTCCATCTCTCATAATTTGATTCTCCATTTTTTCAGGGTCACCTATAGCATTAACATAAAAGGGAGCTGGTATTTTAACTCCATTCATTCTTAAAAACTGTCCTCCACAATATATCTCTGTGTTATATATTATTCTTTGGTTATTTATAGATATTGCCTCTGCTCCTGCAGCCTTAAGTTCATTTATAACTTTTATCATATCATCATCATGAATAGTTCTTAAAAGCCTCATGAAATCATCAACTACTTCTCCACTAAAAGCTTCTCCACCATCCTCTAAGACTATTTTTAAACCTGGTCCCTTAACATCTTCTAATCCAGAAAGCATTAAATTATTATTTACCTCTTCTATCATATCATTTGAAATTTTATTACTATTCTCATCATTTTTTGAGTAATTATTTATTTTTTTCTGTAATTCCCTATTACTTTCCTTTAACTTTGATATTTCATTATAAAGATTGTTACGTTTATTATATGCCTCTTGATATTCTCTAGCATTTAATACCTTTGTAGTTTCTACTCCATCAAAACTTATGTTCATAGATATTAAAAGCCCAACTATAACAGAAGCTGTAAATATAAAAATAGTAAATTCTCTATTTTTCAAAGCATCACCTCTTTATCGTTCTTTGCTTTTCTCTAATAATATCCTTCGTATAGCTGCAAAGTTATTAAATATTCTGCTACCAAATACTATTACAGCTGCAAAGTATAATGGTATACCAAGTTTATCACCTAGATATGCTAGTAAAGCTGCTAAAGCTGCATTACCAAAAAATCCTGATATAAAAACATCTGCTTGAAATTCTTTCTTTAAACTAGCCTTTATAGCTCCAAAAACAGAATCTAAACATGCAACTATGGCTATAGATAAATATGGGGAAAACTTATCTGGTATGCTTCCTGGGAATATAACTCCTATTATTATACCTACTAAAAGCCCAATAAATACTATCATTCAATCACCTTCCTAATCAACCTTTTTTAAATACTCAGAAGATAGGTTTTGAGTAGTCTTAGGTACTGTAATTGAATCTTTTTTCTCATATTTATAATCATAATTACCTCCTAATACTCCATAGTCCATTTCCCCTGGAAAATCAATTCCTTTTATTAAGTTATCTTGATTACCAATAACTTTTATTGTCAACTTCTCCTTTGGAGAAATTCTCTCATTATTTCCTATCCAAATAAAGTTACTAGCATTCTTTATTCCTGTTTGTGGAGTTATTCTAATATCATTAATAGCAATAGCTTCTGCTCCAGAAAAAGATAATAAATTTAATATATGAACAATTTCATTTTCACTTATATATTGAGGATCCTTTGAAGTAAGCAATGGTGATTTAGGTGTTATGGATAAAATTATTCCTGGCCCCTTAACCTCTTCAGTTCCCAAAATCATTCTTGTTTTATCTAATTGCTCTTTTATTTTATTATTTACATCCCCTTTAGAAGCTGCTGCATCCTCCATTTCTTTAAGCCTCTTATTTAAAGAATCATTATTCTTTTGAAGCTCTTCTTTTTCCTTCTTAAGTCCGTCTATTTCTGCCATTATGTCATTTTGGTTATAATTTTCTATTATGTTTTTTTCTTTATTGTTTATTATTTTAAATTGATAGGTTAATAAAAACCCTAACAAAGCACAAACTATACCTATAATAATTTGTGAAGATAACTTCTTCAAAAAGCACTCCTCCTTACTTCTCTTTATATATTACAGGATTCCCATTAAAGCTTATGTTTATATATCCCTTTTCAAAATTTCCTGCCGGATCATTTAATATATTAACCATCTTAGTTAACTTATCACTTAATTCATCTGAATTTCCTAAAAGTATTTGAACCTCACCCTTATTTATAACAATATTATTAAGGTTAGATATATCTACGGAGTTTACCTTTATTTTGCTTTTGTTTAAAGCCTCTCCAATCTCTTTTAAAACCTCAACTTTATCCTTATCTGTACTCATAGGTTCCCCTAAAAATCTATTTTCTACAGTTAACCCAGTTACTGTAGGCAACTGTAGACCTTCAGCTGAATTTTTCTTTTCCATTATTACTAAATTTTCATTTAAAACATAAAAATCAGCACCATCATTAACCATAAATGTAGCATTTCTTTCAACTATATTTATACTTAATTGATCTGGAAGCTTTCTTGATATTTTAACACTTTTTACATATGGGTTACTTAATATTTTTTTCTTCAGAGCGGAAGTATTAAGCAAGAATATATTTTGATTTAAAATATCATTTTCTCCTATTATACTCTCTTTAGTTATAACATTATTATTATTAACATTAACCTTTTTTATATTAAAATAAGGTGTCTTAATTAAAATTAATCCTAATATAACAATAAGTATTATACTAACTAATATAATTTTCTTTCTTGTCTTTTTTCTTTTCTTTTTTTGTATATATTCATTTATGTTCGTATCCATATTACTCCTTATTTCTTTATTTTGCATTTCAATAACAATAATATCATTTTACTAGATTTTTTTCATTAAGTTTTTAAGAAAATATTACTAATAGTAAAAAAATTACTATTAAAATTCTACATATAATTTAATAAAAAATAAAGGCGTATAAAACGCCTTTAATCACTCTTTTTATTTCTTTGTCTTGATATATTAAGAAGAATTCCCATAGCCATTAAGTTAAACACTAGTGCAGTTCCTCCATAACTTATGAATGGAAGTGGAACTCCTGTAACTGGCATTGAACCTGTTACAACGGCAATATTAATTATGGCTTGTAATCCTATAATAGAAGTAATTCCTACTGCTAATAAAGTTCCATATTCGTCTTTAGCACTCATTGCTATTTTTATTCCTCTATAAACAAATATTACAAATAATAATATTACTACTGTACACCCTATTAACCCTAACTCTTCTCCTATTATTGCGAATATAAAGTCATTATGTGGCTCTGGCATGTATAGTGTTTTTTGTCTTGATTGTCCTATTCCAAGTCCAGTAACTCCTCCTGCTCCTAAAGCATAAAAGGATTGTATAAGCTGATATCCATCACCAGCTGGATCTTTCCAAGGATTAATAAAGTTTAAAAGTCTTCTTCTTCTATAATCCTCAAATAAAGTAAAGAATGAACCTGCAAATAAAATTATTGGAGTTATTACTCCAAACATAAATCTTTTTCTTGCACCTGCAACAAAAACCATTATAAATGTAACAAAGCCAGTTACAGCTGCTATACTAAGGTTTTTCTGAGCAAGTATAAGAGCTGCAAATCCTCCCCCTATTACGAAACAAGGAACTATTCCCTTCCAAAACTCCTTAATCTTCTCACCTTTATTGGTAATCATATGAGCTAAGATTATAACTACCGCATATTTCGCAAGTTCTGATGGTTGGAAAGAAAGTGGACCTAACTTTATCCATCTTTGTGCTCCCTTGGTTGCTGGGAATGCATAAACAGCAACCAATAATATAGGAGTTATAATAAGTAGTATTCCTGTTAATTTTTTAAGTTTATGATAATCACATCTTGATATAAATATCATAGCTATGAAACCAACTACTGCAAATAAAGCCTGCTTTTTCAAAAAAGCTGTACTATCATTATAGTTAACCATAGCAAAATATGAACTTGCACTATAAACCATGACCACCCCAATAGCTAATAAAATAACTATTGTATATAAAAGTCCATAATCCAATGGGTTAATATTACTCTTTTTAGTAGTCTTTTTTTTCTTCATTTAAAAACCTCCTATTTTAGGAATTTTCTAAAGTGAAGCAAAAGCAATGAAGCAAAATACTACTGTTATTATAGAAAATACAGAAACTATCTTTGTCTCACTCCAACCTAGTTGCTCAAAATGGTGATGTATAGGAGCCATTTTAAATATTCTCTTACCTGTAAGCTTGAATGAAGCAACCTGTAATATAACTGAAAGTGTTTCTATTACGTAGATAATTCCTATTAACACTAGTATTAAAGGCATTTTTAATATTAATGCCACCATTGCTACAGCTCCTCCTAAAGCAAGAGAACCTGTATCTCCCATAAATACTCTAGCTGGAAATGCATTAAATCTTAAGAAGGCAAGTAATGCACCTGCTAAAGCAACACAGAATATTGCTAAACTTATGTGTCCTAAATTATAACTAATTATCCCTAAAAATGTAGTTACTAAAACAGTAACTGATGTAGCTAATCCATCTAATCCATCTGTTAAGTTTACCGCATTTGTTACCCCTGCAAAGTAGAACATTGCAGCTGGTATATAGAATAATCCTAAGTTAATTTGCCCATTTAAGAATGGTATATTAATGCTAGTTCCTATATATTTATAAGCATACCAAGTTAAAAATCCTGATACGATTAATAATAAAATCATTTTTTGTCCTGATGTTAATCCTTCATTTTTCTTCTTGATTATCTTTAGTAAGTCATCTAAAAATCCTACAAAACCAAATCCTACGAAGGAATATAAAGCTATCATAGCCTCATCCGTTGGATTTCCAACCATAATAAACATTGTTATAATAGTTGCAAAAATAAATATTAATCCACCTATAGTTGGAGTTCCTGCTTTTTTTAAATGACTCTTTGGGCCCTCTTCTCTTATGTTTTGTCCAAATTTAAGTTTATGTAGTAGTGGAATTATAATAGGTCCTAATATTGATGCTACTATAAAACTTATTACTATTGCCATTACTATCTTTGGATCTATCATTGACTTTAAAATTTCCATAAAATTCTGCTACTTAAACTATTAAGCAGCTTCACCTCCTTAGTTCCATTTACTTTTCTAATAATGCTTTAGTTATTTCTTCAAATTTTAAACTTCTAGATGCCTTAACTAATATAATATCACCCTCACATATAATGTTAAGTAAATCATTTATTAGTTCTTCTTTATTTTTATATACAGTGCATCCTTCTCCATATCCTTCTTTAATATTTTCTGAGAAGTCACCAAAACAAAGTACTTTTTCTATTCCATTTTCCTTTGCATATTTACCTATTTCCTCATGAGCTTCCTCTGATTTATGTCCTAGTTCTCTCATTGTTCCTAAAACTGCTATTCTTCTCTTTCCTTCTATGTTTTTCATAACATCTATAGCTGATTTAACAGCTACTGGACTTGAATTATAGCAATCATTTAAAATTGAAAATCCATCTTTTTTTATAAGCTCTAATCTCATTGAAGTAGCTTCAATATTTTTTAAGCCCCTTTTCATTTCTTCAAAGGAAACACCTAACTCTTTTGCTATGGCAATTCCTAACATAAGATTACTTATATTATGTTCTCCTGGCATATCTAAAGAAAACTCTTCTTCTTTTTCTCCATCATAAACTGTAAATTTAGATGAAAGTTCTTCTAAAGCTATATTTTTAGCTCCTATTTCGAAATTTTCTCCAACTCCAGTTTTAACTATTTTATATTCAGCCTCAGGTAAAGCTCCTAAAAAGTCATCATTTCCACAAACAACAAGGGTATTGTTTTTATCAAAGAAAGTTGCTATTTCCATCTTAGCTTTTAATATGTTTTCTCTAGTTTTTAATATTTCTATGTGAGAAATACCTATATTAGTTATAATACCTAAATCAGGTGATGCTATTTCTGCAAGCTCTCTAATTTGTCCAAGGCCTCTCATTCCCATTTCTAAAATAGCAACATCATATGTGCTATCTAATTCTAATATCATTAGAGGTAATCCTATTTCATTATTAAAATTTCCCTTTGTTTTAAAAACTTTATATTTATCACTTAAAACAGCAGCCACTAAATCCTTAGTAGAAGTCTTTCCAGCTGAACCAGTAATACCAACAACCTTTAATCCTAATTTTTCTCTATAAAATTTAGCTAAATCCATTAAGGCTCTTCCAGTATTTTGAACCTTAATTAAAGCTACATCTTCTTTTAATTCATTTAAGTCACATTTAACTTCATCAACTATAGCAATTTTAGCCCCTTTATTAAAGGCATCTAAAACATAGTTATTTCCATTAAAATTTTCACCTTTTAAGGCAATAAACATAGTTCCTTCTTCTATTTTTCTTGTATCTGTTGATACAGCCTTTATTTCTTTCACATCAGCTTCTTTTAATAAAGCTCCCTTAGTAGCTTTTACAATCTCTTGTAAATTTAACTCTAGCATTTTTTAACACCTCTACTTGCCTTCTAAAATATCATATACAACTTCTCTTTCATCAAAGTGTATTGTTTCATCTTTTAGTATTTGATATGTTTCATGTCCTTTACCAGCTATAACAATAACATCTCCCTCTAAAGCCATATTCATTGCTTTTCTTATAGCTTCTTTTCTATTAACTTCAATAACAAAATTATCATAATTAAGTGGTTTTACTATGTCATTAATTATATCCATTGGCTCTTCACTTCTTGGATTATCTGAAGTAATTATTGCAATATCTGATAATTCACATCCTATTTTACCCATTTGAGGACGCTTAACCTTATCTCTATCTCCTCCACAACCAAATACAGAAATCATTCTATTTTTAGTAAAGGCTTTTACTGTAGTTAAAACATTTTCTAATCCATCTGGTGTGTGTGCATAATCTATTATTATGCTATAAGGTAAATTTTTCTCCTTTGCTACTAACTCACATCTTCCTGGTATAACAACATCACTTAATCCCTCTTTAATTTTATCCATTGGAATATTTAAGTTATGTGCACATATTATACAACCTAATGAGTTATATATATTATATTCTCCAGGAATATTTATATAAAACTCTTCTACACTCTCTAAATTCACCTTAAATTCTGAACCATTTGAGTGACTTTTAATCTCAAAAGCCTTAAAGTCTGACTCTTTTTCAATTGAAAAAGTAGAAACCTTAGTCTTTACTTCTCTTTCTTCTATATCCTTAACTATATTAGCTCCATATGGATCATCTAAGTTTATGATACTATGATTACTTCTTTCAAAAAGCTTAAATTTCGCATTATAATAGTTTTCAAAGGTTTTATGAAAATCTAAATGATCTCTAGTTAAATTAGTGAAAATTCCTTCTTCAAATTGAATTCCATATACTCTATCTAACTCTAGAGAGTGTGATGAAACTTCCATAACGCAATATTCTACTCCAGCATCAACCATATTTTTAAATAGCTCATGAAGCTCGTAAGATTCTGGTGTAGTTCTTACTGCATCTACTTTTTTATTTCCTATATAATTTGCTATGGTTCCTATTAAACCTGTCATTAATCCAGCTTTTTCTAAGATAGATTTAATAATAAAAGCAGAGGTAGTCTTACCATTAGTTCCTGTTATCCCTATTATTTTAAGCTTATCCTTTGGATTTCCAAAATAATTTGAAGACATTATTGCTAAAGCTTTTCTAGTGTCTCTAACCTTTATTATTGTTATGTCTTCTTGAACACTTACGTCATCTTGAACTATTAATACCTTAGCTCCTTTTTTAACAGCATCAATAACGAAGGAATGTCCATCTACCTTAAAGCCTTTTACACAAACAAAGGCATCTCCTTGTTCTATTTTTCTGTTATCATATCTTATATTTTTTACTTTTGACTCTTCATTACCTTTTATAACTTCATAATCTAAGCCCTTTAATAAACTTTTAAGAATCATTTTTCTCACTCCTTAAATACTATGCACTAAACAAGCGTTAAATTCACAAAATACTAGCATGTGAAATTACTCACATGCTAGTTTTTAACTATCATTATTTCTTATCTAACTTAAATTCTATTGTTGTACCACTTTTAACTACATCACCTTGAGATATACTTTGTTCCTTAATAACTCCCTCTCCTGTAAATGTACCTTTCAAACCAATTTTATTTAAAATTTCCTTTGCTTTGTCCGTTGAAAGTCCATTAAAATCTGGTACTACAACATCTTTATTATAATTTGAAGTAGTTTTAGTGTAAAGTTTAATTTCATTTCCTTCTTTGATTGTATATCCTGGTTTAGGATTCATATCAACTACAGAATTTCCGCCATCTTCTACAGAATATTTTATATTATTTTGATCTAAAATAGATTTAGCTTTATCTAAGCTCATGCCCCTAACTTCTGGTACAATCTCTTCTTTCACTTTATTTTTATCTATTTTTGAATTATCTAATTCCATATAGTTAAATATATCACTGAATAAATCATGAGCTAATGGTGCTGCTACTAATCCACCAAAGTATTCTCCCTTTGGATTGTCTACAGATATTAAAACTGAAATTTGTGGATTATTATATGGAGCAAATCCCGCAAAAGATGCCACATATCCTGCACCATATCCCCCACTAGCCTTCACCTTTTCAGCTGTACCAGTTTTACCTGCTATTCCATAGCCTTCTATATAAGCTCTCTTAGGAGATCCAAAGTGAACAGTTCTTTCTAGTGCTTCTGAAACCCTCATAGCTGTTTTCTGATCTATTATATTATCAATCTTTTTAGGCTCAAAAGTTTTATCTACTACCCTTGCCCCACTCTTATCTTCGTGGCTTATTTCCTTCATTATATGAGGTTGTATCCATGTTCCTCCATTGGCAATTGTATTCATAGCTGCCATCATTTGAACTGAACTAGCACTATCAGTTTGACCAAATGATATGGTTGCAAGCTCTACTGGCCCTATTCTATCATTTGGCATTACTATACCTGTTGTTTCTCCTGGCAAATCTATTCCTGTCTGCTTACCAAATCCAAACTTTTCTATATATTTATTTAATTTTTCTTTTCCAAGTTTTTGACCTATATCCATAAATCCAACGTTGCAAGAGTTTTCTAATATTTGGTCAAAAGTTTCAGTTCCATGCCCTTCTGGCTTCCAACATTTTATATAAGTTCCAGATACATTTTTTCCACCTGGACAAAAATAAGTTTCATTTCCACCTGCTATCCCTTCTTGTACTGCAGCTGAAGCTGTTACCATTTTAAATATAGATCCTGGCTCAAAGGTATTTGATACAGCATCATTTTTCCACATATTTTCCATCTTTTCAGTTTTATCTTTACCAGGGAAATTTTCATAACCCTTATAAGGTTCATTAGGATTATAGTCTGGTTTATTAGCCATAGCTAATATTTCTCCATTTTTGGGATTCATAACTATTATACTAACCCCATCTGCTTTATATTCTTTTTTACCTTCTTCTGCAACCTTTTCTGCAAAATACTGTATAGTTTCGTCAACAGTTAATGTAACATCTTTACCATCAACAGGATTTGCAAATTCAGAACTTGAATAAGGTATACCGCTACTATTTCTTGCAACTTCTGATATTCTCATTCCTGGTAATCCTGATAATTCCGCATTATATTCACGCTCTATACCACCTTGACCTATACCATCTGCATCAACTCGTCCTAATACTTGTGCTAAGAAATTATTATCTGGGTAATATCTCTTTGTATCTTGTGAAACTATTACTCCTCTTATCTTTAAATTCTTGACACTATCAGCTTTATCTTTTTCTATCTTTCTGATTAAAGTAACAGATGTCGCTGGCAATCCTGATGGTAAAGTAGTATTTATCTTATCATATACCTCTTCTTTAGGCATGTCTAAAGCAGTACCTAACTCCCCTGCAATTTTATTAAGTTTTTCTTTTTTAGTATCATCTGTATCATCTTTAGTAAATGTATCTTCTCTTAGCGTTTTGAGATCTAAATCTACCCTATAAACATTAGCACTAACAGCTAATTGAGCTCCATTTCTATCTAATATCTCTCCTCTTTTAGCTCCTATTTTTATTTCATGTTTCCATTGTTCTTCTGCCATGGCACCGTATTCTTTGTGCTTAAAAATCATTACATATGATAATCTTAAGGTTAATACTCCTAGTAACCCCCATACTACTATCATAGTCCAATACGTTCTTCCAAATCTAAGTGACTTTGTTATTTTATAATCTTTAAATCCTTTGTTCTTCTTTTTCACCCTTAGCCCTCCGTAGTAAGTTAAATAAAATGAGTTTTATTTTTAAAATTCACTTTATGAAAATTTAAGATTCTACCCAATTTATCATCTTATCTATTAAAATTAAATTGATAAATTTGTAGTCCCTATAAAAAATTATGGATGTACTCTTAAAATTATAATAAAAGTACATCCTAATTTATTCCCCTATTGCTTACCTTCAGTAGCTTGGCCTTCGCCTAACTTAATCATATTTTCCTTAGTTGGTAATATCATTTTTAATTTATTTTTAGCAATGTCCTCTATTTTATCTAAAGAACTTGCCTTTAATATTTGAACTTTCAAAGCTTCATTTTCTGTTATAACAGAATTTATTTCTTTATTTAATGAGTCCAATTGTTGCTGAGTTTTATAAACTTTTACATCTCTGCTTATTGTTATCCCACCAACAACCAATATTAGAAGTACTATTTGATATACACTTTTTCTTATTTTTTTATCTTTTTGCTTTTTTCTTCTTTGTTGTTCGATTTTTTTCTTTTTCTTGTCATAGGTTTCTTTACTTGGTATAGTTTGTTCTTTTCTTTGTGGTTTAAGTGCTGAACTACCATTATAATCAAACTCTTTTACAATCATCTACAATCCCTCTCCAATTATTTTTTATTCCCCTTACTTAAAAATCTAATAAAGCTTTCTAAATATATCATCTTATAATTTTTCTATTATTCTTAACTTAGCACTTCTACTTCTTGGATTAAATTCTAACTCTTCCTTGCTAGCCTCTATAGGTTTTCTGCTTATAAGCTTAACTTCTGGTTTTCTATTACAAACACATACAGGAAACTCACTTGGGCATGTGCATGGATTAGCTAATTCTTTAAATGTATTTTTAACAATTCTATCTTCTAATGAGTGGAATGTTATTATTGCCATTCTTCCACCTTTATTAAGTTTCTTAACTCCATCTAAAATAGTTTTACTTATAATTTCAAGTTCCTTATTAACTTCTATTCTTATAGCTTGGAATGTTCTTTTAGCTGGATGTGGCCCTTCTCTTCTAGCCTTTGCTGGAATTGCGGCTTTAATTATCTCAACTAGTTCCAGAGTAGTTTCTATATTTTTCTCTTCTCTATTTTTAACTATGAAACTTGCTATTCTTTTTGCAAACTTTTCTTCCCCATATTCCTTGATTATTCTATATAATTCCTCTTCTGAATATGTATTAACTATTTCATATGCTGAGAATTCATTTTCTCTATTCATTCTCATATCTAAAGGAGCATCTTGCATATAACTAAATCCTCTTTCTCCATTATCTAATTGATAAGAAGAAACTCCTAAATCCATGAGGATACCATCTACTCCATCTATGCCTAAATCTGTTAATACATCATATATAGCATAGAAATTACTATGAACATATGTAACATTTTTATAGTCTTTCAATCTTTCTCCAGCAGCTTTTAAAGCATCTTTGTCTTGATCGAATCCTATTAATCTACCATCACTTGATAGTCTTTTTACTATTTCACTTGAATGACCTGCACCACCTAATGTACAGTCTACATATATACCATCTTCTTTTATATTTAAAGCATTTATGCACTCATCTAGCAAAACCGAAACGTGTTTAAATTCCATATAAATACTCCTTAAATTTTTAATTACTTATCATCATTTGATTTTCTCAATCATATTATATACTGTATAATATAGCTTAATAGCTTTAATTTATCATGCTTAATTTTATTAATAAACATTTTTAAACGTATTTATTATAAACATTATGTAAATTATTATGCCTCTTACTAATTTACACTACAATACAATGCTATTGCAACCATTTTCCCATTATATATTATATTTTATTATACATTATTCTATAAAAAATTAAAAATTCCTTTCAATATTCAGGATTTATAAGCTTATATAATTAAAATATCCTTAGAAAAAAATTTGACATTATACTTATTTTGATGTAAAATTTTAAAATATTATGGGAGTAGATAGGGGCTGGTGTCTCTACAGGTCTTCAAAACCTAGTTATGGTGCTAATACCATCATGGGTGGGTTCGATTCCCACATATTCCCGCCATAAAGAAAAGAGCTATCTGAAGAAAACTTCAAATAGCTCTTTTTTTGTCTAAAAATACTGTTTAAATTTGATGATAAATTTTTTCTTTTATATTATACGTTGAATCTGAAGTTAACTATGTCTCCATCTTTCATTACGTATTCTTTACCTTCTAATCTGTAAACACCTTTTTCTTTAGCCGCTGCTTCTGAACCACATTCTACTAAATCGTCATAAGAAACTACCTCAGCTCTTATGAATCCTCTTTCTATATCAGAGTGAATTTTACCTGCTGCTTGTGGAGCTTTAGTTCCTTGTTTTATTGTCCAAGCTCTAACTTCTTGTACCCCTGCAGTTAAGTAACTCATTAATCCTAATAATTTATAACTTGCTTGTATAAGTTTATCAAGACCTGATTCTTCTAATCCATACTCAGATAACATTTCAGCTTTTTCTTCTTCATCTAATCCTGATAATTCCTCTTCAAGTTTAGCGCAAACAACCATGATTCCTGAATTCTCAGTTTCAGCATATGCTCTAACTTTTTGAACATACTCATTATCTAAGTTTCCTTCCATCATATCATCTTCTGATATGTTACAAGCATATAAAACTGGTTTTGAAGTTATTAAGAATAAACTTTTTACGAAAGCTTCTTCATCTTCAGTAGCTTCTAAAGTTCTAGCTGGTTTATTTGCTTCTAAGTGAGCTTTTAATCTTTCCATTACATCATACTCAAACTTAGCAGTTTTATCACCTGATCTTACTAACTTCATAGTCTTTTCCATTCTTCTTTCAAGAACATCTAAGTCTGCAAAGATAAGCTCTAAGTTTATAGTTTCTATATCTCTTATTGGATCTACAGAACCTTCTACGTGAACAACATTCTCATCGTCAAAGCATCTTACAACATGAACGATAGCTGCAACTTCTCTTATGTGTGATAAGAATTTATTTCCTAATCCTTCACCTTTACTAGCACCTTTAACTAATCCTGCTATATCATAAAACTCTATTGCAGTATATACTTTTTTCTTTGTATTATATATTTTTTCTAAAACATCTAATCTCTTATCTGGTACACTTACAACACCTACGTTTGGTTCTATTGTACAGAAAGGATAGTTTGCTGATTCAGCTCCTGCTTTTGTAATAGCATTGAATAATGTACTTTTACCAACGTTTGGTAATCCAACCATTCCTAATTTCATCTATGTACACGTCCCTTTCTTATATTTAATTTCATACTTAATGATTATACTCTAGCTTAATATATATTTCAACAACTGTATTATGTTTCCTAATTATCCACTTAAAAATACAAATTAATCCTAATATATAACACATACTAAATTTGAGGTGATATTTTATGATTAAGAAAGTTTTTTCATTATTATTTTCAATAATGATGATCTTATCTATTACTTTAAACACAAAAGTAAGTGCAAAAGAATTTAATAGCCCTTGTACAAAAGAATTTAACTGGTATTATTCTTTTAATAAAGAGGAAGGTGTTCCTCATGGGCCAAAAGAAACTCCTTATATAAGCAATCATAAAGTTGTATATTGTGGAGACACATCAAAGAAAGAAATTTTTCTTACTTTTGATGAAGGATATGAAAATGGTAATACAGCAAAAATACTTGATATATTAAAAGAAAATCAAGTTCCTGCTGCATTCTTTGTAACAAGACCATATATAAAAGACTATCCAGATCTTATAAAAAGAATGGATGAAGAGGGCCATCTTGTATGTAATCACACTTCTCATCATCCATCTATGGCTAAAATACTTGATAAAGAAAAATTTACAAAAGAATTTACTGAAGTTGAAGAGGAATACTCTAAAGTTACTGGAAAAGAAATGCCTAAATTCTTTAGACCTCCAATGGGTAAATACAGTGAACAATCCTTAGCTTACACTGAAGAACTTGGTTATACCTCTGTTTTTTGGAGTTTTGCTTATAAAGATTGGTTAGTTGATGAGCAACCTTCTAAAGAAGCTGCTAAGAAAAAAATATTAGATAAAGTTCATAATGGTGAAGTAGCTCTGCTTCATGCCGTATCAGATACTAATACTGCCATTTTAGATGAAATTTTAAAAGAGTTAAAATCTAATGGTTATGAATTTAAATCTTTAAATGATTTAACTCCTAAGCAAGAATAATACTAAATCAATTATGGGGCCTGTATCAAAATAACTTTTTTTATTACATTTTGATATAGACCCCTTATTATTTATCTAATAATTTTTATTCTATTTTTACTTAATTTTGAAGAAAACCACTTTCTTTTAAAATCTCTTCTTTTAATTTGTTACTTTCATTTCTTATATGTAAAATTTCTTCTTTTACACTCTTAACTAAGTTTTTATCTTTTAAAAATCCTAAGTTTATTTCTACATTAACTATGGAACTATCTATACAAGCACTAAGCATTATAGCACTTACTACAGCATCTGAAATTAAATTTTTATTTCCATACTTAGAAGCAAATTTTACATTATCAAAAAACTTTAAGGCTTTTCTGCTTAATTCTAATGGAACCATCATTGCCCCTAAAGTACATTCATCTATTTTTTCACTTCTTAAGCTTTTCTCTTCACAAGTTTCCTTAGGTAACTTATAGCAATCCATTAATGCAGTAAAAGCTTCCTCATCTTTGTTCATGAAATCTAACATTTCATTATAAGATTTTTTTGCATTTTCAAGATTTTCATCTAATTTCTTTTTATTTTCTTCACTTAATGCCTCGTAAGCTTTTTTACCAACAGTTAAGCTATAAACCATTGATGTTAATGCAACTCCTACTGCTCCAACAATACCTGCTGCTGCCCCACCACCAGGTGCTGATGAATTTGAACCTAAATCTTCTATAAAATCTTTAATCTTTTCGTTTTTCATTGTGTACCCCTCCGTCATGTCTTATTGCCTATTTTAATTTTAGTATATTATTTAGCTTCTTACCTATACTACTCCATTCATATTCTTCATTTGCCTTAAATTTCTTACCTGAATCTATTAAATCCCTACATTTATTTAAGTCATCTATTATAGCATCATAATTATTTTCACTAACTATACACTTTTCTTTATTAGCTACAACATTCTTAATAGGATCATTTTCATCTCCTAATATAACCATAATAAGATTCTTTGTTCCTAAATAATCATATATTTTAGCAGGTATTTGCTTAGAATTTTTGTTTCCTAAAACAAGAAGAACATCTCCATGTATCATATATCTTAAAGCTTCCTTATAGTCAATTCTTCCATTAACACTAACATTAGAAAACTTTTTTAATTCTTCTTTAATATTTTCATCATCTATATTTCCAAAAAATATTATGTTTAATCTATTAAATAACTCCTGGTCTATTTTTTCTAATTCCTTTAAAGCTTTTATAAAAGGTTTTAAATCCCTAATTTTACTGAAAATTTCTCCAGCATAAATTAAGTTTATCTTATTATCCTTTAAAAGTTCTGGCTTTTCTGCCCTTTCAATTTCTTCATATATGGCTTTATTGTACCCCCTAGTTACGATAAACATTTTATCTTCTTTTACATTATATTTTTCCATAAAATCTTTTTTATTCTCTTCAGTTACAAAGATATGTCTATCCCCATTTAATACTACTGATTTTTCTTGTCTACCTTCTATGAATTTTCTTATAAAGCCAATATCCTCTCTTGATGGATCCTTAAGCCAAGGATCACTCCAATATAAAACCCAAGGAATCTCCTTAAAGTGCTTTTTTATTCTTAAAGCACAAAGGTGACTAGATGGTGGCTCATGCATAGAAAATATAACATCAAACTTTTCTTTATTCATAAGTTCTATGCCATACTTTGAAGCTTTAAAACTCCAGTTATAATACATATCAGGAAAAATTATTTTATTTTTAATCTTCCTCATAAGCTTAATTTTACTACTAGATTTCGTGTTAGAAGACTTCTCATCTTCCTTAACCTCTATAGATTTTTTTGGCATAATCTTATTAAATAATTTTCCACCTTCAATAGCATGAACCTTTACTTTACTATCTAAAAGCTTTAATATTTCCTCATCATAGTATATAGAATTTTTAGGAAAGTCTACAGTTAAAAGATGTACGCAATTATTCTCTATATTACATAAATTATTTAAGTACATAAGAGTTTCAATAGATGCTGAATTATTTATCATAGGAGAATAACAGGCTATAAATAAAATTTTCATTATTTTTTACCTCTTTCCTTAAGTGATAAAACTAAGAACTTTGGTATGCTACCTAATCTCTTTATTCTCCAAGGCTCTTTAGCCACTCTATAAAGCCACTCCATACCTATATTAATCATAAATTGTGGTGCTCTATTTACATTTCCAGCAAACACATCAAAACTTCCACCAACACCCATAAAGATCTTGCAACAAAGTTTATCCTTATATTTCTCTATAAAGACTTCTTGTCTAGGCGCTCCCATGGCAACAAAAAGTATATCAGCCTTGCTTTCATTAATTTTTTCTATTAAATCATCACAATTATCTAAATCAAAAAAGCCATTATTACTTCCAACTATATTAATTCCATCATAGTTTTCTTTTATTTTTTCCTTGCATTTAATTAGTGTCTCTTCCTTAGCTCCTAATAAAAACACTTTTAAATTCTTATCTCTAGCTTCCTCTAAAAGCATATTCATAACTTCAATGCCAGCTATTTTTTCTGTAATATCTATTCCATTAATCTTAGCTGCAAGCAAAGTTCCTACTCCATCTGGAATTATTAAAGCATCCTCTTTAGTAAAGCTATTTCTTAAAAATTCATTCTTTATACCATTATATAAAACCTCTGGATTTCCAGATATTATGTTAACTCTTTTTTTATTTTCAATCTCTTTTAAAAGTTCCTCTTTATTATCTGAAAATATTTTATATCCTAATAACTCCTTATACATATTCCGCTCCTAAGGCTATTTAATATTATTATTTTTCATAAATGTTTCTATTTCTTTTACTATTTCATCATCCTTGTTTATAGCCTTTGCTATATCTAAATGCTGCTTTGCCTCTTCTATTTTTCCTGCATTTAAATAACAAACTATTAAGTTAGTACAAACCTCTATATCTCTTGTACTTTCAAAGGCTTTTCTTAAATATTTAACAGCTTCATCATATATTCCTAAAGATGCATAATTTATTCCCATTTCATTTACTGCTTCAACTATACTATCATCAATTGATAAACATTCATTTAAGTAATAAACTGCCTTTTCAAAATTTCCAAGTCTTCTATAAGCTGTTGCAATATAATATCTTAAAATAGCATTATCTTGGAATTTATCTGCTAAAGGAAGAAGTCTTTTTAAAGCATCCTCTGGTTCTTCTATTAAATCTTCTTTTCCTTCTTCATAATCAGCTGAGTCTTTTATCTCATTATATAAAACCTCAACTATTTCATTTCTTTCTCCACCCTTAGCTAAATATTCATTTATATCAACATAAGCTTTATCATATTGTCCCATGTCATTGTAAGCTATTGCTGAATAAAGATATGGAAGAGCTAAATCACTTCTATTTGCTTTACATTTATCACAAATTTCTAGTTGAGTTTCATTATAAGCTTTGTTTCTTTCTCTTAAAGATTCACATATTAAAAGAAGATTTTCATAAACCTCAGTTTCATCTGATATTTCAGTTAATCCCTTTAAAAGCATAAATGCTTCAACCATATTTTCTTCTTTAACCTTATCAGCTACTATCTTTTTAACACATGGAATAGCATCCTCTATTAGTGGAATTAATTTTTTATACTCCTTATTAAATTTAAAATCCTTGTCTCCACCTAAAGCAAAAAACATTCCTTCAACTAAATAGTTTATTGGTAGAGATTCTAGTTTATATCCACTTTTCACATCCTGTGATAAATGTTTTGGATCTATTGGGATATAAACTTCATTTATATTAACCTCTTTTGGATCTTTTCCTAAGCTTTTAACAAATCCATCTCCATCTATTTCTAAAAATAAAAGTTGTGATAATTTTTCTTTTGCAAATGTATTAAAACTCATATATCTATCTCCTTAACTACTTTTACTAACTATTTTAATTCTATCTAAAAATAAAATTTATAAACCTAAATTTTATTATATATCATAAATTTCGAACTTTATTTTATCACAAAATAAAAATTAGTTCATCTTAGTATTTAGTTATAACTTATAACACTTATTTTAGTTATATATTATAACACTTTAATTAACTCTTTTGTGCATTAAGCTCTAAAAATATAAAAAGAGCTATATTTATAACTTATAAATTTTATATAAGTTATATTAACATAGCTCTTTGTTTAACTTAAACTATTTTAATTTAGCATTAATTACTTCCATTATTGCATTTTTAAAGTTTTCAGTTTTTTCTTTTGAATCTTCTAAGCTTGAACCTTTTACTGATAAGTAGATTTTCATCTTAGGCTCTGTACCTGATGGTCTTACAACAAACCAAGAATCATCTTCTAAAACATATTTTAAAACATTTGATTTTGGAAGTTTGATTTCTTTTTCTTCTCCAGTTAAGTTATTTACTTCTTTGCTTAACTTATAATCGAAAGATGTAATAACTTTAACTCCGTTCATTTCTTTTAAAGCATCATTTCTTAAGCCATCTATACACTTAGCTATTTGTTCTTGTCCTTCTTTTCCAGCAAGCTCTATTGATACTAAGCTTTCTTTGAAGTAACCATATTTATTATAAAGTTCTATTAAACCATCATAAAGAGTTTTTCCTTGTTCTTTATAATATAAAGTCATTTCAGCTATTAACATTGAAGCTACAACAGCATCCTTATCTCTAGCAAAAGTTCCAGCTAAGTAACCATAGCTTTCTTCAAAACCAAATAAATATTCATTTGAACCTGATTCTTCAAATTCTCTTATCTTTTCACCTATATATTTAAATCCTGTTAATGTATCTATTAAAGTTACCCCATATTCCTCAGTCATTTTTCTTACTGACTCTGTAGTAACTATAGTTTTTATAACTGCACCATTTTCAGGTAATTTATTCATTTCCTTTAATGAACTTAATATATAGTTAGTTAGTAACATTCCTGTTTGGTTACCACTTAATACTTGGTATTCTCCATTATTGTCTTTAACAACAACACCTATTCTATCACAGTCTGGATCTGTTCCAAATATTATATCAGGTTGAATTTCTTTAGCCATGTCTAAAGCTAATTTAAATACCTTTGGATCTTCTGGATTTGGATATGGAGCTGTTGGGAAATTTCCATCTGGCATTTCTTGTTCTTTAACAACAAATACATTCTCATATCCTAACTCTTTTAATATTCTTCTTACAGGAACATTTCCTGAACCATGAATTGGAGTATAAATTATTTTTAAATCTTTAGCATGCTTCTTAACTAAATCTTCTCTTATAGTTAAAGTTTTTAAATCATCTATATATTTTTTATCTATTTCTTCACCAATATAAACTAAAAGTCCTTCTTCTAAAGCCTTTTCTTCACTCATTGTCTTTATGTTTGCGTAATCTGTAACTTTGTTAACATATCCAATAACAGCTTTTGCAGGAGCATCTGTTAATTGACATCCATCATCTCCATAAACTTTATATCCATTGTATTGTTTTGGATTATGTGATGCTGTTATAACAATACCACCCTTACAATTTAATTCTCTTACTGCAAAGGATAACATTGGAGTCGGTCTTAAAGATTCAAAAAGATTAACCTTTATTCCATTTGCACAAAGAGTTAAAGCAGCCGCTTTTGCAAACTCCTTAGACATATTTCTTGAGTCATAAGCTATTGCAACAGATTTTTCCCCCGCATAATTATCATTTAAATAATCTGCAAATCCTTGAGTAGCTTTTCCTACAGTATAGATATTCATTCTATTAGTCCCAGCACCAATAATACCTCTTAATCCACCAGTACCAAAATCTAATTCCTTATAAAATCTATCTTCTATTTCCTTATCTTCTTTTACGTCTCTTAATTCCGCCTTTATTTCCTCAGAAATAATATCAGAATTTAGCCATTCTTCATATTTTTCTCTATACACTGCACTATCTCCCCTTTAAATCTCTATAAGGATTTTATATTTTATTTTCACAGATATTATACTACAATATTTTGAAATTTGAAAACAAAAAAAAGTAAAAATGGAACTGTAAACAAAATAATCCCATTTTTACTCTAATTTATATTAAGCTTATATTAACTTTCCTTTTTAGCTCTATTTTCAGCTACTTCTTGATCCACTACCTCTTGAGTTATTATCTTTTGATCATAACTTACAGAAGCTACTATAGAATTTAAATCATCAACTACTGTTATTTCATTTCCAAATTCTACATCTGCAATCTTAAATTGATCTCCTGGCTTAGCTCTTCCCACATTTAAATTTACTCCCTTTGGAATATTAGATGGAGAGCACTTTACCTTTATGCTATCTAAATTCTTTTGTAACACAGCATCTAATTTATTTATGTATTCTTCTCCAACGTAATTTATAGGAACAGCTGTTTCTATTTCTTCATTACCTTCAACCTTTTCTAAATCTATATGTAATACCCTTCTAGTTACAGGATCTCTTTGAACTTCTTTTATAAGAGTATTTAAAGAACCCTCTTGTGAATTTATGCTTAAAAGTCCATGTTCACCAGTTACAGAAAGAGCATGATTAAGTTCTAATTCTCCTATTTCAAATAAGAAATTATTAATTCCTTTTCCGTATATAACTCCAGGAACTAATCCCTTTCTTCTGCACGGTCTACTTGAATGTCTAGTCTTTTTTTCTCTTTGATTTACTTGTAAATTTTCCATCATCATCCCTCCTTTTAAGTATTATCTCCAAAATTCATTTTATTATTCATAAACTTTAATGTCTTATATAAATAAAGAGGACTTTCTCAAAATAAATTTTGATAAAGACCCCTTTAAATTAATTTTATTTCTATTTTTATTTTAGAAGTTCACTAGATACAAAGTTTATTTCATATTCTCCAACTAAACCATCTCCATCTAGATCAAAGTCACTATTATTTGATCCAAAGTATTTTGATACCATAGATAAATCCCCTAAATCTATTTCTCCATTCTTGTTAAAATCTGCTTTTAAAGGATTTTTCACTTTAATATTTAGGTTAATTGTGTAGATACTTTCTGTACCATCTTCTGCTATAACTTTGATTTTACTAACTCCTGGTAAACTTTCAGCATTTTTAATTTCAATAGTGGCATTTGAATCTTCTGATGTAGCTGTTATTTCTGGGACAATATTTGTTCCTTCTTCTAAATCTATTTCATAGTCAAATACATCCTTTTTAAAACCTTCCATAGTTTCACCATTAATAGAAATATCACTTAAACTAGCATTGCTACTAGCTACTCTACGCTCTATTGAAGAAATAGTTAAATTATTCATTTTCCCTTTCAATTTATCATTTCCATTAGAATCAGCACCTATAATAAGTGGTAAATCACTAACTTCTAAAGGTGAACTTGGCTTTACTGTCTTATCTAATTCTCCATTTATATAAATAGATGCTTCACCCTTTGAATGTTCAAAAATAACTTTTATATTTGTCCATTCATTTAAAGGAATTGCTTTATTAGATATAAATTGAGTTATTGACCCTTCAGCATGGAATCTTAATTTTCCTTGAGGAGATACATCTATTAAGAATCCACCTTTTCCTGTCCCATTATTTATTTTTTGAGCTATCTTTTGCCAATAATTAGTGTATTCATCTAAATAAACTTCAGTTTCTATAACTATATTATCATCTAATTTTAATAAATCATTGCTTTCAACCCTTATATATCCATCACCAAAATTAGCAGCTTTTCCATCCTTTGACTCTCCTTGAGTAACTGTACCATTTACTTCTCCATGGAAACTATTTTTAGAACTATCTTCTCCTAAGTTAGAAGAATTTTCAAAGTTATAATCAGCAATTATGCTTTCTTCTACAATTACATATGGATTTATTAAAACTCTGTATTCTTTATGCATAGTTTCATCCTTAGATATAACTCTTACTACTACTTCTCCTGGAAGTTCTTCTGGTTTTGTAATTTCAATCTTAGCCTCTGAAGTAAAAGCTTCTGCTTCAATATTTAAATTTTGTAAGTTTTCTCCCTTTTTAAGATCATAAGAATATTCATATTTACTTCCATTAAATTCTTCTAGAGGATTTCCATTAATATTTAGAGATTTAAGATCTGCATTACTAGCAGCATGAACTTTTGTTAACTTAGCATCTCCAAAACTTCCATGGTCTGAGCCTATACTATCTCCCCCATCTTTTACAACTAATTTAAGTGTATTCTTACCTGCTATAGGCACTTTAACATGTTTTTGTTTAGTATCTCCTGTCATTAATCCACTATCAAAAACTTTCTCATTATCTAAATAAACTTCAAAGGATATAGATGCTACAGTACCAGCCATTTCTTGATCTACCCCAACAAAGGTTTCAAAATAATCATAGTAGTCTAATCCTTCTAAACTATATACTATCTCTGAATGAGCATGTGTTCCTATTCCTTTATCATAAGAAACCTTCTCTCCATTTCCACCTTTTAAAGTTATTGTATTTCCATCACAACTAGCATCTTTTTGTATTTCTCCATATCCAGTAGATGCACTTTCCCATTCTAATTCACTTAAATAAACACTGGTTTCAACTGCAACCTTTTCTGAGGCTTCTCCTAGTCCCTCTGAATTCTTTGCCACTACATAATATAAATAACTATAACTATCATTTGAAGGAGCATTTTCATCAATAAACTCTTCTGTTTTTACATCTTCAGCTATTAATTCAAAGTCCCCTTCACCTTTTCTATAAATATCATAACCTTCTGCAAATTTTGTCTTATTCCATTTTAATGAAACAGAGTTATCTCCATTTCTTAAAGCTTTTAATCCATTAACCTTTTCTGGTTTCTCCATAGGCATTCCTTCAACCTTATATTCTCCATTAACTTCTGTTTGGAACTTAACTACATTTTCTGAAACAACCTCTGGAGTTATTTTATTTCCATTAGCATCAGTTATAATAGCTTCTGTTATTCCTGGATATTCTAAATAACAATCATTTCCTGAACCAGATTTTATTTTTAGGAGATTTAATGAATTATTATTCCAGTTAGCTGAAATCTCAAAATTTCCTCTAGCCTTTAATCCATCAAAGCTTCCATCTTCCCATGCTGTTGGTAATGCTGGCAATGGATTTATTGTTCCTAAATGACTTTGTACAAGCATTTCAGCCATTCCAGAAACAGCTCCCATATTCCCATCAATTTGGAAAGGTGGATGAGTATCAAATAAGTTTTCTAAAGTGCTTGTTGTTAATTGATTTTCTAATAATCTATGGGCTCTATCTCCATCTAATAATCTAGCCCAGAGATTTATTTTATTAGCTTTAGACCATCCTGTTCCTCCATCCCCTCTATGATTCATAGTAACCTTAGCTGCTTCATATAGTTCAGGAGTATCTTTTTGATTTATTTGAGTTCCTGGATAAAGTCCTACAAGATGAGAAATATGTCTATGATTATTATTTGGATCATCTATATCATCTTTCCATTCTTGAACTTGTCCGTGTTTACCTATTTGAGGTTTTAATAATCTCTCTCTCTTATTTTCAAGTTCTGCTCTAAACTCTTCATCTACTCCTAAAGTTTCACTAGCTTTTATAGTATCTGTGAACAATTGCCAAATAAGTTCTTGATCAAAAGTTGTGCCTACAGTTCTAGGACCATGTTCTGGAGAATAACTTGGTGAAGAAACTAAATATGTTTTTCCATCACTATGAGTATATTCAACTAAAAATTGAGTCCAAAATTGTGCAGCTTCTTTCATAATAGGATATATATTTTCTCTTAAATAATCCTTATCATCAGTAAAATTATAATGCTCCCAAAGATTTTGGCTTATCCAAGCATTAGAGGTAGGAGCCCATCCCCAATCAAATTCCCATCCCATAGCAGTAAAACCAAAAGGATTATTCATTGTGTTTACTGTCCATCCATTTTTATTTTCCATAGCCCCTTCTATTCCACAATGCATTTCTGCTGTCTTTCTTCCTGGTTCTCTTAAACTTTCTACATATTCAACTAATGGAATGGCAGTTTCAGATAAGTTAGCAACTTCTGCTGGCCAATAATTCATCTGTATGTTTACATTAAAATGATAATCTGAACTCCAAGGTGGATTATTAGAATTATTCCAAACTCCTTGTAAATTAGCTGGCAAACTTCCTTCCCTTGAAGAGGAAATAAGCAAATATCTACCATATTGGAAAAATAAAGTTTCTAAGCTATTAGATTGATTTGTTTTATATTCATTAAGCATTTCATCAGTAGGCTTATCTAATTTAAGTTCTCCTAAATTTAAATTTACTCTATCAAATAAATTTTTATAATCTTCTATGTGTCTACTCTTTAATTCATCATATCCTAAATTTACAGCATTATTAATTCTTTCAGTTACTGCTGAATGTGGGTCTTCTCTTTTATAAGTTGGATATTCATTTATATAATCTGTTCCTGCACTCATTATTATTGTTATTTCATCTGCATTTTCAACACTTATTCTATCTTCTTTATCCTGAATTGATCCTCCAGTATTAATAACCTTAATTTGAGATTCATATTTCATTCCATTATCTTCTATTGCACCACTTAATATCAAAGTATTATTTTCTACAGAAAGATTTTTCCCATTATGTGCACCTTCATTTCTAACATCTACAGTTAACGAAGAAGCTTTATCAGCCTTTAATTTAATAACCATTACATTATCAGGATAACTACAGAAATATTCTCTCTCATAATTAACACCCTCATAGTTATATTTAACTGTAGATAAAGATTCCTCTATATTAAGCTCTCTTCTATAATTAGTTACCTTGCTCTCCTCATGAGACTTAAAATCTAAGAATATATCTCCAAAATTTTGATAAGCTCCATAAGCTCTTTGATCTCCACATACTCTTTGATATAAATCATTTGAAGGAGTTCCACCCTCAGCTAATATTTTTCTTATTTCTTGTACAGCTTCCCAAGCACCTTCTTTATTTCCCCCATTATAATCTTCCCATGCTCCTGGTCCACCAGACCATAGAGTTTTTTCATTGTATTGTATTCTTTCACTTGCTACACTTCCAAAAATCATTCCACCCATATAACCATTTCCAATTGGAAGAGCCTCATTTTCCCACTTTGTAGCAGGCTCATCATACCATAAAGCTAATTTATCTAGATCAATATTTTCATTTAAAGTGCTTTTTTCTAATTCATTAAATCTACTAGACTTAGCAAAAGTATAAACTGATTGCCCAACTACCATTAGAGAAACTATTAGTGCTATTTTCTTTAAGAATTTCCTTTTCATAAATTCTCCCCCTACTAAAGTAATCATTATATTTATTAATGCATTTTCGCATTTATTATAAATATATGTAATAAATAGGCTGTATCTTTATGTAAAAATTTTAAAAATGATTAAACATTTAAAATTTTTAGACATAATTAGATACAGCACATAAAAATTATTTTAATATATCATTCATTATTTAATTTGCTCATCATCATTAATGGTAACTGTAGCTCTTGAATTAAATCCTAATATTCCATCTATTGGATCACTTAATTTTAAATAGAATTCCTTAGGCTCTTCTTTTTCCTTATCATCAATAATTGTTATATCAAAAGTTTTTTCTGTTTCTCCTTCATTAAATGCTAAAGTACCAGACCATGTTTGATAATCAACACCATTTAAAGCAGTCCCTGCCAAAGTGTCATAGTTAACTTCAAGCTTACCATTACTTCCTCCTTTTCTTATAACCTTAAAAGTAGCAGTTCCTATATTTTCACTTACTCCGTATCCTGCCTTTTCAAATTCAACCATACCTTTTCCACCATTGTCTAATACATAAGCTCCATCTATATGAGCCGCTACCCCTCTAGAACTTGCATTTTTTCTTCCAGTACATTTAACCGTAACTTCATGCTCTCCATCACTTAAATCTTCACTTTCAAAGACTATCTCTTTAGATTTTCTATTAGGAGAATATAAGTCAACCTCTACTGGATTTTCACAGTCTATGGAAATTTCCATTATTCCATGTCCTGAATCCTTTGTTCCTGATAAGAAAAACTTAGTTCCATTAAATTTAATATTAACTGTAGCATTAGTTTTACTTGTATAGTGAGCATCTCCACCTAAATCATTTTCTCCATGGATAGTCTCATATACCCATCCATCACTAAAATTAAATTCTTCTAATTCATTTCCCTTATTATCATCATTTAATACTTTCAATCCAGCTGGTGGCCCTGATGGAAGTTCTATACTAGTAGGCTGTTTATAAACTCCAACATTGTTTATAAGTGGCACTTCTAATGAACCAGTTATATTAATTCTTATTTTTTCTCCTTTAGTTGGGGCTATTCTAACAAGTCTTTTATATCCTATTGTTTTTCCTTCATAAACCTTATTCCAATTTTTTCCTTGTAACACTTCTACATTAAAACTAGATACTCTTTGACCTAATGGTATATACTCTTGCAAAGAAATAACATCAAATTCTTTACTTTCACCTAGATTTATTTCAATAGTACCTGTTTTACTACTATTATCTGGTGCCCAATAAGTATCATAATCTCCATCTACAATTTTATTTGCACCATATGTCTCATCCCTATTAGCAAAACCATCTACTATTACTTCTTTATTCAAAGCTAAATCATCATTAAATAACTCTTTAATTGTTTCACCAAATTCCTTTAATCTATTAACATCATTTTCATGTAACTTTCCTTCCTTATTAGGGGGAACATTTAATAATAAAACTGAATTTCTCCCTATGGATTTAAAATAAATATCCATCATTTTTTCTAAGGATTTAACTTCATTATCTTGAGATTCATGGTAAAACCAACCCGGTCTTATTGATACATCTGACTCTCCAACTACCCAATCTGGTCCACCTTCTTCTCCATTATTCAAATATGTTGGATTTTCCCTTTCTTTCATTTTTTCAATATCTATAGTTGACCAGCAAGGCTCTCCTGCATATCCTTTTTCATTTCCAATCCACCTAATATCTGGACCCTGTGGACTAAATATTAAACATTCTGGTTGTAATTCTTTTATAAGAGCAAACCATTCTTCAAAGTTATATTCTTGCTTAACATTTGATCCCTTTGCTCCATCCATCCAAACTTCAGCTATAGGTCCATAGTTAGTTAATAACTCTCTTAGCTGATTCATGTAAAACTCATTATAATCACCACCATTACCTTCTCCATAATGTTCTGAATTTTGGTCCCATGGTGATAAATAAACTCCAAATTTTATATTATATTTAGCGCAAGCTTCTGATACTTCTTTAACCACATCTCCCTTTCCATTTTTCCAAGGACTACTAGCTACATCATGCTTTGTATATGCACTATCCCACAAACAAAATCCATCATGATGTTTTGCAGTTAATATAACCCTTCCAAAGCCTGCATCTGCCAAAGTTTTCACCCATTGATCAGCATCTAAATTAGTAGGGTTAAAAATTTCTGGATTTTCTGTTCCATCTCCCCACTCTCTTCCTGTAAAGGTATTCACACCAAAGTGTATAAATGCTGTAAGTTCCTCTTTTTGATAGCTAACCTGTTCTTCTGTTGGAATTGCTCCAAATGCTTCTGTTACATATTTCATATTATTTATAGTATTTGCCTTAGTTAATATAGATCCTTGTCCCATACTAACTAAAAAAGTCATTGCCATTGTAGTTGCTAAAAAACTTTTTATAGCACTAACTTTCATACTTCCTCCTTAACTATATTTATCCTATATATGTTTATTCAGATAACATAATATTTATTACAATAATATTTAAAATTATTAACTTTTTTAATGTTATTTTTTCAAAACAACTTCCATATGAAAAGTAATACTATAAAATAAACCTTATAAATTATTAGTAAAATTTAATAATCTATAAGGTTTATTCTTTAGTATTAACAAATGGCTTTTAAAATTTACTTGTTATTTTAAATACTCTAAAGCCACCTTGGCATTATCTGTAAATATAGCATCTACTCCATAATTTTTAAGTTTATCTATATCCTCTTTTTCATTTACTGTATAAACATTGACTTTTATACCTTCATTATGTGCTTTTTCTACTAGTTCTTCTGAAACAAGAGATTTAGAAGGGTGTATTGCATATGCATTTAAACTTTTAGCAATATCAATAATATTAGGTATTTCTTTTTCATAAAGTACCCCTAATTTAATATCTCCATTTAACTTTTTAGCTTTTTCTAAGGCATTATGATTAAAACTTGAAATAAGTATTTTTCTTTCTAATTTATATTCCTTTATTAAATCTAATACATCCTTCTCAATATTTTCATAATCTATTACATCATTTTTAATTTCTATATTTAAAACTATATCCTTATCTTTTATAAGATTAAAGACATCTTCTAATAAAGATATTTTACAATCACTATTATTTTCAAAGCCTTCTTTATTACACTTAAAGTTTCTAAGTTCTTCAAAAGTATAATCCTTAACTTTTCCATTTCCATTAAAAGTTCTTTTTATATCCTCATCATGTATTATTACTAATTTTCCATCTTTACTTTTGTGCACATCAAGCTCTATTCCATATATATCTAATTTTAAAGCCTCTTTAAATGCTAATAAAGTATTTTCTGGATATTTATAACTAAATCCTCTATGTGCAAAAACTTTCATAAGTTAATTCTCTCCTTTGTAAATAACTCTGTTATCTATGTTTTCTATTGAGTTACACCCTGTTAATACCATAGCTGATTTTAATTCACCTTTTAAAGAATTCACATATTCTTCTACCCCTTTAGCTCCATCAGCAAAGGTAGCTGTTATAAAAGGTCTTCCTATTAAAACTCCATCAGCACCTAAGGCTATCATTTTTAATATATCAACGCCAGTTCTTACTCCACCATCAACTAAAATTTTAACTTTACCTTTAACTCTAGCTGCTATTTCTGGTAACACTTCACATGAAGCTGGGGTTTGATCTAAAACTCTTCCTCCATGATTAGATACTACTATGGCATCTACTCCTGCTTCTACTGCTAATTCAGCCTCATCTGGCGTCATTATTCCCTTTAATATAAAAGGTAATTCAGTTGAATTCACTAATTCTTTTATTTCCTCTAAGTTTTTAGGCTCAACTGGCTTTCCATTCATAGCTAAAGTTATAAGACCAGCTGCATCTATGTCCACACCTACAGCAAAGGCTCCTGCTTTTTCTGCCATTTTTATTTTTTCTATTACAACTTCATTTTTCCAAGGTTTTATAAATATTATTCCTTGTCCATTATATTCTTCTATGACTTCTAAATTAGTAGCTAAACATAAGTCTACTGCGGTATCTCCTACCATAGGATATATACCAGCATCTAAGCATCCCTTAACTACTCCCTCAATATATTCTCTTTCACTAACTTTTCCACCCATGTTTAACATAGTTCCTGTTATAGGAGCTGCAAAAAGGGGTAAATCCATATTCTTACCGAAAATTTCAATATTTGTAGTAGGGTTTTTAGCATCATGAATTGTTCTCATATTAAGTTTTATTTCCTCTAAGGCCGCTACATTTCTTATAAAAGAATCTCCTGTTCCTTTTCCCCCCATGCCAGGAACTTCTCCTGCACATGCTACTCCATTACAAACTTTACATACTCTACAACTTCCATTATAAAGTTCTCTAGCTTTATCTCTCATATCCTTATTCATCTATACATTCCTCCTAAAAATCATTTTCTGTTTTAACTTTAAATCCATTTTGAAATAGAAGTTCACAAGTTACCCCATTTCCTTCTTTTTTCTCTCCATTAAAATTTCCTGAATATATAACTCCAAGGCCACAAGATGGACTTTTTGCTTTTAAAATTACATATTCTGCATTTATGCTCTTTGCTATATTTAAAGTTTCATAAGCCCCTTTAAGAAATTCTTTTGTAACATCAGTTCCATCCTTACCAAGTACTTTTGCCTTTCCTTCTAGTACATCTTTTCCTGTTCCCCCTACTATTTCACTTGGTATTCTTGGAGTTTTTAGTCCTCCTAATTGTTCTGGACAGGCAATCACTGCTTTTCCTTCCTTAAGAAGCTTTAATATATTTTCATTTAAATTATTTTCACCATTGTATTTACAATTAACTCCGCACAAACACCCACTAATTAAAATCACAAATTTCTCCTCCCTAAAACTTATTAAAATAAATTTACTCCTAGTTTTAAAAAAATTTATCCATTATTTATTAACAAAATTCTATTTTATTATAATCCTTAAAACTTCATAAAAAAAGTATTTATCTTTTAAAGTAAAAAAGAGTTATATCAAAAAGTTAATAATAAATATTATAAACATTAAGAGGTTTATAATATTTATTATATGTTATTTTATATAACTCTTTATTTTAAAGTTTTATCCTTCTAATTTAAACTTAATCTTATCTCCACTTTTTATTATTTCTCCTGCACTTATGCTCTGTTCCTTAATTTCACCTTCTCCTTCAAATTCTCCCTTTAATCCTAAGGATTTTAAAATTTCTTCTGCCTCTTCCTTATTTAATTTTCTAAAATCAGGAACTACTATTTCCTTTTCATTTCTATCAAATCTACTTCCAGCATACAAAGTTATACTATCACCCTTTTTAACCTTATAGCCTGGTATAGGTTTAACTGAAGTAACAAAGGTTCCATCTCCCTCAATTACACAATTAATTCCTAATTCATTTAAAGTTTTTTCAGCACTAATTACCTTATTTCCTCTTAAATCAGGGATTATTATACTTTCTTCCTTAGCATCTAACTGTCCTTCATTTAATGAAATATAATTGAATATATTATTAAATAATTCTCCTGCAAAAGGTGCTGCAACAATTCCTCCAAAATGATCTCCATTTTTAGGATTATCTATTATTACTATTAAAGATACTTGTGGATTATCATATGGTGCAAATCCAGCAAAGGATGCTATATACCCAGCTCCATAAGTACCTGTTTCAGGGTCTACTTTTTCTGCTGTACCAGTTTTTCCTGCTACTTTTATTCCTTCAATTCCTGCATCCTTTGAAGACCCCTTAGAAACAGTAGATTCTAAGGCCTCTTTAACTCTTATAGTACTTTTTTCATCTACTATATTTTCTTGTATTTTAGGTACAAAAACTTCATCTATAATTTTTGTCCCATTATCATCCTTATGACTTAATTCTTTCATAATATGAGGCTGAATTAAATCTCCTCCATTTGCAACAGCATTTAGAGCTGTCATAAACTGAATACCATTCATTGTATTAGTTTGTCCAAAGGATATAGTTGCTAAATCCACAGCATTTATATCTTCTACATTTTTAACTATTCCTGTAGCTTCTCCAGGTAAATCTACTCCTGATTGAGTTCCAAATCCAAAAAGTTTAATATATTCATTTAATTTTTCTGCTCCTAATTTTGCTCCCATTTCCATAAAAGCAACATTACATGAGTTTTCTAATGTCTGATTAAAATTTTGTACTCCATGTCCACCAGGTTTCCAACACTTTATATTTCTTCCTGCTACATTTAAACTACCATCACAATAATAAACCTCATCTTTTCCTGCTATATTTTCCTCAACAGCTGCCATAGAAGTTATTATTTTAAATATTGAGCCTGGCTCAAAGGCATCTGAAACAATTGTATTTCTCCACATATTTTGAAGTTTTGCTGATTCATCTTTCCCATTAAATGTTTCACTACCCTCATAAGGATTATTAGGATTAAATCCAGGTTTATTTACCATTCCTAAAATTTCTCCATTATTAGGATTCATAACCGCAATGCTTACTGAGTCTGCATTATGTTTCTTCAATGCTTCATCAGCCACTTTTTCAACAAAGTATTGTATATTCTCATCTATTGTCAAAGTCATATCTTTTCCATCTACAGGGGGAGTAAAACTTGTTTCAGAATAAGGATTTGAAGTGCTATTCCCAGAAACTTCACTAACTCTTACTCCTGGGATTCCCATAAGTTCTTCATTGTAATAAAGTTCTAATCCACTTAATCCTTCTCCATCTGCATTAGTTGTTCCTAAAGTATGAGAAAGAAAATCTCCATTAGGATAATATCTTTTTGTATCCTCTGATACTATTACTCCATTTATATCTAGCTCTTTAACCTTATCAGCCTTTTCCTTTTCTATTCTTCTTATTAAGGTAGCAGAGTTTGCTGGATTTCCTGATGGATATGTAAGTTCTATTCTTGATAAAACCTTTTCTTCATCCATTTCTAAGGCTTCTGCTAATAATTTTGCAACTTCAATATTATCAGTATCTTTCTTATCAATATATTTTCTTAAGGTTATTAAATCTAAATCTACCCTAAATACGTTTGCAGTAACTGCTAGCTCCCTGTTGTTTCTATCTAATATACGTCCCCTTCTAGCATCTATTTGTATTTCATTTGTCCATTGTTCCTCTGCCATAGCCTTATAGTCCTTTGATCTAAATATGCCTATATAAAGTAATTTCCCTACTAGAACCAAAAATAATATTACTATGGCCAATAAAAAAGCTAATACTCTGCCTTCATTAAGTTTAATTTTTTTATTTTTCTTTTTTATTTTCACCTAACAACCCCCTCTATACCCAATTTTACATAATTCTCAAAGTTTAAATTGATTATATCATAAATATGCCCATGCTTTTTTTAATAAATTGTATATAAAAAAGAGCTCATCTAAAATTTTTTATAATCTTTAGTTTATTTAATACTACTAATAAAAAATTTAGACGAACTCTTAATATTATTTTTTTAATGATTATTAATTTTATAATTAACTTAAATTTATATAAATCAAAATCTAAGTTAAGTCATAATTTAATATTAAAAATTTATTTTAATATTACAACAGTAACTCCTGTTCCACCCTCTCCATACTCACCTAGTCTGTAAGATTTTACATGAGGATGTTTTTTTAGCATATCGTTTATAGCTTTTCTTAAAACACCAGTACCTTTTCCATGAACTAAAGTTACTTCTCCTCTTCCTGCAACGTAAGCATCATCTAAATACTTATCTGCAGTGTAACAAGCTTCTTCTGAATCCATACCTCTTAAATCTATTGATGGATCCACCTGTCTTAAGTTTAATCTTGCTTCTCTCTTCTTAATTTTCTTTTCTTCTTTAGTTTCCTTGGCTACTCTTAAATCCTTAGCTTTAACATTTATTTTCATAATTCCAGCTTGAACTTGAACTTCACCTTTATTATCTGGTTTAGAAAGAACTATAACTTTTTGATTTATTGAAGGTAATAAGGCTTCCATTCCAACCTCAATCTTTTTAAGTTCTTCTCCCTTTTGCTCTTCTTTTTTCTTTTGAAGTCTAGCTTCTGCATCACTTATTTTATCTCTAAGCTTTCCTCTTTCAGCCTCAAGCTTTCTTCTTGCATCACTAGAAATACCCATTCTTTCTAGGTCTCTCATATTTTTAAGAATAGCATCAGCTTCTTCCTTAGCTGAATCTAAAATTTGCTTTGCTTCTCTTCTAGCATCTGCATAAACATTATCTCTTACGCTTTCAATTCTTTCAAATTTCTCTTTATATCTATTCTTATATTTTTCTGCATCATTTCTTAAGATAGCAGCTTCCCTAGCATCATTTTCTGCTTTTATACTCTTTTCTTGAAGTGATTGTATTAAATCTTCAAATTGAAGTGATTCAGTAGAAATAACCTTTTTAGCCTCTTCTATTACATTATCTTTAAGCCCTAATCTTCTTGAAATTTCAAAAGCATTTGATTTACCAGGAACTCCTATTAAAAGTCTATAGGTTGGTCTTAAGGTTTCAACATTAAACTCAACAGAAGCATTCTCAACATTTTCAGTCTTTAATGCATATCCTTTTAATTCACTATAGTGAGTTGTAGACATTATTCTACATCCTCTTGCTCTTAAATTTTCTAATATTGAAATAGCAAGTGCTGCTCCCTCTGTAGGGTCTGTTCCAGCTCCAAGTTCGTCAAAAAGTACAAAACTCTTATTATTTGCTTTCTCCATTATTCTAACTATATTAGTCATATGAGAAGAGAAAGTTGATAAGCTTTGCTCTATACTTTGCTCATCTCCTATATCTGCAAATATCTCTTCAAAGAAACTTATACTTGAATTTTCACTTGCTGGTATTAAAAGTCCACTTAAGCCCATAAGTTCAATAAGCCCTGTAGTCTTTAATGTTACAGTTTTACCACCAGTATTTGGCCCTGTTATAAGTAATGTTGAAAATTCTCTTCCTAAATAAATATCAGAAGAAACAACTTTATCTTTAGAAATTAGTGGATGTCTCGCATCCATTAAATCTATTACTCCTTCTTCATTTACTATAGGCATTGTTCCACCTAAATCACTACCGTATTTAGCCTTTGCAAATATAAAGTCTAATTCAACTATTATATTAAAGTTAACTTTTATAACATCAATATTTTTATATACTAAGGCTGATAATTCTGCTAATATTCTCTCAATCTCAGCTCTTTCCTTTAGCATAAGCTCTTTTATTTCGTTATTTAAGTTTACTAAAGCCGTTGGTTCTATAAAAAGTGTAGCCCCTGTTGAACTTTGATCATGAACAAGTCCTGGAACTTGAGATTTATATTCAGCTTTTACAGGAATAACATATCTATCTCCTCTAACTGTGTATAAGGAATCTTGAAGATATTGAGCATTACTTCTTACTATAGAATTAACTTTATCTCTTATAGAGGAATTCTTTTCTTTTAAGCTTCTTCTTATACTATAAAGTTTATCACTTGCAGAATCTGCAATTTCATCTTCACTTACTATGGCCTTTGATATAGCACTTTCTACTCCTCTAAGTACTATAAGTCCTTCTCTCATTCCTTCTAGGATTCTATGCTCTTCTTCCTCTTCTTTTCTAGCTAAAAAGTCAGAAAGTTTTCTTGTTACAGATAACATGTTTCCTATTCTAAGTAAGCCTTCTATACTTAAAACTCCACCTTTTTCAGCTCTTGTTATAGCTTCCTTAACATCATAAAGCCCTTCAAAAGGAGGATTTCCTTTTCTCATTAAAATATCTAAAGCTTCTTTTGTTTCTTCTAAATGTTCTTTTACATCATAAACAGAATCATATGGTTTAAGATCTAAAACCATATCTTTAGCTGATTTTGTAATGGCATATCCTTTAACCAATTCCTTAATTTTATTAAATTCTAAAACTCTTAAAACTCTATCGTTCATACTTTAATCCCCTTTACTCAACGCCTCTTTTAAAGTGACCTTTAGTATAATCCTTTAATTTTAAAGCTTCTTCCTTATTTAGAGCTTCAATTACCTGTCTAACCTCTTCATAATTTTCATCTACAAAGTCTAATCTAAAAGAATTTACTCCTAAAGATTTTATTTCATCAATTTCCTGAACTAAGTTAACAGGTACTGTATTGTATATGTGCGATCTACAGAATATATCAGTTCTTATAGCAAAATCTTGATTCATTCTATCTCTTAAAGTAAATGTACTACTTATACATTGATTATCACAATTTTTTGAAGTACATTTTCCACCAAAGGTACTTCCTATTGGACAGTATTCACTAACCATAACCTCTGGTCTTCCATAAACAAACATTTGAGCTCCCTTAGAATACTTCTTAAGCATTTTATTTAACTCTTTTTTATTTAATTCTAAACTTAGACAGCTTCCCATCATATGTTCATTATAAAACTTCATACCATAAGAATTAAATATATTAAGTTTATAATCACCTATAATATTTGTTTTATCCTTAAATCTATTTATTATTCCAGTATTAGCTGTAACTAAACCTTTTATTAAGTTAAGATTCTCTTCTATTATATTACTTATTGTTTCAAACTCTTCTTTTATTATTGTAGGTGCTTTTATATAAAGATTAATTCCTTCAACTTTGAATTCTTTTATAGCATTCTTATTAAGTTGCCCTTGATTTTTTCCAAAGATATCTAAAGCAATATTTTTGATTCCACAATCTATTGAAGCTCTTAATTGTTCCTTAGTATTTACAACAACTAAAACCTCTGGCATTTCACCATTCTTTTCATTAAGTTCTATATTACTTTGTTTTCCTATAACTCTTTTGTATTTTTTAATCTCAGAATTTCTTATCTCTTCTAAAACTTCTCTTCTTAAATTATTTATAGAAGAAACTGCTGCAAAACCATCTTCAAAAGTTACGTATTCTATTTCACTTATTTCATAAGGAATATCTCCAGATTTCTTTAAGTTCTTTTCAACTTTTTCCTTATCCATAGGTCTATTTACTGCAACTTGAACCATATCACCAGTCTTTGTAAAGTAATTTCCATTGTACTCCACAGTAAGTTCCATAGGCTCATTAACCTTAAATTTCATATAAGCCTTTAAGTTTATCTTTCTCTCATATGGATTTTCATAAGAGGTCTTTAATTCATTTAAAAGCTTAGTATCTGAAGTTTTATAAAGCTTATCATTAGCTTTATATTTTTTAGGGAATATTTTTACCTTATCCCCCTTTTTAGCTTCAGTAACCTCTCTATTTCCCATAAGTATTTTACTTACAGTAAACCCATCATCATTAGTTCTTATTCCATCTTTTAATGAAAGATCATCTAATAAAAGCACTTCTCCATTTTTTAGAACTTCTCCAAGTAAAACTCCTGTATTTCTTGGAGTTTTAAAGGCCATCATATCTTTCCCAACATTTTTATACATGTATGCTGTAGAAAAACCTTCTCTATTAAATAACTTTTTAAGTTTAAGCTTATTTCCCTCTTGAGATTTTTTAATATTTCTATAAGAATTATCTATAGCTTCTCTATAAGATTCTATAACTCCAGCAACATACTCAGGTCTCTTCATTCTTCCTTCAACCTTTAATGAGCTAGTTCCTGTTTTTATTAAGTCCTCTACATTTTCAATAGTACAAATATCCTTAGGACTTAAAAGGAATCCTTTAGTCTCTTTCTTATCTTTTTCTCTAATTAATGTGTATGGAAGTCTACAACTTTGAGCACATCTTCCCCTATTACCACTTCTTCCTCCTATTAAGCTACTCATTAAACATTGTCCTGAATAGCAAACACATAAAGCTCCATGAACAAATATCTCAGTTTCTATTCCTAAATCCTTTGAAATATATTTAATCTCATCTAAAGTAAGTTCTCTTGATAAAACAATTCTAAAAAACCCATTTTCTCTAAAGAAAAGTGCTCCTTCTCCATTATGTATGCTCATTTGAGTTGAAGCATGTAATTCAAAATCTGGATATAATTCTCTTATTTTTTTAGCCAATCCTACATCTTGGATTATCAAAGCATCAACTCCTATTTTATATAAAACGCCTATGTAATCTACTGCTTCTTGAAACTCATTTTCCTTAATTAAAGTATTTACTGTAACATAAACCTTAACGCCATAAGTATGGGCATAATCCACAGCCTTTTCCATTGTTTCATTATCAAAATTAGAAGCATAAGCTCTTGCTGAAAACTTGCTTCCTCCTAAATATATAGCATCAGCACCTCTGTTTATGGCAGCAATTAAACTTTCCATACTTCCTGCCGGTGCTAGTAATTCTATTCTTTTCATAAAATTCATCTCTCCTAAAATTCAACTAGGTCTTTCCTTAGTTAATTTACTCAATACTTTGTATTATACACAATTACACAATACAATTCTACATTTCATTATTTGTCTTTTAATTCAAGCACTTTATAAAATAAAAATTTGTATTGATATACTTTAAAATAATAACTAAATAAATCTAAAGCTATTTAGTACCCTTAATATTTTTCTAAGTTATGATAAAATTAAATTATACTAATATTTATGCGGAGGTTACAAAATGCTTTATGATTGTCACATACATACAGAATTTTCAGCTGACTCTGAATTAAAAATTAAGGATATATTAGAGAGGGCTAAAAAAAATAATCTAGGAATAATAACTACAGAGCATTTAGATTATAATTTAAAAACTCATCCTCAATTTGCTGAACTTGATATTGAAGGTTATTTAAAGGAATACAGTAAATATAGAGGAGAAAATATGCAACAAGGTGTAGAACTTGGACTTGCAATGAACAATGTAGATGAAAACTTTGCCTTTTATGAAAAATACAAAGATAAATTTGATATGATAATAGGTTCTATTCATTCTATAAATGGTGTTACTCTTTCTAAATTTCTAAAACAAGATACAAGACCTAAAGAAGTTGTTTATGGTGAATATCTTGATAATATGCTTAAATGCATAGAATTTTATGATATTTTTGATACCTTAGGACATATAGATTATCCTTGTAGATACAGCGCTTATGATGATAAGGAAATGACTCTTAAGGATTTTAAACTTAAATTCCAAGCTATTTTTAAAACACTAATAGCTAAAAATAAAGTTCTTGAACTTAATACTACTCGTTTAGATGATGAAACTTCCTTTAAAAACATGGTAGAAATCTATTCATACTATAGAAAACTTGGAGGTAAGTATATAACCCTTGGCTCAGATTCTCATAAAATAGAGCATGTAGGTAGAAATTTTGAGAAGCTTTCTAAATTCTTAGAAGAGACAAAATTAACTCCTTGTTATTTTAAGAACAGAAAGTTAATCCCTTGCTTGTAAATATCTCACTAACTACTTTATTTAATCAGTTAAAATAAAACTAGCTTTTAATTAATGTTTATCTTTTCAATATCCAGTGTAGTAAATAAAAAGTTTATTTTAAGAACTAAGTTTTAAATTAATATTGACCAGAACTTAAAATTAACTGAGTTTTAGATACTAGTTACACTGAATATTTCTTAAAAAACAAAAAAGACTGTAAGGAAATTTATTTTCACATAAATCTCCTTACAGTCTCTAAATACACTTTTTATTTTTTCTTTAAAAGAACATTATTTGATTTTTTTGAAGTAGCAAGCTTAACTTGAGAATCTAGATATTTTTGCTCTAAATCTAAAAGTTTATACTTAGCTGTTTGCCAGTTACGTCTTAACTCTTTATTGTTCTCCATTAAAAGTTCTTTTTCTCTTTTTAACTTTTTAGCTTCCTCTTCTAAAATTTCCATTTCAGCCTTAACTTCTTCAGCTTCTTCCTTTAAGGCTTTCATTTCAATTTCCATATCCTCTGAAATCTTCTTACCTAAAGCATCTTTTTCCTCTAAAGCTAATTGAAGATTTTCTTCTAACTCTAAAATTTGCTTCTTTAAACCACTATTTTGATCTTTGATCCAAATTTTTTCTTTATTTAAAAGCTCTGAAGTTTCCTTAAGTTGTCCATTTTCTTTATTTAAGCCTTCAAGTTTTTCTTCTATTTCTTTGCAATTAATCTTTAGATTTTCTCCTTCTAAAGTTAATTTTTCATTTTCTTCTCTTTGAGTCTTATTTCTTTCCTTTAAGCTATTAATCTCTTTATTTAATAGTTCTAAGTTTTTCTTAGCTTCAGTAACTATACTGCTTAAGCTATTATTTTTTTCCTTAAGATCTCTAAGCTCTTTTTCCACATGATTATTTTTGCTTTTTAAATTATTAATCTCATTACTTAAGTTTTTCTCTTTACTTCTTGAGACTTCTATAGTTTTGTTTAACTCAGCATTATTTGATTTAATCTCTTTAAGTTCTTTACTTAATTTTTCAACTTCATGTAAGTTTTTATCCTTAGCTGATTTTAAACTATTATTTTCACTTTTTAATTTTTCAATTTCTTTCTTTAAATTAGCTATTTCTTGATTAGAATTATTCATTCTATTATTTGTATTCTTAAGCTCTTCTTTTAAATTAGAATTTTCATTATTTAGCTTATTAAATTTATTATTAAGTTCTTCTCTGCTTTTCTCAATCTCTTCTTTTTTATCTTTTAATTCATTGAAATTCTTTTCTAAGGCTTCTTTCTCTGAAGTAATCTTATCTAGTTTTTCCTTTAAAGAAACACTTTCTCCTTCTAGTTCTTTAAGATCTTCTATTTCTTTTTTGGACTTTTCTAATTCAGATTTTACTTTTTCATAATAATCTATAAGTTGATTATATTCATCGTTTCCTTTAAATAACTCATCAGCTATATTTAATGCAGATAAAGATAAAACTCCAAGTGCACTTAATTTATTATTTTTTGTTGCCATCTCTTGTATTTTTTCTTCTACGTATTCAGCTACTTTTTTTAAATATTCTCCGTCTTCATGGCCTTTTAAATTATATTCAACTCCATTTATTGTTACCGTAACAGTCGCCATACTTTCTTAAACACCTCTTACTTCCATAATAAAAAATATGTTATGTACATTTTAACATATACATAACATATTTAAAACTATTATTGCTCTCTTAATTGAGCTCCTAGCTTATATTCTAAAGCTCTTAATATTTTATCATGAACTTTATTTATATCTTTATCTTTTAAAGTTTTGCTTGGATCTCTGTAAGCTATAGCATATGCAATGCTCTTCTTACCTTCTGGTATTTGAGCACCTTTATAAACGTCAAATAATTCAACTTTTTCAACTACTTGACCACCAGCTTTTCTTATTGCATCTTCTATTTCTTGAACTAGAACTGCATCATCAACAAGTAAAGCTATATCTCTTGTTATTGCTGGATACTTAGGTAATGGTTTGTAAGCTTTCTCTGTTTTTGAGAAGTTATACATAGCATCTAAATCTAATTCAGCAACATAGCAAGGAACATCTACTCCGTAGTTTTCATTAACATCTGGGTGAAGTTCTCCTAAAACACCTAGTGAAGTTCTACCTAATATTAACTCAGCAGTTTTTCCTGGATGATAACTTGGGTTTTCACTCATTCTCTTGAATGATGCGCTCTTAAGACCTAATGAATCTAATAAGTTTTCAACTATTCCTTTTAAATCAAAGTAATCACATTGTCCATAAATACCAATTGTTAATATATTTCTTTCAGTTGGTAATTCATTTTCATCTGAATTTGGAATATAAGTTTTACCTATTTCAAATAATCTAACTATCTCATTGCTTCTTGAATAGTTTCTAGCTAAAGATTCCATCATTGAAGGAAGTGTTGAAGTTCTCATAACACTATAATCTTCTCCTAGTGGATTCTTTATTTTAACAACATTTCTAAGTTCGCTATCTTCTGGTACACAGATTTTATCAAATACCTTTGGACTTACAAATGAGTAACTTATAGATTGATTTAAGCCTGATGCTAACATTGTATCTATAACTTTTTCATCTAATAATTGTTTCTTGTCCTTAGCTTCTTTTTCTGTACTAGTTGATATTAAAGTAGCTGGAATATTATTGTACCCATAGATTCTTGCAACTTCTTCTGCTACATCTTCTCTTATATCAACATCTATTCTAAATGTAGGTACTAATATTTCTAATGTATCTCCATTTATAGTAGTTTTTAAATCTAAGCTATCTAAACATCTCTTCATCTCTTCTGCTTCTAATGAAGTTCCTAAGAATTTATTTATCCAGTTAACACTTACTTCTAGAGTTTTTTCTTCTTTAACATTATTGTAGACATCTATAGTGCCTTCCATAATTTCTCCACAACCTAGTTCTTCAACTAAAGCACATGCTCTATCTAAAGCTAAAGCTGCTAAGTTTGGATCTATGTCTTTTTCAAATCTTGATGAACTTTCAGTTCTTAATCCTAAATTCTTAGAATTAACTCTTATATTAGTTCCATCAAAGTTAGCTGATTCAAATACAATCTCTGTTGTGTCATCTTTAACACCTGAGTTTAATCCACCCATTATACCAGCTAACGCAACTATCTCTTCTCCATCTTTTATGCAAAGAACATCTGAATTTAATTCTCTTTCTATTTCATCTAAAGTTACGAATTTATCTCCATCTTTAGCTCTCTCAACTACTATGTTAGAAGATTTTAATTCTCTTCTATCAAAGGCATGCATTGGTTGACCAAGCTCTAACATAACAAAGTTAGTAATATCAACTATGTTATTTATAGGTCTAACCCCAGCATCTAATAATCTTTCTTGCATCCAAGTTGGTGATGGAGCTACCTTTACATTTTTAACTCCTCTAGCCATATATCTATTACAAAGCTTATCATTAACTGAAACTTTTATTTCATCATTTATGTTTTTATCACATTTAACTTCAAACTTAGTCTTTGGCATTCTGTAAGCTTTTCTTGTTGTAGCTGCTGTCTCTCTAGCCATACCAACAACACTTAAACAATCAGGTCTATTTGAAGTTATTTCAAAATCTAAAACTTGTTTATTAAGACCTAAATATTCTTTTATACAAACACCAATTGGAGCATCCTCTGGTAAAATCATAAGTCCAATAACTTCTTTTCCGTCAGCAATTCCTAACTCTTCTTCTGAACAGAACATTCCGTTTGAAACTTCTCCTCTTAATTTACCTTTTTTGATTTTGCTTCCATCAGCTAATATTGCCCCATGTAAAGCTACTGGAACCTTATCATGTTCTTTCATATTATCTGCAGCTGTTACTATTTGAATCATTTCTGATCCTATGTTTACTTGACAAATTTTAAGCTTTTCAGCATCAGGATGTTGTTCTATTTTATCTATTTGACAAGTAATTATATTTTCTATTTCTGCACCAGCAGTTACGACCTCTTCTACTTTTGATCCTGATAAAGTTAAAGCATCGCCTAACTCTTCTGCTGTCATATCTATATCAACGTAATCTTTAAGCCAATTAAATGGTACTTTCATCTTTTTTACCTCCTATTTTAAAACTAGAATTGATTTAAGAATCTCATATCACTTTCGTATAATAATCTTATGTCATCTATTCCATACTTAAGCATAACCATTCTGTCTACACCAAATCCGAAAGCAAATCCACTATAAACTTCTGGGTCTATTCCACAGTTTCTTAAAACTTGAGGGTGAACCATACCACAACCTAGTATTTCTATCCAACCTTCTCCCTTACATACTTTACATCCTTTTCCGTTACATACAAAGCATGTAGCATCCATTTCAGCTGATGGCTCAGTGAATGGGAAATGATGTGGTCTAAACTTAGTTTTTACTTTATCACCAAACATTTTCTTAGCAAATAATTCTAAAGTTCCTTTAAGATCTGCAAAAGTTATATCTTTATCTATAACAAGACCTTCCATTTGGTAGAATATTGGTGAATGTGTAGCATCAACAGCATCTGATCTAAATACCTTACCAGGTGATATCATTTTTATTGGTGGTTGTTGTTTTTCCATTACTCTAGCTTGAACTGGAGAAGTTTGAGTTCTTAAAACTACATTATCATTTATGTAGAATGTATCTTGCTCACTTCTAGCTGGATGGTTCTTAGGAATATTTAAGGCTTCAAAGTTATAGTAATCTTTCTCAACCTCTGGACCATCTTCTATAGCAAATCCCATTGAAACAAATATTTTTTTCATTTCATCTAAAGTTTGCTCTAATGGATGTTTCTTTCCTATTGTTTGTTTTTTACCAGGCATTGAAATATCTATTACTTCATTTTTAAGCTTTTCTTGTTTTTCAGCTTCTTTAACAGCCTTTGTTACAGCCTCTAACTCAGCTTCTAAAACCTCTCTTACCTCATTAGCTAACTTACCAACTATTGGTCTCTCCTCTTTAGATAGAGATCCCATTCCTCTTAATATAGTTGTAAGTTCTCCCTTTTTACCAAGATATTTAACTCTTATTGTATCAATAGTAGTACTATCTTTAGCTTCTTTAATTTCTACTAAAGCTAATTCTTTAATTTGATTTAACTTATCTTGCATTTTCATTCTCCTTTCCTGATATATAATTAATATATTAGATTTTATCTTAAAGCTCTTAGAACCCTAATATCTATTTTTTAGTCATTATTTAATCTTAGATTTAATTTTAATGGTATATTTTCATTATTGACACATTTCAATTAAAATAAAATAAACCCCATCCCTCAAAACCAAGGGACGGGGTATTCATATCCGTGGTACCACCCTAATTAGTACTAAAAAAATTAACACTCACTTAATTTCAAATAACGACTATGCCGCTAACTACTACTTTATATTTCACAGTTAGAACTCCAGAGTGAACTTCAATATAGGTTTCTAAAAATGCTTTCAGTCTATGGCATTTTTTCCCTGATAAGAAATTGCTATATCTACTCTCTCTATCAATGTTTTTATCTATTCAATTCAAAGTATATTATACATATAATAGTATTTATAATCAAGGCATTTATTATTTTTTCATATTTAATAGAATTTTACTTATAAAAAAATCAAGAGATTATATAAAAAGTTAATAATAAAACTTACAAATAGTATTAAAGAATCTCTAGTAATTCTTAGAATATATTTGTAAGTTTTATTAAAAATCTCTTTTATAAAGCCTCTTGATTTATTTAAATGATTGTCTTATCTTTTCATATATCATTATAGAGGTAGCTACAGCTACATTTAATGATTCAGCTTCACCAGGCATAGGAATTTTAACTTTTATGTCCGCAATATCATATACTTCATCACTGACACCATTTCCTTCATTGCCAACAGCTATCATAACTTTCCCTTGAAGATTTTCTTCAAAGAAATTATTTTTTCCCTGAAGAGAACTTACTACAAGTTTATACCCTTCCTTCTTTAATGATTTTACAAAATCTAAAGAATCATCCTCAACAATTGGAATATAAAATATTGAACCCATTGTTGATCTTAGAGTCTTATCATTATATATGTCAACAGTACCTTTAGTCATTACTATTCCTGCTGCACCCGCTGCATGAGCTGTTCTTATTATTGTTCCCATATTTCCTGGATCTTGAACCTTATCTACTAAAACAACTAACTCTCCACTTTTTAATTCTTTGTTTTGCATATTTATAACTCCAACAATTCCTTGTGGATTTTCCGTTGAACAAAGTTGTTTTAAAAGAGCTTCATTCATTTGTATAAGCTTTATATTTTCATTAATTTTTAAGAATAATTCAGGATTTTTCTCCTTAAAACTTTCTGTAAAAATTATTGAATCTATTGATACCTTACTTTTTATAGCTTCCTCTACAAATCTTAAACCTTCAATAAGATATTTGTTACTCTTTATTCTATGCTTTTTTTCTTTTAACTTTTTTATCTCTTTAAATAAGTTATTATTTTTACTTTCGATTTCTAACAAAGCAAATAATCCTTTCTAGAAGATATTAATGTCTAAATATCTTTCCTTCTAATTTTGTTAAATCCTCTGCAGAACCTATAGCAACTACTATGTCATCTTTATTAATAACATCATCTGCATCTGGAGATATATTAACTTCATTGTTTCTCTTAATAGCCATTACGTTTATTCCGTATTTACTTCTTAAGCTTAATTCTTTCATAGACTTTCCATACCACTCTTTTGGACTTTCTATCTCAATTATAGAATAATCTGGTGATAATTCTATATAATCTAAGATGCTTGAAGAAACTAAGTTATGAGCTACTCTAACTCCCATATCCTTCTCAGGTAAAATTACTCTATCTGCTCCTATCTTATATAAAACTTTAGCATGTAAATCACTATTTCCCTTAGCTATTATATATTTTATTCCCATATCTTTTACAAGTAATGTTGCCATAACACTTGCTTGTATGTTAGCTCCTATTGTAACTACAGCCACATCAAAATTTCTTAATCCTAAAGTTCTTAAAGCATTTTCATCTGTTGCATCCATTTGAACTGCATGAGTTACACTATCTGATATTTCTTGAACTAAATCCTCATTAGAATCAATTGCTAAAACATCATGACCTAAAGCATATAAAGTTTTAGCTACTGATGATCCAAATCTTCCTAATCCTATAATAACGAATTGTTTACTTGACATAAGCCTTACACTCCTAACTTATTTATCCTATTAATATTTTATCTTCTGGGTATTTGTATGCACTTTGTTTCTTTCTATTAGCTAAAGCTAGAACAACAGTCATAGGACCCACTCTTCCTAAATACATAGTTATTATTATTATTATTTTTCCTATTGCTGAAAGATATGGAGTTAATCCAAGTGTTAATCCAACTGTAGCAAAAGCTGATGTAACTTCATATAGAATATATTCTAATGAAAATCCTGGTTCTGTTACTGCTAAAATTAATGTTCCAAGTACCACTATACCAAAACCTATAAATAAAACAGCAAAAGCCTTATACACTAATTCTTTTGAAATTCTCTTCTTAAATACTTCAGTATCTTCTCTTCCTCTTATTATAGAAATTAGAGTAAGTACTACTATACCAAAGGTAGCAGTTTTAATTCCCCCTGCTGTTGACCCTGGTGATCCACCTACAAACATTAATAGTATAGTTAAGAATTTTCCAGCTAAAGTCATATCAGCAGTAGAAACAGAGTTAAATCCAGCAGTCCTTGTGGTTGCTGAAGCAAAGAATGCATTAGTTAATTTGTCTCCAAAACTCATATATTTAAGAGTATTAGGATTATTATATTCAAATATAAACATAAGAATAGCTCCCCCAATTAAAAGGATAGCTGTTATCATTATTACAACTTTAGAATGTAAAGATAATTTCTTATATCCCTTATAATTATATAATTCTGACCAAACAGTAAATCCTAAACCACCAATTACTATTAAGGCTGCAATTGTTAATATTACGGTTTTATTGTTAGCATAGCCAACTAAATTATCTCCAAATAAATCAAACCCTGCATTACAAAAAGCTGATATAGAATGCCAAATACTATAGTATATACCTTTTAAGAATCCAAACTTAGGTATAAATTGAGTAGATAATAATAGAGCACCTAACATTTCTACTGAAAATGTAAATGCTAAGATATATCTAATCATTCTAACTAACCCCTGTATTCCAAAGGTATTCATAGCTTCTTGTATAAGAAGTCTTTCTCTTAAGGTTATTTTTTTCTTAACCATTAAGGCAAATAAAGTTGTAAAGGACATGAATCCCAATCCACCTATTTGTATTAAGATTATTATGACAGTTTTCCCAAAATAGTTCCAATGTGCCGCTGTATTTAATGTTATAAGTCCAGTAACACATACAGCTGAAGTTGAAGTAAATAAACTATCTAAAAAAGGAGTAAACTCACCACTTTTAGATGATATTGGAAGACTTAATATTATAGCACCTAATAAAATAACCATAGAAAAACCTAAAGCTAAAATTTGAACGGCACTAAATTTTATCTTTTTTGTCAGTTTAATGTACATAATTAAACCCCCAACTTAAACTAATATTATATTTTTCCTTTAATTTTATTATATCTTATTTTTAATTTATATATGTAAAGTTGTCTTATTTTTAGAATTTAAAAGTAATTTTATTTAATTGTAATTGCAAATAAGTTTAATTTTATTCAGATAAACGTCTGAATAAAATTAAACTTATAAAATATAAATAGTATATAAAAAAAATGCGAGATAAACTCGCATCTGATATTAAGCGTTTAAGTGCTTTTTAGCTAATTCAACTAAATCAGCAAATGCTTTTGGATCATTTATAGCTATCTCTGAAAGCATTTTTCTGTTTATATCAACACCAGCTAATTTCATTCCGTTCATGAATCTTGAATATGAAAGACCGTTCATTCTTGTAGCTGCATTTATTCTAGCTATCCATAATCTTCTGTAGTCTCTCTTCTTTAATCTTCTTCCAACGTAAGCATTTCTTAATGCTCTTATTACTGATTCGTTAGCAGTTTTGAATAACTTGCTTTTTCCACCATAGTATCCTTTTGCAAGTTTTAAAACTTTTTTATGATTTTTACGAGCATTTACCGCTCTCTTAACTCTTGCCATTTTCTAGACCTCCTACTCCGTGTTTTATCTTATAGATATGGTAATAATTTCTTCATTGCTTTTTCTTGTGCAGTTGAAACATAACCAGTTTTTCTTAAATTTCTTTTTCTCTTAGCACTTTTCTTTGTTAAGATATGGCTAGTGAAAGCGTGAGCTCTCTTTAACTTTCCAGTTCCTGTTTTTTTGAATCTTTTTGCTGCACCTCTATGAGTTTTCATTTTTGGCATTGTAAGTATCCTCCTCTCAAGTTACGCTTTTTTAGGAGCTAAAATCATTATCATGTTTCTACCTTCTAATTTAGCAGGTTTTTCTACTGAACATACTTCTTCTAATTGAGCTAAGAAACTATCTAATATCTTAACACCAACATGTGAATGCTCAGCTTCTCTTCCTCTAAATCTTACAGTTATCTTGACTTTATCTCCAGCTTCTAAGAATTTTTTAGCATTCTTAGCTTTTATTTCTAAGTCATGCTTTTCTATAGTTGGGCTAACTCTTATCTCCTTAACACTGATAACCTTTTGCTTCTTTTTTGCTTCTTTTTCTTTTTTAGATTGCTCGTAAATAAATTTACCGTAATCCATTATTTTGCAAACTGGTGGTTTAGCATTTGGCGAAATCATAACTAAGTCTAACTCAGCCTCATCTGCCATTCTCTGTGCATCTCTTCCTGATACAACACCAAGTTGCTCTCCTGTGCTAGAAATTAATCTAACCTCTTTTTCTCTTATTTCTTGATTGATTGCAAAATTTTTACTAATCTTGTTCACCTCCGATAGAATTTAGCCAACACAAATATATAAATAAAAAAGGACGGTTTTAAGCCGTCCTCTATTACCAAAATCAAATGTAATAAAATTCATGACCAAACTAGCATTAATAGCTGTAAGGTGAGAAACGGCTGTTTCTTCTTGACATCAGTTATCTTATCATTATTCTTTTTTATTGTCAACACAATTCATCAATTTCTTTTAAATAAAATAATAGTTTTATATCTTTAAAACTCATAATCTTAGAATTTTATAATTTTAAAAATTTATTTTTTTAGAATATCATTGTAACTTTTATGTGTTTCTACTCTTTCACAAAAAACACTTTTTATGGTTTGAATAAATTCTTTATTAATACAATGTTCTTCATTATATATTTTTATTTTTTTTGGTGCATTAGTTATTAAACCACTAATAATAATATCTTCTATATTTATTATTCCCTCTTCAGCAATATCTGTAATCTCATTTAAAAAATCCTTAAAGATATCAAGTCCTTTAGAATCTTTAACCTCATATGATCCATTTCTTTGAACTATTATATTTACTTCTTCTAATTTACAATCTTGTATATCTACAAAATATTTTAATAGTTTTATAAATTCATTATATTCTTTTTCAATCATATAATCTTCTACTACTTTATCTATAATACACTCTATAGCCTTTAATAAAGGTTTCATTCTAAATGTTATAAATCCTTCTATGTTTATATAATCATTTTCTAATATAAATTCTTTTATATTCTCTATAATATCATTGACCTTATTTAAACAATAAAAATCTTTATCAGAACAAATCTTTTGTTCTCCTTTTAATATTTTATTTATAGCTAAATCTATTTCTAATATTTCATCATGTTTTAAAAAGAAATAATTTTCATTCATGTAATGAAGCATTTCTTTTTCCCTATAGTGTTCTATTATAACATTATAGATAACATTACTTATATATAACATTATGGTCTCTCTTATCTTTTCATCAAAGTCACTATTTCCATAGTATATTTTAACGAAGTGAGTTCCACATGAGATACTTTCTGACACACCAATTATAATTCCTTTGCTCTTTAAAACACTTTTTATATTCTGTATGTCCTCTATTAAATTTTTTTCGTCCTCACAACATAATGTCATTAGAAGCATTTTTCTCACTCCTTTCTCTACTTTTAGTATGTATTAATTCATATCTAATATTCAAAAATATAAATTCATTAATCGACAATTTCTTTATTTTTTTAGTAAAATGAAATTATAAAATTTTGAATAAGGAGATTATTATGAGAACTTGTTTTGTTGATTATAGAATTTCAGAATTAGAAGAAAAAAAACTAAATGATTTAAATATTAATATAATTAAAGTGCCAAAACATCCTAGTCTATATAATGCTATAGATGGTCATCCAGATATACAAATAAATATACTTAATGAAAACACTCTTTTATTAGCTAAAGATTCATCTGAAGAATTATTTAACTCTATACCAAAGAATTTAAATATTATAAAAAGTTCTTATAACTTAGAAGATAAGTATCCTGGAAATGTAATTTTAAATGCTGTAAACTTAAAAAATGATTTTATACATAATCTAAAATTTACTGATCCTAAGCTAATTGAATCAGTAAAGGGAAAAAATTTAATAAACATAAAGCAAGGCTATTCTAAGTGTTCTATTGCTATAGTTTCTGAAAAAGCTTTAATAACTTCTGATAAAGGAATTTATAAAGCCTTAAAACCTTATGGTTTTGATATATTATTAATTCCTAGTGGTGATATTTCTCTTCCTGGTTTGGATTATGGCTTTATAGGTGGAAGCTGCGGATTAATTTCAAAAAATCAAATGGCTTTCTTTGGCAACTTAGAAAATCATTCCTATGGAAATGATATTAAAAACTTTTTATTAAAATATGATGTTGAACCAATTTATCTTTCTAATGGTAAATTAATAGATAGAGGTAGTATATTAACTATTTAACAATCACTATATTTTACTCAATATAGTAATAAATGTTGATAAAATAGCATATAAATATTATTTTTTATATTTATCACATTTACTGTTACAACTTAAATATATCTTTTTCAAATAATAAGTGGATAAATTTAATATTTACTGAATTATTCTTTAATTCAATTCATACTTTTCCATTCCAATTGATTATACAATTAGTAATATAGTAAAATAAATTTAAGTGGTAATTACAACTATGTATTAAGAGGGGGAAAAGTATGTTTTATTTAGGTATTGATGCAGGTGGAACAAAAACATCATTTATGCTTATAAACCACTTAGGAGAGGTTTTGTCAACTCATACTAGTGGTACATGTCATATACATCAAGTAGGATTTGATGGTTTTAGAAAAGGTATTCAAGAAGGTATTGATAAGATTTGTAGTGAAATTAATATATGCAGAGATGATCTTAGTTACTCATTTTTAGGTTTACCTGCTTATGGTGAAAATGAAAGTGAAAAATTAAAAATGAATTCTATAATAGCTGAAATCTTAGGAGAAAATAAATTTTCTTGTGGAAACGATGTAGAAGTTGCCTTAGCTGGTTCATTGGCTGGTAAACCTGGAATATGTATAATTCTAGGAACAGGAGCTATTGCATCTGGTATAACTAATGATTTAAAAACAGCAAGGACTAGCGGATGGGGATATATATGTGGTGATGAAGGATCTGGATATTGGATTGCTAAAAAAGGTGTTGAAATCTTTGGAAAACAATCTGATCATAGATTAGAAAGAACTGCCCTTTATGATATATTTAAAAATGAATTAAAACTAGAAAATGATTTTGATTTAATATTCCTTATAAAGGATGAATATAAACAAGATAGAACTAAAGTTGCTAATCTTGCAATGTTAGTTTACAAAGCTGCTCTTAAAGGAGATAAATATGCTTTGGATATATATAGACAAGCTGCTAAAGAATGTCTTCTAATGGTAAATGGATTAACTAATCAACTTGAATTTACAGGAGTATTAAACATCTCTTACTCTGGTAGTGTATTCAACTCAAAAGAATTTATCTTGGACCCATTAAGAAATTATCTTCAAGATAATTATACTGCATTTAATTTAACAGCACCTATACTTCCACCAATTAAGGGAGCTGCATTAAATGCCTTAAAACTTCACAAAGGAGAAATTCCAGAGGGTGTAGTTGATAATTTAGCTAAAGAACCAAAAGAAATTTTAGTATAATAATATATTTTAAAAGGAGCATTATGAAAATAACTCACTAATAAAGTTTATAAACAATATTAAGAAAAACTCTTAACACATTTATAAATTTTATCTTGAAGTTTCATAAAGCTCCTTTAATTTACTTATAATCTACATAAACCTTAAAACCAATGCAGTTTTTATTGATACATTATTTTCTTCAACAAAATTTTTAGCCTCTTTTCTAGGCACTTTAATAACTTCTATCTCTTCATTTTCTTCTAAATTTTCTGTTGAAATATTTCCATAAACCTTCATCTTAACCACAGCAACAGACTCATCAGACATACCTACTGAAGTATAGCTAGGCTTTATTAAATATTCACTTTCACTAGCTAAAAGTCCAGTTTCTTCAAAAAGCTCTCTTGTAGCAGCCTTTATTGCATCTTCTCCATTGTCTATAAGTCCAGCTGGGAATTCATATATATAATCATTTATAGCAGGTCTAAATTGCTTTAACAAAACAAACTCATCATTTTCTGTTATTGGAATTATCATAACTCCATCTGCCTTATCATGTTTATTTACAACGCAGCTTAAATCTTTTTCTGTTCTTCTACTTGCTATAAAATATTCTTTAGAATTTCCAACCTTATTCTCAATATCTAATTTATATAAGTTTAAAAACTTGCAATCAGTTAATTTTTTTATATCCTTTATTTTCATCTTAATACTCCTCTCATATTTTCACTTTTAATTAGGCTTTAAATTAATATAAATTAAACTAGCTATATTTTTAACTATTCTACTTTAATTTTACACATAAAAAGGATAAATATAAAGTTTCCTTTACATCTATCCTAAAAATCTAATTAATTTTTCTTTAAACTTAAGATTCATTTTTTAATGTATTATTTTCCTCATCTTTATTAAAAATTATTTTATCTTCTTTGCTAATTTTCATAATTATATGTCCACTTGAAAATTTTATATTAAATGCACTTTCCAGCGGGCTTATAAATTCCTCTTCCCAAAACCATATATATTTCCCAATAGTACTTCTTATTGTATTATATAATTCTAACTTTATTATCTCATTATTTTTCAAAGAAACACTACCTTTATTTTTTTCTACCTTTTTATCCCCTACTAAAAATTTTATATATATTAATTCATTTTTACTTTTTATATAAAATCCTTCACTATTACAATCTATAAAAGTAACTTTTTCATCTATTAATCTTATAGTATTCTTGATTAATTCCTTTAACCTCATATTTTCTAAATCAATTCTACTTTCAAAGGAACTTATTCTTAAACTTAAATATGGAGTTACCTTCCATCCCCTATTTATCTTTGATTTATTTTTATTATTTTCTTTATTATCCCTTAGAATTAAATAAGTTAAACATAAAGATAAAACAATTATAATAGCTAAAAACATCTTTACTCCCCCTACTAAGTTTATTTATATATTATATCTATTTAAAATATAATTAATACATTATGTATCCTAATTTTCAATATATTTACAAAACACATTTTTAATGTTAAATTAATTATTTATACTAATATTAAATTCTCAAAATATTAATGTACTTTTCTTATAAAATAAAACATATTATATTGTAAGTCGTAATTTAATATATTATATGCTTTTGAATGCACTTTATTGATACTTTATTTCGTCATTTGTAAACCTTTACTATCAATTTATAATTTTGTTTATAGGGGGTATTTTTATTATGAAAAAAGTTGTCAAACTCCAAAAAGAAGTTACTAATGATTTGGGAGATAAAAAAAAATTAGATTTGTTAATAGCTATTGATAATGTAAAGTTAATTCAATACACTTGTCCTTCAAATGAATTTTATTCAGTATCTCATAAAGATTTAATTATATATAAAGAAGATAATTCCCTTAAGATTTCTGAAAAGCCTATAAATAAAGATATAATTGCCGTTTTAACTTGGTTTAAATATAGAGATACTCAAGTAATCAAACTTTTCATAAAAGATTCTTCTGTTGATAATGAAGAACTTTACAATATTACATTAAGAAAGGTATTTAAAGAAACAAATTTCTCTAATTTCGGTGAAAAATTAATAAAATCCTTAATTTAAAAATGCTCTCTTTTAAATAATATTAATTCCTAGTTATATATTAATAAATTAACACTATTTTAAAAGAGCATAAAAAAACATCTATAAGAAATCTTATAGATGTTTTTTTATGGAGGCGCCACCCGGATTTGAACCGGGGAATAAAGGTTTTGCAGACCTCTGCCTTACCACTTGGCTATAGCGCCATATATGGAGCGGGTACCGGGAATCGAACCCGGGTATCCAGCTTGGAAGGCTGGTGTTCTACCATTGAACTACACCCGCATCTGGAGCGGAAGACGAGACTCGAACTCGCAACTTTCACCTTGGCAAGGTGACACTCTACCATTGAGTCACTCCCGCAATAATGGTGGCTCGAGCAGGAATCGAACCAGCGACACGAGGATTTTCAGTCCTCTGCTCTACCGACTGAGCTATCGAGCCAAATGTCTTGATCTCTTCAAGACATTTATTATTATATTAACTTAAAATTAATTTGTCAACTTATTTTTTATTTTTTTCTTCTTTTTCTTTCTCTTCTGCTTTTTTCATTTCTTCTGAAACTTCATCAGCAATAGATTTTTCTTTTTCTTCTAATAATTTTCCTATATCTTCTTTTGTAAATTTATATGCTTTATTACAGAAGTGGCATTTTAATTCCTCTTCTTTACCTTCATCATATAATTCTTTTAAATCTTTATATCCTATGCTTAATAATGCTCTCTCTACTTTCTCTCTTGAGCAATCACATTTATATTTTGGAGTTTCTTCTTCTAATATTTTTAAATCCATTCCATCAAAAATGAATTCTATAACTTCTTCTATTGTTTTTCCTTCTGATAGCATTGTAGTTAATGAAGGAATCTCATCTAGTCTATATGTTAATAAGTCTCCTAAAAGTTCATCAGCTCCTGGTAATAATTGAATTATAAATCCGCCAGCTTTTTTTATTGAATGATCTCTATCTACTAATACTCCTAGAGCAACTGCTGAAGGTATTTGCTCTGAAGCTGTAAAATAATATGCTAAATCCTCAGCTATTTCTCCACTATATATAGGAACTTGTCCTACATATGGATCTTTTAATCCTAAATCTTTAATTACTGTTAATCCACCATTTTTACCAATAGCTTCTCCAACATTTAATTTACCATTCTCTGTGTTTAAAGGTAAATCAACATGTGGATTTCCTATGTATCCTTTAACACTACAATCTGAGTAAGCAGTTACAGTAACCCCTTTAGCCATTCCTCCACCATTTATTTGTAAAGTTACAACTTCTTTATCTGATTTTAACATTGCTCCCATCATAGTTCCTGCTGTTAACATTCTTCCTAAGGCAGCAGCAGCTGTAGGTGTACAATCATGTATTTTTGAAGCCTCATTAACTAACTCTGTAGTTTCTGTTGCAAATATTCTTATCATACCATCTTTAGCTATGGCTCTTATTAATTTATCACTCATAATTTAATCCCTCCGTTATTTTTTTACTATATAAACTATTCTTTCAGTATCTGGTGTTACTTCATCTTCTGTATAACCATTATGCTTTTCTACTATTTTAAAACCTATTACATCAAGAATATATTCTATTTCACTTTCCTTATAAGCTCTTTCTTCATGAACCTCTGTAAATCTTTCATACTTTTCTCCATCTTTCACAAAGAAATTTAAATTCATCTCTACTATTTCATCCTCAAAAATATTTTCCCAAGCATAAAATAATTCTTCACTATCATATGTGTAAACATTGTTGCCTAATACTTCTGATATTTTATAGTATGAATTTATATCAAATACAAATAAACCATCCTCTTTTAAATGATTATATACCCCTCTTAAATAATTTTCTACACTTTCATCATCTAAAATATAATTTGTTGAATCTAAAACACATGTTATTAAATCAAACTTTCTATTTAACTCTAACTCACACATGTCTTGGCAAACTATCTTACCTCTAACTCTATGTTCTCTAAGCTTTTTATCTGCCTCTATAAGCATATCTTGTGAAAGATCAACAAAATAATTTTCTTTGAAGGATTTTCCTACATGAACACCAACATTTCCTGTTCCACAGGCTAAATCTAAATACATTTCTTTATTAATATTATACTTATCACATTTTGATAAGGCATATTCTGCTATGTTCTCATAGTTTACATCTTCATATATAAGTTCATCATACACTTTTGCCATCATCTTATAACTCTTCATAATAATTTAAATCCCCCATATATTATTCTACCTAAAAATTATATACTTTTTTTACTTTTCGTCAACGTGAGGTTTTTTCCTACCTAATATTTCATCATTGCTAGGTAATTTAAGTTCTTTTTTTCTCTTAGTCATTAACCCACCAATTCTTCCTGTTTCCTCAGCAGTTAATCCCCCCCATCCAAATTTATCAACCTTATCACTTAATCCTAATTCCCCAGCTATTTCATATTTCATCTTTTCTCTTAATTTTTCTGCTGGTGTTAATTCCTTATTAGATTTTATTTTTCCTTTTATAATTTTTTTTAATGGTGTCTTGCTCATATTCTTCCCCTACCTTAAATTTATTTTTAAAACTATTATTCCCCCTATAAGCTTAAATATTCATATTTAGTCAAATATGAAAGTTAACTTACTCAAATCCTTCAAATTAATCATAAAATATACTTGATAAAGTGTTTATCATTGAACTATATTTAATATATAGAAATAGAATATATTAAGATTATATTTAGGAGGGATATTGTGTACAATGTAGCAATAGTTGGGGCAACAGGAAATGTTGGAAGAAAATTCCTTGAAATCCTAGAAGAAAGAAATTTCCCCGTTAAAGAATTATATTTATTCGCATCAAAAAGATCAGCAAGAAAAACTTTAAAATTTAAAGGTGAAGATGTATTAGTTGAAGAATTATGCGAAGCTAATATTGAAAACAAGAAAATAGATTTTGCATTATTCTCAGCAGGCGGAAGTGTAAGCTTAGAGTTTGCTCCTATTTTCGCAAAACATGGAGCAGTGGTTATAGATAACAGTAGTGCTTGGAGAATGGATAAAGAAGTTCCTTTAGTAGTGCCAGAAGTAAATCCAGAGGATGTAAAATGGCATAAAGGTATTATTGCTAATCCAAACTGTTCTACAATCCAAGCTATGGTAGCTTTAAAGCCACTATATGATAAATATGGTATAAAAAGAATAGTTTACTCAACTTACCAAGCAGTTTCAGGTGCTGGAATTCAAGGTATATTAGATTTACAAGAAGGAACTACAAAAAAATTCCCATATCCTATATTAGGTAATGTAATTCCTCATATAGATGTATTCTTAGATAATGGATATACAAAAGAAGAAATTAAAATGATTGAAGAAACAAAGAAAATACTTCATGATGATACTTTAAGAATAACTGCTACTACAGTTAGAGTACCAGTTTTAAATGCTCATAGTGAAAGTATAAATGTAGAACTTAATTCTGAATTTGAACTTGAAAATATTGTAGATTTATTTAATAGTTCAAAAGGAATAATAGTTCATGATGATGTAGAAAACTTAAAATACCCTACTCCACTTGAACTTAGTGGAAAAGACGAGGTCTTTGTTGGAAGAATAAGACGTGATTTCAGCTTAGATAATGGTCTTAACCTTTGGGTTGTGGCTGATAATATAAGAAAAGGGGCAGCTCTTAATGCAATTCAAATTGCTGAAATACTTATAAATGAAAAATAATTTATTTTTTTGGAGGTAATACGTATGTTTAAAGGGTCTTGTGTAGCTTTAATAACACCATTTACTGAAGATGGCGTTAATTATGAAGAGCTAAGAAAATTATTAGAATGGCACATTAAAAATCATACTGACGCTATTTTAGTTTGTGGAACTACAGGAGAAGGTTCTACTATGACTTTAGAAGAAAAGAAAGAAGTTATAAAATTCTCTGTGGAAGTTGTAAATAAAAGAGTTCCTGTAATAGCTGGAACTGGAACAAATAATACTAAGGCTTCAATAGAATTAAGCCAATATGCTGAAAAAGTTGGTGCTGATATGGTATTAATAATAACTCCATATTATAATAAAACTTCTCAAAAAGGATTATATGCTCATTTCAGTGCTATAAATGATGCAATAAATATTCCTATTATGCTTTATAATGTTCCATCAAGAACTGGAATGAATATAACTCCATTAATGCTTGATAAACTTGCAGATTTAAATAATGTAGTTGCTATAAAAGAAGCTAGCGGAGATCTTTCACAAGTAGCTAAAATGGCTGAATTATGTGGTGATAGAATTGCTATCTATTCAGGTAATGATGATCAAATAGTTCCAATTTTATCTCTAGGCGGAGCTGGTGTGGTTTCAGTCTTAGCAAATATTCTTCCTGAAGAAACTCACAATATATGTGAAAAATATTTCTTAGGAGAAGTTATTGAATCACGTAACCTTCAACTTAAATATCTTTCATTAGCAAATTCTTTATTTATAGAAACAAATCCAATCCCAGTTAAAACAGCTATGAATTTAATGAATTTTAACTGTGGACCATTAAGATTACCATTATGTGAAATGGAAGATTCTAATTTAATAATATTAGAAGAAAACTTAAAAGCTAATGGTTTAATAAAATAATCTATTATATAATAAGCATAATCGCCTTTAGGTGGTTATGCTTATTTAAAACTAATATCGGAGGTACCAATTATGGTTAAAGTTATATTAAATGGTTGTTCAGGAAAAATGGGTAGTGTAATTTCAAACTTAGCTGAAACAAAATTTCCTAATGTTGAAATAGTTGCTGGTATAGATAATAACACTAAGGCTCAAAGATCTTACCCAATCTTTGCAAAACCAGAAGATTGCAATGTTGAATATGATGTATTATTAGATTTTTCAAGAGCTGATGCTTTAAAAAGCTTAGTAGAATTTTCAAAGAAAACTAAAAAACCACTTATACTATGTTCAACAGGATACACTGCTGAAGACTTAAAATTTATAGAAGAATCTTCAAAAGAAATTCCTCTATTTAGATCTGCTAACATGAGCATAGGTATTAATTTAGTAAATAATTTATTAAAGAAAGTAGCTCCTGTTCTTTATGAAAACTTTGATATAGAACTTGTAGAAAGACATCACAATCAAAAAGTTGATGCTCCAAGTGGAACTGCCCTTTTATTAGCTCATACTATTCAAGATTCTCTTAATGAAGAAACAAAATTACTTTACGGAAGAGAAGGAATTGCTAAAAGAGAAAAAAATGAAATCTGTGTAAATACAGTAAGAGGTGGCGGAATAATAGGAGACCACGAAGTTATTTTTGCTGGTGATGGTGAAGTTATAGAAATAAATCACAAAGCTATTTCAAGAGATGTTTTTGCTATAGGCGCTTTAAAGGCATGTGAATACATGGCTGATAAAACTAAAGCTGGAAAATACTCAATGGATGATGTTTTACAACTAAACTTCTAATAAAATTTTTATAAAATACTGAAACACCTTGTTTTAAAGTATCATTAATTTCTATGTACGAATTTAAAGATCTGAAAGAAGATTTTAAAAGAGTATATACTCTTTTAGAACCTTTCAATTTAAATTATTCATAAGAAATAAAAATATTTAAAACAAAGTAAAATAATAAAACTTATAAATATATTTTGAGAATTATTTTCTTCTCTTAATACTATTTATAAGTTTTATTTTTAATTTTATATAACTTATTTCATTTTTGCCTTTTTAAATTATCTTTTATTTAAGACATAGTTTACTTTTTTAAAGTTTTTACAAAAGCCTCTAATTTATCTAAAGCTCTTTCAAGTTCATCTTTACTATAACAGTAAGATATTCTAATATACCCTTCTCCACCTTTTCCAAAGGCATCTCCTGGTACACAAGCAACTTTGCCTTCTTCAAGTAATCTATGACAAAATTCTTCTGATGTTAATCCAAACTTACTTATATTAGGATAAATATAAAAAGCTCCTTTAGGTTTTTCCACTTCTAAGCCCATATCTATTAATCTTTTATAAGTAAAATTCATTCTTTCTTTAAAAGATTCCTTCATATTTTCAACATCATCCATACAAGATTTTAATCCTTCTAAGGCTCCCCATTGAGAAATAGATGTTGCACATGAAGAATTATATTGATGAACCTTTATAATTTGATCATATATTTTCTTAGGGCATGCTACATATCCAATTCTAAGCCCTGTCATTGAAAACATCTTAGAGAATCCACTTACATATATTAATTTTTCTTTTATCTCTCTACATTGAGCTACAGAATAATACTCCTCCTCAAAACAAAGGGATGAATAAATTTCATCAGTTAATACCAATATATCATTCTCTTCTATAATCTCTACTAACTCATCTCTACTTTTTTTACTAAGTAATGCCCCTGTAGGATTACATGGATAAGAAAGTACTAAAAGTTTTCCCCCTTGTTTTATTCCTTCTTTTAAACTTTCTATGTTAACTGAAAAATCTTCATTTAAATCGTAATTTATAACTTCACATCCTATTATTTTGCTTATGCTTTCATAAGCTGGATATGCAATTGATGGAACTAAAACCTTCTCTCCTGGATTTAAAATGGCTGTCATAGCTGCATATAACCCTTCACTTCCACCTACAGTTATAATTATTTCATCCTTACTAAAATCAATATCAAAAGTGTTCTTTAGTAATCCTGATATTTCTTCCCTCAATTCAACTATACCAGCATTGGCTGTATATGTTGTTTTTCCTTCTTCAATAGCCCTTATCATAGCTTCTTTAACCTTTTCTGGAACAGGAAAATCTGGCTGTCCTAAAGTTAATGATATAGCTTCTGGGAATTTTACCACTTCATTATAGAATTTTCTTATTCCTGATATTTCTACCCCAATAACATTTTTATTCATTAAAATTCTATCCCCTCTCTAGCTGGAACTCCTTTTTTATAATAATGCTTAATTTCTCTCATCTCTGTTATTAAATCAGCTTTTTCCATTATTTTTTCTGGTACATTTCTACCTGTAAGAATTAATTCCATATCTTTTGGTTTTTTTTCAATTAATTCTACAATTTCATCTTCCCCTATAAATCCTCCAGAAATTGAAGCCATTATCTCATCTAAAATTAATATATCGCATCCTCTATTTTCAACTAGTCCTTTTACAAAATCAAATCCTACTCTAACCTCTGATTTTAATTGAGCTAATTGTTCCTCATTTAATTCCCAAGTAAATCCTTTAACCTTTTCAAATCTTAATATCTCTAAATTATCAAATCTCTTAGCAGATTCTAATTCACCTGTTTTCCATGATTTAAGGAATTGAACTACCTTTACTTCCATTCCATCACCTGCAGCTCTAAAGGCTAATCCCATTGCTGCTGTAGTTTTTCCTTTTCCATTTCCAGTATATACTTGAACATATCCTTCTTTAAGTCTTGCCATATTTTATCACTCCTTTAAATTATATTTTATAATATATTTGATTTTTTAAACAATCTATTTATTAAATAATATAAATTTTACGTTTTTCTCTTTTATTGATAATCATTTTTGTTTATAATAATTTATATTGTATGTTATATTTTAATAAATATATAAACAAAATGCATTATAAATAGAAAGGATGTAATTTAATATGAGTTATAACTTTACAGATCCATATGAAATTGCTAGATTCATAAAGGAAGTAAAAAAATCAACTCCTGTTAAAGTTTATCTTAAAGGTAACTTAGAAGGTGTAGAATTAGGTTCAATAGAATGTTATGGAAATAATGATTTCTATGTATTATTTGGAGAAAGTGATGAAGTTGCTACTTTCTTAACAGAAAATAAAGATAAAATAGTAAGCTTTAGACTTGAAAATGATAGAAGAAACTCAGCTATTCCAATGTTAGAACTTTTAAACATAAACGCTAGAATCGAACCTGGCGCAATAATAAGAGACAGAGTATCAATCGGAGATAACGCTGTTATAATGATGGGTGCTGTCATAAACATAGGAGCTGAAATAGGCGAAAGTACAATGGTAGATATGAACGCTGTTATCGGTGCTAGAGGAAAACTTGGAAAAAGAGTTCACTTAGGCGCTGGAGCTGTTGTTGCTGGTGTTTTAGAACCACCTAGCAAAACTCCATGTATAATAGAAGACGATGTTTTAATAGGAGCTAATGCAGTTATCCTTGAAGGTGTTAAAATTGGAAAAGGCTCAGTTGTAGCTGCTGGCTCAGTTGTAGTTGAAGATGTACCAGCTGGCGTAGTTGTAGCTGGAACTCCTGCTAAAATAATTAAATCTGTTGATGAAAAAACTAAAGATAAAACAGAAATATTAGATGATTTAAGAAAATAATAAAAAATAGCCATGAGAATTTATTCCCATGGCCTTTTTTATTAAGATTATTAAGAAATTTCTTCACCTGATTCATTTTGTTCTGATTCAACAGCTACTTTTTCCATTTTAGAAATTGAAACCTCATATGCTATTTTCTTAACAACTTCAGTTTCAGATATTTTCTTTTGATATTCTCTACTTTGAAGTCTTCCCCAAATTCTTATATTGTCCCCTACTTCTAATGTCTTGCAGAATCTTGAGTTTCTTCCCCATGCTATAGTTGGAATATAATCTGATTTATTATAAGATCTATTTACAGCTAATAATAAGTCAGCAATTTCTCTTCCAAATGGAGTTGTTCTATAAATCGGCTCTTTACAAATAAATCCATCTAAGAAAATTTCATTAGGATTTTTGCTTCTTTCTTCACAGTATTCTATATTTCTTGCAAAAACTGTTAAGATAAGCTTATTATTTCCATCTATGAATTTATTGTAACTTCTTAATTGTCCTTCAACTACTATTTCAGTTCCAATTTTTAAATCCATAGTCGTTATTAATCTTTCTGATACAGTAATATTTAATAAGTCCTTTGAATCACTTAATCTCATAACCTCTAAGTTAAATGTATAGAAACCCTCTCCATACATTTCGTGGCTGAACTCTAATTCTGAAACTACAGTTCCTTCTAAATAAATTTTGTTGTTTAACATTAAATTATCCATTTTAACCTAAACCCCTCTCCCCATTAGTGTTTAATCATATAAGTTTAATATGTTTTTTATATTTATCTGTATATCCAATAACTATTTCCATTATAATACATTTTGTTCAACGATTTCAACTATTATTTTGTTTCGTTTTAATTAACAATTGTTTTCCATTGTCATCTATTTCGTAACTATTTTCATATATTATGTCGCTTATTTTAACAAATTCATATCCTTCTGATTTTAGTTTTGGAATTATTTCCTTAAGATTCTCTACAGTATATTTACCATTATTATGATATAAAAGTATTGAACCACCTTTTACATTATTAACTACCTTTTTATACTCCCTCTCTTTACTCTCTCCTTTCCAATCCACACTATCAACATCCCATTGGATACTTTTATATTCTAATCCCTCAATAGCACTTAAGCTTTCTTTGCTATATGAACCACTAGGAAATCTAAATAAATTAGTCTTTACTCCAACTTCCTTTTCTATTATTTCTTCTGTTTTTTTAACCTCTTCAATTATTCTCTCTTTTCCTATATTCTTAAAATCAGGATGTACATAACTATGATTTCCTATTTCGTGTCCTCTCTTATGAATTTCTACTAACTTTTCTCTATTACCTTCAGGATATATTACCCACTTACCCATTATAAAAAATGTAGCTTTTATATTATTTTCATCTAGTAAATCTAAAATTTCATATAAATAATCATTTTCTGCCCAATTCACATCAAAAGTAAGAGAAATTTTTTTATCATCCCTATCTACACAATGAATTGGCTTATTATCTTTTGCAAAAACATTAATAGGCAATGTAAATATGGCAATAATAACAACTAAAGCAATGGTAGTAATAAAATATTTAAAAGAAAAAAAATTATTATTATTTTTCAAAGTATTCACTCCTTAATATTTAATATTAATCAAATAACTTTATTATCTTAAAACATATATGGTATAATAGGATTATTATTTCAAAACAGTTATGGAGGAAAACATAAATGTATGATAGCACATTAGAATTAGCTGAGAACAAATTACTTCTTTTATATATAATAAAGTCAATAAAATATCCTATATCTAACACTCAATTAACAGATATAGTTTTAGAAAATAGTTTTATAAATTATTTTATGTTACAACAATATGTATCTGAATTAATTTCTTCTGAGTTCTTAGAATATAAAACTCAAGATGATGATAAAGAAATCATAGTACTTACGGAAAAGGGAGATAAGGTACTATTCTTCTTTAAAGATAGAATATCTCCAAACAAATTAAAGCTTATAGATGAATATGTACGCAAGCATGTTGAAAAAATAAAAAAAGAATTAAGTATATCTGCTGATTATACTGTTGGAGAAGACAGTTCTTTCATAGTAAATCTTAAAGCAATAGAAAATAATACTATTCTAATTGATTTAAATGTAAGCGTTCCTTCCAAAACTGAAGCAAAATCTATTTGCAATAAATGGGAAAACAATTCTTCCGATATATATAACAAAATAATTCATGCTCTTATAGAAGATTAATAATCCTGCTATTATTATTAGCAAAAATCGTTATAAAATTTATATAATTTAGGGGGAAAACATAATTGTTTAAAAAACATAATTTTCACTTTAATTGGCTCCCACTAATATTGATATCAACAGTTTCAATCATGTTAATTTTTAATATTAGGAGCATTTTAAGTGAAGGTATTAGACCATTTTTATCAGTTTTAACACCATTTTTTTGGGCTTTTGGTATAGCTTATTTGATAAATCCTCTCATGATGCTTATAGAAAAGAAGTTTAAACTTAAGAGAGCTTTTTCATTAATGATAAGCTATATTTTAGTTATAATATGTGTTTACATATTAATTGCAATTATTGTTCCTACAATATTTGATAGTTTGTCAGAATTATTTAGTAATCTTAGTGAATATGCATCTTCTGCTGAAAGTTGGATCAATAACACCTTAGCAAGTATGAATGTTCCTTTAGATTTAAATCACTTAAATACTTCTGCTACGGAATTTATTTCTAAGACATCAACTTTACTATCTAATATAGTAGGTAGTTTATTAACTCAAACTATAAAAATAACTTCATCTGTCGTTAAATTTGTATTTGGATTTATTATTTCAATATACATGTTAATGGATAAGGAAACTCTAATTAAAGGATGTAAAAAAATTATAGTTGCAGTTATGCCATCTGAAAAATCTTCAGAACTTTTTATTAGTTTCATGGCAGAAGCTCACAATATTTTTAGTAGATTTATAATAGGTAAAATCATAGATTCACTTATAATAGGAGTGCTTTGTTATATAGGTTTATTATTAATGGGTACTCAATATGCGGTGCTTATTTCTTTCATAGTTGGATTAACAAATATGATTCCATATTTCGGTCCATTTATAGGAATGATTCCTGCATTTTTATTAACACTTATTGTTCAACCATCTATGGCAATATGGGTTCTTTTATTCATATTCATCCTTCAACAATTTGATGGTTGGTACTTAGGTCCAAAAATATTAGGAGATCAAGTTGGTGTTTCTCCACTATTCATAATATTCGCTGTTACAGTTGGTGGCGGAATATTTGGTGTTTTAGGAATGTTCTTAAGTGTTCCTATAATAGCCTTAATAAAAATATACACAGAAAAATTCATTGAATACAGATTAGAAAATAAAAAACAGAATTTGAGTGAATAATAATAAAGAGGATATAAAAATATCCTCTTTATTTTTTTATATTTATTATTTAACTAATTGTTAATAATCATTAAAATATGATGTTAATGTATAAATATTATGTTATTATTAACTAATTAAGTTTTAGATATTCATTAAAACGTTTAAATAAATTAATAAAAAGGAGTACTTATGGATAAAAAGAAACAATTTAATTTTAGTAAAAAACAAAAAATAACTATATTTTCTTTAATAGCTATCCTTATATTAATTGCATCTATAGTAGGCTTTTTTGTTTTTAGATTTTACAATCACTCCTACGAAGGAAATACGGACCCTGCTAAAGTTAATACTGTAGATGAAGATATTAAGTTTAAAGAAGTTCCCGGAATAACAAATATTCTTTTGCTTAGTAGTGATGCTAGACCTGGAGAAGATGTATCTAGATCAGATTCCATAATGATCTTAACAATAGATAATATCAATAAAAAGTTAAAAGTAACTTCTTTAATGAGAGATATGTTAGTAAAAATCGATGGTCATGGTGAAGAAAAATTAAACCATGCCTTTGCTTATGGTGGTCCTACTAAAACAATTGAAACTATTCAAAATAATTTTGGTATAAAATTAAATAACTATATAATCGTAGATTTTAGTGCTTTTGTTAAGGTTATAGATGCTATAAACGGAGTTGAAGTAACAATTAAAGATTATGAACTTGATGAACTTAATAAATATATTTTAGATGGTGGCGGTTCTGAAAAAGATTTACTTCCTTCACCTGGAACTTATAATCTTAATGGTTATCAAGCATTATCTTATGCTAGAATCAGAAAAGTTGGGAATGGTGAATATGAAAGGACTGAAAGACAGAGAGCTGTTCTTCAAATCGCTTTAGAAAAAGTTAAAGATATGTCAAAAGTTAAACTCGTTTCTCTACTTAATGAATTATTCCCATATGTTAAAACTAATATTTCTTTAGGAAATGCTATGGATTATGGATTTACAGCCTTAAATGTGGGTAAAAATTGCAACTTTGAAATAGAGCAATTTAGAGTCCCTATAGATAGTATTTCAAAAGGTGGAATTATTGATAATAAAGGTTGGGTATTTGTTATAGATAAGGTCGAAACATCAAAGGCTCTTCAAGAGTTCATATTTAACGATAATAAAAATTATGAACCTGATACTAGTAACTTCGACTCTATAATAGAACAATACTTTAATCACTATGATATTAAAGATGATACTAATCATCCTGATTATGAATATGTACCTAGTATAAATACTAATGGAAACTTTGAAAAACCTAAAAATAATTCTAATAATAGTAATAACTATAATTCTAATAATAAAGTAGAAAAACCATCTAACCAAGGAAGCAATGAAAATTCTTCTAATAAACCAAGTAGTGGAAACAACTCTACTGGTAATAATTCTACAGAAAAACCTAATACTTCAGAAAAGCCAAATATTCCTCAAGAAACTCCAATGCAACCACCATCTGAAGATAATGAAGCTAGTGGAAGTGGGGAATCCTCTAACACTCCATCTACTGATGGAAATGCTTCTTCTGAAAATAATAATAATCAAAATAATACTGAAGTAAATTAATAAAAAGCTATATAGAATCTAATAAACTTAGATTCTATATAGCTTCTTCTTTGTTATTATAAATATAATATTACAGAAAAAAAGTGACTTATGCTTCCTCCCATTACAAATAAATGCCAGATAGCATGATTGTATGGCATTCTATCTAAAACAAAAAATATACATCCTAATGTATAAAACAATCCACCTATAAGAAGCCAAAAGACGGCCATATGAGGTACTCTTTGCCATACATCCTTAACTACAAAGATAACCGCCCACCCCATAAATATATATAATAAGGTGGATAGATTCTCAAACTTATTTATACAGATAAATTTAAATACTATTCCTAATATGGTTAATACCCAAATCATAATAAATATTGCCATAGCTTTTTTATTATCTCTTAAACAAACTAATACATAAGGTGTATAAGTTCCTGCTATTAAAAGATAAATTGATGAATGATCAATTATCCTTAAAAACTTCTTTACTTTTTTATTAGGAATACTATGGTATAATGTTGATCCTAAATACAGTAAAAATAAAGTTATTCCAAATATAGTGAAACTTATTATCTTATAAACATCTCCACTTAAAGATGCGAAAACTATAAGTAAAACAGCTCCTACTATAGCTAATACCACTCCAATTCCGTGGGTTATGGCATTAGCAATTTCCTCTCCTCTAGTATAAAAATTTAATTCTTCACTCACAATTACCGTCCCCCTTCCTCATGTTATTATATGCATATTTTTAATTTATATTTGTAATTATAACACTTATGATTTATGATTAAACATGTTTAGAAAAATTATTTGAAAGGTGGTTTTTAATATGAATCATTCAGCTGAATATTTTATAAAATCATTAAATATGACAGCACATCCTGAAGGTGGATATTTTAAAGAATCCTTTATTTCTCCTAGCAAACTTTCTCCAAATACTTTACATATAAATGAAGAGCGTTTACTTTGGACTAGCATATATTTCTTATTAAGAACTGGAGAAGTTTCAAATTTTCATAGATTAAAATCTGATGAAATGTGGTATTTCCACGCTGGAGAATCCTTAACTATTTATATGATAAGCCCTTATGGTGAACTTATAGAAAAACAACTAGGATTAAATATAGAAAAAGGAGAAACTCCTCAAGTTTTAGTTCCTAAGGATTATATATTTGGTTCTGCCATGAATAATGAAGGCTTTTCCTTAGTTGGTTGTATGGTAGCACCTGGCTTTGATTTTAAAGACTTTGAACTATTTGAAAGAAAAGATTTGCTTGAAAAATATCCAAACTATAGAGAAGTAATAGAAAAATTAACTAGATAGAAAAACTTTTATAAAAATAAAAAACTTACAAATCCACTTAAAGAGTTACCATATTTCTTTAAGAATTGTTTGTAAGTTTTTTATTAGTTTTTAATATAATCTATTTTATATCAATCAAATTTTACAATATGTTTTTTCAGATATTTCATCATAATACTGAGCTTGTTTTTCTTTGCTAAATATTATTTCCAAAACATCCCCAGCCTGAATTTTAATCTCTCCATTTGGTATTATTTCCTCTGCTCCTCTAAAGATAGTTATTATTAAACTATCCTCAGGCCATTTCACATCTTTTATAAGTTTTCCTTCTAATTCAGAACCAATCTTTACTTCAAAGTCAAAAATCTCTTTTTTCTTTATACCAGTATTAAACTTAATATTCATTCTTTCTAATAATCTCTCTAATAAACTTTCATAAATAGGCTTATTATTAAGCATATCAGAAACTAAATACGCCACAGTAACTATTATAGCCACTGGTAATAAGTGTTTAAAAGTTCCTGTCATCTCTGTTATAAGCATTAATCCAGTAATAGGTGCCTTAACTATTGATGCAAATTGTGCTGCCATAGCTAACACTATAAAGTTAACTATTAAAGAATCGCTTATTCCTAAATACTTGTTTAAAAACAATCCAAATATTGCTCCTACTAAAGCACCTATAGCTAATAAAGGAAAGAATATTCCTCCTGGCACTCCTGATGAATAACTAAAGAATGTAAATATAAATTTTATTACTAAAATTACTATTAAAAGTTTTATTGCAATATTATTTCCTATTACACTTTCAATTAAAGAATCTCCTCCGTCAATTGCTTGAGGAATTGTTAAAGCTAAAATTCCAACCATAACAAAAGGTATTATTGTTTTAAATTGAATAGGAATTTTTTTTAAAGTCTTCACATAAAAATCCTGTGTTTTTAAAAGTCCTTTATTAAAAATCCATCCTGTTACTCCTAATATTGCTCCTAATATTAATAATGTCCAATAATATTGTATTGGCAATGAATTTGTAGGTGGTATTTTTATGCAAAAATCATTTCCTAAAATAAGATTATCCACAAAAACTCCTGTAAGAGAAGCTGACAGTGCAGCTAACATAACTGGCAGTGAAAAACTTCTATGTACTTCTTCAAGAGCAAATATAGCTCCTGATAAAGGGGCATTAAATATTACAGCAAGACCTGAACTTGCTCCCCCTGTTATTAATAATCTCTTTTCAAAGTCACTTCTTTTAAATATTTTAGCAAAGCCTTCTCCTATTGAAGCTCCAATTTGAACTGAAGGACCCTCTTTACCTAATGAAAGACCAGATGCCATACATATTATTCCACCAATAAACTTATCTCTGAATACTCTTAGCCAGTTTACGCTTATTTTTCCACTTAACTCCCCTTCGACCTGCGGAATACCACTTCCACCTATCATAGGATTCTTTTTAACTATAATTCCAACTATAAATCCTAAAAATATAAGAACTAAAAATAAAGGAATTATAAGCTTTGGATTTTCTCTTGTATATGAATATACCTTGTTAAAGCCTTCCATTCCAAATCCTATTATGGTCTTATAAATCATTATTACAATTCCAACAATTATGCCCACTAATATTCCTTGTACTATTATTTTAAACTCTAAATTATTTAATCCACTTATCTCTTTATCCTTATCCATATTAATCACATCCATAATATTTTATGAATAAATTATATACCTTTTGTTAACAATAGTTCAATTTTTAATTTTCTCATTTATCCAGTTAAATACAATTTATCTACTTAAGCCTAATACTTTATACTTCTTAAGGATGTATTCTCATTATTTCTTATGGCCTTTCTCATATCTCCAACCATATATAAAGAACCACAAATTAATAATAAATCATCCTCATTAGTAAGAGAATATGCCTTATTATAGGCCTCTTTATAATCCTTAAACTTAAAAACTTCTTTTACATATTTTTTAACTTTAATATATAAATCTTCAATATCCTCTGCTCTATCACTATGAGGTTCAACTATAACTACCTTATCTACACCTCTAGTTATTTCTTCTACCATTTCATCTACTTGTTTATCACCTAGAACCCCTAATATTAATGTTATATTTTTAAAATTAAAATATTTATCTATACTATTTCTCAAATTTCTTATTCCATCAATATTGTGAGCTCCATCTATAACAACTAAAGGAGTCTCATTTAATACTTCCATTCTTCCAATCCATCTTACCTTTTTAAATCCTTGCTTAATAGATTCATTGCTTATGTTTACCCCATTATTTCTTAACCTACTTAGGGTTTTTAATGCTACTAAGAAATTCTTTACTTGATGATCTCCAAGTAAACCTAAATCTATTTTTAAAATTTCATCTTCTAGTGAAACTTCTATTTTCTGAACATGTTTTTCTTTATCTATAATTATATTTCTTATGTCTTCAGTATTAACAACCTCTAACTGGCAACCTAATTCATTACATCTCTCTTTTATTACTTCTAAGGCCTTTTCTTCTTGTGGATAAGATATTACAGGTACACCACTCTTTATTATTCCACACTTTTCCTTTGCAATTTCCTCTATGGTATTTCCTAAAATATTCATATGATCTAGACTTATTGAAGTAAGTACAACTACCTCAGGAAGGACCACATTAGTTGCATCTAATCTTCCCCCTAAACCAACTTCTAAGACAGCATAATCAACTTTCTTTTTAGAAAAATAATAAAACATTAAAGCAGTTATTATTTCAAACTGAGTTGGACTTTCATAGCCAAGCTCCATAACTTTATCTATAGCCTTTTTAACATCTCCCATAAGAATTGCTAAATCATCTTTATCTATATTCTCACCATTAATCTGTATTCTCTCTTCAAACTCCTCTAAATAAGGTGATGTATACATTCCAACCTTAAAGCCAGCTTCCTTTAAAACTGAATTTATCATAGCAGTAGTTGATCCCTTGCCATTTGTTCCCCCAATATGTATAAACTTAGTGTCCTTATGCGGATTTCCTAAAAACTCCAAAACCTTTTCTATTCTATCTAATCCTAAATTCATTCCAAACCTTGATGCAGTAACAATATACTGCATAGCTTCATCATAATTCATTATTCCTATAGCCCTCCTAAATATAATAATAGAGTGTGTATCAAACTAACATAATAAAGTTAATTATCAACACACTCTCTAAATTTAGCAAATATTTATTTTTTAACTAGAACATAAAGAATATCTTAATGAGTAACTAGTATTTCATTATCTATGTAAGAATAATAGCGTTAAGAGACTTCCTTTGTTCGAAGCGAAGCAAGTTTAGAAGTCTTAGCTATTATTCTGGAATAGATAATAGAAATACTTTACGAAATTAAGTAATTCTTGGAGTCTAGTAAAAAATAAATAATAAGCTAAATATTATTGTAAAGCTTCTATTCTTTCTAGAACAGCCTCTAACATTTCTTTGTATTTAACACCTTTTGCTCTTTCTTCATTAACAACAGCCTCTGGTGCTTTGCTTACGAATCTTTCATTAGAAAGTTTCTTCTCAACTCTTAAGATTTCTCCCTCAAGTTTAGTTTTCTCTTTATTTAATCTTTCTAACTCTTTTTCTCTATCAACTAAGTCAAGTAATGGTAAGAATAATTCTCCACCCTTAACAACTACTGATACTAAGTTATTATCTAAGTTATCCTTATTATCTAAGAAAGTAACTTCTGATGCAGATGCAAGCTTTTCTAAGTAAGCTCCACCATTTATGAATGCATCTTTAGCCTCCTCTGAAGCGTAAGCCATAACCTTAGCTTTTCTTGAAGGTGGTACATTCATTTCAGCTCTTAAGTTTCTTAATGATCTTATAGCTTCCATTATGAATGTCATGTCCTTCTCAGCTTTTTCGTTATTTAAAGCTTCATCATATGTTGGCCACTCAGCTATTGTAATTGACTCAGTTTCTGTGCTTAAGTGAGTATATATTTCCTCAGTTATGAAAGGCATTACTGGGTGTAATAATTTTAATCCTGTATTTAATACAGTGTAAAGTACGTTAAATACTACTCCCTTAGCTTTTTCATCATCACCATATAATACTGGTTTAACTAATTCTATATAGTAATCACAGAACTCTGTCCATAAGAAATCATGTACTTTTTGAAGAGCTATTCCTAACTCATATTTTTCCATGTTTTCTGTAACTTCTTTGATTAATGAGTTCATTCTTGATAATATCCATTGATCTGCTAAGCTATACTCTTTACAGTCTTTGTATTTATCCATAAGCTCTCTATCTAAGTTCATCATAACGAATCTTGAAGCATTCCAAATCTTATTAGCAAAGTTTCTTGCAGCTTCAACTCTTTCAGGAATATATCTTATATCATTTCCTGGAGCATTTCCTGTTACTAACATGAATCTTAATGCATCAGCACCATATTCATCTATAACTTCTAATGGATCAACACCATTTCCTAAAGATTTACTCATTTTTCTTCCTTGAGCATCTCTTATGATACCGTGAATTAATACTGTATCAAATGGAGTTTCTCCCATGTTGTGGATACCTGAGAATATCATTCTAGCAACCCAGAAGAATATTATGTCGTATCCTGTAACTAATGTTGATGTTGGATAGAAGAACTCTAAATCGTCAGTTCTATCAGGCCATCCTAAAGTTGAGAAAGGCCATAAAGCTGAACTGAACCAAGTATCTAGAACGTCTTTATCTTGTTCTATGTTCTCTGATCCACACTTACAGCACTTAGTTGGATCCTCTAATTCAACCATGATTTCTCCACAATCTTGGCAGTAGAATACTGGTATTCTGTGTCCCCACCATAATTGTCTTGAAATACACCAATCTTGAATGTTTTCCATCCAGTTAAAGTAAGTCTTTTCAAATCTTTCTGGAACAAATTTAGTTCCTTTGTTTCTAACAACCTCTATAGCAGGATCTGCTAATGATTGCATTTTTACATACCATTGTTTTGATATGATTGGCTCTACAACTGTACCACATCTATCATGAGTACCAACATTGTGAGTATGAGGTTTTATTTTAACTAATAATCCTAACTCTTCTAAGTCAGCAACCATTTGTTTTCTAGCCTCATATCTATCTAAGCCCTTATATTTTCCACCTAGGTGGTTTATTACACCGCTATCATCCATAACTCTTATTTGTGGTAAGTTATGTCTCTTACCAACTTCAAAGTCATTAGGATCGTGAGCTGGAGTTATTTTAACCGCTCCTGTTCCAAATTCTACGTCAACATAGTCATCAGCGATTACAGGTATTTCTCTATCAGTTAAAGGTAATTTTAACATTTTACCTACTAAGTGAGCATATCTTTCATCACTTGGGTTAACTGCTACAGCACTATCTCCAAGTAAAGTTTCAGGTCTAGTTGTAGCTATTTCTAAGAATTCATCTGAACCAACTACTGGGTATTTAATGTGCCAGAAGTTTCCTTCTTTTTCTTCATACTCTATCTCAGCATCTGATAAAGCAGTTTGACATTTAGGACACCAGTTAGTTATTCTGTTTCCTTGGTATATTAAACCTTCTTTATATAATTTAACGAATACGTGTCTTACTGCCTTACTTAAATTTTCATCCATTGTGAAAGCTTCTCTTGTAAAGTCAGCTGAGCATCCCATTTTCTTAAGCTGCTCTCTTATTCTTTCTCTATATTCATCTGTCCATTCCCAAACTTTTTCTAAGAAAGCTTCTCTTCCCATTTCTTTCTTATAAAGACCTTCTTTTAAAAGTTCATTTTCAACTTTAACCTCAGTTGCTATACTAGCATGGTCTTGTCCTGGTAACCATAAAGTGCAATATCCTTGCATTCTCTTAAATCTTATAAGCATATCTTGAAGTGTGTTATCAAGTGCATGACCTAAGTGTAATTTACCAGTTATATTTGGTGGTGGCATTATTATAGTGTAAGGTTTTTTACTCTTATCTATTACAGGAGTAAAATACTTCTTTTCTTGCCAATTGCTATAAAGTCTTTCTTCAAACTCTTTAGGATTATACGTTGTAGAAATATTCTTATTATCCATTAGACTAACCTCCTTAAAACTTAAACACAATTTTATGTATTTATATAAAACATTCCAAAAACTATCTTGAAATGCCTTTTAACAATTATTTTTTTATTTATGGTCTATTTTAAATGAATATTTATTTTAGCTAGCCATTTATATTTATGTTCTATCTAAAAACAAAGACTGATTTAAAACATTCTTTATTTAAAAGTAATTTTAGGCAATAAAAAAAGCCCTCATCCATAAAAGGACGAAAACTCGCGGTACCACCTTTTTTCCCTCACAAAAAGGGCTCTCTAAAATTAACGACTGAAATTGCCGTCTTTGATTACTTCAATAATTTCACCAAAGAAACTCAAAAGCTACCTTCAAGATATCAAACTTAGAAATCTTACACCCAAGGATTTCCTCTCTTAAAGTTCTTCCTATCTTTACTCCTCTTTATCACTGTTTATATCATCATTTAAATTATAGATATATCTTATACCATTATTTTAACCTATGTCAAGTAACTCTAATCAAATATGATATAAATTTATAATATTTTTAGTCTTTAAATATTCTTCTATAAATTTATTACTTAATGAAATTACACAATATTTTCAACCCATGAATATAATCCCAAAATAAGTTAATAATTAAAATAGATATTATTTAGGAGGTCAAAAATGAGTAACTTTTCTAAAGGTAATGAATTATACAATACTAGAAATTATTCTGATGCTATAAATTATTATAAAAAGGCTTTAGATAATGATGAGTGTAAGTGCCATAGTTATTATAATGCTGGTGTTTGCTACATAAAACTAAAGCAATATGAAAAAGCTATTGAAATGATAACTAAAGCTTTAGAGCTATACCAAGACTCAAAATATTTTTTTAACTTAGCCTATTGTTATTCAATGACAAATAATAATTCTAAAGCTTTGAGATATTTTAACTTAGCTTGGGCATTAGATAATGCAGATATTGATTGTGAAAAAGCTATAAGTTTAATTTTATCAAAAATCTCAAAATAAATCATAATACATATAGCCTACTTAACTCTCAATACCTATTCTAATTTATAATTAAAATTACATAAGCAAAATTTCATTAAAAGAAATATAAAAAAACCTAATTCTCCCTAAAAGCTAAATAAAACTTACAAATAGTATTAGAAGAAATTTTATTTTCTCCAAAATATATTTGTAAGTTTTATTGTATTTCATATAACTTATTATCTTACCATTCGCCTACTATTTTTCCATCTCTGTGTGATTCACTATTTTTTTTGCTATCAAAATAGTTTCCTGCTTTACCAAAGGTAGGATCAACAGTTATCCACTGATTTTTTTCTGGTAAATAAACCTCATTCCAAGAATGTGGTCCCCATTCCTTCCCATTGAATCCTTCTCCAGTTACAATTCTAACTTTAAGCCCAGCTTCTCTTGCCATAGCAACATAAAGACAAGAATAATCAAAGCATATTCCTTTTCTAGTTTCAAAGGCTTCAATAGCTCCAGACTTATATTGTGAAGTTTTTTCACTTATATTTTCAGCTTTATTATCGTCATAATTAATATTTTCACTTATCCAAGTATATATTCTTTTAGCTTTTTCTCTACTATTTTTTGCATTTTTAGTAAGTTCCTTAGCTTTTTTATTAATAGCTTCATTTGATTTTATACCTTGTTCTAAAGTTACACCATTATAAAGATTTATAACATTTCTATTACTTTCAACCACTTTTTCACTCTTTGGCTCTTTATTACTTTCATTCGCAGAATTTATATTGTTACTAATAACGTCTTTATATTCATTATGAAAAGCTTCATACTCTTTATTTAAAGCAGCATAGTACTTATTACTATTTATAACCTCATAAGCCTTTGAAGCTAAAGTCATGCCTTCCATTTTCTCTCCTAAGAAACCATTGCTTCCTAGAATAACTATGACTAAAGCAATTACTGCCATATAAAAAAGAGATTTTGGTATATTTATTATTAAAGCTGCAACTTTGCCAAATCCCTTGCCCCTTCTAGACTCCGCTTTCTTTAACCATCTAAGTATGGGATTTATAATAATAAAACTAAATATTTTAAGTATAATTTTTACTATAAAATAAATTACAAGTGTAAGAGCTAATACTATGAATATTATTATAACCTGTGGTGAAATATTAAAGTTAGATATAATGTTATTGAATTCAACAACTACAATTGAAAACATCCTCTCTATTATATCTATCTTTTTTATAGCTATAAAACTTAAGTATAAAGCAAGAAAAAAGGATATATATCCTCCTAATTCCTCTATACTATTCTTTATTCTAATAATATTAAACTTTCTTTTGTAAGCAACTACTAATGGCAGTATAAAAGAACAAACTATAATTATATCTACTAAGTTAAAATTCATTTTATCTACTCCATATATTCATTATTTGTTAATCTTCTAACTATGCTATTACAACAGTCATAATCATATCCTTTAGATAAAAGAAATCTAAATAATTTTTGAGATAATTTATATTTATCACTTTCTTTTTTCTTTAGTATATTATATTTCTTTTCTGCTAACTTAAAAGCAGTATCATTTTCATCTTCTGAATCAATATTAGATAATTTATCTAAAAGTATATCTTCACTAACGCCCTTTCTTATAAGAGCATATTTTATTTTATTTCTTCCCTGACTTCTAAGCCTATCCTTTATATACATCTCTGCATATTTTTCATCATTTAAAAGATTGTACTCCTTTAAAAATTCTATGGCTCTTTTAATTGTATCCTCTTCAAAACCTTTTTCAGCAAGTTTATCTCTTAATTCCTTTTCTGTTTTATAGGTTTTCTCAACTGTTCTTAATGCAGAATTTTTACATTTTATAAATTCATCTTCTTTTACAATTTCCTTGATTGCTTCAACATCTATTATAGAATCCTTTTGTATTCCTTGCTTATATATAAGTTCAGCATCACAAGCAAAGGTAAAAGCTTCATCCACATAAACATTTACTCTATTTACATTTCTCTTTTGAACTTCTATACTCGTTATTTTTCCCATTTTATCTACTCCATTGGCTTTAATATGTGTATAGTAGGATTATTCAAATATTTATTACAAACTCTATAGATATCCTCCCCAGTTAAAGTTTCTAATTCTTCCATGCTATTTATAAACTCAGTTATATCTTTTCCTGCTAAGCTTTGAACTAATACATAACTGCATAAACTGCTACAATCTTCTAAAGTAGAAACTACTCCTGTCTTATGAGTCTTTTTCATCATACAAAGCATATCTTCATCAAAGTTTATATTCTTATTTTTTATGTCTAATATAGCTTTGTCTATTACTTCTATTACCTCATCTATGGATTCTTCTCTAACTGATGTAAAAATATTCATTGTATTTACATTTTCGTCTAAATCCATTTGACTATATACATCATAAGCTAATCCACGTTCTTCTCTAAGCTCTCTAAATAATATTGAGTTTGAACTTTCAGCTAACTTATAACTTAATATCTTTAATGGAAGTTTATCCTTTTCGCAAACCTCTTTAAAAGCATAAAGATAAGTAACAGTTCCTTGCTCTATTTGAGATTTGTAAGTTGTTTTTATTAACTCTTTATTTTCTTCTTTTATTATTTCAGCTTTTTTATGGGATTTTCCTTCCCATTTTCCAAATAAGTCTGTTATTATTTTTTGCATTTGTTCATGACTAAAGGCACTTACAGTTACAATAACACAATTGTCAGGAGTATAATATTTTTTATAAAAATCATAAACCTGCTTTCTTTTAAATCCCTTAACATGCTCTTCAGTTCCTGCAATAGAATTTTTAAGTGCTGATTTATCAAAAGCATATTCATGGGTTCTGCTAATACTTAAATCTTCAATATCATCCTTATCACTTTTTATTTCTGATAAAACAACGCCCTTTTCTTTTTTCATCTCTTTTTCATCAAAGGAAGAATTTAAAATCATATCACTTAAAAGTTCTATTCCCTTTTCAAATTCTTCATCTAGACAAGTAATGCTATATACTGTTGAAATATAATCTGTATAAGCATTATAATCTCCACCTAAAAATTCTAATTCTCTATTTAATTGTTCATTACTTCTATTCTTTGTTCCTTTAAAAAGCATGTGCTCTACAAAATGGCTCATGCCTAATTCTTTTTCATCTTCATATAAAGATCCTATATTAACCCCAATATTTATAGATGCTAATCTTGTATCTTTTTTTATTGTTATAACTTTTAGCCCATTGGGTAAAATTATGGTATTTTCATCAAATGTCCATCTTTTCATTAAAAACTCCCCTAAAATTATTTATATAAACCTTAGTTTTCATTGTATAATATTAAGTAAGTTAAAACAATATTTTTTAAAGGTTGGTGGTTATATGAATAAAACGGTACTTATTGTAGAAGATGAAATACGTATAAGATTTCTTGTAAGAGATTACTTCAAAAAAGAGGGTTTTAATGTATTAGAGGCTTCTGATGGTGAAGAAGCTCTTAGGATATTTTCTGAAAATATAGTTGATTTAGCAATATTAGATATAATGATGCCAAAATTAGATGGTCTTGCTGTTTGTAGAAATATAAGGGAAGTTTCAAATACCCCTATAATATTATTAACAGCTAAAAGCCAAGAAGAAGATAAACTTTTAGGCTATGAACTTGGAGCTGATGACTATATGACTAAACCATTTAGCCCTAAGGTTTTATTAGCAAAGGCTAAAGCATTGTTAAGAAGAACAGGTACATTAAATGATAAAAATATTTTAGATTTTAATGGATTAACAATAAACAAGTTATCCCACGAAGTAAAACTAAATGGAGAAGAAATTTTACTATCCCCTAAGGAATATGATTTACTTATTTACCTTTCTTCAAATGAAGGTATAGCTTTATCCAGAGATAGAATTTTAGATAATGTTTGGGGTTATGATTATTTTGGTGATATAAGAACAGTTGACACTAATATAAAAAGACTTAGAGAAAAATTACTTGATAAGGCTAATTACATAGCTACTGTTAGGGGAAGTGGCTATAAATTTGAGGTGAAATAGTGAAAAAAAGTATTTCAAAAAGATTATTTATAATAACTTTTAGTATAATAATATTCTTAACTCTATTCACCATGATATTCCAAATGACATTTTTTCAAGAATTTTATTATAAAAGAAAAACTAATGATTTAAGCAATGCAGTTTTAAAATTTAGAGCTCTATATTCTTATGATATAAAGAATACTGACTCTTTATTTAAGGCCTTAAGCTTTTTTGAACTTGAAAACAATGCTAAAATAGGTATTTATTCTATAGATAGTACTCCAAAATATATTCCTGATCCAGCCAATAAAAATTCAGAGGCTGTGGATTTATTAAATGATATTTTTACTGAATTATATAGTGACCCGGATTTTGCAAAAACCTTAATAAATTCAAACTCTGGGGTAACTACAGAATTTAAGAGCAGAAAATACTCAACAAAATATATTGTTTATATGGTTCCATTTTCTCTTAATTCTAAGAATGATTCTATTATTATAGCAATAACATCATTCCAACCAATTGAAGAAGCAAGCGCATTGATAAAAGATTTTTATAAATACATAATTCTTATAGTCATAGTAATTGGATTAATTTTATCTTATGTATTTTCAAACTTAATTTCTAAGCCTCTAGTGAAATTAAATAAATCTGCAAAGAAAATGAGTGCTATGGATTTCTCTGAAAAGTGTAATATAGAACGTGAAGATGAAATAGGAAATCTAGCTAAAACTTTAAACTTTTTATCTAAAAATCTATCTAATGCCTTAGATGATTTAAAAATAAAAAATAAAAAATTAGAAGAAGATATAGAAAAGGAAAGAGAATTGGAAAAGCTTAGAAAAGACTTTATTGCTGGAGCATCTCATGAACTTAAAACTCCTATTGGTATAATATCTGGATATGCTGAAGGAATAAAAGACGGTATAGTTGATTATAAAGATCAAGAAGTTTATTTAGATATAATAATTGATGAAGCAGAAAAAATGAATAAATTAGTTATGGATATGCTTGAACTTTCAAAGCTTGAGGCAGGTAAAATTGATTTACACATAATAGATTTTTCACTTACCGAACTTATTGATGAAGTTCTAGTAAAAAATTCCGTTGATATTAACAAAAATAATTTAACTGTAATAAAAAATTACTCTCCTGATGAAGATTTATATGTTCAAGGAGATGACTTTAAAATAGAACAGGTACTAACTAATTTTGTTACCAATGCTATAAAATATTCTGAACCTAACAACCAAATAATAATAGATATAAACTCAGTTGAGGAAGATAAAATCTACTTTTCAATTGAAAACACCGGTGCCCATATTCCTGATTCAGATATAAATAAAATTTGGAATCAATTCTATAGAGGTGATACTTCAAGAAATAGGTGTGCTAGAAGTACAGGTCTTGGATTATCTATAGTTAAAAATCTTCTTCAAGCTCATGGAAGTGACTTTGGAGTTATGAATACAGAAAATGGTGTTAAGTTCTACTTTACCCTAAAAAAATCTAAAGAAATAGATACAACAGAAGAAATCTAAACTAAAAGGCATATATCAAATAACTTTTAATAAAGCTTACAAACAATATTAAGATAATATATAGTAATTCTAGGAATATGTTTGTAAGCTTTATTATATTTTTATACAGAACCTTTTAGTTTTTTAAAGCATTCCACCGTCTACAGTTATTATTTGTCCTGTTAAGTATGAAGATTCATCTGAAGCTAAAAATTTTGCTACCCTTCCAATCTCTTCAACTTCTCCAAATCTATTCATAGGAATTTCTTCCTCTAACCCTTCTTTTTCTTCCTTACTAAGCCATGAATTCATCTCTGTATTTATTACACCTGGAGCTATACAATTTACTCTTATTCCCCAAGGAGCTATTTCTTTTGCCAAGGCCTTAGTAAATAAATTCATTCCTCCCTTAGTAGTTGAATATAAAACTTCGCAGGAAGCACCTACATTCCCCCATATAGATGATATATTTATAATTGATGAATTACTTCCTTCTCTTAATAAATCCATAGAATCTCTTGTAAGCTTAATAGCACCTATTAGATTGATATTCATAATAGAATCTATCTCTTCATCACTAGCATCCATAAACAATCCTATTTTTGATATTCCGGCATTATTTACTAATACATCAAGTTTCCCAAATTTATTTTTAATGGAACTTATTATATTATTTCTCTCATCTTTATTTGCCAAATTTCCGCCTAAAATTTCTCCTGAACCACCTAGTTCCTTAATCATATTTAAGGTTTCATTGGCCCCTTCTAAATCCTTATTATATCCAACTAAAACAAAAGCTCCAGCCTTTCCAAATTCCTTTGCTATTCCTCTTCCAATTCCCTTTGAAGCTCCTGTTATATATACTATCTTCCCTAATAATTTTTTCTCCATTAATCCTTCATCCTTTTCTGCACAATATTAAAATTCTTAAAAGTTTTATCAAAATAACTTATTAAAACTTATAAATAGTATGAAGAGAATATCTGGGTAAGCTTTAGAATTTAAGCTATTACGTAGAAGATTTTACCTTTATAAGCGAAGCTGTTTGACCGAAGGGAGTTCTGAGCTTTAGTAAAATCTTTGGAGTAATAGCTATAAATTCTTAGTGAAATCTAGTAATTCTCGCAATATATTTATAAGTTTTATTAAAAGTTATTTTCATAAATCATTATATAACTAAGTTATAAGACTATATTAGAACATCTCTTATTATTCTCTTTGCATTCTTGTAATATATTTTCTCTATTTCATCCTCTTTAAAGCCTTCCCTTTCCAAAGCATTTAATAATAAGCCCATATTACTTGAATCTTTAATTTCAACCTCATTTTCTATACCATCAAAATCAGATCCCAAGGAAATAACATCTATTCCCCCAATATTTCTTATGTGTTTTATATGTCTAACCATATTTCTTATGGAAGCTAAATTTAAATCCTCTTCCCACTCCTCTTTTAAGAAAGCATTGCAAAAGTTTATTCCTGTTACTCCTCCATTGTTAGCTAACTCTTTAATCATATTGTCACTTAAATTTCTACTATGATTAGTCTGTATTCTACTATTAGAATGAGATGCTATAATTGGACTCTTTGAATATTTTATTACATCATAGAATCCTCCATCAGAAAGATGAGAAACATCTATTAACATTCCTAGATTATTCATTTCTTCCACAACTTCTATACCTTTTTTAGTGAGACCTCTTTCCTTATATTTAAACTCGTAATTTGGATATCCTAAGTCATTTATATAATTCCAAGTTAATGTTATTAAAGAAACACCCTCTTCTTTAAACTCCCTTAACTTTTCAATGTCACCCTTAATAGCATCGCCCTCTTCAATAGTTATAAAAGCTCCTATTTTATCCTCTTTTTCTGCCTTTTCTAGGTCACTTATATTTCTACATAATACTATATCTCTTGAATTCTCATTTATTTCTTTCTTAAAATTCTGTAGCATTTCTTTGCAATAAGAATAAGTATCCTCATTACATTCTTTATTTATAAACAGAGCAAAAAATTGAGCTAAAGCCTCTCCTTCTCTTAATTTATTTATATCAACCTTAAAATCATTTCTAAAAAGCTTTTTATTTTCTTGAAGCATACGTGATGCTGTATCACAATGAAAATCTATAAATTTCATAAAAATCTTCATAGGTAAATTCCTATGAACGTTCACCTCTTTCATCTACTAATATGAATATTTTCACAATATAAACTATATCAAAAATTTTTCTCTTTTTAAATTATTCTCTTGTAATACTATTATTATCAAAAAATTAAAGCCATGTTACAAATTTAAATTGCAACATGACTTTAATTCTTTATTCAGTATTTCTTAAAGAGAATAATAAATTCACTAAAACAAAATTTTAATACTCCCTTTAAAAACTATTTTTTAATTATTAATATAAAGGATACTTAGCACATAAAGCTTTAACTCTTGCTTTTAATGGTTCTAAATCTCCATCTTTTTCTTTAATAGCATCATTTATTATAGAAGCTATTTCTTTCATTTCTTCTTCTTTAAATCCTCTAGTTGTTATAGCTGGAGTTCCTATTCTAACACCACTAGTAACAAATGGGCTTCTTGTTTCATTTGGTACAGTATTTTTGTTTAAAGTTATTCCTATGCTATCTAAAAGTATTTCTGCATCTTTACCAGTTATATCTTTATTAGTTAAATCAACAAGTATTAAGTGATTATCAGTTCCATTTGAAACTAATTTAAATCCATAAGATTCTAAAGCTTCTGCTAAAACCTGTGCATTCTTAACAACTTGCTCCATATATGTTTTAAAACTTGGTTCTAATGCTTCTTTAAAACAAACAGCCTTTGCAGCTATTATATGCATTAAAGGACCACCTTGTATTCCTGGGAAGATATTTTTATCTAATGCTTTTGCAAATTTTTCTTTACAAAGTATTAATCCTCCTCTTGGTCCTCTTAAAGTTTTATGAGTTGTTGATGTAACAAAGTCAGCATAAGGAACTGGTGATGGATGTAAGCCTGTAGCTACAAGCCCTGCAATATGAGCTATATCAATCATTAAATATGCTCCTACCTCATCTGCTATCTCTCTTAAAGTTTTAAAATCTATAATTCTTGAATATGCACTAGCTCCTGCAACTATTAACTTAGGTTTATGCTTAAGAGCTAATTCTCTTACATTTTCATAATTTATTGTTTCTGTCTCTGGGTCTACACCATATGATACGAAATTAAATAGTCTACCTGAGAAATTAACGGGTGAACCATGAGTTAAGTGTCCTCCATGACTTAAATCCATTCCTAATACAGTATCACCTGGCTCTAATATTGAAAAATAAACAGCCATATTAGCTTGTGATCCTGAATGTGGTTGTACATTAGCATGCTCAGCCCCAAATAATTTTTTTACTCTTTCTCTTGCTAAATCTTCAACCTCATCTACTACGTGACACCCACCATAATATCTTTTTGAAGGATATCCCTCAGCATATTTATTTGTTAAATATGATCCCATAGCTTCCATAACAGCTTTGCTAACAAAGTTTTCTGATGCTATAAGCTCGATACTATTTTCTTGTCTTTCCTTTTCCTTTTGAACAAGATGTGCAATTTGCTCATCTTCTCTTTCTAAGTTTTCAAAATTCATTTTCTTCACCCCAAACGTAAAATGTATATTACTTATTATAAATTTATTAATTATTTTTAGCAATAGAAAATAATTTGTTTATATTTTGATTAAACTAATATGAGTTTGTATAGCTTATTTTAACTTTTCATATGTTATAATTACTATATTGGTTATAAATTTACATAGGGGCGAATAATATGGATTTTGACAAAGTATTACATATTGCAACTTTTGCAGGTAGAATAATACTAGAAAGTGGCGGAGAAACTTATAGAGTTGAGGAAACTATTTGTAGGATCTGCGCAGCTTACGGTATTAGATATGCTGAAAGTTTTGTTACCCCAACTGGAATTATGGTTTCTGTGTATGATGAGAATAATTATACAACTACTTTAGTAAAAAGAGTTACTAATAGAACTGTTGATTTACAGAAAATCCACTTGGTTAATGAACTTTCAAGAAAACTTTATACTGAAAAATATTCTCTTGATGAGGTTTTAGAAAAATTAATAGATATAAATGAAAATTGTCCTAAATATGATTTTAAAACAAATCTAATCTTTTCAGCTATAGGTGCTGCCGGATTTACCACCATATTAGGAGGTACTATAGAAGACTGTGTAGTATCATTTTTTGTTGGAATGTTTGTAAAACTAGCCACTTTTAAAGCTGGTGAATTAGGAATAAACGCCTTTTTTATAAACACTTTAGGAGGAGCCATAGCTGCCCTTTTATCATTAACAGCCTATAGCTTAGGTGTTGGAAGTAATCTAGATACAATGATAATAGGTAGTATAATGCTATTAGTTCCTGGTTTATCTATTACAAATGCTATTAGAGATACAATTGCTGGAGATTTAATATCAGGTCTAATAAGGGCAGCTGAGGCCTTCTTGGTAGCTATCTCCATAGCTGTTGGAACTGGTATGGTTATGAGTATTTGGATCTACTTTGGAGGTGGTATATAATTGGTTTTAATTAAAGAAGTTCTAGCTACCTTCATAGCTACTATAGCTTTTGGAGTATTATTTAATATTCATGGAAAGAATTTATTCTTTGCTGGAATAGGCGGAGCCTTAGGGTGGCTAGTTTATAAGATAGGATTATATTGTGGACTAAGTGTTATATTATCAATGTTCTTCTCAGCAATTGCCTTTAGTGCATATTCTGAAATATATGCAAGAATTTTAAAAACCCCAGTAACAACAATAGTTGTTTGTGCCTTAATACCTTTAGTTCCTGGAGGCGGTATGTATAATACTATGTACGAAGCTATTCAAGGAGATGCTATGTCAACTTGGAATCAAGCCATAATGACAATTTCATCCTCAGGAGCATTGGCTTTAGGAGTTTTATTTGTATCTACAATTACTCGTTTAATAAACAATAAGAAAAAACAATATACTCATGGATCATTGAATCCTAAAAATATATTATTATTTAAAAAATTAAAAAATAAAAGTAATATAGATTTTCATACAAAAAAATAGACCACTTTTGTGGTCTATTATTTTACAAAACTATTTAATGTTTTTATTAATTGTTCTAAACCTTCTAATTCCTTTTTATCTTCTTCTCCTATCCCCATACAGTTTCTAGCATAGTTTTCTATAAGAAGTACTCCAACTTTATTTATGGCAGCTCTTATGGCAGATATTTGAGTTAATACATCCCTGCAACAAACATCTTTATCTACCATTCCTTGAATTCCTTTTACTTGCCCCTCTATTTTTCTTAATCTTACAAGTATATCTTTTCTTAAAGCTTCATTATCATTCAAAATTTACACCTCATACCATCATTGTAATCTAATATATAATATTTTTAATTGATATTATTATTTCATATTAATTACTTAATATACCTTAATTCCTCATTGAAAGTCAATAAAATAGCAATCTATAATTAAGATTTACTTTTTAACCAGTAAAGTAATAAAAACTCTTATTTTCTAAAATATAAGTTTTTTTACTTACCACCTATATAAACTGACTAAAATTAGCGTGAGTACAAAACCCACGCTAATTAAGTTTACTTTAGTATCTCAATTTAGATTGCTCAAAAATTATTCTGCCGTATCTTCTTTCTTTATTGTTTCAATTCCTAATTCTTTTAATTGTTCTTCATCTACTATATTAGGTGCTTCAGTTAAATAACAGAATGCATTTTGGTTTTTAGGGAATGTTATAACGTCCTTGATATTTTCAGTTCCTGCTAAGAACATTATCATTCTATCTAAACCGAAAGCTAATCCGCCGTGTGGTGGTGGTCCAAATTTAAATGCTTCTAATAAGAATCCAAATCTTTCCCAAGCTGATTCTTGAGTAAATCCTAATACTTCAAACATTTTCTCTTGAAGTTTAGTATCATGTATTCTTATAGATCCTCCACCTAACTCTTCTCCATTTAATACTAAGTCATAAGCCTTAGCTCTAACTCTTCCTGGATCAGTATCTAAGTATTGTATATCCTCATCCATTGGCATTGTAAATGGATGGTGAGCTGCAAAGTATCTTCCTTCTTCTTCATCGTACTCAAGAAGATCAAACTCTGTTATCCATGTGAAGTTAAACTCACTCTTATCTTTAACTAAATCAAATTTTCTTGAAAGCTCTAATCTTAATTCTCCTAAAGCTTTTAAAACTACTGAGTTTTTATCAGCAACTATAAGAATTAAATCTCCTGTTTTAGCTCCCATAGTTTCAATTATTTTGTTTAATTCCTCTTCTTGGAAGAATTTAGCTATTGGTGATTTAACACCTTCTTCTTTTAATTGAATCCATGCTAATCCTTTAGCTTTGAAAGTTTTAACGAACTCTCCTAATCTATCAATGTCTTTTCTTCCCATAGAAGCTCCGCCTTCTAAGCATAAACCTCTAACAGAACCTCCATTAGCTACAGCGTCTGTGAATACTTTAAATCCACATTCTTTAACAACATCACTTAAGTTTGTAATTTCCATTCCAAATCTTAAGTCTGGTTTATCTGAACCGTATTTTTCCATAGCATCTTTAAATGTCATTCTCTTTATTGGAGTTTTTACATCTACTCCTAAAACTTCTTTAAATACATGTTTTATTAAACCTTCATTTAAAGCCATAACATCATCTTGCTCAACAAATGACATTTCTAAGTCAACTTGAGTAAACTCTGGTTGTCTATTAGCTCTTAAGTCCTCATCTCTGAAACACTTAACTATTTGGAAGTATCTATCAAAACCTGATACCATTAATAATTGTTTAAATAATTGTGGTGATTGAGGTAATGCATAGAACATTCCTGGATAGTTTCTTGATGGAACAAGATAGTCTCTAGCTCCTTCTGGAGTTGACTTTGTAAGTATTGGTGTCTCCATTTCTAAGAAACCATTTTGATCTAAATAATCTCTTATTGCTTTAGTTGTCTTATGTCTTATTTTGAAGATATTTTGCATATCTGGTCTTCTTAAATCTAAGTATCTATACTTTAATCTAATACTTTCAGCAGCATCTAAATCTTCTTTTATATATATTGGAGGAGTATCTGATTCAGATAAAATCTTTAATTCCTCAGCTTTTAACTCAACCATACCTGTTGGCATGTTTGGATTTACTGATTCTCTCTTAACTATTTCACCTGTTACAGCAATACAATATTCAGGTCTTATTGATTTTGCTTTTTCTAGGATTTCTTCTCCTAAATCATCATTAAATACAACCTGTAAAATTCCTTCTCTATCTCTTAAGTCTATAAATTGAAGACCTCCAAGATTTCTATTTCTTTGAACCCAACCCATTACGGTTACTTTTTGTCCAATATGGCTTTCTCTAGCGTCGCCACACATTATGTTACGCTTTAATCCATTTAAAGCTTCACCCATTTTAATTCTCCTCCTGTCTACTACTTAACTATATTTACTATTTCATTTATATCTAAGCTGACTTCGAATTGTTCTCCATCGCTCATTCTCTTAATTTTAATTTTATTTTCTTCTATTTCAGAGTCACCTATAACAAAAGTATATTTAGCTCCTATTTTATTAGCATATTTCATTTGAGCCTTAACACTCTTTCCTAAGTGATCTATTTCAGCCTTTATGCCAGCTTTTCTAAGATTAAATGCTAATTTCATAGCTTCAAGCTTAGCATTATCTCCCATTGAGCCAATATAAACTTCACATCTAACTGGTTCAGGAATTTCTATTCCTTCTTCATCTAGAACTAAAAGAAGTCTTTCTAAACCTAATGCAAATCCCATAGCTGGAGTTTTAGGACCATCTATTTCTTCTACTAGATAATCATATCTTCCTCCACCACAAACTGTTAATCCATTTTTTATAACTTCAAAAACAGTTTTGCTATAGTAATCTAATCCTCTTACTATTTGTGGATCTATGTTATATTCTATTCCCATAACATCTAAGTAAGCTTTTAACTTGCTAAAGTGAGCACTACACTCTTCGCAGATGTAATCTAGTATTGAAGGAGCTTCCTTAACTATTTCTTTACATCTCTTTTCTTTACAATCTATGATTCTCATAGGATTCTTTTCAAATCTTGTTTTACAAGTCTCACAAAGATTATCATAGTTCTCTTTTAAATATTGTTTTAAAGCTTCATTGAATTTCGCTCTACATTTTGGACATCCTAAGCTATTTATATTTAAGCTTAATCCTTTTATTCCAAAATCCTCTGTTAATGCTCTCATAACTAAAGATAAGATTTCTGCATCAATAGAAGCTTCTTGTGAACCAAAAACTTCTATTCCATATTGATGGAATTCTCTTAATCTTCCTTTTTGCATTTTTTCATATCTAAAGCATGGAGTAAAATAGAACATTTTTGTTGGCTGAGCATCAGCATATAAACTATTTTCAATAAATGCTCTAACAGCTGGAGCTGTCCCCTCTGGTTTAAGAGTTATACTTCTTCCACCTTTGTCTTCAAAAGTATACATTTCCTTTTGAACCACGTCAGTAGTTTCTCCAACTCCTCTTTTGAAAAGTTCAGTTGCCTCAAACATAGGAGTTCTAATCTCTCTAATTCCATATTCAGCTGATATTTTTCTTAACTTTTCTTCTATATAATGCCATTTATAAGCGTCATTAGGTAACATATCCTTTGTACCCTTTTGAGCTTGTATCGCCATAAACAACTCCTCCTACATAATATTAAATTTTTTATTTATATAAAGTATCAAGTAATTCTATCTTACCTTCAACCATTTCCTCTATTCTTTTTACATATTCCTTTACATCTTTAACATTTGCAAATCTTTCTATACGATTTTTATCTTCTTCTAAAAATACTACCTTAGAAACTGCATCTGCCCCTAATGCAATTATAGTTTGCTTATCTTCAATCATTTGAATATTGTAGATACATTCCTTGTTATCTTTTGAATATCCTACATTCTCCATATTACCAACCATATTTTTTTGTCTATACATATAATATGGATGCATATTTAGTTCTCTACCTAAAACTTTACTCATTTCATACATCTTATTAAGATTTTTTTGCTCTGCAATAGTTATAGTATTATGTAAAACTAAATTTTCATGAAGCCTTGATGCTCTTTTAATAGACATACCATGAATAGTTAAACTATCTGGATTAAGCTCCTTTATCATAGAGCATGTTTTAGAAACCTCTGAAATATCTTCATTTGGAAGACCTATTATAATATCCATATTTATGTTATCAAAGTCTAGGCTTCTTGCCAAATTGAATTTATCCACTACATCCTCTGTTAAATGCCCTCTACCTATTGATTTCAAGGTTTTATCGTTCATACTTTGAGGATTTATAGATATTCTAGATACTTCATATCTTTTCATAGTTTTTAATTTTTCTTCAGTTATAGAATCAGGTCTTCCACATTCAACAGTGAACTCCTTTATTCCTTTATTATTAACGAAACTATCATATATATGTTTCATTAATACTTCAAACTGTTCATTATTTACTGAGGTTGGAGTACCTCCACCAAAATAAACAGTTTCTATCTTTAAGCCTTTCTTTGATACATAATCACTTATAGCTGAAATTTCTTTGCTTAAAGCTTCTAAATAAGGCTCAACATCTTTCTTGCATCCAGCTATAGGATTTGCTGCAAAAGAACAATAAAGGCATCTTGTAGGGCAAAAAGGCATACCAACATATATACTTATGTTTTTTTCTTCTTTATTTACAAAACTTTCTTCTCTTTCTGCAACTTCTATGCAAAGTTTAGCCTTTTCTTCCCTAGCCATATAATTATCTTCAAAATATTTTATTATCTCTTCGTCAGATTTTCCTTCTCTTATTAGAGATAAGGCTATTTTACTTGGTCTTATTCCAACTAATGTTCCCCAAGGATATTCATCCTTAAGAGTTTCAGATAAAAATTTGAATATTCCCTTTTTAAGTTCTGTTTTAAATCCGTATCCTTCTTTGAACTCATAAGAAAAACTATTATCTCTCTCTGAAATATTAACCATATTTTCAGATATAAAGACATCGTAGTCTCTCTCTTCATCTTCATTTACAAACTTTAATTCCTTAAAAGTATAGAATATATTAAACATTTGATAAACGTCATATCTATACTTTAAGTCATTAAGATATATTTTAATATACATAAAAATCTCCTGCTAAAAATGGGTTTCTTTGTCTTTCGTGTTTAATAGTTGAACTTGGCCCATGTCCTGGATATACTGCTATGTCATCACCTAATGGTACCAGTTTATCATTTATACTCTTAAGAAGAGTGGCATGATTACCCCCTTCAAAATCACTTCTTCCAATTGATTCTCTAAATAGAGTATCTCCTGTAAAAAGACAATTATCTATTAAGAAGCATAATCCTCCTGGAGTATGTCCTGGTGTCTCTAGACATTTTATTTCATAATTATCTGAGAATTTAAGAGTATCTCCATCTTTTAAATATCCATCTGCCTTTGGAAGTTTTCCAAAAACATCAACATTTCTTTCTATCATATCTTCATCTTTTTTATCTATATAAAAAGGTATTTTATATTTTTCTGAAAGTTTTTGTACAGCTCCAACATGATCAAAATGTCCATGAGTTAATAATATCATTTTTGGTTTTGCATCTAAAGATTCTATTACACTTTCAATTCTTGATGCTTCTTCACCTGGATCTACTATTATACAATCCTTAGTTTCTTCATCTATAACAACATAACAATTAGCTTGATACATTCCTACTGGAATTGTTTTTATTAACATATCAATCCCTCCTAAAAAATGAAGTTTAATTTATATTTTTAACCGAATTTATAGGAGTCTAACTTGTTAAGCTAAACTCCTATAAAAACTTTCAATGTTTAACTTTTCTAAAAGCCTATATTTATTATAATGCTTTATACACAAAATAGTAATATTTGTTTAGAAATTCTTTTTGCTATCTAAAATTAAAGTTACAGGCCCATCATTTTCTATGTCAACTACCATATGGGCACCAAAGACTCCAGTTTCAACTTTTATGCCCTCTTCTCTGCACATGCTTACAAACTCATCAAAAAGTTTCTTAGCTTCATCTCCTCCAAGAGCATTCATGAAGTTTGGTCTTCTTCCCTTTCTACAGTCTCCATAAAGGGTAAATTGTGATATAAGAAGTAGTTCTCCACAAACATCCTTTAAAGATAAATTCATTTTATCTTCTTCATCTTCAAAAACTCTTAAGTTTAAAACTTTATCTTTCATATATTTTAAGTCTTCAATAGTATCCTCTTTACCAATTCCAACTAATACATTAAAGCCTTTATTTATACTTCCAACTATCTCATTATCCACTTTAACAGAGGATTTATTTACTCTTTGAACTACAACTCTCACGGTTATGCCCCCTTTTATTTATTTACTCTATAAACGTCTAATATTCCTTGTAGTCTTCTTATTTTCTTCATTAATTCTTTTAATTGTTCTATATTATCAATTTTTACTTGAATATTTATATTTGCTACTCCATTTTTACCTGATTTAGCATTTAAAGAAAGTAGGCTAAGGTTAGAGTCAGTTATAACTAACATAACATCAGATAATAAACACATTCTATCTTCTGCTTTAACTTCAAGTTCAGCCACATATGCAGCTCCCTTTTCAGTTCCCCAACTAACATCTACAACTTTCTCTCCCTGTTTTTCTACTATAGCCTTAAAATTAGAACAGTCCTTTCTATGTACAGAAACTCCTCTTCCTTTAGTTATATATCCAGCTATATCATCTCCAGGTACAGGATTACAACATCTTGCAAATCTAACCATTATATTGTTTAATCCCTTAACAGTTACTCCATAGCTTTGTTTTTTCTTTGTTTGTCTTTCAGTTTTAGCTATTTGCTCTTCAATATTTTTATTTAATTCTTCTTCGCTAACCTGTTTTACAATATTCTCTTTAAGCTTAGATATTACAGTAGATGAAAGTAGTTCTCCTTCTCCTACAGCTACATATATTTCTTCAACATTATTTAAATGATATCTCTTTAATAATTTATCATATAATGGCCCTTTGCAAAGATCTGAAAATACTAAGGATTGCTTCTTACATTCCTTTTCAAGCATTTCCTTTCCTTTTTCTAAGTTCTCTTCTCTTCTTGCTTTTCTAAGCCATTGTTTTATTTTACTTCTAGCTTGATTACTATTAGCTATATTTAACCAATCTATATTAGGCCCTCTAGATGATGAAGATGTTAATATCTCTACTATTTCCCCAGTTTTAAGCTTGTAATCTAAAGTTACTATCTTTCCGTTAACTTTGGCTCCTACACACTTATTTCCTATATCTGTATGAATCTTATATGCAAAGTCTATAGGAGTTGCTCCCGCTGGTAAATTTATAACTACCCCCTTAGGAGTAAATACAAATATTTCATCTGAGAATAAGTCAAGTTTGAATCCTTCCATAAATTCAGTTGCATCAACAGCTTCCTTTTGCCACTCAAGTATATCTCTAAGCCATGTTAACTTGTTTTCAAAAGTCATATCTTTTGAATCAGTTCCAGTAACACCACTCTTATATTTCCAGTGAGCTGCTATTCCGTACTCAGCCGTTCTATGCATTTCAAAAGTTCTTATTTGAATTTCAAAAGTCTTTCCTTCACTTCCTATTACTGTTGTATGTAAGGATTGATACATATTAGGTTTTGGCATTGCTATGTAATCTTTAAATCTACCTGGTATTGGCTTATAAATCGTGTGTACTATACCTAGTACTGCATAGCAATCTTTAACTGTATTAACTAAAATCCTTATGGCTGTTAAATCAAAGATTTGTTCTATGCTCTTATGTTTATTTACCATTTTTCTATATATACTGTAGAAATGTTTTGGTCTTCCTTCTATATCGCTATCTATATTAGCTTTATCTAAATTCTCTTTTAGCTCTTCAATTATACGAGAAATAAATTTTTCTCTCTCCACCCTTTTTTCAGCTATCATATTTACTAAATCATAATATTCTTCTGGGTGAATATATCTTAAACATAAATCTTCTAATTCCCACTTTATTTTAGATATACCTAATCTATGAGCTAAAGGTGCAAATATATCTAAAGTTTCTTGAGCTTTTTTCTTCTGTTTTTCAGGCTTCATATATTTAAGTGTTCTCATATTATGAAGTCTATCTGCTAGTTTTATTATTATAACCCTTATGTCTTTAGCCATTGCTAAAAGCATTTTTCTTACATTATCAGCTTGTTGTTCTTCTTTGCTTTTATATTTTATCTTCCCAAGTTTAGTAACGCCATCAACTAAGTTAGCTACTTCAACATTAAAAATATTACTTATATCTTCATAAGTATAATCCGTATCTTCTATGACATCATGAAGAAGTCCTGCAACTATAGTATTGGTGTCCATGCCCATATCAGCTAATATCATAGCTACGCTAATAGGATGAATTATGTATGGCTCTCCTGATTCTCTTTTTTGTTCTTTATGTGCTTCAAAAGCTAAATCATATGCTTTTTTAACTAAATCTATATCAACATTGTTCCCATTAGCTTTTATTTTAGAAATTAGTTCTTCTAACATACTGGATTATTCTCCCCTACTTAAAATTTCTTTTAATATATTATATTATTATATAACAAAAAAATAAAATAAACCAATAATAAAATTAATGGCTGGTCAATAAACCAGCCATCTTAAACTCTATTATAATTTTTTACAAAATTAAAGAATTCTAAACATCATAATCAACTAATGATGTTACTTCGTATCCTTTTAATTTATCTCTTCCTTTTAATTCTGTTAACTCAATAGTAAATGCTAATCCAGCAACTTCTCCACCAGCTTGTTCTACTAATTTAGCAACAGCAGCTATTGTACCACCAGTAGCTAAAAGATCGTCAACTATAGCAACTCTCATACCTGGTTTTATAGCATCTTTGTGTATTTCTAAAGCATCTTTTCCATACTCTAAATCATATTCTACTCTAACTGTATCTCCTGGAAGTTTACCTGGCTTTCTTACCGGAATGAATCCAACACCTAAAGCATATGCTACAGGAACTCCAAATATAAATCCTCTAGCTTCTGGTCCAACTACAACGTCAATATTCTTATCTTTGAAGAATTCTGCCATTTGGTCAACTGAATCTCTTAAGCCTTCTCCATCTGCTATTAAAGTAGTTATGTCTTTAAAACTTATTCCCTTCTTAGGAAAATCTTCTATAACTCTTATTTTATCCTTTAAACTCATTACTTTGCCTCCAAAATCAATAAATATATATAAATTTTAATTACTACCTTATTTTTTCATTATAAATATATTTAGTTATTTGCTCCGCTCTGTCCTTATCATTTGTAGTTAATAACTCCACAATTATCTTTGCGTTATCTTTTTTGCTAATGGCACCTTCTCTTGGAGTTATCTCATTAACTATTTTATTAATACTATCTATATTTATATCACTAATATTAAAGAAACTCTTAATAGCATTCAATCCTATACTATTAGTATATCTTAAATATTGAATGCCTTCCTTTAATATTATTCCATTTTCCCCTTTATTTTTAACGTTCTTTGAAACACTACCTATAAGTATTAAATCTAAATACTTATTTATTCTTTTCATGTTATAATATATAGCAATAGCTTGCATTAACTTAAAAGTTAACCCCGAATTAGTCAAATCTTTATATCTATATGAACACTTTTCTTCACTTGGGTTTATATATGTTGAATCATATATGCATTTTGTACGTTTATTTTCCATTATTATTAGATCTATATTAAATCTATTACAGAGATTCTCCACCTCTTTATTTTTAAGTCCACAACCTACTGTTATTAAAAGTTCTGCACCTAAAAAAGCTATATCTTCTCTTAAAGTATATTCATCTATATCATATTTCTTCTCTTCATGTTCTGAACTTACACAATATTCAACATCAGCATTTAAATACTTTAGTATAAGCATTAAAGATGATATTGCACATATGGAATCTAAATCACATCCACCATATATAACTATCTTTTCTCTATTGTTAATTGCAGATGCTAGTCTTTCTATTGCTTTATTCATATTTTTAATGTTAAAAGGGCTATACCCAGATATGTAATTAGTGCAATATATGTTTTTCCAAGCCTTCTGCATAATTTAACTCCTCCATAAAATTAAGAAAACAAGTATATTATAATTTAAAATTACCTTTTTGACAAATACTTTTCAAATAAATACGTATACATTAGTCATTTTTATTATTTTCCACTTATTTTTCTTTAAAAACAGCAAAATTTCTAATTAAAATAAAAAAAATGCTAAAAGTTATAAAACTTTTAGCATTTTTATACTATTACTTATTTCTTGCCTTTTTATTTTTTTGTCTATTAGTTATTATACACCAAATTGGACTTGCTATAAATATTGAAGAACAAGCTCCTGATGCTATACCAACTATTAATGGGAAAGCAAAATCTCTAACTGTAGGAACAAAGATATAAACACAAACTATAGTGATTAAAGTTGTAAGTGTTGTATTTATAGATCTTGACATTGTTTGAGTTATACTTATGTCAGCAATCTCTTCCACAGATTTTCCTCTAAGTTTTTTTCTATTTTCTCTTATTCTATCAAATATAACTATTGTGTCATTTATAGAATAACCTACTATTGTAAGTATAGCTGCTATAAATGGAGTGTTTATTGTTATTCCTAATACAGCATAAACACTTATAGTTATTAAAACATCGTGTAAAAGGGCTATTATTGCTGAAATACCATAAGAAAATTCAAATCTTATAACTACGTATATAAGCATACCTATTACAGCTATTACAAGTGCTACTATTGCATTTGTTGTTAAATCTCTTCCTACTGAAGCTCCAATCTCGTTTTGTGATACTAATGCATCATCTTTTAAATCGTATTTTTCTTTAAGAGCTTTAAAGATATCATTAACTTGAGAACTATTTAACTCTTTTGCTTTTATTTGAAGTTCAGTACCATTAACTTGATTCGTAACTGCATCTTTTGAATATTCATCTACAATTTTATCAACATCAGTTTTATTAAATTCTGTTCCCATATTTATTACAACTTGGGTACCACCTCTAAAGTCGATTCCAAAATTCATACCTTTAGTAAACATAAATCCAAAACCTATAACAATTATAAGAATTGATATAGTAAACCATATTTTCTTCTTCTCTACAATTTTAAGCATTATGTCTACCTCCTTTTATACGACCAAACATTGAAGGCTTATTTAATATTCCCATGTTGAATCCTAAATTCATAAAGAATCTTGTCATTATTATAGCGGTAAACATACTTATTGCAATACCTATTAATAATGTTAAAGCAAATCCTTTAACTGGTCCTGATCCAAAGAAGTATAATACTAAACCAGCAATAAAAGTTGTTATATTAGAATCCATTATTGATCTTAAAGCATTGCTAAAACCTATTTTCATAGCTGATGTTATACTTCTACCATTTCCAAGTTCTTCTTTGATTCTTTCAAATATAAGTACGTTAGCATCTACTGCCATACCTACTGTTAATAAGAAAGCTGCTATACCTGGTAAAGTAAGAGTTACTCCTACTAATGCAAATATATAAAGCACTACTAATATATAAACACTTAGTGACATACATGCAATGAATCCTGGAACTCTATAGTATAGTATCATAAATAAGAATATTATAGCTACACCTATTGCTCCTGCTTTCATGGCATTTGGAAGAGCATTTGCACCTAATTGAGCACCTACAGTCTCAACTGAAACTGCCTTAACTGGAACTGGTAATGCACCAGCATTTATTATTCCAGATACCTTTTCTGCTTCTTCCATTGATCTATTTCCTGAAATAATAGCTTCACCATTAGAAATTATGTCATTTACTACTGGATCTGTTAATGTTTCATTATCCATTTTTATAGCTATTTTTTGACCTTTATATTTCTTTGTTGCCTCAGCAAACTTTTGCTTACCCTCTTCGTTAAGCTCTAATTTTATAACTGGCTTACCTGTTTGAGGGTCTATATATACACTTGACTTTTCAACATCTTTTCCTGTTAAAATAACATCATTCTCAGGACCTACAAATGTTAACTCTCCTGTTTGTTGAAGAGAATCTACTATAGTTTTTGAATCGTATTGTCCTGGAATATCAATTCTTATTCTATTATTTCCCTCTGTTGTTACTACAGTTTCTGAAACTCCAACCTTGTTAACCCTTAAAGATAAAAGTTCCTTTGTTGTGTTTAATTGATCTACTGTTACATCATCGCTTTGGATTTCCATAAGAACAGAAACTCCACCTTGTAAATCCAATCCTTTAGTTATAACCTCATTAAACGTTTTAAATTGATAGTCCCCTAAGGTAAATCCTTTGAACCCTGCTAGAGCTAAAAAACTTATCACTGCTATGGAGATAAAAAATAATATGAAGCTACCTAATTTTGATTTCATGGTTATCCCCCTCTGTAAAAATTTCTCTGATAAACTAAATTATATTAATATGTTGCCACATAGTCAATATATGGCAACAATTATTAATATTATATTTTTATTCAGCGTCCATAGTCTTTGACTTTAATGCAATAGCACACTCAATTCTTTTCTTTTGCATTTCACATCCAACTTCATAAGGAACATGAATATCGCCATTAAAGTTAAAGTTATTAGCTTGACATCCACCACTACAGTAGAATCTTGCCCAACATTCTTTACATTTTGGTTTATTATATATGTGAGCTTGTTTAAATTCTGTTGAAAGATCTTTTCTGATTTCTCCATCATAGATATTTCCTAGTAAGAAATCAGTGTTTCCAACGAATTGGTGACATGGATATATTTCGCCATCTGGAGTTACAGCAATATACTCATGACCTGCTCCACATCCTGCTATTCTCTTATAAACACAAGGACCACCATTTAAATCAATGTTAAAGTGATAGAATTTGAATATGTTATCTCCCTCTTCTAATCTTCTCACCATTTCATTGTATAATTTATCATACTCTCCAAAGATAGTTGGTAAATCTTCTCTTCTTAAAGATAATTCATGTTCATCTGGAAGAACAACTGGCTCTATTGAAATCTCAGTAAATCCTTCATTAGCAAGAGCCATTACATCTTGGAAGAAGTCAGTATTATTTCTTGTAAATGTTCCTCTAGCATAATATTGTTTGCTTGGATCTCTCTTTTCAACCATTTTCTTTATGTTTGGAAGTATTCTATCATAACTTCCTGAACCATCAACTCTTATTCTAACAGCATCGTTAACTTCTTTTCTTCCATCTATTGAAAGAATTATATTTCCGATGTTTTTATCTATATAATCAATTCTTTCATCATTTAAAAGAGTTGCATTAGTAGTCATAGTAAATCTTACATTTTTGCCTACTTCTTCTCCTCTTTTCTTACCATAATCTATTATTTCTTTTATAGTATCAAATACCATTAGTGGTTCCCCACCAAATAAATCAACTTCTATATTCTTTATTCCACCTGAATTTGCTAATACAAAATCAATAGCTTTTTTACCAACTTCAGCACTCATTGGTTTTCTACATCCTTTGTATTCTCCCTCATCAGCGAAACAATATTTACATCTTAAATTACAGTCATGTACAACATTTAAGCATAATGCTTTTATGTATGAAGGTGCCTTGTCACTTTCTTTAGCAACCTCTTCATATAAATCTCCTGAGTATAAAGCGTCTTCTTCTACTAATTGAAGTAAATCTTCATAAGCCTCTTCAATTTCCTCAACTGGATATTTATCTTTTAACTTTTCAATTAAAGATTCCTTACTACTTAATTTGTTATCATTATCTATCATATTGTAAATAAGGTCATCAACAATATGAACACTTCCTGAGTTTACGTCTACTACGTAATACTCTCCACCTTGCATAAATTTATGAATTAATGCCACAATATTTCCTCCTAACTAAGAACTATGGCAGCAACTTTAAAAGTTACTGCCACTTAAGAATTTTTATAATTAATTTTCACAAGCTAAGTTTGCTACTGTAGCTGATGTTTTACAAGCTGATTGGCATGAGTTAGCACACTCTCTGCAATCTGCTGGTTTACATAAGCTCTTTTTTAAGCTTGACTTGTTTACTGTTTTTATACGCTTCATTTACTCTTCCTCCAATCAAAACTATCTTTAATATTATACCATGTTAAGGTTTAATTTTAAAGTTCTTTTTAAAAAGCTAATTTGATTTACCACCCTTATTCTTTCACATTATAATGTAAAATTCAATACCTAAAATGAAAAAATAGTTATTTTAATGCATAAAATACATTAAAATAACTATTTCTTTAAATTATACTAATCAATTTTTGAACTTATGCCTTGTTTTGAAAACTCGATCTTTGTTCTATCTTGAGTAGTCTCTATTATAACGCTATCATCTTTTAATTTTACTATTCTACCTATGATTCCGCCTCTAGTTATGATCTTATCATTAACTTTTAGCTCATCTATCATAGCATCATATTTTTTCTTTCTTTTCTTTTCTGGTAAGATAAGTAAGAAATAAAATACACCAAACATTAAAACAAAAGGTAATACCATTGTTGCTATTTGTTGAAAATTCATACTAGCCACTCCCTTCTTATTATGTAAATTTTATATTATTAAGCTCTTCCATTCCATTCTTCTAACTTTTTAGCTTTGAATTCTGCAAAGTATCCGCCATCTATAGCATCTCTTATATCCTCCATAAGCTTATTATAGAAGTATAGATTGTGAAGAACACATAATCTCATAGCTAACATTTCTTTAGCCTTAAATAAGTGTCTTATATATGCTCTTGTGTAATTTTTACATGCAGGACATTGACATCCTTCATCTATTGGTCTAGCATCTAATTCAAACTTAGCATTCATTAAGTTTATTTTACCTTCCTTAGTGAAAACATGACCATGTCTTCCATTTCTAGCAGGTAAAACACAATCAAAGAAGTCTACTCCTCTTTCTACTGCCTCTAATATATTTGATGGAAGACCAACCCCCATTAAATATATTGGTTTATCCTCTGGTAAGTGAGGAACTACAGCATCTATAACTCTATACATTTCTTCATGAGTTTCTCCAACTGCTAATCCTCCAATAGCATATCCATCTAAATCCATTTCTCTTATAGTTTTAGCATGTTCTATTCTTATATCTTCATAAACTCCACCTTGGTTAATACCAAAAAGCATTTGCTCTTTATTAACAGTGTCATCTAATGAATTTAATCTATCCATTTCTTTTTTACATCTTTCAAGCCATCTTGTTGTTCTTGCAACTGACTTTTCTACATATTCTCTAGTTGATGGATTTGGAATACATTCATCAAAAGCCATAGCTATTGTTGAACCTAAGTTACTTTGTATTTGCATACTTTCTTCTGGTCCCATGAATATTTTTCTACCATCTATGTGTGAGTTAAAATAAACTCCCTCTTCTTTTATCTTTCTCATTCCTGCTAATGAGAAAACTTGGAATCCACCTGAATCTGTTAAGATTGGTCTATCCCAATTCATAAAGTTATGTAAGCCTCCCATTTGCTTTACAATCTTATCTCCTGGTCTTAAATGTAAATGGTATGTATTAGAAAGCTCTACTTGACATCCTATTTCTTTTAAATCCATTGAAGAAACAGCACCTTTTATAGCTGCTAAAGTTCCTACATTCATAAAAACAGGAGTTTGAATTGTACCGTGAGGAGTTACAAACTCACCTCTTCTAGCTTTTCCGTCTTTTTTTAAAAGAGTATATCTTTTTTTAGTCATGAAAAAAGTCCTTCCTTTGCTTTTTATTTTATAAACATTGAATCTCCAAATGAGAAGAATCTATACTTTTCTTTTACTGCAGTATTATAAGCATTCATTATATTATCTTGGCCAGCTAAAGCTGAAACAAGCATTATTAAAGTTGATTCAGGTAAATGGAAGTTTGTAATTAAATTATCAACTATTTTAAACTTATATCCTGGATATATGAATATATCTGTCCATCCACTTTGTTCTCTAACTCTTCCATTTTCATCTCCAATAGTTTCTAAAGTTCTTGAAGATGTTGTTCCTACAGCAATTACTCTCTTTCCAGCTTCCTTAGTTTTATTTATAAGTTCTGCATTTTCTTTATCTAAATGATAATATTCTGAATGCATAACATGATTATTTACATCATCAACCTTTACTGGTCTAAATGTTCCAAGTCCTACGTGTAAAGTTAAATATGCTATATTAACACCTTTATCTTTAATTTCTTTTAATAATTCTTCAGTAAAATGTAATCCAGCTGTTGGTGCTGCTGCTGATCCCTTTTCCTTAGAATAAACTGTTTGATATCTTTCTTTATCTTCTAACTTTTCATGTATATAAGGTGGAAGTGGCATTTGTCCTAATTCATCTAAAACTTGTTCAAATATACCATCATACTTAAACTCTATTATTCTGTTTCCTTCTTCACCAATTTCTCTAACTATGGCTTTAAGTTTACCTTCTCCAAAAGTGAAAACTGTACCTACTTTAGCTTTTCTACCTGGCTTAGCTAAACACTCCCACTTATCTCCTTCTATTCTCTTTAAAAGAAGAAATTCTATTTTACCACCAGTTTCTTCTTTTTCTCCTATAAGTCTAGCAGGTAATACTCTAGTATTATTTAAAACTAAAGTATCTCCTTCATTTAAATACTCTAATATATCATGGAATTTTCTATGTTCAATCTCTCCAGTTTTTTTATCTAAAACCATTAATCTTGAAGAATCTCTCTTTTCAAGTGGATATTGAGCTATAAGTTCCTCTGGTAGCTCAAAATAAAAATCACTTACTTTCATTTTAATTACACCTTCTCTATTTTATTTTTCAAATAACGTACACTGTTTAGAATCTATCTTAGATTCATTAAATCTAACTCTTCCTAAGTGTTTATATGCTTTATCTGTTGCCATTCTTCCCCTTGGAGTTCTAACTATAAACCCTTTTTGTAGAAGATATGGCTCATAAACATCTTCTATAGTATCTAATTCCTCTCCAACGAAGTAAGCTAAGGTTTCTATCCCTACTGGTCCTCCATTGAAGTTATCTATTATGGCTTCTAGAATTTTATTGTCAATTCTATCAAACCCTTCTCCATCAACTTCTAAAATCTCTAAGGATTTTTTTGCAGCCTCTTCTGTAATTTCATTATCATATAAAACTTCTGCAAAATCTCTTACTCTCTTTAAAAGTCTATTTGCTATTCTAGGAGTACCCCTTGACCTTTTAGCAATTTCAAAGGCTCCTTCTTCAGTTATATGGCATCCTAAAATTTCAGCACTTCTAATTATTATTTCCTTTAATTGCTCATCAGTATAATATTCCATAGAACATAAAACCCCAAATCTATCTCTTAAAGGTGAACTAAGCATACCAATTCTAGTTGTGGCACCTATTAGAGTAAATTTAGGTAAATCTAATCTTATGGATTTACTAGCAGCCCCTTTACCAATAATTATATCTAAAACATAATCCTCCATGGCAGGATATAGGATTTCCTCTACACTTCTATTTAATCTATGTATCTCATCAATAAACAGAACATCATTAGTGTTTAAGGTTGTTAATATTGCCGCTAAGTCTCCTGCTCTTTCAATAGCAGGCCCTGATGTTATTTTAAGATTTCCACCCATTTCATTTGCTATTATATTAGCTAATGTTGTCTTTCCAAGACCTGGTGGCCCATATAAAATTACATGGTCTAAAGCTTCCTCTCTTCTTTGAGCAGCTTTTATGAATATGTTTAGTCTTTCTTTAACTTTGTCTTGACCTATATATTCATTTATTTTCTCTGGTCTTAAACTGTATTCATTAGTTGAATCTATTCCAATCTCATTAGAGGTAACTAATCTTTCACTCATTTAATTACACCTCCTAACGCATTAAAAGTTTTAAAGACTCCTTTATCATATTTTCTATAGATAATGTCTTATCAACTTTTTCTAAAGCTTTTTGAGCTTCCTTCTCTGTATATCCTAATGCCATTAAGGCACTTAATGTTTCATTTATATTGAAACTATAATCAGAATTATCATTAATTCCTTCTATTAATTGTCCCTCTTCAGAAGTAAGTTCATCTGGTTTTAACTTATCCTTAAGCTCTAGAATAATTCTTTGAGCCGTTTTCTTTCCTATTCCAGGTGCCCTTGTTATGTGCTTTTCATCTCCCATCATTATTGCGTACTTTAAATTATTAACAGTACTAATTGATAGAAGTGATAAAGCCGCTTTTGCTCCTACTCCATTTATGGATAATAAAAGCTTAAACATTTCTAATTCTTCTCTTGTTGTAAATCCATACAGACCTATGAAATCTTCCCTAACGATCTGCTCTAGATATAGAAGAACTTCCTCTCCTACTTTTGGCATATTAGACATTGTATTTCCAGATGTGAAAATTTTATATCCTATATTATTTAATTCTATTACAACATAATCCTTACTTATCCCTTGAAATTGGCCTCTTATATATTCGTACATATTTAATGCTCCTATGTATAATAAGTTCTTTAAATCTATATAATACTTTAACATGAAGAGGGAATATTATCAATGAATTACACAAAATTTACTATTCATTAAAAACACTCTAAACTCTCTATTTTCCTAGGTCATACTTTCATTTAAGTAATAAAAAAAGCCATATCTTAATAAGACATAGCTATTGATTATATATATTTTTTCAAATGATAAATTTACTAATATTTTTAACTTATATAATTTGTTATATTTTCTTCACACTCTTCTCTTGTATCATATTTCTTTTCAAAATTACTTATTTTACTTCTATCAACCTCTGGCAAATCATCTATTTTCTTTGTACTAACATCCTCTGGCTTTTCAATAAATGGTCTTCCATCTTCACCAGCCTTAAACATTGCTATGTATCCATCTCTTTCACCTATATAATACTTACCAGCTTCTAATATTCCCATATCATTTAAGAAAATTATTTCTCCTGAAGTTGATGAAACTAATTCATACCCATCTTTTTCTACAGCAGAAATTAACTCATCCATATTTTCTCCCTTAATTTCATCATTTTTAACCATTTCTCCAATGGTAGTTTTATAATCAACTACAACATGGTCATCTAAAGTTCTTCTTGTAAATATTACATCCATATCCTCAGCTAAAACAATTTCACCTTTTTTTTCTGTAACCTTCATATTAGTTTGTTGAATCTTTTTACTATTATAAAAGTAAGTTATCATATAACTGCTTGCAAATATAAATATACCCAAAAGAATAAATATTAAGTTTTTGATCTTATCATTATTTTTTATATTATTAAAATTCATATCATCACCTCATTGGTGATTATTAACATATTTTCTCTTTTTATACACACATTTTATGTTTTTTTATTTTAAAACACTTTTAATATTAATATTCTATCTAAATCTCCCTAGCTTTTTTAATAACCTTCCTATAGTAATTAAATCCTTACTATTTTATCTAAAGCCAAAATCAAACAAAAATATTCATGTTTAAACTAAAAAAATCTCTATTTTTATATCTAAGGTCAAAATTAGATTAAAGTATATCATAAAATAAAAAGGGAGTGATTAAAATTCACTCCCAAAATAATTAATTGCTATGCAGCATTATTCTTTTTCTTTCTTAATACAGCTAGTCCACCAATTGTTAATACTGTACCCATAGCAGCCACTGCTCCAGTTCCAAATGGCATACCTGTGTTAGGTAAGTTTTCACCATTATCAGGATTTTCTGGATTTTCAGGTTTTTCTGAATCAACAGTTGTATCCTCACCAGCTTCTAATAAAGTAGCTAAATCAGTTATAGGATCTATTCCATTTTCTTTCCAATAATTTGCCATTTCATCTCTTATAACTAAGTTTGTATCCACTACATTTTTAGCAGCTGAGAAATCATAAGAATCTCCACCTACAGCCATAAAGTCATTAGTAACAACTGTATAATACTTGTCATTTTCTAATTTAGTTCCATCAGCTAATCTAACAGAAGTTATCTTTTCTCCTCTTTCAGCTCCTGGAGTGTACCAAAGTTTAACACCAGCATGTTGTCCCCATCCAAAGTTATCTGGTTCTATTCCATGCTCTAAAACTTTTATTATATCTGAACCTTTCATTTCCATTGTAACTAAAGTATTATCAAATGGAAGTATTGTGTACATATCTCCAACAGTAACTGTTCCAGCCATTAATGGGGCTCTTACTCCTCCACCATTAGTTATTGCTATATCAGCATCAACTATTCTTCTCATAGTTTCAGCTACAGTAGCCCCCATAGGACTTACTCCAGTATCTCTATCATGTGGTAAATCTACTGATAAATCAGCAACTTTTTCATTCATTATAGGAGCTAAATCAGCTTCAAATTTTGCTAATATATCTTCCATATTCTTATCAACTGGAAGAGTATCTTTTCTCTTAGAAATATCGTCAAGTTTAGTTGTAACTACTAATTCATCTTTATAGTCAAATTTTAAGTTAACATATCCTAAATTTCTACCATTTTTATACGCTTGTATAACTGGTACTCCATTAACTTTTCCTTCAACTTTTTGGTGACTATGAGCTGATATTATAGCATCAACTCCTGGTACTTCAGCAACTTCAACAATCTCACCAGTTATTTCTCCAGTCTCTCTATTTTGTTCACTTCCTAAATGACTTAAAACAACAACAGCATCTACATTTTCTTTATTTTCTAAATAATCTACCCAAGTCTTAGTTGCTTCTACAGGATCTTTAAATTCTAAATGAGCAACGTTATCTGGCTTTGTCTTGTATGCAGTTTCAGGAGTAGCAAGTCCTATAAATCCAACTTTCTTTCCTTCTCTTTCAACAACGCCATAAGGCTTAGCCCATTCAACTGGTTCTCCAGTTTCTTTTTCATATATATTTGATGCTAAGAAATCAAATTCTCCAGCTTTAGCCCAGTCTGGTATATATTCATATCCCCAGTCAAACTCATGGTTACCAACTGCTGAAAATTCTAAGCCCATTTCCTTAAGCATAGCAGTAACTGGCTCACCTTTTAAAAGATTTGACATAGCACTTCCTTGATATATATCTCCACCTGTAACAACTACAGTATTTGGATTTTCTTCTTTTACTCTCTTTATTTCTCCAACTAACTTAGCTGCTCCAACATCACTCTTAGATTCTGCTAAAGATCCATGGAAATCGTTGAAAGTAACTATTGGTATTTCAACTTCCTTAGTTCCTAAAGCTTCTAAAACATCATTCCAAGTTACAGCTTTTACATTTGGAGTTCTTCCATCTTCTGATACAGGTATTTTTATTTTACCTTCATTTATAAGTTTAACAGCTAATTCTCTTTGTTCCAAATCCCAATTATTACCTGTTATCTTCCAGTTATTATCAACATTTTTAGTAATTTTTCCACCTTTTACATTTTGAATATAATCAACTATTAAATCTCTCATATCTGATATTTGATCATTATTTGTATCATATATTTTCTCATGCTCACCTTGGTCCATTATTCCAGCAGCTAATCCAGAATTATATCTATAATCATTTACTGTTAAGTAAATTACATCTGAGTCTTCAACTGTCTTACCATCTTTTTCAAACTTTAAGTTTTCAATTCTTTGACCTGGCTCTTTAGATATATTTATTTCATAACTTACTCCATCAAACATATCATATAAATACATTCTAACATCTTCATTGAAAGATACTGTTAAATCCCCATCTTTATAAGTATTATAATACTCAGCATTTTTTTCCATATACTTTTTAAGTTGCTTTCCATTTGTTTTTATAGTATATAATTTGTTATCATATCTATAAATATTTGAAATATCTGCTTTGCTTATATTTCCTTCATATAAGTTTGATGAAGCACTAAATAAAGCTGCTCCAGAAACCATATAAACCTCATCTGGATTTATATTCTTTGATTCTAAATGCTTTCTACTATTATATAATTGAACTTCATTTATAAAGTCAGTTATACCTTGATCTTCAACTAATGATTGTGGAATTTCTTTTATTTCATTTTTATCAGCAAGATTTCCTCCAACCATTTCGCCAACAGGTGCTGTTGCATCAACAATTGCTGTGTTATGAAAATCAGCAAGTAAATCATTTATTTTTTGATCCTCTGCTACACCTTTTGTGCTTAATAATTTAGACTTTTTATCTACAACTTCTACTTTTTCTCCATTTTTTCTAACAGTTAATTCTATTTTAGAAACCATTTGACCATTACTTGTAGGTTGGCTTATAACTGCATTCTTTATTTTTTCTTCTGGTACATTAGTATGACTATGTCCTGCAACTATGGCAGATACCTCTGGGTTCATTTCAGCTATAGCTCTAGCACTATCTCCATTACCATATTCACTTTCTAATCCCACATGTGAAACTACTGCATAAACATCAGCGCCACCCTCAGGTCTATTTTCTATTTCATCTATTACAAATCCAACTTCTTCTGCAGGATTTTTGGCCTCATATCCTTTTAAATTTTCTGAATCCCATTTCATTATATGAGGACTTACAACTCCAATTAAAGCAACTTCAACGCCTTCTATTTCCCTAGTTGTATATCCTTCATAAACTCTCTTACCATCTTTATAAAGATTTGCACATAATACATCTAAATTATCATTAGCTTGACTTACAACATCATTAAGGTTGTCCATTCCATAGTTAAATTCATGATTTCCTAAAGAGAAAACATCATACCCTATAGCATTCATTCCCATAACCATAGGATTAGGACCATTTTTAAATAAGTGATTGAAATTTCCTTGTATAGTATCTCCATTATCAACCACTATTGTATTAGGATTTTCATTTCTAGCTTCATTAACTAAAGTGGATATTTGATTTAATCCACCATCAGATTTTTGATTACGAGCATACTCATAATTCATAAATCTACCATGAAGATCTGATGTACCTAAAATTTGAATAGTTACATCTCCTTCTTTTTCTAAACTAGCTTCTTCTCCTTTTTTCTCTAGGTTTTCCGGTGCTAAATTTTCAGTAGCCTTTACAGTAGTTAACGGTGTTGCAATTCCAAAGATCATTGAAGTAGCAACTGCTAATGCTGTAAATTTCTTATCCCTTACTTTTTTAAGCATATTTTTCCCCCTCATTTAGTTTACTATTGTTATAAAAGTAAATTTTATACATATGTATTGTACATTATTTGGCGAATATTTTTCAATCTTTTATTGTTAAATATTCGTTAACTTTAATTAACTTTTTTATTTTTTTAATTCCTAGTAAATTCTATGCTTAAATAAATTTAAATTTAATAATCAATTAATCTTCTTAAATAATAAAAGCAGTAAAGAAATTTTCTTTACTGCTTTTTTAGTCATTTTAAATTAAGCTGCATCATTATGTTTCTTTTTTAGAATTATGCTACCGCCTATAGTAGCTAAAACTCCCATTGCTGCAAAAACTTCTGCTCCAAAAGGATTTCCTGTGTTAGGTAATTTAATTAAATCATCCTTTTTATTTTCTTCATTATTTGAATTATTATCTGGATTAGATATTTCAGGCTTATCTGTATTAATATCATCTATAGTTGGATCCATTGGCTTATTTACTTCTATAGATGGTTTTTCTGGTTCTACTGGCTTATTTGTATCTATAGTTGGTTTCTCTTGTTCTACCGGTTTATTAGAATCTACAGATGGATTTTCTGGTTCTACTGGTTTAACAGCTTCTTCCTTATCTTCTCCAGGTTCAATAAGTGTTGCTAAGTTAGTTATAGGATTTATACCATGATTTTTCCAATAATCACTTATGCCTTCTCTTAAAACTTTATTAGTATCTTTAATATTCTTAGCTGCTGAGAAATCATATCCATCTCCACCAGCTGCCATAAAATCATTAGTCGCTAATTTATAATATTTATTTGGATCTAGCTTACTTCCATCTAATAATCTTACAGAAGTTATTCTATTTCCAGGTTCAGCATCTGGATTATACCAGAATTTAAGACCAGCATGTTGGCCCCATCCAAAATCTTTAGGAGCAATTCCATGTTCTAATACTTTAATAATATCTGAACCTTTCATATCCATTGTTACTATAGTATTATCAAAAGGAAGTATAGTGTACATGTCTCCTACTGTTATTACACCTTTCTTTAATGGAGCTCTTACTCCACCACCATTGTTTATAGCTATATCTGCATCTACTATTTTTCTCATAGTTTCTGTAACAGTTGCTCCCATTGGGCTTACACCTGCATCTCTATTGTGTGGAAGATCCTCACTTAAATCAGCCACCTTAACATCTAAGATAGGTGATAATTCTTTTTCATATTTTCCTAATGTTTCTTCCATTTCTTTATCTACAGGTAAATCTTTAATATTTTTAGAAATATCCATACGTTGAGCTTCAACAGATAATTTTCCATCTTTATCAAATTTTAAATCTATAAGGCCAATAGCACGTCCATTTTTATAAGCTTGTACTATTGGAACTCCATTAACAGTTCCCTTAACAGGCATATGGCTATGAGCTGATACAATTGCATCTAAGCCTGGAACTTTTGTAAGATTAACTACTTCACCTGTTATTTCTCCAGTCTCTCTATCTTGTTGACTTCCAATGTGTGTTAAAGCAATTACTGCATCAACTTTTTCAACTTCTCTTAAATGTTTAACCCACTTTTCTGCTTCAGTATTAGGATCTCTAAATTCTAAATCTTTTACATTATCAGGATTTGTTTTATATGCTGTTTCAGGTGTTGCAAGGCCTATAAATCCTATTTTCTTTCCGCCTTTTTCAACAATACCATAAGGTTTAGCCCATTTTACAGGTTCTCCTGTAGCTTTTTCATATATGTTAGAAGCTAAGAATTCAAATCCACCATCTTTAGCCCATCCTGGAATTAAATCATAACCCCAGTCAAATTCATGATTTCCTACAGATGAGAATTGAACACCTAAAGCTTTATTCATATCACTAACTGGCTTTCCTTTTAAAAGGTTAGATAATGCACTTCCTTGATACATATCTCCACCACTTACTACTATTGTGTTAGGATTTTTTTCTTTTACTCTCTTTAATTCCCCAACAAATTTAGCAGCTCCAGGATTTCCTCCTGATTCTTTTAAAGAACCATGAAAATCATTGAATGTTAAAATAGGAATTTCAACTTCTTTCTTTTCTTCTGGTAAAGCCTCTGCAAATTTTGATACTTCATCCCAAGTAACAGATTTAACATTTGGAGTTCTTCCATTTGATGAAGTTGGTAGATTTATTTTTCCTTCATTAATAAGTTTAACTGCTAAAGCTCTTTGTTCTGGATTCCAATTGTTACCTGTTATTTCCCAGTTTCCATCTATATTTCTATTTATTACTCCATGTTTAACATTAATTATATAATCACTTATTAAATCTCTTATCGCTGATATATCATCATTTACTGTATCATATATTTTTTCATGTTCACCTGGATCCATTATTCCTGCAGCTAACCCTGAATTATATCTATAATCATTTACTGATAGGTACACTACATCTGAATCTTCAACTGGTTTACCATCTTTAGAGAATTTTAAGTTTTCTATTCTTTCACCTGGATCTTTAGCTATATTTATTTCGTAATTAACGCCTTCAAACATATCATACTTATACATTCTTACATTTTCATCAAAAGATATAGTTAAATCTCCATCTTTATATTTATTAAAAAACTTAGAGTTTTCTTCCATGTATTTCTTTAATTGTTTTCCATTAGTTTTTATAACATATAATTTATTATCAAATTTATATATATTTGAAACATCAGCCTTGCTTATAGGACCTTCTTTAAGATTAGCCTTTGGACTAAATAAAGCTGCTGATGAAACCATGTACACATTATTGGGATCTATTCCTTTAGCTTGTAAAAACTTTTTACTATTATATAATTGCACTTCATTTATAAAATCAGTAACCCCTTGGTCTTCAACTATTGATTGTGGAATACCTTTTACTTCATCAGGTTTTGCTAAATCTCCACCTTTTAATTCCCCAATCTTAGCTGTTGCATCATTTATAGCAGCGTCATGGAAAGGCTTAAGTTTCTCAGTTAATTCAGGATCTCCTTTTACCCCTTTAAGACTTATAAGATCTGCGTTCTTATCAAGAACTTTTATTCCACTTTCATCTTTTTCAACAGTTAAATTAAATTTAGAAACATATTTTGCTCTACTTGCTGGTTCACTAATTATAGCATTTCCTCTTAATTCTGATTTAACTGTATCATGACTATGTCCAGCAACTACTACACTTACTTCTGGATTTGCTTCAGCTATTCCAGCAGCACTATCTCCATCACCATATTCTCCATTTAAACTTACATGAGAAGTTACTACATAGACATCAGCGCCTCCATTTGCCTTTATTTCTCCTATTATTTTCTTTACTTCTTCTGTCGGATTCTTAGCTTCATAACCTTTTAAGTTTTGAGAATCCCATTGCATTATATGTGGAGTAACTACTCCTATTATTGCAACCTTTATTCCATCTACATCTTTAATTGTATAAGGATTAAAAACTCTCTCTCCATTTCTGTAAAGGTTTCCACATAAGACATGAAGATTTGGGTTTGCTTGGCCAATAATATTATGAAGTTTGTCCATTCCAAAATTAAATTCATGATTTCCTAATGAAAAAACATCATATCCTATTGTGTTCATAGCAAGTATCATAGGATTTTCTTTATTCATAAATAGGTGATTGTAATTTCCTTGAATAGTATCACCATTATCTAGCACTAGAGTATTAGGATTTTCCTTTTTAGCTTCTTTAACCACAGTAGCTATTTGATTTAATCCACCAACAGATTCCTCTCCCTGTGCATAATCATAATCCATAAACTTACCATGCAAATCAGAAGTGGCAAGTATTTGAATATTGACAGTTTTTTTATCTGTCTTTTCTGTTACATTTGAATTTTTTGTTTCAGAAATTTCAGCAGCTTTAACCGGTATTGGTAGTATAAAGCTAAAGACCATTGCTAATACCACCATTAAAGCAGTAATTTTTTTGTTACTAAACTTCTTTAACATAAATTATCCCCCTTGAATTTTATTTGTTATAAAAGTTAATTTTATACATACTAATTGTAACATATATTAATATATTTTCAATATTTTGTTATAAAAATTCAAAGAAAGTATATAACTAATAAAATAGGATTTATTATGAAAGATTTTTTAAATTCCATCATAACAAATCCTATTCTCTTTAAAATTACTCTAAATATTATTTCACATTATATTCCATAAAGGTTGTAAGATTTCTTAAATTTATTTAACTAATATAAATATTCATTTCTTAAAAACTCTATTTTTTCCTTAGTTAATCCATATTCTTTAAAAAAATATGTTTCATAGCTACCATAAGTATTTTTTATATTATTTAAACTAAGTTCTATAAATTTCTTTTTTACTCCTAAAATATCATCTATCAATTCCTTTATAGTTTCATTTGATACATGCTTTTCATAAATTTGAAGTATTCTATGATTTTCCCCTTTTCTATATTCATTACTTAACATATAATCTTCTATTACCTTTTCCTCTGGTACACCTAAAAGCAATAATATTAAAGCTGATCCTAAACCAGTTCTATCTTTCCCTGAGGTACAGTGCTGTAATACAGCTAGGTTTTTAGGATTTTCTATTGTCTTTATAAGCTCCTTAAAAGCTAAATTATTTAATGGCATCTCAATATATCCATCCATAAGTATCTTTTCAGGTGGTTCTTGATTGCTATTCTTTGATAAGATTCCTTTCAAATAGGATTCCATATTTAGATTTTGATTATCTAAATTTCTCATTGCAGATATATTTATATTTTTTGTCCCTTCAACATTTCTATCTGGGCTTAATTTAACTTCTTCTAAGGATCTATAATCAAAAATATACTTAATTCCTAGGGTTTTAAAATATTCTAAATCTTCTCCTTTTAATTTATTTAAAGCTTCTGAGCGATAAAATAATCCCCATTTCACCTTTCTTCCATCCTTTGTTTCATATCCACCTAAATCTCTAAAATTGCAAAATCTTTTAAGTGGCACAAGTCTCTCTGCTAAAATCAACTCTTCATTTTCACTTTTTATAAAATAAAAAGTTCTATTCTTAGGCTCTGGATCCTTAAATTCAAATTCGTTTTCTTTTTCTATATGTTTAATAAACTTTAATTCTCCATTAAGTTTCTCAGAGTAATATAAAGTTCCAGTAACTTCTTTATTTAATGTTATTTTTAATATCTCTCCAGAGATTCTTATTAAATTTCCATTTAAATTTCTCATAAAATATCATCTCCTAATATAACCCAAATTCTTTTTTTAATTATACTACTTATTTTTATAAATTGTTAACTTTTCTTAAACTTTTTATATATTTTCTCTTTACCACAAACTTCTTAAATCTCTTAAGTTTAAAGAATTTTTTTCAAAGAATTAATATTTTTCCATATTATGTATGATAAGATATTATTATAAGATGTAAACATTATTATTTATATATTTTCAGATATAACAAGATTTATTTTTCTATAGTAATAAACAAACTGAACTTTTAACTATCTTTAAATCTATTTTATTTATGCTTAAGGAGGTCCCATGGAATTATTATTTATATTGCTTTTTTTAATAATGCTTATGACTGCATTTTCAACCTCACTAAGAGAAACTAAAAAATAATTATATTAAAATTTATTTTACATTTAATGAAAACACAAAATAACGGCAGTAATATTTAATATGGTAAAAATAAACCATTAAATATTACTGCTTTTAACTGAATTGATTTTTTAGAATATTACTTAATTATTAATCTATTATATTTTTATAAAAATCTTATCTTTTAGTTTTTTAAACTCTAATTTTCCCCAGTCTTTCTACTTACATAGGAGAATTAGGAATAAACTCTATAATATAGAAAGTTTTTATAATAGTAAAAGACTACATTCATCACTTGCTTATAATCCTCCTAATGAAATGAAATTTAAAGCTTTGAATGCAGCCTAAATAAGTTCGAATTTTTGTGTCCAAGGTATTCACACAAATCCAGTTTAGAAATTTATTACACTTTGTTTTTAATTTGTATCTTAAAATTGTATTTAATTACATATACAATTTAAATGATAAATATTTAGGCCTTTATTAAATATAAATTTCAATAATGAATTAATTCAAAAGAGTTTTAGGATATATGGAGGATTAATGATTAAAGCAAAGAAAATAGTAATTTTATTGGGTATTATATTTATAGGAGTAACAACAGTGGCAATAACATATAATTGGATAAAGGATAATACTCCGAATAAATCAGTAGAAATTATAGAAGAAAGCGAATTAAATGAAATAGCTATAGAAAATCAAAAAGAGAAAAATATTAATAATACATTACCAAATGAAAATAAACAAAAAGAACAATCTAAAAAGAATGAAGATTTAAAGAAAGATAAAGAGATACAAAATAATATAAAAGATAATAAAGATACAGCACCTCAAGAAAACACAAAAAATGAGCAAGAAAAAACACCACAAGTAGGTAATATTGTATGTAAAGCAGGATGCGTATATGGAAGTGAACATATAAAAGGATGCGATAAATATACTGGAAACGAACAAATTGAGCAAGAAAAAACACCACAAGTAGGTGATGTTGTATGTAAAGCAGGATGCATATATGGAAGTGAACATATAAAAGGATGTGATAAATATACCGGAAATGAACAAATTGAGCAAGAAAAAACACCACAAGTAGGTGATATTGTATGTAAAGCAGGATGCGTATATGGGAGTGAACATATAAAAGGATGCGATAAATATACTGAAAATAAATAAATTGAAAAAAGAGCGTGTAAAATACTTTGTGTAATTTACACGCTCTTCAATCAAGAAAATATGATAGATATATAGCTTATACCTCTAATTGTATATCTATTAGCAAATTAATTTTTACTGTTATATTTTCATTTCAATAAATCTTTCCTAAACCCACTTAATTTCTTTGTTATATTTATATAAAATAAAATATTTATCAACTTATTAAGCAAATCAAGTCAATGTTCTTTTGCTATAATTTCTTATTTCTAATTCTAATAAAAACTCTTCTAATACATCTTTTAATAAAAAAAGGTTACCTCCTATACTATAAAGATAGAAAATAACCTTTTCTAATATATACACCATTATAGAGACCATAATTAATGTACACCGTAGTAAATATTCAAAATTAATAATATATAAGAACCTATCAAACCATTGATATTACTTAGTTTATCCTCTTACTCATCCCATCCTTCAGGGAATTCAGCATTGTGATAAACCTCTTGAACATCGTCGTCATCTTCAAGTAAGTCTAACATCTTTTGGAACTTCTTAGCATCGTCTTCGTTTATAGCAGTTTCAGTATCTGGTATCATTTTAACTGCTGCTTCTAAGAATTCTAATCCTTCAGCCTCTAAAGCTTCTCTTACTGTACCAAAATCTTCTGGTGAAGTTGTAACTATGAATACTTCTTCCTCTGATGCAAAATCTTCTGCTCCAGCATCTAAAGCCATCATCATTATTTCATCTTCATCTAACTCAGCTTTTTCTATTACTATTTCACCTTTCTTTTGGAACATGAAACCAACACATCCTGATGTACCCATGTTTCCGCCCCCTTTAGTGAAAGCACTTCTTACATTACCAGCTGATCTATTTTTATTATCTGTTAATACTTCAACCATTACAGCTACTCCTGATGGTCCGTATCCTTCATAAACTATTGATTCGTAGTTTACTGAATCTCCTTCCCCAGCAGCTTTCTTTATAGCTCTTTGAATGTTATCATTTGGCATGTTTGCAGCCTTAGCTTTGGCTACAGCATCCTTTAATCTTGAGTTACCATCTAAGTTTGCTCCACCTTCTTTAACTGCAACAGCTATCTCTTTTCCTATCTTAGTGAATATTTTCCCTCTTTTGGCATCCATTTTACCTTTTTTAGCTTGTATATTATGCCACTTTGAATGTCCTGACATCCTTATTCCTCCTAACATATATGTGAACTATAGTTTAAATTTCTTTAAATATCTTGAAATAACACCTAAATATTATATCATAGAGATTTTTTCTCTTCAACTTGGCTCTTTTCTATAGTTAAAGCTTACTCATCAAAACTTTCATAAAGTCTATTTCCTTCTTTAAAATATACTCCTTCTAAATCAGTACTCATTATAGCTTTTCCATTTGTTACTTCTGTAAAGCTTTTTTCTATTTCTGGAATCATATTTTTTTCTGCTAATATATATATCTTAACATTATCAGTAAACTCTGTATCCTCTATGTGCCAATTATTTTGACCGCATATATATTGAATCTTTCCATAAAGATCATAATCTATTTCTGTACAAAGCATTGCTCCTTCTACTTTTTCTACAACACCTGCTGCACTTATAGCTATGGCCGCCCCTTTAGTATAAGCTCTAGTAAGTCCCCCTGTGCCTAATAATATTCCTCCAAAATATCTTGTTACCACTACTGCACAATCTGTTATTCCTTGTTTTTTTATTACCTCTAATATTGGAATACCTGCTGTCCCCTGTGGCTCACCATTATCACTATATCTTTGTATTCCCATATTTTGTCCTATGACATAGGCATAACAATTATGTCTTGCATCCTTATGTTTATTATTTATTTCCGCTACAAACTCTTTAGCCTCTTCCTCTGTTGTAACTCTTTTAACATAGCCTATAAAAACTGATTTTTTCTCCTCAAATCTATCATCAGCTGCTCTTTTTACCGTTATATAATTCATAATATCTACCTACCTTTTAATACATCGTATATATTATCTATTCCTTTTTCTATCTTACTATAATCTATTTGGGAAAATCCAATTCTAAAGCTTTTATCTCCATCATTAGGATTTTTAAAAAATATGCTTCCTGGAGTAATTATAGTTTGTCTATCTTTCAGTTCATAAAATAACTTTTTAGAAGTTATGTCTATGTTCTTATTTATATTTAAGAATAAATTAAGTCCGCCCTTAGGCTCTCTATAAGAAACCATATCTCCTAATTTATTATCTATAAGTTCTTTTATAAAATTATATCTCTTTGAATATTCCTCATTTAATCTTTCTATATGCTCTTTCCAATATCCCTTTGCAATGTAATCCTGAAGAGCTCTTTGCATTAAACTTGAGGTAGCTATATCAGTGTTAAATTTTAAAGCTTGAAATTCCTCTTTAAATTTATCTGGTGCTATTAAATATCCCATTCTTATACCTGGTAGAAATATTTTAGAGAAACTTTTTATATATATAACTCTCTCAGAATCTAAACTCCTATATGGTATATACTCTAAATCATTAGAATAAACTAATTCTGAAAGATAATCATCTTCTAGTATGTAAAAATCATATTTATGTGCTAGCTCTATTATTCTTTTCTTTTTTTCTAAAGAACAACTTATACCTGTAGGGTTCTGAAAATAGCTCATAGTATAAAAACACTTTATTTTATTTCTCTTTAATAAATTTTCAAACTTTTCAATATTAGGACCATCCTTCTCCATTGGAATTTCTAATATATTTGCTCTTCTAAGCTTAAATACTAAAAGTGCTCCTCCATAAGTTGGCCTTTCTATTACAATATTATCATTTATATTTACTAAGGACTTACCTACAATATCAATACCTTGTTGTGCTCCAGAAATTATAAGTATATTATCTAAATTATTTTTTCCATTCCAGAACTCTTCATTTATACTTCTTCTTAATTCTAAATATCCTAAAGGGTCACTATACATTAATGCCTCTACACCATCTCTAACTAATACATTATCTAAAACTTTCTTAAGTTTTTCTACTTGGAAGAAGTTTGCACTAGTAGTTTCTCCAGTAAAGTCTATCCAATTCTTCAAATCTCCAGAGGCTATTTTTCTAAATAAATCATTATAATCATGCTTAAAACTTTTTCCTACATCCTTATTTTTAGCATAAGTTCCACTTCCTTGAGCTTGATATGCATATCCTTCTTGTACAAGCTTTTTATAAGCATTAATAACAGTTACTTTATTAACTTCTAAAAAATCTGATAGTTCTCTTATAGTTGGTAACTTTTCTCCCTCTGATATTTTCCCATTTTCAATTAAATTTTTAATATTATCGTATATTATTAAGTATTTACATAACCCCTCTTTAAAAACCACACTAAATTTATTCATCTTTTACACCTTATTTAAACATTATCTTTTATTAAATATACTTTTTCTGTTATAAGCTTTTGTCCACATGGTGAGAATTTTTCTCTTCCACTTTTCTTAACTATATTTTTCTTATAGAGATATCCCAATAATTCCTCAAAATCTATATTAAAGCCTTGGAATTCTTCTGATTTTTTTATTTCTTCTGAGCTTAAGTAATCCTTTTGTTTTTTCATAAAATCAACTAAAGCTCTTATTATTCCTCTAATATTTCTCTCTAAGAAGCTTTCAATATAAAAATGTACATATTCTAAAGCCTGTTTATCTGCTGCTTTGAATATTCCATTAACCATTTTTTCAAAGTTTTCATCTAATTTCATAAGCATACCAGTAGAGCTTTTTGTTATTAAATATCCATTAAAGTTTAAATACAACCTACTAAAACTATCCACTGAATACATAAGAGCCTCAAAGGCAGCGTAGAAATGTTCATTATGAATACATTTTTTATATAAATTCATATCTTGTAAAAGCTCACTTAAATAAACAAGATTCCACTTTTCACTATGAGCATCTGTATAATATTTTATTGAAGTAAATTTATCTGATATTTCTTGATCCTTACAAAAAATTAATTTTGAAGATATAAATTTTCTATGTATTGTACTACCTGTTATTTCTTCTTGGCAGAAATTAACTAAAAACTTTTTAGAGACTATTTTTAAATGTAAAGATACTCCTAATTCTTCACCATAAACGTCCTTTATCCCTTTAAATTCTCCATTTACAATAACGAATAAATCTATATCTGATCCTTCCCATATATCTCCGTTTATTATACTTCCAAATGCCGTAACTCCAATAACATCATCATTCTTTTGAAGGTCATTTATAACTGTTTTAAAAGAATTTTGATATTTCAATATTATTTCACTCAAATTTTTTTCCTCCTTAATAACTCCCATTAATTAAATAATATCTATAAACAATTCCCTTTTTCCACTAAAACTTTTAAAGACTCTTTCAATAAACAAATTCCAACTTCCATCTGTTCTAACATTTCATAAGAAATATCTAAAGCTTTTTTTCCTTCTCCTTTTTTTCCATAGGTATTAGCTTGATAAAGGTTAGCTGCTGCAGCTGTATTTTGTATTGCAAAACTTAAAAAATAAATAATATCCAAAGCTGGTCTAACTACCCTATCATAATACATTTTATATTCGTCACCTATATTTAATGTAGCTACACTTGCTTGAATAGTAGCTGCTTTTAATAAAATATCCTGTAACTGATTATATGCCTTATTAAAATCATCTGCACATACATTATTACTTTCATTATTACTTGCAGCTGCTTGAGCTGCAAAAAGATCTTCCTGCCCATTAGAGTTTCCTGATCTTTCTCTACGACCTCTTATATTTCCACGATCTAAAGTATCCGTAGTTTCCATGATTCACATCCTAAAAATTAGTATCATTATTATTATACTTATATATATTATAATTTATGATGTGAAAAATGTAATAATAAAAGCTAAATTCTTGTTGAATTTAGCTTTTACTCATGAATTTAATACTCTTATTATAACTCGTATTCTCTACATTTATTTTCTACTTCTTCATCCACTTCTGCTTTTATATAAGTTCCATCTTCTCTATATTCTTCTTCACTTACATTAGCATTTCTATGAAGATAAGCTACAACTTGTTGAGCTGTATAAGGAATTATATATTCCTTACTTTTTAATGTATAAGGTAATTCTTCACTTATTGCTTCTAATAATTCATCTAAGTTTATTCTTTCCCTAGCAGAAATTTTTACTACCTTATTATATATTGAAGAATATTTTGCTTCTAATTCATTTAGCTTTTCTTCATCAGCCTTATCAATTTTATTAAGAACTAATATTTTTGCTGATTCTAAGGCTTTTAATTCACCTAAAACTTTTTCTACAGCTATAATTTCTTCCTGTGCATTATCTGAAGAAGCATCTACAACGTGGCATAAAAGATCTGAGTATATAACCTCTTCTAATGTTGATTTAAAAGCTTCAACTAATTCATGAGGAAGTTTACTTACAAATCCAACAGTATCTGTTAATGTTATATCCCTATTATCAGGAAGTTTTATAGCTCTTGTTGTAGTATCTAAAGTTGCAAAAAGCATATCTGCTTCAAAAACCTTATCCTTAGCTTGAGTAGCTAAAGTTGAAGCTGATTCTGCACATAGAGTATTTCTTAGAGTAGATTTTCCTGCGTTAGTATATCCAACTAAGGAAACCTGTGAAGTTTTATCCTTACTTCTTCTCTCTCTTTGAGTTTCTCTTATCTTCTTTATCTTTTTAAGCTCAGCTTGAAGATCGTATATTCTTTCTCTTATATGTCTTCTATCTATTTCAAGTTTCTTTTCCCCTGGTCCTCTTGTTCCTATTCCACCACCAGTTCTAGACATAACAGTTCCAAGTCCCATAAGTCTAGCTGCTCTATACTTAAGCTGAGCAAGTTCTACTTGAATTTTAGCTTCCCTTGTCTTAGCTCTTCTTGAGAATATTTCTAAAATAAGAGTTGTTCTATCAATTACCTTAACTCCTAAGTTAGCTTCAAGGTTTTTAACTTGTGCTCCTGATAATTCATCATCAAAAATTACTAAGTTAGCTCTTGTTAATTGTCTTATGTTAGCAATTTCTAAAACCTTACCTCTTCCTATATAAAAAGAAGCATCTATTTTACTTCTGTTTTGAAATACTTTTTCCAATGTAGGAATATCACAAGCCTTAGCAAGTTCCTCTAATTCATCTAAACTTTCTCTTGTATCACATCCTACTAAAATAGCCCTTTCACTATCATCTTCTTCAACATTGCTTGTTTTAATAACCTCTTCAACATGATTAATCTTATCTAAAATATTAATTTGTAAACACTGGTCTATAGTTAAATGAGGAGCTTCTTCACTTATAAGAATCTCATTTTCTACATAGCAAAATCCTAAAGAAGCATCTTTAGCCTTTCCTTCCTCTACAGCTATAGCCATTATTGTGTCAAGCTTTAATTTCATAAGGGCAGATATATCTAAAGCAGAAAGTCTGCAAACTCCACTTGGATGAGTATGTATTATTCTAACCCCAGATAATCTTTTTTCGTGTATATCTATTAATGGAATCTCTACACTTGAAGAATCTCCTATAGCTACACTAATTACCTTTCCTTTTCTATTTATTCCTACACTAATTTCTCTTTCTATTTGAGAAGATAATCTAGAAATAATATTTATTATATCCTCTGTACAAACACTATATTTTGGCACATTTATTTTATAAAGTTCTTCTAATTCTTTTAGCACTGAATTCCTTATTCCATCAGTATTTCCATGTATCATATATTACCACCTCGTGATATTTATTATGTTTCTTGACAATTTTCATTTAATTTTATACTATAAATACAATATTGTAAATAATACGGAATAGTTAGGGGAGAAAATAATGGAAGATAAAAACAGAAATATACTGCTTTCTGAAGAGCAAATTAAAGAACAAATAGCTATTGTAGGTAAAAAATTAACTGAAGATTACAAAGATAAAAACCTTTATGTTTTATCTTTATTAAGAGGAAGTTTCATATTTGCAGCGGATTTAGTTAGAGCAATAGATACTAAAGCTCAAATAGGCTTTATGACTACTTCAAGTTATGGCCATGGTGAAGAAAGTACTGGTATAGTTAAAGTTGTAAATGATATTCCTGACAATATTGAAGGCTTAGATGTCTTAATAGTTGATGATATCATAGATTCAGGTATAACAATGGATTTTGTTATAAACCATGTTAAATCACTAGGCGCTAAATCAGTTAAAACTTGCACTCTTTTAGATAAACCTTCTAGAAGAAAAGTTGATTTAAAACCAGATTATTGTTGTTTTGAAATAGAGGACTTATTCGTTGTTGGTTATGGATTGAACTATGGTGATCACTATAGAAATATTCCTTACATATTTAACTGGGAAAATAATTAAAAGGAGGAATCACCTCCTTTTTTAATGTGCTAATTTGTATCTTCTTTACTTTTATCATTAATGCCTTGTAGCATATTTCCACCCCACATACTATTTGGAACTTCTCCAACTATAACCGTATCTGAAATCGGAATTTGATTTACCACTTCAACCTCTTTTGATTGAAGTGGTAATATTATTTTAAGATTAGTTTTTACATTAACTAAAATTTTATGCCTTGTTTGATTTATTCCTGCACTTTCAAATAAAGAATCATAAGTTACCTCTACTCTCCCTATCGGCTCCATTTTGACAGTTATACTAGGGCCCCAATAAGACATTATGTTATTTTTTGTTATATACCCAATAGGCATCTTTACACCTATAGAGCCAACTTCTTTTATATCCCTCTGTGACTTTATGGCAACTTCTGTAGCTAACTCATTCAATTTTATAGTATCCGCATTAATCATTTTTATTGCTCCTGATGAATCTTTTTGAACCTTTATTACATCATCATAATTAAATTTTTGTGTATAAACTTCAGCAATATTATTATTTATAATGTCTAAAGTTTTAGCTTGCATTTCTGAATCTGAAACAAGCAAAACTGTAGGTGCAATTATTTTATCAAAGGCATATATGAAAATTAAAAAACAGGCAATAATCATTAATGAAACAATTATTAAATATTTTTTAAAATCTATATTTCTACGTTTATTTTTTTTAACATAATACAAAGACTACACCTCTTATAATTTGGTTTACTCTTAATATTATTATGCTATAATATAATATAATATTTCTTTAAATGTATAATAATATAATTATGTAGTTTTTTAGAAATAGAAAGTTTTATTATGATAGGAGGAAAAAATGACTGAAAGAAAAAGAGAGCATAAAAATAGAAAGCAGAAGAAAAAATCACATAAAAATCAATCGAAAGTAACAAAATTTTTGAAATGGTTCTTTATAGGAATTCTGCTTCTAGGGATAACTGCCGTAACAGTAGTTGGAGTTTACGTTCTTTCTATTATACGTTCTTCTCCAGACTTAGATGTTCAGGCAATTCAATCTCTAAATCAGCCATCCATTCTTTACGATGATCAGGGAAACTTTATGGATAATGTTATAACTCGTGAACAACGTTATGTGGTTAAATCTGAAGAAATCCCTGATAATTTAAAAAAAGCTTTTGTAGCTATTGAAGACGAAAGATTTTATGAGCATAAAGGAATAGACATTAAAAGAGTTTTTGGGGTCATAGCTTCTAATATTAAAGGCAAACTTTCAGGAAGTAATACGGTTCAAGGTGCTTCAACTATAACTCAGCAACTTATAAAAAATGCCGTACTTACAAATGAAGTTAGTTATGAAAGAAAAATTAAAGAAATGTACTTAGCTTTAGAATTAGAAAAGCATCTTTCAAAAGATGAAATCCTTACTACGTATTTAAATACAATTCCTATGGGTGGATACCAATATGGGGTTAGCGCAGCTGCTCAAAGATTTTTCAGTAAGAATGTTTCAGATTTGAATTTAGTTGAGTGTGCTTATTTAGGAGGACTTACTCAAGCACCAACTTCTTATGATGGTCTTTCAGAAGCAAATAAAGAAAATCCAAGTAGATACTTAAATAGAACTAAATCTGTGCTATTTAAAATGCATGAACTTGGATATATTTCAAGTGAACAATATAATGACGCAATAAATGAAATTGACACAAATGGTATAAAATTCACACCAAATAATAAATTAAGCAAAACTAACTTCGAGTGGTTCACAAGACCAGCTATAACTCAAGTTAAACAAGACTTAATGGATAAATATAAATACACTCAAGAGGAAGTTGACAAACTTATAGCTAATGGTGGATTAAAAATCTACACTTCCATGAATAGGGATCTTCAAAACAATGTTCAAAAAGTTTTAGATGATCCAAATAACTATAAAGCTATAACTAATAATCCTAATGAAAAAAATGAAGATGGTGTTTATAAATTACAATCATCTGCCACAATAATAGACTATAAAACAGGCCATGTTAAAGCTTTAGTTGGAGGAAGAGGGGAACAACCAGCAATGTCTCATAATAGAGCTTATTATGATTTAAAATCTATAGGTTCTGCAACAAAGCCATTAACAGTTTATGGTCCTGCTATTGATTTAGGACTTGGCGGAGCTGGCACTGTGGTAAATGATTCTCCATTAACGAATAAAGAATTATCTTCTACAGGATATAAAGATCAACCTAAGAATGAATACAATAGTTATAGAGGACCTTTAACTTTTAGAGAAGCAATTAAAATTTCTAGTAACTTAGCTGCCATAAAAGTTGCTAACGAAGTAGGTACTTCAAACTCCATAGCTTATGGAGAAAAATTAGGTCTTGTTTATGGACCTCACTCTAGGGGAATTTCTACAACAGCCTTAGGTCAATTCCAAAATGATCCTAATAACCCTGATGGAGGAAATACTTATACCCTAGCTTCAGCCTTTGGTGTTTTTGGTAATAATGGTGTTAAAACAAATGCTAAATTATATACAAAGGTATTAGATTCTCATGGAAATGTAATTCTTGATACAAGTACTCCAGAAGAAACTAAAATATTTAGTCCGCAAGCTTCTTATATAGTTTATGATATGCTTAAATCTCAAGTAGAAAGTGGCTCTGCAAAACCTGCTAAATTCGGAAATATACCTGTAGCTGGTAAAACAGGAACTACTACTGGAGATAAAGACTATTTATTTGCAGGATTAACCCCATATTATTCTGCAGCTATTTGGGTTGGATATGATAAACCTAGAGAAATGAGAACTAGTAGTGGTACTGTTACCTCACCTATTTTTGGGAAAATAATGGGCTTAGCTCATAAAGACTTACAATACAAAGAGGTTGAACAACCTAGTGGAATAAGCAAGATTGCAGTATGTATGGATTCAGGCCTTAAACCTACTTCTCTTTGTACTCAAGACCCTAGAGGCAGTAGAGTTTATTATGATTGGTTTATTAATGGTTCTGCTCCTACTCAATATTGTAATTATCATACAAAGGCACATTTCCCTGACCCTAATACAAGTGAGAATAACAATTCAGGGGCAAATGAAGAAAATAAACAACAAGAAAATAAAGCTGAAGAAGCTAAACCTAACGAAAATAATAATAAACCAACTGAACAAAATCCAAATACTAAACCTGATAATACAACAGGTAATGGTAATAATAATACTACTAATAATAATGGAGGTGGTAATGTCACTCCACCTCAAAATCAAACAGAAAACAATACAAACAATGGAGTTGTTGCTCCACCTCAAGCTGGAAATAACCAAAATCAAAATGGTCAAAATAACAACGTTACGCAATAGAACGAAGCTTTTCTTGCATTTTGATCTTATACAAAACAAAGCCACTATGAATTTTTTATTTCACAGTGGCTTTCCTCTTGATAATCATCCCTCTAGAGTCATGTAATACCCTACTCCTCACTAACATCTCCCATTTACTTTTTATTCACATTTCACTTATGTGCTTTTCATTCAAATATCACACATATGAATAAAGTAATATTAGTTCTTGCATTTTTTTATTATTCATATTAAAATTAGATATAAAGTGTGACGCAAAAAATAAAAAACTTATCAACAGGAGGAGGAATTTATGGAAATACTTAATAACTTAGTAGTTAGTTTTAATGATTTTCTTTGGGGCTACATATTAATTATTTTATTAATAGGTGCAGGCCTTCTATTTTCTTTTAAAACTAAATTTGTTCAATTTAGATACGTAAAAGAAATGTTCCGTTTATTAGGAGACGGTATAGGAAAGTCAAATAAAGAAAAAGGCGGAGTTTCTTCATTTCAGGCATTTTGTATAAGTACAGCTTCAAGAGTTGGTACTGGTAATATAGCAGGTGTTGCCATAGCCGTAGCTGTTGGTGGACCTGGGGCTGTTTTTTGGATGTGGCTTATAGCCTTAATAGGTTCTGCGTCTAGTTTCGTAGAAAGTACATTAGCTCAAATATATAAAACTAAGGATAAAGATTCTTTCAGAGGTGGTCCTGCCTATTATATGGAAAAGGGACTTGGAAAGAGATGGTTAGGAATTATATTCTCAATTCTTATTACAATCTGTTTTGGATTCGTATTTAATGCAGTTCAAGCTAACACAGTAAGTGTTGCATTTAATAGTGCTTTCGGACTTTCAAGAGGAACTATTGGTATAATATTAGCAATAGTAACAGCTTTAGTTATCTTCGGTGGTATTCATAGAGTTGCTAAGGTTTCAGAAATAATAGTTCCAATTTTAGCGGTTCTTTATATTCTTATTGCTATTATAGTTTTAATTTTAAATATTACTGAAATTCCATCAGTTTTTAAACTTATATTTGAATCAGCCTTTGGAATAAAACAATTAACTGCTGGTGGGCTTGGTGCAGCTGTTATGCAAGGTATTAAAAGAGGTTTATTCTCAAATGAAGCTGGTATGGGTAGTGCGCCAAATGCAGCTGCTACAGCAGATGTTACTCACCCAGTAAAACAAGGTTTAATTCAAACTTTAGGAGTATTTACTGATACATTATTAATTTGTTCTTGTACAGCATTTATAATACTTCTTTCAGGTCAATACGCTGATAGTTCACTAACAGGTATAGAATTAACTCAAAAAGCTCTTGTATCTCAAATAGGACCTTTCGGAGCTTATTTCATAGCAATTTGTATATTATTATTTGCTTTTAGTTCTATTGTAGGTAACTTCTATTACGGTCAAACAAACATAGAATTTATACACACTAATAAGGTATTATTAAATATATACAGAATACTTGTTATAGGCATGGTATTATTTGGTTCAATAGCAAAAGTAGATTTAGTTTGGAATTTAGCGGATCTTTTCATGGGATTAATGGCTATACTAAATATAATAACTATATTATTCCTTGGTAAATATTCTTTCCTTGCACTTAAGGACTATACAGCTCAAAAGAAAGCAGGAATTAAAGAGCCAGTATTTAAAGCATCTTCTATTCCTGGATTAGAGAATGTAGAAGAATGGCAATAATAAAAAAGCTTTGAGATTTTTTTCTCAAAGCTTTTTTATATTAATCTTTCAAATATAACTTTTTTCTCCACACTTAAATCCTTAGGATTTATTGTTATTTTAAAAATTGGAGGACAACCTTCCTCTCTCCATTTCTTCATATAAACTGGTGTAGCTTTATAGTTGTAATAATAAACTTCTTCATATTCATCTGAGAATTCTAAAACTTCAAGTCTACTATCATCACTTAAACTTATTAATTCTTTATGAACATTATTTATTATTGGCCAAAAATATTTCATTGGTATATTATATTTAAACTCATTGTTTACTACTCTACTCTCAAATAAAGCTCTTTTCAATATCCTATTATCTTTATGACATTCATCTATATTTGCTCTAAATATAACTTTTCCTCTTTTGTCTTCATCTAATTTTATGTTTATCATATAATAAACAACTCCTATTCATAATACTATAAAATATAGCATCAAATCTAAATCTATAAATCGAACCTATTTAATACAGATTCTCCAAACAACTTTTTAATTATGTATTTTATTCCTTCTATTTCACAGGATTTTTTCTTAACCATTATAAGTCTTCCATTATCAATAATGTCTTCATCGGAGTAAGATGTTAAGGCAATCTCTTCTTTTATGAGCTCAACCCATTCTTTAGAATAATAAGCTTTTAGACCTCTTAAAAACTTATTTTTTATAAATGGAATTATACTATTACCTAGAACACAAACAGTTTCACATCCATTGATATTATTTAAAAGTTTTTCAAAGTCATCATTTTCATAGAACTTATTGCTCTTACTTCCTGGAACAATTATAACATCTAAATCTACTTCTTCTACAGATTTTATATTTTCAAATTTGATATCATACATTTTATCTTTTATTATATTACGTTGTGTCCCTATTAACTCTACTGAAATTATTTCTTTATCTAATGATTTATTTATATCATCAAAAATTTCTAAAAAAGAAATCACTGTGCTTACAACCATCTTATCATAAATAAATATTCCGAACTTTCTCTCTTTTAAATCTTTGATTTGCCTATTAAAATCATCCTTAGACACTCTATATGAATATCCCTCTTTATTCTTATACATCATCTTGAAACCAATTCTTTCAAGTCTATCTCTATTCTCATCCAATGAAACCGTATCCAGCATATATAAGCCACCAAATTCATTGAAAAAGCATTCTAATATAAGATGTACAGCTTCACTTCCATACCCTTTTCCCCTATGTGAACTTTCTATTCTAACATTTAATCTAGCAGTTTTAGTTATAGAGTCATATCCATGAAAGCTTGCTTCCCCCACTGGGTTATCATTATAATCAAAAACCAAGCAATACAGATTTCTTCCATCTGTAGGACTCACCATCTTTTTATAAAAACTATCCCACTTATACCTTGGAAAAGATATTATTTTACCTACATCAGTCATACTCTCCATATCTCCCCATAGCTTTTCAGTATACCCTAGTTCTTCTAAATATGGTGTTCTTATATAAACTTTTCTTCCCTCTCTCCTATAACAGTTTCTTTTTTGTATCACATTACCACACCAATCATTTATTAATTCAAGAGTATTTTATCATAAATTACCACAAACTGTGAAATTTTTTATACATTATTTATTAATTGTTATTTTATTGTTTAGTTATACTAAATTTAATAATAAATTAGCCTAAACTTCATAACATATTTTTCCTTCTTAAGTTGCTAAATCACTATTTTCAAGCAACATTTAAATATTAATATATTTTTTCATTTTTTTATTGATTTTTATTTTAAAAGTATTTATAATTATTTATGTTTGTTTAGTAATTTTAAACTTAAAGTTTAGTAAAACTTATAGTAATGAAATTGAGGTGTAAAACTTGGAAATAGGGGATAAAATTAGACGTCTCAGAGTGGCCAAACAGTTGACTCAAGAAGAATTAGCAAATAGATGTGAATTATCTAAGGGATTTATTTCTCAGCTTGAGAATGACCTTACTTCTCCATCTATAGCTACATTAATAGATATATTAGATATATTAGGAACTAATTTAACAGAATTCTTTAGTGAAGATACTAATGAAAAAATAGCCTTCTCTAAGGATGATATGTTTGAAACTGAAAATGAAGAATTAAAATATAACCTTATGTGGTTAGTTCCAAATGCTCAAAAGAATGATATGGAACCTATAATGATAACTCTTGAACCTGGAGGACAATATATTGAAGAAGAGCCTCATGAGGGTGAGGAATTTGGGTATGTCCTATCTGGAGCAATATATCTTCATCTAGGAGACAAAAAAGTAAAAGTAAGAAAAGGCGAGAGTTTCTACTTTAAGCCCAAGGCTAATCATTATATTTCTAATGCAGGAAAGATTTCTGCAAAGGTTATATGGATAAGTACTCCACCATCATTTTAGTATAAACATTTAGAAAGCAGAGGTGTTAGATTTGAAAGATAATAATATTATTGAATTAAAAGGAATAACTAAATCATATGGAAAAGATACAATTTTAGATAATCTTTCCCTAAATATAAAAAAGAATGAATTCCTAACTCTTTTAGGACCTAGTGGATGTGGTAAAACAACCACTTTAAAAATTATAGCTGGCTTTGAAACGGCAGATAGTGGCCAGGTGGTCTTTGAAAATAATATTATTAACAATATACCACCTTACGAAAGACAATTAAATACCGTATTCCAAAAATATGCTCTATTCCCTCATATGAATGTATATGAAAATATAGCTTTTGGATTAAAACTAAAAAAAATGCCTAAAGATGTTATAGATCAAAAGGTTAAGGAAATGCTTAAATTGGTTGCCCTTGAAGGATATGAAAACAGAGATATCGAGGCTCTTAGTGGTGGTCAACAGCAAAGGGTTGCCATAGCTAGAGCTTTAGTAAATGAACCAAAGGTACTTTTATTAGATGAACCTTTAGGTGCATTAGATATGAAACTTAGAAAAGGAATGCAAATAGAACTTAAGAGAATTCAACAAAAATTAGGAATTACATTTATATTTGTAACTCATGATCAAGAAGAAGCTTTAACAATGTCAGATACAATAGTTGTTATGAATAAGGGTGAAATTCAACAAATGGGAAGCCCAGAAGATATATATAATGAACCTGCTAACTCATTTGTAGCAAAATTCATCGGTGAAAGTAATATAGTTGATGGAATTATGTTAGATGACTTTAAGGTTGAATTTGGTGGAAGAATATTTGACTGTGTTGATAAAGGTTTTGAAAAGAACGAATCTATTGAAGTTGTAATAAGACCAGAGGATTTTGAAATGGTTAAATATGAAGAAGGTATGTTAAAAGGAACTGTTACTTCAGTTATATTTAAAGGTGTTCACTATGAAATAGAAGTAAAGGATGAAAACCACACTTGGATATTACACAATACAAAACATGCTGAAATAGGATCTAAAATAGGATTATCTCTTGATCCAGAAAGCATACACATAATGAAAAAAGAGAGTGATGTTTAAAGATGAAAAATAGAAATAAAAATTTGTCATTTGCAGCTTATCCATACGTTGTATGGAGTGCTATATTCATAGTTATCCCTTTACTTTTAATAGTTTTCTTTAGTTTTACAAGTAAAGTTGATGGAAGATTTGTTTTCTCTTTTGAAAACTTCCAAAGATTATTTGAGCCAATATATTTTACTGTTTTTATACGTTCTATATGGCTTGCTGTTTTATCAACAGTTTTATGTTTAATTTTAGGTTATCCAATAGCTTATATAATTTCTAAATTACCTATAAAAAGAAGAAATATGTTAATACTTTTATTCATATTACCAATGTGGATGAACTTCTTACTTAGAACATATGCGTGGATGGCTATACTTGGTAGAGATGGACTTATTAATACTCTTTTAGGCTATATAGGAATAGGTCCAATTAAAATGCTATATACTGACGGAGCAATCTTACTTGGAATGGTATATAACTTCTTACCATTTATGGTTATACCAATATATACTGTACTTATAAAAATTGATAAAAACTTAGTTAATGCAGCTTATGACTTAGGTGCAAATAAAGCTCAAGCTTTTAGAAAAGTTATTTTACCACTTAGTATTCCTGGAATAATCTCTGGAATAACTATGGTATTTATGCCAGCTGTTTCAAACTTCGTAATTCCAAACCTTCTAGGTGGTGGAAAATATATGTTGGTTGGTAATCTTATAGAACAACAATTTACTACTATCGGTAACTGGAACTTCGGTTCTGCTTTATCAATCTTTATGATGATATTAATACTAATTTCAATGGCATTTATGTCTAAATATGAAAAGAACGGAAAAGAAGGAGGTAAACAGCTATGGTAAAAAAGTTAGGTGATTTTATTTCTAAATTTTATTTAGTCTTAGTATTTATATTTTTATATGCACCAATAGTAACACTTATGATATTCTCATTTAACAAAACAAAATCTATGGCTGTTTGGGGTGGCTTTACTTTTGATTGGTATAGCTCCCTACTTGAAAATGATAGAATAATAGCAGCTCTTTATTATACAGTTTTAATAGCAGTAATAGCTTCTGTTGTTGCTACAGTTATAGGAACTATAAGTGCTATAGGAATTAATAATATGAAAAGAGGTCCTAAAACCTTATTATTAAACGTAAACTATTTACCTGTATTAAATCCAGATATAGTTACTGGAGTTTCATTAATGACTTTATTCGCTATTGGTGGAGTTTTATTTAATTTAAAACCTGGTTTTTGGACTATGCTTTTAGCTCATATAACATTTGATATTCCTTATGTTATATTATCTGTTTTACCTAAGCTAAGACAATTACCTCCAAATCTAACTGATGCAGCCTTAGATTTAGGAGCAAAACCATCTTACGCTTTAAGAAAGGTAGTAATTCCTCAAATAATGCCTGGTATAGCAGCAGGATTCTTAATAGCATTTACAATGTCAATAGATGACTTTGTTATAAGTTTCTTCACTACAGGTCCTGGTGTTTCTAACCTTTCTATAGAAATTTATTCTATGGCTAGAAGAGGTATTTCTCCGGAAATAAATGCTCTTTCAACATTAATGTTTGTAGTTGTCTTAGCATTACTTCTTATTGCTAATAGAAAACAATCTTTAGTGAAAGGAGAACGTTAATATGAAATTCAAAAAATTTTTAGCATTAACTTGTTCAACACTTCTTATATCATCTCTTTTTGTTGGTTGCGGTCCAAAAAAAGATGAGGAAGCTACTCAAGATAAAAACAGTAACGTTCTTTATGTTTATAACTGGGGAGACTATATAGATCCAGAGCTTCTTACTAAATTCAAGGAAGAAACTGGCATAGATGTTAAGTATGATGTTTATGATACTAATGAAATAATGTATCATAAACTTAATAGTGGTAATGTATCTTATGATATAGTAATTCCTTCTGATTACATGATAGAAAAAATGAAAAACGAAGATATGTTAGCAAAAATAGATTTTTCTAATATACCTAATTATAAATATATAGGAGAACAATTTAAAAAATTAGCTTATGATCCAACTGATGAATACTCAGTACCATACATGTGGGGAACAGTTGGAATAATATATAATACAAAGAGAGTTAGTGATCCTGTAGATAGTTGGAATATTCTTTGGAATCCTAAATATAAGGATCAAGTTATAATGCCAGATAGTGTTAGAGATGCTATGGCTGTTGCAGAAAAAAAATTAGGATATTCATTAAATACAGAAAACCTAGACCAAATAGAAGCAGCTAAAAAGGAGCTTATGACTCAAAAGAAAGATGGCTTAATATTAGCTTATATGGTTGACCAAGTTAAAGATGCCATGGTTGGTGGAGAGGCTTCCCTTGCTGTTGCTTGGTCTGGAGATGCTGTAACAATGATAGAGAGAAATCCTGATTTAGCTTATGCTATTCCTAAAGAAGGATCAAATAAATGGTTTGATGCCATTGCAATTCCTAAAAATGCAAAGCATAAAGAAAATGCTGAGAAGTTTATAAACTTCCTTTGTGATCCTGAAAATGCTGAGCAAAATGTAGAATATATAGGCTACTCTACTCCAAATACAGCTGCATATGACCTTTTACCTGAGGATATAAGAGATGATAAAGTTGCATATCCAGATGAAGAGTCATTAAAAAATTGTGAGGTATTTATAGATTTACCTTCTAAAATACTTAGAAAATATGATGAGGCTTGGTTAGAAATCAAGTGTGTTTATTAAAAAAATGCATGTGCAAAGGCACATGCATTTTATATTATCCACAAATTTCTTCACAAAATATTTTTGGGAACCATAACTTAATTTCTTTTTCAGCACTTTCTATTGAATCTGATGAATGAACTGAGTTTTCTGTTCCACTTAAGGCAAATCTTCTTCTTATTGTTCCAAACTCAGCTTTTTCTGGATTTGTTGCACCATTTAAAGCTCTTATTTTTTTTATAGCATCTTCTCCTTCAAGAATTAAGGCTACAAGAGGACTTCTTGTTATATATTTAATTAGAGAATTGAAAAACTGCTTATCTTTATGTTCTTCATAATGTTTTTCTGCAAACTCTTTAGTTATTTGCTTCATTTCTATAGCCTTTATCTTTAGTCCTGCTCCCTCATAAACCTCTAATATTTTACCTATTAAATTTCTTTCAACGGCATCAGGTTTTATTAAAACAAGACTTTTTTCTAACCTCATTAAAATTCCTCCTCAATATTATTTCCCTTTAAATATATTATACATATAATTTCCTATTTATGTAAACATTCACAATAAAATTGTATAAATATTTAGTTATTAATTTATTATTTCCGCATTAGCTTGAGAAATAAGTGCCTTTTATATAGTATTCTAATTATAATAAATATAGGAGGTGTTTACTGTGATTAGAAAAGAATTTCTAGTAAGTGGAAGAGTTCAAGGTGTAGGTTTCAGATTCTTTTGTAAGTATCAAGCTAGCTTATTATCTTTAACTGGTTATGCTGAAAATTTAGATGATGGTCAAGTACTTATAGAAGTGCAAGGTGATGAATCCTCAATAAAAAAATTCAAAACTAAAATTTTAAATGGTAATGGCTTTTCAAAAATTATCTCTATAGATGAGAAGGATTTAACTGTTGATACCCGTGAAAAAATATTTTCTACATACTAATTATAAGCAAAGGAAATGGGGCTATTATTAAACTTAAAATTTATAAATATATAATAAAGATTATTCACTAATTCTTATAATATAATTCATAAGTTTATTTTTACAAGCCCCTACTCCTTCCTATAGCTTACTATATATCACAACTATCTTGTTCATATCCATATCTTGAGCTTCCATTACTATTAAACTCTTCATTTTCTTTATATGAAATAAATGTGCCATCATCAGGTTCATGCTCTTTATGTTTTTTATTATTATAATTCTTATTATTTTTATTATCTTTCATATTTATCACCCACCTTTAAATTTATTATTTCAAGGCAGGCTTATTTATATACCCTATTTTTAAGTTGATTATGTATATTAATTATAGCTCCTTAAACTTTTTTACTTAGATTATAAGTTATCCCACATATCTTGTATGCTACTATAATCTTCTAATACTTCATCAATTAAATCTAAAGCATCCTCATTGCTCCAAGATTCATATTTTTTTCTTTTTACTACTCTAATTATATTTTCTTCTTTTCCTTCTTTAATTAAAATAGAATCTTCACATGACTCTTTATACTTTTCTAAATCCTTTTTAATTGTATTCTCAACTTCAATAGTCTTAATTCTATTATTGTCTTCATCTCTAAAATCTATAAGTATTTTATCTAAGTTAATTAATCCATTCAAAAAGTCAAAATGCCAATTGAATCCATAGTTTAACCATAGATCATAGGTATTCTCTTCATTTGCATCAAATCTAATCATAATTAAAAATAAGTCTAATTTTTTATTGCTTATAATACTGCTTTTTAAGGCAACTAAGACATTATCACCTATATCCTTTAAAGCTTCTAAATAATCTTTAACAAAAATTATAGGTACTACTTTATCATTGACTTCTACTATTAGTGGAATTAATGTTCCTACTTCACTTTCTTTTAAAATATCATCTACAGTTAAAGCTGCCATATTATCACATCCTAAATATTAATTAATTGCTTCAAATATCTTATATTATATAAGATATGTCTTATAAATACCATAATTAAAGCTTTACATCTCTTTCTTTATTATTATTGTTATTATGCCCTATAGATGTTATAATAAAAAAAGTTTAATGAGACTTTAAAATTAGGAGAGATGAAAATTGATTAAATTTAAGAAAAAGCTTTTAAGTTCAATATTGATTGCTTTATCAGTATCACTTTTTACGCCAACAAAAGCTAATGTTCAGGCTGCTGAAATTTCACAACCTAATATAGTTGGTAAGTATGCTGTTACTTTAGATTATGACACTGGTGAAATTATTTATGCAAAGGGAATTGATGAAAAAGCATATCCTGCTAGTACAACAAAGGTAATGACAAGTCTTTTATTTGCTGAACATGCTTCAAAGAATGATTCTTTTCCATATACAGCAGATGCAAAAGCTCAACAACCTTATACATTAAACGATAGCTTTGGTCCAATACCTGTTGGCGAAGGAATGAATGCTAATGATTTAATGAAAGCTTTACTTATGTTTTCAGCTAATGATGCTGCCTCTGTAATTGCAGATGGTGTAGCTGGAAGTGCTGAAAAATTTAGTGTAATGATGAATGATGAAGTCAAAAAATTAGGATTAAAGAACACTCATTTTGTTACTCCAAATGGCTTACATAATGATGCTCACTATTCAACAGCTTACGATTTGGCTGTTATTTTACAAAATGCTTATAAAAATCCTTGGGTAAGCGAAACTATGGCACTTAAGGATAGCGACATAACTGTAAACGGGAAAAAAGTACTTTTAGAAAATAGAAACAAAGAACTTGGTATCAACGGAAATATTGGTGGAAAAACTGGATTTACAACTCCTGCTGGAAGATGTTTAGTATCAGTATACGAAAGAAATGGTAGAAAAATAGTAGGTGCTGTTTTAAACTCTCAATATGATGCCAAGGATGAAATTGTATTTAATGATATGAACAAAATTATTGATTACAGTTACTCTGTAGATAAAGTTCCATACATAAAGGCTGGAACAACAATAGATACTATTCCAGTTGAATATAAACTTTTCAGATGGTTTGGGCCAACTAAAAAAATAGATGTTCCTTTTGTTGCAACTGAAAATATAGATTATTATAATAACTATGTAAATGAAAAAGAAACATCAAAATCAATAAACTTAAATAATATGAACGCTTGGCAATTAGCTTCTAATCCTGAATCAGCTGCTGTTACTGTTACTCAAAGAGCGTATGTTAAAGATTATCCAGTAAAAGCTGATATAGGTACATTTACTCTTATAAAAGCTAATTTCTTAAGTTATTTAGGAATAATTGTTCTAGCAATAGTTGTAATTGTATTAATATTACTTATTATAAGAGCAATAAATTTAAGAAAACGTAGAAGACGTAGAAGAAATATATTTTAATAAAAAAAAGATTTAGTCTAAGACTAAATCTTTTTTATTATAAACTTATTAAATTATGAATTTAATTCTTCAACAAGCTCTAAAATCTCTAAAGGTTTATCTACATAAAAATCTGGTTTACTCTCTTGTAATTTTTCAATAGGTAATGCTGTGTATTTAACTCCACAGGTCTTAGCTCCAGCATTTTTACCAGCTAAAATATCATAAGGTGAATCACCTACCATAAGAGCTTCACTAGGATATACTCCTAAGTTCTCACAGGCCTTTAAGACTGGCTCTCCATCTGGCTTATGATTTTTAGTAATTTCAGGAGTTATAAAAGTATCAAAATACTTAAATATACCCATTAATTTAGATCCACGCTCTGCCATATCACTTTTCTTTGAAGTTACAACTCCAATTTTAAATCCTTTACTTTTTAATGTTTTTAGCATTAAATCAACACCAGTAAATTCTTTACATTCGTCATCATGTAATTCTAAGTTTATTTTTCTATAACAATTAATCATCTCTTCTATTCTATTTTCATCATAGGATTTAAAAATTTCCTGTAGAGGTCTACCATAGTTCATGGTAATTTCTGCTTCAGTTGGTTCTAAATCTAACATAGTTTTAAATGTATGTTTAAATGATTTTAATATTAAATCATTAGTATTTATCAATGTTCCATCTAGGTCAAATAACACTGCTTTTATCATAAATTTCTCCTTTGTCATTTCAAAAATGAGCTTAAAAATATATAGTTTTTTAATAATTATATCATAAATTTAAAAAAATTTTAAAAAACCCCTTCACAAATTAAGATTTTTAGTATATATTAATTATTAAATAAATAACTTGTACAAAGCATTGATAGGAAAAAGTAATCTTTGGAAAGAGTTTTAGCGATTGAGGGATGGTGAAAGCCTCATACTATACCTTTGATGAAGAACATCCTTGAGCTTCTAACCGAACTTCAAAACTTATTTTGGACAGTAGACTTAGACGGGTTTCTTTCCGTTAAAAGAAGGACAGTGTTAAGATGCACTGTTATTAAGTGAGTGCTTTTGTACTAACATAGGTGGTACCGCGGAGATGATTATACAGCCTTCGTCCTATTAATAATATAGGATGATGGCTTTTTTTATTGTCTTTTAAACTATATTTTTAAATTTATTATTTTAACTATACGTATAAAACATTTAAAGAAATTTTAATAACCTGTTTGGGGCCAAACAAAATTTATAAAAAAATAGATATAGCAAAAAATATATCTACATTTAAAATTAAGGAGTTGTTTAAAATGGAAAAATTATTTATACCAAAGGGCTATAAACCTTTATTATCACTTAGAGAGACAGAAGTTGCTATTAAAGAACTTAAAGACTTTTTTGAAGATTCTTTAGCTAAAAACTTAAACTTAACAAGAGTTTCTGCTCCACTTTTCGTAAATAAAGGTTCAGGATTAAACGATGATCTAAATGGAATTGAAAGACCTGTAAGTTTTGATATGAAAGCTATGCCAGAGTTTAACATTCAAATAGTTCATTCTCTAGCTAAATGGAAAAGACTAGCTCTTCATAGATATGAGTTTGAACATGGTGAAGGTCTTTATACTGATATGAACGCTATAAGAAGAGATGAAGATTTAGATAACATTCACTCTATTTATGTTGACCAATGGGATTGGGAAAAAATAATAGATAAAGCAGAAAGAAACTTAGAAACTTTAAAAGAAACTGTAAGATCAATATATAGTACTTTTAAAGCTACCGAAGATTTTGTAGTAGAAAAATATCCTCATATAGAAAAAATTCTTCCTGAAGATATAACATTTATAACATCACAAGAATTAGAAGATCGTTATCCAGATCTTACTTCTAAAGAGAGAGAAACTGCTATATGTAAAGAATTTGGAGCTGTATTCATAATAGGAATTGGTGGAAAATTAGCTTCTGGTGAAAAACATGATGATAGAAGTCCAGACTATGATGATTGGACACTAAATGGAGATTTATTATTCTACTACCCTCTATTTGATGAGGCTGTAGAACTTTCATCAATGGGAATAAGAGTTGATGAGGAAAGCCTTTTAAAACAATTAAAAATAGCAGAATGTGAAGAAAGAAAAGAATTACCATTCCACCAAATGCTTCTTGAAGGAAAATTACCATATACTATAGGTGGTGGAATTGGTCAATCTAGAATATGTATGTTCTTCCTTAGAAAAGCTCACATTGGAGAAGTTCAAGCATCTATGTGGGATGAAGATATGATAAGAACTTGTGAAGAAAACAACATACATTTATTATAATATTTCTAAAAGTTATATTAAAATTTTGATTTTTATTTAATTTAACTTTAACTTTAAAAAATTCAATATTATCCCTCTTATAAATATAGTATAATTTCCTTAATAAACTAATATTTAAAAGGGGGATAATTATTATGAAAAGGTCTGTTTTAAATACATTGGCAAATGTCCTTGCAATAATTTTTATAGTTTTCTTAATGATTAAGGTAAGTGTGCCTATGGGGAGCATACTACTTATATCATTTATAATATTTAAATTAACTATAAACAAGCATTTAATTTATATGTTTAAGGGGGCTAAAAAACTTAGAGCCAATAATTTAGAAGAAGCTTTATCTTTTTATAGAAAGGCCGCTCTATGTACTAGCTCTAATGTCAAAGCTATAAAAACTTATGTTTTCTTAGAACTTAAAATAGGATCATATACTGAAGCTTTAGAAACCTTAAAAAGTATAGTATCTAAAAGAAAATTTTTACCTGAAGACGCAAACCAACTTGATTTACTTCAAGCGATACTTTATTGGAAATTAAATGATATAAAAACTTCTCTTCAAATCTTAGATGATTTAAAAGCCAATAATTTTAAATCTCTAGATTTTTATGAAGTTTATGGATATGTTCTAATTCAACATGAAGATTTTGAAAAAGCAATTTCAATAAGTAATGAAGGATTGAAAGTTGATGAATTAAGTCAAATAATAAGAGCTAATTTAGGAGAGATTTTCTATAAAATTGGTGATACAGAAAAAGCTTGCTTTTATTTTGATGAATTAATAGATGAATGTGTAAATTTTTCAGAGCCTTATTATTTTATGGGGATTATATCAAAAGAAAAAGAGGATTTTTATAAAGCTAAAGAATTTTTAAACAAAGCACTTAAGTATGATGAGTCTATTCTAAGCAACCTATCAAAAAATGATATAGAAAACGCTTTAATAAGTATAAATCATTAATTATTGTAATATTTGATTATAGCTTTAATTGTAAATTCATTCTATAATGTATAAGGAACTTTAAAAATAGTTCCTTATATTTTTTTAATAAAAAAAGGAAGTGATTATCTAGTGAAGCTTTTAAGAGAAATGCTTATTGTAGTGTTTATATACTTCTTAGGCGAATTTATTTCTAAAAGTTTTATACATAGTGTACCTGGAAATATTATTGGAATGTTAATATTATTAGTTTTACTATGTACTAAAGTTGTTAAAGTAGAAGCTATTGACTGTGTTGCTCAATTCTTCTTAGATCATTTAGCCTTCTTCTTTGTTCCTGCAGGGGTTGGACTTATGACATCTGTTGGATTGTTAGAAGGAAATGTTCTTAAATTATTATTTATTTGTATAGCTTCAACTTTTGTTGTAATAGGAGTTACAGGTTTAGTTGTTCAAGCTTTAATAAGAAGAAAAGAAAAAAAACTACTAGGAGATGAAGTTAATGAATAACATTGTTAATAACCCTTTATTCGGAATTTTATTAACTCTTTTTGCATTCGAAATTGGTATGACCATATACAAAAAAACTAAAATCCCACTACTAAATCCTTTATTAATAGCAATTGCTCTTGTAATTGCAGTTTTAGTTTCATGCCATATAAGTTTTGAAACTTATAATATTGGTGGTAGTTTCATAAATGCATTCTTAGGACCTGCGACAGTAATTTTAGCAGTACCTTTATATAAACAGTTACAACTTTTAAAAAATCATTTTGTACCGATAATGACAGGAATAATAGTTGGAAGTTTTGCTTCTATGTGCTGTGTTATAATAATGGGATATTTCTTAGGAGTAAACCATGAACTTATTGCTTCTTTAGTTCCTAAATCAGTTACAACACCAATCGGAGTTGAAGTATCTAGCGGACTTGGTGGAATACCTTCAATCACAGTTATAGCAGTAATAATAACTGGTATAACAGGTGCAATCATAGCTCCTATGGTATGTAAATTACTTAAGATTGATCATGAAGTTGCTATGGGAGTTTCTATGGGAACAGCTGCCCATGCCGTTGGAACTACTAAAGCTTTAGAAATCGGTGAAACTCATGGTGCTATGAGTTCATTATCTATAGGTGTTGCTGGATTAATAACAGTTTTCCTTGCTCCACCAATATATATGCTATCTGCATTAATATTAAAATTTGTCTAAACAGTGATAAAATTTCACTGTTTTTTTCTTTTTAAGACTATATTTTCTTAATTATAGAAATACTAAAAATATAAATCTATAATTAAGGAGAATTAAAATGAAAATATATAAAAAAATTCTAGGCTTTTTTGCCTTAGCAGTTCTATTAAATCCAAATACTCTAACCTTAGATGCAAGCACTTTTTATAAAGAAGACCAAATTCAAAACAAAGAAATTTTATATGATATTACAGCCTTCACCACAGAAAAAAACACCCTTAACCTAATAATAAATCAATTATTTAAAGAAGATAATACTCTATTCATAGATGCTTATTTTTTAAATACAACTGAAAATACTACTTTTGAAAACTTAGAAAATTTTAATATCTCAGTTTATGATACTAATGATAAAGAGGTGTTAAATAAAACCTTTAAAAGTGTTGTTATCCCTAAAGGACTTCCACCACAACATGGTAGAAGAATTTTATTTCCTATAGAAAATGAGTTTTTTAACTTACAAGAAAAAGATTTATCAAAATTATCTTACAAATTCACCTTTGATTATAATTAAACTTCTAAAATTTTACTCTTAGCCAAATAAAAAGGAGTTGTTTTGATACAACTCCTAAATATATTTCTTAAATAAATTCCATTCTCCATGTGAAATAACCTTTTTCTTCATCTTTTTCATATATGAAGTATGCTGCAAAGGTATTTCCCTTTTTACTTTTTAAATTTCTAAATCCAACTTTTCCATTAGCTAATAGAAGTTTTACCATCTGAGGTGTTACTTGTTTTCCAAAGGAAGCTATATACTTATCATTTTTCCATATGGTATATTTACATCCATTTTTCCAGTTAACACATCCAAATCCTCTTTCTCCCTCTATAACAGGATTTCCACAGTTAGGACATTTTCCTAAAACCTCTACTCCATCTGGAGCCTCTACTTTAAAGTGTTTTGCCATGGAATCATCATTTTTTATATCCTTAACTCCCTCTATAGTGAAGTTCTTTATAAGATTTAAGAAATCTTCCTTTTTAACCTTCCCTCTTTCTATATCTGAAAGAGTTTTTTCTAGTCTTCCTGTGTATTCTAAATCTAAAAGTTCCTTAACAGGGAATATTTCAACTATGGTTCTACCAAGTTCTGTACAAGTTAAACTTTTTCCTTTTGTAGTAATATATCCTACATCCTTAAGCTTTTTAATTGTTTCAGCTCTAGTAGCAGGTGTTCCTATACTAAATCCACTTAATATTGAAGCCATCATTTCTTCACTATCTTCCTCTGCATCCTCTTTAAAACTCTTACCACAAGTCTCCATTACCCTAAGTAAAGTCTTCTCAGTATGCTTTTTAGGTGGTTTTTTAGTAACCTTATTTATTTTACTATCTACTAAGTCTACTACTTCTTTTTCATTTACCATTGGAAGAATTGTATCTTTACTATCTATTTTTTCAACAACTCTCCATCCTTCTACAAGCTGAACTTTTCCTTTTGAAATAAATACGCCCTTAACCTCTGGATCATTTATCTTAGAAGTTATTTTTGTTTCCTCAAATTCAGCTACAGGCATAAATTGCATAATAAATCTATTTTTAACTGCTGTATAAACTATTCTCTCATCTTGAGTTAAATTATTAGGTTTCATGTAAGTTGGAACTATGGCACTATGGCTCTCAACCTTTGAATTATCAAAAACCCTTTTATTTTGAACAAACTTTATTTGCTCCTCATAAGGTAATCCTACCTTAAGCTTTTCTAAAACATTTCTAGTTCTATCAACTAAGCTCTCCTCTAAAGCCATACTTCCTGTTCTAGGATAAGTTATAAACTTCTTTTCATATAAAGATTGAGCTACTTTTAAAACCTTATCTGAAGTCCATCCTTTGTATTTACTTGTTATATATCCTTGAAGATTAGAAAGATTAAATAAAAATGGTGGATATTCTTTTTTTCTTTCTGTTTGCTTTTCAATTATTTCAGCATTTTTATCCTTTATCTTTTCTTTAATTTTATCTAAAACCTTCTTATCTTCAAACTTCTCTGAATTATTTTCATAATAAGTTCCTTCAAACTCCTCATTTTTTGAAGTCTTAAAAGTACCATTAAGTTTATAATATGCACTTGATTTAAAATTTTCTATTTCTTTATCTCTATCATAAATTATTTTTAAAGTAGGTAAAAGTACTCTCCCTATATTTAAAATCTGTCCATCATTTAGCTTATATTTTATTGTAGTAACAGAAGTTAAGTTTATACCAATTATCCAGTCTGCCCACTGTCTTCCTATACCAGCATCTTGAAGAGATTGCATTTCCTCATTAGGTTTTAACTTTTCCATTCCTTTTTTAACTTCATCTGGTGTCCATTCATTTAATAAAAGTCTATAGACAGGCTTCTTTTCACTAAAATATAAGAAAATTTCATCTGCAATTACTTGTCCTTCTCTATCAAAGTCAGTAGCAGAAATTATTCCATCTACATCTTCTCTATCTATAAGCCCTTTTATTATCTTTATTTGCTTTTCCGCACCCTTATCAATGATGTTTCTATTTAAAGAATCTTGTTTTATTTTATATCTAAAGACTTCTGGGATAAAAGGGAATTTTTCCATTCTCCATCCCTTCATGTTCTCATCATAATCCTTTGCATCAAATAACTGCAATAAGTGTCCGAAAGCCCATGTTATAAGATATTCTTCGCCTTCAAAGTATCCATCTTTTCTCTTTTTTATATTAAAAGCATCTGCAATATTTCTAGCAACAGATGGTTTTTCTGCAATTATTACCTTTTTCAAAGTATCACTCCTAATTATTATCCTTTTGTTATATTAACTTCTATATTCTCTCCTCTTCTATATCTTTGACAGATTTAAAAATTTATTTCACTTATTAAAATAATAAGGGCTGTCTCAAAACTTAGTATTTAATTATAAGTTTTACTAAGTTATATTGATACAGCTCCATTAATTTATCTAAAATATATTAAAAATCAAATTCAAACATTATTTATTATAATATAAAATTGCTTTTATTCCTAGTCTTTATAAACTACCTCTCCATTTATAATTGTATAAATAGTTTTTGTAGCTATTTCAAAAGGACTTCCATTTAAAATTACTAAATCTCCATCCTTTCCTTCCTTTAAGCTTCCAACTCTTTCATCAATACCTATTATTTCAGCTGGATTTATTGTTATTGCTTCTAAGGCCTCATTGAAAGTAATTCCTTCTTTCATGGCCATAGCTGCACAAAGAGGAAGATTGTCTATTGTTACCACTGGATGGTCTGTAGTTATTGCTACTTTAATTCCTTTATCTATTAAGGCCTTTGGAGTCTTAAAGGTTTTATTTAAAGTCTCTGCCTTTCCATTAAAACTTAAAGTTGGCCCAACTATAGCATCTAGATTTTCTCTTTTAATATAATCACTTATTAAATGTCCTTCTGTACAATGATCTAAAGTTAATTTAAGATTAAATTCCTTAGCTATTCTTATGGCAGTCAAAATATCATCTGCCCTATGAGCATGAGCCTTCATAGGTATTTCTCTATTAATTAATGGAAGTAAAGCTTCATATTTTAAATTCTTACTAAAATCCCTATCCTCTATTTCAGCATCAATTTTTCTATTTTTATAATTAACAGCCTCTGTTAAAGTTTCTCTTAATAAAGCTGCAATAGCCATTCTTGTATTAGGCATTTTATTCTTTCCAGAATAAACCCTTTTTGGATTTTCTCCAAAAGCAACCTTTATTGCTACAGGTTCCTTTATTATCATGTCATCAATACATATTCCACTTGTTTTTACAGCGGCAAACTGTCCTCCTATTACATTGGCACTTCCAGGCCCAATTACAGCTGTGGTAACTCCTGCTTCCCTTGCAGATTGGAATCCTCCATCAAAGGGATTTATTCCATCTATAGCTCTCATTTGTGGGGTTATAGGCTCACTAGCTTCATTGGTTCCATTTCCAGCCCCATTATTTCCTTCTTCATGTAATCCTAAATGACAATGTGCTTCAATAAATCCTGGAAATATTAATAGTCCTTTAGCATCAATAATCTCTTCTTCTCCTATGTATTGACTTAAATCTTCCCCAATTCTACTTATCTTTCCATCCTTAATTAGAATATCACCTTTTTCATATATCTTACCTTCTTCACAGGTAAATATTTTCCCATTTCTAATTAACATTTGCTCTCCCCCTTTTATTTATCTGATTTATATAGATATTACTTTTAGCTATCTTTTAAATCATACTTTATTTTAAAGAAAGTTTTTATTAAATATATCTATATAATTATATCACTAAATAATTAATCCCTCTTATTTTAATAGAATAAGAGGGATTTTAAAATTACATTTCATTTAACATCCATACAAAGAAATTTAATACTCCAGCAAAGGAAACCCACATTATATAAGGAGTCATAAGAATTCCTGCTATTTTATCAAACTTAAAGAATTTAATTGTGGTTATAACTATAAATATTAATAATATGATTAACTCTATAAAGGCTAATCCATATAGTTTAAAGTGAAAGAATATTATGCTCCAAGCAAAATTTAATACAAGTTGTATTATATAAAACCAAATGGTTGACTTTGTTTTTTCTCCTTGCTTATGCCTTAAAAATATTCTATAGGCTGCTATTGCCATAAGTATATATAAAATAGTCCATACTATAGGAAAGACTATAGCCGGTGGACTAAAACAAGGTTTATTTAATGTATCATATACTTGTACACTCTCTTGAGTAAACTTTCCAATAATATATCCTCCACCTAAAGTTATTAACAAACTTATTATTAAATCACCTAAATTAAATTTTTCATTAACCTTGAATATATTCACATAAATCACCTCTCAGGTAATTATATGTGTTCCTTTTGATATATATTATATGTATATATCAGAAAATTCAATTTCAGCTTTTTCATTTAAATTATAGTAATTATTATTAAAAATATGTTCTGTTCTATCAGTTTCCTTAAATAAATCTACATCATAAAAATATAATTTAAATTTATTACCATATCCTTCATATATCTCAACTTTTAAATCTCCCCCTTGCATTTTCATAAGAGATTTACTTATATAAAGCCCTAAACCACTTCCTTCTTGTGTTCTATTTAAAGCCTTATTACTTTTAGTGAATTTATCAAAGATGTATTTTTGTTCATCATAACTTATAGAAACTCCATCATTTTCTATCATTATTACAAGATCTTTTCCTTCAAAATATATTTTTACATATATATTTCCATCTATTCTTCCATATTTAACTGAGTTTGATAATAGGTTTAATATTATTCTTTCTAAAAAATCTCTATCAATAGCTATGAATATTTCTTCAAAATCTGGATCAAAAACAAAATTTATCTTTTTCTTATTTATATATTCTGCAGATGCATCTAATATATTCTCAACAACTTCAACTACATTAAGAACCATAACATTTGCTTCTATCTGTCCTTCTGATATTTTATTAGCATCAATAAAATTATTTATGGTCCTTATAAGTCTTAAACAATTTTGTTTAATTACTAGGTTATTTCTTTCTATTGATTTAATGTTTCTATTTTCTATATTTAAGTTATTTAATTGAAGGGCTGAACTTATTACATTTATAGGAGTTCTTAATTCATGACATATATTTGTAAAAAATTTCCCCTTTATATTCTCTTCTTCTAACTTATCTTTTAAGTACTTATTTAATCTTAAAGCATTATTCTTTTTAGTAATATCATTTATAATTATAATTTTATAATTATCTCCGAAAAGTATTGTATAAAACTCCCCATTAGAATATCCTCCATTAATGTTTTTAAAAATTATTTCTTCATAAGAATCTATACTCTTTTTTTCCTTTGAATAAACTTGTTTTTTTAAAATTTCTTCATATAGAACCTCCATACTTTCAAATAATATAGATTCTCTATTTCTAATTCCTAAAAACTTTAAAGCTTCATTATTTAAATAAAATAATTTTTCATCCTTAAAAATAAATATATAGTCTCCAATTGTAGATATCATTTTATTAAATAATAACTCTTCTTTCTCTAAAAGAAATTCTAATCCTTTTAATTCATCTATTTTTTTCTGTAAATACCTTTTATTCCTTTTATACTCTTCTCTTTTTAAGAGCATTATCTTATTTATACTATTAAAACTCTTATTTAATGAAAATCTTATTATTCCTTCTACTAAAACATAATAAGCTGAGAATTCTAATATCTGACTAAAAAAAACTCCTAATTTTTTAGTATTATTTATATCATTAAGATTATTTAAAAAAATAATGTTCCCTACTGATAATAATAATATATATAAAATTAAGTAATAAAAAAATTTATCAGATGTATTTTCCCCATAAGCAACAATTATTATTAGTAATAATACAAAGAGAAAAACAACCAATATAAACATAAAATTATTTATATATATTCCATTAATAAATGCCCTCATTAAATTTGTATTATTTATTATAATTAAATAAATAGTATTATAACCAACACTTAATACTAACAAAATATTATTAAATTTTTTAAAACCTAAATTCTTTTTCTTTCCTAAAATTATTATAAGTATAATTGAATATTGAAATAATATACCTATTAGTTTATAAGTTATCATCTCATCTAGCACATAAAATTTTAATTGAGCAACTAAAGAAAGTACCTCTGGAATTATAAACCAGAAAATCCCTATACTAATAAAATATACTAAATTTTTCTTATCACCTATTTTATTACTTATTCCAATTAATAATGCAGTACCCAACATTATTGCTGAAGATAAATCTATAAATTTATAAAACATAATATATTCTTTTTCTCTTATAAAAAATACTGCTGATAATATTATTAATATATATATTAGTCTTAAGATATAATATTGTAATTTAGGATTTTCATATTCTACTTTATATTCCACATCTTTTCTCCCTATTAAATTCCAATCTTATATTTGTTCCTGTGTCTTTAATTGAGTTTATTTTTATAGTCCCATTCTGCAATTCAACCAAGTTTTTAACAATATATAGTCCAATTCCTGTACTTTTATTTTTTATCCCTCTTTTATTTCCTTTACTATATCTTAAGAAAGCCCTTTTTAAAAACTCTTTGTCCATACCTTCCCCCGTATCTGTAAAACTAATCATAACTTTGCTTTTCTTAGCGTTGATTTCTACTCCAATTCCACCTTTACTTGTATGCTTTATTGAGTTTGAAATTAAGTTTAAAACTATTCTTTGGATAAACTCTTGATCACACTTAACGTATACTTCTTCTTCATTAGTATCAAAAACATATGTTAAATTTTTCTCCTTTATATATTCAGCTAACATCCCTATAGAATCTTCAATTAGTGTTACTATATTATAAGTTTTAAAATTTGGTTTTAGGTAATCATAGTCTATTTTGGATGAATCTATTAAGTTGTTAGCCAACCTCATCAAAGTTATACAGTTTTCTTTATTAACTTGATTATAGTAATTAACTTTTTCAATATATTGTTCACTATAAAACTTTTCTTGTACCTGTGCTGATGAATATATAACATTTATTGGTGTTTTTAAGTCATGGGAAATACTTGATAAAAAATCATTTTTTATTTGTTCTTCTAATGTTTTTTTCCTTAAATTATCTTTTATTTTTTCTGAATATTTCAATTCAGTTACATTTTTCATTGCTATTATTAAACATCCCTTTGTGTTTAGCAAAATATGTAGTTCCCAAAAATTTTCTATTCCATTATTAAAAAAGGATGCTTCGCCCTTTTTTATCATTAACAATTCTTCTTTATTTTTTACATCTATTATTTTAAATAAATTTTTATTTATTATATTTCTCTTATTTTTTAAATTTAATTCATTCATAAATCTTTTATTTACTGCAAAAATCCTATAATTATTACTATTTAAAATAACTATAGACATAGGCGCATTATCTAAAAAGTCTCTAAAATAACTTTCCTTATCCCTTAATTTTTTCTTGAACTCTTTAAATTCTTTATTGCTTTCTTCCATTCTTTTATTTAATATTTCTAGTTTTCTATTTTCATCAATTATATCTTGACTTAAAGTTTCATATGGTTTTCTAATTAGCATATCTGAAATCCATATATACACAAGTAAATATAAAAATATTTTTAATATATCATTCAATAATATAACCATCTCTAACTTTAATTTATATGTTAAAAAGTCTAAGACTACTAACCCTAAATTCATTAATACCAATAGCTTCAAATGATTTAAAAAGTTATTTTTACAAAGCTTAAAATCCCTTAAAACATATAAAATTATTGAAAGTAGCCATATTGAAAATATCCAAAAAACATAAATACTATCTAAAAAAACACTAATTAATGAAATAACAGTAAAAAACCAAACTGTTACTTTTATATTTAAATCTATTGCCTTAACATATGCTATTACCATAAAACAATATATACTTTCTAAAACCATACAAATAGAAATAGGTTTTAAAGTTAAATATTCAAGTATCTCTTTCTCTTCAAACGAAGCTATTAGATAAATAAGTGTATTAAATCTTAATAGCGCAACAAGTAACAAACAAATACTTATTAATTTAAAAATCTTTTTATTAGAAAATTTAAATATCGTTGTTGCAATAAATGTTATAGCAAATATTAATACTGTCTCAATACCTTTAGATAGACTAATAGCTATATGCGGACTAAAAAAATATACTGTATATAAAATAATTGCTAACAATATAAAAACACTAATTAAATTTCTAACTTTACTAAGTTTCAAATACATATAATCATTTTCTATACACTCCAATATCCTTCCCCCTTAAATATAACCATATAAATATACATTATCATAAAAAACAGATGAAATTATTTACTTTTTGTAAATTATTGTATTTAATTGTAATTAAAGAGACCTTAAATATTGGCATCAACCAATATCTAAGGTCTCTAAGAAACTTTTAAACTTATTACTATTTCTTACCTCAATCAAATCATTATCTTTATTTATATATTTCATAAATTCTGGATAAAATTCAACAGCTTTAATTAAATCCTCTGTGGCATCCTCTAAATCATTTCCTAAAATAGCCTTAAAGCAACTTCTATTATAATATAAAAAATGATTTTCCGGATTAAATCTTAAACCTAATGATAATATTTCTATTCCCTTTTCTATATTATTTTCTTCCTTATATATAACTGCTAAATTTAAGAATGAAAAAGCATAACCAAAATTCTTTTTAATGGCTTTCTCATAAAATTTCTTAGCCTTATCATATACATTTAATCTCTTATATATTACTCCCATATTAAAAAGTGCTAAATAGTGCTCTCCATCTATTTGAAGAGCTTTAGAAAACATTCTATAAGCCTCTTGAAGCATATCTCTTTCTTCATATATAGATCCTAAATTTATATGAGCCCAAAAGTCTTCTGGACAAACCTCTATTGTCTTTTTATAATACTCTATTGCCCCTTCTTTATCCCCTACATTATCTAATGCATTTGCTAAAAAGAATATAGCCCTATCATAAACTGGGTTTATACTAATAGCCTTTTTATATAATTCTATAGCCTTTACATAATCCTCTTTTTCATCATAAATCACAGCTAATCCATAATAAGCTCTAACCTCAAAACTATTTATACTTAAGGCTTCTTCATATTTTTCCTTAGCCTTTTCAGTATCTCCTAGCTCATCTAGCATTAAAGCTATACTTATTATTAAGTCTATATCCCTTTCTCCTTCTAGAAGCTCCTCTGCTCTTAAATAATAATTTAAGGCTTTTATTAAATTCCCTTCATCATGTGCTTTGTCACCACTACGTATATAATTATCTATAGTTCTATAGTTATTATCCATATCTTCTCCTACTTTTCCAATCTGTTATATCAAAATCATGTTAACTTACATAAAGCAAAAAGGAGGTATCAAAATTTTGACACACTCCTAATTAATACTATAATTAATTATATATATCTTTTAAATATTTTTCAACAGCCACTGAATAGTATCTTCCATAACTTCTACTTTATTTTTTTCATTTAACATTTCATGTCTTCCATTTTCATATAGCTTATACTCAATATTTTTTACGCCTACTTCTTCTAATTTATCTTTTAAGTTGATTACACCTTTACCAAAATTACCTACTGGATCTTTATCTCCTCCGAAAATATAAATAGGCATTTCTTTATTTATTCTATTCATATTTTCAGCTTTATGTATGCTTCTTACCCCTCTTAACAAATCGTAATAAAAGGAACTTGAACATATAAAACCATATCTTTCATTTTCTATATACTTGTCTACTTCACTTTCTACACTACAAAGCCAATCAAAATCTGTCCTATTTGGTTTAAAATTCTTATTAAATCCTCCAAAAATCAACTTGTCCATAAGTTTACTTTTATGTTCTCTTCCCTTTAATGACATTTCTACTTGAGCTACAAATTCTCCAAGTGGAGCTAACTTATCTGGCTCACCATTAGTTCCCGATAAAATCAAAACATCCACTAAATCATTATATTCTTGAACTAGTCTCTGACTTACAAAAGATCCCATACTATGTCCAAAAAGTATTATTTTATATCCTTTATGTTTTTCTTTAGAAGACTCTATTAAAGTTTTAGCATCATCAATCATCCATTGGAATCCATCATTCTCAGCTTGATATCCTAAAGAATCTAAATCCTTAGCTGTAAATCCATGCCCCCTATGATCATGAGCATAAACTAAAAATCCTGCGTCAACAAGTTTTTCTGCAAATTCATCATATCTAATAGCATCTTCTGTCATTCCATGTAATATGTGTACAATTGCCTTAAATTCCTCGCCATTACTCCATTTATACCCTTGTAATTCTAATCCTTCATCATCTTTAAATATAAAATTCTCTCTCAAATCCATCAACTCCTTTTAGACTATGTAGTATAAAAATCTCCTTAATACTAAGATACTACTTAATCTAAAATCTTTAAACAGGTACTTTAAGTGATTTACTATTTTTTATTAACTTATTAATATTATATTAACAAATCTTTATCCTCTGCATAAATTTCAAACTTTTCTCTCCATATATGAGCTCTTTTTTCATCAATTTCTGCTACATAATTTAAAAATCTATTTAACTCATCTCTTTTAAAAAGCCCTTTAAAAAGATGCCTTGGAAATGATACTCTCTTTCTATAGTTATTTTTAGGATCTATTATTTTAAGAGTATAATCATCTTGTATATATATATCCTTACACCTTATATCAATTCTTTTAAATCCCAATCTTTCAAATTCTAAAATCATTAAATATAATTCCTTACAAAGCTCCTCATCTAGATTTCCTCTTCTTAGATACTTATCTAATCTAACCCCATCAACATATTCCCGTATAATATATCCTGGCTTAGCTTCATATATCCTTGGAAAAAATCTAGACTTTCTAACTCGTTTTAATATACTGCTTTCATCCTTCCAAACACTCATTCTTCTAAAAATTTTTATGGCTCTATTATTTTTAAGGAGAAATACAACACCATTATGTCCCTCCCCCAATAATTCTGCTTCTTTCAAAGATTTTTCTAAATTACTACTTATATCTTTAAGGCTATAATCAAAATTTTTACTCATTTTACCCCTCTTATTAATAAGTGCTTAATACTATATTATACATTTTTTATAATAAAAAATGACTAATTTCTTAATTAAGAAATTAGTCACCTTGAATAAGTATATAAAAAATCAAATCATATTATTTTTTAATATATCATAAATTTAAATTGGTGCAGATAGCGGGACTTGAACCCGCATACTCCTTGAAGTAATACCCCCTCAAGATATCGTGTCTGCCATTCCACCATATCTGCATAAAATATTGTCCATTATATTTATATGAACAATATTATTATTTTATTACTTATATTTTTGAAAAGCTAGTAGAGCATTTAAGTTATCAAAAGAATATACACTTTGAGTCTTTTCATCTCCAAATCCACCATAAAGCACACTATCCTTATTTTTTATTTGATAATATTTTAGTTTATCTATTGCCTTGTTAAATAACTCTTTATCTCCAATGTGATTTGCTATTAAGGCTACATTAGAGTATATTGATGGAGATTCAATCTGTGATGTAGCCTCACCATTTTTAGCATTATAGGTAGCTACTAAGAATCCATCTTTCTTAAACTTTTCCTTTATCCATTTAATAGATGACTCCTCATTTTCTCCAGCTTCAATTCTATTTAAAATTACTATTGTAGATAATAATAAATCAACATTTTCTTCTTCATCATATTTTTGAGTTTCTTGATAGAATACTTTTCTGTATAAAGGAACCTTTTCAGATATTTTTCCATTTTCTATTATACCATTAGATTTTTCATAAATACCTTCCCATTTCTTATCTACTTGACTCAATAATTTCATAGTAGGTAAATCTAAATAACATAGAGTAGTTGTATTACCTTTTCCATAGTTATCTATATAATCTACTAAAGTTTCATTTTCTTCTGCATGTTTAAGTAAAGAATTAGCAATATTTATAGCATAAAATTTATAATAAAAACTACCCCATCTGTTATTAGCTAAAAGAAGAGCTTTTATTATTCTAAGTTCATCTATGGTTGCAGAGGAAGGTGAATTTTCATTTCCTTCTTTTCTCCAACTGATAAGTCCATTTTTTAATCTCATTCCTTTTACTATGTCAAAATGCTCATCAAATAGTTCTCTATTATTAGCATTTACTGAGTATAACATCATAAGCCCCTCTGACTCTGATAATACTGAGTGACCTTTAGTTATCTCTCCTTCTGAACTCGTATCTAGATAATTTGTATATATTCCATATCCACTTTTACTCAAATCCTTCTCTATAAAATCAAAAAGCATTTTTTCTTCTGGTGGATTAAAATTATCATCCCAATTAACATCCATATGTACTGGTTTTAAATACTCTCTATTAAAAAATAATATAAAAATAGCGATTATTAAAATACCACCTATAGCTATTAGCCATTTTTTCAAAACATCACCTCCCAAAGCTTTATCCATAGTGTATTAAAATATATAGGTCACTTAAGAATAAAGTGACCTATATATATTGTAATAAACATTTACTTTTTTTACATATTTATCAGTTTCTTTAAATGGTATATAAGTAAGATTTTTTCCATCGTTAGAATGTTCGTTACTATTAAGCCATTCTTGAACTCTACCTCTTCCAGCATTGTAAGCTGCAATTACAAGATCCCAATCTCCAAATTCTTTATAAAGATTATTTAAATACCAACATCCAAACCTTATATTAACTTCTGGCTCTAATAATAAATCGGTATTAAATTCAATAATCCCTTGTTTTTCGGCTATCCATTTTCCAGTAGATGTGGTAATTTGCATAAGCCCCTTTGCGTCCTTATTAGATTTAGCATCTTCATCAAAATTACTTTCTGCTTTCATAACTGACATAACAAAATAAGGATCTAAATTATATTCTTTACTATATTTCTCTACATAATTCATATACTTTAGTGGAAATATAACATTTTTTAATATATATCCACTCCCTAAAAACAGTAAACAAATGGCTAAAACAATTATAACTAGCCTTATAATTTTCTTCATATAACTCTCCTACTGATATAAAGTAAAAAACTCTAACAAATCATCAATTTGTTCCTTTGTTTTAATTAAATTACCACTATTATCAATTATTATGTTAGCATAATCTTTTTTTCTTTCAAGACTTAATTGAGAATTTATTCTATTTATAGCTTCACCTTTACTAAGCTTATCTCTAAATCCCATTCTTTCTATTTGGCTACTTTTATCTACCCAAACTAGAACAACCATATCCATATCCTTATGCATATCATTTTCTATTAAGGTTGCCCCATCTATAACTACTAGCTTAGTATTGCTTTTTTCATATTCTTTAAGTTTAATCTCTATTTCCTCTTTTATATAAGGCATTATTATTTCCTCATACTTTATTCTTTCCTTTGGAAATCTAAAAATATGGTTGCCAAACTCTCTTCTTCTAAAATCACCTCTCCAATCAAAGAAATGACCTCCAAAAGTAGCTCTTACCCTTAAAAGTATATCTGGGTATTTTTCTAATACTTCTCTTGCAATAATATCTGCATCTATAACTGGGATTCCTGCCTCTTTTATCATAGAAGAAATAGTGCTTTTGCCTGAGCATATTCCTCCTGTAAGGCCTACTTTAATCATAGAATCAGTACCCTCCTTATTTTAACTTATACCAATCTTCTCCAACATTAACATCAACATCTAATGGTACACTTAATTTAATTGTATTTTCCATTTCCTCTTTAAGAAGTTTCTTAACAATTTCTAATTCTCCTGGAACAACATTTATTATAAGTTCATCGTGAACCTGTAATATTAACTTACTATTTAAATTTAATTCTTTTAACTTGTTATATACATTTACCATGGCAAGCTTTATTATATCTGCTGCTGTTCCTTGTATTGGAGCATTCATTGCAAGTCTTTCTCCTAAGGCTTTTACTATTTTATTTGAAGCATTTGCTTCAGGTATATATCTTCTTCTATTTAACATAGTTAATACATATCCTTTTGTTTGAGCTTCTTCAATAACATTAGAAATATACTCTTTAATTTTGGGATATCTTTCAAAATATATATCCATATATTCTTTAGCTTCTTTTCTTGGAATATTTAAATCCTGTGAAAGACTAAAATCACTTATTCCATATACTATACCAAAGTTTACAGCCTTAGCTCTACTTCTCATTAATGGAGTTACCTCTTCAACTGGAACTTTAAATACTTCAGAAGCAGTCTTAGTGTGTATATCTGAATGATGATTAAATGCATTTATCATATTTTCATCACCAGAAATATGAGCTAAAACTCTAAGTTCTATTTGTGAGTAGTCAGCTGATATTAATAAATCTCCTTCTTCTTTTGGTATAAATACCTTTCTTATTTCTCTACCCATTTCATATTTTATAGGTATATTTTGAAGGTTAGGCTCTGTTGATGAAAGTCTACCTGTAGTAGTTACAGTTTGATTAAATGTTGAATGTATAGAACCATCTGTATCTATAACAGCCTTTAATCCCTCAACATAAGTTGAATATATTTTTGAAAGCTGTCTAAAATATGTTATTTTTTCTATTATAGGATGTTTGTCCTTAAGCTTTTCTAAAACTTCTGCATTAGTTGAATATCCAGTTTTAGTTTTCTTTATAACTGGTAAATCTAATTTTTCAAATAATATCTTACCTAATTGCTTTGGAGAATTTATGTTGAACTCTTCATCTGCAAGTTCAAATATCTCTTTTTGTGTTTCTTCTAGCTCTCTTTTAAACTTAATAGATAACTCATCTAAAATATCTTTATTTACTTTAAATCCTATTGATTCCATAGAAGATAAAACTGTTTCTAAAGGAAGCTCAATATCATACATAAGTCTTTCCATTTTCTCTTCTTCTATCTTTTTCTTTAGAACTAAAGTCAACTCTTTCATAAATGAAATTCCAACTAAGTCTTCCTCTCCCTCTTTTACATTAGGGAATTTTGAAAGATAGTTATTTATTAAGGATAAAAGAGTATATTCTCCCTTAGATGAATCTATTAAATATGCTGCTAATTCACAATCAAAGGCTAATCCATTAAAATCTATTCCTAATTTTTTTAATGCTGTTAAGGCATTTTTTATACTATAGCCATTTTTTAATATATCTTCATTCTCAAAAAATTCTTTAAAGTATTTAATATTCTCCTCTTCTTTTACTAACTCTCTAAAGTTAATTAAATAATTTTTCTCATCATAATTAATAAATATTTTATCAATCTCTATAGTAGAATACTTTTCTTTATTTAAATAAGTAAAATTAATATATACTTCTTCGTTTATATTCTTAAATAAATCTTCTAATTCTTTATTACTTTCTATATTAGTTATTTTAACTTCTATTTCTGGCTCTTCTTCTTCCCCATTTGATAATTTATCTAATATAGATTTCATTTGAAGCTTTGTAAATAAAGCTTTTAACTGATCTTTATTATAATCATCCTTTGATTTAATCTCATCTAAATCAAAATCTATAGGAACATTAGTCATAATAGTAGCTAACTTTTTAGAGAATATCGCCTGTTCGCTGTACTCAGTTAAATTTTCTTTTAACTTTTTACCACTTATGTTATCTATATTTTCTAAAACTGCCTCTACTGAACCATACTCTTTTATTAATTTAAAGGCTGTTTTTTCTCCTACTCCTGGTACCCCTGGAATATTATCAGATTTATCTCCCATAAGTCCTTTAACATCTATGAACTGAGTAGGAGTAACTCCATATTCTTCAACCATTCTATCATAGTTATAAACTTCTATTTCAGAAACACCCTTCTTAGTTATACATACATTTATATCCTTAGCTGCTAGTTGAAGAGCATCCTTATCTCCAGTCATAATATACACTTCGATTCCTTCACCTTCAGCCACCTTAGCTAAACTTCCTATAATATCATCTGCTTCGAATCCATCTAATTCGTAAGTTGTTATTGAAAATAACTTTAGCATTTCCTTAACAATTGGAAACTGCTCTGCTAACTCAGGAGGCATTTTCTTTCTTCCAGCCTTATAATCCCCATACTCTAAATGTCTAAAAGTTGGTGCTTTTTTATCAAAAGTACAAACTATATAATCAGGTTTTATATCCTCTCTCATCTTAAAAAGCATATTTGTAAAACCATAAATAGCATTTGTATGAGTTCCTTCACTATTGCTAAGCAAAGGCACAGCATAAAAGGCTCTATTTAAAAGACTGTTCCCGTCTAATATCAATAATCTTTTCATTCTAATCCTCCAATATATTATTCTATTAATCTAACATTCTAGATATTTACTCTATTATATAAAGTCTTTCTATAATAAAACTTATAAATAATATGAAAAAAATATCTGAATGAGTTTTAGAATTTAAGCAATTATGTAGAAAGATTTACGTTAATAAGCTGAGACTGTTTGACCAGCGGGAGTTTCGAAGCTTTAGTAAATCTTTCGGAGTAATTGATATAAATTCTTAACGATATTCAGTAATTCTTTGAATATATTTATAAGTTTATTTTAGACTTTTAAACAATCATCTCTTTTAATGATTTTTCCCATTAGTTCTAATAATATTAACACATTTTAGAAAATACTTAAATCTAATTCCTCAGATAAATCCTTCATAACATGTGTTCCTGCTATACTATTTCCTTTATCATCTAAAGAAGGTCCAAAAATACCTATTCCCATTCTTCTTGGAACAGCAGCCATTATTCCGCCACCAACTCCACTCTTAGCTGGAATTCCTATATGTACAGCAAATTTACCTGAGTCATCATACATACCACAAGTAACCATTATTGTTTTTATTATTCTGCAAATTTCTCTAGATATTACTCTTTCTCCACTCCAAGGTAATACTCCATCATTGGCAAGCATAGCACCAAATCTAGCTAAATCTTTAGCATTAACTTCTAGAGAACATTGTTTAAAATATAAATCTAATATGTCATCTATATTTCCTTCTATAACTCCATTACTTTTCATAAAGTATGCTAAAGCTCTATTTCTATCTCCAGTTTCCTTTTCAGATAAATAAACATCTTCGTTTAATTGAATATCATCATTTCCTGTTACTTTTCTAGTAAATTCTAAAATTCTCTCAAACTTATCTTCCTCACTATCACCTTCAATTAAAGATGTTGTTAATATAGCTCCTGAATTAACCATAGGGTTAAAAGGTTTTTTAGAAGGCTTTCTCTCTAAACTTACTATACTATTAAAGCTATCCCCAGTTGGTTCAACACCTACTCTTGAAAAGACTCTATCTTTTCCATTATCTAATATTGCAAGCATTAAAGTTATTACTTTTGATATACTCTGGATAGTAAATTTTTTCTCATACTCTCCTGCCCCTACCTCTTTTCCATCAAGAGTAACTATATATATACCTAAATCTTCTTTATTTGCTTTTTCTAATTCTGGAATATAAGATGCCAGTTTTCCATGTTCAACATATTGTCTATTATTTTCTATTAAACTTTCAAGAAAATTTTTCACTTTTGTTCGCTCCTTAGTCTAATTTTTTTATTTAATGACTTAATAATTAATATATAAACATTATAACATTTTCAACGAATTATTATAAATCTTTTAAAATACTTTTATGTTCTATATGTAATACAATAAAAAATATTAGTAATTTATGTTTATTATCTCAATAATATATTACTTCAATCAACTTTTATTAAAGTTCCTTCATAGAATATAGAATAAAAAGCTTTGAGGTTTTTTTATTATGGATATAGATGATCTTAATGTACTTATGAAATATCTAACCAACCTTCCAATGAAAGAATATAAAAAGAAATTTACTTTTTTAGGAGAAGGAATAGCAAGAAAAGTTTTTGCTTTAAATAAAAATTTAGTTGTTAAAGTTGCTAAGGATGAAGATGGTCTCCATCAAAATTTTGTTGAATCATATATTTTCAAAAATGCTCCTTATAAGCTAAAAAGGTATTTATGTCCTGTACTTCTTTATAATAAAAGGATTTTAATAATGCCTAGAGCAGAAGTTTTCCCTAACATAAGAAGAAAAACTTTTTTTGATTTAAAGGAATTGCGTGAAGAAAGTTCTATTGAGGAAGACATTTGTGAACTTGGAGAAAAATATCTTCTATTTAAAGAAGATTTATATGTTCACAGTTCTTGGGGAATTATAAATGATACCTATTATTTAATAGATTATGGTTGTACTTCTGAAGAGGGAGACGTATATTACGACCTTCTTATGAAAATAAATGGAATTTTATAAAATAATCTTTTTAATTAATTGTTTTATAAATTTTACTGCATTATAATAATGGTAAGAATTTGTAAAGAAAGGACTGATATTATGAACAAATTTGAAAGCATGTTAGAAAATTATGCAAAGTTAGCTACTCATATAGGAGTAAATGTTCAAGAAGGTCAAACACTTGTTATATCATCTCCTGTAGAATGTGCAGAATTTACAAGAATGCTTGTTAAATCTGCTTATGAAAAGGGAGCAAAGGATGTTGTTGTTCAATGGAATGATGAAATATGCGGCAAAATTAAATATGAACACTCTCCATTAGAAGTTTTTGAAAGCTTCCCAGATTGGATGAAAGAATCAAGATTAAGCTATGCTAAAGAAGGAGCTTGTTTCTTAAGTATTTCTGCCTCTGATCCTGAACTTCTAAAAAATATAGATCCTGCTAAAATAGCTGCATTTAGAAAATCATCAAGTACAGCCTTAAAAAAATTTAGTGAAATGTTAATGAGCAATAAAAATGCATGGTCAATAGTTTCTATTCCAACTAAAGCTTGGGCTAAAAAAGTTTTCTCTGATCTATCTGAGGAAGAAGCAGTAGATAAATTATGGAATGAAATCTTTAAAATAGTTAGAGTTGATACAGATAATCCTGTTGAAGCTTGGAATAAACATAAAGAAACATTAAAATACCATATGGATTACTTAAATGAAAAGAATTTAAAATCACTTCATTTTGAAAATTCACTTGGAACTGATTTAACTATAGAATTACCAGAAAATCACCTTTGGGCTGGTGGAGCTGAATACACTCAAGATGGAGTTGAATTCATAGCTAATATGCCTACTGAGGAAGTATTCTCTATGCCTTCTAAGTTTGGAGTTAATGGAACAGTATTTAGTTCTAAACCTTTAAACTACGGTGGAAATTTAATAGATAATTTCTCAGTTACTTTTAAAGATGGAAAAGTTGTTGATTTTACAGCTGAAAAAGGATACGATACTTTAAAACATCTTTTAGATACTGATGAAGGTGCTAAATATTTAGGAGAAGTTGCTCTTGTTCCTTACAATTCTCCTATATCAAATTCAGGAATAATTTTCTTCAATACTCTATATGATGAAAATGCTTCTTGTCATTTAGCTTTTGGTAAAGCATATTCTTTATGTATAAAAAATGGTGAAAATATGACTAATGAAGAACTTGAAAAAGCTGGAGCTAATGATTCATTAACTCATGTAGATTTCATGATAGGAACTAAAGATTTAAAAATTACAGGTTTAACTCACGATAATGTTGAAATTCCAGTATTTAAAGATGGTAACTGGGCATTTTAATATTTAAATACCTATTTAGAATATATAATTAAAATAAATTATATTATTATCTTAGCATAGGCACATGTTTTAAATTCATATTTATTTCTAAATATAATATTAAAAGCCTATATTAATCTAAAGTAAAAGGGCAAAGAATACCTTATTTAATGTAAAGTATTCTTTGCCTTTTTTATATTAATTATTTAAATTCATTTTAGATTCTATATAATATTTACACTAAGTATTTTTAGATGAATCAAAATATACTCTATGAAGTTTATTTCCATTTATAATTGTTGCAAATCCATTAGAATACATTTGTAAGAAGTCACCTTCATATTTATACTCTTTTCCATTTTTAATATCTTTAACAACTTTTTGTTCTTCTTCTAAAACGTATATTTCTCCATCTTTTCCTATATAGATATTATTTAGCTCTAAGTTTTTTTCTAGAGGTATTTTATTCCAAGTATCAATTGACTTTTCTACATTTCCATAAACTATTTTAAATACTTTGTTATCTTTTATTTCACCAAAATATATATTTCCAGTTTCATCAACCCCTAAAAGCCTAACTTTATATACAGGATTAATTCCTAATTTCTTATTTGGTTGTGTAAGATATATTCCTGACTCTTTTTCACTGTCATATACTAATCTATCTGCTCTTGGCATTATTTCAATATTTCCTGGTGAATCAGTCACTAGCTTTACATCAGTTACATCATCATTATTATCTATTCTCTTAACTATAGACTCTTTTGTATCTTCATTATTAAATTCAATGTATATAACTCCAGTCTTAGTTGAAGCTGTTATCTCATTAACTTTATAAGAAGAATTTATATTACCAAGCTCAATTTTCTTAGTTTTATTTGTATCTACATCAATAGAATATAACTTAACTATATTTTTTTTATTATTATATTTAATATCTGTAATTACAAGCAATCTATTTCTATCTCTAAGCCAAGTATAATAAGATGCTTTTTCATTATCTATATCAACATTACTTTCATCTTCTTTAAGAGTATTAAATACTTTAAGTTCATTATTATTATTTAAATATGCTATATACTCTCCATCATAAGATATCTTTTTATCTATCATATGTCCTGGTAATTTTACATCATTATTCTCTTTTGTATGTTGGCTAGCTATATCTATAGCTTTTACATTTACATCAGAATTTAACTTAAAATAAAATTTATCAAAAACAAATAAAACTAAGCATTGTAAAATTACGGACAATAGTCCCCACTTTAAAAATTGCTTTAATTTATCCATAAAATTCTCCTCTTTATTATTTTACTATTACAGCTGAAGGAATAGATCTTTCACCTACATTTGATGCTGGATTATTTATTACTTTTCCATTTAAGTACATAGTAGTTGATTTACCTCCGTCAAGGTTTATAGCAGTAACTACATTACAAGTATTTAATAATACTTCCTGTAATTCTTTTAAAGTAGCTCCTCCACTTGTTAAACTTCTACCATCAATAACTAACATTACTATTGATCCATCAGCTCTTTGTCCAATAGCAGTTCTTGGGGCAACTCCCCATCCCCCATCACCTTTCATAGGTGTAGGTTCTCCTTCTTTAACTAAAACAGGTCCAAAACTTACAGCTTCCTTAACATTTAATTCTTTAAGATTATTAAATGAATACATGCCTGCAATCATTTTTCCTTCTTTAGTTATTCCAACTAACTCAATTTTTTCATCATCTGGTACATCTTTATAAACCAATTTTCCTTCTGATATAACTATTCCAGCAGGAGTTCCACCATTACCAGTCCATTGAGCAGTACTAGATTTATCTGTAAAAGCTCCTCCATTTATTGCTGCAACGGCATTATTTTCCTTAGCAATCTCTGAAGTAGTTTGTCCTTCTTCTCCAAGATATTTAGAAACTCCTATTTTTACCCTAGTAGGATCTTTTACTACTATATAATATCCACTATATTTAAAGTTTTCAAAAGAGTATAATTCTATACTATTATCATGTTTAGTTGGTAAATTAACATTTGTATTTGTATTTTTATGATTTGTATTTGTATCCTCAATATTAGAATTTAATATTTCATTAATTTTTTCATCTGATAAAAATGTAGTTGCCATCCACTGATGACTAAAACTAGTCATGGCTGCCCCTACATAAGTCCTTTTAGCATTTTCAAATGGTCCATATAAAAGTATAAAAGGTGCTGTAACAGCAGTGAATATAAATTCAAAAGCAATAAACATTGCTATGGTCTTCCACTTCTTTTTACTTCTCCTCTTCTTTCTACTATCTCTCCCCATTTTTCCTCCTTAATTTAAAATAATTAAATTTCCTTTGTAATTTAAACCAACTAACCCTTACATTCTATTATTTTTAAAATATCACTTATCTATTATACATTATTTTTAATACAATATTATTACAAAGTTCTATTTTATTTATTAAAATTATCTATTTTTTTAAAAATCTCATAATTTATTCATAAATAACTAGTAATATACCTGTATATTTATAAATTAAACTTTCTTTCGTCATAACCTAAAAATAAAACACAAAATATAATCTTTATAATCTCAAATACTTTCCTCATTTGTTTCAACTCCTTTAAATTCTTACAAAACACTTATGAATTTATTAGTTATGAATTCATATTTTTCTAAATTACGAATTCCTTTCAAATTTGTAATCTCCTCTATTATGTATATCCAATAAAATTGAATTAATACTGTAAGATTAAAGTTAATAAGGAAACAAAATATCAGTATATTTTTCTGTAAAATAAAAAAACACTTAGGTATTATAACCTAGTGTTTTATAAATACGAGATAAGTCTATAAGCCGAGTTCTGTATTTGACAATCATCTATCTAGGCCTACCGTTGCCGATAGGCTCAAGCGACACACCCGAGGACGGGACGGGCAGCCCCTATATGTCCTCCTATTTGGTCTTGCTCCAGATGGGGTTTACATAGCAGTATAGTCACCTATACCCTGGTGAGCTCTTACCTCACCTTTCCACCCTTACCTAGATAAATCTAGGCGGTTTATTTCTGTTGCACTATCCTTAGAGTCACCTCCACTGGACGTTATCCAGCATCCTGCCCTATGGAGCTCGGACTTTCCTCTCCTAGTTCTAAGACTAGCAGCGATTGTCTGGCTTACTCGCAAGATTAATATTAACATATATAATTATTTTTTTCAAATCATTTTTTCTACCATTTATTACAAATAACAAATATTGCTACTATTCCAATACAAATAATAGCTAAAGGAACTCCTATTTGACTTATTATAAGGAAAGTTAATATTCCCCCTATAGTCCCCCACTTTAAAGCATTTCTGAAATAACAATTATTAATAAGACATCTTTTACAAGCATTTCTCCTAAAATTTCTAATTAATCTATTAAAATCTCTCCTTAAGCCTCTAAAGCAGTCTCCATTAAATTTATTTCCAAAATTGGACCACATAATTCTCCACCCTAAGTATTACTTATACACCATTATATGAAAAAGAACTTGTTTTCTCCATAAAACAAGTTCTTTTTCCTAAAAGTTTAATATAAAATTATGTTTCTATATAATCTTTATTTATATTCTTATAATAATTTAATTTATTTATAAACACACTACTATAAAATACTAATCTCCTACCCCAAAGTCTGTATTTTCAAATAATACTTCTATGGTTTTATTATCCTTTAAGAAAGAATATTCTTTTTCAAACCATTTAATAAGTTCCTCGTCTCTTTTGAAAGAAGTTGTGTTTTCAGTCCATATATTAACTGTTCCATACTTAAAATTATTTAAAAGTATATCCATATCTCTTTTTATCATATCCTTGGTCTGACCCTTTATTCCAACCATTAAGCATATTGACTTAAAGTATTTTTTTACTTCTTCTACATCATTAAATCTAGCATTTTTATTTAAGATATCATTTCTAAAATAATCATCAAAGGTTTCAATTCCAGTTTTAAATATTATAGGAACTCCAAAATATTCTTCTATTTCTTTTAATCTATTTCTATAACACCAATGTGCTTCAAAGAAAAGTTTTTTAATATTTTTCTCAATAACAATCCTTTTTATCTCTTCTAAGGTTTCCTTTGGAAGTTCAAAAACACTTCCAGAGTTTATTACTTCTAAAACACCATAAATTCCTTTTACATTACTAAGAACTTCTTTATTTAATTTTATTATCTCTTCAGTATTCTTTGAGTTATCTTCTATATAATCACAAAAGGCACACTTTCCCCATACACAAGGAAAAGATTTTAGAAGAACTATTTCTCTATTATTTTTATTATCTATAACATTATATCTATCCAAAATTTTTTCATCTCCATTTAATTATTCTGTACTCTTAACAAAATATTTTTAGGCAATCTTACAACAACCTGTAACATTATTAAAACTGCTACTAATTTATCACAATAATCTGTTAAAAATTGTGTTATAAAAGCACTTACTACAGGGTTAACCCCTAAATTATTTAAAATAACTATTATATAACTAGAACCTGATGAAGTAATACCACCAAATATATAGGCAGTTAAACAAGCTCCTGTAAAACTTACAAATAGAGTCATTACAAAGACGCTTAAAAATAATTTCTTTCCTGTCATAAGCCCTTTTTCATAAAAATATCCTGCAAAAAATCCAGTAAATATTTGAACTGGTGCAAAATATAAAGAATATATATCAAAGGTTATTCCACTAACCACACTTCCTAAGACTCCAGTTACCATTCCATAAACAGGTCCTAATACAAATCCAACCATAATTGTACCTATAGAATCTAAATAAATAGGTAATCTTAAATTCAATGCTATAAAAGCTCCAATTATATTTAATGCTATTCCTATTCCCATTATTGTTAACTTTAAACTTTTTGAATTTCTCATATTAATATTCCCTCCCTATTAAATACCATATTTTGGATTATTAAGTACATTTTTAATATCCTCTTTATGGCTTGGGAATATTTTATTAAGAAAACTTACCATAAATTCTTTGCTATTAACTTTATCTAAAACAAATACATTTTTTCTTCTCTTATAAAAATCTGCAACATCAACAACACTTTGCCCCATTGATATATCTTCGCAAGCTATGTCCACATAAGCTTTAAAACCCTCACAAAGCTCTCTATTTATAAAATACTCTACTGCTAAGGGGTCATTTATAACACATCCAAGTGTTCTCTCTTGTTCCCAATGGAAATCAACATAGAATCTAGTAATATCATATATAAAATCACCAATTTCATCTTTAAATTGATGTATCATTTCTCTTAAATTTGGTGTTAAAACTATCTCTCTTGTAACATCTAAACCAACCATGGTAAATTCAGCATTAAACTTTTTTAGAAACTCCCTTGCTCCATGAGGATCTACCCAGTAATTAAATTCAGCTACTGGTGAACAATTTCCATGACTTTTATAAGCTCCACCCATAGAAACTATTTCCTTAACTCTATGAAAAGTTTCTGAATCCTTTTCTATAGCTCTACATAGGTTTGTTAGGGGTCCAAGAGCAATGATACTAACATTTTCATGATTTTTTAAAGTATTTAAAATAAAATCAACACCATTTTCTCTAATATACTCACTAGAGACCTCTTCTAAAAATGTTTCTCCTAAGCCATCTTCCCCATGAGTATCCTGTGCTGTTACAAGCTCTCTTTTAATTGGCTTACTTTCTCCTAAGTAAACAGGAATATCCAATCTACCTAAAAGCTTAAGTACCTTTAAGGCATTTTTAGCGCCCTGTAAACTTTCAACATTTCCTGATACGGTGGTTATTCCAATAACCTCAATCTCTTTTGACTTTAATGCAAGAATAATGGCTAAAGCATCGTCTATCCCTGGATCGCAATCAATAATTACCTTTCTCTTATCCATTTTAATTTCCTCCCTTTGATTTAACTTCACCAAAAGGAACTGTTATTATCTTTAAGCTTCCTAATAACTATCTTTTTGCTAAGATAAATTTTAAAACTAATCTTACTAAGCTTTATAATAATCCTAAAAAAAAATTAATCACCTATTAAAAAAATAATTTAACTCTTCATTTATACTTTTAATAATCTTAGTTAAAATTTAAGTTAGTTATTAATAGCTATTTAAAAATCTACATTTACTTACAAAAAAGCTTATAAATTCAGCCTAAAAATAATAAAAACTATATTACAGGCATACTAAAGAGTATAACTATCCTATAATACAGTTACAGCCCTTAGTTTTTTATAGAGGGATGGTTACGAACCTCTACCAAATTACATTGGATTTTTTTATAAAATTTTAGGTATGGCGTAATACCACACCATACCTATTATATAATAAAATCACATAAATTCAAATAATGTTATTTATCCAATATTATGTTTTAATTGTAATATTCTATACTAAAAATTTATATGAATTCAAAGGGATCTTTAGCCTCTTTTGAAACAATAAATTCCACATCTGAATCTAATTTTTCTTTTACTTTTTCACTTACCTTAATTAAAACAGGCCACTCTGAATTGAAATGTCCTATATCTAAAATATTTAATCCCATTTCCTTATAATCTGAAACAAAATGATATGTTGTATCTCCAGTTATTATTAGATCTGCTCCAAGTTTTTTTGCATCCCCAAAGAAATCTTGCCCACTACCATTTACAATGGCAATTTTCTTAATAACTTCATTTAAATCTCCTGCATATCTTAAATTCTTAACACCTAAAGATGATTTTATAAGGTTTATTATTTCTAATACAGTCATTTCATTAGTTAACTCTACTACTCTACCAATTCCAGCCTCAGAATCAACTTGGTTCCTATCCATTATAATTCCTTCATTAAACCCTAAGATTTCAACTAAAGTATCATTTAATCCACCTTTAACTGAGTCCCAGTTAGTGTGTGCTGAGTAAAGATTTATATCATTCTTTATTAAGTTTATTATTTTTCTACCTAATAGAGTATCTGTTGTTATTGTACTTGGCTTTCTAAATAAAAGTGGATGATGAGTTAAAATAAGCTCTGCACCAATCTCTTTAGCCTCTTTAATAACCTCTTCAGTACAATCTAAAGCTAATAAAATCTTAGTTATATTTTTTTCTCTATCCCCAACCATAAGACCTACATTATCAAAGTCTTCTTTTAAATTAACTGGGGCAATATCTTCTATTATATTTATAATGTCATTTAATTTCATTATAACATCCCCTTAAGTTTATTTATCTTTTCTTCTAAATCACTTTTTCTCTTCTTAGCCGCTTCTGTATCTTCTTTTATAAAACTTAATATAGTCTCACATCTATTTATTTTTTCTTCTATAAATTCCTTAAATAATGGATGACCTTTTTCTCTTAATAAAGGACTTACTTCGTAATATAATTCATCCTCAAATATTAGTTTTTCTGAATTTTCATTGTATTTTACTTTAAATAATTCATAAAATCTGCCTTCATCTTTAATTAAGTCTTCATCTATTATTTCATAATCATTCTTATATAAAAACTCTCTTAAAACCTCTGGATTTTGAGCCGGTTGTAATATTATAAAATCATACTTTTTTACCTTCTCCATATCAGCTAATAAAATATCTCTAGTTAAATTTCCACCCATTCCAGCTAATATAACTCCATTTACTTCGCCTACTTTTAAAGGATTAAGCCCTGGTCCTAAAAGGCATTTAACCTTATCTGAAACCCCTTCAAAAGCAACATTAACCTTTGCTTTTTCTATAGGTCCTTTATTTATATCTGAAGCTATTGCTTTTTTGCATATTCCTTCTTTAACTAAATATATAGGTATGTATCCATGATCTGTACCTATATCAGCTACACTTTCACATTTATCAACATGTTCTGCTATTCTTTTTAATCTCTTACTTAATTCCATCTTATCCCACTTTCTACAAATAATTTACCAGTGTTTGTATTTGAGAAATTAAAAACACCAATGATATTATTAAAGACAAATAAATATATCTTTGAGCTAATTTTTTATCATATTTAGCACAAAAATGACTTGCATAATAAATACATACTAACAGAATCATATTCATTATTCCATATATAATTTGTCTTCCTACAAAATCCTTCGCACTTCCAATAGTACAAGGTATAAAATGTGCATTGAAGTCAATTGGCATTTTATCAGGCATAGCTCCTGATAAATATAATATAGAAGGTATTAATATAATTCCTAGTATTATTAGAGATGTTATTATAAAAGGAATATAAAATCCCTTATCCCTTATTATTGCTCTTGCATTATTAACTTTTACCTTGAAACTTTCTTCCTTTATGCCCTTTGATACTATTAACTCTTTAAACTTTTCAAATTCATCTGGAGATAATCCATAACTTATATCCTCTGTATGTATATATATAACCCTCTTACTAGAAGTTACAAACATACGAGCAATTCCTACATTATGAACAACACATCTACCAAAACAATATTTATGTTTTCCAAAACCAGATAATTTAAATCCATTTATAACTTTATCTTGTTCTAAAAAACCATTTACATCTTTAAAATCTATCCTAAGTTTTTTTAATCCTTTAAAACAATTTATTTCAATGTAATCATCATTAACTTCGTAAACTAAGGATAAATCAAGTAAAATGTAATAAATGCATACAATGCTATAAACAAAGCTTGATACTATTACTAAGTTCCTCTCTAAATAACCATTGACTATGTTATTTAATATGATTAATAGTGCATTTCCTAATAAAAGATATGCCAAGACTTCAAATACGCCATGGCCTCTTCTAGCCTTAAATTTTGTCATTTACTACTTCACCTCATTGTAATTATATCATAAAATAAAGCTTTATTCAGAAACTAGCTCTTAGCTTTTATTATTATCTCTATACTTTATATGAATCATAATTTTTATCTATTCCTTCCCTTAAACTCAGAATCTTTTTCATATAAATTTAAACTTCTCATTTTATATAACATTAAAACTTTTTAAATATTAACTAAAAAAAGATTAGTACCTTTAAGGCACTAATCTTAAGATACTAATCTAAATAATCTTTTAACTTTTTACTTCTACTTGGATGTCTTAATTTTCTTAAAGCTTTTGCTTCAATTTGTCTAATTCTCTCTCTAGTTACATTGAATTCTTTACCAACTTCTTCAAGAGTTCTAGCTCTTCCATCATCTAATCCAAATCTTAATCTTAATACTTTTTCCTCTCTAGGAGTTAAAGTATCTAAAACATTTATTAATTGTTCTTTTAACATTGTAAATGCTGCTGCTTCTGCTGGTGCTGGAGCATCATCATCTGGTATAAAGTCACCTAAATGTGAATCTTCCTCTTCACCAATTGGAGTTTCTAATGAAACTGGTTCTTGAGCTATTTTTAAGATTTCTCTTACCTTATCTACTGGCATATCCATTTGTTTTGATAATTCCTCTGGTAATGGATCTCTTCCTAACTCTTGAACTAATTGTCTTTGTATTCTTATAAGTTTATTTATAGTTTCTACCATATGAACTGGTATTCTTATAGTTCTTGCTTGGTCAGCAATGGCTCTAGTTATTGCCTGTCTTATCCACCATGTAGCATATGTTGAGAACTTATATCCTTTTCTGTAATCAAATTTTTCAACAGCCTTTATAAGACCTAAGTTACCTTCTTGTATAAGATCTAGGAATAACATTCCTCTACCAACATATCTTTTAGCTATACTTACAACAAGTCTTAAGTTAGCCTCTGCTAATTTTTTCTTAGCATAGTTGCTTCCTTCTTCTATTTTTTTAGCAAGCTCTATTTCATCTTCTGATGATAATAGTGGAACTTTACCTATTTCTTTTAAGTACATTCTTACAGGGTCATCAATAGCAATACCTTCTGGAACAGAAAGATCTAATTCTTCCTCTTCTTCCTCTTCTTGCTCGATTTCACTGATTACCTCTATACCCATTGATTCTAGAACCTCATAGATTTTCTCTATTTGTTCTGGGTTTAATTCTATTTCATCAAGCTCATCCATTATCTCCTTGTAAGTCAATGAACCGCTTTTTTTACCTTTATCTATAAGTCTTTTTACTAAGACCATTTTGTCAACTTTTTCTTTACCTTCACCTTTTTTTGCTTTTGTTGTTTTAGCTTTCATTTTATTACCTCCTTCCGCCATTAAAACTACTTACTCCTTTCTAGTTCTTTTAATTTATCACTTATTTCTTTAGCTCTTTTCACTAAATCAAGTGACTCTTTAAACATATTGTTTTGTTCACATCTTTTTAATTCTTTAAGCACAGTAGTCTGTTCTTGTTCTAACTTATATTTTCTAATAAGATTAATATAATCTCTAACAAGAACTTCTATATTAGAAGAATGATCTAGAATAAGTAAGTCTTTTACTTCTAACCATTCCTTTAAAACTTTTGGATCTTCACACTTAGCTTCTACATGTTTTCCTAAGTTATTAAATCCTATTTCTTCAATTGAATCATTGATTATCTTTTCTAAGGATTTAATATTAGGAGATATTAAATCATCCTCTTCTAAGTATTTCTTTACTAATGAATGGTTTTCCTCCATACAAAGAAGTTTTAAAACACTTCTTTCACATTTAACATAAGGAGGTTCTACATATAATTTTGTTCCATATTCTTCCTTATTATTCACATTTTCATGGTTTTTATTACTATTTATTAAATTTTTATTTAATAAATCATAAAATGCTTGTTCTTTTATGGATGTTTCTTCTGAAATCCTCTTTATATAGACATCTTTTTCTATAGGATTTAAATCTGATAGTATATTAACAACTCTTTCAGCATACTTTATTAATCCATTATTATCTGAAAAATCTATACCAATTCTAGCCCTATGAAGCTTATAATCTATAAGTTTTTTTGCAGATTGAATCAACTTTATAAAAGCCTCTTTACCATTAGCTCTTATAAATTCATCTGGATCTTTGCCTTTTGGTACAGTTAGTACTCTAACATCTAATCCTGCATTTTGCAATATCTCAAGTCCACGTATAGTAGCCATTTGCCCAGCAATATCTGCGTCATAGGATATTATTACTCTGTCTACATACCTTTTTAATAATCTAGCTTGATTGTCTGTCAATGCAGTACCTAAAGAAGCAACTACATTAGTTATTCCATATTGATGAAGTGATATACAATCCATATATCCTTCAACTATTATTAATGTTCTTTCCTGTAATCCATGCTTTATAGCAAAATTTAAAGCATATAGATTAGTTCCTTTGTGAAAGACTAATGTTTCTGGAGAGTTTAAATATTTTGGTTTAGAATCATCTAAAACTCTACCACCAAAACCTATTACACTTCCTTTGTAGTCAAATACAGGGAAAATAACTCTGTTTCTGAATCTATCATAAAAAGTTCCCTTTTCACTCTTAATCCCTAATCCAGCTGCCTCAATAGCTTCATTACTAAAGCCTTGTTTTCTAAGATAGTTTATGGTATTTTGCCATCCATCCTTAGCGTATCCAAGACCAAAGCTTTTTAATATATTTTCTTTTATTCCCCTTCTTAAAAAATATTCCTTAGCTTCCTTATTATTTTGAAGATTAGAAAAGTAATATCTAGCAGCTTGCTTATTTATGTTATATAAAACCTGCTTTTTCTTTTGCGATTCGCTTTGCTTACCATCTTCTATTGGTATTATTATATTAGCCCTATCAGCTAACTCTTTAACTGCATCTACAAAATTTAAATTTTTAGTTTTCATAACAAAACTTATTACATTTCCAGCTTCCCCACACCCAAAGCACTTAAATATTTGTTTGTCAGGAGAAACACTAAAAGATGGACTTTTTTCATTATGGAATGGACATAAACCAGAAAAATTTCTTCCAGTTCTTTTTAGTCTTACCACATCAGAAACAACATCAACAATATCGTTCTGCTCTTTAACTTTTTCTATAATTTCTTCTGAAATTCGCAAGAAATCTACTCACCTTCTTAATATTTTTTGACAATTAATTATTATTCGACATCAATTGATAAAATCCTTCTCAAATTTTAAATATAACTTTTTTTTTAATATTTTTCAAGTGTAAACGCATAATAATTATATTTTAGCAATATTTAGCCCTAATTATTCCAAAAATATTTAATACATCACAAACTTTGGAATATATATTTTATTGAACTCATTTGTACAGTAATCATCTGTCATTCCTGCGACGTAATCCGTAACCCCTCTATGTATTCCTTCTTCTTCACATATATTTTTATATAGTTCAGGCATTTCTCCCCAATTTTTGTAATAATATTCTATAACCTTACTTAGTACAAATTCTGCTTTTTTCCTCTCATCCTCTAAGTATTTCCCTAAATATATATTATCAAACAAAAATTTTCTAAGCTGAATAAAGGCATCTCCTATTTCATTACTTAAAGATACCCTAGGTTCTCCTTTATCTATGTTATCAATTGTATTAAAAACACAATCTTTAACTAAGGTATCTATTCTTTCACTGCCACTAGCGCCTAAGATTTCAATAATGTTCTTAGGTAAATCTTCTTCTTTTAAAATTCCCGCTCTAATTGAATCATCTATATCATGATTTACATATGCTATCTTATCTGCAAATCTAACTACTTGTCCTTCAAAAGTTCCTGCTACCTTGCTCACATTTGAAAAACCACTATGATTTAATATTCCATCTAAAACTTCTTTAGTCAAATTAAGACCTAAACCATTTTTCTCTATTTTTTTTGCTACTCTAACACTTTGTTCATTATGCTTAAACCCTCCTGGAAGAAAATCATTTAAAATATCCTCTCCAATATGAGCAAAAGCTGCATGCCCTAAATCATGACCTAAAGCAATAGCCTCTATTAAATATTCATTTAATGATAGAGCTACTCCTATCGTTCTTGCTACTTGAGAAACTTCTAAAGTATGAACAAGCCTTGTTCTATAATGATCCCCATAAGTTCTTATAAAAACCTGAGTCTTTCTTTTTAATCTTCTAAAAGATTTACTATGAATTATTCTATCCCTATCTACCATAAAACAGGTTCTTATCTCATCTGGTTCTTCTAAGCGCTCTCTTCCTCTGGATTCATCTGAAAACTTTGCGACTTTATTTAACTTTATTCTTTCGAAAATTTCAATATTCTCTCTTATTTTCATAGCATCACCTACTATATATATTCTATGCACCTATTTAAAATCCTTTTATAATTCTAGAGATTTACAACTTTATATATATTTTTATAAAGCAAACTCTAAATGAATTTTTTTGACTTTAAATCAAACTATTTCACATTTTAAAGTATAATCTAAAGTTAATCATAATATGCTTATAATAAGGAATTTTTTATTAGGAGGTTAATCATGGGAAAGCATTCTAAAAAGTTTAATGAAGCTGATGAAATTTTTAATGCTGTAGAGTCCATAGTTTTACCTATGTATAATTTAGAAAACTATTCTATAGAGAATATAAAATTTAAAAATACAGATAAAAATAGAGCTGTTTATAAATTAATTGATGATATTAATAATCCTAAAAATACTTTTTGCTTAAAAAAGGTTTATTATGATGAAGGGACTCTCTTATTCATATATTCAGTTATGGAATGGTTTGCTAGAAATGAAATTAAGCTTCCCAAAATGCTCCCTTCAAAGTTTAATGGTAGATTTGTTAAAGCAAATAATATGCTTTTTATGCTTTGTCCATGGGTTAAAGGTGAAAAATGTAACTTTGATAATTTACAACATATCTTACTATCCATAGAAAATCTAGCTAAAATGCATAATTGTTCAAGAAACTTTAAAGCAATTGAAGGTAGTTTAATTAAAACTGGATTTGATAGTCTCTACATATCCACATTAAAACACTTTAATAAGATTCTTTCATCATTTAATACTGCAACTAAAATGAAACATAAGGACAAATTTTCATCAATATTTTTAGATGTTTTTGATGAAAATATTTATCTAGCTAAAGAAGCTCTCTTAGTTTCAGGAGCTATTAATAATAAAAATTTAAGTAGATCTCTTTGCCATGGAGATTATGTAAATAAAAATATTTTAATTGATAATACTGATGTTTGGGTAATTGATTTTGATAAAGCATCCTTAAATTATTCTATGTATGATTTATGTTATTTCATGAGACGTTTATTAAAAAGATCAAATACTAATTGGGATATAGACTTAACAAGAAAGATACTTAAAACATATAATTCAATTGCTCCTCTTACAGAGGATGACTTCAAATATGTTTTTTCATATCTAGCATTTCCACAAAAATATTGGCGCTTATCAAAGGACTATTATAATAACATAAAAAAATGTAATAAATCAATGTTTGTAGAATCTCTTAAAGAAGTTGCACTAGATACCTATGCTCAGGTTAGATTTGTTGAAGAACTTAGAACATTATTTTCTACTGAATTTAAAATTAAAGTTTAAATAAAGGAGTATTCATTATGAATACTCCTTTATTTTATATAATCTTATTTATTATCTTTTATTTTTAACTTGTGCTTGTGCAGCTGCAAGTCTTGCTAATGGAACTCTGTAAGGTGAACAACTTACATAATTTAATCCTAAGTTGTGGCAGAACTCAACAGATGAAGGATCTCCCCCATGTTCTCCACATATACCTAATTTAATATCAGGTCTTGTTGTCTTACCTTTTTCACAAGCAATTCTCATAAGCTCTCCAACGCCTTCTTGGTCTAATTTAGCAAATGGATCTTGCTCATATATTCCTTTTTCATAGTAATCTTTTAAGAATTTAGCCGCATCATCTCTTGAGAATCCAAATGTCATTTGAGTTAAGTCATTTGTTCCAAATGAGAAGAACTCAGCCTCTTCTGCTATCTTATCAGCTGTTAAAGCAGCTCTTGGAATTTCAATCATTGTTCCAACCTTATAATCTAATTGAACACCTTTCTCTTCCATTACTGTCTTAGCTGTTTCAACAACTACATTTTTAACATATTTTAATTCTTTTATTTCACCTATTAAAGGAATCATTATTTCAGGAACTATATTGTATCCTTTATTCTTCTTAACTTCTATAGCAGCCTCTATGACAGCTCTTGTTTGCATTTCAGCTATCTCTGGATAAGATACTGCTAAACGACATCCTCTATGACCCATCATTGGGTTAAATTCATGTAATTCAGCAACTACATTCTTAATCTCAGATGGACTTACTCCAATTTCTTTAGCTAAGGCATTTATATCCTCCTCTTCACTTGGTAAGAATTCATGTAGAGGTGGATCTAAGAATCTGATTGTAGCTGGTCTTTCTTCTAAAGCTTCATACATTCCTATAAAGTCTTCTCTTTGCATTGGTAAAAGTTTTTCTAATGCAACTCTTCTACTATCCTCATTCTTAGCTAAAATCATTTCTCTAACAGCTAAAATTCTATCCTCAGCAAAGAACATATGCTCTGTTCTACATAATCCAATACCTTCTGCACCAAATTCAACAGCTTGTTTAGTATCTCTTGGTGTATCAGCATTAGTTCTAACCTTTAATTTTCTTATTTCATCAGCCCATCCCATAAATGTAGCGAAATGTCCTGTGATTTCAGGAGATACTGTCTTAACTTGTTCAGCATAGATGTGTCCTGTTGAACCATCTATTGAAATATAATCATCAAATGTTAATACTTGTCCATTAACTTCTAAAGTTCTAGCTTCTTCATTAACTTTTAATTCTCCACATCCTGCTACGCAGCAAGTACCCATTCCTCTTGCTACAACGGCTGCATGAGAAGTCATTCCTCCTCTAACAGTTAAGATACCTTCTGCGGCAATCATACCTTCTATATCTTCTGGTGAAGTCTCTAATCTTACTAATACAACCTTTTCACCATTTGCTTTTCTTTCCTTAGCTTCTTCAGCTGTGAAAGCTATTTTACCACATGCAGCTCCTGGTGATGCCGGTAATCCCTTTGCAACTATTTTAGCTTCTTTTAAGCCATCAGATGCAAAAGCAGGGTGAAGTAATGTATCTAATTGTTTAGGCTCAACTTTTAATATAGCCTCTTCCTTAGTTAACATTCCTTCTTCAACTAAATCAACAGCTATTTTTAAAGCTGCTTGAGCAGTTCTCTTACCATTTCTAGTTTGAAGGAAATATAATTTTCCATCTTCTATTGTGAATTCCATGTCTTGCATATCTCTATAATGCTTTTCTAATGTATTAACTATATCTGTAAATTGCTTATATATTTCAGGATTTTGAGCTTCTAAATGACTTATTGGCTCTGGTGTTCTTATACCTGCAACAACATCCTCACCTTGAGCATTCATTAAATACTCACCATATAATTCATTATCCCCATTAGCTGGGTTTCTTGAGAATGCAACTCCAGTTCCTGAAGTTTCTCCCTTATTTCCAAATACCATCTCTTGAACGTTAACTGCTGTACCCCATTCTCCTGGAATATCATTTAATCTTCTATAAACAATTGCTCTTGGATTATTCCATGATCTAAATACAGCTGTAACTGCTTCTATAAGTTGTTCTTTTGGATTACTTGGAAAATCTTCGCCTTTTTCCTTTTTATAAAGCGCTTTAAATTTTACTACTAAATCTTTTAAATCCTCTGCTGTTAAATCAGTATCTATTTTATAACCTTTTTCTTCCTTAACTTCGTCTAGTAAATCTTCAAAAAGTCTTTTTTCAACACCCATTACAACATCAGCAAACATTTGAATAAATCTTCTATATGAATCATAAGCAAATCTTGGATTATTTGTTAATTTAGCCATAGCTTCTACTGATTCATCATTTAATCCAAGGTTTAAAATTGTATCCATCATACCTGGCATTGAAACTCTTGCTCCAGATCTAACTGATACTAATAATGGATTTTCAAGAGAACCAAATTTTTTGCCAGTTATTTTTTCTAACTCAGACATTTTATTTTCAATCTCTTCAATAATATCTTGAGAAATCTTTTTGTCATCTTCATAATACTTATTACATGCTTCAGTTGTTACTGTAAATCCTTGTGGAACTGGTATCCCTAAAATAGTCATCTCGGATAAGTTAGCACCTTTTCCACCTAATAAATTTTTCATACTTGCGTTACCTTCATTAAAAAGATAAACATACTGCTTTTTTTCCATCTCAATACTCCTCCGTTCAATACTATAGTTGAATTTTTATATACTAACAGAGTATTACCCCCGATAGTTACCCATTTAATCTTTCTTTTTAACCATAATTTTAATTTTCTCCAAGCTTAACAAACAACTTTGTTATGTTAGTCTTAGAAATTTTTCCTATGATCTCTAATCTCTCTTTTCCCTCATTTTCTTCAATTCTTTTTACAACTGGTACGGAGTCTATTTCATGTTCTATTATCTTTTTTGCTACATCAAAAGCGCAATCTTCTTCTACAGCACATACTATGTTAGGCATTCTTGTCATTATAACACCAACAGGAACTTTATAAATATCTGTTCCTCCTATAGCGACCTTTAAAAAGTCTTTTCTGGAAACAGCTCCTGTTAGAACTCCTCCATTTTCTACAAACATAGTTCCTACATCATTCAAAAATAGATGTACTATAGCATCATGAAGCATAGTTTCTTCACATACTGTAACCGGTTTAGACATTATGTCTTTAACCTTTATATTTTTTATTTTTTCATAGATGAAACTGTTCGAAGGTTTGTCTGAATATACATACCCAACCTTTGGTCTTGCATCTAATACGCCAATCATTGTAAGTATTGCAAGATCTGGTCTTAAGGCTGCTCTTGTAACCCCTAACTTTCCTGCTAAAGCTTCTGAAGTTATTGGTTGACCCTCTTTTACAAGTCTAACTATTTCTTCCTGCCTAGGTGTTAATTTCAATTTGAATGCTCCTTCCTTAAATAAACTAGGAACAAAAAGGAATTTTTATATTAAAGTGACTTTTTATATATTAATTGTAACACAACCTAAATCTTTTTAGTATAGCAAATTTTCTGAAAAATCATTCAAATCTGATAATTATCACTTAAAATCATATAGTTTTTTCCTCTTTATTCCATATTCCTTTATTTTACATTTATTTGCTAGTCAACATCATCAAATTTTACCGTATATGTAAAACTTGTTTCATTTTCTAACTTATTATGTTTATGAAATTTGTTTATTTTATTCTCATTTGTTTTTCCATTTTCTCTTTTTTCTTTCATATCATTCGCTACACTAAAAGCTTTTTCCTTTAGTCCAAATGCTTTTCCTTTAATATCATTAGCTGCATTTTTGACTATTTTATTAACAATCTCAACGCTTCCATCAGCCTTAGTTATTTCTATTGTAATCTTTGTTGCAATAGCGGCTACCACACTTAGTGCTAATATACTTGGGAATATTACGGCAATGGCCCCTGCAGCTATCCCTGCATTAACTGGTATATCAGTTAATACTTTTTCATCCTTAAGAATTCTTATTCTAGATACATTTCCCTTATCAATTAAATCCTTTAAGAATTTTTTTATATCCTCAAAGCTTTCTACCTTTTCTTCCATTACCTTTTCTTCTTCTACTTTACTTTCTTCTTCTCTTTTTTTCTCAATATATATTAATGCATTAACAACATCACCATCACAAGCTTCTAATGCCTCTTTAGCTTCTGCGTAAGTAGCATATGTTCTTTCTATTACTTGATCTACTTTTTCTAATGTTATTTCACTCATGTAAATCACTCCTTTATAAACTTTAACATTTCTAAACTTTTAGGTTTTCTTGAATATACAGAAGATATTATAAAACTAGTAACCTTAAAAAGTTCTTCCTTAACCTCTTCTGTTAATGTTAATCTATATACTTTATCCAAAGAAGTATTATTTAAGAATCTTAAGGCATTATATGTGGCTTTATTTATGTAAAGCCCATGTTCCTTGGGACATTTATCACAAACGCCTCCAAAATATCTTAAACTAATGTAGTTTGAAACACTTAATTTATTTTTACAAAATACACAATTATCAAATCTTAATCCATACCCAGTGTATTTTAATAATTTAAGCTCAAAAGCTCTTATTAATAGTTCATAACTTATAGCCTCAGTATTTATTAAATAAAGACATGTTATAAACTCTTTATATAAATTAAAATTTTCTTCTTCATCCTGTAGTGATATATCAATAAGCTCACATAAGTAAGATGCATAAGTAAGCTTTTCTAGGTCAGTTAAAGATGTCTGAAAGGAAGTTCTTATTTTTCCTTCAGATAATCTATATAAACCCTTTCCCTTGAATAATAAATAATCGCCATAGCATAAAGGGTGCGTTAATGAAAAGAGTTTACTTTTACTTTTCTTTGCACCCTTAGCTATAGCTGTTATCTTACCCATTTTCTCGGTAAAAATCCAAAGCAATTTATCGTTCTCTTTATAATCTTGAGCCTTAATGATAACTCCACCACTCTCTATAAGTGCCAGAAGCTATCCCTCCTATTTAAGTTTTTTATAACCTAATTCCTTTAATAGTGAAGTATTATCTCTCCACTCTTTTCTAACTTTTACCCATATTTTTATATTTACTTTTGCTCTTAAGAATCTTTCTAGTTCATATCTAGCTGTAGAACCAATCTTCTTAAGTGTTTGACCATTTTTCCCAATTATTATTCCTTTATGAGATGCTTTTTCACATATTAAATCTACTTCTATGTTATACTTACCATTATCATCTTGTTTCATTTGTATAACATCTACAGCAATACCATGAGGCACTTCTTGGCTTAAATTTTTAAGAGCCTTTTCTCTAACTATCTCTGCTACAACAAATCTTTCTTGAACATCTGTTATCATATCATCTGGATAGTATTTAGGACCCTCTGGTAAATATTTAACCATAAGCTCTAAAAGTTTATCTGTGTTTTTAGCTTTCATAGCTGATATTGGAATCATTTCTGCAAAGTCATATTCTTTTGAGAATAATTCTAAAGTTTTAGCAACCTTTTCTGGCGAACTCTCATCAACTTTGTTTAATACGAATATAACAGGAGCTTTTTGATTTTTAAGCTGCTCTATTATAAACTTATCTCCTCTACCAACTTCCTCACATGGATTACTTAAAAATAATACTAAATCTACATCTTTTATAGAATCTGTAGCACTATTTACCATATACTCGCCTAATTTATGTTTAGGCTTATGTATCCCTGGAGTATCAACGAAAATCATTTGATAGTCATCTCCAGTTAATATTGTTTGAATGTTATTTCTTGTTGTTTGTGGTTTATTAGAAACAATTGAAAGTTTTTCTCCCATCAATAAGTTTGTTAATGTTGACTTACCTACATTGGGTCTACCAACAATTGTTATAAATCCTGATTTAAACATATTTCCTCCTATTTTTCCAGATCCTTTTTAGTAAAAGATCCAGGTAAAATTTCATCTAATGTTGTCTCTATATAATCATCTTCACTTTTTACTATGAATATTTTTATATCTTTATCTTCTGCAAACTCTACTATTACTTGTCTGCATATACCACATGGATATGTGTATGAATTTAAATCTCCTACTAAAGCCATAGCCTTTAAAACTCTTGCTCCTTCTGAAACCCCTTTAAATATAGCAGTTCTCTCAGCACAGTTTGTTGCTCCAAATGATGCATTTTCAACATTGCATCCTGTATATATTTTACCATCCTCAAATAAAGCAGCTGCACCTACCTTAAAATTTGAATATGGACAATATGCTAATTCTCTTGCCTCTAAAGCTTTTTTTATAAGTTCTTTTTTCATAATAATTCATCCTCCATCCTAAAATCTAGACACTAAAAATTTATCAACTAAATATTTTAAAAATTAAAATTGTTATAAGCGTTCCTAATATTGCTCCTGCAATAACTTCCCATACACTATGGACTTCTGAATCCACTCTGCTCTGGGCCGTTATTAAAGCCATTAAATAACTAAGTATAATTATAATATGAGAATTACTTATAAGTGATATAGCCGTAGCTATAGAAAAGGCTATAGCACTGTGTCCTGAAGGCATTCCACCCTTTAATGGGGTTCCTTCTCCAAAATAAGCCTTTGCAGCAACCACAACTATGCATACTATGGCTAAGACAATAAATATAATATAAGGCTCTGTTGCCTTTACTCTATCCATAATTCTAAAAGTTACATTGGTAAGTTCATCCCAAAATATAATATACCCTACTAAGACAGCATTTATTGCAGTTATAAGTACTGCCCCAGCCGCTGTATTTTTAGCTACTTTAGCTAAAGGATGATAGTAATTTGTACTTAAATCTATAGCGCTTTCTATAGCAGTATTAACTAATTCTGCTGCTATTACCATGGTTATTGTTATGGCTAGTATTATAAACTCTATCTTGCTTATATCATAAACAAAACAAGCTGATAATATAATTAAAGCTACTATAAAATGTATCCTCATGTTTCTTTGAGTTCTTAAGGCATATATTATACCATCTATTGCATAATTAAAGCTATCAATAAGTTTTCTTACCTTCATAATATTCTCCTAAACCATTCTCATACCTTAGCTTTCCCTTGTTATATTTAACTTACCAAGTAACTCCTCTTCTCTTCCTCTCATTCTAGCTTTTTCTTCCTCTTCCATATGGTCATAACCTAAAAGGTGTAAAACTGAGTGAGTTACTAAGTAGCAAGCTTCTCTTTCAAATGAGTGATTAAACTCAATACTTTGTTCTTTAGTTCTTTCTAGAGATAAAACTATATCTCCTAAGATAAGTTCATCTCCATCAAAATAGCATTTATCAAATTCATGCTCTAAATAAACATCTTTATAGACTTTATCCTCTGGATAATCAATCATTGGAAATGATAAAACATCAGTTGCTCTATCTATTCCTCTAGTTTCATTGTTTATTCCTCTAATTTCTTCATTGTCTACAAAAACTAAAGAAACTTCACAATCCTCTTTAACTTTTTCTTCTTTTAGCACAAAAGAAATAACTTCTTCTAACTTCTTAGTTAATTCTTCCGTAACCTCAAATTTATTCTGTCTATTATCTATGAATATCATTTTATTTTTTCTCCTTCTTGTTATCATCTGGATATTCTATTCTTTCATGATGTATTCCATTTAATGCCTTTAGGAAACATTTTTTTATCTTACTTATATCTCTAAGAGTAAGATCACAATTATCTAGTTGTCCAGTTGCTAACTTATCATCAATAATATTATTGACCATTTTTTCAATTTTCTCTTCAGTAGGTTCATTAATTGACCTTACAGCAGCCTCTGTTGAATCCGCTAGCATAACAATTCCTTGTTCTTTACTCATAGGCTTTGGTCCTGGATATTTAAAATCCTCTTCCTTAACCTCATCTGGATTTTCAGAATTATTTTTTACTGTTAAATAAAAATATTTAACTAAAGTCTCTCCGTGATGTGTAACTATAAAATCATGTATAGTCTTAGGTAAATTATATTCCTTGGCTAATTCTGATCCATCTTTAACGTGAGATATTATTATTTTACTACTTACTTCTGGTTTTAACCTATCATGTGGATTTTTCTTTCCAAACTGATTTTCTCTAAAGAAATATGGTCTCTTAGTTTTACCAACATCATGATAATAAGCTCCTATTCTAGCTAATAGCGGATTTCCTCCAACTTGCTCAGCAGCTAATTCTGCTAAATTTGCTACTAAAATACTATGATGATATGTCCCCGGAGCTTCCATAAGTAATTTTTTAAGTAATGGATTATTAGGATTAGATAATTCCAATAACTTAGCATTAGTTACTATATCAAATGTTGACTCAAAGAATGGTAAAACACCTATTGTAAGTATTCCAGAAAGTACAGCTCCTGCCGCTGCAAATGTGCTATCTGCAAGTATTTCCATAAAGTTATTAGTTGTTAAAGTACCAACACTAAAAGTTAATATTGAACTTAAAACTGCAACAGTTATTGAAGAATATAATATATCATTTCTCTGTTGCATTTTTCTAAGTAATGTTCCTCCTAAAACAACATTTAAAATAGCAAGGATTATTATATTAGGATTAAAGCCTACTGCTCCTCCTATTAAAATTACATTTAACATACTAAATACTAGTGATATTTTGTAATTTAGTAGAAGTGTTATAAGCATAGGCATACACGCCAGTGGTATTATATAGTTTGACATCATACCAAAAAGTCTAGCTAGTATTACTGGGAATACATTTAATATGCTTATCATAACTATTTTGGAAAACTCTTTATTTATGTTTGGATAATACTTATGTATGTATCCATATTGAAGATACATAACTATTATTACTAAAATCCCTAAAGCAATATAAATATATATTCCTGAAGCTGAATCACTTAATAACCCCAAAGTTCCTAAAAGCTCTAATTGGTGTGCCGTAACTGGCTCACCTTCGCTTACTACTATTTGATTTTTCTTTATCATAACTGGTGGAACTTGCTTTAATGTTTCTTTTATCAATTCATCAGTTTTTTCTTTATCATAGAAAAAGTTTGGTTCTACTACATTAACAAAATTTAATGCAATAGCCTTCTCTGAATCACTTAAATCACTGGAAGATATAAAATCTGTATATTCTTTTTTAGCATCTTTTAAATCCTGATTATTTCCATCTTCAATTGGCGCCTCATATGCCTTATTTAAAGCCTCTATGCATAAGCTTTCTAATTTCTTAATATCTTGTTCATTCATTGAAGCAATTTTATTTGCCTGTGCATCTGTTATTTTAAATGGCACTCTAGGAATAAGTTTAGCCTTTTCTTCTTCTGGCTTATCTTGAGCTAAAACTTTTTCAACTGAAGAAAAGAAACCCTTTATCTTTTCTTCACTTTGCTTTTGAACATCTGTCCTTAAAGAATATTGTTTATCAACCTTTTCTTCAGCTTCTTTTTTTCTTGCTTCAGTAGCTGATTCATCAATAATTTCTCTATGTGCCTTAATGTCAGACTTAGGTATATCTCCTACCTTTAAATCATACTTTCTTGTTATTATACCAGTCATCAAAGTACAGTATAAAACTATAAAAGTTATTATATATAAGATTATTTTTTTATAATCTTTAAATACATTAAATGTTTTTTCCTTCAATTTCCCCATAATTACTCATCTTCTCCTCATTAGGTCCTAATTATCTAGTAACTTAAAGCTATATTTTGTTCTACTACGAAAAGAACCTTTAATCTAATCTTCCCTTCCCCTAAATCCTCAGTTGTAATTATATTATCAACTATTTTGGATTGCTTACTTATTTCTTTGTTTATTGAGTTTTTCATTAACTCAACAGCTTTATTTATTATGGTTTCCCTATCATCAACTATATCTTTATCTACTTTCTCATAGTATAAGTTTCTATTTATAAACTTTCCTGTACTTTCTATTTTATCATACTTATCAAACTCTTTAGTAGGCTTTTTTAGATAAATTTTCTTACCCATTATTTCTAAGTAAATATCACTGTCTACCTCTCCTGTCCTCTCCTCTTTTTTACCATCAACTTGCAATTCTATAGTCTTTTCATAAAAAGTATTAGCCGTAACTTCTCCTTCAGCATCAACTTCATATTCACCGCCTTCTATCCCTTGTTGAGGTATTATGAGAATATCTCCCTTTTTAACCACATCTCCTTCCTTTACAACAGCCGTACCTGAAGTTGTGTATATTCTCTTTATTTCGCCATCCATAGATGCCACTATATTCTTAAACTCTTTATTTTCATTTTCTTCTTTTATTTTTGGACTAACCTTTTCCTCAACCTTTATTTTTAAAGTTCCACCCTCTATACGAGCATTTACCCACATTATGTCTCCATGTCCATTTTCTAATTTTCTTTCTAATCCATAAACATTTACACTACTTTTTTTAACTCCTGGTTTAATATCAAAATCATTTAACATAGTTCTTATCTCAAAAGGAGCTATATTTTTCTTTGTTTCTATGTCTATTCTCCATATAAAACCAGAATAGATATATAAGCCTACTAAAAATATTAAAACTCCTACAAATATACTTATAGACTTTTTAGCTCTAGATAAGAAAAATATCATTCCCTTTGATGATATTATTTTCACTTTTCCATTAAGTCTTTTAACATAGCTTTTTAATTTTCCATAGTCAGAATAATCTACATTTAAAGTTACAGTTACTACATCTATTTTCCTTACATTTTCAACATTTATACCATTTCTCCATAAAACATTTAAAAGTTTATTTATATCAAAAGTTTTTATTTCAACCTTTACTTGTCCTTTTTTTAAAAACTCCAAATTCATCTTACGCCTCCTCAAAACTTAAATTCTTAAGTCTTCCTGTTAACGCAATAGTTTCGGTACCTATAAATCTTATCTCTAACTTTACTCCCTCAATTGTAATAACCCCTAAATTGCTATTAATCTTAATTTCATTTTCCTTAAAAACCTCTATTCCCTTATGATTTTCTATAATAATTTCACTTTTTCCATGTACAACTATTTTAGGCTCACCATTTATTATCTCCTTAGGTAAATCTAATTCCTCTGCAATTCTATTAGTTACCTGTCTTAATTTATCACCCACAACTATACCTCCCATAAAATATTTTCATACTAAATCTATGAAAATTTATATTTTTTTATTCTTATATAAAAAAACTAAGCAATATAAAAAGGCATATACATAGCACCTTTAGCTATGTATATGCCTTTTAAAACAATTCAAAAGTTTCTTTTTAAAAACTTCTAAACTATTCATAATCCATTCTTAAAACTAAACTTTAAATTATAAAAATAAAAGAGAGTTCTAATGAACTCTCTTACTTATTTAAATATTCTTTAACTAATTGACTTACAAGTTTACCATCAGCTCTACCAACTGTTTGCGGTCTAACCTTTGACATAACTTTTCCCATGTCTTTCATGCTATTTGCGCCCACTTCTTCAGCTGCTTGCTTTATGATATCTTTTATTTCTTCTTCACTTAACTGCTGAGGAAGGTAATCTAACAAGATTGCAATCTCACTATTGTTTTGATCAACTAAATCCTGTCTATTTCCCTTTTCGAATTCAAGCGCAGCTTCTCTTCTTTGCTTGATTTCTCTTGCTAATATTTCTATAACCTGTTCATCCTCAAGCTTAACACCGTCAGTCTTTTCGACTAAAAGTATTGCTGACTTAGCAGTACTTAAAACTACAGCCTTGAACTTATCCTTAGCCTTTAAAGCCTGCTTCCAGTCTTCTTGAAGTCTTTCTTTAATAGTTGGCATTTGTATACCTTCTTTCAAAAGAAATTATTCTATAAATTTAAACCAAAAACTATTTGAATTTTCTCTTTCTTGCAGCTTCTGATTTTTTCTTTCTCTTTACGCTTGGCTTTTCGTAGTGTTCTCTTTTTCTTACTTCTGAAAGAACTCCAGCTCTAGCGCATTGTCTCTTAAATCTTCTTAATGCTTGCTCTAATGATTCGTTTTCTTTTACTCTGATTTCTGACATTCTTTATCCCTCCCTCCGCTAGCGTAAATTATTAATGTAATTCACAGCCATGGGCTAAATAACACACGCTATATTATACAACATAGTTTTCTTTAATGTCAAGAAGTTAAATCTAAATTTTAGCCTGGTGGCCAATTTAAATTTCTTCCTCCAAGAACGTGGAAATGGATATGTCCTACTGTTTGCCCTCCTTGCTCTCCGCAATTAGTGACAACTCTGTATCCATCCTCTGCAATTCCTTGTTCCTTTACTAGTTTATTAATAGTCTTGAAAATGTGTGCAAATACTTCTGCATTTTCTTCATTAACTTCATTTAAACTAGCTATGTGTTCTTTAGGAATAACTAAAAAATGTACTGGTGCTTCTGGACTTATATCATGAAAAGCTAAAACTTTATCATCTTCATAAATCTTTTTGCTTGGAATTTCTCCAGCTACTATTTTACAAAAAATACAATCTGACATGATTTTCACCTCCTAAGCAATGAATCTATTATCTATTATAACTCATTTTGAATGTAAAAATCTTCTTTTTATAATACTATTTCTCCTTGGGCTACTTCTCCATCAAAAGAATTAATTTTTACATTTAATATTTTACCTGAAACATTGCAATCAGCCTTAGCATTTACCTTTATATAATTTCTTGTATATCCAGTATAAACACCACTACCTAATTCAACTTCTTCTTCAAATAAAACATCAATAACTTCACCTATATATTTTTCAGCAAAGGCTTTTTCATTAATTCTATTTAATTCAATAAGTTTTTTACTTCTTTCGTCTTTCTTATTTCCATCAACTTGATTTTCCATATTCTCTGCTCTAGTACCTTTTCTAGGACTATATTTAAATATGTGAGTTTTTGAAAGAGCTATTCTCTTTAAGAATTCATAAGTTTCTTCAAACTCTTCATCAGTTTCTCCAGGGAAACCAACAATTACGTCTGTTGTTATAGAAACATCTTCTATTTTATCTCTTAAAAGATTTACTATATCTTCATACTCTTTAGCAGTGTATCTTCTATTCATTCTTTTTAAAGTAGCATCACATCCACTTTGAAGTGATAAGTGGAAATGAGGACATAGTTTTTTAAGAGCTAAGATTCTTCTTACAACATCTTCTGTAAAGAACGTAGGATCTATTGAACCTATTCTGACTCTTTCTATTCCATCAATTTTTTCTATCTCTTCTAGTAAATCAACTAGTGTTACTTTTTCATCTAAATCAACACCATAAGATGCTGTATGAATTCCTGATAATATTATCTCTTTAAAGCCATGTTCCGCTAAGCTTCTTATCTCTTCTAAAACTTTCTTAGGGTCTTTTGAACAAACAGAACCTCTAGTATATGGAATTAAGCAATAAGCACAAAATCTATTACATCCATCTTGTATTTTTAAGAAAGCTCTAGTTTTATTGTTATACTCTTCAATTTTTAGGTCTTCAAAAACTTTATTCTTTAAAACAGCACCAACTTTAACTTGTTGCTTGCCTTCATCTCTAGCCTTATTTACATAATAAACTATTTCACCTTTATTTCTTGAACCTAAAACTACATCTACGCCTTCAATTCCTGAAACCTCTGTAGGTGCTATTTGAGCATAACATCCAACTACAGCTATAATAGCCTCTGGATTTTGTCTTCTAGCTCTTCCTATTATTTGTCTTGATTTCTTATCTCCCATGTTAGTTACGCTACAAGTATTAACTACATACACATCTGCCATTTCATTAAAATCTACAACTTCATAGCCTTCTCTAACAAATTTTTCAGTCATTGCTTCTGATTCATATGTATTAACTCTACACCCTAGTGTAGCAAATGCAACTTTCATTAAATATTTCCTCCTAAATCACCAAGCTCATACTGAATAAGAGAAATACAGGTAAATCCTGCTGTCTCTGTTCTTAAAATTCTTGGTCCTAAAGTTACAATATGAGCTCCTTTTTCTTTTAGGGCTTCTATTTCACCTTCTTCAAATCCGCCTTCTGGCCCAACCATTATTCCAACATTTTTTATACTATCTTTGTCCTCTATAGAGTTAACCATAGCTCTTATTCCGTATCCTGTAGCATTTTCATAAGGAATAACCATAAGGTCTAATTCATCTATCTTTTCTAAAACCTCTTTAAAGTCCATTGGTTCTAATACTTGTGGTATTACCGTTCTTTTACTTTGTTTACATGCCTCTAAAGCGATTTTATTTAATCTATCTAATTTTTTAAATTCACCTTTTAATTTAACGTCTACTCTATCAGTTATTGTTGGAATTATTTCTGAAACACCAAGTTCTACACATTTTTGAACTATTAAATCCATTTTTGCAGCCTTTGGCATTCCTTGAAATAAAGTAATATTTAAATTACTTTCATTGTTTACATCAAGCTTCTCTAAGATTTTGATAGAAACCTCTTGTTTATTAACCTCTTCTACCTCACCTAAAAACTCTTCACTTTCAAGGTTATTTACAACAACCTTCTCACCTGGTTTTACCCTTAAAACCTTATAAATATGTTTTACATCTTCCCCTGTTATTGTGGCATGAGTGTCTGAAAACATATGCGCTGGTGTAAAAAACTTATGCATAATTTTATACTCCCTTACTAAATTATTTTAACTTAGCAACAATACAGTTCCATTCTCCATCTTTGTTAACTTCAATAACTTCAAAACCTTCTTGTTCTAATTTATCTATAACCATTTGTCTTCTCTCATGTATTATACCTGAAGTTATGAAAATTCCATCTTTATTTAATGCTTTTTTAACATCATCAACTAGTATGCAGATTATTTCAGCTATTATATTTGCAACAACTATATCAGCTTTTCCATCTACAACATCTAAAAGATTTCCGTATAATACTTCTATATTATCAACATTGTTAAATGATATATTTTCCTTAGCTGAATCTACAGCAACTGGGTCTAAGTCAACTCCTACAACATGTTTTGCCCCAAGTTTAGAAGCAACTAGAGCAAGTATTCCTGAACCTGTTCCAATATCAAATACAGTAGTATCAGCCTTAACATATTTATCTAAAGCTTGAACACACATTCTTGTAGTTTCATGGTCACCAGTACCAAAAGCCATACCTGGGTCTAATTCTACTACCATTTCTTCTCCAGTAGGTTCATACTCTTCCCATATTGGTTTTATAACTATTTTTTCTCCAATCTTTATTGGCTTATAGTATTTCTTCCAGTTATTAGCCCAGTCTTCTTCAAACATTTTTTCTGCTTCAACTGTTCCTTCACCAACATCTAAGCCTGACTCTTTTAACTCTTCTACTCTTTCCTTAACATAAGCTATTACGTCATCAATGTTATCCTCTTCTGAGAAATAACCTTTAACAACGGCAACCTTCCCCTTATGTTCTAATATGTTTATATCTGCAAAATCCCAAGTTAAAGGTCCTTGTTCTCTTCCTAATATATCATTTGGATCCTCTATAGCAACACCCTTACAGTCTAATCCGTAAAATATTCCTGATATAGGTTCTAATGCCTCACTTTTAGTTATTACTCTAACTTCAATCCAAGTTCCTTCCATTTATGTATCAATCCTTTCTTATGCTACTTTGACTAATAATTTATTTTACACTTTAGTCTAGTATCTGTCTAGCTTATAAGCATTATTATGTTTCATATGCTTTATTAAAATTTCTAAGATAAACTTCTTATCATTATTTTTATTATCACACATAAAAAAAATAAAGGCTATAGTCTATTATTGACATAACCTTTAAACTTAATCTTATTTAATTCCTCTAAATATTTAATTATAAATAAAAAGCATTACTATGATAAAAGCAACAGGAATCATAACTAATGTACTACAAATAGATACAAAACTTTTTACTTTCATGTCTTCTCTAAAAATCTTTTTAATTATTAAGTATATTCCTATTCCAATACTACCGCCAACAGTATTAGTTATTATATCTGTTATATCACTTGCCCCTATAGCAAATATATATTGACTTACTTCAAAAGCTAAAGATATTAATGCTATTATCACTGTATTTTCATACCACTTAAGTTTCTTTAAAAACATACTTGCATAAATTCCTAAAGGTATAAACAAAATAACATTTCCTATAACATCAAGTTGATTATAATTCCCCTCCATAATATCATTAAAAGGAATTAAGTTTAAACTCCTATAAAATTCTCTTTCGCTGCTGAATAACTCAATAGGAGAAACATATTTAAAAAGTATATTCCATAATAAAAATGAAATATAGAATATAAAACTTACAAAAAACAATACATTAATAATCTTTCTCCACATAAAATTCACCCTCTTAATCTTTTATTTTAAACAAGCTAAAACTTTAAACAACTTTTATTATAAATAGAGCCAAAATATTGACTATAATTTCAAATATATTAATAAAATTAGAAACTATATAAATTGTTTAAAATTTATATAGCTTCTTACATTTAGTTATTTAATATCTCTCTCTAATAATTTCTAAAACTTCTTCCTTAGTTAATTTTATAGCTTTCATACTTTCTATAAATCCATCTAATGCATCCTCTACAAGTTCTTTTCTTATGTTTTTTAATATTTCTTCATCTTCTGTTATAGTACTTGGTTTATTTCTTATTGTTTCTATAAGTCCCATAGTCTCCATATCTCTATATGCTCTTTGAACCGTATTAGGATTTACTTTTAACATTTCTGCAAGCTCCCTTCTTGATGGTATATGATCCCCCGGCTTTAAATTTCCAATAACTAAAGATTGTTTTATATGTCTTATTATTTGGAGATAAATTGGTTCCCTATCATTTACTTCAAAAAACATTTTATTTACCTCCTGATATCTTAATGTCACTTAAATATCCAGATTCTAATTCACCTATATAAACTGGATTTCTACTAGGTATATCTATAACTGCTATATAAGTGCTGTTTAAAAAACTATCATCTCTATGATCAATAAAATTAGCTATAACCTTATTTTCTGCAATTATAAATGTACCTAAATCCCTAACATTTACTCCATATCTATTTAATCTTTCATTTTCTATAAGATCCTTATAAAATTTAAACTCTTTTGTTTTAGTGTTAAATACTAATACTGAAGTCTTCTGATCTAAAGTCTGGGTAATATATATTTCACCATAAGCCTCAAACATTGTACCATCTTTTCCATTTGCATCAAAATAAGATTTCTTCATATCATCTCTTATTTCATCATTAGGATTATATCTTTTTATTTCTCTAGTATTTACATCTACTTCAAGGATGCTATCATCACTATATATGCCTCTCTTATCAGTATTATCAAGTTCAGTTAATTTATAATATACTTTATCTTTTTCAGTACTTGATAAAGCTCCAAATTTTTGTCTTACTGAATTTACATGAGAATACTCTTTATTTAAATCTAATTTCTCATCTAAATTTATTATATCAACTATATTAAACTTCTTATCTGATAAATTTATTTCCCCAAATACTATATCATTTTCTTGATAATTCACAGAAAATAATATATTTATTTTTCCATCCTTATAAGTGACTTTATCTATATTATTATTTCTAATATATTCATCTACTTTAACATTAAAAGTTTCATAAGTATTAGATTTTTTATCCTTAAATCTAACTTCAAGCTTCTGAAAACCATCGCCATATATATTAGTAATATCAACCATTACATTGTCATCCTCAAAGAAAGTATCTCTTGTTGGATATATTCCTCTAAAAAACTTCTTATCCTTAAGTACATCAATTCCATCAAAACGTCTCTCATTAATAACATTTCTTCTATTAACCATTTTAGTTCCAACAGTCATTTCTTCTCCAAAAATATCCCTATCTTTATAAAAAACTAAATCAACATCTCCAAGTTCACTTCTACTTCCATATATATCTTTAAACTTTATTGGCGAACAATTAATGTAAATAAATATTCCCGAAAAAACTATAAATGCACTTAAAAATATTACTGTTAACACCAAAGGTACTCTTTTTTTCATAATTTCTACTCCTCCTTACACATGAACCTTTTTTTCAAGCAAATACTTTGAATAAAACCATCCAAACAAATCATATAAGATTGCTATGAAAACAAACCAAATAAATTTTTCAAACATATAAAAATTCATTTTTCCTGGGAAGATTAAAACTAAAAAAAGAAAAGAACATCCTAATATTACCCCTAATATTCCACCCTTTACTCCAAAACTTCTCTCTAATATTGCAAATAAAAAAGTTAATAATATCATTGCTATAAAAAATAAGCCATGAGTTATTAAATTAACAAAACTAACTGGAATCAATCCATAAAAATTACTTATTGAACTAGATAATATGGTAATTAAACTTTCTTTTACTATAGCATCAGTTGGAACCATAATATTAAATATTATATAATTTATAAGTAATGCTACTATTTGAAAGAAAACTAAAGATAAATAATAAAAACATGCTGCTAAAAACTTGTATATAATAATAAACTTTTTAGGCAATGGCAATGTTAAAAGAGTATATGCACTTTTATTCTCTCCTTTAAACTCACCAAGCCATAGATACCAACAATATAAACAAAAACATCCTAGTATTAAAAGCGTTAATAGCATACCCTTTCCACGATTAGAAAAACTACTAAAAGAACCTATAGGAGAAAACATTTGAATAGCACCTATATTCTCTGTTTTTTCTAAATAAATCTTTAATTCATCACTTAAGCTATAAACGAAATAGGCAATGTTTAAAAGCATAATTCCAACAGCTGATCCTATTGTTATTTTTAAATCTCTTAATATCTGTAAATTTAAAAGATAACTTAACTTTTTAAAATTCCCCTTACTCACCTTCATGTACCTCCCTTATTTTCTCTACCATTGACAATCCTTCATTTTCTCTTACATCTTCAACATAAAATTCTATTTTAATATTTCCATCACTTAAAAAGACAACTTTATCAACTATATTTTCAACCTCTTTTAATTCATGAGTTGTTAGTAAAATTCCAATATCGTTATCCATATAGCCAATTAAAGATTCTATAAACTTCTCTCTTGTAAAAATATCTATACCTGAAAAAGGTTCATCTAAAAGTAAATATTCTGGGTGTCTAGCAAAACCTAGTATAAGTTTTACCCTTGCTATATTCCCTTTAGAAAGTTTATTTATTTTTAAGTCATCAGTTAATTTAAAATCTTTTAGCATTTCATAAGCTTTATCCATATCCCACTTTTCATACATCATACTCATATATTCAAAGGCATCTTTTATTTTCATATCACCATAAGTATTTAAAACATCAGGTACAAAGGCAATATTTTCATACGTCTTATAATTTAGCTTTTCTCCGTTAAAAAGCACTTCCCCCTCATCTGGCTTAACAAGTCCCATAATTATTTTTAAAAGAGTAGACTTTCCTACTCCATTTAACCCTAGTAAAGCAGTTATTTCTCCCTTCTTTACATTAAAAGAAATATTCTCTAAAACTTTTTTTCTTCTAAATTTCTTTTTAACACCAACCACTTCTATCATTTAATCACCCCTAAATTTATATTAATATATTTTTGTACTCATGTATTACTTCATTAATACATTAATCTTAAGTGTATTATATCACTAATACATCTACTTGTAAATCATTTACTTTTTTTAAATTTATATAAACAAAAAAATACCCTAGTCATTTCTGACTAGAGTATTTAAAATCAATTATTTTTTCTTTTTAAATTTTGAGAAGAATCCTTCATCTTTTTCATCTATATCATCAACTGATTCCCCAGATGCCTTCATAAAGGCTTTTAATGCTTCTTCTTGCTCTTTATTTAGATGTTTTGGAACCTCTACTACCATATGAACGTATTGATTTCCTCTTCCTCCACCATTAACGTGAGGAACACCTTTTCCTTTTAATCTAAACTTAGTTCCTGGTTGAGTACCTGCTGGAACTTTATATTTAACATTTCCGTCTACAGTCGGAACAGTTATTTCTGCTCCTAAAGCAGCCTTAGCCATACTTATCTTGTAATCATAGTAAATATCTGAACCTTCTCTTCTAAATATCTTAGATGGAGCAACATTTACTCTTATATATAAATCTCCTGAAGGACCATTATTAGCACCTTGCTCACCTTGTCCTCTTAAAGGTATTATGTTTCCAGTATCTACACCTGCTGGTATCTTAACTGTTATCTTTCTATTCTTTCTAACAGTTCCTTTTCCCTTACAATCTGGACATGGATCTTCAATTACTTTACCTGTTCCACCACATTGATCACAAGTTGTTGTAGATACAAAGCTTCCTAAAGGAGTTTGTCTTTGAACTCTTATTTGACCTGAACCATTACATTTTGGACAAGTCTTAGGAGATGTGCCTGCTTTAGCACCTGTACCATGACAAGTTTCACAATTTTCAGTTCTAGTTATAGATATTTCTTTTTCACATCCAAATACAGCTTCTTCAAATGTTATATTTAATCTATATTCTAAATCAGCACCTCTTTGTGGAGCATTTCTTCTTCTAGATGATCCGCCACCAAATCCTCCACCAAAGAATGATTCAAAAATATCTCCAAAGCCACCCATTTCTGAGAAGTCGAATCCACCAGCATCAAAGCCTCCAAATCCGCCACCACCAAAGCCACCACTTCCATCGAAAGCAGCATGACCAAATTGATCATATTTAGCTTTTTTATCAGGGTCTTTTAAAACATCATATGCTTCATTTACTTCTTTAAAGTTTTCTTCCGCTTCCTTATCTCCAGGATTTCTATCCGGGTGATATTTCATAGCCATTTTTCTAAAAGCTCTTTTTATCTCATCATCTGAAGCACCCTTTTGAAGTCCAAGCACTTCATAGTAATCTCTTTTAGCCACTGTTATTCACCACCTATAAGTTTACTTATAAAAAGGGAAGACTATTGAGCCTTCCCTCTATTAATTCTTTTTATATTATATCAAAGCTTTAAGTCTTGTGATAGTTTTAATTATTATTTATCATCTTGAACTTCGAAATCAGCGTCTACAACATTGTCATCGTTGTTGTTTGTAGCACCTGCTCCAGCATTAGCTCCACCCATGTTGTTTGGATCGAATCCTTGACCTTGTGCTCCACCATTTTGTTGGTATAATTTTTCTGATACTTTGTAGAATGCTTGAGTTAAATCTTCCATAGCTTTCTTGATAGCTTCTATATCGTCACCATCTTTAACTTTTTTAACTTCTTCGATTTTAGCTTCTATTTCTGATTTTTCTTCAGCTGAAACTTTATCGCCAAGTTCATTTAAAGTTTTTTCTGTTTGGTAAACAGTTTGCTCAGCATTGTTTTTAACTTCTATAGCTTCTTTTCTCTTCTTATCTTCTTCAGCAAATTGTTCTGCTTCTTTTACAGCCTTATCTATTTCAGCATCGCTTAAGTTAGTTGAAGCTGTGATTGTAATGTTAGCTTCTTTTCCAGTAGCTTTATCAGTTGCTGAAACTTTAACTATACCATTAGCATCTATATCGAAAGCAACTTCTATTTGAGGGATTCCTCTTGGAGCTGGAGCAATTCCTGATAGAGTAAATCTACCTAAAGTTTTGTTATCAGCTGCCATTTGTCTTTCACCTTGTACTACGTGAATTTCAACTGAAGTTTGGTTATCTGCTGCAGTTGAGAATATTTGACTCTTTCTTGCAGGGATAGTTGTATTTCTTTCGATTAATGGAGTTGCAACTCCTCCTAAAGTTTCGATTCCTAATGTTAATGGAGTAACATCTAATAATAATACGTCTTTAACATCACCAGTTAATACACCAGCTTGGATAGCAGCACCCATTGCTACGCACTCATCTGGATTAACTCCTTTTGAAGGTTCTTTTCCAGTAAAGTTTTTAACAGCTTCTTGAACTGCTGGTATTCTTGTTGATCCACCAACTAAGATTACTTTGTCTATATCATTTAATGAAACATTACCTGATTTTAAAGCTTCTTTCATTATGTTGATTGTTCTTTCAACTAAGTCATGAGTTAATTCATTGAATTTAGCTCTTGTTAATGTCATATCTATGTGTTTTGGACCAGTTGCATCAGCAGTGATGAATGGTAAGTTGATTAATGTTTGAGTTGATGATGATAACTCAATTTTAGCTTTTTCAGCAGCTTCTTTTAATCTTTGAAGAGCCATTTTATCTTGTCTTAAATCAATTCCGTTTTGAGCTTTAAAGTCTTCTGCTATATAGTCTATAATTCTTTGGTCGAAGTCATCTCCACCTAATCTAGCATCTCCGTTTGTTGATACAACTTCAAATACTCCATCTCCTAAATCTAAGATAGATACGTCGAAAGTACCACCACCTAGGTCATATACTAAGATTTTGTGAGCACTATCCATTTTATCTAATCCATAAGCTAATGATGCAGCTGTTGGTTCGTTGATTATTCTCTTAACATCTAAACCAGCTATTCTACCAGCATCCTTAGTTGCTTGTCTTTCAGCATCATTGAAGTAAGCTGGAACTGTGATAACAGCTTCTGTTACTTTTTCTCCTAAGTAAGCTTCTGCATCTGCTTTTAATTTTTGAAGTATCATTGCTGATATTTCTTGTGGTGTATAATCTTTTCCATCTATATTAACTTTATAGTCAGTTCCCATGTGTCTTTTGATTGACATTATTGTTTTGTCAGGATTTGTTATTGCTTGTCTTTTAGCAACTTGACCTACTAATCTTTCTCCATTTGCTTGGAATGAAACTACTGATGGAGTTGTTCTAGCACCTTCTGAGTTAGTGATAACTACTGGTTCTCCACCTTCCATAACAGCTACGCATGAATTTGTTGTTCCTAAATCTATACCGATTATTTTACTCATTGTTAATTCCTCCTCTAACAATATCTATAATTTAAACCTGTTAAATACTAATTAAATTATTTAGTTACAGTTACCATTGAATGTCTGATAACCTTATCCCCTCTCTTGTATCCTTTTTGGAATACTTGAGCTACTTGATTTGGCTCTGCGCCTTCTTGTTCCACAACCATCATTGCTTGATGTAATTCTGGATCAAAACCATTTTCTGTAGATATTTCTTCAACTTGAAGTTTTTCTAAAGCATCCTCAAATTGTCTTACTGTCATTTCAACACCTTTTTTAAGATCTTCAACAGTTCCATCTACAGCTAAGGCTCTTTCTAAGTTATCTAATACTGGAAGCATTTTGATTAAAACATCTTCACATGCATCAGTATATATTCTTTCTTTTTCTTTATCTGTTCTTTTTCTGTAATTTTCATACTCTGCAGATATTCTTAATAATCTATCTTTTAAGGCCTCTAATTCATTTTCTAATTTCTTTGTTTTACTTTTAAACATAGTATTTTCTTCCTTTAAAGCCTTTAATTCTTCAAAATCAATAACTTTTTCATCAGCCTTAATATCTTCTGAAACTTCTTCTACCTCTTCATCAATATTAGGATTTTCAGCTTTTGTTTCGTTATCTAATTCTTCTTGGATATTTTCCTTTAACTCTTCGTTAAAATCTTTATTATCCACCATAAAGCAGCCACACCTCTTCTCTTTTTTTACTTAATTATTCTTTAAAGTTTCATTTAACTCTTTCATAACTTCAGTCATGATTGATAAGACTTTAGAATAATTTATTCTTCTAGGACCTATTAAAGCTATTGTACCTAAAGATCTATCTCCTACATGATATCCAGCTGATATTATTGAACATTCCTTTGCTTCTGGTACAAATATTTCATCACCTATCTTTACAGTCATATCATCACTATCACTTATAAGTTCTGAAATACTTTTTTTATCATGTAAAAGTTCTAAAATCTCCTTAGCTTTGTGAATATTATTATATTCAGGATAATTAAATATATTAATTGTTCCTTCTAAGAATACCTCAGAAGTTTCATCACCTTTTAAACTCTCATAAAGAGCAGGTAAAACTGCATTTACTATATCTTCATATCCGCTTAAAGCTCTATTGAGATTACTAATAACCTCTAAGTTTATTTGCTCAATAGTAAGGTTTTTAAGCCTTTCAGTTATTATCTTACTAATTTTAATAAGTTCTTCAGATATAGGAACACTCTTTACTTTTATGACTGTATTTCTTATTACACCATTATCAGTTACTAAAACACATAAAATACTTACATCATCAACTTTTAAAAGTTGAATTGATTTTACAAAGCTCTTATGTACTGAGGGTGCTTTGACTATACAAGTCATTTTAGTAAGTTCCGATAGAAGAGCACTAGTTTGTTTGATTATTTTATCAACTTCGTACAAGGTACCATCTATTATTGAATTTCTAATAAGCCCTTCCTCTTCAGAGGATAATCTTTCGAATTCAATCATTCTATCAACATATAATCTATATCCTCTGCTTGATGGAATTCTTCCTGCCGAAGTATGAGGCTGTTCTAAAAATCCCATTTCTTCTAAGTCAGCCATTTCATTTCTTATAGTAGCTGAACTTACTCCAAGATTATACTTTTTAGCGATAGTTCTTGAACCAACGGGCTCTCCAGTTGATATATAGTCTTGAATTATAGCTCTTAATATTTGAAGCTTTCTATCGTCTATCACTAATCTCACCTCTTTATTAGCACTCACTCTTAACGAGTGCTAACTAGTACACTATTAATATATTACCTACCAAGTTTTTTGTCAATTCCATTTTTTATCATTTCAAATGAAAATTTCGAATTTTACCTTATTTATTCTTTAATATCTTTATTTTTCTTTTATTTGCTTTAATTTATACTATAACCTATTTTAAATTTTATAATAGAAAATCAGCCATTATTACATTGGATATTTCTATGCCTTTTTCACTTAGAAAAATTCTTCCTGACTCCCTTATTAAAAGCCCTTCATCTATATACTTATTTAGTATTTCTCCATAAACATTATTTATATTCATACCAAATCTCTTTTTAAATTCATTTTCATCTATTCCATTAATTTTTCTAAGCCCCATAAACATAAATTCTTCCATATTATCATTTTTTGAATTATTTATTATTTCTTCTACGGCTTCTCCCCTCTCATTTATAGAATTTATATATTCCTCAACACTACTTATGTTTTTAATTCTTTTCCCATTAATATAAGAAGCTGATGCTGATCCTACTCCTATCCAGTTATCCATATTCCAATATGCTAAATTATGTCTACATTCTTTTCCTTCTTTAGCATAATTAGAAATCTCATATTGATTAAATCCATTTTCCTCTAAAATTTCTTTTGCTAAGTGGTACATTTTTCTCTCTTCTTCTTCAGTTGGTAGTTTTAACTTATCATTTTCATATAAATTATAAAAAGTAGTTCCCTCTTCTATAATTAGACTATATGCTGATATATGAGCTGGCTCTAAAGATATTATCTCTCTTAAAGTCTCTTCCCATTCATTTAAGCTTTGATTGGGTAATCCAAACATTAAATCAACATTTATGTTATTAAAGCCAACCTTTTTTGCTAATAAAAAGTTTTCTTTAAAGGTTTTATAGTTATGTATTCTTCCCAGTCCTTTAAGAAGATTATCCTGCTTAGCTTGAAGCCCCATACTAATTCTATTTACACCATACTTTTTCATGACTTCTAGCTTTTCTTCTGTTAAGTTTCCTGGATTACACTCCATAGAGTACTCTATATCTTTTGCCATATTAAGTTTAGCTATTTCTTTTAATAAACATTCTAATTCATTAGATTCTAAAACACTTGGTGTTCCCCCTCCAATAAATATAGTGTTTATTTCTAGATTATTATGTTTCTCTCTTAAATTTATTATTTCCTTATTTAGAGCTTCTATATAGGCCTTTCTTAAATGATCTTTCCTGGCAAAGGAAGGAAAATCACAATAAAGACACTTTTGTGCACAAAAAGGAATGTGTATATATAAAGAAATTTTATCCATAGTTAATTACCTCCATGTAAAATAAATAAACTTTACAACTAAATATAAAATAAATTTTTTTAATTAAATATAATCTATTAATTATGAGTCTTTCTTTCATATTACAATAAAAAAAGTCATGAGTGAATAAACCCATGACTTTTATATGATTATTTCACAAAATTAAATATCTACCTTTAGATAAAACTAAAATTTTAAACTTTAATATTAATATTCCTATTAAAATAAGCTTACTAAAATATAAATAAGTTTACTCAAAATATTTTTAGCTTTATATCTCTCTTAAATTTATATTTATAGCATTGTGAACTAATAAATCTCTTTGAACTTCTATAATTGAAGTGTTTATTACTTCACCTTCTAAATTTATCTCTAAATCACTATGATCTCCATGCTTAGCTAGAAACTTATCTAAGTCAGAAATTTTAACACTGATAGAAATATTATCTCCATTTTTTCTATTTATAACACCAGTTGCCTTCCCATTATTTCTAAATTTTCTACACTTAATTTTAACATCTCTTTTATTAGCATCTAACATAATAATACCTCTCCTCTACATAATTTTTATTAATTTACTATAAATATATTGAGGAGATTTCTTTTTAATGACTAAATAAAAAATATTTGTTTTAGAAATTTAAATTAAATGTATATAAAAATAAGCTAACTCTAAAACATTTAAAAACCTTTGTAAAGTTAACAAAAAAATTTAATTACTGTTATTAATGGTTTAAAAACAAAAGGCAATGATGAATACTTAATACTGTTCATCATTGCCTCTATATAAATAATTTAATTAGTCAACTTTTAAAACTGACATGAATGCTTCTTGAGGAACTTCAACTGTTCCTAATTGTCTCATTCTCTTCTTACCTTCTTTTTGTTTTTCAAGAAGTTTTTTCTTTCTTGAAATATCTCCACCATAACACTTAGCTAATACGTCTTTTCTCATAGCTTTAACAGTTTCTCTAGCTATAATTTTTGAACCTACAGCTGCTTGAATTGGAACTTCAAACATGTGTCTTGGAATGATTTCTTTAAGTTTTTCAGCTATAGCTCTACCTCTTTGATAAGCCTTAACTTCTGGAACTATCATAGATAAAGCATCTACATTGTCTCCATTTAATAAAATATCTAACTTAACAAGTTTTGATTGCTCATATCCTTTTAATTCATAATCTAATGAAGCATATCCTCTTGTTTTTGATTTAAGAGTATCGAAGAAGTCATATACTATTTCATTTAATGGAATTTCATAATGTATAACAACTCTTGTTTCCTCTAAATATTGCATATCTATGAATTTACCTCTTCTATCTTGGCATAATTCCATTACAGCTCCAGTGTAATCAGTTGGAGTTATAATTGAAGCCTTAACAACAGGCTCTTCCATGTATGCAATCTCTGTCATTGGAGGAAGGTTTGTTGGGTTTGTTAAATCAAAAGATTCTCCATTTGTCTTAGTTACTTTGTATATAACTGATGGTGCAGTTGTAATTATATCTAAGTTAAATTCTCTTTCAACTCTCTCTTGAATTATTTCCATGTGTAATAATCCTAAGAATCCACATCTAAATCCAAATCCTAAAGCTACTGATGTTTCCGGTTCAAATGATAATGCAGCATCATTTATTTGAAGCTTTTCTAATGCTTCTTTTAATTCTTCATACTTAGCTCCATCAACTGGGTATATACCTGAGTAAACCATTGGTATAGCTGGTTTGTATCCTGGTAAGGCCTCCTCTGTTGGTCTAGCTGCCTCTGTTACAGTATCACCTACTCTGGCATCTCTAACATTCTTTATTGAAGCTGTTATATATCCAACTTCCCCTGCACTTAATCCTTCTTTTAAAGGCATTAAAGCTGGTGTAAATACTCCAGTCTCAACTACTTCATAAACCTTATCTGTTGACATTAGTTTAATTTTTGTTCCTGGTTTAACTTTACCATCTTTAACTCTTATATGACATACAACTCCTTTGTAACTATCATAGTATGAGTCAAATATTAAAGCCTTAAGAGGAGCATTTTCATCTCCCTCTGGTGCTGGAATTTTTTCTACTATTTCTTCTAAAACATCTTCTATGTTTAATCCAGTCTTAGCTGATACTAAAGGAGCATCTTCTGCTTCTATTCCAATAACATCCTCTATTTCTTGCTTTATTTCATCTGGTCTAGCACTAGCTAAGTCAACCTTATTTATAACAGGTACTATTTCCAAATCATTATCTAATGCTAAGTAACAGTTTGCTAAAGTTTGAGCTTGTATTCCCTGAGTAGCGTCTACTACAAGAATAGCACCTTCACAAGCGGCTAAGCTTCTTGAAACCTCATATGTAAAGTCTACGTGACCTGGAGTATCTATAAGATTTAATATATATTCTTCTCCGTTCTCTCTCTTATAGATAAGTCTTGCTGCTTGAGACTTTATTGTTATTCCTCTTTCTTTTTCAAGCTCCATAGTATCTAATACTTGCTGTTCCATTTCCCTTTGAGTTAATGTTCCAGTTTTCTCTAAAAGTCTATCTGCTAATGTTGATTTACCATGATCTATATGAGCTACGATTGAAAAGTTTCTTATATACTTCTTTTTATCCATATCTAAACCTGCTCTCTAAACTATTTAAAAAGTTTTTGAACAGTTTTCACCCCCACATTGTAGAATAAGTCAAGTTACATTATATCACAATGTGCCATTAAACTGTCAATATACTTTACTTTACATTATTATATAGTTTCCTATAAATTGATTAATATTATTGATTAATTTATTTACTAGGTTAAAAGTACCAATTAGCATATTACCAAATAATCCTTTACTTAAGTTTAAAGTATGTTCTTTAAAAACCAAATAAACCTCGTCCTTATTTTCATATATTTTTACTGGACTATTGTCTTCACTAAATATAGTTAAATCCATGCCTGTTTCTTCTTTTATTCTATCATAATCAACTTTTTCGCTTAATTCATAATTTTGATTATTAAATGCCTCTGTATTCTCTATGTTAACACCTATAAGCCCCCAAGAAATTATAGAAAAAACTATTATGCCAAGAGTTAGAATAGTCATAAATTTTTTCAAAATAAAACACCCCCATAGATTACTATCTATAAGGATGTTCAAAATTCTTATATTTTATTCACTTTTTCCGTTTAATTCTTCTGCTATTAATCTAGCTATATACTTTGCTGTAGCTTGAGCCTCTTTAGAAGTATTTACTTCTGCACCAACTTCAATAAGCATTGAATTCTTATTAAAATCTTGGTTAAATGCATTTTGTCCCCTATTATACTTATAGGTTTCCTGTCTTCTTAAAATATCAGGAAAAAGCTCATTGGCTTTATTAATAAATCTATAGGCTAAGGATTCAGCATCATTAAAATATTGGTTATTCCTAGTTGTAACAAACATAACCTTAGCTAAACTTTCTCCATTTATATTAGCAGTTAAATTCTTTTTGTTATGCTCTCCAACAGAATCTCTATGAATATCTATTACCATTTTAAAATCATCATATTCATTAGTATATTTTTTAACTGTCTCTCTAGATTTATTGTAAGATTGTTCGTATGAAGCTGAGTGATTTGTTTTATCATGAATAACTGATATACCATAGTTTTCTTCAAGTTCTTTTGCCACTAAAGACCCTACTCCAACTACGTTATGTTCTTCATTGTTTGAAGTTCTTTCCTCACTATACCCCTCTGAATTATGAGTATGATAAATAAGCACCTCTGGCTTAGACTGATCAAGTTCCTTTTTTAAACTTGGATTATAAACTTCACTATTTTTACTAGCTTCTAATTCTGCATTTTCCTTAGATTCTTCCTCAGAAACTATATCTATACTTTCTTTATTTAAATCAAATGAAGATACTTTTTCAGCAGAAACATAATTAACTTTATCAATTGAAGCTATTTTATTTACTGCACCAAAGTAAGGTACTTCATTCATTACTAACTCTATCGGATCTAGAGGCTTTATATTTAAAGTTTCTAAGGCTAAACTTTTTAATGTAATATTACTTTCTAAATAAGCATTCTCATCGTAATATGTTCCCTTTGCAACAGGCATTCCTGCATTTAAAAGTTGTATATATGATAAATTCTCTCTCATGTCTTTACTTGCTGCAATCTTCATAAATCTAAACATAAATATTATCAATAAAGATAAAAGAACAATCATTCCTATGGGTATCTCTCTTTTATTAATACCTCTCACATTATCCCCTCCCTCATATTTTCATTTATATGAAGTTAGGTTAAATATTATGTTACTCTATTTAGGTAAATATTTAATTTATTCTTCTTCAAATTCACTCATAATTCTAAAAAAATCTCTTAATAATTTTTTCAATTTAAAACATAGCCTTAATTTAAAAATTTATTTATATCCTCTAATACCATATTAGGTTGAAGAGCTATATTGATTCCATTTGCTATTATTTTTGAAACTGATTCTATTACATCATCTATTTCTTTTGGAGTAACCATTAAATCTCCTACATAAGGATCTAAAAGACTCTTTATCAGAATTCCTTTTTCATTCTTATCTATGTTATTTAATATATTATAAAATTCTTTACCAGCTTCTGCTTGATTTATCATTTCATCTAAAACCAAATCCATGGCATCATTGGCAATAGTAGCTGCATCCACAACAGTTGGTACTCCTAAGGCAATAACAGGGATACCTAAACTTTCTTCATTTATTTGCATTCTATGATTTCCAACTCCAGCCCCTGGTGATATACCAGTATTGCTTATTTGAATAGTTCTTGCCACTCTTTCAAGTTTCCTTGAAGCTAAGGCATCAATACAAACTACTAAATCTGGCTTTATTTTTTCAACTAATGATTTTATTATCTCTCCAGTTTCAATTCCTGTTATTCCTAAAACTCCAGGAGCTATGGCACAAACTGGTCTTACTGAATCATCTATTATATCTGGCATAACCTTCTTTAAATGTCTTGTTACCATTAACTTTCCTACAACCTTAGGTCCTATGGCGTCAGGTGTAACATTCCAGTTTCCAAGACCAACTACCAAAGCAGTTCTATCTTCTGGTAAATTAATAAGTTCTTCTAAGGAGGCTGCCACCACATGAGAAACCTCATCCATAATGCCACCATCATAATGAGTATACTCAGGGATATCTATGGTAACATATCTGCCTATAGGTTTTCCCATAGCTTTAGCGCCTTCCTCATTTAATATGTCAACATTTGTAACTTTAATATCCTCTTCCACAATCTTTTCTTCAAAAACTACCCCATCAATTTCCCTATTATATCTATGTTTATAAATCTCTCTACTTTCAACAGCTAAATCAGTTCTTACATTATACATTTTTCCACCTCTTTTTAATTTAAATTGATATATTATATATAATCTCCTTAAAAATGATAATTATGTCGATAAACACGAAAAAAGACTTGAACTTATATATTTATGATGTTATAATTACCTTTGTTAATAATGAACTCGTACGCAGATTCCCCAAAACTGCAGATACGCTATAAAAGTTGAAGGGGGTGAACTAGAATGGCAAATATTAAATCAGCAAAGAAAAGAATAAAAGTTACTGAAAAGAAAACTTTAAGAAATAAGATGATTAAGTCAGCTCTTAAAACTGCTATAAAGAAGTTTGAAGTAGCTGTTGAAGCTAATAACAAAGCAGAAGCTGCAACTTTATACGTTGAAGCTGCTAGAGCTTTAGATATGTCTGCTTCTAAAGGAGTAGTTCATAAAAACATGGCTGCTAGAAAGAAATCAAGATTAGCTGCTAAGTTAAACGCTATGGCTTAATTATATGGGTGTTAGAATTTCTAACACCATTTTCTTTTATTAGAAGTATTTCTTTAAGTAAAAAATCCAGATTAGAATTATCTAATCTGGATTTTTTATATTACAGTACTTACTATCATAAGTTCTAACTCTGTTTTTTTATTTAAGTTTGAATTACTCTTAAGTTTCTTTTCTGTATATAAACATAGATTAATACATTTATTAAGCTGTTTATTAGAAAACTTCTTACTCTGATTAATAAATTTTTCTATTACAAAGTCAGGTAAATTTACTCTGCTAGCTTCTAAAAAGTCTTTCTTTATTTCATCAATTCTATACTTTTCAGAAAGTCTTATTTTTACCCTGTGTAACTTTTGAAATTGCTCTCTGATTTGACTTAGTATAAATATAGGGTCTTGTCCTCTGCCTATTAATTCATCCATTAAGTCTATGGCTTGCTTTGCTCTTTTAATTGAAATAAGCTCAACTAAATCAAATATGTCGTCCTCATACCTAGGAGGAAGTAGTAAATCTATGTCTTTTCTAGTTATTTCTCTCTCACCAACATAGTTTACTATTTTATCAACTTCTCTTTCTATAACATCAAAGTTATTTTCTACTGAGTCACAAAAGTATTTTAATTCTATTTTTCCTATGTTTTTATTATATCTTTGAAAGATTCTTCCTACTTTTTGTTGTAGTTTTGCCCCTTTTAACTTTTCAACAGAAACTATACAACTACTCTTCTCAAGTTTTTTTAGTTTACTTAATCTATTAACTCTATCCCTTTTATCCTTTAAAGTTGTATATGCTATTAAAACACAATGTTCTGGTGTATTTTGAAAATATTCTACACATTGCTTATATAATTTTTCAGTTTCTTTATCTTGTTTATCCCTAAATATATTAGTTCTATTTAAAACTACTACTTTTCTATCACTCATAAAAGGCAATGTTTCACAAGCATTCATAAAGTCATCAAAATTAAGGTTATTACCATCTAATCTAATTAGGTTTAAATCCTTAAATCCTTCATCTAATACATTATCAATAATATTTTCTATACCTTCTTTAATTAAAAGCTCATCTAATCCAACTAATATATAACTTTTTTCTATCTTTCCTTTTTTCAAATTTTCATATAAACCGTCTAAATCTATCATTAAAATATCAACCTTTCAAATCCCAGCTACTTATTTACATAAGTTAAAGTATATACGCACTTTTCTTTTGAATCAAATCAATTATATCATAATCACTATTCTCTGGCATTAAAGTTATGGTATTAAAATTATCTTCTATGGATATTGAATATCTTTTTGTTAGTTCAAATTGAGACTCTTTTTTCAAATGAATAACCTCATTAACATATTCCTTTTTCATTATGGATTTTTTAAAATAATCACTATTATTGTTTACTAAGGCAACTTTCTTAAATCCAGATTCTATGACTACAGCCTTATTCCATTTATCTTCCACAACTTTAATTTTAGCTCCAAATACATATAAACTTAAAAGCAAAACAGGAATTACTAAATAAACTCCTATTTTAAACTTTTTAAATCCTTTAAGACTCATATAAACCCATAAAAACATAGTCATATAAGCAATTGCAAACACTGGGGATAAATAAGGAGTAACCCATACTACCTTATCTAAAAACACTAAAATCCCCCTAAATACCATGAATATTATATTTATTAAAAATACTATAATTCCAATTAAATTTCCACCAATTAAAATAGAAATTAATAGTATCTGTAATAATATTACTATTATTGGAGTTACTAAAAAGGTTGATATTAAAAAATTAATAGAAAATTTTCCAAAAGTAATTACCAAAATAGGATATATAAAAGCCTGTGCAGATAATCCTAAACTTAAGTATTCATTTAACTTTGGTGGTAACATATAAAATCCCTCTAATAATTTTTTATAGAATAAAATTATTCCTAAGGTTCCACCAAAGGATAATAAAAATCCCATACTAAAAAGGTTATAAGGTTTATAAATAAGTAGTATTATTGCCCCTAAGGATATAGAACTTATGGGATCATAGGTCTTAAATAGCCTTTTAGAAGACTTTAATAAGGTTATCATGATTAAAGCTCTCAGTGCTGAACTAGATGCCCCAACTAAAATTACATAAATAGTACATATACTTAAAGCTATCTTAAAAGAAAACTTTTTATAAATTATTGAAAAAAGTAAGGCTATATGAAATCCCGATATACATATTAAATGAATTACTCCTAAGTCTGATAAAAAATCCTTTTGATTATAAGTTAAATTTTCTTTATCTCCCCATAAAACAGCATTTAAAAGTGCACTTTCAGAGGATGAAAAATTTTTACTTAACTTTTCATAATACTTCTTTGGTATATTTTTTATTTTATAGACTAAGTCCTTTTCTCTTTTTAATACTTTCTTTAAGAAAACCTGTCCAACATAACCTCTATCTAAATTGATATTTCTCTTTAATTTACAAACTCCATATATTTTTTCTCCATATTCAATTTCACTTCCACTTTGATTTCTTACTTCAACTATTCTTCCATCTATCTTCCCTAGTATAACTTTATCTGTAACTTCTATTATTCTTATTTCTTGAGCCCCTTCTTGTTGAAATTTTGGCTCATAATAAATGGTGCAACTTAAAATACCTATAAGGAAAAATATTATACCTATATTAAAATTTTCTATATCTAATAAAAGATAGCTTAGCAAAATTAAAGGTACAACTAAAAAAGCTGTACCTATTAAGTTAAAACTACCAAAGTAGTATGTTATAATTCCTAAAATAGTAAAAATACAAATTAATCCTAAAGGTCTATTTACAATAACTTTCTCAAACTTTTTCATAGAATCTCTCCTTCGAAAAAATTATTGACCTTTTATAGAAATTATAATCATTTATTTAGTTTTTGGATTAAATATTAATGCCATTAAGTAACCAAAGAAAATAGCCGCAGTTATTCCACCTGCTGCACCCTTTAATCCACCAGTAAATGCTCCCATTAAGCCTTGTTCATTTACTTCTTTTATAGTTGCCTTAGCTAAGGCATACCCAAAGCCTGGTAATGGAACTGTAGCTCCTGCTCCACCTATTTGAACTAGCTTTTCATATATTCCTAAAGCTCCTAATATTGTTCCTATTGAAACAAATGCAACTAATACTTTAGCTGGTGTTAGTTTAGTTTTATCTATTAATATCTGTCCTATTACACAGATTGCACCACCCATCAAAAAAGCATTTATGTAATCTTGCAAAATTCTCATCTCCTCATTATTAAATTTCTATAGCAAAATATTCATACGCAATAGCTAACTTACCTATAATAATATTTTTAAATATATTCTATAGCTACAGCATGAGCTATTCCTGGTATGCTTTCTCCTTGTAAGGCTGATGTAGAACTTAATAAAGCTCCTGTGGAAACTAATAAAACTCTTTTTAACTTTTTCTCTTTTAACATTCTATATAAATATCCACAGGCTACAACGGCTGAGCATCCACATCCACTTCCGCCTGCAAAAGTTCCTTGTTTTTCATTATCAAATATCTTTTCTCCACAATCTATATAAACATTACTAATATCATATCCATATTCTTTTAATAATTCCTCTGTTAATTTCTTTCCTACAGCCCCTAGGTCTCCAGTTGCTATTACATCATAATCTTCAGGTTTTCTTCCTGTATCAACAAAATGCTTATATATAGTATCTACAGCAGCTGGTGCCATAGCAGCTCCCATATTATCTGCATCCTTAATCCCATAATCCTTAACAATTCCTGTGGTTACATGGGTAACATAAGGATAATCTCCTGACTTTCCTAAAAGCATAGCTCCAGAACCAGTTACAGTCCACTGTGAATATTCTTTTCTTTGACATCCATATTCTAAAGGAAATCTAAATTGTCTTTCTGCTGAACTAAAGTGAGAGGATGTAGAAGCAATTGCATACTTTGCAAAATCACCATCCATAATCATTGATGATAAACTTAATGATTCAGCCATAGTAGAACAAGCTCCATACACTCCAAAAAAAGGAATTTTAAATTCTCTAGCAACAAAGTTTGTTGATGTTAACTGATTTAATAAATCACCACTAAAAAGATAATCTACATCCTCTTCTTTTACATTCCCTTTTTTAATTACTCCTTCTATAGCAGTTATCATTAAACTACTTTCAGCCTTTTCAAAGCTTTCACATCCATTACAGTCATCTTGCAATATTTTATCAAAATATTCTTTTAAAGGTCCTTGACCTTCTCTAGGGCCAACCACACTATATGTAGCTATTATTCTAGGTTTACTTTTTAACTCTATTGTTTGAGATCCTACTCTTTTTGTATTATTACTCATTCTTATCACCCCACAATTCCAAATCTAAGTAATAAGTAATATATTAGTCCAACTATTACAGAGGTTCCTGTACCATAAACTAAAACAGGACCTGCAATAGTAAACATTTTAGCACCTACTCCCATTACAAATCCTTCTTTTTTAAATTCTATGGCAGGTGACACCATGGCATTTGAAAAACCAGTAATAGGAACTATAGTACCAGCTCCAGCCTTAGCAGCTATTCTATCATACAATCCAAGTCCTGTTAGAAGAGCTCCTAGAAAAACCATAGTCATAGGCGTCAAACTACTAACTTGCTCTTCTGTAAATCCATAGTATAGAAAAGTATTTCTCACAAATTGTCCTATTACACAAATTAATCCACCCACTATAAATGCCATTATACAATTTCTAAGAAGCTTTGGTTTTGGTCTTATTTGTTGTTCAAGTTGATCAAACTTAGTCCTTATTTTTTTGTCATTTTCATACATAGCTATATTAATCACCCTTTTCTATTAAAATATACTTATATTATTTGTTCTTATTTTTAATCTATACAAAAAAATGAGCATTATTTTATATGATTAATTTCACATAAAATAATGCTCCTAAAACATTTCATTTATAATCAATCCTCTTCTAATTTTTCTTTCATAATTTTTAGTACCTTTTTCTCTATCCTAGAAACCTGAACTTGGCTTATACCAAGCATTTTAGCAACTTGAATTTGAGTTTTATCCTTGAAATACCTAAGCATTATGATTTGCTTACCCTTTGAATCTAATGAACTAATAGCTTGTTTTAAAGCTATTTTATTAACCATGTCATCATCTTCACCCTTCTCACTAAGTTTATCTATTAAGAGAACTGGCGTTCCTTCATCATGATGTATAGTATCATATAAATATTGCATACTACTTGCTGATTCTAAGGCTACTATTACCTCTTCCTTATCAACACCAGAGTATTCAGCTAATTCATCTACAGTAGGATCTCTATTTAATTTTTTTATTAGTTCTTCCTTATTGTAATGAAGCTTTTTAGCTAAAGTCTTAGTGCTTCTACTTACCTTTATTATTCCATCATCCCTTAAGAATCTCTTTATTTCACCTATAATCATAGGCACAGCATAAGTTGAAAATTTAACGTTAAAACTAGCATCAAAGTTGTTTATAGCTTTAACCAATCCCATTGACCCAATCTGAAATATATCCTCATAGTCATACCCTCTGTTTGTAAACCTCTTACATATTGAAGAAACTAAAGGAGTATTAACTTCTATAAGCTTATTCATTGCCTCCTTATTTCCTTCTTTAGCCATGACTATGAGAGTTGTATTTTTGTCATAATTAAAGTTATCTTTCTCAATACTACTTATATCCATAGACTTTATTCACCTGCCTATGTATTCATTTTTTTCTTCATTATTATTTTTGTACCCTTATCCTTTTCACTATAAACTTCTAAAGAATCCATGAATGTTTCCATAACAGTAAATCCCATACCTGATCTCTCTAATTCTGGTTTAGATGTATATAAGGGTTCTCTTGCTTCTTCTAAATTTTCTATTCCTATACCATTATCTTCTACAGTTATACTTATTTCATCTTCACAAATACTAGCCTCAATAATAACCACTTTGCTCTCATCACATTCATATCCATGAATTATAGCATTTGTTACAGCCTCAGAAACAGCAGTCTTTATATCAGTTAATTCTTCAATAGTCGGATCTAACTGAGCAATAAAAGCTGATACACTCACCCTTGCAAATCCTTCATTTTCAGATTTAGCCAAAAACTCTAATCTCATTTTATTATCCATATCTAACCCTCCATTAACCCACTTTTAGAGCTTCATCCAAATTTTCGTAATACTTTATTATCTTAAATATTCCAGATAACTCAAAAACTCTTTTTATGCTTTTACTTACAGATATTATGTTAACTTCACCTGAACGCATACTTATCTTTTTATACCTTCCAATAATAACACCAATTCCTGAACTATCCATAAAAGTTACACCTGAAAAATCTAATACAAGCTTTCTTATATTTTCTCTACTAATCCTATCATCAATTTTTACTCTTACTTCTTCTGCACTATGATGATCTAATTCTCCAATTAAACTTACAACTAAAACATTTCCTATTTTCTCAAAATCTAACCACATACAATCACTCTTATAGAGTTACACCTCCCACACAGCTTCTTTTCCATATTTTAACATATTTTAATTATTTATGTCAAATAATACTAAAATAAATTAAGCCTACAGAAACAAACTCTATAGGCTTAATAAGATATTAATTGTCCTTAAATTTTTTAATTTCTTCACTAATTTTTGTACCTATCTCTTCAAAGGACATAGTATCATTTAGAAGCAATGTACTGAGAGCCTCATTTATATCTTTCATAAGATATATCTTAAACTCGCCTTTTCTAACAGCCTCTTCTATTTCACTATTTAATATTAGTTCATCTTTATTGCTTTCTGGTATTAAAACAGCTTTTCCAATATGAGTGCCAATTTTTTTGCATACATTGAAAAATCCTTCTATTTTTTCATTTACTCCCCCTATTGGTTGCACCTGTCCAAATTGATTTAATGAACCAGTTACTGCAATACTTTGGTCTACAGGTATTTTACTCAAAGAAGAAATCATAGCAATTACCTCTGCCACAGAAGCACTATCCCCTTCTATTTTTCCATAAAGCTGTTCAAAACTTAGTTGAAAATCTACAGGTAAAGCTTCATAAGAGTTAAAGAAACTACTTAAAAAGCCTCTTAGAATACTTAAAGATTTATTATGAATGTTTCCACTTAAATTACTTTCTCTCTGTGCATCCATAATTTTTCCGCTACCTTTATAACAAGTACAAGTTATTCTCATAGGCTTTCCAAAGCTCATATAACCAAAATCTATAACAGATAATCCATTTACACTTCCAATAATTCTATCTTCTATATCTAAAATTATCTTGTTTTCTTCATACATTTCTAAATAATCTTTTTCTATTTCACTACATTGATTTATAACCGCTTCTATTGATTCTTTATCTATCAATGACTTATTATTATTTTTTGCCTCTTCATTTCCAAGAAGTAATACTCTTTCTATTTCATCAATATCCAAAAGTATCTTCTTCCTTGTTCCAGCTTTTCTTGCTAATTGTTTTCCAATAGCATTAACTCCAGAGGTGGAAATTTTCAATAAATCATTATCTATTATGACTTTATCAACAAGGTCTACTAAAGTTTTTTTATTTTTCTCTATTCCTATTAAGTTTGAAAATTCAGCTCTAATCCTAAATATTTTCTTGAAGTCTTCATCATGGTTATACAAAATATCATAACTTTCAAAATCTCCTATTAAAATTACATTTACCTTAATAGGTATTGGATCTGGATTTAACCCATTTAATGAAAGCACTTCTAAATATCCTCTATTAAAATCATAATTTATCTTTCCATGAAGTAATGCCCTTCTCAAATAATAATAGCTATTTGCATTATTAACTAAAGAACTTAACCTAAGTATTATGCACCCTTCATTTGCTTCAAGTAATGAACCTGATTTTATAAGTTTTACATCAGTTGAATACACACCATTATGATTTTCATACTCTATAGTTCCTAAAAGATTATTTAAACTTGGATCCTCTTCAAAAATAACCTTAGGAGCCTCTTGCCCCTTACTGTTTTTTATGATATTACAAACATATTTTGAGATAATTTCATTTATCTTTTCTTCATCATCATCAAAGTTTATTGTGTAATTATCAATTAATAAGTTTTCTAAACTTTCACAAACATCTATAAGATAGTTATAAGCTTCATTCTCATCTTTAAAATTATCCTTTATTTTTTCTTTAACACTTGCTGACTCATTTTCTAAATAGGTTCTAAGTATCCCCTTTAATTTTTCAATGGAATCTAACTCTATATTTTTTAATTCTTCAAGAACTCCTTCTGCTCCCTCTTTTAACTTGTCAGCCTTTACAGAAATATCCCCTTTGCTATTCTCTTCTAAATCATCAAACTCTTCCTCTGTCATAGCTTCTCCATCTACTAAAGGAATAAATGCAAAACCTGAAGAAGTAGCTTTTAAATCAAACCCTTCTTCCTTTGCACTCTTTATTAAGTCACCTATATAATAATTTCTTTTTTTTTGTATATCATTTATAATTTCTTCCTTTTCTTTATTTATTGAAGAATTATAAAAAGCATATATTTCATCATAATAAAAAGATTTTAGATATTCTAAAGTTTCCTCTAACTTCTCTCCCATTCCATTTTCTAAAAATATAACCTTAGGAACCCTAATATCTTCTAAGGTAACATAACATATATCCTTAGGCTTACCCCTACTTTTCATTTTTTCTTTTAGATGTACCATTATGTCTTTAAGCTTTTGTTTTGAAAATTCATCAATTAAGTAAACATTAAATCCTTCTTTATTTATGCTTAATGCTTCATCAATTTTCTTAAAAACCCCTTGATATTCATTACCATAGGATTCTTTCTCAACTATCCCACTAGTAAAGTCTTCATTATAAATTACTTCTTTTGGAGTTAACTCTCTTCTCATAAAAATTCACTCATAAAACTAATATTAGCTTTAATAGAGTAACCTCCTCTTTATAAGTACTTTATTATATTAATATTCTATAACTTTAAAATTAGCCATCATTTTCTATTTTTTATTTATTTTTTTCTTCGACAAAAAAGCCTATAGAAATTTTTCTATAGGCTTTACTAAGTAAATATCTTATTTAATTTAGTTATATATTAATATGTTGAATCTGAAACTTTACCTTCACATATAGCTATTGAAGCTGATGCTCCTATTCTAGTAGCACCATTTTTGATTACAGCTTCAGCATCTTCTATTGATCTTACTCCACCTGATGCTTTAACTCCCATATCTGGTCCTACAGTTTCTCTCATTAATTTAATATCTTCTGGAGTTGCTCCACCTGTTGAGAATCCAGTTGATGTTTTAACGAAATCTGCTCCTGCTTTTTTAGCTAATTCGCAAGCTTTAACTTTCTCTTCTTCAGTTAAAAGACAAGTTTCTATTATAACTTTTGTAAGCGCTTTCTTATCAGCCGCATCTACAACAGCTTTTATATCTTTCTCTACATATTCATAATCTTTATCTTTTAATCTTCCTATGTTTATAACCATATCAACTTCATCTGCACCTTTTGCTATTGCATCTTTAGTTTCAAAAGCTTTAACTTCCATAGTATTTGCTCCTAAAGGGAAACCTATTACTGTACAAACTTTTACTTCGCTTCCTTTTAAAAGCTTAGCTGCTAATTCTACATTAGTAGGATTTATGCAAACTGAAGCAAAATTGTATTCTAATGCTTCTTTGCAAAGCTTTTCTATTGATGCCTTATCAGCCTCTGGTTTTAATATAGTATGGTCTATCATTTTTGCTAATTGTTGTTTATCCATAATACTTCCTCCTAAGATAACATTTTCATTACATATTTAATTATAGAATATAAATTCTAATAAGTCCATAATTTAAATATTTACATTGAATAACTTTAACACTACATGTTTATATAAAATTCTTATTCTGTGGGCTTTTGGACACTATCAAAGTATTTTAATATATTTAATATTATGTTATAATACTATCTATCATATAATATGTATTTATAGTAATAATAAATGTAAATTCGTCAACTTAAAAGGAGTTATAATTATGGGTTTCAAAGAAAAATTATCTAAATATTACACTGATTCTTATCTTGAAAAATACGGCGATAGAATGGCTCAATTTCAAGGAAGCGTAATTTCTGAAAAAATCGAAGAAAAAACTATTCTTTGGATATTCCACAAATTAGTTGTTACTTTAATAGTTAAACCTGAGAGAAGTAAGCAAATAATAAAATGCGTATATAAGAAGAATCGTTGGTTTAAAAAACCTACTTTCATAAGTGTGAAAAAAGGAAATAATGTTATAGTTCAAGGACTTAAATCAAATAAGGAAAATGAAAAAGAGTATATTGCTCTAAATAACGTACTTAACTTAACTACTAAACAAGATTTAGTACCTGTAGACCATTCACAATTAAAGAAAGCTAGACAACAACAATTTAAACAAAGATAAAAAGCTGTATATTAATACAGCTTTTTTTATTAAAAATTATTTTAATAAACACCATTTTTATATTAAAATTAAAAAAATAATAATTTATATATCTTATTAAATTTATTTCTTTACTTTTATAAATAAGTATAAGCTATTTATAAAGAATATTATTGTTGAGAAGAATAAAACTATTAACCAATGATTTATACCCAATACTGTGGTATGGAATATTCCACTAAAGAAAGGAATGTAAATAATACTTAATAACATAAGTATTGATATTGCTACTGCACCTACTAAATACATATTAGTAAATAATTTTATTTCAAAAATTGAATGTCTTTCTGATCTACATTCAAAAACATGTAATAATTGAGACATAACTAATGTTGATAAAGCCATAGTTCTACATGTATTTAAATCCATTCCATATAATCCACCAACAATAAAAGTTAGTAAAGTACATATTCCAATTAAACATCCTCTTACTAAAATTTTCTCAGTAAGTCCTCTAGCAAATATACCTTCTTTCTTGCTTCTAGGCTGTTGATTCATTATATCCTTATCAGCAGGATCTACTCCTAAGGCTATTGCTGGAAGTCCATCTGTAGCTAAATTTACAAAAAGTATTTGTATAGGTAACATAGGAGTTGGAAGATAGAATATTGTAGCTAGGAACATTGTTAAAACCTCTCCTAAATTACATGATAATAAATATCTTATGAATTTTCTTATATTATCATATATTATTCTTCCCTCTTCTACTGCTGATACTATGGTTTCAAAGTTATCATCCATTAAAATCATTGATGAAGCTTCCTTTGTAACATCAGTGCCTGAAATTCCCATAGCAACCCCAATATCAGCTTCTTTTATAGCTGGAGCATCATTTACTCCATCTCCAGTCATAGCAACTATATTTCCATTTTGCTTAAATGCCTTAACTATTCTAAGCTTATGATTAGGAGTAACTCTGGCAAATATTCTCAGCTTATTAACTCTCTTTTTAAGTTCTTTATCATCTAATTTGTCTAATTCTTCTCCAGTTATTACTTGATCCTGAGACTTAGCAATATTTAAATCTTTTCCTATAGCGAAAGCAGTGTTTTTATGGTCACCAGTTATCATTACAGGAGTTATTCCTGCTAATCTACATTTTATAACTGAGTCCTTAACCTCTGGTCTAGGTGGATCTATTATCCCTGCAATTCCAAGGAATATAAGTTCATTTTCAAGACTTTCACTTCTAGTTAAATTCTCTACTCTATATGCCCCTGCTATACATCTTAATGCTCTATTACTCATATTCTCCACAACATTCAATATTTGTTGTTTCTTTTGAGAAGTTAATAATTTAACTCTTCCTTCCTCATGTATATATCTACATTTATTTATAAGTCTTTCTGGAGCACCTTTTACATAACAAGCTTCTCTTCCATTCTCCTTAACTATAACTGACATCATTTTTCTACTTGAATCAAAAGGTATATCAAAAACTCTATTTACATTAGATACTGTATTTTTTAATACATCTACGTTATTAAAATATGCCTTTATTAAAGCTGTTTCTGTAGGATCACCATTTAATACATCATCTAACTTATCCTTTGAAAAGTCATAGTTACAATCATTACAATAAACAAGGGCCTTCATTAAGATAGGTGAATTTGGAATTTTATCCACATCTAATCTACAATGCTTTCCATCTACAAAAATTTCTTTAACAGTCATCTTATTCTGAGTTAAGGTACCAGTCTTATCACTACATATAACTGAAGTACATCCTAGTGTTTCAACTGCTGGCAATTTCTTTACTAAGGCATTTCTTTTTAACATTCTAGAAACTCCCAGAGCTAAAGAAACTGTTACTATGGCAGCCAACCCTTCTGGTATAGCTGCTACAGCTAAACTAACACCTAGTAAGAACATCTCTGTTAAATCATTTCCTCTTATAATGCCTAATATAGTAACTAGAGCACATATAGCTAAACATAATACCAATAAAATTTTTCCTAATCCATCCAATCTCTCTTTAAGAGGAGATTTTTCCTCTTCTATGTCTTGTAACATATCTGCTATAGATCCCATTTTTGTACTCATACCTATAGCTGTTACTCTAAATCTTCCTTTACCTTTTAATACTTTAGTCCCCATGTAAATTAGAGAAGCTTCTTTAGAATTATTTGTTTTGTTAACTCCAACTGATTCTCCAGTAAGTAATGATTCATCAATCATAAAGTTTGTACACTCAAAAATTTCTCCATCAGCAGGTACTCTATCTCCAGCCTCTAATATTACAACATCCCCTATAGTTAATTCATTAGCATTAATTACTTTAATATTCCCATCTCTTAATACCTTACAAGTAGGTGCTGCTAAGGACTTTAAAGCATCTAAAGATTTTTCTGTCTTAAATTCTTGTACAAATCCTAAAATTCCGTTTATTACAACAATAACAAATATAGTAATAGCATCTGCAACATCGCCCATAAGTCCCGATATAATAGTAGCTCCAATTAAAACCCATATTATAAAATCATTAAATTGTTGTAATAATATTTTTATAGCAGATACCTTTTTCTTTTCTGTTATTTCATTTAATCCAAATTTCTCTATTCGTTTTTTAGCTTCTTGAGTTGTTAACCCTCTAAAGAGTTCTTTCTCATGCATAACTTCTTGTTCCTCCTTCTTTTCCTAGCAATCTATTGTAATATATGTTTAAACAACTTGTTTTTAGAACTAAAATTTTTCTTATGTAACACCCTATATTAAGAATAATTCTTAAATTTTACCTCATAGAAAATTCTATTAAACTATGATAAAATGAGTGTTGTTAAACTTTACTTTTCATAATTTAGGAATTAAAATATATTCATGAATTAAAAAATTTCGAATAACAAAGGAGGCAACCTAAATGAAGGATGTTATATACATTACAGGACATAAAAATCCTGATTCAGATTCAATATGTGCTGCCTTAGCATATGCTGAATTTAAAAATAAAACTCAAGACACTCCTGCTATACCAGTTAGATTAGGAAATGTTAACCAAGAAACTCAATACATACTTGATTATTTTGGTGTAGAAGCACCTCAATTTTTAGAAACAGTTAAACTAAAAGTTGAAGATTTAGAAATGGATAAAATAGCTCCATTAGCTCCAGAAGTTTCATTAAAAATGGCTTGGAACATAATGAGAGATAAAAACTTAAAATCAATTCCTGTTGCTGATGGAAATAACCACTTACTTGGAATGTTATCAACATCAAATATAACTGCAACATACATGGATATTTGGGATAGCAATATTCTTGCTAAAAGTGCTACTTCATTAGATAACATATTAGATACATTATCTGCTGAAGCTCAAAACGTAAATGAAGAAAGAAAAGTATTCCCAGGAAAAGTTGTAGTTGCTGCTATGCAAGCTGAATCTTTAAAAGAATTCATAAGCGAAGGCGACATAGCTATAGCTGGAGATAGAGCTGAAATACAAGCTGAATTAATAGAGTTAAAAGTTTCTTTATTAATAGTAACAGGTGGACATACACCTTCTAAAGAAATAATAGAACTTGCTAAGAAAAATAACATAACTGTTATTACAACTCCTCATGATTCATTCACTGCATCAAGATTAATCGTTCAAAGTTTACCAGTAGACTATGTTATGACTAAAGATAACTTAGTGGCTGTATCTACTGATGATTTAGTTGAAGATGTAAAAGTAACAATGAGTGAAACTAGATACAGTAACTATCCTGTAATAGATGAAAATAACAAAGTAGTTGGTTCAATTGCAAGATTCCACTTAATTTCTACTCATAAGAAAAAAGTTATCCAAGTTGACCATAACGAAAGAGGTCAATCAGTACATGGTTTAGAAGATGCTGAAGTATTAGAAATCATAGACCATCATAGAGTTGCAGATATCCAAACTGGTAACCCTATATACTTCAGAAATGAACCTCTTGGAAGTACTTCAACAATAGTTGCTAAGAGATTCTTCGAAAATGGAATCAGACCATCAAGAGAAGCTGCTGGACTTTTATGTGGAGCTATAATTTCAGACACATTATTATTTAAATCACCAACTTGTACTCCACAAGACGTAAAAATGTGCAGAAAACTTGCTGAAATAGCAGGAATAGTTCCTGAAACATTTGCTAAAGAAATGTTTAAAGCTGGTACTTCATTAAAAGGAAAATCTATTGAAGAAATATTCAACGCTGACTTCAAACCTTTCACAATTGAAGGTGTTAAAGTAGGTGTTGCTCAAGTTAACACAATGGACATAGAAGGATTCATGCCTTTAAAAGGTGAAATGTTAGATTACATGAATCAAAAGGCTGAATCAATGGGATTAGAAATGATTATGTTATTACTTACTGACATAATAAATGAAGGTTCACAAATATTAGTGGCTGGAAGAAGTCCTGAGATAGCTGAAGAAGCATTCAAAGTTAAATTAGAGGACTCAACTACTTTCTTACCTGGAGTCCTTTCAAGAAAGAAACAAGTTGTACCACCATTAACTCAAATAATCACAACAAGAGTTAGTAAATAATTTTAATTAAGATAAAAGCAATCTCTAAATAGAGATTGCTTTTTTATTTCCAATTTAAAATCTTATAATCCTTATTATTTTTCTTATAATTTATTAAGTAGCCATTTCCTACTAGATCTAATAAAGGTTTATCTGAAAGAGAATCTGAAAACATATATGAGTTTTTATAATCTACCTCTATATTATGTTCCTGCAAGTATTCCTTAAGCCTTCTAACCTTTTCTTCCCCTTTGCAGTTCTCCCCTACCATTTTTCTTTCAAACTTTCCTTCATTAAAGGAGAACCTTGTTCCTATTATAACATCCACTTCTTTTATATTATAAAGCTCATTTAAATAAAATTCTGGCGAAGCTGATATTAAGTAAATTTTATATCCTTCTGATTTTAACTTTTTCATCATATCAATAGACTCTTTATAAATTATCTTACTTAAAACCTCATCATAATATTTTTTCACAAGGATTTTTAAATCCTTCTCCTCTACTCCATCTATAAATTTAAGAAATGATTGCTTAACCTTTTTTTCATCATAAAACTTTAATCCATACATAAGTCCTGAAAAAGCAGCCCTTGGTAAGAATTTTAAGTTTTTCTTATCTTCTTTTATTAAAAATTTAAATAACTGTAATAAAGTTTCCTTACTAGTTAAAGTAAAATCAACATCAAATATAGCTAATTTTTCCATGTCATTCCCCACATTTCAAGTAAAATTTATCAAAAGTATTATAAACTAAATAAAAGATGATGTAAAACATCATCTTTCATTTATTATTCAGCTACATTTTCTTCGTAGAATTTAACAACTTCATCAAACTCTTCTTCTGAAGGAAGAACTAATTCTCCTTCTTCACCTTGAGATTTGAATAGGTAAACTGATTCATCAGGATGTTGTACTAAAACGTACTCTTCATCTTTATATTCAAAAGCATCAATAACATCACAAGTTATTGTGTTTCCTTCTTCATCTTCTAAATCTACAACGAAATGCTCTAAATGTTCATCTCCGCATCCGCATCCTTCATGATGGTCATGTCCATGATCGTGACCGTGTCCACCACATCCGCATCCTTCATGCTTTTCTTCTTTTTCGCTTCCGCAACCGCAGTTACCTCCGCAGCATTTGTTTAAATCTTTATCTGACATAATCTTTCCTCCCTTGTGGAAAATTTACTTTATATTAATTGTAACCTTAAATACAAAATAATAAAAGCATTTTCTTTATAATCTTTAATTATATTCTTAACATAATATAATATTATAATCAATAGAAAATATTTTTTCTAGTAATTATAATTTATAATAAAAAACTCTCCTTAAAGTTTTTGCTTTAAGGAGAGTTTTTTTATACTAGTGAGTAAATCCTTGTACTCCCTTATTATCTACTTGAGTTTTGCTTAAAATTCTTGCATTATTTAAATCTTCTATAGCTGCTTTTAAATCTCTCATTAATAAATCAGCTAAGTTTCTACTTAAATCTGCACGACATACAAATCTTTGAATTATTACATTTTGTAAATCTTCTGGTAATGGATAAGCAGGTACTTGCCATCCTTTCATTAATAATCTATCTGCTAAATCATATAATGTCCAGTTTACTTTAACATCATCTTTTAATTTGTAGCAAACTATTGGTAAGTTTTCACCATTATTATATATTTCAAATAAACCAGTTTTTTCAAGTTCACTTGATAAGTACATAGCTACATCTTTTGTTCTTTGATGTATTTGTCTATAACCTTCAAATCCGTATCTTAAGAAGTTATAGTATTGACCAAGAATTTGGCTAGCTGATCTTGAGAAGTTTATTGCCATTGTAGGCATTTTTCCACCTAAATAGCTTACTTCAAATACTAATTCTTGAGGTAAGTATTCTTTATCTTTCCATAATACCCAACCTATACCTGGATAAACTAATCCATATTTATGACCTGATGTACTAATTGAAACAACATTTTTTAATTGGAAGTCCCATTTTAAATCAGGTTCTATAAATGGAGCAAACATAGCTCCTGAAGCACCATCAACATGTATTGGAACTGTTATTTTTGCTGTTTTATTGTATTCTTCTAATTTTTTATCTAAAGCTTTTATATCGTCATATTTACCAGTATAAGTTATACCTAATATACCAACTACACCAATTGTATATTCATCAACATAATCTAAAACTTTATCTACATTTATACTCATATGTTGTTCATCCATTGGAACTAATCTCATTTCTATATCCCAATAAACACAGAATTTTTCCCAACATACTTGGTATCCTGAAGAGATTACTAAGTTTGGTTTTTTAGATGTAACATCCATACCTAAAGCTTTTGCTCTATTTCTCCATCTAAATTTCATAGCCATACCACCAAGCATACAAGCTTCTGATGATCCAACTGTTGAAGTTCCCATATAATTTAATTCTTTTGGAGCATGCCATAAATCAGCTAATATATTTACACAACGGTTCTCCATATCTGTTGTTTGTGGATATTCTGATTTATCTATAGCATTTTTCTCTAATGTCTCTGACATTAATTTTACTGCTTCATCATCCATATATGTTTGACAAAATGTTGCTAAGTTTTGACGTGCATTACCTTCATCTAGTAAATCATCTTTTATTAATCTATATGCAACTTGTGGTGCAATTGATTTTTTTGCTAATTTATATTTTGGAATAGGTTCATTACTTTCAACTGTTCCAAATATAGGTGTTTCAAACTCATTTCCTAATTTTAAATTTTCTAAATCTTGTTTTCCAAAAAGCATTTTGAATACCTCCTAAGTTTAGCTAAAAACCATTCTTAATTTCTTCACCTGACTTCAAGAAATTAAGATTAATTTTTAGTTATATAAATCATTTTATTTATATCTTCTTAATGAATACCTCATCAAGTTATTTATATAATACACCTTTTGGTATAATATTTAAATTCGTGAATTCGTTACATTTTGTTAATATTTTATTATTTGTTTATTAACATTTAATTTTTCTCTGTAATACTCTCAATTTCTTCAATTTCCTCGTCTTTTCTCTATAAAATATTTTAAAATCATTTTTATTAATAATATGTCAAAATAATCTTAGTAAATTTTATTATTTCCTTATAAATAATCTTATTATTTTATATTTTAATAAAATAATACATATATAACAAAATGTTATTTAAATATATACTCATAGAAAATATATATTTAAATTTATATTTCATTAACATTTTATTAAACATTTAAGTAGAAAATTTCTTTTCACTAACACATTAATATATTCAATATTATAAACCTTTATTTTCATTAAATATTTATAAAAAAAGAAGTAAATCTAAAAAAATTAACTTCAATAATAATAAATAAGTTTAATTTAATGTACTAATTTATAATATTGATACTATGGAGAATAATCCGAAACATATAGTTCCAAATCCAACCATAACACGAGCTAGCGAATTTAATTATTTCTCTATAAAAGATTTGAAGTAGTCTAAAATTATAGACTACTTCAAATATAATTCTAATTTATTCTTATTATTTATTCCATTTGCCATGTAAAGCATAAATTATAAATGGAATTAAAACTGTAACTATGAAACTTATAGATAATATAGTTAAATATTCTGATATACTTTTTCCTGTTAATTGTGATGGTGGTACAAAGGAAATAACTAAAGCAAATACTGATACAGCAAACCCAACTATTGCTACTATCATTTTAAATGTTTTTCCACCTGGTACATGATACGCACGTTTTAAATCTTCATGTTTTAATATTAAAATAATATATCCTATGAAGAATAATAAATATCCAACTAAGTATATAACAACTGTTAATGATATAGCAGTAAGGAATGAAACGTTATTTCCACCACCGCCGAATGTTAAAACAGCTGCCCATATAGTAACTACTAAACCTTGAACTAATACTAATGGAACTGGAACTTCATGTTTATTAACTTCAGTTAACTTTTTAGGTAATAATCCTTTTTTAGCTGCTGCATACATACCTTCTGAAGGACCTACAACCCATGAACTTACTTCTGCCATAACTCCTAAAGCTAATAATAATGCTACTATTCTTGTTATCCAATCAAAACTTTCACCAAGGTTTACAACTACTAATTGATGGAATGTTTGAACAACACCAGCACTTAGGTTTAATTGGTCAGCTGGTATAACTGCTGCTACTGTTAAACCACCTACTGTATTAAGAACTATTGCTAATACAACAAGTATAAACATAGCTAATGGATAGTTTTTGCTTGCATTTTCTAATTTATTAACATGTGATGCTGATGCTTCAACTCCCATATATGCTAAAATAAATGATACGAATACAACTAATGTATTTACTTTTGTAAAATCAGGTATAAGAGCATGTGCGCTTAAATCAACATGTACTGGATTACCTTTTGCTATGTACATTATACCTAATATAAATAATATAATTGCTGGAACTACAACTCCGAAAACAAATCCTGCTTTAGCTATTTTAGCTGTATTTTTAGTCCCTCCAAATTGTGAGAAAGTTAATCCCCAGAATATGATTAAAACGCCTATAAATTTTATTAATGGATTACTATTTAATGCTGGCCAATTTAGCACATAAGATAGAGCCCCTAATATAAAATAAATCATTGTAACAAATCCAACTGTTATTTGGAACCATTGGAAGAAGATCGCTGCGAATCCCCATCTTTCACCTAAAGTATTACCTACCCAAGCAAAGATACCGCCTTCTTCCCATCCATCTACAGTTGCCATTTCTGCTGCACATAATGCAACTGGTAAGAACCATAAAAGTCCGCCTACGATTAAGAAAAATACTAAATGAAATCCTGATGTTGCAAATGTAGGGTATTCATATACTGTCATTACCATTGATGCTGTCATAGCAAAGAACCCAAACAAAGTAAGTGTTTTTGCATTTGCACTTGATTTACTTGGCATAATAAACGCCTCCTCTGTTGTTATTGTTTAAATTATAATTTTAGAAACTTAATTTTATTAAATAAGCTTCAACAATTAACAACTATTACCTAAGACAAAAATTTACTATGCTCTAAATTTTTGTCTTGAATAATAGCTACCAACTATATTTAAATAATAAACCTCGTTAACAATTTATTCAAAAGTTCCATTCTTTTATTTATCTTTATTACTTATCAAAATACACTATTAATCAAGACTTTTCTTCAAAATACTTCTATTTTTTTAAATTTACTCAGCATTTAACTTAATATCATTTATAGCTTTATTTTATTAACACTTTATTAAAAAAATCATTAAACAAACATAGAAAAACATATTTATTTATTTAAAATTTTATTTTGCATAATTAAACATATAATAAATCTTTATTAAAATTTTATTAATATTTATAATAAATTATTTAATTTTTTATTTTACACTTATATCTATGCTTTTATTTTTTATAAAAACTTAATATATTAACTATTTTGAATTTTAATAAAATTAGTTTTTTTACTTATATATAAAAATATATTTTTCTCCATATAGAAATAAAAAAAATAAGAGTTAGAGCATAATACTCTAACTCTTATCTTATTTTATACTTCAATCAATATATCAAACGTAATTAGTTATCTACTACTTACTAGTTAGCAGCAAGTTTTTTGTAGTTTTCTAATCTTTCTTTAGCATCTCTTTCAGTCTTTTCGAATAAAGCTTCAGCAGCTTCTGGGAATGCTTTTGCTAATGCAGCGTATCTAACTTCTCCCATTATGAATTCTCTGAAATCACCAGTTGGTTCTTTAGAGTCTAATGAGAATGGATTCTTACCAGTTTCTTTTAACATTGGGTTGAATCTGTACATAGCCCAGTATCCGCATTCAACAGCTCTCTTCTCTTCTAATTGAGAGTTACCCATACCAGCTTTTAATCCGTGGCTGATACATGGAGCGTAAGCTATTATTAATGATGGTCCTTTGTATGCTTCAGCTTCAGCTATAGCTTTAAGAGTTTGGTTCTTATCTGCACCCATAGCTATTTGAGCAACATATACATAACCATAGCTCATAGCCATCATTCCTAAATCTTTCTTCTTAGTTCTCTTACCTGCAGCAGCGAATTTAGCGATAGCAGCAGTTGGAGTTGATTTAGAAGCCTGACCACCAGTATTTGAGTAGATTTCTGTATCCATAACAAGTATGTTTACATCTTCTCCACTAGCTAAAACGTGGTCAACTCCACCGTAACCGATGTCGTAAGCCCATCCGTCTCCACCGAAGATCCATTGTGATCTCTTAGCTAAGTAGTCTTGGTCTTTTAATATTTCTTTAGCGAACTCGTTAGTTTCACCTTGTAATGCAGCTACAACAGCATCAGCTCTATCTCTAGTTCCTTCTCCGTTGTCAACTTCAGCTATCCAAGCTTCTAAAGCTTCTTTAGCTTCTGGTTTAACACCAGCTTCAATTGCTTTTCCAGCAAGATCAACTAATCTTTCTCTTATAGCTTTAACTCCTAAGAACATACCTAATCCGAATTCAGCATTGTCCTCGAATAATGAGTTAGCCCAAGCTGGTCCATGACCATTGTGGTTAGTTGTGTATGGAGTTGAAGGAGCTGATCCACCCCAGATTGATGAACATCCAGTAGCGTTAGCTATCATCATTCTATCTCCGAATAATTGAGTTATAAGTTTAGCATATGGAGTTTCTCCACATCCAGCACAAGCTCCTGAGAACTCGAATAATGGTTGCTCGAATTGGCTACCTTTAACTGTGTTTTTGTTCATTGGGTTTTTCTTAGGTGCAACATCATTTACACAGTAATCCCAAGCTTCTATTTGATCTTCTTGAGTATGTTGTGGTTTCATAACTAAAGCTTTTTCCTTAGCAGGACAAACTTGAGCACAGTTTCCACATCCAGTACAGTCTAAAGTACTTACAGCCATAGTGAATTGCATTGGCTCTTCAGTTTTTAATGCTTTAGCAGCAACTAACTTAGTTGAAGCAGGAGCATTTTTAGCTTCTTCCTCAGTTAATAAGAATGGTCTTATTGTAGCATGAGGACAAACGTAAGCACATTGGTTACATTGGATACAGTTGTCTGCTATCCATTCTGGTATGTTTATACCGATTCCTCTCTTTTCGTATGCAGCAGTACCTGGTTCGAAAGTACCATCTTCCATTCCGTTGAATGCTGATACAGGAAGTTTATCTCCTTCTAATCTGTTCATTGGTTCAACAATGTTTTTGATGAATGCTGGAACTTCTTTAGCTTCAACAACTTCATCTTTAGCGTTAGCCCACTCAGCTGGAACAGTGATTTCAACGATAGCGTCGATTCCTTTGTCTATAGCAGCGTGGTTCATGTTAACAACTTTTTCACCTTTTTTACCGTATGAAGTTACAACAGCGTCTTTTAAGTATTTAACTGCGTCTTCTACTGGTATTATGTTAGCTAGTTTGAAGAATGCTGATTGCATGATCATGTTGATTCTTCCACCTAATCCAACTTCTTGAGCTATCTTAACAGCATTTAAAGTGTAGAACTTAATGTTGTTTTCAGCTAAGAATCTCTTATAGCTTGCTGGTAAATGTTCAGCAACTTCTTCTGGAGTCCAGATAGTGTTTAATAAGAATGTTCCGTTTTTCTTTAATCCATCTAAAACGAAGTATTTGTTAACATATGATTGGTTATGACAAGCAACGAAATCAGCTTTGTTTATTAAGTAAGGTGATTTTATTGGTTGTTTACCGAATCTTAAGTGAGAAATTGTAACCCCACCTGATTTTTTAGAGTCATATGCAAAGTATCCTTGAGCATACATGTCAGTATGGTCTCCGATGATTTTGATAGCACTCTTGTTAGCTCCAACTGTTCCGTCTGATCCTAATCCCCAGAACTTACAAGCTTTAGTTCCTTCTGGAGTAGTATCTATATCTCCAACTGGTTCTAATGAAGTGTTAGTTACGTCATCAACTATTGATAAAGTGAATCCATTTTTAGCATCCTCTTTATTTAAGTTTTCGTAAACAGCAACGATATCAGCTGGTACAGTATCTTTTGATCCTAATCCGAATCTACCACCAACTATTACAGGAGCATTTTCTAATCCGTAGAATGCATTCTTAACTTCTAAGTATAGAGGTTCTCCTGCAGCACCTGGTTCTTTAGTTCTATCTAAAACAGCAACCTTTTTAACAGTTTTTGGCATTGCTTTTATTAATCTTTCATTTGAGAATGGTCTGAATAATCTTACTTTGATTAAACCAACTTTTTCTCCTTTAGCGTTTAAGTAGTCTACAGTTTCTTCTATTAAGTCAGTAACTGATCCCATAGCTACGATAACTCTTTCAGCATCTGCTGCTCCATAGTAATCGAAACAGTTGTACTCTCTACCAGTTAACTTAGTAATTTCTTTCATGTAGCTCTCAACTATTTCTGGAACTGCATCGTAGAATTTGTTTACTGCTTCTCTTTCTTGGAAGTAGATGTCTGGGTTTTGAGCTGTACCTCTTGTAACAGGCTTGTTAGGGTTAAGAGCTCTTCTTCTGAACTCTTCTACAGCTTCCATATCTACTAATTCTTTTAATTCATCGTATTGTAAAAGTTCAACTTTTTGTATTTCATGTGATGTTCTGAATCCATCGAAGAAGTTTACGAAAGGTATTCTAGCTTTAAGAGCTGCTAAGTGAGCAACTGCTGATAAATCCATAACTTCTTGAACTGATCCTTCTGCTAACATAGCGAATCCAGTTTGTCTTGCAGCCATAACGTCTTGGTGATCACCGAAGATGTTTAATGCTGAAGTAGCTAATGCTCTAGCTGATACATGGAATACTGATGGTAATAATTCACCAGCTATTTTGTACATGTTTGGTATCATTAATAATAAACCTTGTGAAGCTGTGTAAGTAGTAGTTAAAGCTCCAGCTTGTAATGAACCGTGAACTGCTCCAGCAGCACCTGCTTCTGATTGCATTTCCATTACTTTTACAGGTTGACCAAATATGTTCTTTAATCCTCTTGCACTGTTTTCATCAACCCACTCTGCCATTGGTGATGATGGAGTGATAGGGAATATTGCTGCAACATCAGTGAACGCATATGATATATAAGCGGCAGCTGTGTTACCATCCATAGTTTTCATTTTTCTCATTGCCATTGAGATGACCTCTCTTTCATTAATTTTGTAGATATATAAATTAAAATCTTAAAAATTATAATATATTTAAAGTAATTAATTAAAATTACTTATTAGCATAAGCATTATTTTATTAATTTTTTTGCTAATTCTTTTGCTGAATTAATTTCATCATCGTTTGGTGATTCATTTACAGCTAAGCTACCAACAACGTCGAATCCATAATCTTTCATTCTTTTAACCCATTCAACCATGAACTCTCCATTATCCCAACCATATGATCCAAATAAGATCATTTTCTTATTGTTATTTGGAGTTAATTTGAATTGATTAACAAATGGTTCCATATCGTATTGTTCTATTCTATTATTATCCATTGAAGGGCTGCCTAAAGCTACTGCATCGGCTTCTAGCACATCTTCTACTTTAGCGTTTGAAACATGTTTTATTAAAACCTCTGCTCCTAAATCTGTTAACTCATCTGCAATAGTGTTTGCTAATACTTCAACATTCCCACCATTGCTCCAATATATTACTGATACTTTACTCATAAAAACACCTCTTATACTTGATAATATATTTTATCTTAAAGCCCAATATTATTTGATACAAAACTAATTTTACTCGACATTAATAATTATACTCTTTGATAGAAATTTTTCAAGTTTCATATTCCGATATTTTGAAACATATTTTAATAGTTTATTCTTAATTCTTGTAAAACATCTACCATATGCTAAGAATTATCTATAAAAATTTACATATGTGCCGATTTTTTTATTATATCTATGATATTATTAACACCATTGCCTATTTTACTCATTTTCATGGAATTTAAGTACTTTTCTCTACTTTTTTCTACTTCATTTATTGATTTTAATAATACTTCTGAATTAAGTTCCTCTTCTTTTATGACCATAGAATATCCACTCTTTTCAAAAGAGTTAGCATTTAAAACTTGATCTCCTCTTGAAGCATTAGCTGATAAAGGTATTAATATATTCAACTTTCTAAGAGCTAGTAACTCAAATATTGTATTTGCTCCTGCTCTAGATATAACTAAATCTGCTAAAGCCATTAAATCTGGAAGTTCCTCTGATATATACTCATATTGTCTATATCCATCTAAGTTCTTTAATGATTCATCTAAGTTTCCTTTTCCACATAAATGTATAACATTATATTCTTTTAATATCTCATTTAAAATTTTTCTAACACTTTCATTTATAACTTTTGAACCTAAACTACCACCAACTATCATAAGAACCTTCTTATTTTCTTTAAAGTTACAGAATTTTCTTCCTCTTTCTTTGTCTCCCTTTAAAAGTTCCTCTCTTATTGGTGTTCCTGTTAATTCGCCTTTATTATCTTTTATATATTTTAGACTTTCTGGGAATGTAACACACAAGGTATCACAAAATGGTGATGCTATTTTATTTGCTAACCCAGGGGTTAAATCTGATTCATGAGATACCACAGGAATTTTTTTCATTGAGGCTGCTATTACTACAGGTACTGTTACAAATCCACCCTTTGAAAATATAACATCTGGTTTTTCTTTTGAAAGTATTCTTGAGGCATCCATAACACCTTTTAATACTTTAAATGGATCTGTAAAGTTTTTTATATCAAAATATCTTCTAAGCTTACCTGATGATATTGAAAAATAAGGTATATTCTCCTTAGTTATTATTTCTTTTTCTATACCATTTTTACTTCCTATATATTTTATTTCAAAACCTAACTCTTTTAATTTAGGAACTAAAGCTAAATTTGGGGTAACATGACCTGCAGAACCTCCACCAGTCATAATTATTTTATACTTTTTCAAAAAATCAACTCCCTTAATAAAATGTGATTTTATTATATTTTAATAAACTATGGTTTTATAAATATTTTTTTGTAATAACTCCTATAATTCCCTCTCATATTTTACTCTATTCTGCACAATATATAAATGCAAACTCAATTAATAACTAAGGAGGAATTCAAAATGGCACAATTAGTTCCAGAAGCAAAAAACGGATTAGCAAAATTTAAAAATGAGGTAGCATCTGAAATGGGAGTACCATTCTCAGACTACAATGGAGATTTAAGCTCTAAACAATGCGGAAGCGTTGGTGGAGAAATGGTTAAAAGAATGGTAGAACAATACGAAAAAGGAATTTAACCTAAAACAATTAAAATCTACTATATAAATAAAATTAAATATTTATAGTGTATATAATTAATTTATGCCTAATTATATACAAAACATTGGAGCAATATTTTAAAATATTGCTCCTTTAATTTTATAATCTAAAGTATTTTACATTAGCTTGAATAGATTTATTTCCATTAAACTCATTTATATTTGGGTAATAAATTAAATCAATACTAAAGTTGCAGTTTCCACCATCTAATACTCTTAATAGTTCCTCTTCTCCATATTTATTAGCAAAATCTTCTTTAAATTCCTCAACCTTATTTCCAAAGGCTATGGCATCTATGGTTTTATAACTATTTCTTAATTTGCATCTAAATTTAATTACATTCTGCTCTTTTCCCATTATCCAAACCCTGCTTACTTTAACATCTTTCTCTCCAAAAAGCGGGCTAGAATTTCCTTTTCCAAAGGGTTCTAACTTATCTAAACTATCTACTAATCCATAATTTAAACTTTCTAAAGGTAACTTAACATCTATTCTAACCTTTGGTATTATATCATAATCTGTTAATTTACAGTTTTCTAATAACATATTTCTTAATATAGGTATGTTTTTTTCTTCCACAGATAAACCAGCAGCCATTGGATGACCTCCAAATTTGCTTATGAACTCTTTACATTTTGATAATTCTTCAAAAATATTATATTCCTCTATAGATCTTGCAGATCCCTTAGGCATATCTTTTCCCTTAGTCATTATTATTGTAGGAACATTATATTTTTCTTTTATTCTCCCTGCTACAATTCCAGCAATACTTTCATGTATATAAGGATTATAAACTAAAATAACCTTGTCATTTTCCATATTATTATCTTCTATTTGCTTTATTACCATATCAACACTGTCTTTAGTTAATTCCTGTCTTCTTTGATTAAGCTCAAAAAGCTCCTTAGCTAAAGTATCTGCTCTTTCATCATCTTCAGCTAAAAGCAATTCAACAGATAAGTCAGCTGTTTCAAGTCTTCCAGTGGCATTTATACAAGGGCCTATAACAAATCCTAAGTGATATTGTGCCATTTCTTTGCCTTCAAGACCTGTATATTTCTTTAAGGCTATTAATCCCTTATTTTTAGTATTATTAAGCATTTCTAATCCATTTTTTACTATTATTCTGTTTTCTCCTAATAAATCAACTACATCGCAAACAGTAGCAATAGCACAAATTTCTAATAATTCTAAAGCTTCCTTCTGTGGAATCCCTAGTTCTTTATATAATGCACATATAAATTTAAAGGCAATTCCTGCTCCACATAGGGATTTAAATGGATAATTACAATCTTCTTGTTTAGGATTTATAACAGCATAGGCCTTTGGAACTTCTTTATTTATCTCTCCATTTTCATCTTTAACTAAAGGAATATCGTGATGATCTGTTAATATTACATCCATGCCTAATTTCTGTGCTAAATCTATTTCTTCAAAGGCTGCAATTCCATTGTCACAAGTTAAAATTATCTCAGTACCTTCTTCCTTTAAAATTTTAACTCTCTTAGAGTTCATACCATACCCTTCATCTTCCCTATCTGGAATATGATAATTAAAGTTAGCATTGCATCTTTTTAACCCTTTATAAAGAATTGAAGTACTTGATACACCGTCGCAATCATAGTCTCCATATATGGTTATTTTATCTCCATTTTCTATGGCTTCTTTTACCCTTTTAACCCCTTTCTCCATATCTTTCATAAGATAAGGGTTATTTAAATTTTCAATTCCACCAAATAAAAATTCACGTGCATCTTTTTCATCTTTTATATTTCTATTCACCAAAAGAATAGATGTTAATAAATCTATATTTAATTCTTCTTTTAAACTTTCTATTTCATCTCTTTTTCTTTGTTTAAGTAGCCACTGCTCTCTCACGCCATCACCTCTTAGTTAATTATTTGCACAATGGATTTCTTTAAAACTCTTTTAATTAAATTTTTCATATCTTTTAAACTTAAATTTTCAACTAAGTTTAATTCTTCAAAAATATATTCTCCTCTATTAAACATAGTTTCATATATAGCCATTCTATTAGCAAGAACTATACTTTTTTCTAAATCCAATGAATTTTTAAGTTTAAATCTCTTTATTAGTTTATTTAATCCCTCTTCACTTAAATAATTTTCTATATCCATAGCCTTTGATATACACTTTTCAATAAGTCCTAAGGCCTCTTCTTCCTTTTCCTTAGAGGTTCCTAAATAAATTTTAAATAATCTTATTCCCTTTTCATACTTAACTTCACTATAAACTTCATAAGCTAGTCCATTTTTAGTTCTAATTTCATCGTATAATACGGAGCTTACCCCTTCACCAAACCAAAGATTAAATACCTTAAGTAAAGTTACCTCTTCCATACTTAAATCATTTATATCAAATAAACAACATATTTTTGCCCCAGTATTACCCTCTATCTTTTTAGAGAATATGCCACAATTAATATTTCTTTCTAATCTATATTTAGATATTTTTCCTCTCTTTGCCCTATTAAAATTTTTCTCTACAATCTCTTTTACTTCTTCTAAAGGAAGCGAGGAAACAACTGAGACAATCATATTTTCATTTAAATAGTTTTTTTCATAAAAATCTTTTAACCCTTGAAAACTTATAGCTTCTATATGATTTTTTTCTCCTATTATTAAGTTTCCTATTCTTTCATCTGGTAAGCCATTCATTAAAGCAAGGTCCTCTACATGTTGCTCTAAATCTTCTTTCCACTCATCACTTTCTTGCTTTATAACATTTAATTCTTCTGAAAAACCAAATTCCTGAAGATCTGAATTTAAAACTATATCTGAATATAAAGAAAATCCTTCTTCAAAATCTTCCTTTGCAGTAGTTCCATAATAAATAACATAAGGGAAATTAGTCATAGCATTATTAAATCCAAATAAATCATCTAATTTTTCATTTATCTCATCTTCCTTAAGCTTCTCATTTCCTTTAAACAAAATATGCTCTAGGGCATGTGACATTCCTATTTCATCTTTATTTTCTGCATTAGCTCCGCTCTCTAAGCTTATACAAAAAGATGTATGTTCTATATCTTTAAATTTATATAATAATCTAACACCATTATTTAAAATTATTTTTTGCATATATTTTCCTCCAAATATATTAAATCTTATTATATTTTAACATACCTAATAAACTTGTAAAAAATAAAAAGAGCCGTATCAAAACTCAAAACAAAATTTATAAATGGAATATTTACTATAAACTTCTTAGATTAACTAAGTAATTTTCCAAATATGTTTATAAATTTTATTTTTAAGTTATTTTGATACAACTCTCTTTAAGTTATAAAAATTCTACTTACCTTCTTTTTCTAAGAAAAAGTTAATAAGCATCCCTTCTCTTATTTCCTCTGCTTCTTTTTCATATCCTAGCTTTTTTAATATTTCTAATCCAAATACTAAGGCAGTTGCCGGTCCTCTACTAGTTATTATGTTTCCATCCACAACTACTGTGTCTTCTTCTACATAATTAACATTTCCAAGTTCATCTTTAAACCCTGGATAACTTGTAACCTTCTTTCCTTCAATAACGCCAGCCTTAGCTAAAGCTATTGGAGCAGCACATATTGCAGCAATAATTTTATTTTCTTTATTATATTTCTTTATTAATGATTGTACTTTCTCATTATCTCTAAGATTTGTTGATCCTGGCATTCCACCTGGAAGTACAATTGCATCATAAGTTTCTAAATCATTATCTGATATTAATTTATCACAAAGCACCATTGTTCCATGAGCACTATTAACAGTTCTATTTTCTGTAAGGCTACATGCATTACATGTTACCTTAGCCCTGTTACAAACATCTACAACAGATAATGCTTCTATAGTCTCAAAACCCTCTGCTAAAAATACTAATACTTTTTTCATGACCATACCTCCTACTTAATAATTACGTCCCTTATATAGTCTTCCAATACTAAAATCATTAAACTACTTCCTCTTCCCGCTCTATTTTGTAGTTTAATATCTTCAATATTGACTTCAGCCTTTTCCTTCTGCTTAGACTCTAAAACAAGTTTTTCATAATTACTAGTTAATTCTTTTTTATAGTCATTATACGCCTCTAAAGTTTTATCATCAATACCTTCAGTTGGTGGTATAACCTTACCAAATATGACTTTATTATCATCTTTTAAGCTTATTCCTGTTACCCCTGAAGCCACTCTTCCCATTGGATTAATAGCTGTAGCTAAAAATTTAATTCCCATACCATTCTTAGTTACTAAGATTACTGTAGCATTTTCAAAATTTATATCTACATTTACTAATTCATCCTTTGGAGTTTTAAACTTATAAGCTATTTGATTATTAAATTCTCCTAAGAACTCTCTTAAAGATGTCTTTTTAACTAATCCTTCTCTTGAGAAGAAGTAAACAAATAAATCTTCACCTATTTTTCCAAACTCATTTATAGGTGCTACTTTTATTATAAGTTCATCCTTTTCAAATCCATCTACTAAATCTGAAATATTACTTTCTTCTGTATTTTGAAGTAAGTATGCTGGGAATTTAAATACCTTTCCTTTATTTGAGAAAGCAATTATGTTTCTAAAGGAATTAACCTTTACCTTTTCATAAGAATTGCTATTCATATTACTGAAAGTTTTTATATTTCCCTTTTTATTTATTCCTATGATGAATTCTTTATATTCATAGTTATCTACAAATCTTATACTCTTAATTTGGTTACCACTCTTTAATGGTACTAATTGAATCCCCAGTATATTTCTATCTGTAAACTCTAATTCTGGTTCTGAAACAACAAAGTTTAATCCATTAGTTGTTTCAATTTCAACAAATCTTTCTTCATCCTGTGAATCTATTAAAGATACACTTGCTAATAAATCATCATTCTTAAGCTTTATAGCCATCAGCTTTGAGTAAGCAGTAACAAATTTATCTAAAGTGGTCTTCTTTATTAATCCATTAGCAGTTATAAATTTAAAGCATTTGTTTGGAAGGAAATTCTCAATTGATTCAAGAGCAATAATTTTCTCATCTTCTAAACTTAATCCTCTTATTAAATCCTCAAGTCTTTCTCCTTTGTCTTTCCATTTCTTATCTGCTACAGAATTACATTTTATTTGATAAACAGTTCCTTTATCAGTGAATATAGCCAAGGTATCCTTAGTATTTGATTTAATAAGGAATTTTAAATAGTCTCCTTCTCTATATTCGATTTCATTTTCATCAACATTTGAACGATTATAAGTCTTAAGAGGAATCTTCTTTATAAATCCTTCATTTGATAGAGTAACCATAACATCCTCTGCCACTATTAACTCTTCTAGATCTATCTTAGCTTCGCTTTCATCTTCTATTAAAGCAGTTCTTCTTTCATCACCATAGACTTCAGCCACTTCTTTTAACTCATCTTTTATAACACCTAAAAGAACTGACTCATTTTCTAAAATTTTTCTAAGTGCTTTTATTTTCTTTGATAATTCTTTATGCTCTTTTTGGAATACTTTTATCTCTAATCCAGTTAATCTATAAAGCATTAATTCTAGAATTGCCTCTGCCTGTAAGTCAGTAAATCCAAATTTTAAAACTAAATTCTCATGAGCATCTTTCTTTGATTTTGAAGCTCTAATTGTAGCTATGACTTCATCCATTATTCCTATAGCCTTTATGAAACCTTCAACTATGTGGAATCTCTTTTCTGCTACTTCTAACTCTCTTTTTGTTCTTCTTGTAACAACATCCTTTTGATGGTTTACATAATGAGATATTATTGTTTTTAATCCCATAGTCTCTGGTTTTCCATCCGCTAAGGCAACCATATTAAAACTTATGTTACCTTGAAGATCAGTTTTCTTATAAAGATACTTAAGAACCTTATCAGCCATATCGTGATCTACAGCCTTCTTAAATTCTATTACGGCTCTTATACCAGTTCTATCTGATTCATCTCTAATATCAACTATTCCATCTAAAGCTTTAGCATGTCTCTTGTCACCAGTCATATCTGATATTGTTTGAAGTATTCTAGCCTTATTTCTTCTATAAGGGAATTCAGTTATTACTATTCCAAGTCTTCCATTTTCTAAAGTTTCAATTTTAGCCTTAGCTCTTAAAGTTACTTTTCCTTCTCCAGTTTCATAAGCAGATAATAGAGTTTTCTCACCAATTAAAACTCCTCCTGTTGGAAGGTCTGGCCCTTTTATATAGTTCATTAATTCTCTAGTAGTAATTTCATTATTATCTATATAAGCTAAAGTACCATCTATAACTTCTTTTAAATTATGTGGTGGTATATTAGTTGAAAGTCCAACTGCTATACCAAAAGTCCCATTTACTAAAAGGTTTGGATATCTAGCTGGTAATACCTTAGGTTCCATTTCAGAATCTGAGTAGTTTGGAACCATATCTACTACATTTTTTTCTATATCTCTAAGCATCTCCATAGATATACTAGAAAGTCTAGCCTCTGTATATCTCATAGCCGCTGCTCCATCTCCATCTATACTTCCCCAGTTTCCGTGTCCATCAATAAGGGGAGCTCTTGTACTAAAATTTTGAGCTAGAATTACCATAGCATCATAAACTGAACTATCTCCATGTGGGTGATATTTACCTAGTATATCCCCTACTATTCTAGCTGATTTGTAATAAGGTTTATCTGGAAAAGCCTTTAACATATATGCACCATATAAAATTCTTCTGTGTACAGGCTTTAATCCATCTCTTACATCTGGAAGTGCTCTATCCTTAGCAACTTCTACTGCATAAGGTAAATAGTTATCAGGCATAACCTCTTCAAGAGGCATTCTGATAATATTATTATCCTTAGGTATTTCAATATTCTTCTTAGCCATTTAATCTCCTCCTTTAGAACTCAGCATACTTATACATATAGTTCTTTCTAGGCTGAACAACATCACCCATTAATAAAGAAACCATTTTTTCAGCCTTAGCGGCATCTTCTATAGTAACTTGTACTAAAGTTCTTGTTTCTGGATTTAAAGTTGTCTCCCATAATTGGTCTGGATTCATTTCTCCAAGTCCTTTAAATCTTTGGATAGTTGCTCCCTTTCCTACCTTCTTTTTAACTTCTTCTAATTCATCATCACTATAAGCATAAAGAATCTTATCTTTACCTTTACCTGATTTAGCAACTTTATAAAGAGGTGGTTGTGCTAAATAAAGATGACCATTAGCTATAAGAGGTCTCATGTATCTATAGATATATGTCATCCAAAGAGTTCTTATATGATATCCATCTACGTCAGCATCACTCATTATTATTATTTTGTCATATTTTAAATCTTCTTCATTATAATTATCTAAAATTCCTGTACCTATGGCAGTGTTAAAGATTTTTAATTCCTCAGAAGCTATAACATTTTCTAACTTTTGTTTTTCTGTATTCATTATTTTACCTTTTGAAGGCATTATTGTTTGGAATCTTCTATCTCTAGCTTGCTTAGCTGATCCACCTGCAGAATCTCCCTCAACTACTATGAATTCATTAGCTTCTTTATTTTTTAATGTGCATACTGCAACCTTTCCTGCTAAAGGTGCTGTTCCTTTTCCTATTTTCTTTCTCTCTGCATCATTAATCTTTTTAATTTTTTCTCTTCTAGCAGCTGCATCTAAGGCATTATTTATAATCATAGTTGCAACTTCTTTATTATCCTCTATCCAATGACCAAATTTAGTATAAGCTAAATCATTCATCATTGTGTAAGCTTCATTATTTCCAAGCTTAGTTTTTGTTTGTCCTTCAAAGACTGGATTTGTGATTTTTATTCTGACAATAGCTGTCATACCTTCTCTTAAATCATCACCTTCAAATTCCTTATCCTTTTCCTTTACAAGATTAAGCTTTTTAGCCCATTCCTTAAAAGCACGAGTCATTCCTGTTTTAAAACCAGTCTCGTGAGTACCGGCCTCTGTAGTAGGAATATTATTTACGTAACTAACTATATTCTCTGTTGTTGAATCAGTAAATTGAAGACATATCTCTCCATACATTTGTATGTTATTTACTTCTTTTTCTCCTTCAAATAAAACAGGAGTTGGATGAAGCGGGGTTTTACTTTCATTTAAATAATCTATAAAATCTAAAAGTCCTCTTTCAGAGTAATATTCTTTACTTACGCTTTCTTCTTTTCTATTATCGATAAGTTCTAATCTTATTCCTTTGTTTTGGAAAGCTAATTCTTGTAATCTTTCATCTATTATGTCAAATTTAAAATCTGATGTTGAAAATACTTCTCTATCTGGTAAAAAAGTAACCTTTGTTCCAGTTTCCTTAGATTCTCCTACTACTTCTAATGGAGTTACTGGTGTTCCTGGCATATCTTTTTTAAGCTCTTTGTCATAAGCATATTCAAATCTTTGTCTATATATTTTTCCATTTTGTTTTACTTCAACTTCTAGCCATCTTGATAAGGCATTAACAACGGCTGCCCCAACACCATGAAGACCTCCAGAAGTCTTATAGTTTTGGTTATTAAACTTACCACCAGTGTGAAGCTCTGTAAATACCATCTCAACACCAGTTTTTTTCTTTATTGGATGCATTCCCGTAGGAATTCCTCTTCCATTATCTATTACAGTTACACTTTTATCTTTATTTAAAATAACTTTAGCCTTATTTCCATATCCATTTGATATTTCGTCTATAGAGTTATCTAATATTTCCCATATACAATGATGAAGTCCCTTGCTTCCTGTAGAGCCTATGTACATTCCTGGTCTTACTCTTACTGGTTCTAACTTTTCTAAAGAAGTTAAAGAGGTAACATCATAATTGTTATTTCTATTGCTCATATAAATCCTCCCTTAATTCCTCTGAAATCTCTTTATATATTTCTTCTAATTTAAATAATTCATTTTCTATGTTATTTATTTCTAATTCATTTCTAAATGTTTTTTTCTTTGCACTTGTTCCATATCTAGGATCATAATATTTTTCCATAAGTTCTAAGGCTACTTTCTTATAGTCACCTTTGGCTACTAAGTCTTTATATTGTTCCACTCTTTCTGGACTTATATGCTTCTTAAGAACTCCTAAAGCTTCATCTAATTGTTCATTTACATTTTCAAAGGCAGTATATTCTCTAACTAATCTCTCTGCTCTCACTTCTTGATCAGCACTTATTTTAAGTTTTGCACCTTCATACATCTTTTCAAATAAAGGATCTGGTATTAAAATTCTTCCTATTCTTTTACTCTCTCCTTCAATGAATACAATATTAGAATTTCTATGTCTAAGTTTATCATAAACTAATGCATCAAATCTCTTCTGAGTGTTGCAATCTCCTAATCCAACTCCTCCTAGAATTGAACCCCTATGATTTGCACATCCTTCTAAATCTAAAACATCATATCCCTTTTCTTCTAATTTATATAACATTTCTGTTTTTCCTACACCAGTATTTCCGTATAATACTATAAAATCAATTTCCTTTGAGAATTCTTCTATTTTATTTATTATAAAACTTCTGTATGATTTATATCCGCCTTCTAGTTTATAACAATTTATTCCTAAACTATTTAGTAATGAATGTAAACTTCCACTTCTCATTCCACCTCTTGCACAAAAAATAACAAGTTTTTTACCATGTTTATTTCTATAAAGCTCTTGAACTTGTTTAAATATTTCAGGCAATCTTCTAGAGATGAATTCTATTCCTTGCTCTTTTGCAGCCTCTGCACTCTCTCTAACATATAAAGTTCCGACTACATCTCTCTCTTCATTTAAAAGCACAGGAATATTTACAGATCCTATCATAGGCTCTTCAAAAGCTTCCTTTTGACTTCTAACATCTATAAAGATATACTCGTCCTCATGTCCATATATCTCCTCATAACTTATTAATCCAAACATTTATATATCATCCTTTCAATTTACTAAAATAGTATAATTCTTAAAAAATACATTGTCAAACATTTGTTCCCATCGAACATATCTTTATAGTACTTCACGATTATTAATTATATCAAAAGATTTTAAAATACAAAAATTTACGTTATTTAAATAAATATCTTCTAATAATATTGTCAACTTTATATTCTCATAATCACTTTTACAGCAAAAATATAAGACATCCATTAATGGATGTCTTATAATAATTAAACTTCATATATTCCAATTTGTCTAACGTGTTTAGTATGTGACCATTCTTTTTTATCTTTATCGATTATACCTTGGATTGTTATTGGTATCCAAGTTAATATATATAATGGATAAATTAAATATCTATAGAATATTTGGAAATTTCTCTTTCCTAGGAATAATAATGTTCCTATTAAGAATATTCCTATATAAGCCACATTAAATAATGTTAATAACATTATATTGTCTAATATACCTAATTGATTTATTAAGTATGGTTGTATAAATACGTTACATGCATATAGTCCTAATACTACGAATAACTTTCCGCTCATCTTCTTGTCAAATAGTAAGGCAAATGGTGTTAATAAGAACTGGAATACACAGAATAATTGCCATGCTGTGGCATTGAATAAATAACTTATAACAAATATTCCAAGACCATCTACTGCTCTTATTTGTACAAAAGTTAATAGACCAGCTAATCCAGTTGCTAAAGTAACAAATGGTTGCATTACATATAATGTACAGTCAAAAGCAACTAAGCTTCTATCTTTTATAGATTTCTTTAAAAGTTTCATTCCATATCTAGTAGCAACATCAGCAAACCCTTGCATCCATCTCTTTCTTTGATTCCATGAAGCTTTTAAAGTTAATGGTTTTTCATCATATATTATGGCATCATGTGCCCAACCTACTTTTTCTCCATTTAATATAAGCTTACAACTAAACTCTAAGTCTTCTGTTAAGCAAGTAGCTCCCCATCCTAACTTTTTAAGAGTTGCAGTATCTATAACGAATCCTGTTCCACCTATTTGAGCTGATAAACCTATATTGCTTTTAGCTAATTGAAGCATTCTATTAGCTGATGTAAATGCTATAGCATAAGATTCTGTTATCCATGAATCCTGTGGATTCTTAGAATCTATATATCCTTGAACAACCTTAAATCCTTCACACATTTTATTATTCATTTCTTTTAAGAAATTTTTATCAACTAAGTTATCAGCATCAAAAACTGCTATTCCATCGTAATGAGTATCCATTTTGAATATTTTATCAAACATCCATTCTAATGCGAACCCCTTACCTCTCTTCTCTTTATTAAATCTTTCAAATACATTTGCCCCTGCTGCTCTAGCAATCTTAGCAGTATTATCAGTACAGTTATCTGCAATAACAAATATATCATATAATTCTTTTGGATAATCTAAATGTTTTAAACTTTCAACTAGATTTTCTATAACTACTTCTTCATTATGGGCTGCTACAAGCATTGCAAATTTCTTTTGCGGCTCAAAAGTCTTTGTATCTTTTTTCTTATAGAATCCAAATAACGCTATGAATAAATAGTATAGCATTAGAGCAAATACGCCTATTTGAAAAATAGCTGTTACCCAAAATATATACTTTTCCATAAATTCCACTCCTATAATTTAAATTAACCTCTGACATTATAACAGTTGTTCATATATTTTGTAAAATATATTTTTTGTTATTTTTTAATAAATTATCAAAAAAACATGATAAATGGAATAAAATCATCAATTTAGAATAAATATCATCGTAAAATTTTCATAGCAATTGATTCATAAAACAAAATATATTTTATGAATCAATTGCACCAAAATTTAAAATGTTACTATTTATCTATTTAATATGTTTTAAATCCCTAAAAATTTAGTCTCAAATTTTCTTGAAATAATTGCTTTATCTCTTTATTTTAAACAACCATTCTTTTTCAAAGGTTCCTCTTGAATTTTCCTAAGAAATTTTTAAATTTCTTTCTCATAAGCATTTATTATTTTTCTTTTAATAACCATATAATCATCATGTTTTCAGTGTATTAATCTAAGTCTAGAACTTAGCCCCATCTTTTAAACCTTTTACAAAGATTTTTTATATACCCCTATAGTTACATTAACATCACTGTCCTTTAGATTTAATTTTAATTTATATATTTAATCATAATAAACTAAATCTACAAACTTCTTATACTTTCTTAAATCTAAATATATATCTTTTTCATAATATAATTTTGCCATATAACCACCTTATGAATTATTACAAAATTATTAATTTATAAATAAAAACAATGATTACTATAATTTTAGATTTATTAATTTAAAATAATTTTACTATTTATATTTTAAAAAGATAATATATTTCTAAAGCTTTTTGTTTTATTTTTTATTTAAATGCAAAATATATAATTAATATTTTGAAAAGGATTGATTATATATGAAAATAGGTTATGCTTGCACTCCAATAACAACAAATGCTAGAACAAATCGTAGAATATTACTAAAGGACTTTTCTAAGGATAAATTCCTTTCTATTACAAAACAAAATTTAAATGATTTACAAAAAATATTAGAATGGAATATTAAAAATAATATTTACTTATTTAGAATAGGCTCAGATATTATCCCCTTAGGTTCCCATGAAATAAATAAGATTAATTGGCAAAAGGAATTTAAAGACAAGTTGGAAGATATAGGAGCTTTTATTAAGAATAATGACATTAGAGTTTCTATGCATCCTGGTCAATATACAGTAATAAATGCCCCTAAAGAGGAGGTTTTATATAAATCTATAAAGGATATTGAGTATCACTGTGAGTTTTTAGACTCCTTAAATGTAGATTATAAAAATAAAATAATACTTCATATAGGAGGGGTATATGGCGATAAAAAATTAGCAAAGGAAAATTTTTTAAAGGGATTTAATAAACTTTCAGACTCTTCTAAAAAGCGATTAGTCATAGAAAATGATGAAAAAAATTTTTCCCTAGATGATGTATTAGATATTTCTAGTAAAATAAAGATTCCTGTTATATTTGATAATTTACATAATATATGCTATGGGGATAATTCCTATAGTTTAAAAGAAATTTACTCACTTGTTATCAAAACATGGAATAAAGAGTTAGATGGAAATATGAAAGTACATTATAGTGAGCAGGATATTTTTAAAAAGAAAGGTTCCCACTCTCCTTCAATTTCTATAAATAGTTTTTTAGAATATTATGAGGAAGTTAAAGAGTTTTCCCCAGATATAATGTTAGAAGTTAAGGATAAGGATATTTCTGCAATTAAGTGCATAAACGCCTTAAAAGAAATAAATAAAACTTTAGATCATAAAGCTTATATGGAAGAGATAGAAAATTATAAATTACTTTTGCTTCAATATGATAAAGACTTTCAAAAAAAACTTAACTCCTTTTCTAAAGGTTTAATAGAATTTTATAATTATTTAGATAAATTATTATTATCTCCTAAGGATATAATAGGATTTAAATACTCTTTAGAACTAGCTTTTAATATTTTAAAAGATCACATAAGTAATAGAGAATCCTTGTATTTTAAAAAGCTTATTAATGAAAAAGAATATGAAAAAGCTAAAGTTTATTTAACAAAGCTAGTAAAAAAATTAGAGTTTCCACCTAAGGAATTATCTTATTATATTTCTCAGTCTTAAACTTACTCACACTCCAAAATTGTCACAATTTATATATTAATAAAATATATTGGAATTAACAGTAAAATTTTGGAGGCAGAAAAAGTGAGCTTTTTAAGTATACTTCTTTTTGTAATTGCTGCAAGTTTAGATATACTTGTTGTTTCTTTAGCATATGGTTTAAAAGACATAAAAATAAATTTTTCAAGTACTCTTGTCATAGCATCCATATCTGCTTTAGGAACTTTTATTTCAATGATATTAGGACAATTTTTAGTGGATTTAATTCCTGTTAAATTAGGAGATATTATAGGTGGTTTAGTTCTTCTTGCATTAGGTTTTTATTCTATATATTCTTATTTTAAAGAGAAAAAAATCCTAACCTCACATAATAGTGAGAACAATTCCTCTCCTACCTTTATATTAGAAAACCCAGAAGTTGCAGATAAAGATAAGTCTGGTAATATTGATTTTAAGGAATCTCTAGCCTTATCCTTGGCCCTAGCTTTAAACAACTTTGGTTTAGGAATAGGAGCCAGCATTTCTGGACTTAATATTGCCTTTACAACAATATCAACCTTTATTATTTCATTGATATTTATATCTTTAGGCTTCTATTTATCAAAAACAATAAAAAGTAAAAATATTTCAAAAAATAGTAACTTAATTGCAGGAATAATAATCATAATATTATCACTATTTATTATTTTTTAGATACAATTAAGTTTTATTCAAAATATAAAAATACATTGCCATACAAAAAGCAACTATAAATTCTTAAATAAAGTAACTTTAAATAAAATATAAAAGGCCTTACTCTAGTAGCTTAACTAAAGTATGACCTTTTCATATTTTTTTAGATTAATCAAATAATATTTTTACACTAAACTGTTGTTATATCAACATCCTCTGAATAATCTACTCCCTCTAATCCAAATCCGAATAACTTGAAAAATTCCTTTTTAAAATCTTCTGCATCACTTAATTCAAAAACATTCTCACTAGTTATTTGTGGCCATATTTCCTCAATAGCCTTTTGTACATCCTCAGCCATTTCTAAATCGTCTATTCTAATTCTATTTTCTGAATCTAAATTTAATTTTCCTTCGTAAAGCTCTTTAAACATTCTGTATATTTGCTCAATGCAACCCTCATGAGTACCTTTTTCTTTCATAACTTTATAAAGAATTGAAATATATAAAGATACTATTGGAATAGCTGAACTAGCTTGTGTTACTAAAGCTTTATTTACTGATACATATCCTTCACCACTTAATGATTTTAATACTTCAGTTATCTCTCCTGCAGTTTTTTCTAAATCATTTTTAGCTCTTCCTATAGTCCCTTCTCTATATATTGGATATGTAACTTCTGGCCCAATATATGAATAAGCTATTGTTTTAACGCCATTTTCTAAGACATTAGCTTCCTTTAAGGCTTCAACCCATAGCATCCAATCTTCTCCACCCATTACTTTTCTAGTACCTTCTATTTCCTCCTCTGTAGCTGGATTAATAGTGATATCATGTATTTCTCCTGTGTGGAAATCCAAAGTTTTACTAGTAAATGGAGCTCCTACAGTTTTTAAACAAGAACTATAAACTTCTCCTGAAACTGGATCCTTTCTCTTTGGAGCTGCTAAGGAGTATATAACCAAATCTACTTTCCCCATATTTTCTTTTATTAAGTCTATAACTTCATTTTTAACTTCATTAGAGAAGGCATCTCCATTTACTGATATAAACTTTTTACCTTCACTTTCTGCAAATTTCTTTAGTGACTCTATGTTATACCAGCCTGCTGAAGCTGTTCTTTTGCCTTTTGCCTCTCTCTCAAATGAAACTCCTAAAACTTCCGCATCACATGCTTCTGAAGCCACAATAGCACTTGCTAATCCATATCCAGTGGAAGCCCCTAGTACAAGTACTCTTTTAGCGCCCTCTATCTTTCCCTTTTCTTTTACATAATCTATTTGATTTTCAACATTTTTTTTGCAACCTGTAGGATGTGATGTAGTACATATAAATCCTCTAAACTTTGGTTCTACTATCATTAAGATTTCTCTCCCTTCTTTTTTTCCATTTATTATTTTTAAACTCTCATATTTCTTTAGAGCTTTTTCTATTTTCTTTTTAATTTCTAAGAAACATTTTGTTTGATTATCAAAATATATTGTAATTATCATATTATCATATTTCATATATTTTGTCATTATAATTAATCTAATAAACTTTACTAAATATAAGGGCATAAATATATAAAAAAAGACACTCTAAGAGTGCCTTTTTACTATTTATTTTCTAATTTTGTTGTCGCAGCTTCTCTTACTGCATCATCATATGCTTTTCCATTAGTTCTCTTAGCTATCTTAGGTAAGATTAAACCTAAGCCTATTAATACTAAAGGTGTACCAATATTCATTCCTACTCTGAAAATCCATTCCCCAGAGAATGCTTCAACATCTGTTGGGAACATACCTAATATACAAGCAAATGCTGTAAATACAAAACACCAAGTACCTATTAACATTGCAAATTTATCATTTTTAACAAATTTGTAATCTGACTTGAATTGGCCTTTTATAGCTTTTCTTAGCATTATGTAAGCTAGGAATACCCATAAATATCTCATTGGCATAACAACAGCATTTAATTTTAATAACCAAGTAAATAATGCATTGAAGTTTCCAATTCCTAAAGCTGGTACTATTATTAATATACCAACTAAAATAGAAGTCATTATATATCCGTTTATTGGAGCTCCATTCTTATTAGTCTTAGTTAATGATATTGGAACGTATCTTGCATCAGTATCTGCTAATAAAACTTTTAATGGAGCATCTATTGAGAATACTAATGCTGAAACTTGAGCTGCAAAGTTTGCTAATGCATATAATATTAATAAAGAATTTCCTATTCCATAGTAATTGCCTAACTTTTGGAATGCATAGTAAGCACCGTTTAACATTAAATCATCAGGAACATTATTTGCATCAAACATCATTCCCATTGCTACTGATCCAAGAAGTGCTGTAACTGCAACCATTATAGCTAAGGCTATCATACCTTTTGAGAAACCTTTTTTAGAATCTTTCATGTTATTAACATATGGAGATATCTTTTCAGCTCCTCCAACTGAGAATACTAACATAGCTATAGTGGTAAAATACGCAAAATCAAATTTTGGTATATAGGTTTTTATTGAAGTCATATTTGGACTTGCTATATGAGTTCCTGTAATAGCTGGAGCTGTTAACATAAGTACTATATAAAGAATAGACATAACGAACATTGCTGTTCCTGCTACAGTACCTATTTTACCTAATGAATTTACTCCTCTTGAAGCAATCCACACAAAGAATAAGAATATTATTAAACATACTACTTGAGTAATTTTAGGATCTATAGTTTTTATAGTACTTCCATCTTGGAATACTGCCCATCCTAATGAAACAAGTACAGCTTGTGGTTTTTGTGCTAAATAAGGTACATGTACTACCCAATAAGTCCAACCTGCTAAGTAAGCTAATGTAGGTCCCATTGTTTTACCTATCCATGAACTTACGCCACCTTTACTATCTCTAAAAGTTGAGCCTAATTCTCCAACCATAAGCGCATATGGTACGAAGTATAAAGCTATTATTAATATCCATGAAGTTACTACGGTTAACCCTTGAGTTGCAAAGTTATTTACTACATTACCAAAGCCCCAAACTGACACGAATGCCATTAGACCAAGGTTATACCACATAAGCTTCTTTCCATCATTGCTATTGCCCATATCTTTTCCCTCCTAATAATTATTTTCACAATAATTCCCCTATAAATTTTCTTAAAAATACTTGTCCATATTTAAAAGAATTCATAGAAAATCTGTTATAAATTATTTTAACGTTAAATATTACCCATTAATTTTAACATCCTATTAAAATTAAAGCAATATAGAGTAATAAGTATGACCACTAATATTTTTAAGTATTAGTGGCCATATATCCTTTATTATGTTAAATTAATGCAATTATTTCTCTACTTATAAAAAATAACTCGAAATAGACTATTTTATTACCTGAACTTCTATATTTTCTACTCTATAATCATTGTGAATATACTTAAATTCTTCTTTTCCTTCTATAACCTCTATGTCCATATAAGTATATTTCCCCTCTAAATATTCCATAGTATGTCCATCATCATTATAGTGGAATCCCTTAGCATTCTCTCCAAAAACCTTAAGAAGTATATTGTTTGGTCTTTCTTTAACATTTCTAAATTTCTTATTATATGTTGGTATTATTGATCCTTCTTTAACAAAAACTAAAATTTCATCTAATTCACAAGGAAGCTTATACCACTTTCCTCCCTGTAACTTCTCCATTGTAAAATAATTAAACCAACTTCCCTTTGGTAAATATACAGTTTTGCTTCTTTCCCCTTCATATAATACTGGTGCAACAAGCATATTTTCACCTAACATAAATTGTTCTCTTATATTTAAAAGATTCATATCTTTCTCATACTCCATTATCATAGGTCTAAATATAGGAAGTCCTTCTTTATGTGATATATAATATAAATCATAAATATATGGAAGTAACTCATATCTTAACTCAATAGATTTCTTTGCTATTTTTTCAGCTCTTGGTCCAAAGGCCCATGGTTCTTGTCTTCTAGTGTACATATTTGAGTGATTTCTGAATATAGGAATAAATGGCCCCATTTCCATCCATCTTATAAATAATTCTTCACTTGAATCTAATCCAAAACCTGAAACATCATTTCCAACAAAGGAAAATCCACTGATTCCTAAATTAGCATTCATTGATATTGACATTCTCATTTGGCTCCAAAGGCTCATATTATCTCCAGTCCAAACTGAGGAATATCTTTGTCCACCAGCATAGGTAGCTCTAGTCATTGAAAATCCTCTTTCATTAGGATGTAATTCTTCTTGTGCTTCCTTAGAACATCTGCTCATCTCAAAGCCATATCTATTATGAAACTCCTTATGTTCTATAACTCCATTATCACTATTATGAAGACAGCTTTCTAACATTGTTTTATGGTCATTATTAAAGACACAAGGTTCATTCATATCATTCCAAATTCCATCCATGCCATGTTCACTTATGAATTTTTTAAGTTCACTTTTCCACCATTCTCTACAACCCTTATTTGAAAAGTCGGGGAAAGCACTATCACCTGGCCAAACTGCCCCAATAAACATTTCTCCATCTAGCTTTTTAGTAAAATGATTCCCTTCTTTACCTCTTTTAAATACAAGGTACTCTTCATCTACCTTAACACCAGGGTCAATAATTGTAATAGTTCTTATTCCCTTTTCTTTTAAATCACTAATAAGACCAGCTGCATCATCAAAATTAGGGGTTTTAAAAGTCATAACTCTAAACCCATCCATGTAATCTATATCTAAATAAACTACATCTAATGGAATATCTTTTTCTTCAAAGGTTTTTACTAACTCTCTTACTTCCTCTTGGCTAAAATAACTAAATCTACATTGTTGATATCCTAAGCTCCAAAGAGGTGGCATCTCCATTCTTCCTGTCAAAGCAGTATAATTCTTAACTACCTCTTTAATATTTTCTCCTGGAATAAAGTAATATTGAATTTGTCCTCCTATTGCTCCAAAGAAAATCCTATCTCCCATTTCCTTTCCCATATCAAAATAACTTCTAAAGCTATTATCAAAGAATATTCCATAGGTAGCTTCTTCTTTTAAGGCAACATAAAAAGGAATTGTCTTGTAATAAGTTACGGAATCATCATCAGTCTCTGGATCATCAGTATTAAAATTTTCTGTATAAGATCCCTTTTTATTTAAATCTCCACCCTTTTCTCCAAGTCCATAATATGCTAAACAATCATTTACCTTTGATATGTACACATTTCCTTTCTCATCTTTAAAACTTGGCTGAAAATCTTCATTTATTATATTTCCTTCTAAGTCTCTAAAACTTATCTCTGTAGTATTTTTATCTACAAAGGTTAAAACCTTTTTTCCCTTTATAACTAAAAAGTTTGAATCCTCTTCTACTATAAATTCACCTTTTCCTAAATCACCTACTACACCATTAGTTGAAAGACTTTCCTCGTATTTGTCTCCAATAAAAACTTTAACTATATCATTTTCAAATATAGTAAGAGTTATTTTAATATTTGAAAAATAAATATTTATATTATTATGATTAATCTCATAATTTTTAAAAACTCTCAATCCCCCATTATAAGCTTTAAATTTCATATTTAAATTCTCTCTGTAATTTAATTGCGTCATAATATTCTCCACTTTTTATCTATATGATTTTTCTTTAAATAATAAGATTTATTTTCTAACAAAAAGAAAGTTATATAATGCTCCTATTAAATTTGAATCATTTTGAAATTTGCATTTTTCAACACTTATATCTAAAGTTGCTATATCACTTTTTAGTAAAGCAAGTTTTTCATTTATTTTCTTATCAAATCCATCCCTAGCACTTATAGCTCCACCAATAACAATTTTTTCAGGGTCAACTATATATTGAATATTGTATATTCCTCTTGCAAGGTCCATATACCATGATTCTATTTCCTTATTAACTTCCTCGTCTCCATCTTTAGCCATTTCAAAAACTTTCTTGCCATCAAGTTCTGATTTTTCTATTCCTTTTAATTTAGATACCCTTGTAACTAAAGCATTTGTAGAGGAAACTTCACTCCAAATTCTATCTGTTAATCCTTCACTATCTCTAGTAAACATATAACCAAATTCTCCCCCATGAAGATGCTTTCCTCTTAAAATTCTTCCATTTATAACTATGCATCCACCTATTCCTGTGCCAATTACAATACATGCATAATTTTCTACTCCTTTAGCTGATCCACGCCATCCTTCTGCTAATCCAGCGCAATTTGCATCATTTTCTATAGAAACTTTTAAACCACATCTTTTTTCTAAAAGCTCTTTTATATTTGGACCATGTATGCACGGAATTGCACTTCCTCCCCCTATAAATCCTGTTTTAACATCTACGGCACCTGGCGAACTACATGCTAATCCAAAAACCTCATTTTTTTCTTTATATGAATCAACAACTTTTCCTATGGATTCAATAAAAAGATTTATATTATCCCCTTCAGTTTTCATGCTTCCCTTTTCTAAAATATCTCCACTTTCAGTCATCAAAGCATGTTTTATACTTGTGCCTCCTATATCAATAACAACATATTTTTTCATATAAAATCATCCCCCGCTATGCATATACTTATAATCTACTCCTTAGATTATGTAAGAATACTTTCCTAATTTTTTATTTATATTTTTATAAAAGTAAACTCTATGCTTGGCATAGAGTTTACACTTATTTTTAAATTATATTATTTTCCATTCTCAGCTTTCCATGCATCTATTTGACTTTGCATTTCTGAAATTACTTCGTCTATTCCAACTTCTTTTAATTTCTTGTTCATTTTATCTAAATATTCAGCTTCATTAACTGATCCACTGTATATAGTTGATTTAAACTCTTCAAGAACGTTGTTTATAGCAGCTATTTGATTACTTACTTTTTCAGTGTTGAATTTGAATCCTAAAGCAGGTGACTCAACTGATGCATCATTGAATGCTTCGAATTCTTTCCATTTATCAACTGGTTCATTATCTAAAGTATAAGTTATGAATAAGTTACCTAAAGTATAGTATCCAACTGAGTAGTCTTTAGCTTTATCAGTTAATTTTATTTGAGTATCACCAGTTTTTTCATAGTGAATATCTTCTATACCATAGTTAAGTAAGTTTCTTAAATATACGTCAGTATTTAATAAGTTTAAGAATTCCATAGCTTTTTCTGGATGCTCTGAAGTCTTAGAAATAGCTATCATTGAACCTGTAGTTGAACCATTAGTAATATAAGTATCCATTATTGGTGATGCAACTACTTCATATCCTAGATCCTTTGACCATAATCCCTCAGCATATGGTTGTCCATCAGCTTTAGTTACAAATCTCTTAACTGCTTTATCATCCTTAGCTGTAGCTGAGTCAGCATTTATATATCCAGCATCATAGTACTTTTGTAAAGTTTCTAATTCGCTCTTCATTTTATCTGTTTCAAACATATTTTTAATTTTTAAGCTTTCATCACCATATTCAACTCCTACTGGATCAACTAATTGATCGAAGTAAGCTGGTGCTGAGAATCCTTTTGTTATATATAAAGGTGTAACATCTGGCTCATTTTCATGTATAACTTTTAACCATGGCTCTAAATCTTCTAAAGTATGGATATCTTGATATGGTATGTTGTATTTATCAACATATTCCTTAGTGAATACCCACATAGGTGCAACTCCTATTTCCTTTTGGTTTGGAACTGCATATGTTTTACCATCTATTTTAGCACCTTCCCAGAATCTTTCATCTATAACAGACTTCATTTCTTTTCCCTTACTTTCTAATAAATCGTCTATTTCTAAGAAAGCTCCTTTTCTAGCATTTTCTAAATATGGGTTAGCCCATGAACAAGTAAATGCTAAATCATATGGTTCTCCTGAATTTATTATAACTCCCATTTTTTGAGTGTAATCACCGTAATCAATAAATTTCATATCAATAGTAGCATTGATTTTATCTTTTAAATATTCATTAGCTTTTTCTTGAACCATATCTAAATCTTTTGGTGTTTGTCCAATTGTATACCAAGTAAGTTTTACTGTTTCTCCCTCTCCAGCATTTGCTGTTTTGTCTGCTCCACATCCAGTTAATGCTACTGAAGTAGTTAACATTGCACAAGCTGTTAAAGCTATTAGTTTCTTGAATTTTAACATTATGTTTTCCTCCCTATTAAACCTTTGTTTTTCAAATCCCTTAATATCGTTTACAGGTTTATTATATAGCCCATCTAAACATTTTCATAGTGGAGTTTTTTTATATTTATTTGACATTCTCTATTTATAAATTTAATGAAATTATATACTTTATTATCTCCCTTAAAACATTTCATATTTTTTCTAATAAATACCTTTTCATCAGAAATATTATTACTTTTTTTATTGCTTTAATTGAAAAGTATCAAATTTATATGCCAATTTAAAAATATATGTTAAATTTAAAATATGAACATTTTTTAAACAAATGTTATTATTTACTTATAGTAATATTTCTTAAATTTCTAGATAACAAACTTTTTAAAAAATTAAGGAGTGATTTAAATGGAAAAAAGTGCACAAATATTTTGTATATTAGAAGGAATTCTAATGGCAATTGTAGGTATCTTATTCTTTATTAAACCAATGGACTCATTACTATATTTCACAATAGTAGCAGGTATATTAATAATTGGTTCAGGTATATTTACAATAATTAAAGCTTTTAAATCTTCAAGAAAAGGCTTATATATTTTTACAGGTATAATATCAGTATTATTTGGTTTAATGCTATGTTTTGTTCCACTAGAAAGTATTGACGTATTAGTTATATTCTATGGTTCTTGGGCTTTAGTTAACGGTATATTCTTACTTGTTGGTGAGTTTACTTATAAAAGCTTTGGTTTCAATGCTACAACACTTTATTCTATATTATTAATAATATTAGGATTATTAATATTATTTGAGCCAATCTCTTTCTTAATTGCTACACCATTTATAATAGGTATTTACTTTATTATAATCGCTGTATTTGAAATTTACTTAGGCTTCAAGCTATAAAATAAACATAGAAAGAGGCTATATCAAAAATGAACTAACTTCATTTTGATATAGCCTCTTTTTTTATTATTTTAATTTAACCTTAAATGTTTTTATTTCAAATGGATTTATAGTAAACTCTATTTTTTCTCCTTCAAATTTAGCTTCTTCTAAGTTTCTTTCCATTAAGTTACATTCAAAGGCTTCTTCTATTTCCCTTGAGAATTCTAAAGTAGCCTTGGTTCTACTATTAAAGAATTCATACATTCTAATTATTAAATGATCTGTATCTTCAGCTTTTTTAATAACCTCAATCATTATATTATCTTTATTCACTTTTACTAAGCCTAAAGTATCCTCTAATATTCCCTCATGTTTTTCACAAACCTTTGTATATAAAGGTTGATTTAATTCATAAGCTTTTTGAACTGTATGAGCCTCTTTCCATGTACCCATATGAGGATAAATAGAATAAGTAAAGAAATGCTCCTCTTGATCTGTTTCAGTCCATGGATGTGTTCCTGATTTTAATAAGGTTAATCTCATATCACCATCTTGTATATCATGACCATACTTACAGTTATTTAATAAGGATACTCCAAAATCTCCCTCTGAAAGATCAGCCCACTTTTGGCCACAAACTTCAAATCTAGCTTCATCCCATGATGTATTACTATGAGTTGGTCTCTTAACATTACCATATTGAATTTCATAAGTAGCTTCTGTAGCATTTAAATCTATTGGGAATGAAGTTTTTAATAATACTTCATGTTCTTTCCAATCAACATATGAATTAAAATCTATTCTATCTAAATCTCTATAAACATAAATATTTTGAACTATAGTAGACTCTAAGAATTTTCTTTCAATTCTTAATGTGCTTCTTACTGGGCCTTCTTCCACAACTTCAATGCTTTGAACATCATCAACATTCCACATTTTTTCTTTATAGTATATATCTATATCCCAGTTGCTATATTCCATAGGCTTATCTTCAAAAGCTTGAAGTCTATTTCCTAAAGTTCCTTCTTTTAATACTTCTCTTTCTGCTCTCTTATCAAATAATGAAACTATATTTCCTTCTTCATTGAATTTAATTCTTAAGAAGTCATTTTCAGCTTCTTTTTCACTTAGAGATACATTCTCTACTTCTTTATTGGTAGATTCTATTATTTTAAAACTCTTATATCCATTTGCAGGTATTCCTTTAGCAAAGAAGATTGCTTTTTCCCCATCCTCTATTCTTTGACAAATAATTTCTTCCTCTCCATCTAATACAGCTGGATTTTCTATATCTTCTGGAACATCAAAAGTAGCGATATCATCTCTTTCAAATCCTAGAGAGTTAAATACAACAACACTTCTTTCCTTTAAGTTTATTTCTGATGTTATATTATCTAAAGCTAAACCTACAAAGTTATTTCCTTTTTCAATTAAATCCTTATATTCTTCCTTAGTTACATCATAAACCTCTTTAATTGATGAACCTGGTAAAATATCATGGAATTGATTTAAAAGTATTGTTTCCCAAGCAGCATTTAAATCAGCTAAAGGATAGTTTTTGCCTAACAACATAGCCATTGAGTTAAATTTCTCTGCTGAAGTATATAGATTTTCACATACTCTATTATCTCTCTTATTTCTTCCCATTGAAGTATAAGTTCCTCTATGATACTCAAGATATAATTCTCCAACCCACTTTGGAAGTTTATTATTATCTTTTACAGTTTCCTCTAATTTCTTAAAGTAATCCTTAGCCTTACCTATTTTAACCTTAGGTGCTCCTGGGATTCCCTTAGAAAGTCTCTTTCCATTTTCAAGCATTTCATAAGTAGCACCACCGCCACCATCTCCAAATCCAAAGGCAACTAAAACATCATTATTTATATTTTTTTGTTGATATCTATTCCATGCTCCCATTATTGAACCTGGATGAATATTTCCACAGTATGTTGTCATAGTTTCCTTAAATGGATCTTGATCTGGGTAAGTTGTAGTTATAAAATGAGTTAATATTTCTGTTCCATCTATTCCTTTCCACATAAAAGTGTCATAAGGCATTTTATTAATTTGGTTCCATGAAATCTTAGTTGTCATAAAATAATTAACATCTGCCTTCTTTAATATTTGAGGAAGTGCTGCTGAATATCCAAAAACATCTGGAAGCCAAAGTATTTCATTATCCACATTAAATTCTTCTTTAAAGAATCTTTTTCCATGTAATATTTGTCTTATTAAGGATTCTCCTGAAGTTACATTACAATCAGCCTCAAGCCACATTGCTCCTTCTGGTTCCCAAACCCCTTCTCTTACTTTTTCTTTAACTTTATCATAAACCTTTGGATGATCTTCTTTTAAGAATTTATAAAGTTGAGGTTGAGAAGACATGAATATATATTCTGGATATTCCTCCATAAGCTTTAATACCGTTGAGAAACTTCTTGCAACCTTTTCTCTTGTTTGAGCTACAGTCCAAAGCCAAGCCACATCTATATGAGTATGACCAACACAAGTAGCTACCATATCTTCATGTCCACACATTTTATCATAGAAATTTTCTTCTATATATTTATTAGCAACTTTTAGGCTTTCATTATACTCTTTAGTAAATGGTCTTCTTAAATCAATTAAGTTTATTGTGTCATTTAACACATTTAACATATCTATTCTTCTCTTATCTTCCTCATGTAATTTAGTTGCTACTATGTGAGGAACACTTAAATTAAAGTATAATTTTCTAGCTTCTTCGTCTATTGTTACTAGCTTACCATGTAAAGTTGATTTTTTGCCCTCAATTCTTCCTATATGTGCATGTAAATCTATATCATAAACTTCTCCTGCCACAGCATTGTGAGTTAGTATTGTCTCCTGATGATTTACATCTAATCCTTGAATATGTTCTCCATTTACATAAAGGATAAACTGTGGATTTGTAGTATTATCCCAATCTCCTAAGAAAGTGTGGAAGCTTAAAGCAATAGTTTGTCCTGCAAATTCATCAGGAACCTTAACAGAAGTTTTAAACCATCCATGACTTTCCTCTCCCCAAAGATCTCCTGTTTTAAAATCTATCCATCCTTCTTCAGGTGCATTTTTTATTTCATCTATATTATCATATTTTCCTGCTATAAATTTATAATTATCTATGTTTAAAGTATTAGAATAAACATATCTTCCTATTTCTTCATAAGTTTTTCTTATTCTTTCTGATATAAATCTCATACTAATTTTCTCCTTATCCTTATTTTCTACAAACCTCAAACTTTAACAAAAGGTTGTATCAAAACTTAAAATAATAAAACTTATAAATAGTATGAAGAGAATATTTGGATAAGCTTTAGAATTTAAGCCATTACGTAGAAGAGTTTACGTTAAAAAGTTGAGACTGTCCGAAGCGAAGCAAGTTTCGAAACTTTAGTAAATTCTTCGGAGTAATGACTATAAATTCTTAGCGAAATCCAATAATTCTCGAAATATATTTATAAGTTTTATTTTAAGTTGCTATTGATACAACCCTTTAAAATATCATTCTATTTAATTACTCTTTAACTGCTCCAATTGTTAATCCATTTACAAAGTATCTTTGGAAGAATGGATAAGCAAATATTATTGGTAAAGTTGAAATAACAACTATAGCCATCTTAGCAGTATCTTTTGGCATGTTCTTAGTAGCCTCTATAGCATTTGCACCAAGTGATGTTGCATTATTTGCTAAGAACTCCATTGAGTTTTCAAGTCTTATTAATAAGTACTGTAATGGTATTAAGTTTGGTTCATCAATATATAACATAGCATTGAACCAATCATTCCAGTATCCTAAAGTTAAGAATAATCCTATTGTAGCTATACCAGGAAGAGATATTGGTAATACTATTCTTAAGAATAATCTCCACTCTGATGCTCCATCTATCTTAGCTGATTCTATGATAGCGTCTGGTACTGATGTCTTAAAGAATGTTCTTAAAATAATTATGTGGAATGAACTTACACACATTGGAAGTATAAGTGCCCATATTGTATTCTTTAAGTTTAAGAATCTTGTAACTACTAAGTATGAAGCAACCATACCACCTGAGAATAACATTGGTACAAAGATTACTTTAGTAAAGAATTTTCTATAAGCAAAGCTTTTTCTTGATAAAGCATATCCATACATTGACATTATAGCTAGTCCAATTAAAGTACCTAAAATTGTAACTATAATTGTAACTCCATATGATGTTAAAATTTGACTACCTGATGAGAATATATATTTATAAGCTTCAAGGCTCCACTCTTCTGGTATAAATCTATATCCATTTAATTGTAATGATTGCTCATTTGTTAATGATATAGCTATAACAAATACAAATGGCATTATTGCTAAGAAAGCTAATATTGCGAATAAAACATTTAATAAAAAGTTACTCTTTTTTGAGACAGCATTAAACTTGCTTACTTCTTCTTTTGGTTCAGCTTTTTTCTGAAGTCTTTTTTGTTTAATAGTTTCTAACACACATTACACCACCTTTTTTAGAAGAATGCGTTTTCTTCATCTACTTTTCTTACTATAGCGTTAGAAGTTACTATAAGTATTAATCCTACAAATGATTGATATAAACTTGCTGCAGAACTCATACCAATATCTCCTAAGTTCATAAGACCTCTATATACATAAGTATCGATTACATTTGTTACTGGATATAAAGCACCTGAATCCTTTGGTAATTGATAGAATAGACCTAAGTCTCCTCTGAACATACCACCAATTGAAGTTATGAACATTATGATCATTACAGGTTTTAATAATGGAACTGTTATATATTTTATTTGTTGGAACTTACTTGCTCCATCTATCATTGCTGCTTCATAGTAACTCTTATCTATACCACATATAGAAGCTAAATAAACAACTGTTCCGTATCCAACTGCTTTCCATTGACTCATGAAAATTATGATAAATGGCCAATATTTTGGCTCTGTATACCATGAAATTCCTTTTCCACCCATAGATTGTAAAATACCATTAACATATCCTTTTTCTGGGCTTAAGAATGCATATAAACAATAACTTACAACAACCCATGATAAGAAATAAGGTAAGAACATACTACTTTGATAGAACTTAGCTAACTTTTTATTTAATAATTCATTTAATAAAATTGCTAATGTTACTGGAAGTACTATTCCTAAAATTATAAATACAATATTGTATAAAACTGTATTTTTAGTTATTAGCCAAGCATCACTACTTTGGAATAGGAATTTGAAGTTATCAAACCCAACCCATTTACTATTCATTAAACTTTCAAAGAAGCCTCCATGGATTCTCCATCTTTTGAATGCTACAATTACTCCAAACATTGGTAAGTAAGCAAATACTAAAAACCATATTGCCCCTGGTATAGTAAGTAGTAATAATTCTTTATTGTTTTTAAAACGTTTCATTCTATCTTTCATTGTAAGCTTCTCTTTCGGAAGCTTTTTAGCTTTACTCTTCACACTTCTTCCCCCTTTTGTTGTAAACGTTTCTTACAATAAAATATTATCATTTTATGTGTTTTGGGAAAAGTTGAAAATATTTAGTTTTACTGTATAAATTTCAATTACAAATATTAAAAAAGTTTAATAACAATAGAAAGTCCATAAAATATATAATTTATATACTTATTTTTATAATAAAAAAGAGTTAGAGCATAAACTCTAACTCACTTTTTCACATGAATAATTTAAAAATTAAACTCTCCACTTTTTCCACCTAGTTTTTTTACTAAATGTACATCTCCTATAACCATTCTTTTATCTACGGCTTTACACATATCATAAATAGTAAGTGCTGCAATAGATACTCCAGTAAGAGCCTCCATTTCAACTCCTGTTTTATGAACTACCTTTGAAGTAGCTGTTATTATTATTTCATTTTTTTCAGAATCAATTTCAAAATCAATACTAGATCCTGTAATCATAACAGGATGACACATAGGTATTAAATTACTGGTATTTTTCATTGCCATTATACCAGCAACTCTAGCAACTCCTAAAACATCTCCCTTTCCTATTTGACCTGATTTTATTAATTCTATAGTTTCACTTGATGCCTTTACAGTACCTGTTGCAATGGCTATTCTTTCAGTTTCATTTTTATTGCTTACATCTACCATAACTGCATTTCCTTTATTATCGAAATGAGTAAGTTTATTATCCATATATGTTACTCTCCTCTTCTCTAAATTTTAAAAATCCTATTTTATTTTCTTAATTATCTTATTATAAGAAAAAGTTAAAATCACTGATATTAAAACTATAAGTATTAATATCTTATTTGCTAAACCTGAATCACCATTCTCAATAGCATAATACATAGCCATAGGTATTGTTTGAGTTTTACCTTGAATATTCCCAGCAACTAAAATAGTAGCTCCAAATTCTCCAAAAACTCTAGCTATACTAAGTACAATGCCTGTATATAATCCTTTTTTAGAAAGAGGTAAACTTATAAGCCTATAAAGTTTAAAGTTTATTGCGCCCATTTCCCTGGCAGCATTTTTTACATCTTCATTAACACTAAGTAATGATGTCTTTAAACTCTGATACATAATAGGTATTGAAACAACTATCCCTACTATAACAGCACCTATCCAAGTAAATATAATACTCATGTCAAAGTTATTATATATAAATTCACCTATTACTCCCTTCTTGCCTAATATTAAAAGAATTAAATATCCTACAGCAGAAGGAGGTAAAAACATAGGGAATATTATTATTGTTTCAATTATATATTTAAACTTAAAATCTTTTTCCACCATAAAATAGCCAAGTAATATTCCTAAAATACAGCTTAAAAATACTGATACTAGTACAACTTTTAAGGATATTAATAAGGCTTCCCATATCATTTTTTAGTTCACCTCAAAACCATACTCACTAAATATCTTTTTACTTTCTTTACCTTTTAAGTACTCAATAAGCTTCTTTGCTTCTTTATTATTTTTACTATTTTTTAATAAACATAGTTCATATTCTATAGGTTTATGATAATCATTAGGTACCTCATAAACTATTTTGCTATTTTTTAAATCTAACGCATCTGTCTTATATACAAATCCTAAATTAGCCTCCCCATTTTCAACATATGTCTTAACATTTGTTACACTTCTAGCAAAAACTAATTTATCTTCAATCTCTTTATAAACCCCTACTTTTTCTAGGCTTTCTTTAGCATATTGTCCTGCTGGAACTGTTGAGATTTCACCAATTGCAATTTTACCCTCTACATTTTTTAAGTCTTCTAAAGAATTTATAGGTTTATTATAATCATTGTTTTCAATTAAAACTAATTGGTTATTTAAACTCTTATAAGATTCATCCTTATTTACAAGGCCTTCATCTATAAGCTCTTTAGCATATTTAGTATTTGCTGAGAAAAATAAATCTACATCAGCCCCATCACTAATTTGTTTTTTTAAGGTTCCTGATCCACCTACATTATATTGAATTTTTACTCCATTTTCCTTTTCAAAATTAGAAGCAATTTTTTCCATAGGCTTTTGAAGACTTGCAGCAATACTAACTGTTAAAGTTTTCTCTTCCTTATTATTAGTGCATCCTACAAATAATAATGATAACATTCCTATTGCCATTATTATAGATAGGCTTATTTTCTTGCGCATTCTCTAGCATCTCCCTTCAAAATATCTATTCCATGTTTTAAATCATCTAAAATATAGTCCATAACTTCTCTACAAGCTTTTGGACTTCCAGGCATATTAACAATAAGAGTATCTTTTCTTATACCAGCAGTAGCTCTAGAAAGCATGGCTCTTTTAGTTATTGTCATACTATAACTTCTTATAGCTTCTGGTATTCCTAAGGCTTCCTTTTCTATAACATCCTTAGTTGCCTCTGGAGTAACATCTCTTTTACTAAATCCAGTACCACCAGTTGTAAGTATAAGGTCAACGCCTAAGTTATCAGCCATATTAATCATCTCATCTCTAAGCATTTCTCTTTCATCTGGTAATACTATATATTTTTCTACCTTAAATCCTTTTCCCTTTGCAATATCAGCTATTACTAATCCACTTTCATCCTTTCTTTCTCCTGAATATCCTTTATCACTGCTAGTTATTATTCCTAATTTATACATACTCTAAAACACCTACCTTTTAATTTTAATAAAAAAGTCTATTTTAACTATTATTAATATAATAACTTTCTTCAATTGTTTAAATTTTATCATTCCAAAACTTTGGAAAATGTGATTTTTATCACACAATATATAAAACTTAAGGATAGTTATAATTAAATATTATATTACTTTTAATTATTATTTGCTTAATTCTTATTTTAAATATTATTTTTTTAACAAAGTTTTATAAAAAAAGCTGTACTCAAATTTTATCTTTGAATACAGCTTAATATTCCATAGCTTTATAATTAGTAATTTTTTATATTTCTTAAGGTTGATGGACAAACTCCATAGTACTTCTTAAATTTTCTATAGAAATAACTAGTATCTAGATATCCTACTTTTTTAGCTATATCATTTATCTTCATATTTGTATTTAATATAAGCTCTTTAGCTTTCATATTCTTAGTTTTATTTAAATACTCAGAAAATGAACATCCCACTTCTTTTGTAAATACTTGACCTAAATAAGATGTATTTATATGATATTTTTGAGCTAAAGTCTTAAGACTTACCTCTTCATAATAGTTTTCATTTACATAACTTATAATTTGTTGAATTACAGGGCTATATTTTATAGTTGTTGGGTGCATAAGTTCTATAACTTCCCTAATCTCACTACATAATAAAGTTTTAATATCTTCCCTTGTATCTTCACTACAAAGAGCAACTATTTCCTCTCCTAAACTATTTCCTGTGTATTGTTTTTCAACTTTAAATTCTTCAACTATACCATCCAATAAAAATAGTATTTTTACAGATAAATCATATATATTTCTTGGATTTAAATTTTTATCCTCAACAGTTTCCTCAATAATTTTTTCTGCCCCTTCTATATCTTTAGCAATTATTCTCTTATTTAATTTATCTAAAACTCCACTAAAATTTATATTCTTCTCATTTATATCCTTAACATCTTCTGTTGTTATACACTTATTATATCCTAAAGTAAGAACATATTTTTTTAAGTTATTTGCTTCCTTATAACTTGAACTAATTTTATAAAGATCATCAACAGGCTCTCCAACACTTAAAAATACGTCTATTCCATACTCATTTATTATTTGTTCTTTTAATTTATCATAATATTTTTTAATTTCTTTTTTACTTACGACTTCATCCCAAGAGTTTATTAAAATAAGTTCCTCATCTAAAGTGTATATTATTTCAAATTTATTTTGAGTATTTTCCTTAATTACATTAACTATGTTATGTAACATTTCCTCACTATCATATCTACTTCTAGTATTTATGATACATAGAGAATATCTTTCTGAATTTAAATTCATATAAAAACTCTCTTCATTTTCCTCTATTTCGCCTTGAGCTAATTTACCCTTAATAAGTTTAATAAGTAGATTATGTTTTCCTAAACTTGATTTATTTTCTTCTTTTTCTTGTTTTATTTTATTTATTGTATTTTTCAAAGTTTTTTCTAATTCTTCTTCATCTATAGGCTTCAATATATAATTTTCAACACCTAATTCTATTGCTTTCTTAGCATAAGAAAAATCATCATATCCACTTAATATTATAAACTTAACATCAGAATTAATTTTCTTTAATTCCTTTAATAACTCTAATCCAGTAACCTGTGGCATGTTAATATCAGTTACCACTATATCAACTGGATTTTCATTAAATTTATCTATGGCTTCTTGTCCATTACTTGCCTTATTTACAATTTCCAATCCCAGTTCTTCCCATTCAATTATATTCTCAAGTCCTTGTAAAATTAAATTCTCATCATCAGCTAGCATAACCTTGTACATATTACTACTCCACCTCTCTAAGCGGGAATCTTAAAATCATATTAGTTCCCTTATTCTCTTCACTAGTAACAGTTAACCCATAAGGTTCCCCATATTTAATTTTAATCCTTTCATGAACATTTAGCATCCCTATTGATTTACCAGAATGATCGCATTCCCTAATTCTTCTATTTATATCATCCAATTTGTCCTTAGGAATTCCCCTACCATTGTCTATTACTTCCACAACTATATCTTCTAAATGTTTATAGATATATATTTTTAATTCATTATCATCTCTTTCTAACCTTATACCATGAACAAAATAGTTCTCAATTAAAGGTTGAAGAGTGAATTTAACGATTCCTTTATCATATAAATCCTCTTCACATTCTATTTTGAACTTAAACTTCTCATCATATCTAAATTTAAATAGTTCCAAATATTTATTACAGTATTTTATTTCCTGATCTATTGAAACTATAAGATTTCCTTTTACTTGACTTCTAAATAAAAATGCTAAACTATAAAGCATTTTTCCTACTTCTTTATCTCCATTGCATATAGCCTTCATCCTTATTGACTCTAAAGTATTATAAAGAAAATGTGGATTAATTTGATTCTGAAGTGCTACAATTTCAGCTTCTCTTTGACGTAATTCTGCTAGATAACTTTTCCTTATATGATCATTTAACTTCTCACACATTTTATTAAAATTATCTGCAATGAATGTTATTTCATCCCTATCATTACTTAAAGGAATATGCACATCTATATCCCCTTTTTCAACCTTTTCCATGGCTAAAACAAGGGAATCCATTCTCTTGCTCAAATTTTTAAATTTTATATAAAGAACACACTCTGCAATTATAAATAAGAATAAACTAACTAAGAATGCTGAAACCTTAAAAAGAAGAGGTACTTTTGTAGCATTACTTACTTTTATTCTAACTACAGATATTAATCCATTATTATCTGGTAACATATCTACATAATAATCATCTTCTAAGGAAACCTCATGTCTACCTATTTTAAGCTTATCAAAATAAGGAAAATACTCATATTCATATTTATTTTCTGAATCATATAAAATCATTCCTTCTTTATTTAATATAAGAACCTCTGAATTTGTATCCTTATATTTTTTTATAACATCACTAATTACGCCTACATCATAAGTAGTCATAAGCATTCCTTCTGGCTTTAAAGAAGCCGCATCTCTTATTTCATTGCTTATACTAACCTCATTTTTATTATAGATTGCATATTCAATTTCTTCTTTATCTAATAGTTCATTTGAATTAAAAGGATAGGTCTTTATTTCTCCTTTTCTATTAAAAACTGATATTTCATTTCTAGAATAACTTATAAAAGATATATTTTTCAAAAAATTATTCAATTGAAATGAACTTTTAACAAAACTTTCTATACCATTATAATAAAGTTTATCACTTGCACTATAATAATCTAATTTTCCTTTTATGTAATCAACTAAATCTGAATTTAAATACTTTATAACATCATTTAATCTAAACTCATCTTCATAAAGCATATTCATTATTCTTCTTGATGTGCTGCTATTATACTCTAGTGTTTCATTTACATCTTGCAGTATTTTATCATTTATATAAAGAGTATTTCTCTTAATCTCTTCAGAGGTTTTACTTAAAAAATAAATACATAAAATACCAACTACGGATAATATAACTATTGTATATGTTATAAATAATCTTTTATAAAGATTTGACTTACTAAACTTCATTTAATTCCCCTCTTCACCCACATTACCTTAGTCAATTTTTATTAAATCATATTCTACCCTATCTGAAAAGCTTATCAAATTATGATATTTTATTGTTTTTATGCATTTTTTATGGTTTCATTTAAATTTCATGCATATTTAAATTGTTTTTACCTTCTAATTATCTTAAACTATAATTACAAATTAGTTAAACCATTACATTATTTTATGGAGTGATAAAAATGAGTGAATTTTTTAATCTTGAAAAACTACTTAATTTTTTTAATTATATCTTTTGGTTTTTTATGCTTAATATATTTTTTTCTATATTAAATATACCTGTAATCTTGTTCTTCTTGTTTGTAGGACTTAGTAATATAACAACATATTTACCTTTATTTTTAGTTTCTCTAATTCCTTTTGGAGCAAGTTTTACAGCACTACTTTACTGTATGAGAAAATTAGTAAAATACAAAGATTTAGATTTATTTAGCGACTTTGTTAAGGGTTTAAAATATAATTGGAAACAATCTACCTTAATGTGGTGTGGAGAATTATTTTTAATATTCCTTTTAAGTTTTAACTTAAGAATATTTTCAACTGTTTACTACAGTTTACCTCTTACTTGTGTGTTTATAGTATTAATGGTATTAACACTATTAACTACAACATATATTTTTGTATTAATCTCAAGATTTTCTATGGGTTCAATGGATATTTTAAGAGCTAGTGTAATTTTAACATTTACTAAACCAGTAGTTTCTATTGGAAATATAGTTATATTTTTATTTTCACTTATGCTATTTGAAATTAGTCCTGGAACAACAGTAATTTTTATAGCAAGTATAGTATCTTATTTAATAATGTTTTTAAATAAAAATCTTTTAGAAAGTTTAGAAACCAAAAGTTCACAAGCTTAAAAAAGATGTTATATCAAAATAACTTTTAATAAAACTTACAAATAGTATCAAGAAATCTCTAGTAATTTCCTAATACATTTATAAGTTTTATTATTAGCTTTTGATATGGCATCTTTATTTTTTACAAAGCTTACATAAAGCCCTAATATTCCTGTATAATAGCAATGTTACACTTGAACAGAAAATTATTTCATATTACAATATACTTATTATGTCTTAATGTATATATATGTTTAGAACTGATGAAGTTTAAGGAGGAAACTAAATTGTATAAATTTGTAGAAATAAATTCATCAGAAATTGATAAATTTAATGAATCTGATAGAAAGGGTCACATATTCCAAACATCTTATTGGGCTGAATTAAAAAAAGATTGGAAGAAGAAATTTATAGCAGGTTACGATAATGATAATAATATGGTTATCACAGCTACTATACTTTTAAGAAAAGCACCATACATAAATAAATATATGGGATATATTCCAAGAAGTTTTACATGTGACTACAATAATAAAAAATTACTAATAGAATTTACTGAATATCTAAGAGAATTTGCTAAAAAGAATAATATAAGCTTTATAACAATAGATCCAGATATCCATTTAAAAGAAAATGAAGAGGCTCTTTCAGAAGGTACTGAAATAAAGAACTTCCTTAAGAGTTTAGGTTACAAAAACACAGATAGTAAAAACTTTGAAGCTATACAACCAAACTTTGTATTTAGACTTCCACTTCCAACTGAAGGGAATAAAATGGATATTAAGAAGGCTGTATTTAAAAAATTCTCTAGTAAAACTAGATATAACATAAAAGTTGCTGAGGAAAGAGGATTATCAGTTGAAGTTTATGATAAAGAAACTTTAAATGAAGATGTATTAGACAGATTCCATGAAATCATGGTTACAACTGGTAAGAGAGATAACTTCTTAGTAAGACATAGAGAATATTTTAAGGACATGATAGATTACTTATATCCACATTGTAGATTATACATGGTTAAGTATAGCTACGAAAATGACTTCAACAGATTATCAGAAAAATTAAACAAGCAAGAAGAAGCTAAAACTAAGGCTATTAACAAAATAGAAGAGCTTAAAGTAAAGCTTGATGCTGAAACTGATGAAGATAAGAAATCAAGAATTGAAAAGAAATTAAATGACCAAGATAAGAGACTTAAAGAAGCTGAAAGACAAATAGAAGGATTTAAAAAGAAAATATCTGATATAGAACCTTTCAAAGGTCAAGAAATATACCTTTCAGGATCAATATACTTATACTATGGAAATAAAGCATGGTACCTTTACGGAGCTTCAGAAAATATATTAAGAGATACAATGCCTAACTTTGCTATGCAATGGTCAATGATTTGTGACTCTATTGACTTAGGTTGTGATGTATATGACTTTAGAGGTGTTTCTGGAGACTTAAATCCTGAAAATCCACTATATGGACTTTATAAATTCAAAAAAGGATTTAACGGAAACTTCGTAGAATTTATAGGAGAGTTTGATATTGTTGTTGATAATGGAATATACACACTTTATAAAAAAGCTTTCCCACAATTCAAAAAAATAAGAAATGCTATAATGAATAAGAAACAATAAAAAAAGAATGCATAAGCATTCTTTTTTTATATAAAGCTTTTAAATAAGATAACTTATCTATAAAAAATTTCTATATTCCCTTATAGATTACCTTGCATAATCTAATTAAACTACAAGACCATTTTACATTAAATTTTAAGCATAATACCATATATTAATCTTTTGATTTGAAAGAATTAAGGAGTATAATATAATAGAAAGCATTATTAGCAATCTATTTTCGATATCGTATTTATATATATATTTTGTTATAGGAGATGACCCCATGCAAGAAAAAGTTTTAAGAAAATTATTTTTAGGTTTTATACATATCCATATCTTACATCATGCAAAAGTTGAGCCTTTTTTTGGATCAAAAATGATTGAAGAACTTAGAGAACATGGATATTCTATGAGTCCAGGAACTTTATATCCAATACTTCATAATATGGAGAGAGATGGTTTACTATTAAGAAAAGATAGATTAATAGATGGTAAAATAAGAAAATATTATAGTATTACATCAGAAGGTAATGAGATATTAGAAGAAGCTAAAAGTAAAGCATTTGAATTATTTAAAGAAATAAAATAAAAAACTATAGTGGTATAGAAAATTAACCTATACCACTATAGTTTTTTTAATTAACTATAAATCTTTCAAGAAACTGTTTTGTCCTTTCATTTTTAGGATTTTTAAAAATTTCCTCTGGAGTACCTTCTTCTAAAACTATTCCTCCATCCATAAATATAACTCTATCTGCCACATCCCTTGCAAAACTCATTTCATGGGTAACTATTATCATTGTTTTATGTTCCTTAGCTAAATCTTTTATAACAGCTAATACTTCTGCTACTAATTCTGGATCTAATGCCGATGTAGGTTCATCAAAAAGGGTAACATTGGGATTTACAGCCATAGCTCTTGCTATACTAACTCTTTGTTTTTGTCCTCCTGACAAGGTATTTGGATAATTATCTTTTTTATCAACCATACCTACCTTCTTTAAATTTTCTAAAGCAATTTCTTCTGCCTTTTTCTTATCCATTTTTTCTACTACAATCAATGCTTCCGTAACATTTTGTAGAACTGTTTTGTTGTTGAATAAATTATAATGCTGAAATACCATTGCTGATTGTTTTCTTAAATCATTAATTTCTTTTTTACTTATTTTTTCAGCATTTACTTTCACATCACCAACTTGGATTTCTCCCTTATCTGGTGATTCTAAATAATTTAAACATCTTAGGAAAGTTGACTTACCTGACCCTGAAGGTCCTATTATAACAACTACCTCACCCTGTTTAACTTCTATGTTAACATCTTTTAAAACTTCTAAATTTTTATAGCTCTTTTTAAGATTTTTAACCTTTATCATGACTTCTCTCCTCCCATATTAATAAACTGAAAGTTTTTTCTCTAAAATCTTTTGTAGGTAATTAAAGAAGCCTATGATTATCCAGTACATAATTGCAACTACCACATAACTTTCAAAGAATTTATAACTAGCTGCTGCCTCCATTTGAGCCTTAGCTAATAATTCCACAACTCCTAAAGTAAATGCTAATGAAGATCCTTTTACTGTATCTACAAATATATTACCTAAAGGAGGTATTGCTATTCTAAATGCTTGTGGTAAAACTACTCTTTTTAAAGCTTGAGCCCTTGTCATACCTAATGATAGACATGCTTCCATTTGCCCTTTATCTATAGCATCTATTGATGATCTTAATATTTCTGCTATGTAAGCTGATGCATTAAGTCCTAAACCTATTAATGCCGCAGTAAATGCACTCATATTTTGAAGTGAAGGTATTACCTGTGGCACACCAAAATAAAGTAAAAATAATTGTACTAAAAGAGGTGTTCCTCTAAAGAATGATATGTAAACCTCAGCTATTTGCTTTAGTACAGGAATTTTATAAACTCTTATCATAGCAAGAGCTATACCAACTATTAATCCTAATATCATACCAAATACTGATAAAGATATAGTTACATTAATAGCCTTTAATAACATAGGTATTAAATCTAATGAGTACATAAAATCAAAACCTATACTATTATTTTTATTATTATCTATAATATTATTACTATTTTCTTGGTTATTAGGAACACTTACATTCATTCCTAACCATTTTTCAGAAATAGCTTTAAGAGTTCCATCTTTCTTCATTTCATCTAAGGCTTTATTAACATTTTCTGATATATCTTTGCCTTTTTCATCCTTAACAAATGGATAGGCATTTTCTATTTTATCTATTGGTTCTCCAGCCAATTGTAAATTTAAATCTTTTTCTTTTATGGCAGCTATAGCTGACACCCTATCTATTACTACAGCATCTATTCTTCCAAGTAAAAGCTCATTGAAAGCAGCATCTGTATTTTGATAAGTTAATATTTTTATCTCATTATTTTTATCTTTATCCTTAACTATTTGCTCATAGTTACTTCCAAGGTCAACTCCAACTTTTTTGCCCTTTAAATCTTCAAAAAATTTAATGGAATCATTGCCTTTTTTAACTATTATTTGAGCCCCACTATATACATATGGCTCTGAGAAATAATACTTTTCTTCTCTTTCTGGAGTTACAGTTATTTGGTTAGCTATTGTATTAACCTTTCCACTTTCAAGCATTCCAAATAATCCACTGAAAGAAGCTGTTTTAAACTCAACATCATACCCTAATCTCTTTCCTATTTCATTCCATACATCAACTTCAAACCCCTTAAGTTCTCCACCCTCTAGAAAAGTAAATGGATAATATGTTCCTGAAGTTGCTACTGTTATTTTTTCTTTATTAGTGCTATTTTTTTGAATGTTATTGCTATTAGTGCTACAACCAACTAATACCATCATTAAAATACTTATTGTTAGAAATAATAACATTAATTTTTTCTTCATTAGATTAACCTCTTTCCATTTTAATATAGTTCCAATTATATTAATTCCCATCAAAATTGTCAACTTTGATTTTTATTTCATATTAATTATATTTAGCCTTTATATAGAAATTATGTATTTTTAATATTAAAATGAATATAATGAATTATTTTTTAATAAGGATGGGTATTATATGAAGAAAAATTTAATATTTTATTTTTCAACCTCAGGTAATTCACTTTACACGGCTAAGGAAATAGCTAAACATCTAAAGGATGCAGAAATAATCTCCATAGTAGATGCTTTCTATAAAAAAGAGTTTAAATATGAAGCAGAAACTATAGGCTTTGTATATCCTATTTATGCTGGAGGCCTTCCTCCTATGGTAAGTGAATTTATCTCTAAATTGCAATTAAATAAGGATTCATATATTTTTGCAGCTGAATGTACTGGTGGCGGAAAAGGCATAACCTTCTCAATGATAAATGAATTACTTTATCCTAAGAACTTAAGTTTATCTAATGGCGAAAAGTTTTTACTGAACTCAAATTATATAAGAATGGGTAGAAATCCTAAGGTGGGAGAAGATGCCAAAAAAGTAATTGATTCAAACAAGTTTAAAATAGAAAATTTTACTCTCTCAATACTAAATAAAGAATCTAAAAATTTAAAGGAAAAACATACTAGAATTAATTTACTTTTATATAAACTTTGGAAAGATGGTTTTAAAAATAAAGATAAGAATTTTAACACCAATGAATTTTGTACTGCTTGTGGAATTTGTGCTAAAATCTGTCCAAATAAAAATATAGAAATTATAGATGAAAGTCCTAAATGGAAAGGAAATTGTTGTGATTGTATGGGATGTATAAATAACTGTCCTCATAAGTGTATAAATATAGGAAATAAAACTAAAAAGAAGAATAGATATAAAAATCCATATATATTAACCTCTGAGCTTCTTAGAAAGTAAGAAATAAATCTCTTAAACTCATATTGATTTCTAGATAAGGCTAAGAAAATTTCTTAATAAAGAATAAAAACTATAAAAAATTAAGTTAATTCTAACTCTGTCTAGAAATCAATATTTATTTTAAATATAATTTTATTTTAAATTATCTAGAGATTTTTTTATATTTTTCAACTTTATTATTATCTTTTTTAACTCATTAAATATGAATTCATCTTCTATAGAAGCATACATAAAGGTAAGTTTATCCTTTAAATTCACAAGCTCCATATATTCTTCAAATTCAAAATCTCTTATTATATTTTTTTCACTGAGAACTTTAAAAGTTTTCTCTATATTCTCTGGCATATCCCATCCATTAGAAATAACAGCATAGTTTGATAAATCTAAAACAGCTTCAATAGAACTTCTTATTAAGTACTTTGTACTATCCACATTTTTAAAATCTTTTAAAAACTCCTCTTCTCCTAGTCTATTTAATATTTCTAACTTTTTAATATTTTCACAAATAAACTTTAAATCTTGATTTATTCTATTTTTATCTACTGACATGTATTTCACCTACTCATTTGTATTTATTAAATATATTATATATCATAAACCTAAAATTTATTTTATAAATAATTAATATTAAAATTTTCATCACAAAAATTTTTATTAATCTATATTTATTTTGTCCACTAATTTAAGTGAATATTAATTTTAGAATAACTTTAAAAGCAAAAAGGGATAAGTTGGTAAACAAACAACTTATCCCTTCTCTTAAATAAAAATACCTAATAATTTAAACAAACTCATGTAAATTAAATTACCTAATACCTTTATTTAAGATAAAACTCTAAGATTACTATAAGCCATCAAAGAGCTTTTTATTAGAATATCTAATCTTAGTTCAGTAAAAGTAATTATCTCTTCTGATTAAGATTTATATTCTAAAATTTTAGTTACGCCACTTCCGTAAGAAAAATAATTCTTACCTTGCCATACACTAAAATTTTTTTAAATGTAACTTTCGGTAGAAATCTTTAAGTTATCTCCTCCACGTTACATTATTATATTGTCCTTTTTATTAATTTATATACATAAATCTTTTAATTTTATTTCTTCTTTTACTTTCTTTTTCTTTAAATCTACACTATAGATCTTACTTGGATACTGACTGCCCCACTCTTCAGTTCCAGTTAAATAAATCTTATTATCTACAATTCCTATAATACTTTGAACATGTTGATTTTTTGAAAGATTCACACTCTCCCAAATTTCTTCATTAAAATCATACCATCTTAGTTCCTTATATCTACTATGCTCCTCTGAAAACCACTTTATTTTTCCTGGATCTCTCCTAATAAAAAAGAAAATTTTATCTTTAACTATCTTGCTATAACTATATTCTCCATAAGTTTTTTTAGCCATATCATCCTTATTAAATTTGTCTAAATCAACTTTAAACTCTTTATTATATGCTAAATCAAAAAACTTCCCTTTTCCATTTACTAAATCCTCATATTTATAGCCATTAACATATTCTCTTTCATCTATATCCTCTTTTGCACTTTCATCTCTTATACTTTCATCTTTTAAATTATTACACTTTATTTTTTTAACTTCATCCTTTTCAAATACTATTTGATACTTGTCCACAACTTTATCATCATCATTTCTTTTTTGTAGGTATAATTTTTCATCATTAATAACTAATTCACAAAAAAAATATTCCTCATCTTCTGCTTTAAAATTCAATTCATTTTTAGTCTTACATTCACTAGTAAATTCTTTTATGGTTTCAGAATTTACAAATTTACTAATAGTATTTTCTCTAAAAAACATAATTAGAGTAATTAATGTTATTAGTACTAAACTAAATAAAACTCCACCTAAAACCTTTCTTTTTTTCATAAAATCCCCTCACAAATTTTACTGGCTTAATTCTAAAACTTTTATATTTGATATTTTTATACTTCCCTTTTCTTTTTCTCCTATAATTAAATATTTCCCATCATTACTCCATAAAATCTGTGGTGTTGGATCAATATAATCCTCTCCATACTCCTTTATAAGAGCAGCTTTATTATATTCATAATCATAAACTTTTCCTTCAGCTATGGTTTTGTTATTCCCTATCTTTAAAGCCTTAACCTCCATGTTCCCTCCATTTTGAGAAAGATAAAAAATCTTATCTCCTGAAGGAGCTACTTTCTGAGATAAAAAGAATCTTTCTACGTCTAGATTAGATTTATATAATTCTGTGGTGACTTTATTTCTTAAATCTATCATTTTAACTTTTTCTCCCTCACTACTTCCACAATGAAATAAAATTTTTTCATCATTTAAAAAAGCTAAGTCGTAGTAAGCTTCCCCTCCATCTTCTAATAAATCAACTTCATCTTTTAAAACTTTTTCTTTTAAATCTAAAGAATATATTTTACTTGGAAATTGTTGACCTTTTATATTACTTCCTGAAATAAAAACTTTATTATCTACTACACCTATTAAACTTCTCTCTAAATAAACTTCTTTAGGTACTTCAATATTATCCCAAAGTTCATTGTTAAAGTCATACCATCTTATTTCTTTATAAGTTCCATCTTTATCCCAAATTCCTTCTCCTAAATCAAATCTTCTATTTATAAAAAAAATCAAATAATCTTCTAAAACATAATATTCCCTTGTTTCCTTTAAGGTCTCTTCTGCAAAGTTATTTTTATTAAACTTATCTATATTAACTATCTCTTCTTTTTCATAATATTTACTAAAAACCTTCCAATTACCATTTCCTAAATCTTCAAACTCACAGTTATCTAGTATAAATTCAATATCTCTAAGATTTGGAGCTTCTTTTAACTTTTCAACTTCAACCCTCTTAGAATTATTTCCTTCCAAAATAATTTCCTCTGTTTTTAAGAGCTTTCCATCGCTATTTCTGCTTTCTAAATAAAGTTTTTCATCCCTAACTAATAAGCTTTCATAGTCATATAGTCCTTCTTCTAATTTAAAATCATGCTCTTTAATAACCTTTATTTTATTATTTTCAGAATCCTCAGCCGCATTATTAGATAGTATATATAAATCTCCTCCATACTTATTAGTATCTTTATAACTTATAAAGGAACTTATTAAAAGTCCTGTAGTAATAACCCCAGCTAAAACCAAAATTAAAATTTTACCCCTTTTCATAAATACTCCTTTCAAAATCTTCTATAAAATTACTATTTGCTTTTATTTTACACAGGAGTTTTTTCTAAAAAATTAAATCTTATTGCCAAAATATTTCCAAAATTAAATATATAAATTATTTAAAAATAATACTAACCTTTACCTTCCCGTTAGAATAGCTAAAGGAAATATCTCCTCCATATTTTTTCACTAGCTCTGAGCATATATAAAGTCCTAAACCATTTCCCCCTAACTCTCTAGATTTTTTAGTATTCTCTCTATAAAATGGCTCAAATATTTTTTCTACCCCCTGACTACTAATCTCATCACTAAAATTCTCTATCTCTATATGTTTTTCTTCCTTATCTTTAAATAGACTAATATTTATTTCACTACCCTTTATTGAATACTTTATGGCATTATCTAAAAGATTTATAATAACTCTCCTTATTTCGTCTTCTCTACACATAAACTCAATATCTTCTAAATTATTAGAAATACATATCCCTTGTTTATCTCCCTTAACTTTAAAATCTTCACATAAATCCTCTATTAATATTTTTAGGTTTACATTTTCTATTTCTCCACCCTCTATGTCGCTTTTATTTTTTGAAATTTCAATCAAACTTACTATAAGTTCATGCATTCTTTTGCTTTCCTTGTTTATTCTCTCTAAAGCAAATTTTCTAAAATCATTATCATTAAAATCTTCTTCACTCATAATTTGAGCATATCCTGAAATATTAGTTAATGGAGTTTTTAGCTCATGAGTAATATTGTTAAAAAACTCTGTTCTAGTTTTTTCTAATGTTAAAACCTTTTCCTTTTCTTCATTTATTTTTTCAATCTGTTCCTCAATTTTATTTGCCATTTTATTTACTCCACAGGCTAAATCTCCTATTTCATCCTTTGAATTAACTTTTAAGTTTATTTTAAAGTCACCATCTCCAATTCTTTTAAAAGAATTTTTTATATAATTTAAAGGATTTATTATTCTCTCAAAAAGAAAATATGTGAAAATTAATATAAGTAAAAATGTTATTGAAACAATGAATTTTATATTGCTCATTAAATCTCTTAACTCTAAATGTTCCTTTGAATAATCCTTACTTAAAAGTATATTTCCTAAAAAACTCTCATCAACATAAACTGGAAAAGCTAAGTATGCTTTAACAGCATTTTCATCTCTATAAATGTTTAATGCAGCCTTATTCTTATTTGCTTCTTTTAAAACATCATAGCCCCCATCCTTTTCGTAATCAAAAGAAAAATCATCTAAATAATAACTATATTCCTTTTCTAAAGCTTCATTAAAAACATCAATTTGGCACTTTCCTTGTTCACTAATATCATTTGATATTTTAGGAATATATCTATTAAAATTCCCCTTGTTTCCTTCCAAATTGTTTACTTGGAAATATAACCTTAAAATACTGTAGCTACTTTTATATAAAGAATCCATTTCATTTTTAATTTTATTTTCATGATAATTAATAAAAGCTTTAACTAAGAAACAGTTTAAAATTATAAAGGCAATTAGAAATATTATTAAAAATCCTCCTGAGAATTTATGTTTAACTTTCATATTTTTCACCTTTAAACATATATCCTAATCCAAAAATAGTTTCTATTATTTCCTCATTATTAAGCTTTTGTCTTAGTCTTCTTACATGAACATCAACAGTTCTAAAATCTCCAAAATACTCATCTCCCCATACCCCATCTAATATCTGATCTCTAGATAAGGCTATGTTAGGATTATCTAAAAAATATAGTAATAGTTCTATTTCTTTTGGCTTTAATCTTATCTCTTCTTCATTTAAATAAACCTTTCTTGACTGCCTTTTTATTTTAATATGGCCAATTATGAATTCATCTTTAACTGTACTTTTATTGCTTTCCTTTAAAAATTTATCTTTTCTTCTTAATGCAACCTTTACTCTTGCTACACATTCTCTTATATCAAAGGGTTTAGTTATATAATCATCTGCTCCTAACTCTAGTCCTAGAACCTTGTCCACAATATCATCTCTCGCTGTAAGCATTATAATATTTGCATTTAATTTATTTAACTCTCTACAAATATCAAATCCACTAATATCAGGTAACATCAAATCTAAAATCACTAAAGTAGGATTAAACTCTTTAAATATCTCTATTCCAAGCCTTCCTTTATCAACACATCTAACTTTAAATCCTTCTTTCATAAAGGAATATCTTAAAATATTTTGTATATCTGGTTCATCCTCAATTATTAAAATCTTTTCTTCCATCGCTTTCTCCTCTACCCACATAGTTAAATTAATTTTACTATATTTTTCAAATTTAATTGTTATCAACTCTTTACCAAAATAAAAAAAAGGCGTGTATCAAATAAATTTTAAAAAACTTAAAAAGCATTATCTTCATATTATTTGTAAGTTTTTTATTAGCTTTTGATACAAGCCTTTTTTATTAAATTTAATTTTAATATTTTTTATTGATATATTACTCCATCAATATTAGATAATATATCATCAATTTGATAATCATTTATATTCACATCTATGTTTCTACATCTTAATTTTGCTATTAATTCATTCTTTTCATCTTCAAATATTGATGATTGCTGAATACTAGATATAAGGTCTTCTAACTTATATAAAATACATAAACCTTCATATGCTCCTAAAGCTGTACATATATTCTCTGTTGATTTCCACTCTGTCATATCATATTCTGAATAATCTACTTTATCACAATAAGAAGTAATTTTTTCTTGATAGTATCTGTTTATGTATGCCTGTGCCATATCACTTTCTTCAAAGCCTACTACACTTCCGTCAGGCATAACTAAAATATAGTTATTTTCTGGTGCTTCGTATGGATTCATACTAATCGCCTCCTACTCTTGTTTATTTTATTTTAGTTTCCCCTCACCTAAAAGCCTTATACTTATATAGTTTTGGAATATACTTTTCCATTTTCAGCATATATTATAAGTTTAAAATTTATTTTCACTACTTTATTTAAATATATAGTTATCACTTTCTATGTTTATAATTTCTGCATCTGTATTTTCTTCTACAAAATCTATTAGATTCTCTAAGGTTGAATCAACTTGCTTTTGATCTCCACAAACTGCTGAAATTCCTATAACTATAATTTGATGAATATCTTGTTCATGAACCTCTCCTACAGAAACATTAAATTTATTTTTTAATCTTTGAACTATACTCTTAACCACCATTCTTTTTTCTTTTAAAGAATGTACCCAAGATGCTCTTAAAGTTATTTTTAAATTTAAAACTCTCATAAAATCACCTATTAAATTCTCATAAGAATATTGTTTATTTCTTCACTTACAGTAAGCCTTTCATTTTCAATCCACTCTAAGTCAAAATTCAAATTAAATCTCTTGCTAAAAGAATAATACATATTTACCATTTGATAATAAGTTTCTAAGTCATATAAAGTTCCTGAGTAACATTGAGGTTTAAATAGTTCTTCTTGATCATTTATAAATAGCTGATCAACAAAATTTAAAAATTGATTCATTAAGTCATCTTTAGATATATCAAAAGGAATTTTTAAAAGCTCCCATTGAATTTCTTCAAGAAGTTTATATGATTTTAATCTTTCTAATATTATTAAATATTCACTTATATCCATTTTTCTGTAGTATGGAACTTCACATTTCTTTGTACTCCATAAAGCTAATTTTTCATTTAAAGGAAGATTATCAATTTCTAATATTGCATCTGAAGGTCCTAAAACTGCCCTTTTTATACTAATATCCTCTTCCTCTAATCTCTCTTCAATAAATTCTTTATTATCTCTATAAGTAGCTACATATCCAGTATCATATATGCCTTTTCTTCCTGCTCTTCCTGCAATTTGTTTAACCTCCTGAGAAGTTAACTCTCTCATTTGTTCTCCATCAAATTTGCTTATTGATAAGAAAATAATTCTCTTTATAGGAAGATTGACTCCCATTCCAATGGCATCAGTTGTTATTAAAATTTTATTTTTTCCCGTTATAAATTCTTCATACTGTTTTTTTCTAACCTCTGGGGGTAAATCTCCATAGATTATGGAGCATTTAATTCCCATCTGTGAATATTGCTCAGCCATTTGAAGAACTTTTTTCTTTGAAAATAAAACTAAGGCATCTCCCTCTTGAACATTTTTAGGATGAAAACTTTCATCTTCTACAATAAGTGGAATATCTCTATGATATTCTATAATTTCATAGTCATCTCCACAATCTTCTATAATTTCTTTTAATATATTCTTGGCATTAAAGGCTCCACATATATGTATTTCAGTACAATATAAACCAAGTAAAGCTCTAGTCCAAGCATACCCTCTTTGTGAATCATCTATCATTTGAATTTCATCTATAACTGCCACATCATATCTTTCATGTATATTAGCTTTTTCTATGGTACAGGATACATGTGTTGCATCTTCAAATAATATTTCTTCTTCTCCAGTAAGAAGATTACATTTAACACCCTCATTATTCAATCTTTCAAAGTTTTCTAAGGCTAAAATTCTAAGAGGAGATAAATATACCCCTTTTCTAACCTCTTTAAGTCTCTGCATAGCAGTATAGGTTTTTCCAGTATTCGTTTCTCCTAAATGTAGATAGAATTTTCTTTTAAGTCTTCTTGTATGAAGATATTCATCCTTTGGATTTGCTGGAAACTTCTCATCAAATTCCTTAGATATTAACTCTGGAATATGATGTTTTACAAGAAGAGTCATAATTCCTGAATTAAGAAATACATTGTAATTGTTTCTTAAAACTTCATAAAAATCAAAATTAGTATCATTTTTCTTATTATAATTTTCTAGAATTCTCTTTCCTACCTCTTCTAATAATTCTTCATATCTATCATAAAGAGATTCATATCCTTTTAACCCTTGATCTTTCATCTCTTTTAATTGCAATATTTTTTTTCTTAAGGTTGATTCATGTTCAAAAAGTGCTCCTGCTTTTGAATGTCTTACTATGTTTTCTATTTGATTTATTTGACCTGATAATTTTTTATACTCCCTTTGAGCCGCATTTTTTTTCATTAAAATTCCTCCGAGTTAAAATTCTATAATAATTTAACCTATATATTTTCATTGTAATCTTTTTCTATAAATATCTCAAACAGTTAAAATTTTTCTCTCCCTTTTCTTATTTTCTTCAAAATATATTTTAATATTAGTCCCTTTATAAAAGTAAATATTTATTTTATAGAAAGCTTAATCTTAAATAAAACTCCTCACTAATTCTAATATGCTATAATCTTCTTATACATAATTAAAACTTAATATAAGGAGATACATATATGTTTATAATTACTTATAAAATGCCAAAGGAACTTGTTGATGAACAAATAGAATTACTTCAAATCAATGATATATTTAATGTTTATTATGAGTCCCCACTAGACATAACAACAGATATGTTTGGATATGGCTATAAAGAAAAGGAAAATGTTATTGTTGATTTAAAAGTAGCCTTTGATGGTAATCTAGAAGACTTTGAAAACTTTAAATCTCAAGTTTCTTCATTACTTAAAGAAACTCCTTCTTCAATAGATGAAGTTAAAAATGAATTTGAAGAATTTTATATTGATCCAATTCATTTAAATGATCAATGGGTTTTATGTGCCCCAACTAATAACTTTGAAAATAAAAAAGAAATTTTCTTTACTCCTCAAGGTGCCTTTGGAACTGGATTGCACGAAACTACTCAAGACATATTAAAATTCATAGTTGAAGAAGATTTTGAAGGAAAATCTCTTCTTGATTTAGGAACAGGTTCTGGAATACTTTCTATAGCTGCTGGGGTAAAAGGTGCTTCAAAAATAGTAGCAGTGGATATAAGAGATGTGGAAGATGAAGTTCTTTTAAATGCTTCTTTAAATGAACTAGAAAATATAGAAGTAGTAGTTGGAAATGTTCTTCATGAAGAATATAAATTAGATGAGAAATTTGATTGGATATTTATAAATATTGGAGGAGAAGAAACTGCAATGTTTATGGATTTTATTGAAGAACACATAGAAAAGACAGGAAAACTTCTAGTTTCAGGCTTAGTTGAATGGAGCTTTGATTGGGTTAAAGAAAAGGTTGAGAATAAAGGCTTTAAATTAAATAAAAAATTCCAAACAAATGAATGGTGTACTGCAATATTCTCAAAATAAAATAACTAAACTTAAGGAAATTAGATAATCTTTTCTTTTACAGAAAATTATCTACTATCTTACTTTATATTGGGCGTGTATCCAAATAACTTTTAATAAAGCTTACAAACAATATGAAGAGAATATCTAGATGAGTTTTAGAATTTAAATTATTATGGAGAAGATATTACGTTAAAAAACTGAGACTGTTTAGTATCTTAGGAATACAATCTCACAAAGTTCGATTGCATAAGTTCAAAAATCCAAATTGAAAATTTGGACTTTCACTTAAGTTTCGAAGTTTTAGTAATGTCTTCGGAGTAATAATTATAAATTCTTAACGAAATCTAGTAATTCTCGGAATATGTTTGTAAGCTTTATATATTTTGATACAGCCTTTTTACTAAAAATATGTACTAAGAAAACTACAAACTATTTGATATTAATCTATTTATAACTTTATTAGTTATCATATATTTACTTAAGAGTCCTGTAAATACTCCTGTTATTACTCCACTTAAAGTCAACACTGGTAAATAATATAATACACTTGTTGTTTGAAAAAGAATCATAGCTATGATAATTTGCCCTATGTTATGAGCTATTGCTCCACCTACACTAACAAACCATATTCCCTCTTTCCCAACTATTTTCATTAAAAGAATCATGACTAATAAGCACATTAAGCCACCAGATAAACTATATAATAAACTTACTACTTGTCCAGAAAACATACTTCCTAAAAGTATTCTTATAATAAGAACTGTTGAAGCTTCCCTAATTCCATATAAATATAATACTATTAAGGTTATTATATTAGCCAAGCCAAGCTTAACTCCAGGTATTGGTACCAAAGGAGGAATGTGAAGCTCTATCATAAATATAGTTAAAGCAATGGTGGTTAATATTGATAATCTAACTATTTTATTAATATTATTCATAAATACCCACCTTTCCTTTAATAAGTTTTTGTATCCACTTCATTTTCTTCTCCTCCTTCAATTTTTATTATTAAATTATTCGGAAGACAAGCTATTGGTAAAAGAGAATCATGTATTTCTCCAGTCTCCATACAAACTTTATCATGACAAGTAGCCTCAATTACCTTTACTCCTGTTTTACTAACTTGAAGAATATTATAATGCTCTTCATCCCCTATTTTAATTTCATAACTCTTCTCTACTTCACTTAAATCAATAGATTTTATAAGTTGTCCATCTTTATATATCTTAGCTACTGGATTTTTAACCTTTTTATTATGTATAAAAAAACATAACAAAGTAGATAACAATAAAATCGTAAAAATTATTACCACTTGAACTTTTTTATTCATTTACATCCCCCTAAATCCTTTGTTATCCAAGTTGCTTGTTTCTATGAAGTCCATATTATCTTTTATAAATAATGCCTCTACCCCATCTAATCCTTCAATAAGTTTCTTAGCTTTTTCTGCCCCTAAAATATAAGTAGCTGTTGATAAGGCATCTGCATCTATTCCATTTTTAGTAATTATTGTTGAACTTATAAGTCCCTTTTCAGCTGGATAAGCAGTGCTAGGATCTAATATATGATGATATCTAACTCCATCTTTTATAAAATATCTTTCATAATTTCCTGATGTTACCACAACTTCATCATTAATTTTTACAGAAGCTGAAATCTCATTCTCTTCCTTAGGATTTCTTATTCCTATGCTCCAATTTTCATTGTTTATCTTATTTCCTAAGGCAACCACATTTCCCCCTAAATTAAGTAATGCTGAATTTATTCCTTCTTCCCTTAAAACTTTTCTCATTTCATCTCCAGCATATCCTTTTCCAATGGCTCCTAAATCTAATTTTATATTTTCATTTAAAAATCTTATTTCCTTAGTTTGAGGATTTAATTCTATATTCTTATAGTTTTTTAAATCTTTATACTTATCAATTAAAGTTTTTTCAGGTATATTAGCATGTTCTGTTCCTATTCCCCAAGAATCAATTACATGTCCTATAGTTGGATCCAAAGCTCCATCAGTTAAATTGGCATAATATATAGATTTTTCTATAACATAATATAAATCATCTGATAACTTAACATTTTTATGAAAAGCTTCAGAATTTACCTTGCTAAGCTCACTATTCTCTATATTTACTGACATCATATTCTCAATGTCATTTGCCCTATTAAAAGCTTTTTCTAAGGCTTCCTTAGCATTATCTCCATATGCTACTCCACTAACTACAGTACCTAAAATCTTTTCTGTTTTTTCATAGGAATTAACTTCTTTATTATTGCTTTCCACTTTTTTTGAATTATCACAAGATATTAATCCCATAGAAAGTATAGAAACTAATAAAATAATAATTGCTCTCTTTTTCAACATATATTTTGACTCCAATAAATATCTCTTAAAATTTAAATACATATTTAGATTAAAAGATGACTTTGATTGAACAAAATCATCTTTTAAATCTAATTAAGTAAACTTGTCTTTAAATAAGTTTATTTTTCTTCATAACCATAACTATTTTTTATTAAACTTCCAAAAATATTTCTATTTAACTAAGCTTATCTTTCCATCTTTTATTATAAATTTACATTCTTTATATCCTTTTGATTTAATCTTTATTATGTTTTTATCTTTGTTGAAATTGCCAATTCCTATGGCTATAGTACTATCGCTCTCTAATATATTGTAACGCCCTGCACTATCTCCCCAGATTAAAGGTTTTTTCTCATATTCAACATCATTTACATAAACACTCTCTACATTTTTAAGCAACTCATCTGCCCCTAAAAACTTAAGATCATATTTATCACCAAAAAAGCTTTTAGTTATTGTTGGAATATTACCAGAGAAATCTTTCTCAGCATTTTGTTTCTTTTCTTCAACTTCTTTATTTTCTTTTTCTACGTCTTGCTTCTCTGCTTCTTTCTTAGAATCCTCTTCTTTAACTTCCACTTTTTCTTCTACTTCCTTGGCTTCTTCTTTATCTCCGTTCTTATTTTCTACTTTTCCATTCTCTTTTTCTTTAGCATCCTCTTTATTTTCATCTTTGTTTATTGAGGATTCTTTGTTTTCTCCATTTTTAGCTTCTTCTTTTTCTTTTATTTCTTCGTTAGTCTCTCCCTTTTTATTTTCCTCATTTTTAATTGCTTCTTTATTTGTATCTTCACTTTCAACTTTCTTTTCATCCTGAACTAAACTTATTTCTCCATCCTTAATAATAAATGCATATTCCTTATATCCCTTTGATTTAATCTTAATAAGGTTCTCCCCTTCATTATTAAATCTTTCATATCCTATGGCTAAAGTTTTATCAGCTTCATATATAGCATAACGCTCTTTTGATTCCCACCATGAAAGCCCTGATTTATATGGAACTTCATTTACTGAAATATCTGTTATATTCTTTAACCATTCTTCTGAATTTAAGAATTTAATATTATATTTCTTTATAAGTATTGATTCTTTGCTTATGCTTATATTGTTAGTAAAATCTATCTCTTTTTCTACTTCTGATTTTTCTTCAATATTAGTACTTTCTTTTTCTTCTTTATCTAATACTATTTGTCCGTCCTTAGATATTATAAAAGTAAAATCATTATAACCCTTAGCTTTAACTTTTATTATATTATCTTCATTTTGTTTAAAGCCTTCATATCCTATTCCTATATTATTATCACTTTTATATACAGCATAACGGTCTTTTGAATCTCCCCATACAAGACCTGATTTATATTCAACTCCATTTACAGAAACACCTGTTATATTATTTATCCATTCTCCTGAATTTAAGAATTTAATATCATATTTTTTCATAAATGTTGATTTGCTATCAATTTTTACATCTATTTTAGGTAATTCTTTTTTCTCTTCTATAATCTCAGTTTTTTCATTACTTTTTTCATCACCTTTTGTAATGTTAAATTCCAATTCCTTTTTACCATAATATTTTGAGTCTATTTCTAACTTATAATTTTTATCTTCTTTAAATAAGCCTGATTTAAGTGTTAATTTATTCTCTGAAATTTCATAGTATGTATTTCCAGAACTTCCCCCTTGTTCTTTAGTTAGTAGAGGTTTTCCATCTAACTTTATACTATTGATATTTTTAATAAAGTCTTCACTTAAACCTGTAACTATTACATCTTCCCCTGTTTTATATTCTTTTTCTAATTTTAAGCTTATATCATCTAAGATTTTTTCAAGTTTTGTCTCAATAACCTTGTCCTTATAACCAGTAGCTGAAATTAAAATTTTTATTTTATCCCCTTTAACAACTTTACTATTTATTATTAATTGATTGTCCTTTATAAAGTATAAACTCTTATCTAATTCTTTTATGCCCCCATTTATTGTTATGGATTTTATATTTTTTAAATAACTTTCATCACTACTTTCAAGAATTAAATCCTTATCCATAACTGCACTCTTAATCTCTAAACTTGGAGTTTCTAAACCAAGCATAGTTCTAAAGTTTTGAGCATCACCTAAAAGATTATCCTCTAAAACTTCTTTTACGTTATATGGTCTATTTTTATATTCCTTACTATTTTCATTCTTTAGGTATTCATCATAAGTTAGATAATCACCTTTTAAAGCTGCATCCTTCACGGCATTTAGATAATCTCTAAAGTCATTTATATGAGTTCCATCTTCATTCATTACCGCATCCCAAGAAATAGTATTTAACTCAAATCTTTTAACTATTCCCTCTGATTCCTCTGTTCCAAGACCTAATTCATTTAATATTAAAGCATTTGCAAGTAAATCATGGTTATAAATTAAATTTGTTTGCATTATAATACTTGCACCTGATGTTTCCTCAGAGCCAGAATTATCTGCTCCCTTACTTGAGCCAACACTTGCACTACTTAGGGTATCTACAGATGAAGGCTTAATCTCTTTATTTGTTATCTTTGAAGTTACAGGTTTTATTTTAATATTATCCTTAGAATTATTTTTCTCTGATGCCATAACTTCATTTTTAATTACTTCAAAATCCTTCTCTGCTTTTTTAAATCCATCAGCATATATTTCTAAAGTGTACTTGCCTGGCTCTAAAAGATTTCCTTCTTCAGTATCTACATTTTCAGCATAAACTGTAAGGTACTCTGAAATAACATGATAATCCTTAAACTTAACTAGCTCTTTTCTAATATTGTTATGTGTTAAAAATACTCTATTAACTGGATTTAAAATAGCATAGTTAAAGTTATCAAGCTTAAATCTTATATCCTCTCCTGTTCTAGGATTCATAGGATAAGATACTAAAACCTTAATTGGCTCAGCTTGTACTATGTTAACAGAAATTGAAGCCCAATCTTTTCCTTCTGAATATATTTTTATAGTATGTAATTTATTATTATCTAAAGCCTTTTGATTTCCCTTAATAATAATTTTATTTCCGCTCTTTTCAAATTCTAAGTTTCTCTCTAAACTTGGATTCTTTGTTGCATCCTCAAGAGTTACTTTATTTATTTTTTCAAACCAATCTTTTTGTTCATCAGTTTTTAATTCACATTGAATATTTATTGGTGAATTTAATTCAGCTTCATCCACCTTAAACATAGGAATGTAACTAGCCTTTTCTTCCTCATTATTTAAATTAAATGTAGTTTTTGCAGTGCTAATTCTAAGATTTCCATGCTTATCATAATTTCTTTGATGATAATCCCAAACAGGCATATTAGTAAACGTTAATATTTTACTTGGTGCCGCACTAGCTGTTTTTGAAATTGAGCACGCTGATATTGCTATAATAGCTGTTAGTATACTTAGTTTTTTCTTATTCATTACCTTCACCCCTTACTTTACAAACTTATAAGTTCCTTCTTCTCCAGTTTTCTTACTTTTAACTTTTATTGTATTGTAGCCTAATTTATCTATTTCCCATTTAACAATTTTTCCACTGTCATCAACATTACTTGAATTTATAAGTTTGTAATTTCCATTATCTAAAACATATAAATCATAATCATTTATAGTTCCTTGATTAAAAGTAACTACTATATACTTAACCCAACCTAAATCAACTAATTTTGTATATTTTTCATTTATAGCTTTTTCTATAAAAGAACCTGATTTTGTACTATTGTTACTAATTAAATCCTTTATACTATTATGTTTTTCTTCTTTAGAGGCACTACTAATAGCATCCTTACCACTATTATTTTCTACTTTACTTACCACTTGATTATTTATGTTATTTTCTTTTGAATTTGTTCCATGATTATTTTCTGAAGCACTACTTACTGTATCTTTTTTCACATTATTTTCATCTGAATTTTTAGAAATAAGCTGATCTTTATTTATAGCTCCATCTGTTTTGCTAGAATTATTAGACTTTACAGAAGCACTGCTTATTACATCTTTACTTGAATTATTTTTATTTACTTTGCTAGAACTAGGTTGACTTTGACTTATAGCTTCAAATCCATTTTTAGAAGTATTAGTTTTTATTGAAGCACTACTTATTGCATTTGATTTATCTTTACTTGAAGTTATACCTTTAGAATTTATTTGACTTGAAATTTTTGATTTACTATTATTCTTACTTGATGCACTACTTAAGGCATCTTTTTTATTACTATCTGTATTATTTTTAATATCACCGTTTACATCTTCATCACTTTTAGATGCACTGCTAGTTGTATCATAATTAGAATTTTCTTCTTTAGTCATATCTTTATCTTTTTCATTAGCTTCTTCACTATTCTCAGAGGCACTAGAAACAACAGCTTCCTCCATAACACTATTATTTTTCACATTCATTTTTGATTTAGCAGCAAAACCTACGGCAATTAAAACCAAAAATGAGGCTAATCCTATAATTATTTTATTTTTATTTGACATGTTTATCCCCCTTAAAATTTTTATAAAATTAATTTGTCCCCCCCTAATTTAATTTTACCTAATTGATAATGATTTTCATTAATATTATATTACACTTTGGAAATATGTCAAGTTTTTTAACTTATTAGAAATTATATGTTAATAAACAAAAAATAAGCGTAAATTAGCACTATTACTAATCTACGCTTATTAATAACTTCTATATTAATGGTCTGATCATAATCAAAACTTTATTTTCTATGTCTCCTGATTCTACCGTTTCTTCTAGTTTAAAAAAGCCAACTGATCTATAAAAATTTATTAATTTATCATGTTTACCATCTAATAATATCTTAACTCTTAAAAGTTTATAACCTTTTTCTTTATAAAATGTTGCTACATTATTTATAAGTTCTTCCTCAAACCCCTTATCTTTATATTCATCTAATATTTTTATAAAATAGATATCCGCTGATTCTTCAGTTAAAGATTTCATTGAAAGAAATCCTATTTCTTTTCCTTTTTCTATATATGCATAGAAAGGAATTTTCTCTATTTTCTTTATAATTCTCTCAATAATATTTTTATTGTAAACTTCATTCTCAAAATCGCTCATTAAATTATATGCTAATTCTTTCTTTAACTCTATATTATCAATACTCTTTATCATAGCGCCCCTCCTATGTTTACATCTATATTACTTTCTTTATATATTACACCAAATTTTATCTTTTAAAAACATTTTTTTGCATTAATCTCAAATAAATGTTAATTTTATTTTAAAAACCTATTAATTTTCTATTTATGTTATATTTTTACTTTAGTAATTATTATTTTAATTATTATTATATATATTTTTTTATTAATATATTTTTTATTGTTTTGATTTTTTTATATATAAAGAGTTATTATAAAATTGAAAATTTAAACAAATTTATAAAATTGGGGGAATTTAAATGGAAGCTGGTTTAGTTAATCTAATTACAAGCAAAGATGAAAATTGGAACAAAAGATGGAAATATAACTGTGCAATGTTTATATTATGTTATATTTTCATGGGGGCTGTCACAGGAATAACTAATGATTCTTATTTATCTTATTTAAACATAACTGTTCCTAATGTAGTTAAAGCACTTCCTACCTATGCATCAATTGGAACCTTCATAATAGCAATGCTTTTACTATTAACTCATAAAGTAGGATTCAAGAAATTAATATTGCTTGCACCTATTTTTTCAGTTGTTGGTTTATTAGTTTGTATTTATAGCAAAAATGGGTTAATAATAACTTTGGCATATATAATTGTCAATGTTGGTTTAGGAATGTTTGACTGTATTTATCCTGTAATGTTTACATCATATACTCCTAGAAAAGAAAGAACTAAAATGTTCTCTAGAGTTATGTACTGTAACCTTATTAGCCAATCAATTTTAACATTTTTCAATGGTAAAATTGTTGTTTGGAAATTTGCTAAATCTTTAGGTGTCTCTTATGATAAAGCATCTGTTTTATCAGAAAATCAAGATGCCTTAAGTTCTGTTCAATTAATGGCATATTCAAATTCATATAAATTTGTACTTTGGATCGCAATAGCCTTAACAGTAATAGCTTCATTCTTTCTATTATTCTTAAAAGAAAAAAGTGAAGATTATAGAGAAACTCCTGAAGAAATTCAAGCTAGAAAAGGAGAAAAAGCCTTTGATTTTAAATTATTCGCTAACAAATATATTATCTTATGGATTCTTATATTTGGAATAGTAAGATTTGGTGCTTTATTAGTAACACCATTCTTTCCAATTTATTTAAATAATTTCTTACATATAAGCAGAGGTACTGTTTCATCTATCATAACATTCCAAACAGTATCTATGGTAATCGGTTATTTTTGTACCCCTTACTTAGAAAAGAAGTTTGGATCAATAGTAACCATAGCCGCAACTACTATACTTTGTGTACCACTTATGTTATTAATGGCTAACGGTGCTATATTTGGAAGTAATGTTGCTATGATAGTAGGTATAATACTATTTTTAAGATCTGGTGTAGCAAATGTTTCTGCTCCAATTCAAAGTTCTTTACCATTAACATTTGTTCCTAAAAATTTAGTTTCAGCTTATAATTCACTTATTTTAGTTGTTAATTCACTTATAGGAATTGTAGCTGGTATTTATACAAGATATTCTTTATTAAAAACTGAAGCTGGATATGGACAAGCATACTATATAGCAGGTGCTCTTTATCTAATATCTAGTATATTACTTCTTATAGTATTTACTAAAAAATATAATAGAGCTAATAATGATTCTGAGGTAATTGAAGCTGATGCCGAAACAGCTGTATCCTCTGTAGATGATAGTATAGAAGAAACTTTAAAATAATTATAAATTAAATACTCTGATTAAACATATGATTTATGAATAAGTTTAATCAGAGTATTTTTTATTTTTCCTATCTAATCTAATATAATAAATTTTCAAAATATATTTTATATAATAAAGTAAATTAATTAGTAAGATTAAACATATTAAATATATCAACTATTCCATATCCCCACTCTGGATTTGGATAAGTATCCCCTTTTCTCTTTCTTGTACCTCTTGCAATAAAAGCTTTTAAAGTTTGAGAGAACATATAGGGATAATTTCCTTCAACAATTCCCCATTGAAAAAGTAAAACACAAATCCCAGCTACTATAGCCGCTGCAACACTTGTACCATTTGCAAGAGTTGTTTTGTTATTTGGAGCAACAGTAAGTGCATCTACTCCTCCTGCTGCCACATCTATTATATCAATATAATTATCCTGAAATCCTCTCCCTGAATAATTTAACTGTGTATTATTTAATTGATTATATGCAGCTACTGTTATTACTGATGAGCTAGTACCTGGGACAGTTACTGTTCCATATGGGTCAGAAGGTATCATCTTAGTTGCAGTTTTACTTACTCCCCTTGGAGGTAACCAAATATCATATCTTCCCTCTATTTCCTTTAACCCCCTAAATTTAAAACTCCATGTTCCAGCTTGAACATTGTCTAGTATAACTAATATGAGAGAATCTTCATAAATTTCTTCAGGTACATAATAACTTACTAACACTGTAGTACGCTCAATTGTAAAATCATACCTATCCCCTTTTCCAAAAAAAGGTTGAATTATTCCTGTTGTTCCTCCAGTAGGTGAAACTATTTCTATGGAAGCAATACTAGGTATTTGTACCCAAACTTCAATAATAATCTTTTTTTGATTTTCATCTATATTAAATTCATGGGTAGTTACTTGACCATCAGGTTTTATAGTTCCTGATCCGTGTAATAATGCAGTTCCTTCATTTCCAGCACCGGTAACTAAAGCAATTCCTCTATTTATTAATATAGAGTCTAAAAATTCTTCTAACATACTTGTTCCTTTATGACTTCCTCTATTAGTTCCCAAAGGTAAATATATAATCATACTTTGAGATCCCTTTAAAAAGTATGAATATAAATATTGTATTCCTGTAAATATTTCAGTTATATTATAAATAGGTATGTTTATTTCATACTCTTTTTTATAATAAAGTGACTGTGCAAGCTTTACAACTAAGAACTTACAATCTGGTGCAACCCCCTTTAACCTAGGATTTTTTCCTGATGATCCAATTATTCCCGCCATTGATGTTCCATGACCCACTTCATCTTTTGATGGAACTATTGTATATGGATCTCCTCCTTCTCTACTAAGTCTTATTGCTCTATTTATATCTTCTTCTGAATAAAAAGTTCCATAAGGTAAATTATCATTACTTGAACTCTCACTTGAAATTGTTTGATCCCAAATTCCTAAAATTCTTGTATTACCATTTGAATCCATAAACTCTTCGTTTAAATAATCTATTCCAGTATCTAAAATTCCAACAATAACCCCTCTACCTGTTAGATTAAAGTATGATTGTATTTGAACATATTCAATATTAGCTGCTTGTAAAGGGCTTATTTCCTGAAGTACATATCCTTCTGGATTTTTTATATAAGTAATGCTATCTATTTCTACATCTCTTCCATTTTCTTTTTTATATTTAATCATAGATATATCATTTTCATATTCCTGTAAGTTTTTATCAATAGTTATTATGGCATATCTATTATTAATTAAGGTTGCATATATTCCATCTTCACCACTAAACTCTCCTATAATATCACCTTGATACTGAACTAAATAATTTAAATAATTTTCATTATTAAATACATTCTCTGGAGCTGAAGACTTAAATTCCATTTTATTCCCCTCCATAATAAAAATCAGAAGGCACGCTAACTAACATCCTTCCACAATAATACTCAGTATAATCTTCATTAACCTTAGCACTTCTATAAGGTGCTAAAGGAACCGCTATTATATTTTTAAATATTTCATATAAATCTAAATATCCATATCCAGTATATTCATTAGGATATGTTTGCCCCGGAATTCTAGTAGCACCATATATTAAATAGCTTCTTAACTTGCTAGAATTCATTGTTCTATCATTTCCATTTATAATTCCCCATTGAAATAATAAGGCACATACCCCTACAATTATTGCCGTTGCTGGAGAACTCCCTGACATTCTTCCAACTCTATCGCCAGGAAACATGGTCAAAATATCCTTACCTGCAGTAGTTATATCTGGATTTATCCATCCATTAATATTAAAACCTTTTCCAGACTCTGCTAATAAAGATTGAGTTTGACTATTATAATAGGCTACACTTATTATATATCTAGCAGTAGATGGAACCATAAGAGTATTTAATGGATTAGGGCTAAGAAATTTTGTATTTTCAGGTAATAAAGAGCTTGGAGCTAACCATACATCGTATCTTCCATTGGTTATATAATCTCCTCTTAATTCAAAAGTCCATATTCCAGGCTTAATATCTTTAAAATCTATATAAATAAGTTCATTTCCTGTAAAGGTATCAGGAACATAATAGTTAATATTAACACTGGTATCCGTTAATATAAATTTAAATGATCTCTCTAGAGAAATTTTAGCATCTATGAATGAAGATTCTTCTCCACTAGGAGATTTTATATTTAAGGATACTATATTAGGTCTTTGAATCCAAAAAGCTAAGTTAAAATTTTTTATTTCTCTTGGTATTGATAATTCAACTTTATCAACACTATTTTCAAGTTCTATAAATCCAGAAGCATGCCCTTGTGCACTTCCTTCATTTCCAACTCCAGCAACTACAGCAACTCCTCTTATTGAGGCAATTGTAGTTAAATATCTAGAAAAAAGTCCTCTTCCATCATGACTTGCTTCAGTGCATCCTATTGCTAAACAAATTACTAGTGGTCTCTTAAGACTAAAGGCATAATTTTTAAGATACTCTATTCCAGCTATAATTTCAGCTTCATTATAAACTGGAACATCCTCTATTCCATTTTCTCTAAAGGCTTTTTCATAGCTAAGTGAAGTTAATAGTTTTACAATGGCAAAATCACAATTAGGTGCAATACCTTTAATATTCCTATTATATCCACGGGCTCCTATTATGCTAGCTAGTTTAGTTCCATGTCCTATCTCATCTCTACTATCAACAATATCATATGGATCTCCTCCATCTGCCTTACTTTTAATAGCATTGTTTATGTCTTCATTATTAAATATGGACCCTACATAAACTGAATCATTAGGTTTTTTAGTACTCTTTTGATCCCAAATAGTAAGTATTCTAGAGGTATCATCTTCTCTCATAAATTCCTTATTAAGATAATCTATTCCCGTATCAACTATTCCAACTATGACTCCGCTTCCATCAAGTCCTAAATAAGGATTATTTACAATTGTGGATATATTATCAGTTTCTTGTGGAGATACCTCCTGTAAAACATAAGGCACTCTTGTCTGTATATAAAGAATTGATGGAACATCTTTTCTTAGTTGTTTTAAATACTGTGGTGGTGTTGAAACAACACCTAAGGTATCAGTAATCGCGTCTCCACATGCATAAGGAATTTTTTCTAACTCTTCTTTTAAATTTCCTCTATATTCAACTAAATAATCTGGAGAATCTTCACTTAAAAAGTTTGGACATTGTACTGATTCTATGGCTCCTCACCTCTTAAAATTAACTCTTATTTTAATTTACTCTATAATTTAAATAATGTTACAAATAATAATTTTACTTTAATTAATAATTTTCATAATATTATCTTTATATACCTTTTAATACTTACTAATTTCCTTATAAATTATATAAACTATATTGCCAATTAGATATAATATGAAAAAGACAAAATGACATTTTTATAAATAAAAGTCATTTTGTCTAAAGACTAACTCATAAATAATAAGTTTATTTATTTTTATTCAAGTTCCTAATAATATTCTTAAAACTATTTTTTAAATTTATTTAATCTTTCTTTAGTTTCTAATCTATTAGCCCACATTTCTTCTTCTGTTTTATATCCTCTTGGCTGAGCTTGATCTTTAGTATATTTTGGTCCAAAGATAAGATCTAAGATATGAACTGCATCTTTGCCAGCAGCTTGCATAGTTCCTCTACATGAACCACAGTAAGTTACTATGTTGTCTTGGTTGAAATCATTAGCTCTTCTAGTGTATACTCTCTCGTATAACTCTGGGTTTGAGCTACATACCATTCCCCCAACCCCACAACATCTAGTGTTTTTACCGTTTCTTTCAACCTCTTCCCAATTATATCCTAATTGGTCTAAGATCCATCTTACACTTTCATGATGTGAAGTTACATCTCTAGTTACACATGAATCATGTATGTTAAATATAACGTCTGAACCTTCTCCTATCCCTTTAGACTCTGCTGGAATTCCTATTAAATCTTTCATTAAATCCCAGTAAGCTATAACTCTTTGATTCTTAGCTGTTTCTTTAAATACTTTGTAACATGATGGACAAACAGTTATTATAACTTCTGCTCCCATCTCATCTAATATATCTATAGCCTTTTTATTTCTTTCTTCGTATTTTTCTTCTTCTCCGATTAAGTAAGTTACTTTACCACAACATTGAAGTAATGCACCAACATTTTCTTCTCCTAATGAATCTTTTAAGTGTCTTAAAACACTTTCTACTCCCCCTGGAGTATAAGCTGGTACTGTGCACCCTGGTACAAATACATACTTAGTTTTTTTCTTAGCTTTTTTCTCTTCTTTCATCTCTTCTTTCACTTCCTCAACTGAAGCTGCTTCAACTGTTGTACAGTATTCTTCTGCACACTCTTTTTCTTGAGTAGCATCACTTGCTTTTAATGCTTCTAATGGTGCTAATCCACCATTTTCTTCAGAAAAAGCTTCTTTCATAGCTCTAAAGTTAACTTTTAAATCTAACTCTTTTGGACATTTTAATGTACATTGATTACATTCATTACATGAATATGCTATCATCTTATCCATGTTTTCATAACCTTTTTCTAGATATTCTCTGAATAAAGCTTTTGGACAATCTGTATAGTCATTAAGCATTATACATTCCTTCATACAAAGCTTACATTGACATTGTCTACATCTATCTGCTTCTCTTAAAGCTTCTTCTTTAGTATATCCTAAAGCAACTTCATCAAATGATTTTATTCTCTCTGCTGGATCTAACTCTTCCATATCTTCTCTTTTACCAGTTATTGTTGACCAATCAGTCGGCATTTGTAACTTAGTTTCATAAGTCCAAGTATCCTTTAACTCTCTGCCTTCTGTTAAACTTTCTCCATTTAAAAATCTTATAACAGATTGAGCAGCTCTTCTACCAGTAGCCATAGCTTGGATAACTATTACTGATTCCCCTGAAGCATCTCCTGCTATGAATACTTTCTCATTTGAAGATGATTGTAATGTTTCTTTATCACATTCAAATGTAGTGTTTGGTCTTTGAACCAATATATTTTTAGCAAATTCTCCCTCAACACCTTGGCCTATAGCAAATACTATTGTATCTACTTCTATTTCACTTGTAGCTTCATCATCAAATTTTGGAGCGAATCTTCCATTTTCATCAAACATTGAAAGACATTTCTTTAATGTTACTCCTGAAACTCTTCCATTTTTATCTACATGTATGTTTTTTATAGCTTGGGCATGATTGAATTTTATTCCTTCTGCTATAGCACCTTCTATTTCATGATTTGATGATGCCATATTATCAAAGCTATCTTCCAAACATATTGAGTAAACTTTCTCAACACCATCTATTCTTAATGAAGTTCTAGCACAGTCCATAGCAACGTCTCCGCCACCTACTACTAATACTACTTTACCAGCCTTTTCTACATTTCCAGTTAAAGATGCTTCTTTTAAATATCCAGCGGCACTAAATATACCTTCAGCATCAAAGTTTTCTAAACTTCTATCAACTCTTCCTTGATGTTTACCTACAGCAACAACCACACTATCAAATTCATTAACAATATCACTAAATTCTTTATCTTTTCCGATTTCACAATTTAATTCAAAGTTAACCCCTAACTTATCTAAATAACTTATCTCATGTTCTAATCCTGTTCTTGGTAATCTATAAGCAGGAATACCTACTCTCATCATTCCACCTCTAACAGGTAGTTTTTCAAATACTGTAACTTCGCATCCTTCTTTTCTTAAATCTAAAGCTGCTTGTAATCCTGAAGGACCAGCACCTATAACGGCAACTTTTTTACCATTACTATTTTTTACTGAAAGATCCCAATTTTCTTCTTTATCAAAGTTATCTGCTGCATATCTTTTTAATGAAGCTATTGCCATTGGACTTTTTCCTTCATTCCATTTACATTGCTTTTCACATGGATGTGCACATATTCTTCCTAATGTTCCTGGTATGAATAATTTTTCTCTTATAACTTTTATAGCTTCCTCGCCTTTTTCTTCTTTTATTAATCTAACGTATTCTTTAACGTCAGTATGCATAGGACAAGTTGCAACACAAGCTGCTGTTTCTTCCCCCATACAATTTTCAACTATCTTTTCCATATTAGCTACGATTTCTTTTTTTAACATTGCCATTCCTCCTATATCGTACTAACTTTCATCTTATAATGTTTTGTTAAAAATTCTTCAATGTCTATATATTAATCAAAGGGGTAGAATTTTAATAAAACTAAACTTCTACGCCCTTATTGATTTTAAATTAATTATTATGTTTATTTATTTTGTTTTTTACTTTTTAAAATTAAGCTTTTTTTCTTAATGTCTTTGGATCTATTGCAAATATGAAGACACCTAAAACTATTACTATTCCCCATATTGCTAATGATGGAGTTATTTTATCCCCAAATAATAATGCACTGAATATTATTGTCCATAATGCTGCTGTACTATTTAATGCAGTACCCATTGCTGCTCCTATTAAATCAACAGCTTTATACCATGAAAGATAAGTTATAGCTCCTAATATGGCAATTCCAGCATACTTAAATACTAATCCTCTTGAAACTATTTGACCTGCTAGTGGGTATCCACCTATAAATGGTAATACTATTACTGCATATGAAACCATTGAAATAAAATATCTTAAACATAAAAATTGTTGTGGTGATGCTTGTATATGATCTTCACCTTTTATATGCTTCATAGCAAATCCTATGATAACACCTTCTAAAGCCCATCCAAATACAGCTACTACTGCAAATAATATACCTTTAAAGAAAGTTGGCGGTACATTACCTGAAGGATTAAATCCTAACATGAATGATCCTAATAAACTAACTGCTATACCTATTACTGCTCTTAATGATAATTTTTCTTTAAGTATAAAATATGATAATATCGCTCCCACTCCAGGATAAATAACTGAAATACTTGACGCATATGGTGCTGTAGCATATTTAATACCTAATAAGTAAGCACTCATACCTATTGGTGAACCAACTAAAGCTGCTAAAGCTGCCGCTTTACCTTTTTTAGTTTTAAATAGTAAATGGAATACATGTTTAAATTGTTTTCCAAATATTAATACCAATGCAACCCAAACGAAACAAAAACTTTCGTGGAAGAATGCAGTTACTAATGGTGAGAATTCAAAACTTATTTCTGAAACACCTTGTGCTAAAGCAAAAGATTTGTCTGTAAATATTTTATCCATACCTACTCTTCCCATTAACACTCCATCAAGACCCCAAGCAAGACCAACTAAAATACCAAACATAAGGCCTTTTTGAAATTTTCTTTTGTTTACTTCCATAATTAAATTCCTTTCTTATTTGTTATAAATTTCACTTTTAAACTTTCAACTATATTATTACTATAGCAATTTTCATGCCAAATATATTTTTACTACCGAAAACATTGAGTTTGTTAATTTTTTATTTATTCAAAATACTTTTACTATAATTATTAGTAATTATTTTGCTCATATTTTTGTATCTTTTTTGAACACTGTCATCTTTTTTGTCACTTCCAATATTCCATTTTATTTATTATTTGCCATATTTTTATCAATCATTTTTTTAATTTTATCTTTTAAAGTAATATGTTAAAATTAATTTCAAATGATAACTTCATAATAGTTTGGTAAATTTATTAAAATTTATTTGAAAGAAAGGAAATATATTATGAATATAGATTTTGAAAAACTATTTTTATTAGAAAATTTAACAAATCACATTCCACTTGGATTAATTTTTATATCGCCAGAAAAGAAAATAGATTTCATTAACAAAAAAGCTGAATCTTTTTTACATAGGAAATCTAAGTCAGTTGAAACTATAGATGTATTTTCATTTTTTCCTCAATTAAATGAGCTTATTAATAATTCATTTTCGAAAAAAAACGATCAAAAGGACAGACTTGTAACTTCTTTAAATGGTAATAAGTATAACCTTGATATTTGTCCTATAAATAATGGAGATATATTTAAAGGTTGGCTTTTAATACTAAAAGACTTAAAAGAGATAATAAGTACCGTAAATAAATATTCTAACCAAGAGGCTGCTTATACATTTGATGATATAATAGGTGAAAGTCCACAGTTAAAAAAAGTATTAAGAGATGCTGAACTTATTTCAAAAAGTCCATCAACTGTTCTTATTACTGGCGAAAGTGGTTGTGGAAAAGAATTACTTGCTCAATCAATACATAACGCTAGCAATGTGTCAAATGGCCCTTTTATTGCATTGAATTGTGGTGCTATACCTAAAACTTTAATAGAAAGTGAACTTTTTGGTTATGAAGAAGCCTCATTTACAGGTTCTAAAAAAGGTGGAAAACCAGGTAAATTTGAATTAGCAGATGGTGGAACTATATTTTTAGATGAAATATGCGAAATGCCAATAGAAATGCAAGTAACACTTCTTAGAGTTATTCAAGAAGGAGTAATAACAAGAATAGGTGGAAAAACTCAAATACCTATAAACGTAAGAATTATAGCTGCTACAAATAAAAATTTAAAAGAAGAAATAAAAAAAGGAACTTTCAGAGAAGATTTATACTATAGATTAAATGTAATGCCACTTCATCTTCCTCCTTTAAAGGACAGATTAGGAGATGTTCCTATTTTAATAAACTATTTTTTAAATATAAAAAGCCAAAAATTGCACAAAGATATTCCTCATATAAATCAAAAACTCTATAAAAAAATGATTTCTTATTGTTGGCCTGGTAATATAAGAGAACTTGAAAATTGTGTTGAAAATATAGTAAATCTAAATGGTTCTACTTCTTACGAAATTAATTTTGATGAATGTCATTGTCTTAAAACTGATAACTTAGGTAATCCTATTAACCCGAACTCATTAGATTTACCTGAAAGTTATAATGAAAATTCAATTAAACCCCTAATAATTTTAGAAAAAGAAGCTATAGAAAAAGCTTTATGTACCTTTGATGGAAACATAACTAAAGCTTCTACTGCCCTTGGAATCAGTAGAAATGCTTTATATAATAAAATTAAAAGATATGGAATAAGTAAATAAATTTTATCTTAAATAATCAAATATATAATTTTATTTAAAGATACTCTAATTACATTGTTTTCAAATTTAAAAATTGCTCAGTTTAATCCCAATTCTATCCATAACCCAATTGTTTTTACATAAAAAAATAGACATTAAATTTATATATTTAATGTCTATTTATCTAATTAATGAAAAACTAATTGGTCTATTTAATCTTTTTTAGTTTAACAACTGTCTCTACGTGAGGAGTGTTAGGGAACATATCCATAAGTAAAGTTTTTTCTATTTCATATCCCTTAGCTTCTAAAACTTTTAAGTCAGTTACTAGAGTTTTTGGATTACATGAAACATATATTATTTGTGGAGCATTAAATTTTATAACGTAGTCTAATGCCTTTGGATGTACCCCACTTCTTGGTGGATCTAAAATTATTATGTCTGGTTTATCCTTAACTGTTTTTATAACCTCAGCTACATCTCCAGCTATAAAGTTACAATTATTTAATCCATTTAATTTTGCATTCTCATTAGCTGCCATAGCTGCCTCTTCTATAAGTTCAATTCCAATAACCTTAGAAGCTTTTCCTGCGGCTATTTGACCTATTGTTCCTGTTCCGCAATAAAGATCAAATACTACCTTATTGTCAGCAGCTCCCATAAAATCTCTCACTATGCTATATAGCTTTTCAGCTCCTAGTGAGTTTGTTTGGAAGAATGAGAATGGAGATATTTTAAAGTTTAATCCTAAAAGATTTTCTGTTATAAAATCATCACCATATAGAATGTTTACTTTCTCTGGTATAACAGCCTCTGATAAAGCATCACTTTCTGTATGTATTATTGATTTTAATTTTCCTTTTAAGTTTAATCCTTTTATAAGTTCAGTAAACTCCGTTAAATCAAAATCTATTTGAGTTGTAGTAACTAAATTCACAAGAATTTCTTCTGTCTTAACACTTTTTCTTACTACTAGGTATCTTAAATACCCTGTTCTAGGCATTATTTTATAGAAAGGTAATCCTTTTTCTCTGAAATATTTAACTGTTGTATCTAGTATATTTCTAAAATCTTCATCAACTAATACACACTTATCAACATTTACTATTCCAAAAGATTTTCCCTTCATATGCATTCCAAGGGTAAGTTCTCCACCTTTTTCTTCGTCTCCAAAAGTGTATTCCATCTTATTTCTATATTCCCATTGAGTTGGACTAGTTTCTATACCTAAAAACTCTCCTGTTGGAACTTCAGCATCTTTAAATAAATCTTTAACTTGTTCAATCTTAAGCTCTAATTGTTTCTCATAAGGAATTGTTTGAGAAGAACATCCTCCACATACTCCAAAGTGTGGACACTTTTGGTCTTCCTCATAACTAGCTTTTTCTCTTACTTCAGAAACTCTAATTTCTGCATACTCTTTTCTTTTCTTAGTTACTCTACCAAAGACTTTTTGTCCTGGGAAAGTATTTTTAGCATAAACTTTTAATCCATCTACAAAGCCGAATCCTTTAGCAGGGAACTCTATTCCCTCTACTAATAATTCTATTTCATTACCTTTTCTCATTAGTTGTCTCCCTTACTAATAAATTATTTATTTTCTAAAAACTTTTTCACCTAATGTTAATTTGAACTTTCTACCTTCCATTATAGCTCTGTAAAGTATGTTCATAATAACAAATATTACAAAATAAAAAGGAATTCTTCCTTCTAAAGATATCTTATAGCCAAAAGGTCTCATTAGCAAATCTACTATAAAGAAGGCTGCTAAAGATAATAATAATACTACTGTTTGATCTATAATTCCTTCTAATATTCTTTTAAAGAAAGAAGTCTCTTTCTCACCTTTTTCACCAATATCTTTTTTGTCTTTATCTTGTTTATTCATAAATTCCTCATCAATAGCCATAGTATTGGTATCTAATGATATACTCTCTAACACCGCTGCTTCTTTTTCATATGAGTCCATTTTCTCATTTGTTACTGATGTTTCATCACTTTTTAAAGCATTTTCTTGCTCTTTAGTGAATTTGTTATCGTCCATAATATCCTCCTAAAAGCATTAAATATTATTCTGAAATACATTAATTAAATATACTATATTTATTATCTTATGTAAATCAAATCTATTTAATTATAGTGTATTATTATGGCAAAACTATTACATTTTAATTATGAATATAAGAAAGAGAAGCTTATAAGACCAAACTTCCCTTTTAGAACTCTCTATTTAATTTAAAACTCTCTTATCTTCTACCCTTTTAGTTATTTCTTCATTGTCTAAATACTCTAAAATTGCTACTAAATACTTTCTAGAAACTCCTAAAATCTCCTTAGTTTCTCCTAAAGTAATAGAACCATTTTTATTTAACCATTCTATTATTTTATCTTTAACACCTTGTAATATCTCTTTGTGCATTACAACATCTTCTGGAAGTTTAATTAAAGTTCCATCTTCAATTAAAAGGTTATATATTTTTATATACTCCTTTTCTAACTTTTTATCTTCAATGATGTCTTTTATCTTTGGAGAAACTATTCCACTTTCTAAATAAGCTTTTAATATTTTTTCCCTAATCCCATTTTGAGCTTTTGTTAGTTTTATCTCAAAATCCTTTAGTGAAATTATATTAATCCCTTCTTTTATCATCTCTTTTTCCTTCATAAGTTCTAAGAAACTTTGAAATATTTTTTGCTTAATCTTATTTGAAAAACTCTTACTTCTAAGTTCTTCCTTGTTCATGCCTACTTTTAATGGATTTTCTTCATGGAATCTTCTTAGAATTTCATAAATTTCTTCACTCTTTTTAGTGAAAAATTTATTATGAATAAATACTTTAGATTTACCATTATCTATTCCTATAATTTTCTTATCCTCACAAAGCTTTTCCAATATAGAATCTATATTATCTATATTTCTTCCTAGTCTTTTTATGACCTCTTGTGAGTTTGGGAAGGTTTCACTTAAAGATAGTACTACATTTTCAACTATCTCCCCTATGCTTCCTTTTTCCATAAGCTTTAATTCATTTAAATAATCCTCTTTAAATCTTTTAGCTTTTTTTGCTAAGGGATTTATTATTTTACCTCCCCCTAAGGTTGTCATAGGAGAATAATTTCTTATAACTAAGTTATCGCCTTTTTGAGCACATATTTCACTTTCTAGTCTTAACTGTATATATGCCTCTTCACCAGGCTTTACCTCTTCTTTATCAAGTAGGACTATTCTTCCAAATACCTCTGACGTACCATGATATATTCTTACTCTCTGCCTATTAACTAAGTTTTTTTCATTAGACTTTAAGTATCTAAACTTACAATCTATCATATAAGATGGCTCAATAGTATTAGAAGTACAAACAACCATTCCTCTAGTTACTTCCTCTTTGGTAACTCCTGATAAGTTTAATGCACATCTTTGACCAGCTTCCCCTATTTCAACATTCTCATCATGAACTTGAATATTTCTAACTCTAGCTTCTACTCCACTTGGATTAATTTGAACTAAATCACCTAATTTTACACTTCCACTTAATATAGTTCCTGTGACTACTGTTCCAAATCCACTTACTGAAAAGCTTCTATCCACAGCTAGTCTAAAATGACCTTCCTTATCCTTTTGCTCTATTTCTTCTACTGCACTATCTATCTCAGTTATTAATTCATTAATTCCTTCTTTAGTTTTAGAAGAAACCTCTATCATGGTTGCATCTTTAAAACTAGTTGATTTTAAATAATTCTTTATGTCTTCTTTTATCATTTCTGCCCATTCTTCATCAACTAAATCCCTTTTAGTTAAAGCAACTATACACTTTTTAACTTCTAAAAGTTCTAATATTTCTAAATGTTCCTTTGTCTGAGGCATTATTCCTTCATCTAGGGCAATAATTAGAAGAACTACATCTAGTGATGTAGCTCCTGCTAACATATTTTTGATGAATTTTTCATGCCCTGGAACATCTATTATTCCTGCTCTTTTTCCTGAAGGCAAATCAAAGAAAGTAAACCCTAAGTTAATTGATATACCTCTTTTTTTCTCCTCATCAAGCTTATCAGTTTCTCTACCTGTTAAAGCCTTTATAAGAGTTGTTTTACCATGATCTATATGCCCTGATGTTCCTATAATCACATGTTTCATCTATTTTTCACCTATTTCCTTTAAAGCATTAAATATTACTTCATAATCATCTTCTAAGATTGTTCTAAGATCTATATAAACTGCCCCTTTATAAACTCTAGTTATTATAGGTATTTTATATTCTCTTAGCTCTCTTTCTAAATTAACTTCATTTATGCTATCTGAATCTATTCTAAGTAAATAAGTAAGTAATTTACTATCTGGCATTGAACCTCCACCAACTGTTGATTCACCTTCTTCTATAGAAAATTTATAGAACTTATTTAATCCTTCTAAATTCTTATAAAGTCTATTAGCTCTTTCTTCTATTTCCTTTAAATCTAAAGTCATCATATGAAGAGTTGGTATTTTTTCAATTGCCTCTTTTTCATTTAAATAATGTTTTAAAGTAATTTCTAAAGCAGCTAAAGTAAATTTATCAACTCTTAGAGCTCTAGTTAATTGATTCTTTTTTATTTTATCTATGAATTTCTTTTTACCTACAATAATTCCAGCCTGTGCTCCACCAAGCATCTTATCTCCAGAAAATGTTACAATATCTACTCCAGATTCTAAACTTTCTATTACTGTAGGCTCTTTTTCTAATCCATATTTGCTTAAATCAATTAAAACACCACTTCCAATGTCCTCTATTACAGGTATATCCTTTTCCTTTGCTAAGTTACATATCTCATTAGCACTTACACTCTTAGTAAAACCTACTATTTTAAAGTTTGAGCTATGAACTTTTAAAAAGGCTCCAGTTTCTTCTGTTATGGCATCCTCATAATCATATAAATGTGTTCTATTAGTTGTTCCCACTTCTACAAGCTTAGCTCTTGAAAAATTCATAACTTCTGGAATTCTAAAAGAGCCACCTATTTCTACAAGTTCCCCTCTAGAAACAATTACCTCTTTATTTTCACAAAGAGAATTTAATACAAGCATTATGGCCGCTGCATTATTATTTACCACTAAGGCTGCCTCAGCTCCTGTAATATCTTTTATGATACCTTCTATAAGGGAGTATCTAGATCCTCTTTCTCCCTTTTTTAAATCATACTCTAGATTGCTATAGCTTGAAGCGGCTAAAGCAACTGCTTCAGTGGCCTCTTTGCTTAACAAAGATCTTCCTAAATTAGTATGAATAACAACACCTGTTCCATTAATAACCCTTTTTAAATTTCTTTCTCTTTTTTTAAGTAATCTATGCTCACATTTACTCTTAGCTTCTTCCTTAGTTAAGGCATAATCTACCTCTTCATTTAGAATAGCTTTCCTATTTTCATTGATTATATCTCTTAAAGCACTTACAACTGTTTCTCTCCCATTTTCATTTAAAAAGTCCTCATTAAAAATACCAAGTATTTCATCTATCTTAGGCAAAGCTCTAAGAAGTTCTTTTGTCATGTTATCCTCCTAAAAATTACTCTACTACTATATATGCATCATTGAAATCTTCAACACGTCCTATAACAGCACTTTCTACCTCTAACTTTTCTAATCTAGTTAGTATGTCTATGTAATCTTTCTCTTTACAACTGATTAATAATCCACCTGATGTTTGAGGATCAAATAATATATCTTCCATCCAACTTTCAACATTATTTAGAAGATATTTTCCTTCTAAGTATCTTTTATTCTCATAACACCCAGCTGGTATTAATCCCATACTAGCATATTCTTTAGCTTCTTTAATAAATGGAATTGCATCTTTAAAGATTCTAAAGGTTTTTTTAGATGGTTCTGCCATTTCATATGCATGCCCTATTAGTGAAAATCCTGTTATATCCGTACATGATGTTATATTATAGTCAGTTATTATTTCACCTGCATACTTATTTAAATATGCCATTACTTTTACTGCTTTTTCATAAGCTTCCTTAGAAGCTATCTTAGCCTTAATAGCTGTATTTATTATTCCAAGACCAATTGGTTTAGTTAATATTAAAATATCACCTGTCTCTGATCCATAGTTTTTAAGAACTTTATCTGGGTGAACAATTCCTGTAACAGATAAACCATATTTAGGTTCATCATCTTGAACGGTATGTCCTCCAACTATTACAGCTCCAGCCTCTAATACCTTATCTGCTCCCCCTCTTAATATTTCACCTAATATATTCATATTTAAGCAATTAGGAAAACAAACTATATTTAATGCCACTATAGGCTTTCCTCCCATGGCATAAACATCACTTAAGGAGTTTGCTGCAGCTATCTGTCCAAAGGTATATGGATCATCTACTATTGGAGTAAAGAAATCTAATGTTTGTATTGTTGCCATTTCATCATTTAATTTATATACTGCCGCATCATCAGATGTATCTATTCCAACAATTAAATTTTTATCATTCATCTTTGGTAATTTACTTAAAATTTCTGAAAGAGCCCCCGGCCCTATTTTGGCTGCTCAGCCAGAAGTCTTTGATAGCTCAGTTAATCTTTTTTCTATCATAAAACTCCACCTCTTTTCTAAATAATAATATTCATTATATCATATTACTTTATAGAAATTTTATCTTTTATCTTCTCTAAGGTTTTTTCTCCTATACCACTTACATTTGTAATATCATCAACACTTTTAAATCCGCCAATTTCATCTCTATAATCTATTATGGCCTGTGCCTTACTTTCTCCTATTCCATTTAAGGTCATAAGTGTTTCTTTAGAGGCAGTATTTATATTTATAACTGAACTTTCATTTTTCTCACCTTTGTCACCTGATGAATTAGTAGAAATACTATTAGTAACTTCAGCATTTAAAAATTCATTTAAATTTGCCTCTTCACTTTCAACATCATTTATATTTTTAATCACTATACATTGCCCGTCACTTAAATATAAAGCTCTATTTATATTACTTAAATCCGCTTCATCAGTGGGTCCTCCTGCTTCCTCTATAAGTTCATAAATTCTACTTCCATTTTTTAATTCATAGACATTAGGCTTTTTTACCTCGCCCTTAATCTCTACAATTATTTTTTCTTCACTTAAGCTAGTTTTTTTTCCTTCTTTTTCACTTTCTATATCACTATCTTTTTCTTCTTTAATATTGTTACTCTCTTCTTTTTTTGAACTTGATTCTTTTTCATTGAAATCTTCTAATTCATTAGTATCTTCTGACTCCTCTTTATCTATAAATAGTTTTTCCATATCACTATCACTTATTTTTTTATCATTTGTCTTTGAATAACCAATAAATAAAAATAAAATAGCTATTACAGAAATTATTAAACTACCTATAATTTTTTCTTTTCTCTTCATGAATCCTCCATATTATATAAATTCTTAGAAATTTATCAAAAATAAAGTTTTAAATCAATAAACTCTCATATTTCTTTAATATTATTGACAAATTTTCTATTTTTGAGTACCAAATTAATACAAATTTATAGAAAATATACTCTATTGTTGTTATAATAATTATTGCAATTAAAACTAAAAATTTTGGAGGCTCTATGAGTATAAAGTTTAAGAATTTAAAAATAAGACTTAATTTTATAATATCTATGGCTTTTATCTTCTCTTTAATTTTAAGTACTAATGTTTTTGCTGAAAGTAATGTACCGGAAATTAAAGGTGAAGGAATGGTTCTTATGGATGGGACTACAGGTGAGGTTTTAGCTGAAAAAAATGCTAATGAAAAACTTGCTCCTGCATCTACTACTAAAACTATGACAGCTTTACTTACAGTAGAAAAAGCTAATTTAAATGATATTGTTACTATAGGAAAGAATCCTCCTTTAGCTGAAGGAACCCGTGTTGGTCTTCAAGAAGGAGATAAATATACAGTTGAAGAATTACTTAATGCATTATTAATACAATCAGCTAATGATGCCGCTGTAGCCTTAGCAGAACATATTTCTGGTTCTGAAGGAGAATTTGCAAAACTTATGAATGAGCGTGCAGTAGAATTAGGTGCTAAAAATACTCACTTTGTTAATGCTAGTGGACTTTTTGAGGATGATCATATGACTACTCCTTATGATCTTGCTCTAATAATGAATGCTGCTTCAAAAAATCCATTAATCGCTGAAATTACAGAAAAAACTGCTTATGAAATGCCTAAAAGCGTTGTAAGTGGAGAACCTATATGGGCAAATAATAATAATCAACTTATTCACTCAACAAGCCCATATTATAATAAAGATATTTTTTGTAACAAAACAGGATATACAACTAAATCAAGACATACATTTACTTGTGCAGCAAAAAAAGGAAATAGAAAATTAATCCTTACTCTATTAGGTTACGACACTAAGGATCAATACTATGAAGATACAAAAAATCTTTTAGACTATGGTTTTAATAATTTTTCTTTAGTTAAATTATATTCTAAAGATGATGTTGTAAAAGAATATTACATTGATGATAAGAACACCTTATCTTTAGTAGTTCCTGAAGATATTTATAAAACATTTAAGAACTCTGAAATAGAAAACTTATCTACAGATGAAATAAAGAAAAATTTAAACATAGACTTTTCGGTAAAAGCAAATAAACCTATATCTAGGGGTATGGATATATTAAAGGATACTGATTCTTTTACTGGAACACTTATGATTGGAAATACTCCTTATAAAACCTTAAATCTTTTAAATAGTAATGATATAACTTATACAAGTTTTGAAAAACTTATGTTTAAGTTAAAGAGTTTTAGTGGATTTTACATAGCTTTAGGTGTTATAGGTTTAATATTTTTAATTATCTTAATACTATTTATGATTAGGCTTATATCAACTATAAAAAGAATAAGAAATAGAAAAAAACGTAATTCATATTTCTACAATTAAAAAACAAGTAGTTTTAAGCTATAGCTTAAAACTACTTGTTTTTTAATTTATTTATTAACTCTTTCATATCCTCTGGAAGATCTGCCCTTAAGCTTAAAGGCTTCTTTGTCTTTGGACTATAAAAATCTAATCCATAAGCATGTAAGGCCTGTCTTGATATAAAATCTTCATCCTCTGTTCCATATAAAGAATCTCCAAATATAGGATGACCTAAACTGCTTAGATGCACTCTTATCTGATGTGTTCTCCCAGTTTCTAATAAACATTCAACTAAATCGGCACCATTATAACTTTCTATAACCTTATAATGAGTTATACTCTCTTGCCCTCTTTCATCTACAACCCTTTTTATAGTATCCTCTGCTGGTCTATAAATTGGTCTATTGATAGTTCCTTCTTTTTCTTCTAAATTTCCATGAACTATAGCTAAATATCTTTTTTGAAATTTATCAGTTTTCATTTCATTAGATAAAACCATATGAGCATATTGATTTTTACCTATGATTATAAGTCCTGAAGTATTCATATCTAATCTACTAACTAGTCTAACTATACAATCTTGATTACTCTCTTTAAAGTAATATAATATACCATTAGCTAAAGTTCCATTAGGATGGCTTCTTGTAGGATGTACAACCATAAAAGGCTTCTTATTTAAGACTAATATGTCACTATCCTCATAAACTATTTCTAAATCCATTTTTTCTGGTTCAATATTTTGAGATTCCTTTTTTGAAAGCTCAATTTTTATCTCTTCACCAGTTTTAACAACATAGTTCATCTTTACAGCAACACCATCTACCTTAATTCTCTTGTCTATAGCTGCACTTCTTATTAATCTTGAAGATAATCCTAACTCTTCTTTTAAAAACTCTCTTATTTTTCTTTTATCATACTCTTTAGTTATTTTACTTTCTAAAATACTCATTTCATCTCTCCGAAATTTTTAAAGTCTTTTCCTAGTAATATTACTACATCATAAGTTCCATTTCCATCATACTTAGATGAAATTCCCTTTTTAATACTCTCTATCTTTAAATCATTTTCCATAAAAGCTCTAGAACTTTCATCCTTTATCAAAATCTCTGATTTTTCTCTTGGATCTCCATTTCCAACATCAACTTTATCATATCCGTTTTCATTTAATTGTTTTTGTACATTTGCAGCTAAGCCATTTATTTTTGTACAATTTAAAACTTTTATGGATAAATCTCCCCTAGCAGCACTAGGAATAACATTTTTTCTTCCACTTAAATTACTACTGTTTAATTGACTCTTTAATTCTTTAGTAGCCTTTTCATCTGGAATATAATAAGAAACATTTCCAACATATTTACCTTCTCCAGGTAAAGTCATCATTTTTATATTATTCTTATCAGCTTCTAATCCTTTAAGTCCATATGCAACAGTAACATCTAAAGGAATATTAGTTTCTATATTTTTATTTAAAATTTCTGCTATACTATCTATCTTTGTTATGGTAGATACTGATAAAACCTTGTCTATTACAGCATTCATAAACTTTTGTTGATTTTTTATTCTATCAACATCCCCATTAGCTAATCCTGTACCATCATTATTTTTTCTCCATCTAAAAAACTCTTCAGCTTTTTTACCATCTAAGTGTACAGTTTCCCCCTTGTTGAAATGTATGTGTAAATCCTGCCCTGGATCGTCATAGTTCATATCCTGTTCTATATACATGTCAATTCCACCAATGGCATCTATTATGCCTCTAAAGCCTTCATAATCGACTTTAACAACATAATCAACCTTAACGCCTAATATATTTCCAACAAGCTGTTTAACAAGCTTTTCTCCCCCAATTGGGTAAGCAGCATTTATTTTTTGAGACTTTCCTCCAATTTTAACTCTAGTATCTCTAGGTATAGATATTAACTTAGCCTCTTTTGTTATAGGGTCAAAGTTAGCTAAAATTATAGTATCTGTTCTTTTAGCATCTTTATTTGACACATCACTTGTATCACCAATATCCATTCCTAATAAGAGTACATTAATTGGCTCTTCAACCTTTATTACATCCTGTTTTACGTCTTTAACTATATTAAAAACTTCCCCTAAAAAACTGCCATATTTAAAATAAAAATATCCAAAAATACTTATAAAAAAAATAAGAATAAAAGCTAAAGCACCTAAAATTACTCTTTTTACCAAGCTTTTTTTATTGATATTTTTCTTATCTTGTCTTTTTTCAAATCTATTTTCTTCATTCCCCATATAACCCTCTCCAATTATTTGATTATTTTTCTTGCATTATTAAGAAATTTCTTGCTTCTATAGTTAAGGGATGTATTAAATTCCCTTGCTTTATTACAAATAAAATTGTATTTTCTAATCCTTTTAATACTCCCTTATCTAAATCTTCTCTTGTTATTTCTCTTAATTCTTCAACACCTGGGAAATCTCTACCTGGCTCAATATAGTCAGCTATATATATTATTTTTTCTAGAGTACTCATATCTTTCTTGGCTAAAGTATGGTATTTCACAGCATCTAAAACCATTTCATCCTCTATTCCAAATTTTTCTTTAGCTACTATGGCACCAACAAATCCATGTAAAACTTGAGGTGATTTTAAGGTTATTTCATCTAGTTCATAACCATGCTCTTCTAATATTTTTACTTGTTCATCTACAGGAATATATTTTGCTACATCATGAATTAATGCAGCTAATTCTGCCTTTTGTATATCTTCTCCATTTATTTTAGCAAGTTCTTTAGCAGTTTCAACAACCCCTAAAGTATGTGAGTATCTACTTCCCTTAATAGTCTCTTTAACATAATGATTTATTTCCTCTAATGACCACATAGTTACTCTCTCCTATACAAATTATATTTATCTATTATATCCACTACACCTGGCGGTAAAAAGAATTTAACTTCTAGAGAATCATGAACTCTTTCTCTTATAAGAGTAGAACTTATCTCTATATTAAGTAAATCTAAATATACTATATTAGTACAATATTCTCTATCAAACTCTTCTTTCCTCTTTAATAAATCATTTTTATCAAATCCAGGTCTATTAAAAACCACTAAATTACTAAATTTAAAAATTTCATTTATATTTTTCCATGAATTTAGGTTTATAAGACAATCTGCTCCGGTTATGAAATAGAGCTCTACTTCTTTAAAACTTTCATGTAAATATCTTAAAGTTTCATAAGTAAAGCTCAATCCTTTTTTCTCTATTTCATAGTTATTTATGGAAAAAAAGCTATATGGCTCTATAGCTTTTTTAACCATTTCATATCTAATTATTTCATCAGTTATATCTTTCCACTTCTTATGAGGTGGATTGCCTGCTGGCATGAATATAACTTCATCTAGTTCTAATATTTTATAGGCTTCATAAGCTATATAAATATGGCCTATGTGTATCGGGTCAAAAGTTCCACCAAATACTCCTATTTTTTTCATATTACTTCCCTTTTTTAGGTAATTCTATCTTAGGATTATTTTTTGATGCTCTGTAAAGAACTATTTTGTTTCCTATAGATTGAACCCCTTCACATCCTAATCTTTCACAGATGAAATTTGAAGCTTCTCTTGTCTCTAATCCACTATTTTCAAGAACATTTATTTTTAAAATCTCTCTTGCTTCTAAAGCATCATCAACTTGCTTTAAAAAGTTATCTTCTATTCCGTTTTTACCTATTTGAAATATAGGAGTTAATTTAGCACCTAATCCTCTTAAATATGCTCTTTGTTTTGTTGTTATCATTATTTATCCTCCATTAATTATAGTAAGTATTCAAACTCAAAGTCGTTTAATCTTACCATATCTCCATCTTCTATTCCCATTTCTCTTAACTCATGGAATATTCCTTTATTATTAAGAACCTTATGGAAATATCTTAATGAATCAGGATCATTTACATTAACAGCTAATAATAATCTGTCTACAAATGAACCTTCTACTACATAAACCTTTAATCCATCTTCTTCTATTGGATTTATAGTATATGTAAACTTCTTATCCTCTGGAATGAATCTTTCATCTTCTGGGATTTCTAAGTCAGTAACAGGAATATCTTTAAGCATTCTAGCTGCTTCTTTTATTACTTCCTCTACTCCTTGTGAAGTAGCTGCTGACATTTTAAACACCTTATCAAATCCCATTTTATTAACTTCAGCTTTGAAGTTTTCAAAAATTTCTTCATCAAATAACATATCGCATTTATTTGCTACTACTATTTGAGGTCTATCCCAAAGTTTAACACTGTAGTTCTTTAATTCTTCGTTGATTCTCTTGAAGTCTTCAACTGCGTCTCTTCCTTCAACTCCTGAAATATCAACAACATGTATTAAAAGTCTTGTTCTTTCTATATGTCTTAAGAAGTCTAATCCAAGACCTACACCCTCTGAAGCTCCTTCTATAATACCTGGTACGTCTGCCATAACAAATGGCTCTATTCCTGGTACAGCAACAACTCCTAAATTAGGTTTTAAAGTTGTAAAGTGATAGTTAGCTATCTTTGGTTTAGCCTTAGTTACCACTGAAAGTAATGTTGATTTTCCAACGTTAGGGAATCCTAAAAGTCCTACGTCTGCTAATAGTTTTAATTCTAAAGCAACCCATCTTTCTTCCCCTGGCATTCCTGGCTCAGCAAAAGTTGGCGCCTGTCTTGTAGGTGTACAGAACTTACAATTTCCCTTACCACCCTTTCCTCCTCTACAGATTGTATATGTATCATCTCTATGAGAAAGGTCTGCCATTACCTTATTAGTTTCAACATCTCTTATTATAGTTCCCATTGGAACCTTTATTGTTAAATTTTCACCATCTCTTCCATAACATTTAGAACCTTGACCGTCTTGTCCTCTGCCTGCTACGAATTTTCTCTTATATTTGAAATCTAAAAGAGTTGTCATTCCTGGATCTACTACAAAAGTAACATCTCCACCTTTTCCACCATCTCCACCATCTGGTCCACCAAGTGGAACGTATTTTTCTCTTCTAAAAGAAACAGAACCATGACCACCATCTCCAGATTTCACAAATATCTTGGCCGTATCTATAAACATGTTTTCTCACCTTGCTTTCTCTATAAAATGTTCCTTTTTAGTATATTATAACCTTACTTTAATATAAAAACACAGCTTTTTTAATGCTATGTTCTCATATGGTTAATTTTTTTATTATTAATCAAAAAGCACCCTAAGTAAGGGTGCTTTTATAAAACTAAATATATTATTCAGCTATAACTTCTTCTACGTTTACTGGGTAAACAGAAGCTTTTTTCTTGTCTCTTCCAAGTCTTTCGTATTTAACAACACCATCGATCTTAGCGAATAAAGTATCGTCTCCACCTTTACCTACGTTAGCACCTGGATGAATCTTTGTTCCTCTTTGTCTTACTAAGATGTTTCCAGCAAGAACGAATTGTCCATCTGCACATTTAACACCAAGTCTTTTAGCTTCAGAATCTCTACCGTTCTTTGAGCTACCAACCCCTTTTTTATGTGCAAATAATTGAAGGTTCATTTTTAACATAGTCTACACCTCCTCTTTTATTATCTCTATATATTTACAACGCGTTTTCTTTCCTAAACTGCTATCCAGCCCTAGGACTAGACTCGCTAAGCTCATTTCAAAAGTTTTAAGTAAAACTTGAGCTTCAACTATTTCTTCATGGGTAAACCCATTTAGATCTAGTTTTAAATATCCATCACTCATTTCATAGTTTACATTAAGTTTTAAAACTTCATCTAAACCAATGATTGCACTTTGAGATAATACTGATACGGAATTACATATCATATCGTACGCCTCTCCAGCTAGAATAGCATCTCTGCATTCCATTGCGTGTCCTTTAATAGTGAAGGAAATTATGTTATCTTCTTTTGATTGAAATTTAACTCTAATCATATCAGAAAATTAAGCTTCGATCTTTTCGATAACGATCTTAGTGTAAGGTTGTCTGTGACCATTTTTTCTTCTGTAGTCTTTCTTTCTTTTGTATTTGAATACAACAACTTTCTTAGCTTTTCCTTGAGCTAATACTTTTGCTACAACCTTAGCACCCTCAACTACTGGTGCACCAACTTTGATTTCTCCGTCTTTAGCGACTGCAAGAACTTCTGTTAATTCAACTGTTGAGTCAACTTCAGCGTTAAGTTTTTCAACGAATAATACGTCTCCTTCTTGAACTCTGTATTGTTTTCCTCCTGTAGTTAATACTGCGTACATTAAAACACCTCCTCATAACGGTCTCGCCACTTAAGGTAAACTAATTAAAGTTATTTTTAAAACCTATTCGTGAGCGGTTTACAAAAGCCATTCTATCATAGCTAAAGCCTTTTGTAAAGCTAAATTTAATATTTTTCGATATTCTTCACCAAATACTCTTTTACGCTTTCTATTTGATTTTTAAAGATCAATGGTTCTACTTTATAAAAGTCTTTAGATTCTTGAAAATTCAAGTAAATATTTAAATCTAATGCTCCGATTTCTTTTAAAAACTCAAAAATATTTCCTCTAATGTCTTTTTCATAAATAGAGTTTATTTCTATATGGAAATCTTTTATCTTTCCTTCTCCATTTTTCTTCAAAATCTCATTTCTTAAAAGAAGATTTATATAAGATAACTTTAATCTCTTTCCATGACCATTGCATGCTAAGCAATTTTCTTCTATATATTCATAAATACTTTTTCCTTTTCTATATCTTGTTATTTGTACTAATCCAAGTTCTGTAAAAGGAAAAATTTTAGCTCTTTGACTATCACTTTTAAATTCATCTTTTAATATTTCTAATATTTTTTTCTTGTTTTCCTGTGAATACATATCTATAAAATCAACTAATATTATTCCACCTAAATTTCTAATTTTAATTTGTCTGGCAATTTCTATTGCCGCATTTTTATTAGTTTCATAGGCAGTTTTTTCTTTATTTTTATGATTTGTATTCTTACCTGAATTGACATCTATAACATACATAGCCTCTGTTTTTTCTATAACTATGTCTCCACCACAATTTAAATTAACTCTATTATTTCTAAGGCTAAGAATTTCTTTTTCAATACCATAATAATCAAAAAGACTTCTAGCATCATCATAAAGAATTACTTTTAAATATTCAGAATTAGAAATACTATCTTTTATTCTTTCGTAATCTTCTATAGAATCAACAATTATTGAAGAAGTATAAGCATCAATGTCATCTCTAATTATCTTATTAATAAGGTCTCCTTTACCCAATAATCTTTTTGGATTTAAGGAGAATTTACCTTCTCTAATAACCTCTTTATAGTTTCTATATAGTTCTTCTATTTCTTCTTGAATCTCAAAAATACTAGCTGATTGGGCTTTTGTCCTAACAGTAACCCCTAATTCACTTGGTTTTATCAATGAATTTTCAAGTTCTTTTTTAAACTCTAGATTTTCTATCTTTCTTGAAATTGAAATATCATTTCTTGAAGTTTCTAAGACGCAATATCTTCCTGCTAAAGATATTTTTGAAGTAACTTTTGCCCCTTTACTTCCAAATTGCTCTTTTAATACTTCAACAATTATTCCATCTCCTTGTTTTAGATCTTTTTCATCTTCTCCAAGTATCATATAGGCCTGTTTACTATACCCAATATCTATAAAGGCACTCTTTATTCCTGGAACTACTCTTTTCACTATACCTTTATATATCTCTCCTTGAACAGGTTCTAGACTCTCTTCTTCTATATAGCACTCACTTAAAAGATTATTTTTCTTTATGGCAACCCTTAATAAATTTTCTCTTCTTTCTACGTATATATCTCTCATGAATTCACTTCCTAATTTAGATGTATTTATATAGAGGAACTAATGTATCCCCTTTGTATGCATACATCTCAACTCTTTTTATTTCTACGAAAGCTTCTTCATTAACATTTGATGTATTTTCTTTTATAACATTTGCTAAAAGATCTGCTGAAAGATTTTCTCTACTTCCACAGCTTATAGTTGTATTTACAATTAAATAATTGTCCTTAGTCCAACATTTAAAATCTTTTATGAATGGTTTTATATCAGCTTCTTTTTCACCTTTTTTAGTTCTTTTTATTGTGATTATTTCTTTTTTAGCTATTAAAGCATTAACTTCTTCTTCAGCCTTAGAAATATCATTATATCTTATTTTTATTGTATAATTTGCAGCATCTAAAAGAGCCATAGCTGCTGGTAATCTCTTAACATTGTGTATAACTGGACTCTTTGAAACTTCTAAAAATCTAATACCATTTGCTGAGAATTCATTTAACTTTTCTTTTACTGCCTCTTCATTCATATCTTCAGTTAAATTTAAATCTAAATAATCTCCCTCAGAATATACACCAACTGATAAAGGTTGTGCTATTGCTAAGGCCATATGAGGGTTAAATCCTTTTGAATATTCAACTGGAAGCTCAGCTCTTCTTACTATTCTTTGAATTGTTCTCATTAAATCTAAGTGAGAAACAAATTTTATATCTGCATCTTTAGTAAATTTAATTAAGTATCGCACCTTCAAAACACTCCCCATCTTTAAAGTTTACATTTACTCCACAACCTGTACATCCTTTTCTACAGTTTTGAGTAGGTTCACCAGTTTTAGCTTTTTCATTTTCTCTTTCAAGATATTTTCTTGTTACTCCAATATCTATGAAATCCCATGGTAAAATCTCATCGTAGCTTCTTTGTCTATAAACATAGAAATCTCCATCTACATTACACTCAGCTAAAGCTTCTTGCCATAATTCAAAGTCAAAATACTCTGACCATCCGTCGAATTTAGCACCTTTTTCATAAGCTTTTATTAATACATCACAAAGTTTTCTATCTCCTCTAGCTAAAACTGCTTCCATATATGATGTTTTTTGCTCATGATAGTTGTAAACTATGCTTCTTGATTTTATAGCACCTTTAACAGCATTGATTTTCTCAGTTACAATGTCCATTTTTTCCATTGGTGCCCATTGGAATGGTGTAAATGGTTTTGGTACAAGAATAGAAGTACTTACAGTAATTCTAAGTCCTTTATTTCTTATATGTTTAGGTACAGCAAAGTATTGATCAGCTATTTTTTCTGCTAATAATCCTATTTCTGCAGCATCCTCAACTGTTTCATAAGGAACTCCAAGTATAAAGTATAATTTTATTGTACTCCATCCTGATTCAAAAGCATTTTTAGCTGCTTCTAATATTCTTTCCTCTGTTAATCCTTTATTTATAACATCTCTCATTCTTTGAGAACCAGCCTCTGGTGCAAAAGTTAAACCAGTTTTTCTAACCTTTTGAATTTCTTTTAATAGATCAACTGAGAAAGCATCTACTCTTATTGATGGTAAGGCAACACTTACATTATTCTTTCCGTGCTCTTCTATAAGATCTTTTACTAATCCTTGAATATCAGAATAATCACAAGTACTTAGTGAAACTAATGAAACCTCATCATATCCTGTAGCTTTAAGCATTTTTCTAGCTTGATCTAATAAAGTTTTTCTGCTCTTTTCTCTAACTGGTCTGTATATCATTCCAGCTTGACAGAATCTACATCCATTAGTACATCCTCTAAATAATTCTAAAACAACTCTATCATGAACTATTTCACTATAAGGTACTATTAAACTTTCTGGGAAATCAACTTGGTCAAAGTTATTTATGATTCTCTTTTTAACCTTTTTAGGTACATCATCGTACTTAGGTATAAATTCTTTTATTGTTCCGTCTTCGTTGTATGTAACATCATATAATGATGGAATATAAACACTTGGAATATGACTAGCTTCTCTTAAATAAGCTTCCTTGTTAAAGTTATCTTTATGTTTTTGATAAAGATCTAAAAGATCATTTAATCCTTCTTCACCTTCACCTAATTGAAATATGTCAACTATATCATATAAAGGCTCTGGATTATATGCACAAGGTCCACCAGCTATTACTAAAGGATCCTTCTCTGTTCTTTCTGATGCTCTAAGTGGAATTCCACCCATGTTTAGCATATTTAATATATTTGTATAACTCATTTCGTATTGAAGAGTAAATGCTAAAAAGTTGAATTCATTTATAGGATCTTTAGTTTCTAAAGCGTATAAAGGAATATTATTTTCTCTCATAAGCTTTTCCATGTCTGGCCATGGAGCATATACTCTTTCACAATATGTATCTTTTCTTTGATTTAAAACATGATATAAAATTCTTGATCCTAAGTGAGACATCCCTACTTCATAAACATCTGGGAAGCAAAATCCAAATCTTATATCAACTTCTTTTGGGTCTTTTATCACTTCATTAAGTTCTCCACCTACGTATCTAGATGGCTTCTCAACTCTATATAAAATATCATCAGTTATTCTTACCATTTAGTTTCCTCCTACATTTTTATAAAATATTAAAGCTAATATCTATAATAAAAAGAGAAGTATACCTCTTTATACTTCTCTCATATTAACAATTTCTATTCTATCACAAAGAATAATTATAACCAATATATTTATTCTTTTCTATACTTAATGTAATATTCTCTTAAATTAATGTTTCCAATTGTCTTTAAAGTCTCTATTATTTCATTTTCTCTTAAGACATAAAGCAAATTCATTTCTTCATCTAAGACATAAAATATATTAAATCTATTTTTATCAATAATTCTAAGAAGATTAACCATATCTTGTTCACAATATACAGAAGTTACTCTACTGTCTATGTATTTCTTATTAATTAATCGTTCCCTCTTTTTCGTTATATCACCCATAATTATATACATTACCTTTCTTCTCTCATTATAACTTAAATAGATTATAAATATTCCTGCTAATATACTAGTTATATTTAATTCACCTAAAATCACAATTCCTAATATAGATAACAAAATAAATGCTATTCCAAATGAATAGCTTATCCTAATCAATATATTATTAACATCCTTAAAAATCATTTTATCCTCTAAAATTGCTCCTAATATTTTTCCTCCATCTAAAGGATAAGTAGGGAGCAAATTAAAAATAAATAAGACTAAATTTATTTCATAGGTAGAATAAATATATTCACTTTTTAAAATTAATTTATAAACACAGAAAAAAATCATAGCAACAATTCCATTTAAAACAGGACCCGCTGAACATACTATTAATTTTTCTCTTGAACTTAAATCTTCATAATCTTTTATCTCTAATCTAGCTCCTAGAATATGAAGTTTAAATTTCTCTGACTCTATATTTAATTTTAATAAAACAAAATAATGAGCTAATTCATGTATTATAATCCAAAAAAAAGCTAAGGCTAAATCAAATATAAATCCTAAAATAAAAAATGTAATAAGCTGTACAATTATCTTTTTATTGATTTTCACTGCTTATCTCCTAAAAACCTCATGCTTTCTTCTGGGTTAACATACTCATTTTTAAATAATACTTGAATTATTACACCCTTTGCTTTTTCATTTTCAGATGAAATACCTATTTTCTCTCCCTCTTCTACCTTATCTCCTTCTTTTTTTACCACCTCTTCTAAATTGTGATATAAAACTTCTAAATCATCATAATACTTCACCTTGACAGTATATGTTCCATTTTCATTTTTCATTTCACTTATGGTTCCTTTTAACAGACTTTTCACCTGGCCCTTTGAACCACTTAAATAAAGGTTTTTCCCTTTTAAATTATTATTTTCCAAAGTTTTAACTTCTCCATCAAAGGGAATAACTTTACTTTCCTTTAAAAAGTCTATAGATTCCTTCTCAATAACTTGAAAATTATTAAAAACACTTATTTCCCCATTGTTTTCAGATACCTTTTCTTCATTAGCTTGTTTAGATTCTTTTTTTAGATTAGAATTTTCTAAGTTAAAACCATCTTTTATTCCACTACTAATAGTAGCTACTATTTTACTTTCATTTAAATCTAAGTTTTTATAATATCCATCAGTTGATATTACCTCTTTAAATTTTCTACTTAACCCTACTAAAAATTCACTTTCTACTTGTCCCATAAAAAAAAAGCTAGAAAAAATTAAAAAGCCTAAAATTGATGAGAAAATAACTTCCTTAATTACGTATTTACCCAAACTATCTTTCTCTTTTCTCTTATAAGACCCCTTAGTTTTAAAATTCACCTCATGATTAGGAGAAGCTTTTCTTGTCTTATTTATTTTTCTATAATACTTCTCATATTCTTTGTTATAGCTACCCATTTTTCTTCTCCTTTCTAGAAATCTTTAATTATACTTAATATATATTTTTTTTATGCATCTTATAGAACTTTTATTACAAACTGAAATATAATAGATATAAAAAAATAAAAGTATTAAAATCATTATTGATCTTAATACTTTTATTTTTATTAGAATTTTAATTTTTTCTTTCTCATAGATATATTTAGAACTAAGGCTATACTCATTATAGTTGTAAGCAACGAACTTCCTCCATAGCTTACTAATGGTAATGTTATTCCTGTTATAGGCATTATACCTATTGTCATTCCTATATTCTGTAATATAGCAAATATAAAATAAGAGGCAAATCCTACACATATTATGGAGCCAAATATATCTTTGGAAGTTTTGGCCGTCATTATCATCCTATATATCATTATTCCATATAATAATAATAAAAACATTCCTCCTACTGTTCCCCAGTGTTCACCTATTACAGCGAATATGAAGTCTGTCTGTCTTTCTGGTACGAATTCTGAGGAATATCCACCAACTTCTCCATTTAGATCTAATCCTGTCCCCAAGAATCCTCCAGATCCAATTCCTATTTTTGATTGAGTTAACTGCAAGTTTATACCTAACTCATCTCCATCAGGATTTAAAAATCCAACAAGCCTAGCCTTTTGATAATCTTTTATAAGCCCCGAATTCCAAACTAAGGCTATTGCCACTATTATTGATAAAAGCCCTGCACCTATTACTTTCATATCTAATCCTGCTGCAAAGAATATACCAAGTGCTATGAAAAATGAAACCATAGTCATACCCATATCAGGTTGTACAACTATAAATATCATTGGTATAATTGCGTACATGGCAACCTTAATAAAATTTCTAAAGTCATTTATTCTTAAATCAACTTGTTCCATCTTCTTTGCTAACATAAGTATCATGGCCGTTTTGGCCAGCTCAGATGGCTGAATACTTACAGGACCTAATACGATCCATCCTCTAGCTCCATTTATTACACTCCCTGCAAATCTGGTTATTATAAGCAGAACTATGGATCCCCAATAGAATATCTCAACATAATTATAAATTATGTTATAATTCCAAAGTAATATTATGTACAATGCAACCATTGATATTATAAACCATATTAACTGTTTCTTAGCGAAAAAAAATCCCCATTGTGATTTTGTTCCTAAGTATATGTTTAATATTCCAAACAGTACTATTAATATCATAGATACTAAAAGCTTATAATCAATTTCTCTTCTTAGTTTACTATCTAGTTTTAGTCTACTAAGCATTATAGTACCTCCATAAATTTTATTTATTTAACATAACTATTTATATAATACTTTATTTTTACCTATTTTCAATTACAAAATTCTGAACTTTTTAAAAGACTAATAAAAAGCTATCTCAAAAAATTTGAAATAGCTTATATTTTTAAATTATCTAGCTTTCCCTTTTATATTCTTTATTGGTATATTTGCTACTAAAGATGGTGATTCGCCTTCTATTGGATTTGACTTTGTAACAGTTATGTCAACATCCTCGTTTTCAATCTCTACATATTTAGAAAGTACATCTAATATTTCAAGTCTTATTTTATCTAAAACCTCATCTGATAGTTCCCCTCTATCATGAATTAAAATAACCTTTAATCTATCCTTAGCAACTTGTTTCGGCGTAGGTCTACTAGAAAAAACATTTAAAAAACTCATTTTCTCTCACCTACCCTCTTCTAAACAACTTTAATATAGAACTAAATATTCCTTGATGTTCTGTGTTTAAATCCATTATTGGAACATCTTCTCCTATTATTCTTCTACCTATATTTCTAAACGCTTGTCCTGCACTTGCTTTTTCATCTAGTACTATAGGCTCTCCTTTATTAGTAGAAACTGTTATGTTTCTATCATCTGGTACAACGCCTAAAAGTTTTACAGAAAGAGTTTCTATAATATCTGAAATGTCTAGCATATCACCTTTTTTAGTCATTTCATAATTTAATCTATTTACTATAACCTCATGATTTTCTAATCCTTTAGCATCAAGTTTTCCAATAACTCTATCAGCATCTCTTACAGAAGTTATTTCTGGATTAACTACTACGATAGCTCTATCTGCTCCAACTATTGCATTTTCAAATCCTTGCTCTATACCAGCTGGGCAATCTAAAATTACATAATCAAACTCTTCTTTTAATTCATTTACCAATCTTAACATTTGCTCAGGACTTATATCATTTTTATCCTTAGTTTGAGCAGTAGGTAATAAGTATAAATTATTAAATCTCTTATCTCTTATTAAAGCTTGTTTAGTTCTACATCTATTTTCAATTACATCAATTACTGTATAAACAATTCTATTTTCTAATCCCATTAACACATCTAAGTTTCTTAGACCTGTATCTCCATCAACAACGACTACCTTTTTCCCTTGTGCCGCTAAAGCTGTTCCAATGTTAGCTGTAGTAGTTGTTTTTCCAACTCCACCTTTTCCTGATGTTATTACTATCGATACTCCCATTACTTTCCCTCCATTAAATTATGTAATATTAATAAGAATATTTATCCGGTAAATAAGGCTCTACAATTATATTATTTTCATTCAATCTAGCCACCTCCGGATATCCTGTTTTCTCAAAATCATCCGGTGATATTGTTATTTTACCTGATATAGAAATTAATTCTGGTTCTAAAGAATAGGCTGCTATTATGGCATTTTCATTTCCATTATCTCCAGCAAAGACCTTGCCTTTTAAGTCACCTAACACAATTACATTTCCATGTGCTCTAACTTCTCCCCCATTATTAACATCACCAATTATTATCAAATTACCTGCGTAATTTAAACATTGACCACTTCTAACAGTTTTTCTTACAAATTTTGTTCTTCCCTCATAAACTCCCGAAAAAACACTACTTTGCTTTTCTAATCGTTCTTCAAATATACAATCCTTTATAAGTATCTCATCAAAAAGTACATCTTTTAACTTTGATATTTGTCTCTCATTTATATATTTTAAATCAGTAGTTACAGTTAAAGTAGCCCCTTTATAAAACTTTTTTCCTCTACTTAACTTCTCTACTAAAGAATCAAGCATTTCATCAAAATTACCAAACTTGTCCATATTAATTATGGCATTTATTCCTAGTTTATTTCCTTTTATAAAAATTCTATCATCACGCATAGTAAATTACTATCCTCCAAGTATCCAACCCCTTTTATTCTTAAGGTAAATTATACAATAAATTAATTCTCACTTTATATTATATAAATTATTTTTAATTTATAAAAGGACTTTATGAAATAAAGTAGTAAATTTTTGAAAAAATCAATCGTATTTTAAAAACCTATTTATAATTTATTTAATTATTTCATTAAAATAGCAATACAATAATAATTTAAAAACCTACAGAAATTAATTCTGTAGGTTTTATATTAATGAGGTTTATTTTCATCTACTTTAGTTTTATCCTCTTGATTATTGTTTTCTTGTTTATTATTTTGAGATTTATTATCCTCTTTTTTATTTTCAGAATTATTAGTTGCTGACTCTTCAACTGGTTTTCCTGAAGAATCTAATTCTGCATTTTCTACCTTACTATTTATATTTGAATCCTTGATAGCTTCTAAAGGTGGATTCAATGAATAATCATAAACATTGAAATCAAGATTTTTAGGCTTATAATTAGGATAATCCTTCTTTAATTGATCTCTAAAGTAAGTTTCATAAATAGTTCTTGCTATAAATGACCCATAATATCCATGAGCCCCATCATAAAGGACTGTAGCTACAGCAACCTTAGGATTATCCAATGGAGCAAAGGAAATATAAACCCCATAGTCTGTTCTTCCAAAATCTGATTGATCATTTCTGAAAGTAGCAGTACCAGTTTTACCTCCTGTTACAATAGGAAATCCAGACATTATAGCACCTGCTGACCCATTAGCATTAACTCTCCTCATACCTTCTTTAACAGCCTCTAAAGTATCTTTTGACATATTAACTTTATTTAAAACTTCTGGTTTAAATTCTTCTACTAAGTTTCCTTGAGCATCTGTTATTTTATCAACCAAATGGGTCTTATATCTTGTTCCCCCATTTGCTAAGGTTGCCACATAACTTGCTAGCTGTACAGGAGTAAAGTTACTTATACTCTGTCCTATAGCAGAGTCAGTAAGGTTTCTTGGTGAAACTATTTGGTAAGCTATATCTCCAACAACCCAAGCAACTATTCTTTGAACTGTTAAGTTTATTGCCTTATCAACTTTTTCATCTTCATCCTTACCTTTTATTCCATTAAAGTTTTTAATACTTTCTTGATAGGCAGAATCTAAATTATATAAAGTTTTAAAATCCTTTTTTAAAGACTCACTTAAAGCTTTTTCATCAATAGTATTTCCATCTCCAAGCTTATTTAGTGAATTCTCTATATCTTTTTTTATAGATTCCTTAGCCGCTGCTAACTCTTTGGAATCTCTATCATTAACCCCTATATTTACCTGTGGGAAATCAGGCGAAGAAGAATTAACAAAGGTTCCTTTTTCAAGAGAATCGACTAAAGTAAATCTCATAAGGGCTATTGTTTGCTTCTTAAAAGATTCAAAATTATAAACCTGACCAAAATTTTCAGATATTTCAATTCCTGTTGAAGCCTTTTTATCTGAATTTGGATCAACACCTAATCCAAACTGCCATGCGTATTTTGCAATAGAATCTAAAGCTTCCGTACTACTCTTCTTATATCTTCCGTCTCCATATGGATCTCCACCATTTTTATAATACATCTTTACAGCAGAATCAAAATAATACGTATTTGATGAATACTGTAATGCAGTATATAAATCTGCAAACCCTGTATAGTTTTTATCCCTTGGCCAGTTCGCAGGGTTTTTACCAAATATCTCTGGATATGGCTTTCCAAAGTTTTGCCCATTAGCATAAACTGTAGAACTTGGAGTTATAACCTTATCTTCTAAAGCAGCCACACTGGTAACAGGTTTAAAAGTAGATCCTGGTGGAATCATCCCTAAAGTAGCATAGTTATAAAATCTTTTTGGATAAAGATCATATAAATCTTCCCTTAATCCAGTTTTTGAATTTTTAGGGAAAAGATCATCTACTGTTTTATTTAAAGCATTTCTAGCTATAAACTGCTGTGCAAAGGCTTCATAGTCTGGTTGGAAGTATTCCTTTGCTACTACTGGATCTAATTCTCCCTTAGCAAACTCATTTGGATTAAATCCTGGATAACTAACTAAGGCTAAAACCTTTCCTGTATCTACTTCTATAGCAACAGCTGCTCCCCTAGTTGCATTCTTAGTATTTACACCTGGATCCATTACATTTCTTGTTTGAAGATAATCTAAAAGATATTTCATTGAAGTTTCTGCTGAATATTGAATATCTTTATCTATAGTTAAGTGTACATTATTTCCTGGATAAGATTCTAGATCATAAAGTTCCTCTTTTTTTCTACCAGAAGAGTTTACCTTAACTGTAGTTCCTCCCTTAACACCTTTTAGTTCATTTTCAAAGGCTGCTTCTATACCAGCTTTTCCTATTAAATCAGTAGAAGCATCATATCCTCTTGCTTCATACTTAGCTTTTTGATCTCCATTTATAGAAGCTACATATCCTAAGAATGAAGAACCTAATTCATTGTATGGATAGTATCTCATAGGCTCTATGCTTACATCTATTCCTGGTAAATCATTAAGTCTTTGATAGAATATAAATGCAGTTTCTTTGTTTATATCCTTAGCTATTGTAACAGGCTTATATCCTGAAAAACTTTGCATTTTTATGGCATTTTTAATAAGCATATATCCTCTTATATCTTGAAGAGAATATTTTTTTAATAAAATATCTGTTATTTCCTTAGGGTCCATCTTCTTATATAAATCCTTCTCTTCCTGAGTAGGATTTAAAACATCATATAGTTGATATTCTTTTACTAGAAAATCAAAAGCCTCTTCTGGAGTAACCTTTAGAAGTTCTTTATCTACTTGATCCTCTTCCTCAGCAGTTAAATCGCCCTCTTTATTCTTAAAAAGAACATTTTTAACCTTATCACCCATTCCGATATCTTTTAAAAGTCTTAGTTTTTCAGTTTCACCTGAAACATCAAAATAAAGTTCTCCATTTTCATTAATTCTAAGCTTAAAATTATCTAATATACTTTGATTGTTTTCTTTTAAAATAGAATAAACTTTATCTATAGTAGTATAAAAGTTTTTCTTAGATTCATCTGTTTCAGTAAATGTTAATGTGTATGTTTGTCTATTAGTAGCTAAAATGTCCCCATTTGAATCATAAATTTTACCTCTTGGAGCCTGTTCTGATAGAAATCTCATAGATCTAGTATCAGCTCTTTGTTTAAATTCTTCATAATTAAATACTTGAAGATAAACTAATCTTGCTACTATAGATACAAATACTATTATCATTATTCCTATGAGAATTTTATATCTATCTATAGGCGTTTTTCCATTTATTGAACTTCTCATGTAACCACCTATTTTTCACTTATTTTCCATTCTCTTTTCATAAGATCTCTATTGCATAATTTATAAACCCAATTATACATAAAGAATCCTACAACTACGTTATAAAGTACCATAATCCAAAAGCTTAATAAGTTTACTCTTATATTAACCAAATTTAATATAAATGCCACTACAAAAAACTTTATTATGGTAAGCAAACCTACTGATAGTACTGGAATTGTTTTTTTATGCTTAAATACACTCTCCCCAATATACGCAGCTATTAAGCACACTAACATATTTACTAACATATTGACCCCAAAGACATTTACAAAATAAACATCTTGAAGGAAACCTGATAAAACTCCTATAAATACCGCTTCCCAATACCCACTCATAAGAGCATATAGTACAGCAAAGGTGAATAATAAACTAGGATAAACACCTTTTATAGAGAAAAAAGGTACCAGAGTATTATCTATTATAAATAGTAAAAGACATATTAATATTAGTATTAATCTTTTCACTTTACTCCCTCTTTTCTAATATTTAACTATACCATCTCTCTCTGATGGTGGTACAACTACAAATAATTCTTGTAGATTATTGAAATCAACATATGTTTTTAGTATAGCAGTTTTCATAACTTTAACATCATCTGATTGTACTGATGTTACTTCACCGATTCTTATTCCTTTAGGATAATATCCTCCAAGACCTGAAGTAACTACTGTTTCACCTTCTTTTATTGTAGAATTCATAGGTAAATTAGTTATTTCTGCTTGCATATCATTACCATTTCTATATCCTTTAACTATTCCATCTCCTGAATTACTATCTCCTTCAATAGTAGCCGCAACAGCTACATTTTCATTTAATAAAGTCTGTATTTTTGACCAGTTTGAATGAACTTCTGTTACAACTCCAACTAATCCTTCTGGAGAAATTACTATGTAATCTTTTTTAATACCTTCACTTGATCCTTTATCAATAGTATAGCCTTCTACAAAGCTATCTCCACTTTTTCCTATTATGTTTGTACCGATATATTTATATTGATTATTTTCCTTAGAAAAATCAACTATTCCTCTTAAAACATCATTTTGACGCTTTAACTCATTGTATTCAACTAATTGATTCTCTAACTCTAAATTTTTCTTTTTTAAATCATTATTTTCATTCTTAACATCTGAAAAGTTATAGAAGAAATCAAAGACATCATGAACTTTATCACTTATTGTGTATACTACTTTCTGCACAGGGTTTAAAACAGTACCAACTCCACCTGAAATTGGATTTTTAGAATCACTCTTAACAGTAAATATAATTATTCCTAAAAAGGCAACTGACAGTACTATAACAGTTACTGCCAGTTTATTCTTGAAGAATTTCATATTCTATCCTCTTTGTTGTTTAACTATTAAATCAAACTTATCTAAAGCTTTTCCTGTACCTAGTGCAACACAGTCAAGAGGTGATTCTGCTATATGAACAGGCATTCCTGTTTCTTTATATATAAGTTCATCTAGTCCTTTTAGGAATGCTCCTCCTCCAGCAAGCATTATTCCTTTATCCATGATATCAGCTGCTAATTCTGGTGGTGTTTTTTCTAGAGTAGTTTTGATTGATTCTATTATTGATGAAACTGGCTCTTTTAAAGCGTTTCTTATTTGTCCTGCATCAACCACAACAACCTTAGGAAGTCCTGATATTAAATCTCTTCCTTTTATGTCCATTGTTTGTTCTTCTTCATTCTCATCAACTTTGTAAGCTGATCCAATTTCCATTTTTATTTGCTCTGCTGTTCTCTCACCTATCATTAAGTTAAATTCTCTCTTAATGTAGTTTATGATTGATTGGTCTAATTCGTCTCCAGCAACTCTTAATGATTTACTAGTAACTATTCCACCTAATGATATGATAGCAACCTCAGTAGTACCTCCACCGATATCAACTATCATACTTCCTGTAGGCTCATCAACTGGAAGTCCTGCTCCTATTGCAGCAGCCATTGGCTCTTCCATTAATATTACGTCTCTTGCTCCGGCTTGCTTAGTAGCTTCTTCTATTGCTCTTCTCTCAACTTCAGTTACTCCTGAAGGGAAGCATACTATTATTCTTGGGCTTGTGAATGCACTTTTGTTTGTTATCTTTTCGATAAATCTCTTAAGCATTGTTTGAGTAACATCGAAATCAGCAATAACTCCGTCTTTTAATGGTCTTATAGCCACTATGTTTCCTGGTGTTCTACCTATCATTTGCTTAGCTTCAGTACCAACAGCTAATGATTTTTTTGTTAAGTTGTTTATTGCAACAACTGAAGGCTCTCTTAATACGATCCCCTTTCCTTTAACGAACACTAGAGTATTTGCAGTTCCTAAATCTATACCCATGTCTTTTGTCATTCCAAAATTAAATAAACCCATTTTTAATCCCCTTTCCTAATCACAATATGTCTTTTTCTTTAAGACTTATGAATCTGTTATCTCCTATTATTAAATGATCTAAAAGCTCAATACCCATCATTTTTCCACACTCTTTTAGTCTTGTTGTTATGTTTATATCATCTCTACTAGGTGTTGGGTCTCCCGAAGGATGATTGTGACATATAATTATAGATGCTGCACTATCCTTAACAGCCTCTCTAAATATCTCTCTTGGGTGTACTAAAGAAGAATTCAGTCCACCTTTAAAAATTTCTTTTTTAGATATTACTTTATTTTTAGTATCAAGTGTTATTAGAATCAACACCTCCTGCCGTAGCATTCTAAGTTCATCTAAAACCAATTCTGCTACATCTGATGGCTTTGAAATTTTAACCTGTGTTAACTCTGAAACCTTAAATCTCTTATATAATTCACACATGGCTAAAATTTGAGTTGCCTTAGCTTCCTTAACACCTTTTACCTCCATAAGCTCCTTTGCTGAAGCTTTAAAAAGTCCATTCAATCCACCAACACTATGTATTATTCTATAAGACAATTCAACTACATTTGAATCCTTATTTCCAGTTCTAAGAATTATAGCTAAAAGTTCCTCATTAGACAAAAACTGTGCTCCATAAAAAAGTAGTTTTTCTCTTGGTCTCTCACCAGATGGAATTTCATTAATTCTTATATTTTTAGACATATTACAACTCCTTATTTAGAAATTAACATGCCCATTGAAAGTAATTTTAAAGTATTGTTATGTCATAGTTTTCTAATGCTTTATATAGTTTATTCAAGGGCAATCCCATGACATTGTAATAACATCCATTTATTCCCTCTACAAAAGCACCACCTAAGCCTTGAATTCCATAAGCTCCTGCTTTATCCATAGGCTCACCAGAATTTATGTAATTTCTTATTTGTCTAGGATTTAATTCTGAAAATCTTACTTCTGTACAGTCGCAATCAGTCACTACAGTATCATTATAAGTATTTATTAAACAAATACCTGAATATACCTTATGAGTATTACCACTTAATGAAGATAACATACTAAAAGCATCCTCTTCATTTTTAGGTTTTTCTAAAACTTTTCCATTTTGAAAAACAACTGTATCCGCAGCAATAACTATAGATGGTTCATTAAGTCTTTTTGAAACCTCTATAGCTTTATTTCTAGACAAATCTTTAACATACTTTTCAATATCTCCCTTAAAGTCTATAGTATTTTCATCAAAATTTGACTCAACTACTTCAAATTCTTTAACTATTTTTTCAAGAATCTCAACTCTTCTTGGAGATTTTGATGCTAAAATAACCTTCATTTTTCCACCTTACCTTATATCTAAAAACTTTTAAATAATCTTATTTTTCCTTAAATAAGGTCTTGTACTCTTTATCCTATATAGTTTATCATTTATTATTTTTATAAACAAGTATAAATGTACGTGTATAGTAAATTATAAAGAAAAAAATGAAAGAGATTTTAACTCTTTCATTTTTATTATAATTTAAAAATATATTACTATAAATTAAAAATAAATTACAATTATTTGTTTACTTTAAAATTATTTAAAGTATTAAACACTATTTGGTAACTTTCCTCTATGTTTTTTTTAGTTATTTCATCTGGAATTTTATTTATACCATCTTTTAATTCTTTAAATACTTTAAAATATTCAGAATCACTATGTTCCTCTAAGCCATTAACCCATTCTTTAAACTCTGTTGTCTTAACACCCTTAACAGAATCCTCTTTTAATTTATTTATTATATTTACATATCCATTTACTATTTCTATAATCTCATTGCTACACACATCAGTTTTTGGAATCATAAATCTTCCTTTTGTATTACTAACACCTTTTTCATTTAACTCATTAGAAAGTTTAATAGCTTCTTCTTCATTTCCAATATGAACTATTACTCTATAATTTTCTGCTTCACTTAAGGATACTGCAATATAATCATCTTCTAATTGAGCCTTTACATTATTTGCATTCTCTTTATTTGAGTAGAAACCACATTGAATCATTACATACTCTTGTCCACCTACACTTTCAGCCATTACCTTATTATCTTTCGGCTTTTCATCTTCTTTTGCTGCTTTGTTATTTTCCTTATCTTTCTCACTTGTCTCTTTATTTTCTCCAGAAGTTGCTTCTATTCTTTCCTTTTCTGCTGTTTTCTTTCCTTCAGGCCATATAAACTTAGACATTGCAGTTGATATTACAAGTGCCACAACAATTACCCCAATAAAAAGTAATATAAAGCTTTTACCATCATTGTTATTATTGTTGTTATGTCCATTACTCCTTTTTTTATTCTTTACATCAATTCTAGTGTACTTCACCCTTCCCCCAACCTTTCTTTTAATTTAACTTTACTAAGCATTTTTCTTTTTACAAATTATGTAAAGCCCCTCTTTATATATTTATTTTACATAATTTGTAAAATTCCTTCTTTTAATTTTATTTTTCTTAAATTTTACATTTTAATAATAAATAAAAGCTTTATTGAAATTTGCTTTTAGAATTCAAATCAATAAATTCCATAAAGCATTATTTTCAATAAAGCTTAAAAACTAAACTAATATATTATTTTAATAACAATTTATTTATCTAACAAATCATATTTTGCATAAAACTCTGGTGTTCCTAAACTTCTCTTAGATATAAGTCCTCCGTGATAATCAGATCCACCTGTTATTAGTAGATTATTTTTTGTACAATAATCTACTAAGTATTTTATTGTATCCTCATCATGGTGAGGATGATAACACTCTATTCCATCTACACCCCAGTTTTTAAATAATTCTAACATTTCATCTAATTTAAATTGAGACTTTCCATACTTAGGATGAGCTAAAACAACAATTCCATTAGCTTTTTTTATAGTTTCTATAGCTTCTTTAGGATGAGGAAAATCTGGATATTTCAAAGCTCTTTCACCAACAAATATTTTATTAAAAAACTCATCAATATTTTTGCATATTCCTCTATCAATTAAAAAGTTAAGAGTTTTCCATCCCCCTTTTGAAGGATCATGTTCATAAGCCAAATAATCTTCAAAATCTATATCATATCCAGCATCAATTAATTGCTTTATTGAATCATCATCTTTCTTTTGAAGCAATCTATCATTATTTTCTATTAAACTGATTAAATCGTTGTTATTTTTATCAAAATTATAAGCTAATATATGAAACTGTTCTCCATTTATTATACTTGAAACCTCTACCCCTGGAATGAATTTAATATCCATTTCCTCAGTTAAACCTTGCATTTCCTCTAAACTTCCTATAGAGTCATGATCTGTAACTGAAAATAGTTTTATATCTTTTTCTACTATTTCCTTTAATAACTCCTTTGGTGTAAGTGTTCCATCAGAAGCTCTAGTATGCATATGTAAATCAGTTCTTACTAAATTCATGTCTATATCCTCCCACAGTCTAATATGTATTTAATTTATTTTTTTATATGTTTATTTATATCTCTCTATAAAATAATAAGGCTGTATCTAGCCTCAATAGTAAAACTTATAAGTAATATTATAGATAAAATTTAGAATTTAATTCTCGCCATAGAAATTATAGGCTTAAGCTAAGTTCAAAGCTTTATAAGGATTTATTAGAAACCTTCAATAAATCCTTATAAAAGTTCAATAATTCTAAAATATATTTATAAGTTTTTTAGGTAATTTAGATACAACCTTAAATTAATTCTTAATTATTTTATAGCTTTTAATATTTCAACTAAGAAATCCCAAACATTTTTTACTGAAGATATACTAACATGTTCATTTGGAGTATGAACATCATACATATTAGGACCAAATGAAATCATATCTAATCCTTCTATTTTTTCTCCTAATAATCCACATTCTAATCCAGCATGTATAGCTATTATTTCAGGATCTTTTCCTGTCATATTTTTATATACATTGCTGCAAAGTTCTCTTATTTTTGAATCAGGATTATATTGCCAAGCTGGGTATGGTGCTTGTATTTCAAATTCTCCACCTAATACTTCTGCAACATCAGCTATTTCATCTAAAAGTTTAGTTTTTAAAGTTTCAACTGAACTTCTTGTTGAACTAGCAAAGACAATTTTATCTGCTTCTGTAGTAACAACACCTAGGTTTGTTGAACTCTGAACTAATCCTTTCATTTCTATACTATAAGTATCAACTCCATCAGGAATTAAGTTCATTATTTTTATAGCTTTAAATGTAGTGTCTTTAGAAAATACTTTATGATTTTCTTCTTTTTTAACTAAAGTTACATTAACTCCACTATCATTAGCATGGTATTCATCCTTTAATATTGAATCCCATTTTTGAATTAATTCTTCTAATTTTTTTATATCATCTTTTTTAACAGCTAGTAAAGTGTCACATTCTCTTGGAATAGCATTTACCTTAGATCCACCATTAATTGATATTAATCTAATATCACAGTTAGCATTAATATCATTTAATACTCTTCCCATTAACTTATTAGAGTTTCCTCTTTGTTTATCTATTTCCATTCCAGAGTGACCACCTTTTAGTCCTCTTAGCATGATTTCATAAACTTCAAAATCTTTTTCCATTTCTTCAAAGTTTATTGGTAAAGTAACTTCACTTCTAGCTCCACCTGCACAGCTTACTAAAAGTTTTCCTTCTTCCTCTGAATCTATGTTTAAAAGATATTTACCTTTTAATAAAGTTCCATCTAAAGCAATAGCTCCACCCATTCCAACTTCTTCATCAGTTGTAACTAAAAGCTCTATAGCAGGGTGTGCTATATCATTTGAAGCTAAAACAGCCATTCCATAAGCTACTGCTATACCATTATCTGCTCCTAATGTAGTTCCTGTAGCATATATATAATCTCCATCTACTCTAAGTTCAATAGGATCTTTTTCAAAATCATGTATAGTATCTTTATTTTTTTCACATACCATATCCATATGACCTTGTATTATTACTCCTGGTGCATTTTCATATCCTGGAGTTGCAGGTTTTCTTATTATTACATTTAATGATTCATCTTGTATTGTTTCAAGTCCTAAACTTTTTCCAAAGTTAACTAGGAAATCACTTATTCCCTTTTCATTACCTGATCCTCTTGGAATTTGTGATATTTCTTCAAAATATTTTAAAACACTTTGTGGTTCTAAACCTTTTAATACATTCATTTTTTACCCATCCCTTCCTATTATTGTGGTAAAATATAATTAATTTAATAATTTATTCTATTATATCAAATATATCAAACTTTTAAAGCAATCACTAAACTATTTTAGTTTAAACAAAATGAGGTGGTTTTTATGCAAAAAACAAAAATGATATTTACAATTGGTCCTTCAAGTGATTCAGAAGAAATTTTAAGAGAGTTCATAAGAATTGGTATGAATGCAGCTAGATTAAACTTCTCACATGGAGACCATGAAAGTCATAAAGAAAAAATAGAACTTATTAAGAGACTTAGAAAAGAAGAAAAATCAGCTACAGCTATCTTATTAGACATTAAAGGTCCTAAAATAAGAACACATAATTTTAAAAATGGCGAAGCTGAATTAAAAAATGGTGATGAATTCACATTCTCTTGCGGAGATGAAATATTAGGTGATAACACTAAATGTTCAATCTCTTATAAAGAACTATATGAAGACATAAAACCTGGTGGATCAATACTTGTTGATGATGGACTTTTAGAATTTAAAGTAAAAGAAGTCCGTGGAACTGATATAATATGTGAAGTTATTGAAGGAGGTACTATAAAAGACCATAAAGGTGTAAATGTACCTAATGTACCAATTAAACTCCCTGCAGTAACTGAAAAGGATAGATCTGACTTAATATTTGGTTGCGAAATGGAAGTAGACTTTGTAGCAGCTTCTTTCATAAGAAAACCTGAGGATGTGCTTGAAGTTAGAGAAATTCTAGACTATCATGGTGGAAAAGATATAAAAATAATATCAAAAATAGAAAGCCAAGAAGGTGTAGATAATATAAACGAAATAATTAAGGTTACTGATGGTGTAATGGTTGCTAGAGGTGATATGGGAGTAGAAATTCCTATAGAAAATGTACCTATAATTCAAAAAAATATAATTAAGAAATGTAATCAAGCAGGAAAAATAGTTATAACGGCAACTCAAATGTTAGATTCTATGATAAGAAATCCAAGACCTACTAGAGCTGAAGCTTCTGACGTATGCAATGCCATATTTGATGGTACAGATGCCATAATGCTTAGTGGAGAAAGTGCTTCTGGTAGCTTCCCTATAGAGGCAGCAATGACAATGTCTAGAATAGCAAAAAAAGCAGAAGCTAATTTAGACTATAATTATCTTTTAAGAAGATTAAAGGATCCAAATCCAAATCCAGATGCCTTTGCAGATGCCATAAGTTATTCAGCATCAAAAACAGCTAGCAAATTCCCTACAAAAGCTATAGTAGCAGCCACTCAGACTGGCTCAACTGCTAAGATATTATCAAAATATAAACCTAGCTGTCCAATAATAGCTATTACTCCATATGAAAAAGTTAGAAGAAGCCTAGCTTTAAACTTTGGAATAATTTCTAAGAAATGTGCTTATTTTAATAGTACAGATGAAATTATAGAAGAAGCTAGAAAAGTAGCTAAAGAATTTGAAATAGCTGAAACTGGAGATAATATAATGGTAGCTGCTGGATTCCCAACATCAATAACTGGTGGAACAAACATGCTAAAAATTGAAAAAATATAATTTAATATAAAAAGGGGCTGTATCAAAATATAATAATAAAACTTACAAACATATTCCTAGAATTACTAGATTTCGCTAAGAATTTATAATCATTACTTCGAAAATATCACTAAAGCTTCGAAACTTGCTACGCTTCGAACAGTCTCAGCTTTTTAACGTGATATTTTCTACGTAATAATTTAAATTCTAAAGCTCATCTAGATATTCTCTTCACACTGTTTGTAAGTTTTATAAAAAGCTATTTTAATACACGCCCTTTTATAATTCTATAAAACTTATAAATTCTTAATGAAATCTATTAGCTTATTAAATTATTAATAAGTTTTATTTTTAAGAACTATAGATTTAATCCTTTGAATAGGTCAGCTAATGAATAACCTTCCTCTTCATCATTATACTGCATATATTCATTTGAAGTTTCTACAGCATCTTTTATGCTTAAGCTCATTTTTTTGTTTTCATCATCTATATTTAAGATTTTAACCTTAACTTCTTGGCCTAATTCTAAAATATCTGATGGCTTAGCTATATTTTCATCAGTAATTTCTGAAATATGAACTAATCCTTCTATTCCTGGTAATACTTCAACAAAAGCTCCAACCTTTATAAAATTAGTTACTTTTCCTGAAACAACATCACCAACTTTTAATCCTTCTAAGGTTTCCCACGGATTTTTAATAACATCTTTTAATGAAAGTGCTATTCTCTCTCTATCCATATCAACTTCTGATACAAATACTTCTACTTCATCTCCGACTGATACAACATCTTCTGGCTTATGAACTCTTGACCATGACATATCACTTAAGTGAACTAATCCTTCTACTCCACCAATATCAACAAAAGCACCAAACTTAGCTAATCTAGTTACTTTTCCTTTTCTTTTTTCTCCTTCTTTAATTGAAGACCAAAGAGCTTTCTTTTCATTATTTCTTATTTCTTCATCTATTACTCTTCTTGAAACAACAACTTTTCTATTATCTTTATTAAATTCTATAACTCTAACTTCTAAAGTTTTTCCTACTAATTCTTCTAAATTCTCTATTCTTCTTCCTGCACATTGAGAAGCTGGCATAAATACTCTAAGACCATTAAAATCTCCTACTATTCCACCTTTAACAACTTCTTTTAAAGAAACCTTTATTGATTTTTCTTTTTCAAATGCTTCTTTTAAATCATCCCAAACCTTTATTGCATCTGCTCTTTTCTTTGATAGAAGAACATTTCCTTCTCCATCATCTCCACTTAATACCATTACAAATATATCATCATCTACATTTATTGAATTTATATCAAAATTCTTATCATTTGAAATTTCATTTCTTGGTACCACACCATCTGCAAAATGACCAATGTTAACTATTATTTCATCATTCTTTACGCTTATAACTTTCCCTTTAACTATTTCACCCTTATGAAAATGCTTTAACTCAAAGCTATCCATTAATTCTGACATTGTAAGATTTTCACTCATATTTACATCTCCTTTATTTAAGGCTTACTTTATAAAATATTTTACATAACTATATGTTATAAAACAAGTAGGCATATAGCTTGTTTAGGCTTATATAAATAAAAAATTACCTAATAACATATTGCCATTAGGTAATTAAACAATTTAATCTTCAATTGAAACTAATTCATAACCAACTTCTTCTAAAGCATCTCTTAAAGTATCTTCATCAACTTCAGTATCAACAACAGCTCTGCCAACTTCTACTTCTAAAACATCTACTCCGTCAACATCTAATAAAGCTGCTTCAACGTGTCTAACACAATTTGAACATGACATTCCATCAATCTCTAAAATAAGTTTGCTCATAAAAAAAATCTCTCCTTAAAATTTTAATTTATATTATTTATTTTAATTTTATATAATAATTCATAAATATTAACCCTTAAGTTTTTAATATCTATGATTTTTAGCTAATCTCTAGTAAATACCCATGTATCTCCTTCAGAAAGCCTCTCATTAAACTCATATCCATCTAAATCAAAGTTTTTTAAATCTTCTGATTTAGTAATCCTATTCTTCGTTATGTATCTAACCATTTGTCCTCTTGCCTTCTTAGCATACACCGTAACAACCTTATATTCAATACCTTTTCTTTCTTTAAATACAGGTGTTATAACTCTAACTTTTTTCTCAATTTTCTTTATAGACTTATAATACTCATTAGAAGCTAAATTTATAATAACTTTTTCCTTATGATTTTCTAAATCTTTTAAAACAGCGTCCATTATTTTATTTCCCCAAAAGTCATAAAGATTTTTAGAGCCCTCAATTGAAATTTTTGTTCCCATTTCTAATCTATATGCCTTGGTTCCATCTAAAGGCTTTAATGCCCCATAAAGTCCTGATAATATCCTTAAAGAGTCATTACAAAATTCTAAATCTTCTTTAGTAAAATCATCTGCATCTAACCCTCTATAGGCTTCCCCTTTAAAAGATAATACAAAGGGTTTTTCATCACCATAGTAAATTGTATTCCAATCTTGAATTTTGGTGAATGTTTGTACTCCTAAATCTTCACTTATTTTCATAAGTGGGCATAAATCTTGAATTTCTAATTCCTTTAAATTATCCATGATTACTTCAGCTTCACTGATAAAAATAGGTTTGCTTGTTTCTATATTTAAATTTGGTTTTGTTAAATCTAAAGTTTTTGCAGGTGATAATAAAGCTATCACAAGTATCACCTCTTTCTAATTTTGTTAAAAACATTATATAATAAAATAATTTTATTTAAAACTACTCTAAACATATTATTATAGAATTATTTAAATATACTTAATAATAATACTTTCAGAAGATTCAATCAATATATTTATAAAAAAAATTAAGGCCAAAAGACCTTAATTATTTTTATATAGACTGTTATAACAGTGATTTATTATATCACTTCTTTTTATTATTCCTATAAATATCCCATTATCATCAACAACTGGTACAAAGTTTTGAGAGATTGCTAATGATATTAAACTTTCCATATTTTCATTAATACAAACACTTTTATGTTTAACTCTTCTTGGTATTTCCTTTACACTAACTGTGTTAGTATTTTTAAAATTAAGCTCTGGATTTCTTTTTAAAGTCCAAAGTAAGTCCCCTTCTGTTAATGTACCCACATATTTTCCTGTTTTATCTATAAGTGGAATAGCTGTATATCCATGATGCTCCATTCTTTCGATAACTTGTCTCATTGTTGCATCAGTATATTCATATGCTACTTCACTTTTTGGTGTTAGAAAAAAAGCAATATTCATAATATATCAGTTCCCCTAATTTTTTATAGTAATTGTTATACTTTTATTTTATCATATATATGTTTTTTTAAGTGACAATCTATTGTCATTTAGCTAACTTTTTAAATTTATAGTCAAGATCAATGTATTCTGTGTCATTTATTAAAGAGTTTGTAGATTCATAAACTAAATTGCCTGATAAAGTCTTCTTCAATACAACCTCTTGTCTAACATTTCTATTGCATTTTGGACATTTTCCTATTGATACAAATCTCCAACTAAATAATCTAAAAGGATGGTCCATTTCAACTTTAATATTACATTTAGGGCATTTAAATTCTACATCTTCACATTCTAAATTATAATTCTTTAAATCTTTAACCCTTATAGAAGGCATATTGTAGACATCTTCTACTATATACTCTTTTACCTTTTTACCATTATATAATCTTTTAAAAACCTCTGCCGTATAAACAGCATCATTTAGTGCATCATGTAGTTTACTTTTATCCATTTTTATCTTTAACTCTTCTAAAGCATGTTTTAAACTTAAAGATTTTTTATGCGCTAATATCTTTGTACAATATTTTTGTATATCAATATATTTTTTTATCCAACTTATATTCTTGTATGAATGATACTTAGCATTGTTAACTATGTGAACAATGTCATCAGTAGCCCAAGAACAAAGTATATCATCTTCCCCAATAAAATCTTTAAGGTTGTCCATGGCATCTTCGAATTTAATTCCATCTTTTAAATGATCTTCAGTTATTCCTGTTATATCTATTATCTTTGGATTTAAAACCTTAAATACTGATGGTTTAATATATGTCTTAAACTCATCAACCTCTTGCATGAACTTATTTAATTTTATAGCCCCAATCTCTATTATTTCATTATAAGAATCTAATTCCTTTAAATCTTTCTGCTCATTATAAATATTAGGATAAAATTTTGTAATATTTTGCATATTATTAAATTCTAGGTCTATTATTACATACCCCATTCTCTACATCCTCTCACTATCTATATCCATATATAATTATGCCATGAATTTTGGATTTTTTCATTAAAATTGATTTATTATTTACTTACTACTTTTTCTAATAATAAATCTTAATTATCCTATCTAATAACTTTTATTTTATTAAGTTAATTCCTAATTTTCAATAGACAAAACTTAACTTTTATTTAAATAAAAAGGGGGCTGTATCAAAATATAACAATAAAAGTTATTTTGATACATGCCCTTTTAATTTCTAAAACTTAGTCCAAAGTTCTAATGCTCTATTAACTAAGCTTTCATGTCTATCTTTTAATGAATCCATGTTCCAATCAGATAATTCTAAAACTTCTTTAGTTATAGCGAAATCACTTTTCTTACTTAAGTATTGTTCAACTTTTTCAGCAAATGGTTTATTATTAGCTCTAGTATTTTTAGCACCTGTTATTATAACTAAGTTACCAAACTTATTAGCCCAGTTTCTTCTTTGATCAGCTGAGAAGTTATCTTTCCAATAAGCTTCTTTAGCATTTCTAGGAAGAACATGCTCTATCATAATCTTATCGCTATAATCTAAAACTTCAGTAGCTCTCTTTTCCATATCAAGTCTTACGAAGATATACTTAGGTATCATCATTCTACCCTTGCTGTAGAAATCTATATCATTTAAAGCATTTTCAAAGTATGCAGTTGTTCTCTCTAAGTCATATAAGAATACTGGTGCTTCTTTTATTTCTTCTAAAGAATCTTTTTCTTCTATAGCTTCTAAAATTCCATAAACTCTATTTAATCTATCAGCAAATGAATTTCCGTTTACCCAATCAATAACAAGTCTTTTTTCTAGAACTTTAACAAATTCTAAAACTAACTTATCATCATTGAATTTCTCAGCAAATCTAATAACTGCAGCCATCCAATCATCATATGGTAAGAATTCTCTCATTATGTTTATTAAATTTTTATAATAAGATTTTTCTTCCTCTGATACCCCTTCAAGATTACCGTCTATTATATACTTGTCATATAAAGCTTTTACAGCAGTTAAATGATTTACAAAGTTAACTCCTAGATATTCTGGTTCATTTCTAAATATCTTTTTGCTAAACTCTTCATATACGCTTTCTTCAACTTTATTCTTAAGCTTCATTGTTCTCATGAAACCTATGATTTGATCTAGTTTTTCCTTACCTAAATCTTGTTCATGACTTTCCCAAATATCAGTGTACTCTTTTCTAATTTCAGGATTCATAACTCTTAAGTTTTCACTCTTTAAAAGGTCTGAATCTGTTAAAGGTAATCCTCTTGCATTTATTACATTGAATAATCTAAATGCTGAAGTAAATGATTCTGTTGTTATTACAACTAGTACAACTTTTTGAAGTAAGTAAACTATAAACTCATTTAACTTTTCTTCTAAAAGTTCTCCATTTTCATTAAAGAAACTATCTCTAAATACTTCTATTGCATTAACCATATTTTGTTTAGCTTCTGAAAGTTCTTCCATGTCTAAATCTTTAACTAATTCTGTTCCACCATTAGTTAATATGTACTTTTTAAAGAACTCTTCTTCTTTTCCTCTAGCCTTAACTCTTATGCTCTCTTTAATTCCCATAAGAACATTTGGTTTTTGATATATTAAATCAGATAATACTTTTTTATACTCTTCATTATCTATTAAATCTCTTATTGCAGCAATTAACATGATTATAGATGTAAGTCTTTGTTGTCCATCTATTACATCATATATTCCACAGCCATCATCTTTATATTCCTTAGAACATAAAACAATACTTCCTAAGAAATATGGCTCATATTGATCAAACTCTTTATTTCCTCTTGCTTTATTTAGTTCTACTGACTCCCAAATATCCTCAACTAATTGTTTTAAATTTTCTTTAGTCCAAGAATATGCTCTTTGATAATCTGGGATTTCAAATAAGAACTTATTACTTAATAAATCCTTTATGTAATATTCTTTTGCTTTTACCTTTTCTGTAAACAAAATATACATGCCTCCTAATTTTTTGCTATTTATTCTAAGTCCTCTTTTACTAATAACTCTACTCATGAAAAAAAGCCATTTAAGGCTTTTTCACTAAATACATCATTTGTTTATTATATCAAAATTAATTTAATTTGTCTAAAATTAAGTTATTTTGCTGTTTATATATATAAGTATAATTTTATTCAATATCTATTCCAGCCATCTTCATTAAATATCTAGCATTTCTTGTTTGTGAAACACCTTTTCTTAAAATATAATCAAACTTTAATTTATTATTCTCATAATATTCTCTAAAATTATAATTTTGTATAGTAGAATCTTTTTTCTCCATATCGCAAAGTTCAAAATCATGAGTTGAAACTAGTCCTAAGGTATTTCCTTCTAAAAGCTGATTTATTAATATCTCTGCTCCCTCATGTCTATCTAAGGAGTTTGTTCCTTTAAATATTTCATCTAACAAGAATAAAATCTTTTCTCCTCTTTTTACTCCTTCAACTATAATCTTTATTCTAAGTATCTCTGCATAAAATGAAGATATACTTTCTTCAAGATTATCTCCAGTTCTCATACAAGTATAAACTTTTAATATTGGAGCTTCAAAACTTTCTCCTTTTACAGGAAGTCCTAGATAAGCTAATATACAGTTGAATCCAACAGTTCTTAAAAATGTACTCTTACCTGACATATTAGATCCTGTTATTAAGATTACTCTCTTATCCTTATTAATATCAAAACTGTTTCCAACGCCCTTTTCTCCTAACATTGGATGGCTAAGATTTTTTCCCTTTAAAGTATAGTCATCATTTATTTTTGGTGTAGCCCATCCATGATTATTATAAGTAAATCCAGCTAAAGAAACTAAAGCCTCTAAATCTCCTAAAGAAATCATCCATTTATAAAACTCATCTTTATTAGAACTCTTCCACTTTTCAAGCTTTGATAGAATTTGATAATCCCAAAGTAAATAACAGTTTAATAAAAGATAAAAGGCATTTCCCCTATCATAAAGCCAGCTAGTTATCTTTTCTAAGCTTTTAAGCTCTTTACTAGCACTTTTACCCTTAATATCTAAGTTACTTTTTATACCTTGTATTATATTTGACTGGAAATTCTCTTTTTCTATTAACTCTAAAGCCTCTACATAGGTTTTTATTCTATATTTTAAATCTTCAAATATATTTAATCCTTTAATAACTTCCTTATTGCCAAGCTTCAAAATACCATAACTTATAACAAGAGAAATTAATAGTATTTGCCATGAAATAACATTCATACCAACTAAAATAGTGATTCCAATATTTGTTGCTGGAATTATTATTCTAAAAATATTTAATAAAGGTGATATGGATTTACTGTCTTCTTTTAACCATTCTCCTAAATACTTCTCTTTTTTTCCCTTTTTATCTTTTAATGAAGCTATAAATTCATGTCTAAAATCTACTTTTTTAGAAAGCTCCTTTAAAGCTTCCTGTCTTAATAAAATTTCTTCTTTATTTGGAAGTTCTCCTAACTTTAATAAATGGCTTAATTTCTCTCTTCCATAAACAGTACCAGTTTCATTTATCCATTGAAATAAAGAGTTTTTTCCGAATATATCTAAGTCATTTATAAAAGGATGCTTATTATCTAAATATTCTTCTCCTAAGTCATTAAATTCTCTCCACTTTCCCTCTAACCTAAGAATCTCTTTTTTATTAACCTCTATAAGAGCCTCTCTTTTACTTATTTTATTTACTATACCCTCATGAACCTTTGCTAAATATAAAAATAATATAGAATTTAGCAAAAATAGTATGATTCCAAAGCTTATTGACCCTATGCTATAAGCGTAGTAAATAAAAAATAAAATACTTAAAGAAACTACTAATCTTAATGCGCTGATTATATTATAGTCTCTCTTTAATCTCTTTAAAGCACTTGAATACTCTTCTATTCTTTTTTCATAAATATCTTTTCTATTCTCCATATTTATCCTCTCAAAACACTTTTTTAATATTATACCATAGTTAACATATTTTAATGCAAGACTATCCTTTAAACTATGACACTTTCTAAACTTATATGAAAAAACGATTTAAATCTCTTATAAATAAAGTCTATATAAAAATTAAAAATATACTTAAATTAAGCTTTAAAATTAAAATAAAAAGGCCATATCAAAACCTAATAATAAAATTAATTTTGATATGGCCTATTTTTCTTATATTTTTGTATTTCTAAAATTTTATCTCAAACAATTAACTTATTTTTTTATTAAATTTGATTTTTCTACTTTTCTCCCATGCCATTCATAATTTCTCTAATTTGAGTTTTAAGTATATCTGATTTTCCACCAAATATAGCTTGAATATTTTCTCCAACTTGCATTACCCCAGCTGCTCCAAGCTCTTTTAATCTTTCTTTATTAACTTTGCTTGAATCGTTAACTGTAACTCTTAATCTAGTTATGCAAGCATCTAATTTATTTATATTTCCTGCACCACCTAAAGCTATTAAAATTTCAGCAGCTAAGTCATCATTTACAGTTTCATTATCCATATCATCAAATATATCGTCATCTTCTCTACCTGGAGTTTTAAGATCAAATTTTCTAATAAAAAATCTAAATAAGAAATAGTAAACTACAGCAAAGCCTAATCCTACAAGTATTACTAACCACCATCTAGTTCTATTTGGAATTACTCCTAATAGTATAAAGTCTAAAAGTCCACCTGAGAAAGTCATACCTATTTTAACATTTAATAATTGCATTATCATAAAGGATAACCCTGCTAATACACAGTGTATTGCAAATAATACAGGAGCAACAAATAAGAATGCAAACTCTAAAGGCTCAGTAATTCCTGTTAAAAAGGAAGTTAAGGCAGCTGAGAATAAAATACCTGAAGCTATTTTCTTTTTACCTGGTTTAGCTTCATGATACATTGCTAAGGCTGCTGCTGGCAATCCAAACATCATAAATGGGAACTTACCAGTCATAAAGGTACCTGCTGTAAATGGAACTCCATCTCTTAATTGAGCAAAGAATATTTGATTATCTCCCATTATTAATTGACCTGCTTTATTTGTGTATTCTCCAAATTGGAACCAGAATGGATTATACCAAATATGATGTAATCCAAATGGAATTAATGCTCTTTCTATTATTCCAAATAATAAAGCTGATAGGGTTTGATTAGCACTTATCATATTTTGTGAGAAGTACAATAAGGCACCTTGTATTGGAGGCCATACAAATACCATTATTCCTCCAAGAATTAAGGCAGAAATAGCAGTTATTATTGGGACAAATCTTTTACCTGCAAAGAATCCTAAGTATGAAGGTAATTCTATCTTATAGAACCTTTTATATAAAGCTGCGGCTATAACTCCCATAATAATTCCACCAAATACTCCAGTTTGAAGTGTTGGTATTCCAAGAACTGTGGCATACATACCATTTTTAGTACCAGAAACTATGTCGGCTGTTATTCCTCCACCAATTCCCATTGTTACATTAAGTATTAAAAAACCAACTATTGCTGCAAGCCCTGCAACACCGTCTCCTTCTGATAATCCTACAGCTACCCCAACTGCGAATAATAATGCTAAGTTTGAAAATATTATATTACCTGCATCAGACATTATTGTAGCTATTAATTGAAACCACCCTGCATTTAATGCTGGCACTAAGCTTAAAAACTGAGGATCTTGAAACATTGATCCAAATCCAAGTAATAAACCTGCCGCTGGTAATAAAGCAACTGGTAACATCAAAGCTTTACCTATTCTTTGTAAAACTCCAAAAGCTTTCTTCATCTTAATCTCTCCTTTTAAATGATTTCTTTCTTTATAGTTCCTAAAATACACAAAAAATAAAGACTTAAATTTATTATTCCTATAAAACACCTATTTTATTATTAATAGGTATTAGAATAATAAATCTAAGTCTTGCCTTATAATTAAGTAACAATCCTAAGTATTCTATTTTATTTTTGTGATGATAATGCATTATATATTTTTGAAAGATTTTCTTTCATAGCATCTATATAACTTATACCCTCTTCATTGCTTTCTAGAGTATATATCTTTTCAATTTTTCCACCAACTTCATTAGCTAAAGTTTGAGAAATTTTTTCACTTGCTAACTCAGGCATAAAAATTGTTTTTATATCATTCTTTTTACAGAACTCAACTATCTCTTGCATTTTTTGAGGAGTTATTTCTCCCTCTCCAAATAAGTTTTCTACACTAACTTGTTTTAATCCAAATTCTCTACATAAGTATCCAAAAGCAGCATGACCAGTAACAAAATCCTTATTAGCTAATCCATTAAACTTTTCTTTGTACTCATTTGCTAAAGAATCTAATTTCTCTGAAAACTTTTTAAAGTTTTCTTCGTAATAACTTTTATTATCTGAATCAACCTCAACTAAAGCATCTTTTATATTTTGAGCTTCTATTTTAGCTCCATCTAAACTTAACCAAAGATGAGGATCTACTTTATCGCCCTCTTTTAGTACTTCAGCCCCTTTAGAAGCTTCAACCACTTTCACATCTTTATTTTCTATTGTATTAAGAACTTGCTCTTTCCAGTGTTCCATACCTAATCCATTATAAACAAAAACCTTCGCCTTATTTAACTCTAATAAATCTTGAGTTTTTGGTTCAAAATCATGTGGCTCTGTTCCATTTGGAACCATAGTCTTAACATTTACCTTATCTCCACCAACTATTTCAGTAAACTCTCTTAAAGGTTCAATACTTACAGTGACATCAACCTTACCGTTATCCTTTTTATTTTCTGCTGTTTTAGCACTTTGACCCCCAACAAAAAAACCAGCCATTGTTACTCCTAAAAAAATCGATACTAATTTCTTTCTCATACTTCCTCCTGTTTGCAAATGATTCGCATTATTATAATATAAACTTTATATTACTTTTCTATTATTGTCAATATTTATAATAAAACTATCATAAAAATAAAAAAGACCTAATCAAAATATATTATAAATAAAACTTATAAACATATTCCTAGAATTACTAGGTCTAGCTAATAATTGTTTGTAAGTTTTATAAAATTTATTTTGATATAAGCCCTTCATTTTAAATTAAAGCTCTATTATATTAACTTTTTCCTTATCTTTGAGAATATTTATTTCTCTTTTTTGGCATGTAAATAAAATTATTTGATTTTTATAAACTCTCTTATATATTATATCTAACATAGTTTTTAATCTATTATCATCATACTGAGTAAAACTTTCATCTAATATTATTGGAACTTTTTTATCTTCAAATATTATGTCTATTATGCCAAGTCTCAATGCTAAATATATTTGGTCATATGTTCCACTACTTAGATAAGAAGCATCCATAATTTTATTGCTTTTTGTATCCTTAACAACTAAGTTATAATCTTCTGATACTCTTAAATCTTTATAAGCACCCTTAGTTACATCTTTAAAGATATCTTCTACCTTTTTATTTATAACAGGTCCAAAACTTTTTTGAAGTTCCTTAAAGGCTTTTTCCATGTAGTTTGTTGCAATCTCAACTCCCTTAAGTTTTTTCTCTAAGGACTTAATCCTTTCCTTAACTTCAGCTATCTCTTCATCTATTAAAAATAAACTTCTACAGGTTAACTCTTTGCTACTAATTAAATATTCTACATCCTTTATTTCTTTTTCAATATTTAACAAGTAATTATTTTTTAATTTTATTTCATTTAAGATTTCTTCTTCACTGTTATAAACTTCATTTTTAATCTCTGATTCCTCATATGAAAGTCCATTTTTAACTTCTAAAATATCTCTTCCCTTAAGTAATAGATTGCAATTTTCTTCTACACTATTTAACTTATTTTTTAAGCCTTCCTTATATTCTATTTTAGCTTCTATTTTTTCTAATCTAGAATATACTTCATCTAAATGAATACCTTGTAGTGATGTATTTTCTAAATAAGCTTTTATTTTCCCTTCTATTTCTAATCTTCTATTATTTAATTGATTTAAATCTTCCTTAATCTCATTAAATTCTGATTTTTTTCTTATTAATAAATCTTCCTGGCTTTTCTTTTCCCTTGAAAGTTCTAAGATTTCATCTATAGAACCTGCCCCTGTAACTCTTAGTAACTTATCTATAAAAGCTTCATTACTTAATATTTTTTCCTTAGTTTCATCTTCTTTTAATAAAATCAAACTTTTCTCTTTCTCCTTAATTTCTACATAGAGAATATCTAACTCTTTTTTAATAAATCTATAATCCTCTAAAGTTTCTTTAATAGAATACTCATCTTTTACCTTAAGGAATTGTTTATATTCATCAATTTTACTTTTTAATACTTCTATTTCCTTTTTCTCATTTATAAGCTCATCTATTTCTTTTACTCTTTTACTTATATTATTTTTTTCTTTTTTATTTAAGCTACTTTTAGCTAATAAAAATATAAATAATAACATACCTAAAATTGAAAGTGCTAAGGTCATTATATTTTCGCTCTTGAAATAGGATATAAATAAGAAAGCACATAATAAAATACTTATTACTTCTCCAACTCTAAAAAGAAAAATTTTTCTTGAAAAGCTTTTACTTTCCTCTTCAATAACATTCTTCTCGTCTTTCAAGTTTGCATTTATTGAAGGATATATTTTTTCATTATTATATTTTTCTAAATCCTTTTCTATTTGTAACACCAAATTATCATTTAATTTCAAGGCATTTAAATGACTTAAAAAATCATCTTTCTTTTCATTTAGCTGATAAAGCTCTTCCTTTACCTTTTGAATAATATTGTAATTTTCTCTTAATCTATCATCTTCAATCCTAAGCTCTATTAATTTAGTTTCTAAATTATTTGATATTTCATTTAAAATTCCATAACTCTTTAATTTTTCATTATACTCATAAATAGATTCTTTTAACTTATCTATTTTATCTTCCTTTTCTTTTAGTGATTCTTTTAGAAACTCATAATTTTTAAACTCATCTCTTAAATTATTTAACTTTTTCAAATCACATATAGCTTGTACACCTTTTAACTCTTCTAATAAAACTTTTAATTCCTCTTCTAACTTTTCTTTTTTATTTAAATACTCATTTATATTTTCATACTCACTTTTTAATTCTGATTTTTTTAAATTTTTCTTATGTAATTCTAATTCTTCTATTTTTAAATTTAAATCAGTTCTTTTTTCTTTTAATTCCTTTAAGTAAAGCTCATTCTCTATATTTTCCTCATGAATTTTTACTCTTTTATATCTTTCTTCTAAAAGCTCACTTTCTTTAATTCTTAATAAATCAAGTTTTCCTGTTTTTCTTGAATTAGTTAAGGACTTTTTATTTTCCTCTAAATTATTTTTAATTTTTTTATAAGAAACCTCATCAGCTCCACATTCTAAGATGTTAATAATTTTATTTAATACATCATCCTGCTTGGAACTCTCTACAGTACACCCCATTTGACTTATAAATAGAGTATTCTTAAATCCCTCGCTAGAAAGATTAAATATATCCTTACCAGGTTCTTGCCATAAGTATTTATTTATCTTTTCTCCAGTTATATTATTTAATATATTTCCCTCATCATATTTTTTTGTTTTACCAAAACTTCTATCTATTAAAATTTCCTCACCATTATCCTCTACAAGTAACTCTCCCGAAAAACTTCCTTCACCTAATGGTGTGTACTTTGCTCTATCTGATAAAGTTTTTTTGCCTCTTTTATTATCAACTCCATATAACATTACCTTTATGAAAGATTGTAATGTACTTTTTCCACTTTCATTTTCACCATATATTATGTTTAATCCATCTTTTAATTCTATTTCTTTATTTTTTAATTTTCCAAAGGACTTCACATTTATTTTCTTAATTATCATTTAAATTCACTTCTCCATCTAAAATACTCTCCATACCAATTCTAAAAGCTATATCTAGTATCTCTTCATCCTCTTCATTAGATTCTAAAGCATCCTTGATTAAAGAACAAAAAATCCCCTTAATTGAATACTCATTGCTCATTTCATCAATATCTACTTTCATTCTAGTAGAATTTACAATCTTACAGTAAAAGAATTTATCTCTAATTAAGTTTTCTATTAAATCACTATCTATTTTAAAAGACTCTTCTATATTCCCTTTTAAGATGATTTTAAATAGATTTTTTTCTCTTGATTCTTTTGAAATAGTATTAAGTATCTTATCTATAACCTCTTCTTTAGTTTCACAATTTGATATATCAATTTCCTTAACAAAATACTCTCTTTTATTAATCTTTATAAAATCCAAGTCTACAACTTCAAGGGATACATCTCCTAATATTATTCCTTTATCCCCTTCTTCATCAAATCCTCTTCCCTCTGGACATCCTGAATATGCATAATAGGTCTTACCTATTCTCTTTATTCCTGAAAATTTATGAATATGTCCCAAAGCAATATAATCCATTTTACTTGCTTCTAGTTCCTTAAATAATAAGGGATTATACTCGCCTGTTTCATTATTCCCTAAATCACCATGTAGAACCATTATTTTTACTAAATCCTTATCCTCTTCTTTTGGAGTAAAATTCTTAAGCTTGGACTCTCTTATATATTTGTCCTTAAAGGATGCTCCATAAACAACAGTATTTAATTCAGGTATTTCTATCCTTTCAATTTCACCCTTAAATATATGAATATTTTCCCCTAAGTTAACCATATTATAAAAAGATTTTTTATTATATGGATCATGATTTCCTGCTGAAATAAATACTCTTATATTGTGTTTTTTAAGTTTATCCATTTGATCCTTTATAAAAGTAAGAGTACTCTTTTCTATAGTATCATTGTCAAAAAGGTCTCCCGCTAAAAGAACTAAATCAACTTTTTCATCAATTCCTCTATTTATTATTTTACTAAAGCTTTCTCTTAACTCAGCTCTCCTCATTGTACCAATTTCCTTTGGTAACTCTTTAAAAGGAGTATCAAAATGAATATCACTACAATGCAATATTTTTACCTTTTTCACCAATATGACACCTCTCTTATTCCAATTTATTCTAATTTTATCATAGAGATTGTCAAAAAAAAAGACTACATAGAGGATATAAATCCTCTATGTAATCTTTTTTGCGGTAGAAGTTTAAGCATCATGTTTTGGCGGTTTACCCTCCATAACACTTTCTCCTGTTATAAATTTTTAGAATCATACTATAGGATTTTTATAATGGTTATTTAATAATCATTATAATTATTCCTATTTTTTTAATGAATCTTTTTTCTTTAATTCAGTATTAGCGAAAGGTTTGTTATTTTATTTGACTTTCGTAAGCTTCTACCATTCTTTTTACCATTTCGCCGCCTACGGAACCACATTGTCTTGAACTTAGGTCTCCATTGTAATCTGAGAATGGTACACCTAATTCTCTAGCTACCTCATTTTTGAATTTACTTAATCCATTTTTTGCTTCTGGAACTAATGATTTTGACATTTCTAATTCCTCCTTTGGCTTTGGTAATTTGTAAGCTTGAAATTTGTTTATCTCTTGCTTACACTATTATATTAACCATAATTCAGATTATAAACCTATGAAATAGAAGGATTATTAACCATGTTATTCCAGAAGAAATCTATTTTTTATTTTTCTTTTTTAATATTACACCTGCACCTAATAACAACATACCTATTTGTGACATAGCTTCTGCACCTATAGGAGATCCTGTGTTAGGAAGTTTATTTTCTTTTTTAGAAACTTCCTCAATGTTATTTTGTTCATTATTTTTTTCATTCACTTCTTTAGATTTACTATCTTCTTTAACTAAAGTATTATCTGCATTTGAATTATTTTTATTTTCTTCATTATTTTTTTGTTTTTCTATATTTTCCTCTACTTTAGGCACATCTTTTTTACTTTCTTCATTAACTCCTTGATCCTTATTATTATTTTTATTATTAATAGAATCTAAGTTTATATTTTCCTCATTTTCTTTAGATGTATTATTATCTGAAGGTAAATCTTTTTCATTTATTGATGCTATATTAGTATATTTTCCATCTTCTGATGTAGGTATTTTTAATTCTCCTGAATTAACTAAATCTCTAACCTTTTTATAGTTTTCTGAATTTGGATCTATTCCTAGTAGACACCAATTATTTTGTTTTTTTGTATTTATAAGGCCATTTTTAACATTTTTAATATAGTCTATAGCTAAATTTCTTATTGTTCCTTCTTCTTCTCCATAAGCTGTCTTAGAATCCCAAAGTTTTTTAAATTCTTTTCCTTCAAAGATTCCTCCTTTTCCTTGTAATTGTCCAAGTCTATATGAATTCATTCCTAATTTTAAAACATCTGTATCCTTAAGTTCTCTTCCATCTTTATACTTAACATCTTTAATCCTATTACCTTCTTTTTCTCTTAAATCAATTTTGTAAGTTATTCCTCCAAACATATCATTAGTACTATACTTTGATGCTCTTCTTTTAGGATTAAAACTTGGAGTAATATCTCCTGGATTTAATGTATTAAAATAGCCAGCTGCCCATTCCATATATTTTTTTAAGTCTTTTCCAGTTACTTCATAAACGCTTATTTCTCCACCAGTATATCTATAGTTATAAGCTATATCTTTCTTTTTTATATCACCTACATTTAACTTAGCCTTATCATTATCTATAGATAAAGCTATTACATCTGCTTTACTATAATACTTTCCTACTTCATGAAAGAAATCAATTAATGGAGTATCTTCTATATGTATAGTAGGTATTCCTTTTATGTAATCTTCATCTACCATGTTAACCCCTTCAAGTCTTCCAATAACTGAGTTAGCATCTTTACGCAATTCCTCATGGAAAGGTTTTAATAAATCTTCTATTTCTTTATCTGATTCTACATTAGCTACTGAGATAGTATCTGCATTTTTATTTTTAAGTACATTTTTTCCATTTTCTTTTTTAAATGTTAAATCTATTTTTGATACAGCTTGTCCATACTTTCCTGGCTCAGTTATAATAACTCCATTTACAACCTCATTTTTAACTAACTTATGCATATGTCCTCCTACAATTGCTGTAAGCTCTGGACATTGATTAGCAATATCTGTAACACCTGTATTGGAAATAGCATTTTCATTATCTAGTCCCATATGCATAACTCCAATCATGGCATCAACTTTTCCATCTAGTTCTTTTATAATCTTTTTTGTTTCTTTAACTGGATCTCTAAATTCAATTCCTTTTATATTATATGGTTTTTCAAACTCTTTTATCATTGGAGTATCCATACCTATAATACCTATCTTTATACCATCTCTTTCTATAATAGTATATCCATCCATAAATCTTGTTCCATCATCATTATAGATATTACCAGCTAATACCTTTCCTTCAAATTGACTTGTTACATGTTTAAGCACATCTAATCCAAAATTAAATTCATGGTTTCCCATTTCCCAAACATCATATTTCATCTTATTCATACCTAAAACCATAGGTTGGTGAGGTCCTTTATTAAAAGTTTCAACAAAGTTATCTTGAATTGAATCACCTGCATCCACAAGAATTAAATTTGGATTTTCATTTCTCTCCTTTTTAACAATTGTTGATATTTGTGATAAACTTCCTGATTTATTTTCAGTATCTGATGAATATTCCCAAGGAACAAATCTTCCATGTATATCTGAGGTTCCTAAGATGGTAACCTTAGTTTCATTAGAAATCTCTTCCCCCTTAACAACCTTACCATTAAAAAAACATAAATTTAATGATAAGAACATCATTGTAGCTACACTTAATGGTTTAATTAATTTTCTCACTATTTTTCGTCCCCCTAAATTCTAAACTTTACCCTTAATATTATACATTGTTATGAAATTGTTTACAATATTTATATATAATTTACATGTTTTTAGTATATAATCTTATATTTAAAATTAAACAAAAAAAATCAGTGAATTAATTCACTGATTTTTGGCAGGGGCAGTAGGACTTGAACCCACAACCAATGGTTTTGGAGACCACTACTCTACCAATTGAGCCATACCCCTATAATATTATGTTATTTATTGTGTTAATTGGCAGGGGCAGTAGGACTCGAACCCACAACCAATGGTTTTGGAGACCACTACTCTACCAATTGAGCCATACCCCTGAACACAGAACTTATTATATATTAAAAATAAACTTAACGCAAGAGTTTTTTATGTAATTTTTTATTTTTAATAAAAAATCCACATTAATACTCTAATAAAACAATATAATATTGGCTAATAAAAAAATATATTTAGCTAAATTTAAATTAATTATTTCATCATTTCACTCTTATCTTCATCAATTAAAATAAAGCATATATAATATAAATTTAAAAAATCAATATTATATATGCTCTATACTTATATGTTTATAATGGTTTACTATGCTAATTTGAATCCTGACTCTTTTAATTTCTTTTTAATATTTTCAACATCTATACTTTTAACCCTAACTATAACCTCTTTAACATCAGTTAGACTCTTTGTATCTACAATAACTATGCTTAATATATCTCCACCTTCTTCAGATATTGTCTTAGTTATTTTTGATAATTGTCCTGGAACATCATAAGATCTTATTACTATTCTTTCCCCTTTATTAAGTCCAAAAGCATTGTTAAATTCTCTAAAAACTGCCTTATGAGTTAATATTCCTTTGAAATTATCAAATTCATCTACAACAGCCACAAAAGAAATTCTCATTCTTTCTAGCATGGATACTGCCTTTTCTATATGTTCTGATTTATTTATTATAGGAACTTCTGTTTTTAATATTTCACCTACAGTAATATTATTTAATACTTCATCTTTGCCTAAATTATTTTTAAAGTAATATTTATAGATAGAGCTTTTAGCTACTGCCCCTCTAAACTTATCTCCATCTACTACAGGAATTGATAAAAACTTATTATCCTCCATGATTTTTAGTGCATCTTTAAGTTTAGTATTAGAATCAACTAAATCTAGATTTTCTTTCTTTGTCATAATAGCTTTTACTAACATACAAATCCCCCCAATTCCTAAATTTACATACTATACACTATTATTATACTATTATATTATTACATAGTTATCCAATTATATTAAATTTATCAAAGTATTAATTAAAGATACTTTTCCCCTTTTATTGTTAATATTATAATAATTTTATAGGTATATGTTTTATTAAATATTAGGAGAATTTTTAACTATTTAAGAAACATAATAAAACTTTAAATACCTTATTAAATCTACTCTCTCTTTTCTTTTTCTTTAAATTTGGATAGAATGATTAAAGAGTGTTAATTTGAAAGGAGTTCTTTATGGAATTTATAGTAGATAGTGTAGATAAAACTATGCATATTGGAAGACAACTTGGTTCTCTTGTAAATAAAGGAGATATTCTTTGTTTGACTGGAGACTTAGGAACTGGCAAAACTCATATAAGTAAAGGAATTGCAGAAGGATTAGGAATTGACGAGCATATAACTAGTCCAACTTTTAATATAGTTAATGAATATCATAGCGGAAGATTAACTCTTTATCATTTTGATGTTTATAGAGTTAATGATCCCGATGAAATTGAAGCAATTGGCTTTGATGAATATATATTTGGTGATGGAGTAAGCTTAATTGAATGGGCTAATTACATAGAAGAACTTATTCCTGAAGAGTATATACATATAAAAATAGAAAAATTACCTGATATGGGTGAAAATTTTAGAAAAATAAGTATTAATGGTTATGGTGATAGATATAACTACATAAAGGAGATAGAAGAATGTTAGTATTAGCTATTGATTCATCTTCTAGCACAGCTACTTGCGCACTTGTTAGTGAAAAAGGAGTTCTAGGAGAAATAAACTTAAATGATAAAAAACAACATTCCGTTTTATTAATGGACTTAATAGATGATTTACTTAAGTATAATAATCTAAAAATTAAAGATTTAGATGGATTTGCTATTAGTGAAGGTCCTGGTTCATTTACTGGACTTAGAATTGGTATGGCAACTGTTAAAGGATTAAGTTTTGGAAGTAAAAAACCTTCTGTTTGTGTTTCTTCCCTTGATGCTTTAGCTTATAATATTTCAGGATTTAATGGAATAATCTGTCCTATTATAGATGCTCTTAGAGGAAATGTATATGCTTCTCTATATAAAAAAGAAGGAGATGAGCTAGTATCTCTTAGTGAAAAAGAATGCATTTCTTTAACTGACTTAATTGAAAAAATAAAAGAAAAAAATGAGGATGTTATCTTTGTGGGAGATGGAATAAGCAAACACAAAGAAGCTTTAAAAGAAGCTCTTCCTAATTGCTCTTTTGCCCCTAGTCATTCATCTTATCCAAGAGCAGCATCAGTTGGAGAATTAGGATTAAGATTATTAGAGTCAGGAGTTTCTCATGATTTAAATACATATGCTCCTATATACTTAAGAAAATCTCAAGCTGAAAGAGAATATGAAGAAAGATTGAGATTAAAATAATGAATTCATATAAAATAGAACTTATGAATTCTTCCCATGTTAAGGGCGTTTTTGAAGTAAGTAAGCTTAGTCTTGCAGAATCTTGGAATATAGATTCTATAGAAAAAGAACTTTCTAATAAACTGGCAAAATATCTTGTTGCTTTACATGGAGACAAGGTTATTGGTTTTGTTGGAATGTGGATTGTTTTTCATGAAGGAGATATAACTAACGTAGCAGTTCATCCTGAATATAGAAAACAAGGAGTTGGGAATCTTTTAATAGATAATCTAATTACTTTATGTAAAGAAAATAATATAAATTCCCTTACATTAGAAGTTAGAGAGTCTAATATTCCTGCTCAATCCCTTTATAAAAAACATGGATTTAAAGAAGAAGGGATAAGAAAAAACTTCTACAATAATCCAAAAGAAAATGCCATAATAATGTGGAGACATGATATTTAGCATATATTTTTTATTAGTATTTATTTTTATATTAGAGCTTTATTAAAATACAATAAAAAAACTTACAAATATTATGAAGAGAATATCTAGATAAGCTTTAGAGTTTAAATTATTACGCAGAAGATATTACGTTAAAAAACTGAGACTGTTCGAAGCGAAGCAAGTTTCGAAGTTTTAGTAATATCTTCGGAGTAATAATTATAAATTCTTAGCGAAATCTAGTAATTCTCAGAATATATTTGTAAGTTTTATAAAAGTTATTTTAATACATATCCTTTAATAGGGACTATATCATTTTGATATAGTCCCTTTCTATTATCCTAAATTTTCTTTCATTTGTTTTGGTTTATCTAGCATAGGTTCAACCTTAAATATTGATACAGAAACCTTTTTATATAAAGCATATGTTATTCCACAAACCAATATAGATTTTATTCCGTTAAATGGGATTAATCCAACTGTTACATATTGCATTAACTCTGCTTTTGACATAGCCATACCGTATGCTGGAAGTAATAAATAAACATTAGCTAATATTCCTACCACTTCTATACATAAAACTCCTAATACCATTCCTAAAATAGCAGTTTTCTTAGTTTTATTTTTCTTATAAACTAATGCTGCTGGCCATACTAAAGCTACTCCAACTAAAAAGTTAGCAAGCTCACCTACAAATCCTGTTCCAGTTCCCTTTACTATTAATATTAATAAATTTTTCATAAGTTCTATTATTACCCCTGCTAATGGACCAAAAGCAAAGGCTCCCATAAGTGCAGGCACATCGCTTAAATCAATCTTAAGCCATGGGAATATAGGTATTACTGGAAAGTCAATATACATAAGTATTACTGCAATTGCAGATAAAAGTGATAATTTAATGAATCTGTTTGTGTTTAAGGTTTTTGTTTTCATTTTGTCCCCTCCCAAAAGTTACTTCCTCTGGGGCTATTAAGTCTTTAATGATTTTTTTCAAATAAAAAGCCCTGATACATATACTTATATCAGGGCATATAAATTCAGAATTTAAATCATTAAACACTCATCTTCTTTCATCCAGACTATACTGTCGGCCTCGGAATTTCACCGAATCATGCTAAAAACTAGCTCGCGGGCTTTACCGCCGGTGGGGACTTACACCCCGCCCTGAAGACTTTTTTATTTCATTTGTTATAATTTTAACTCTTTTTTATATAAATTTCAATATATTAAATATTTTTATCTACTAAAATTTTCACTTATTTTAATTAATTTTCTAACTTAACCTTCTTTTTTCATTGATAATGAAATTCTCTTTCTTTTTAAATCAACATCTAATATTCTAACTTCTACTACATCTCCAACCTTAACTATATCAAGTGGATGTTTAACAAATCTATCTGCCATTTGGCTCTTATGAACTAATCCATCTTGGTGAACTCCAATATCTACAAAAGCACCAAAATCAGATACATTTCTAACTGTCCCCATTAAAATCATACCTGGTTTTAAATCTTTCATTTCTATTACGCCAGACTTAAATATTGGTTTAGGTAATTCCTCTCTTGGATCTCTTCCAGGCTTTTTAATTTCCTTTATAATATCATTAAGTGTTGGTTCTCCAACTTCTAATTCTTTTGCTAAGTTAGAAATTCCTTTTGCTTTTACTCTCTCATCTATATCTACTAATTTGCCATTTTTTAAATCTTCTTCTGTATATCCTAAAGTTTTTATAAGTTCCTTAGCTACTTTATATGACTCTGGATGAACTGAAGTATTATCTAAAGCTTCTTTGCTTTCCATAACCCTTAAGAATCCTGCACATTGTTCATAAGCTTTTTGTCCTAATCTTTTAACTTTTAAAAGCTCTTTTCTACTTTTAAACTTACCATTTTCTTCTCTATAATCAACAATATTTTTAGCTATTGAAGCATTTATACCTGAAATATAACTTAATAATGATGGAGTTGCTATATTTAAATCTACTCCTACATTATTAACACAATCCTCAACTATCCCTGCTAAGGATTCATCAAGTTTTTTCTGAGTTACATCATGTTGATATTGTCCTACTCCTATAGCCTTAGGATCTATTTTAACAAGCTCAGCTAATGGATCTTGAAGTCTTCTTCCTATAGAAATTGCTCCTCTTACAGTTACATCTAAGTCTGGATATTCCTTATTTGCAAGTTCTGATGCTGAATAAACAGAAGCTCCTGCCTCAGAAACTATAACATAGAATAACTCTTTTCCTGTTTCATCTTTTATTTCCTTAAGCATTTTTGCAATTACTTCTTCTGATTCTCTTGAAGCTGTTCCATTTCCTAAAGAAATAACTTGAACTCCATGTTTCTTAATAAGTTTTTTAAGTGTACTTATTGTTTCATCAATTCTATTTTGAGGTGCTGTTGGATAAACTGTTGTATTCTCAACAAATTTTCCTGTTTCGTCTAAGATTGCTACCTTACATCCAGTTCTAAACCCTGGGTCAAAGCCCATTACAACTTTCCCCTTAATAGGTGCTTGCATTAAGAGAGCTTTTAAATTAGCCTTAAATATATCAATAGCACCCTCTTCCCCCTTAGAGGTTAATTCACTTCTTATTTCCCTTTCTATTGAAGGATATATAAGTCTTTTAAAGGAATCCTTAATGCTTTCTTCTAAATACTTATCGGTAATTTTATTTCCCTTTAAAACTTTCTTATTTAAATAATCTATAATTTTATCATCATTACAAGTTACTTTAACAGAAAGAATCTTTTCTTTTTCTCCTCTATTTATAGCTAATATTCTATGAGATGGAATTGTTCTAACAGGTTCCTTATAATCATAATACATTTCATAAGGTGTTTGTTCTTCACTGCTTCCTTTTACCTGAATTATGCCATCCTTTTGAACAAAATTTCTAATCCATTTTCTATAATCAGCATTATCAGATATTATTTCACTTATAATATCCATAGCCCCTTGAAGAGCTTCCTCTTCATTTTTAACACCTTTTTCTTCATTAATATATTTATTAGCCTCTTCTACTATATTACCATTAAACTCTCCTGATAAAATAAGCTCAGCTAGTGGCTTTAATCCCTTTTCAACAGCCATAGTAGCTCTTGTTCTCTTTTTAGCTTTAAAAGGTCTATATATATCTTCAACCTCAGTAAGAGTAGTAGCTTTCTCAATTTTTAGTTTTAATTCTGGAGTTAATTTTTCTTGCTCCTCTATTATTCTTAAAACATCTTCTTTTCTACTTTCTAAATTTCTTAGATATGTTAATCTCTCATTAAATTTTCTTAGAACCTCATCTGTTAATCCACCAGTTCTTTCTTTTCTATATCTAGCTATGAAAGGTACTGTATTTCCTTCATCTAACATCTCTATAACACTTGTTACCTGTTTTAATGAAATACCAAGTTCCTTTGATAAAATATGATTTATATTGTCCATAATGTCCTCCTATGTTTTATCTATTAATTTAATATTAATAGTAATTTTTTGAATAAACATAATTTAAATCTCATACTTTTAATTATAACCTAATTATTTATGGAGGATAATATGAAAAAATTATATATAGCCACAATAAATATACTTCTTTGTACATTTATTTTGCTTATACAACTCTCTCTAGTTTATAAAAATAGGCTTGATCCCTTTGAAAGAGAAGGTGTTTTAAAGAATATAGAATACTTAACCTCTGATGAATTAGAAGGAAGACTTTGCGGAAATAAAGGTAATTACTTAGCTCAAGAATTCATTGAAAATTCTTTTATTAAATCAAACATAAAAAAACTTAATTCTAGTTATCTTCAAGATTTCAATGTAAAAGCCCCTATTTTAGTTGAAGGAGAGCCTTATTTAAAAGTTTACGATAAAAATAATAAGTTAGTATCTTCATATAAATATGGAGTAGATTTTAAAGAAGCCTTTATAAACTTTAGGGTAAATCATATAACTTTTGATAATACAAATGAGTTTAAAGTTCTTCCTACAATAATGAAAGGAACTTCTTCATCTAATAACAGTGTTGTATTTCTTGCCTCTCCAGTAGATTCTTTTAATTTTAGAAGCTCTTTTATTGAGGATACTCCTTGTGACTTATATATGGTAGTAGCTCCAAATCTTATAGAAGAACTAGAGACATATTTAAATAAAGGTTACAAAATAGACTGTTTTATCCCTTATGAGGTTAAAGAGAAAGTTGTTAACAATGTTACTGGAATTATAAAAGGTAAAAATCCATTTTTGCCTCCTTTAGTCTTAACAGCTCATTTTGATCATATGGGAAAAGGACTTTCTGGTGAAATTTATAGAGGTGCTTTAGATAATGCTTCTGGTGCTTCATTTTTATTAGAATTGAGCTCTTTTCTAGCCTCACTCCCTCAACCATCAAGGGATATAATAATAGTTTCTCTAAATGCTGAAGAATTCGGATTACTAGGTTCTAAAAATTTTGCTAAAGAAAATAAAGACTTATTAAAAAACGCTACAGTTATTAACTTTGATATGATTGGAAGTGACAAAGATATTCCACTTACATTTATGGCAGGAGAAGATACTTGTTTCCACAGTGATTTACTAGATAGGCTTTGTGAAATTTGTAATGAAAAGAACATAACTAATATTATAGAAAATAAAGATTCCTCTGACCACGCAAGCTTTATTAAAGAAGGTTTTGATGCAATAACAATAAATGATGGTGATGTAACAAGAATTCACACTCCAGAAGATAAAATTGAATATATAAGTCCTACAGCCATAGATAGAAGCTTCTCTGTGGTGTGGAGCGAGATATTTGATTCAGCTTACTCATCCTCTGGATTATTCTTATTAGACTCAAAAGTTCTGATATTACTAATATTATCAGCTTTAATTTGTTTAATATTAAAGTTAAAGAGTTAAATTATATAATTAAAAAATATAAAATTTAAAAATGCTTATAAAAAAATAACTTATAAATAGTATTAAGAGAATATGTGAATAAAAATATTCATTAATTCTCATAATCTATTTATAAGTTTTTTATATAGTCACCTTTTTATGAATTTAAATAGGCAATTATAAAATTATCTATATCTCCATCCATTACTCCGTTAACATTAGATGTCTCAACATTAGTTCTATGATCCTTAACCATTGAATATGGATGGAAAACATAACTTCTTATCTGACTTCCCCATCCCATATCTTTTAATTCACCTGTTAAATCTTCTATTTTCTCCTTATGAGCTCTTTCTTTAAGTTCTATAAGTTTAGACTTTAACATTCCCATGGCAGTATCTCTATTAGAAAACTGACTTCTCTCATTTTGGCATTGAACTACTATTCCAGTTGGAATATGAGTAATTCTTACTGCTGACTCAGTTTTATTTACATGCTGACCCCCAGCGCCACCTGCTCTATAAGTGTCTATTCTTAAATCTACTGGATTTATTTCTATATCTTGATCTGATGTTAACTCTGGTAAAACTTCTACTGAAGCAAAGGAAGTTTGTCTTTTACCATTAGCATTAAAAGGTGATATTCTAACTAATCTGTGAATACCCTTTTCAGCCTTTAAATATCCATAAGCAAACTCACCTTTAACTTTTAACGTAACACTTTTAACTCCTGCTTCATCTCCAGGTAAATAATCAATAGTTTCTAAAGAATATCCCTTCTTTTCACACCATCTTGTGTACATTCTAAGAAGCATTTCTGTCCAATCATTAGCATCGCTTCCACCAACACCTGTATGGAGTGTTAATATGGCATCATTTCTATCATATTCACCAGAAAGAATTGTCTCTATTTTTAATGTATCTATCTCTTTACTTAAAGCCTTAACTTCGCTTATTATTTCCTGTGCTGTTTCTTCATCATTTTCTTCCATAAGCTCTTTTAATACTTCTACATCATCTATTCTTTCATTTAAATTTTTAAACTTATCAATTTTATCTTTTACTCTTTTTGCTTCTTGGGTTACTTCTTGGGCCTTTTGGACATCATCCCAAAATCCCGCCTCTTGCATCTTAAGCTCTAATTCTGCACTCTTCTTCTCTAAAGATGCTAAGTCAAAGTGAAGCCCCCATTTCCTTTAAATTATTTTTTAGTTCATGTAACTTTGATAATTGATTTTCAAGTTCCATAATCATAAAAACTTCACCCCTAGCTTTAATTATTTTGATATTATAAAGTATATCATTTTATAGCTATTTAAAACAATAACATCATATTCAGCAAAAAATTTAAATATAATCTTAAAGGTCATAAAAATATTTTTAAAAAAATTGTATATCAGTATAAGTACAAGTCATTCCAATATTATATTTACAATTCATAGCATAGCATTTTATCTATTAATAAAATTATGCAAAAAAGCCTCTGCAAATAATGCAAAGGCTTTTAATTATATTAAACTACTTCTCTTCCACAACATGATTTATATTTTTTTCCACTTCCACATGGACATAAATCATTTCTACCTACTTTAGGCTCTTTTTTAACTGGTTTTTTCTTTACTTCTTGAGAGTCTCCACCATGACTTGCTCCTGTTTCTTGAGCAACTCTTTCTCTTTGTGGTTTTTCAGCTTCAACTTTTACATGGAATAAGTATCTTACTGTGTCTATTTTAATGTTATTTATCATTTCATCAAACATAGCACTACCTTCCATTTGGTAAGCTTGAGTTGGATCTTGTTGTTTGTAAGCTCTTAATCCAATACCTTGTTTTAAATGATCCATATCATCTATGTGATCCATCCACTTAGTATCAACAACTCTTAAGATTATAACTCTTTCAATTTCTCTCATTTGTTCTGAGCCAACGAACTCTTCTTTTTCCTTATAGATTTCTCTAGCACATTCAATGAATTTTCTAGTAATTTCTTCATTTGAAGAAGTTTTTAATTCTTCTACAGTGAATTTACCATGTGGTAACATTATATCTTCTAAGTATTTTATTAAATCTCCAAGTTCTTTTTCAAAATCATCTTCATTAATGTTTCCTAAGTGAGCTTGAACAGCACCAGTTATAACATCTTCAATCATAGCTTGAACGCTGTCTTCTAAGTTTTCACCCTCTAAAACTTGTGATCTTTGCTTATAGATAACTTCTCTTTGTTTATTCATAACATCATCGTATCCTAATAATGTTTTTCTTATATCAAAGTTGTTACCTTCTACTTTCTTTTGAGCATTTTCTATTGATTTAGTAACCATTTTACTTTCAATAGCCTCTGTTTCTTCTAGTCCTAATCTATCAACAACGGCTTGAAGTTTTTCTGATCCAAATATTCTCATTAAATCATCCTCTAAAGAGATATAGAATCTTGAATGACCTTTATCTCCTTGACGACCAGAACGTCCTCTAAGCTGATTATCTATTCTTCTTGATTCGTGTCTTTCAGTACCTATGATTTTTAAACCACCAACTTCTAAAACCCCTTCTCCAAGTTTAATATCAGTCCCTCTCCCAGCCATGTTAGTTGCAATTGTTATGTTGCCTAACTCACCTGCATGAGATACAATTTCAGCTTCTTGCTCATGATATCTAGCATTTAAAACCTTATGTGGAACACCTTTTTTCTTTAATAAAGATGAAAGATATTCTGATTTTTCTATACTAGTTGTACCAACTAAGACTGGTTGACCTGTCTTATGAGTTTCTATTATTTCTTCCACTATGGCATCATATTTTCCTTTAGCAGTTTTAAATACTAAATCTGAGTGGTCTTCTCTTTGAACTGGTCTATGAGTTGGAATAACCACAACGTCTAATCCATATATTTCTCTAAACTCAGTTTCCTCAGTAAGAGCAGTACCTGTCATCCCTGCTAATTTAGTGTACATTCTGAAATAGTTTTGGAATGTTATAGTTGCTAAAGTCTTAGATTCTCTTTGAACTTTAACACCTTCCTTAGCTTCAATAGCTTGGTGAAGACCATCTGAATATCTTCTACCTTCCATAAGTCTTCCTGTAAATTCATCAACTATAGCTATTTCATCATCTTTAACCATGTAATCTTTATCTCTCTTCATTACATAGTTAGCTTTTAAGGCTTGAGTAATATGGTGTTGTAACTCCATGTTATTAGCATCTGCGTAGTTTTCTATTCCAAAAGCTTTTTCTGCCTCTGCAACCCCTTTATCAGTAAGCATTGCAGCATGTGCTTTTTCATCTATTGTATAATCTTCTTCTTCTCTTAATTTCTTAACGAAGAAATCAGCTATCTTATAAAGATCTGTTGATTTACTTCCAGCTCCTGATATTATAAGAGGAGTTCTTGCTTCATCTATAAGAATTGAGTCAACCTCATCCACTATACAATAGTGTAATGGTCTTTGAACTCTTTCTTCTTTATAAATAACCATGTTATCTCTTAAATAATCGAATCCAAACTCATTATTTGTTCCATAAGTTATATCTGCATTATATGCTTCTCTTCTTTGATCATTAGTTAATCCATGAACTATAACCCCAGTAGTTAATCCTAAGAATTCATATAATTGACCCATCCACTCTTTATCTCTTGTTGCAAGATAATCATTAACTGTAATTACATGAACACCTTTACCAGCTATAGCATTTAAATAAACAGGTAAAGTAGCAACTAATGTTTTACCTTCACCAGTTTTCATTTCTGCTATTCTTCCTTGGTGTAACACTGTACCCCCAATTAATTGCTCTCTATAGTGTTTCATTCCTAAAACTCTTGTTGATGCTTCTCTACAAACAGCAAAAGCTTCTGGAAGCATATCATCTAAGCTTTCTCCTTTAGCATATCTATCCTTAAATTCAAATGTTTTTTGCTTTAATTCTTCATCAGATAGTTTTTCCATTTCAGGCCCAAGCGAATCTATTTTGTCTACAATAGGTGTTATTCTTTTAACTTCTCTATCGCTATAACTTCCAAATATTTTATCAAATAATCCCATTATACTATCCCTCAATTCTACTTTCTTATATGCTTAATATTCTAATAATTATCTCATTATAACACATATATACATTATTCTAAATTTTCAAAAAAAAAATATTTAAAATAATTCTCATTAGATTATACCATTTATAATAACCTATTTTCAATAAATGTAATAATTTAGATAAAACTTTTACATAAAAATAAAAAGATGTAGGTAAAAAACCTACATCTTTTTTTTATATTTATCTTATTATTCTTCGCCTAATCCTGGTTCAATTAAACCATAATTACCATCTTTTCTTTTATAAACTACATTTAGTTGATTTGTCTCTGGATCTTGGAATACAAAGAAGTCATGTCCTATAAGCTCCATTTGTAAAACGGCTTCTTCAGCTCCCATTGGCTTAACATCAAATCTCTTAGTTTTTACTATTTTTGCTTCTTTTTCTTCTTTCATATCCTCTATTGGATCTATATGAGCAAATCTTAATGAATCATATCTATTTTTCTTTGATAATCTAGTTTTTTGTTTTCTTATTTGTCTTTCGATTTTTTCTTCAACTAAATCTATTGACTTATACATATCGTCTGTAGATTCTTCACCTCTTAATAATATTCCATTAAAAGGAATCATAACTTCTATGATTTGTTTATTTTTCTCTACGCTTAAAGTGGCCTTTGCTTCAACTCCTGGTTCAAAATACTTGCTTAACTTGGATATTTTCTTTTCTACGCAATCCTTTAAAGCATTTGTTAACTCTATATTCTTAGCATGTACTGTTACTTTCATATCGTCAGCCCCTTTCAAAAAACAAGTAACCTTAATAATGTAAAGGTTTAAATTTTATACTATAATTGTACTCTGTTAAAGCATTTTATACAAGCTTTAATTATTTTAATTAACTTAATTTTTTATAATATAGATCATAATTGTCTAATTAAATCTTCTCTTTACTTAATTTATTTATAACAAATGTAACTTGACAAAAATAAAAAAGGACCATGAAAATCATAGTCCCTTTTTATAGCTAGTTGACCTGGTCTTTGACCCCACACTCGCCTACTGGAGCTTTCGCTACCCGGAGTTAACCTCTCACTACTAACCCTCTCAGCCTTTATTGGCTGGTAGGTCTTACTTCTAAGCCGCACCATGCTCATTAAAACTTTGTTTAACTTACGTGGATCGTTTCGCCTGCGACTGGCATCGACTTTCAACCACAAACCTAGCTACATTACTATTATATATTACTTTTAGCAATAGTCAATAAAAAAATTTTAATATTTTTAATTTTTTTCAATTCTCTTACACAGGCCTTTAATGTTGCACCAGTAGTCATTACATCATCTAAAAGTATAATACTTTTTCCTTCTAAATTCCTATATCTTTTAAGCTTAAAAGCATTTTGCACATTTTTTTCTCTTTCTTCTTTAGATAATAACTTTTGTTCTTTCACTTTACTTTTCTTTTTTAAAGTTTCTATGGATTTAATTCCTAATCGCTTTCCTAATTCTTTTGATAAATATTCACATTGGTTAAATTCTTTCTTTTTAAGAGAATCCTTTGCTACTGGAACATATGTTATAAAATCAACATCTAAATTTGATTCTTTTATTTTTTCTTCTAGTAACATAACTAATATTTCACCAGCATGGAAATCTCCTTTATATTTAAGTCTTAATATTAAATCCTTAACTATAAAAGAATAATAAGAACAGATTAATATTTTACATTCTTCAATAATCGGAGTTTCATTTAACTTTTGTATTTTACCTTTGCATTTATCACAAATTATTTTTTCTCCCTCTGTATTGCATACATAACACTTTTCTTCTGTTGGATAAATAGCTTCTAAAAAACATTGAAATAAATAATCTACCTTATCTCTGACTCTCTCCATAAAGTTTTATTAAAGCCTCTTGCTAACCTCCTAGCAGTTTCTATATTATCTCCCTCTTCATTACTTAATAATATTACTTCTCTTCCAGTGCATTTATCTTTGCATAAAGCTCCACAGGCAAATATTATTTTTTTGTAATCAACAATATCTTTTTCAAAAGAATAAATCACCATATCACATTCTGGAATAGAATCAAAATATTCATGTAATGAATCTGTTATAAAAATAACCCCTTCTTTTTTAAATCTACTTTCATTTACAATCTTTAAGAAGGAATTCTTTTTATCTTCTTTTACTATTTTAACCTTATTTTCTAAATTTAAATCCTCAGTATAATATTCATAAATTTTATTTAAGTTAAATTTATTTGGAACATATACAACCAAGATTCTCTTTTCTCTTATAAACCATTCAATATAATCATATAAGGTATAAGGCATTGAAGTTTCTAAATTAACTCTAGTTGTTATTAGTCTTGGCTCTAAGAAATGTTCTTTCCTTTGATTATTTAATATTTCTATGTGCTTTATATTGTTAAATACCTTATCTACTGAACATATTACTATCTTCTTAGATAGGCGTTTTAAGTACATTAAATCCTCGTTGCATTCAATACTACTCTTATTTGAATATAGGCTTACATCATCATATATTATCAAATTAAAATTCTTTTTTATATTAAAAAGATTATTAAAATTTACAAAATCAAAATTCATAGAATTTAATTGCTCACTTTTACAAACTTTTCTACTCTTACCTACATACAAAACTTTTTCATTATTTATTAAACAATCACTAATTAAACTTTCAATAAAGTTCAACTTTTGATATGGTTCACATATCAAATTTATAAACCTCTCATTGCTTTTTACATACCATTTCTTTAATATATGACTATATCTATTCTCAACCCTTAAATTATTGCCATATAAGCTCACTTTTAAGTCCCCCTAATTTAATCTTGTTCAAAAACCTCATTAGATATTACTTCTTTTATTCTCCAATTTAAAGAAGAATAACGTTCCATACTCCTTGTATTATCAACCATATATTTTAATGCTTTAGGTATTCCAACTACTACAACCATTTCTTTTGCTCTAGTTATTCCTGTATATAATAAATTTCTATTCATAAGTAACGGTGCTCCCATATATGCAGGTATTATTACTACTGGAAATTCACTTCCTTGACTTTTATGTATTGTAATTGCATAAGCTAAATCTAACTCATCTAAATACATAAAATCATAAATAACTCTTCTTTCATCATCAAATATTATAGATAGCTTTTTACCTTCTAAATCTATATTTTCTATAAATCCCATATCTCCATTAAACACACCTGAACCTTCATGCTCACCCTTTCCAGCTATTCTAGTCCATTTTAGAGAGTAGTTATTCTTTATCTGCATAACCTTATCTCCCTCTCTAAATATCATACTTCTAAATTCTTTTTCTTTTTTATATGGAGCCTTTGGATTTAAGACGTTTTGAATTTTTTCATTTAAATTGGTAACTCCTAATACACCCTTTTTCATAGGAACTAAAACCTGTATACTTTTTAACTTATCCCAATTTGAGTTAAACTTAGGCAACCTAGTATTTATTAAATCTATAATAGTATTTAATATTCCCTCTTGAATATCATTTCTTATGAAAAAGAAATCAGTCCCTTTTTCATTTAATTTAGGCATCTCACCTTTATTTATTTTATGTGCATTTACTACAATCATACTCTCTTTTCCTTGTCTAAATATTTCCTTTAGACGTACAACCTTTGTAAATCCACTCTCTATAAAATCATTTAATACATTTCCAGCTCCTACTGATGGAAGCTGATCAACATCTCCCACTATTATAAGCCTAGTACCTACCTTAATAGATTTAAGTAAAGCATTCATTAAAGTTATATCAATCATTGATGCCTCATCTATTATAACCACATCAGCCTCTAAGGAATGTTCCTCTGCATTGGTTACAAAAACACTTTCTTCTTTTTCAAAGACTCCCATGTCAAGCATTCTATGTATTGTAGTAGCTTCTTTTCCTGTAGATTCACTCATTCTTTTAGCCGCTCTTCCAGTAGGTGCTCCCAAAAGAACCTTCAAACCACAAGTTTCAAAAATTTCAATTATACACTTTATTATAGTGGTCTTTCCTGTTCCTGGTCCACCAGTTATTATCTCTATTCCATTTTGAAAAGCACTTATTATAGCATCTTTCTGGGATTCTGCAAAAGTTATATTATTTTTCTTTTCAAATTGAAGTATTAGGTGCTCAACATCTACACTTATATCTTGGAAATTGCTTATAGCTAAAGTTAAAATCCTATTAGTTATTCCAAGCTCACAATAATAATTAGGTATTGTGAAAACACCTTCTTTATCATTAACTTTCTCTAACTTTATTTTTCTATCTAAAGCTGCATTTTTAATATTTTCTTCTATTATATCTCCACTTACAGTTAATACATTACTTGCTTCCTTTATAAGTTCATCCTTTGGCATAAAAGTATGTCCATTAGCACAAAATTCATTTATTACGTATCTTATACCACTTTGAATTCTAAAAGGTGAATCTACTTCTATGCCTAAACTCCTAGCAATCTTATCAGAAGTCTTAAATCCTATTCCTGAAATTTCATCACAAAGTATATATGGATTATTTTTAACTGTATCAACTGAACTAGCTCCATATTTTTTATAAATCTTCAAACACTGATTTACACTTAATCCATGTGTTTGCAAAAATATAGTTATATTTTTTAATTCTCTTTGTTCTCTATAAGACTCAATTATGGTTTCTAACTTCTTTTTACCTATTCCCTCTATTTCTTTTAATCTCTCAATATTATTATCTAAAATATTAAGAGTATCTTCTCCAAATTTATTTACAATTTTTTTTGCCGTAACAGGCCCTATCCCCTGTATTATCCCAGAAGATAAATATTTTTCTATTCCATCCTTTGAAGTAGGTAATATCTCTTCACACTCTTCTACTTTAAATTGTTTTCCAAACTGGGAATGGTTAACCCAACTTCCTATAATTTTTAAATTTTGACCTTCTTTCACATGTGGTAAAACTCCCACTGCTGTATGAATAATATTATTTTCTCTAAATTTTATAACTGTATACCCTGTATCTGAGCTTTTAAATACTATACTCTCAACTATTCCATTTAATGCTTCCATATTACCTCCTAAAAGGTTTCTCTTGAATTGTTATTACTATTAATTATATCACAATTATTAAATTTAAATCATACTGCTTATTTTGTTGACTTACACAAATTAAAATTTTAAGATTATTATGAGGAAGGTGATTCGTATGTTAATAAAAAACTGTAATATAGTATATTTAGATAAGATTGAAAAAGGAAATATACTTATAGAAAACGGAAAGATAAAGGCTATAAATCCTAAAGAAGAATGTGATTGTGAAGTAATTGATGGAGAAGGCTTATTCCTATCTCCAGGATTTATAGATGTTCATATACACGGTGCTGGTGGTCACGATACTATGGATGGTACTTATGAAGCTATAAATGAAATATCAAAGGTTATAGTTAAACATGGTACTACTTCATTTTTACCAACAACAATGACTGTAGCTGCTGAAGACGTATGCAAGTCAATGGAAGCTATTCATAAAGCAAAAACTGAAGGAACAGATGGAGCTAATGTTTTAGGTGCTCACTTAGAAGGACCATTTATAAGTCCAAGTGCAATAGGTGCTCAAAATCCTGATTTCTTAATCCCTCCAACAAAAGAAAACTTCTATAAATTAGTTGGAGAAAACGAAGAGGATGTTGTTTCAATAACTCTTGCTCCTGAAGTAGAAGGTGCTAAAGAACTTACTAAATTCTTAAGTGAAAAAGGTATAGTTGTTTCAATGGGGCATACTAAAGCTACTTATGAAGAAGCTATGGAAGGAATAAAATGTGGATGCTCTCATGCCACTCATTTATTCAATGCAATGACTCCATTTACTCATAGAGAACCTGGGGTTGTAGGTGCTGTTTTTGATAGTGAAATAACTACTGAAACAATATCAGATGGTATTCACATATCATATCCAAGCTTAAGAGTTGCCTATAAACAAAAGGGAACAGACAAGGTTTTATTAATAACTGATGCTATGATGGCTTGCTGTATGCCTGATGGAATGTATTCATTAGGAGGACAAGAGGTTGAAGTTAAAAATGGAGCGGCAAGATTATTAACTGGTTCTTTAGCAGGATCAATTTTAACTTTAGATGTGGCAGTCAAAAATATATTTAACAACACTAATTATCCACTTAATGAAGTTATAAAAATGGCTACTTATAACGGAGCTAAACACTGTAAAGTTGATCATAGAAAAGGATTAATTAAAGAAGGTTATGATGCTGACTTAATTCTTTTTGATGAAAATATAGATATAAAATATGTAATAGTTAATGGAAAATTAATTCATAAAGCTTAATATAAAAAAAGTACTTTGATTTTTCAAAGTACTTTTTTATTTTATCTTAATTTTAAAATTAAGATTTCATATTAAAATAATAAATTTATAGAAAAATAAAAAGCTTAGGATATAAAATCCTAAGCTTTTCTTTATACTAAAGATACTTTTTTATTTCTTCAACTTTGTTTAAGTTTTCCCATGGAAGATCTAAATCTGTTCTTCCAAAGTGTCCATAAGCAGCTGTTTGTCTATATATAGGTCTTCTTAAATCTAAATCTCTTATTATAGCTCCTGGTCTTAAATCAAAAACTTTGTTTATTATATTAACTATTTCTTCATCTGATATTTTTCCAGTTCCAAAAGTATCTACTATAATTGATACTGGCTTAGCAACTCCTATAGCATAAGCAACTTGAACTTCTAATTTATCTGCGATTCCTGCAGCAACTAAGTTTTTAGCTACCCATCTAGCAGCGTATGCAGCTGATCTATCAACCTTAGTTGGATCTTTTCCTGAGAAAGCACCACCGCCGTGTCTTCCATATCCACCGTAAGTATCAACTATGATCTTTCTTCCTGTTAATCCAGCATCACCTTGAGGTCCACCGATAACGAATCTTCCTGTTGGATTTATGTAATACTTAGTATTTTCATCTAACAACTCTGCTGGTATAACAGCTTTTATAACATGTTCCATTAAATCAGCTTGTATTTGCTCTTGAGATACTTCTGGACCATGTTGTGTTGAAATTACTATTGCATCTATTCTAACTGGTTTGTCATTTTCATATTCAACAGTAACTTGTGTTTTTCCGTCTGGTCTTAAGTAAGGTAAAGTTCCGTTCTTTCTTACTTCTGTTAATCTTCTTGATAATCTGTGAGCCATAGCTATTGGTGCTGGCATAAATTCTTCAGTTTCATTAGTAGCAAAACCAAACATCATTCCTTGGTCTCCAGCTCCAACTGCATCTATGTCAATTTTTTCTCCAGCTCTTGATTCTAAAGCTTCATCAACACCCATAGCAATATCTGATGATTGCTCGTCTATTGTAGTCATAACTGAACAAGTTTCACAGTCGAAACCGTATTTAGCTCTATCATATCCTATACTCTTTATAGTTTCTCTAGCTATTTTAGGGATATCAACATAACAATTAGTTGTTATTTCTCCCATTACCATTACTAATCCTGTAGTAACAGCTGTTTCACAAGCAACTCTTGCATTTGGATCTTTTGCAAATATAGCATCTAAAACTGCATCTGAAATTTGGTCACATATTTTATCTGGATGCCCTTCAGTAACTGATTCTGATGTAAATAATCTTCTCATGGCTAATGCTATCTTACTATCATAATAAGATAGCTAATTCACCCCTTTCATTTTTATTTATTCCAACCCTGTTTATTTCAACAAATAATTTAATTTCTCTTCCCACGATTCAAATAATATCTTTAAATCTTAACTAACAAACTTTATTTTAATGCGCGCCTTTAAAATATTTTTGTTAATAAAAAAATCCCTTCTCAAACCTTTAAAGATTTAAGAAGAGATTTTAGTTATACACTAAATTTATCTTCTCTCATCTTGTAAAGAATTTCTTTACCGGAATTGGCACCGTAGTGATTTCTCACTGGTTGCCGGGTTTCATAGGGCCTTTTTCCCTCCACCTCTCTGGATAAGAGTATATAAATACTAATTATTCTATTTTATTAAGATATTATTTTAATAAAGAGACACTTAATTAATAGTGTCTCTTTCTGGTGGTGGAAGAAGGATTCGAACCTTCGAAGTCGTCCGACAACAGATTTACAGTCTGCCCCCTTTGGCCACTCGGGAATTCCACCACTTGTGGAGCTGATGATCGGACTTGAACCGATAACCTGCTGATTACAAGTCAGCTGCTCTGCCAATTGAGCCACACCAGCATATCAATATTTTGTTTTTTATAAATGGTGGTGGAAGAAGGATTCGAACCTTCGAAGTCGTCCGACAACAGATTTACAGTCTGCCCCCTTTGGCCACTCGGGAATTCCACCACTTGTGGAGCTGATGATCGGACTTGAACCGATAACCTGCTGATTACAAGTCAGCTGCTCTGCCAATTGAGCCACACCAGCGCATTTATTATGTTTTAATGGTGGTCGCAACAGGGATCGAACCTGTGACCCCCTGCTTGTAAGGCAGGTGCTCTCCCAGCTGAGCTATGCGACCTTATTGGTGGTGGAAGAAGGATTCGAACCTTCGAAGTCGTCCGACAACAGATTTACAGTCTGCCCCCTTTGGCCACTCGGGAATTCCACCACTTGTGGAGCTGATGATCGGACTTGAACCGATAACCTGCTGATTACAAGTCAGCTGCTCTGCCAATTGAGCCACACCAGCGCATTTATTATTTTCCTCTGTCGTTTTGGCTCACCGCCAATCGACAAGACTTAGTATATATTGTTATGCTTTTTATTTCAAACTCAATTTTAGGCGATTTTCAGATATTATGTTAATCTTTTTTTAACATTCTCTCAATTTCTTTTGTTTACTTCTTTTTTCATTTATATTTTCTCTTCAATTAACTCAATATTTATGTATGGACTTAATATATCTTTCATTTCTTTATATTCTTTATATTCTAATTTATCCTTAAGTATTTTAAATATATCAATAGCAGCATCTAACTCATCATTTCTCTTAATATGCTCTAATAAAACTCCGTAATCAGTTAAAGATAAATTTTTAGCAATAGAAATTAATTTAAACTTATCTGCTTTATTTATTTTCTTAGGAATTGAATACTTATCTACTTTAAATACTTCTTTTCTTTCTTCTGAAGACTTCCCCATTTCTACCTTTTCTTTATACTTTTCATTTTCTTTTATATTTTTTACATTTTCTTTAGTTTTACTTTCTAATTCTTTTTCTTCTTTTAATCGATATTCATCTAAATTATTATTTTTCTTATGATTATTTTCACTTATATTTTCTTCATCTTTATCTTCTCTTAAATCTTCTTTATTGTTTTCTATAGTCTTTTGTTCACTTTTCTCTTCATTAATCTCTAAAATTTCATTCCTCTCATTTTTTGTACTATCTACTTGAAATTTAACTTGCTCATAATTTAAGTTAACAAAATACATCATTGCTCCCATTGTTACTGTAGTAAAAAATAGTACTAAAAAACTTAAAAACCCTTTATTCATAAACATATTCACCTCCATTTTAATAATTACCACCTAAAATCTTTTTTATACTTCTATTTAATATTTCTAATTCCTCCTTCATATAATTAATGAGGGGGTGAAGCCTTGAATAGAATAAAAACTTACTATGAAAATTATTTAGCATATTACGAAATTTCAGATTTTTTAAAAAATCATATAGATGAAAAAACAATTATAGTATGTATAGGAACTGATAAATGTATAGGTGATTGCTTAGGACCACTAGTTGGTACCCTATTAAAAGAAAAATTCTTTCCTTTAAATGTATTTGGTACACTTGACTCTCCTATTCATGCTCTTAATCTTGATAAAAAAATAACTGAAATATTAAAAAGCTATCCTGATTATAAAATAATAGCTATAGATGCTTGCTTAGGAGATCCTAAATCTATTGGTGAAATTCATATCAGAAATGAGCCTATTCACCCTGGAAAAGGAGTTGGTAAAACCTTAAGAAGTGTTGGAGATATATCTATAATAGCTATAGTTGATTCCTCAGAAAATATAGATTTATTTACAAGTAGACCTATTAGATTAAGCTTTATATTAGATATGTCTAAGGTTATTGTAGATTCTTTAATTCACGCCTATTATTTAAAAAACAAAAAAAATTAACCATATATCTCTTAATATTAAGAGATATATGGTTAATTTTACTCATCAATTAATTTTACTTCTAAATCATCCATACCTAAATTTAATTTTTCAAATGTTTTTAAAACTTTACCTGTTCCCTCAGCTACACATTTTACAGCATCATCAGCCACTCTAACCTTAACGCCTGTCCTTTGCTCGATAAACTTATCTAAGCCATTTAATAAAGCTCCTCCACCAGTCATGAGAATTCCTTCTTCTATTATATCAGCAGCTAATTCAGGTGGTGTTTTTTCAAGAACAGAGTGTACAGCTTCACCAATTATGCTAACCTCATCTTTTAAGGCCATTCTAAGTTCTTCACTATCTACTGTTATTATTCCAGGTAAGCCTGTTATTAAATTTCTCCCCTTTACTTCCATGATTTCTTTTCTATTACCTTCAACAGCTGTAGCAACATTTATTTTTAATTCCTCTGCTGTTCTTTCACCAATCATAAGTTTATATTTACTTTTAACAAATTTAATTATAGCTTCATCAAATCTGTCTCCAGCTACTTTTACAGATTCTCTTATAACAATTCCACCTAAGGATATTATAGCTATATCTGCAGTTCCTCCACCTATATCTACAACCATATGTCCACTAGCCTTTGATATATCTAATCCCGCTCCTATTGCAGCTGCTAATGGTTCTTCTATAAGATATACGTTTTTAGCTCCTGAATTTTTTGCAGCATCTATAACTGCTCTTTTCTCAATTCCAGTTGCTTGACAAGGTATACATATCATTACTTTAGGTGCAGATATTCTTCTATTTCCAACACCCTTCTTGATAAAATACTTTAACATAGCTTCTGTCATCTCATAATCTGATATAACCCCATTTCTCATAGGTCTTAATGCTACTATATTTCCAGGTGTTCTTCCTATCATCTGCCTTGCAGATTCTCCTACTGCTAGAACTTTGTTCTTATTTTTGTCTATGGCTACCACTGATGGCTCTTTTAAGACTATACCTTTATCTTTCATATAGACAAGAACTGTTGCTGTTCCAAGGTCTATACCCATGTCTGTACCTTTTCTCCAAAACCACATATTTACAACTCCCTAATATATAATAATAATTATTATTTTCTATAAAAATATACATAAATACTAACTTTTATTATATAAGGAATATTTTCATCATTCAACAACTTTATATTTTAGCTTAGTTGCCTTTCCACCTCTTATGTGTCTTTCAGCTTTATTTAAATCTAAGATACTTTTTGCTTCTTCAGCTATATCAGGATTTATCTTAGGCAATCTTTCAGTCATATCCTTATGTATAGTACTCTTACTTACACCAAAAACTTTAGCTGTTTTCCTTATAGTAGCTCTTGAATAAATAATGTACTGAGCTACTTCTAAAACTCTCTCTTCAATATAATCTTTCAAGAACCGTACCTCCTTAAAAATATTCTTAATTTTTTAATCAGCTGCTTCTTAAAAAGCAGCTGATTATGTACTAAATTATTCTTTTACAGGAATATCTTTTAAATATTTTTGTGGATCTACTGGTTCCTTAGAATTTTCCATATGGAACATTAAATAAGTTTCAGAAACTCTGTCACTTGGACTACTTTGAATAGTTTTTCCAATCTTACCTATAGAATCTCCTTTTTTAACATTATCCCCTTCTTTAACTTTAATTTCTGGATCTAAGTTTCCATAAAAACCAACAATACCGTTTTGATGCTCTATTTTAACAAAACACCCCTCTTTTGAGTTCCCTTTTCCAGCCTCTACAACTTTACCATCACCAATTGCTAAAACTTCAGTTCCCTGAGCAGCTTCTATATCTATTCCTTTATAAACAGATGCACTTTGACCTGATTCATTTAATCTAGGTTCTAAGTTATATAATCTTGTTATAACTCCACCCTTAATTGGTGATATAAAGCTTTGACTTTGATTTGAAGTCGCTACTGACTTATCAGCATTATTTGCTTCAGGTTTTACTTCTTCAACCTTAGCTTCATTAGATGCAGTTTCTTCTGAATCATTTGTTGCTTCTGTTTTTCCTTCAACTAATTCCGCATCATCAAAAGTATTACCAGTTGTAGTACTATTATCCTCTGTATTTTCTATAGTGTTTTCTGCTATATTTTCTTCTACTGTGTTATTTGCACTTTTATTTGCTACCACTACGCCAACTGTTGCTACTAAGCATAGGCAAACAAATAAAACTACATAAAATCCATCCTTTTTAATAAATCTCTTAAATTGGTCTTTTTTATTCATTTTCAACACCTCCGTTTCTAATTCTGTCCATTTATCCTAAATTAATACACATATATAAATCTTTTTTTATAAAAAAAGAACAAGCAAAATTTATTTGCTTGTTCTTCTATTAAGCTATTAAAACTTTATTACTATCTTCAATTTTACTTCCTTTAAAATAATGCTCTAATATTTCATCATATTTACTGCCTTCCTTTGCCATTACATTAGCGCCCCATTGACTCATACCAACACCATGTCCATAACCTAAACATTTTATGTTTACTTTGTCCTCTAAAACTTCTAATGTAAAATTAGCAGAATTTAATCCAAATATTTTTCTAAATTCCTTCCCCTTAATTGTAGCATTTCCTATTTTTATGTCATTTACAGTTCCCCCTGTATTTCTATTTAATATTTTAACTTCTTCATTTATGTTATTTCCTAAATCACTATTAGGAATAGATTTTTTAATTTTACTCTTAAAATCACTTATAGACATGCTTATTTCACTCTCATATTTAGGTGATATTTCTTCACCTGGACTTTCAACAGACTTTAAATAAGGAACATCTTCTGAAAATACAGCAACAGCATCCTCTGTATTTCCTGAACTTGTAGAAAAATATTGAGGATATTTTACTAACTGGTCATTGTAAGCCAGAACCTTTCCTGCTGTTTCTTTAACAACCGCTTTTAATTTTTTTAAATATTCTTCTCCCTCTTTACCCCAAGCTTTTTTCCGTTCATTAATATTTAAGTATGCTTGACAATGAGTAGTATCACATATATTTCCTTCTTTTATATTGCTACATCCAGAAATTAATTTATTTATAACAAATGTTCTTGCTAAAATAGCCTGAGCTTTTAATGCCTCTTCATGAAAGGTAGCTGGCATTTCACTTGAAACTACAGATAACACATATTCCTCTAATGGTACTTTTTCTACTTTATTTTCTTTAGATATGTAAACTTCAACTTCCTTTAAGTTGACTACATCAACTAACTTTTTATTTTCAACTTTATCTACCTTATTAATTTCAGCCATACTTGAACTAGATAAAAAACCAAAAAGTATTGGTATAAAAACTATACTCACTATGATTGTACCAATAAAAATTATTGGTTCTAAAATTTTTCTATTTATCATAAATCCTCCTAAAACTTATTAATACAGTTTATGTATATGCTAAGTTTTCTAAAACTCGAACTTATAATAAAATTATTTAAAGTAAAAAAAGTCAACAGCAATGCTGTTGACTTATATTCTACTTATGTCAGCGCCTAATGCTCTGAACTTATTTTCTATTTCAACATAACCTCTATCTATATGATATATATCAGTAACTATTGTCTCTCCCTTTGCTACAAGTCCAGCTAAAATCAAAGCAGCTCCTGCTCTTAAATCAGTTGCCTTAACTTCACATCCAGTAAGGTTATTTACTCCTTCAATTAAAGCAGTTCTTCCTTCTACTTGTATATTTGCACCCATACGTCTTAATTCATCTACATTCATGAATCTATTCTCAAAAACACTTTCTGTTATCATACTACTTCCTTTTGCTATACTCAACAAACTCATCATTTGTGATTGCATATCAGTAGGATATCCTGGATATGGCATTGTTTTTATATTAATTGGTTTTATTTCTTCATTTCCTTTTACTATTATACTGTTTTCCTCATTATGGACATCCCAAAACTCTGTTCCAGCTTCTTTTAGTTTAGATATTATCGCTGAACAATGATCCTTATTTACTCCATTTATTTTTATTTTTGATCCTGTTATTGCTGCTGCAACCATAAATGTTCCAGCTTCTATTCTATCATATATAGGAGTGTACTCAGTTGAACTTAATGAATCCACACCCTCTATTATTATTTTACCTGGTTTTTCAATATAAATTTTAGCTCCCATAGAATTTAAAAAATTAATTAAATCAGTTATTTCTGGCTCTTGGGCTGCATTTTCAATTACCGTAGTCCCTTTAGCCATAGTTGCTGCCATCATTATATTCTCTGTTGCCCCAACTGATGGAAAGTCTAAATATATCTTACTTCCAACTAATTTTTTTGCCTTTATACATACAAATCCATTGCCACAATTGCTATCTTCAGCTCCTAAGGCTCTAAGTCCTTTTATATGCAATTCTATTGGTCTAGAACCTATATTACATCCGCCTGGTCTAGCTAACCTAAACTCTCCATATTTAGCTATCATTGGTCCCATTATTAAAAATGAAGCTCTCATTTTTTTAACCAAATCCTCACTTGGAATTAAAGGCTCTTTATTTAGTGGTGGTACAATTAATTTATTTTCTTTCTTATCTATTTTTAAATTATACCCTAATTGCTCCATAACATTACAAATTGTAAAAACATCTTGTAACATAGGTAATTCATTTATTAGTACACCATCAGTAGCTAATATACTTCCTGCGATTATTGGTAAAACTGAGTTCTTAGCTGTATTTATATTTACTTCTCCTTTTAATTTCTTTCCACCTTTTACTACTATTTTATCCATATTATCCTCCATTAAAATTATTTTAATATGTTGTGAATATGATAGGAGTTCCTAAAATCAACTTCCTATCTTCCTCATATGTCATAATGGAGTAATTAAACTGGTAATCACTCTTAAGATTAATTATTCCTGTAGTTCCTTTCTCTAAATTTATTCTTTTAGTTTCCTTTACCTTACTCTTACCAATTGATTCTATAAGTTTTTCTTCAATTTCATCTATATTATTATTCTCTCTAATAGTGCCTTTTATATAAGTATAATATTTTATATTTTTCATATTTTTATTATGAATAACTTGAAAATGTTCCTTAATATTATTAAAATCAATTCTATTTTTAGAAACAATTACTATTTGAACTCTACTTTTTGAATTTTCTTCTATTAGATTAATATCTAAATCAAATTGTTTTTTTGAAGTATTTAAATATATTTCATTTTCTTTTTCTACTATACTAGTAAAATCTTCAATTTTAATATAATCACTAATATGATTAAACTTATCTTTTATATTTTCATCTGTAATATATTCTATTTTCATACCATACTCTTCTATATTACAAATCTCCTCTTCAACTTTAGAATAGACTTTATTATCTAAATTAATAGTGCTTGGACTAAAAATAAGAGAGAAACAAAATAATGCTGCTACCAAAATATTATTATTCATTAATATACCACCCTTCCATCTAAATTATTGTCAAGGATAGTATTTTTATACAATAATTCTCTTATATATTATCAATATATTATCAATATATTATAGTAATCTGAAAAAGTTCTATTAATTACATAAAAATATTTATTGAGAAGCATAATCATAATAAAAAAAGCATACAGTTTCCTGTATGCTTTATATGAATTACATTTCTTTTAACTTTAATCTAGACATAGCTCTTGCTAAGGCTAACTTAGCTCTCTTTTCATCTAGTTCATCAGTCTTATTTTTTAATCTTTCCTCTGCTCTTTGCTTAGCATTCATAGCTCTTGCCTCATCGATTTCTTCAGGCCATTCTGCTGAATTTACACAAAAAGTAACTTCATTATTTTGAACCTTCATTAATCCTGTTGAAGTAAATAAGTATTTACTTTCACCATTCTCATCATCTATTCTTATAACAGTAGGAACAGTTGCTGTTAAATAAGGTTGGTGACCAGCTAATATTTCAAACTCACCAACAGCATTTTTACATAAGACTCTTGAAACTTCACCTGAAATAAGAACTCTTTCTGGTGTTGTAACAATTAACTTAAATTTATTCATTTTTATTCACCCCTTTTATTGGGCCATTGCTCTAGCTTTTTCTAGTACTTCTTCTATTGTTCCGACAAATAAGAAAGCTGATTCAGGAACATTGTCATGTTTACCTTCTAATATTTCTTTGAAACCTCTTATAGTTTCTTTTATTGGAACATATCTACCTTGCATTCCAGTAAATTGCTCTGCTACTGTGAATGGTTGTGATAAGAATTTTTGTATTCTTCTTGCTCTAGCAACTATTAATTTATCTTCATCCGCAAGCTCATCAACACCAAGGATAGCGATGATATCTTGAAGTTCTTTATATCTTTCTAATATATGCTTAACTTTCGAAGCAACTTCATAGTGTTCTTCTCCAACAACTCTTGGGTCTAATATTCTTGATGAAGAATCTAGAGGATCAACAGCTGGGTAAATACCTATTTCAGCTATACTTCTTGATAAAACTGTTTTAGCATCAAGGTGGTTGAATGTTGTAGCTGGAGCTGGGTCAGTTAAGTCATCGGCTGGTACGTATACCGCTTGAACTGATGTAATTGATCCATGAGTAGTTGATGTGATTCTCTCTTGAAGAGCTCCCATCTCTGTAGCAAGAGTTGGTTGGTAACCAACAGCTGATGGTATTCTTCCTAATAAAGCTGAAACCTCTGATCCAGCTTGTGAGAATCTGAATATGTTATCTATGAATAATAACACATCTTGTCCTTGGTCTCTGAAGTACTCAGCCATAGTAAGTCCTGTTAAGGCAACTCTCATTCTTGCTCCAGGCGGTTCGTTCATTTGTCCAAATACTAATGCTGTATTTTTTATAACTCCTGATTCCATCATTTCATAGTAAAGGTCATTACCTTCTCTTGATCTTTCTCCAACTCCTGTGAATACAGAAAGTCCACCGTGCTCTTTAGCTATGTTGTTTATAAGCTCTTGTATAAGAACTGTTTTACCAACACCAGCACCTCCAAATAGACCTATTTTTCCTCCTCTTTGGTAAGGTGCTAAAAGGTCGATAACCTTTATTCCTGTCTCAAACATTTGAGGAACAACTGATTGTTCTTCAAATGATGGAGCTGGTCTATGAATTGGATATTTTTCTTCATTATTAACTTCAGCTCCACTATCTAGTGGTTTACCTAATACGTTAAATATTCTTCCTAATACGCATTCACCAACTGGTACTGATATAGGTGCTCCTGTATCAACAGCTTCTACACCTCTTCTTAGTCCTTCAGTAGCTTCCATAGCTATAGTTCTAACTATATCGTCTCCTACGTGTTGCTCTACCTCACAAACTAAGATTTTTCCATCGTCCATTTTTATGTGTATTGCATTAAATATATTAGGAAGTTCATCATTTGCAAATTTTATATCTACAACTGGTCCAATAACCTGAACTACTTTACCTATATTATTAGACATTTTGAGTACCTCCTTATTTTTGTGCTTCTGCTCCACCAACGATTTCTGATATCTCTTGTGTTATGATACTTTGTCTTATTCTATTGTACTTAGCATCTAATGAGTTTAATAAATCATCGGCATTTTTAGTTGCTCCGTCCATTGCCTGCATTCTAGCACTTTGTTCACTAGCTTTTGAATTAAACATAGCATTCATGAATTTACCTTTTAAGTATGATGAAACTAATGAATCTATTATTTCATCCTCATCAGGTTCGATTAAGAAAGAAACCTTACCTTTTTCTCCAGTTAAGTCTAGTGGTAATAATTTTTCTTCAACAACCTCTTGCTTAACAGGCGAAAAGAATTTAGTATAAACTAAACTTACTTCTCCAAAATTTCCATCAGTAAATTCTTTAACAGCTTTATTCACTATAGTTGACGCATCACCAACGTTTGGTGTATCTCCTAAATCAACATATTCTGCTAAAGTAGAAATCTTGTTTTTCTTAACATAATGGATGCCTTTTTTTCCTACTACTACTGCTTCTATGTTTTCAAGATTATTTTCATAGTTATCTCTTACAAAAGCCGCAGTATTACCATTAAATCCACCACATAATCCTGAATCTGATGCTAATAATATTATTAACTTTTTAGGATTATCATTAGGTTTAAGTAAAGGATTATTATTGCTATTTAATGATCCGATTAATTCTCTAGCAATTTCATCTAGACTACTAAAATATTGATTGTTTTCAGTTAGTTTTTGTCTAGCTTTTCTTAACTTAGAAGTGGCAACAAGTCCCATAGCTTTTGTTATCTTTCTTGTGTTTTTGATACTTTTTATTCTTCTTTTAATTTCTAAAAGTCCTGCACCTGCCATTTAAGCTCCACCTCCATTCTTAAAAATGTGGGCATAGCTTTAATTAAAAAGCTATGCTCTTATTTTACATTAAGAATATTTTTTTAAATTCTACTATAGCACTTTCTAGAGCAGATTTTAATTCATCGTCTAAAACTTTCTTATCTAATATAGCTTTACCAATTTCTCTATGATGAGTATCCATATATTCTAAGAATTCTTTTTCAAATTTCTTAATATCTGAAACTTTGATATCAAGTAAGAAATTATTAACTGCAGCATATATTATCATAATTTGTTTTTCAACTGCCATTGGCTTATATTGATCTTGTTTTAAGATCTCGATAAGTCTCTTACCTTTTTCAAGTCTTGCTTGAGTATCTTTATCAAGGTCTGAACCAAATTGAGCAAATGATGCTAACTCTCTATATTGAGCAAGTTCTAGTCTTAATGTACCAGAAACTTGTTTCATTGCTTTTATTTGAGCGTTACCTCCAACCCTTGAAACTGATATACCAGGGTTAACAGCTGGTCTTTGTCCTGCGTTAAATAACTCAGTTTCTAAGAATATCTGTCCATCTGTTATTGATATAACGTTAGTTGGGATATATGCTGTTACGTCTCCTGCTAATGTTTCTATTATTGGAAGTGCTGTTAATGAGCCTCCACCATTTTCTTTTGATAACTTAGCAGCTCTTTCAAGTAATCTTGAATGGATGTAGAATACATCCCCTGGGTAAGCTTCTCTTCCTGGTGGTCTTCTAATTAATAGTGACATTGTTCTATAAGCAACTGCGTGCTTACTTAAGTCATCATATATTATTAATACATGCTTACCTTTATTCATGAAGTATTCACCCATTGTACATCCTGAATATGGTGCAATGTATTGTAATGGAGCTGATTCTGATGCTGATGCAGTTACAACTATTGAATAGTCCATAGCTCCTTCTTCAGTTAAAGTGTTAACTATGTTAGCTACTGTTGATTGTTTTTGTCCAATAGCAACATATATACATATAACATCTTTACCTTTTTGGTTAATTATAGTATCTATAGCTATAGCAGTTTTACCTGTTTGTCTATCTCCTATAATTAACTCCCTTTGTCCTCTACCTATTGGTATCATTGAGTCAATTGCTTTGATACCTGTTTGTAGAGGCTCATTAACAGAACTTCTTTCTAAGATACCTGGTGCTGGTACTTCTATAGCTCTGTATCCATCATTTTTAATAGGACCTTTTCCGTCTATAGGTTGACCTAATGAATTAACAACTCTACCTATTAAGTCCTCTCCTACTGGTACTTCAACTATTTTTCCAGTTCTTTTAACGATGTCTCCTTCTTTTATACCTTCTTCAGATCCTAAAAGAACGCAACCAACGTTATCCTGCTCTAAGTTAAGAGCCATACCGAAAACTTGATTAGGGAATTCAAGAAGTTCACCTTCCATACACTCTTCTAACCCGTAAACTCTGGCAACTCCGTCACCTATCTGTATGATAGTACCAGAATCAACAGTTTCTAACTCTTTTTCATAGTTTTTTATTTCATTCTTGATTATAGAAGTTATTTCTTCTGGTTTAATATGCATAGACTCACCTCTATTCTCTCTTAAGCATTATCTGTTTCATATCGTCAAGTCTAGATTTAACAGTACCATCTATAACATCATCGCCAACTCTGACATAAAGTCCTCCAATGATACTTCTATCTATTTCTTGCTTTAATAAAATTTTCTTTGAGTATTTATTTTCTAACTTTCCTACAAGTCTTGTAACTTCATCTTCTGTTAATGGAACAACACTTTTTACTTCTGCAAGTAAAGTATTGTTTCTTTCTAGATGAATTTTTTCCATTTCTTTTAATTTTTCTCTTAGATAAAGTATTCTATCTTTTTCTATAAGAACCATTAAAAATGAAAGTAACTCATCATCTATTTTTCCTTCAAATATGTTTCTGAAAGTCTTTTTCTTTCTTACAGTACTAATTTGAGGATGTTTTATTACTTCATAAAGTTCATTATTTCCATAAATGATCTCACAGATTTCTCTTAAATCATTTAAGTATTCTTCAACTTTATTCTTTTCTTCTGCAACTTCATATAGAGCTAAGGCATATCTACGATCTAAATATTCATACATAATTAGATACCTACCTTTTCAATAAAATCATTTATTAACTCTCTATGTTTAGATTCATCAATAGATTCTCCAAGTGCTTTCTCTGAAAGCATTACAGAAATATCAACTACTTGTTGCTTTAACTCATATTTTACTTTTTCTTCTTCTCTTTGAATTTCAATATTAGCTCTATTTATTATAGACTCAGCTTCTCTGTGAGCGTCATCAACTATTTCTTTATAAATTCTATCAGCTTCTTTTTTCTGTTCTTCTCTAAGCTTTCTACCATCTTCTTTAGCAGATTTAAGAATTCTTTCATTATCTAATCTTAATCTTCTTGCTTTTTCTGCATCTTCATCGGCCTTTAAGATAGTTTCATCTATAGCTTCTTGTCTTGCATCGATGGCTCTTTTGATTTTGTCCCAGAAAAAATGTTTTAGTATAAGAATTAATATTATAAAGTTAATGATTGTAGCTAATATTCTCATAAAATTTAATTCCATATATCAATCACAGCCTCCCTTCGGAGTCAATTATATTAACTCTATTATCTTCATTTATTAATTACTATAAGTTCTTAATAAAAATACACAATTTTATATTAAACAACGAATAATAATATTATTGAAATTACTAAACCATATATAGCTGTTGCCTCTGAAAGACCAGCTCCCATGATGAATAAACTTTGGATTTTATCTGATGCTTCTGGTTGTCTTGCAGTAGCTTCTATTGCTCCTGCTGTTGCAATTCCTATACCGATTCCGGCTCCTATACCTGCTAATACAGCTATACCTGCTGCTAATAACTTCATATCCATTAAAAATTCCTCCTTTTTTAAATCAAAGTAAAGTTATTTTGATTTGTTAATTTAATTTTTCTAATGTTCTGCTGTCATTTTAATATTTACCATTGTTAACATAGTAAATACTATCATTTGTATTGTTCCGTCGAATACATCGAAGAAACCATGTGCAACTATTGGCACACCTAACTGAGCTATCCATCCTATATGTGCTAGACCTGAATACATTAAATCTATTAACAGAGTGGCAGCTAACATATTACCAAATAAACGTAGTGCAAGAGATACTGGGAAAATTATTCTCTCCATTAAGTTTAAAGGTAACATTACTGGATAAGGCTTAAAATATCCTTTGATATATCCTCCAACATGACATTTACGTATTGCGTTAACATGAACAACAACAAAGGAAGTAATTGTTAATGCTACTGCAACACTTAAATCTTGAGTAGGAGGTGCAAGCCCTATTAATCCATAAAGGTTTAATACAAGTAGGAATACTGCTAATGTTCCTATATAAGGTACAAAACCAATATAACTTTCCCCCATGTTACTCTTTACCAAGTTATAAACTGTTTGATAAAGTGACTCTAAAACAACTTGTAACTTACCTGGTTTATTTTTAAGATTTTTAGTTGACAATATAGCGAATATTGTTATAACGAGCATTGCTGCCCATTGAAAAACAATTGTACTACTAATTGTTAAACTACCAACCTTAACTGTAAACATTGGTGCAAAGATATCCACGGAATCACTCCCTTTCTATCTTAGTATTAATTTATATATGTATATAAATATTTATTTATTAATTTGATAAGGCCTTATTCTTTTTTGTATAAATAAATATTGATATCTGATGTGAAATAAATCCTATTAAGTAAAATGCTAATACTTTAACATCTTTCATAAATATTACTGTAAATAAAAGAATTAATATCATTCTTAATACAAAACTTAATTGTATCTTTAAAGCTCCTCTTCTTTTATTTATTACTTTATGAATTACAATTGCATTTACTGTAAAATTAATTGTAGCAACTATACTTCCAACTAAAAAAGCCACCCCAAATCTAAAATTAAATAAACTAATTAATAGGGTTGCTATTATTGTTAATAAAATGTTAGTCTTCATAATTGAAAAAACTAAACTTTTAATTTTAGCGTTCACATATAACCTCCATAGTTCCGCAATGTTACTTTACTAATTATATTCCCGAATTTAATATTAATAAAATTTAAATTTTGGTTGAATTTATTAATATTCTGATATTTTAAAGTAATTTTAACTATTTCCTTCATTTTTACTCTTAAAAACTCTCATTTACTCTTTTATAAATTATTTATGAATGTTTTTGAATTTATCATTTCATTTTTCTGAATTTTTAAATTACTATGTAAGAACTTAAATTAAATTTCGATTACTATTTTCGATTTTGAAATCCTTTTTTAAAAGTTTTTGTTATAAAATTGTATCTTTTATAGGCTTTTTTATCAAAAAAATTTCAAACCACTATTAAGAATAAAACATACAACTTAAAAGGTTTTGAATAACCTTTTTAATATTTATTCACATTTTTTTATTTTTTTTTTTCAAAATTTAAGATTTTAAATATTTTTCTTCACTTTAATCCTATTTTTTTCTATTCTTCTTACTATTATTCATGTTTTTTTATATAAAATTAAATAAATTATATATTTTTTACTATGAATTTTTATTATTAATTTCGTGCATATTTTTAAATATATTTTTAGATTTAAACATGATTTACAAAAAATTTTTAATAAAAAAAGATACCATCCTCAAATAGGATAGTATCTTTAAATATATATTATAATAATGGTAAACTTATTATCTTTCTACTATTAAAGCAGTTCCCATTCCTCCACCTATGCAAAGTGTTGCTAAACCTCTCTTAGCATCTCTTTTCATCATTTCATGAAGTAATGTAACTAATATTCTAGCTCCTGAAGCTCCAACTGGATGTCCTAAAGCTATAGCTCCACCATTTACATTAACTTTGCTCATATCGAATTCTAAATCTTTAGCAACTGCTAAACTTTGAGCTGCAAAAGCTTCATTTGCTTCTATTAAATCAAGATCTGCAACTGTTAATCCAGTTCCTTCTAAAGCTTTCTTAGTAGCATAGAATGGGCCATATCCCATAATTGAAGGATCTAATCCTTTTGAACCATAAGAAACTATTTTACAGATTGGAGTTACTCCTAATTCTTTTGCTTTTTCAGCACTCATAACAACTAATGCAGCAGCACCATCATTTATACCTGATGCATTACCAGCTGTAACTGTACCATCTTTTTTGAATGCTGGTCTTAACTTAGCTAATTTATCAGCTGTTGTTCCAAATCTAGGGAATTCATCAGTATCAAATACTATTGGATCACCTTTTCTTTGTGGAATTACTACTGGAACTATTTCATCTTTGAATTTTCCAGCTTTTATAGCTGCTTCTGCTTTCATTTGAGAATTTGCAGCAAATTCATCTTGCATTTCTCTAGTTAATCCCCATTGTTCTGCTATATTTTCTGCAGTTATACCCATGTGGTATCCATTAAATGCATCTGTTAAAGCATCATTGACCATAGCATCGACCATTTTTCCATCGCCCATTCTTTGACCAAATCTTGCAGTTCTTAAAACATATGGTCCTTGTGACATGTTTTCCATACCACCAGCTACTATTACGTCAGCATCTCCTGCTTTTATCATTTGAGCTGCTAAAGCAACACATCTTAAACCTGAACCACAAACTTTATTTATTGTCATTGAAGGAATTTCAACTGGTAAACCAGCTTTTACAGCTGCTTGTCTTGCAGGGTTTTGTCCTAATCCAGCTTGAATTACATTTCCCATTAAAACTTCATCAACACATTCTGGTTTTACACCAGCTTTATTTAAAGCTTCTTTAATAACTAAAGCTCCTAAATCTACAGCAGGAACATCCTTTAATGAACCACCAAATGAACCTAATGCTGTTCTTACTGCACTTGCAATAACTACCTCTCTCATATCAAAAACCTCCCATTTAGGTAAAAATTTATCAAAAATCTATATTTTTTCTAACTGATTTAATTATAACCATAAATTTACTAGCTTTCAATATTTTTTGTTAAATTTTAAACAATCTTTTTTATTATTTTTTCTCTTTTCGAAAAAAAAGACAGATAATTTAGCTTTATTATAGAATTCTTTCATTAAAATTTCTATAATATTCTAAATATCTGTCTATTTATACCATTTATTCAAATTATATTTATTAAACTTTTTAACAAAGTGTTATTTACTTATAAATTCTTCTACTTCTTCATCATTTTTTCCAAAGTAATTTAAAATAGCTTTTACTATTCTTTCAGAAGCTTTACCATCTCCATATGGATTTATAGCTTTACTCATTTCTGCATAAGCCTTTTCATCATTTATAAGTGAATTAGCTTCTTTTAATATTTTTTCAACATCAGTACCAACTAATTTAACTGTTCCTGATTGAACAGCTTCTGGTCTTTCTGTAACATCTCTTAAAACTAATACTGGTTTTCCTAAATGAGGAGCTTCCTCTTGTAATCCACCTGAATCAGTCATAACCATAAAGCATTTATTCATTAAGTTATGAGTTTCTTTTGTATCAAGTGGTGGTAAAAGATGTACTCTTTCTTTACCATCAAGATTTTTATAAACAACATCTTTTACAACTGGATTTAAGTGAACAAGATAAACTAATTCAACATCTTTATTATCTTCAACTATTTTATTTAAAGCTGTACAGATATTTTCTATACCTTCTCCCCAGTTTTCTCTTCTATGAGCAGTTATCATTATAACTTTTTTGTTTTCAAAATCTATTTTATTTAATTCATCATTTTCAAAAACATAGTTATCTTCTACAGTATGTTCCATAGCATCGATTACAGTGTTACCTGTAATTTTTATGTCATTTTCATTTATTCCTTCTCTTAAAAGGTTAGCTTTTGATCCTTTAGTTGGAGCAAAATGTAAATCAGCTAAAGCACCTGTTAATTTTCTATTCATTTCTTCTGGGAATGGGAAATATTTATCAAAAGTTCTAAGTCCAGCCTCAACATGGCCTACTCTTATTTGTTGATAGAATGCTGCTAAGCCTCCAGCAAAAGTTGTTGTAGTATCACCATGCACAAGTATCATATCTGGTTTTTCTTCTGTAAATACCTTTTCTAATCCCTCTAAAACTCTATTTGTTATTCCAGTAAGAGTTTGACGATTTTTCATTATGTCTAGATCAAAGTCAGGTTTTATATCAAATAGTTCTAAAACTTGATCTAACATTTCTCTATGTTGAGCAGTTACACAAACTTTTGATTCTATTTCCGGTCTTTTTTCTAATTCTTTTACTAATGGAGCCATTTTTATAGCTTCCGGTCTTGTTCCAAAGATAGTTAAAACTTTTATCTTTTCCATGAATCATTTACCTCCAAAAATAATTAATAGCTACTTAGAATAAGTAGCTATTTAAATTATAACTATTTTGTTCCAAATAGTCTATCTCCTGCATCACCTAATCCAGGAACGATATATCCATGATCATTTAATTTCTCATCAATACATGCAACATATATATCAACATCTGGATGAGCTTTTTGTACAAACTCTATTCCTTCTGGTGAAGAAATTAAACACATAAGTCTTATTTGCTTAGCTCCTCTTTTCTTTAAAAGAGTTATAGCATCTGCAGCTGAACCACCTGTAGCTAACATTGGATCAACAACTATTATGTCTCTTTCAGCTATATCTTGTGGTAATTTGCAGAAATATTCTACAGGTTGAAGAGTTTCTTCATCTCTGTATAATCCTATATGACCTACTTTTGCTGCTGGGATAAGTTGTAGCATACCGTCTACCATACCTAATCCTGCTCTTAATATTGGAACTATAGCAACTTTTTTACCAGCTAAAACTTTACATTTAGTTTTACAAACTGGAGTTTCTATTTCTATTTCTTCCATAGGAAGATTTCTTGTTACCTCATAAGCCATAAGCATAGAAACTTCACTTACTAGTTCTCTAAAATCCTTAGACCCTGTATTTTTATCTCTTATAAAAGCTAACTTATGTAATATAAGTGGATGTGTTATTTCTGTTACTTTACTCATTGTATCTTCCTCCTAAAATTTATATAAAAATATTTTTTATCAAATTATTTTGAATACTTTTCTTCAATAGCTGTTATTTTATCTATTCTATTTTGGTGTCTTCCACCTTCAAATTCTGAATTTAAGAAAGTATCAACTATATCTAAAGCTAATCCTGGACCTACAACTCTCTCACCCATAGCTAGAATATTTGCATTGTTATGTTGTCTTGTTGCATGAGCACTAAATGTATCAGAACATAATGCTGCTCTTATTCCTGGAACTTTATTTGCTGCTATAGATATTCCTATACCAGTTCCACAGATTAATATACCATATTCAAATTCTTTTTTAGCTACAGCTTCTGCAACCTGTATAGATATATCAGGGTAATCACAAGAATCTGTGCTGTATGTACCAAAATCTTTTACCTCAATACCTTTTTCTTCTAAATGTTTTATCACTGTGTTTTTTAAATTAAATCCACCATGATCGCAACCAATTGCTATTTTCATTTCATTAACCTCCATTATACCTGTTTGTTTTAATATATTATTTAAAAAAAGTGCTTTTTCAATGACTAATAACACTACTTAATTTAAAAAATTAAATAGTAAGTCAAATAAAAAAGCACTTTTTTTATTAACTGGAAGAACACTAAATAAAGATATTAAACTTTCAAAAAAAACAAATATAGAATTTTTAAAAAATATAAATTCAAAACAGTTCCTTTTTCTCAAAAGTTTCATTTTTATCTAGCTCCTTCCATATATATTCTTAAACTATTGTTATGTCAAATCCACAGGATTTTTTTAATCTATTCATTATGGCTACGCCCAAATCTTTTTCCTCAAAGGCCTCAGTTATTATAACATCTACCCCTAAGTCATCAAAAGCTCTAAGCATTTCAAATAAATTTTTTGTTACAGAAGTTAAGTCTTCTCTAGTTCCTAATGATTTTACTATTCCTTCATTGTACATAGAAATTGTTTCATCAGTTGCCATAATTCCGACCTTTAAATCTTCATCTATGTAATTATGCACTATTTCTTTAATTTTTTCAACCATTTTATTTATTGGACCTTGAACCATTCTAACTTTTGCCTTTGGTGCATAATGTTTATACTTCATTCCAGGTGCCTTAGGTTTTGTATCTTTATCTAAAGTAGTTAATATAGCTTTATCTATATATACTCCTTCATCTATGTCCTTTAACATCTCTAAAGTTATGCCTCCAGGTCTTAAAACACATAAATGTTCACCAGTTGCATCTACTATAGTTGATTCTACTCCTATTTCACTTTTTTTAGCTCCTATTATAAAATCAACTCTTCCATTTAAGTCTTCTTCACATCTTTCTATATCTGTAGGACTTGGTCTTCCTGATATATTAGCTGATGGTGCTGCTATTGGAACTCCTGATAGTTCTATTAACTTTAAGGCTATTTCATCATTTGGCATTCTAACGCCAACTGTATCTAAACCTGCTGATGTAACATCTGAAACTATATCTTTTTTCTTTAATATTATTGTTAAAGGACCTGGCCAAAATTTATCCATTAACTCCTGTGCATATTTAGGTATTTCAGCAACATATTTATCTATATCTTTTTTATCAGCTATATGTATTATTAAAGGATTATCCTGCGGTCTTCCCTTTGCCACAAAAATCTTTTTAACAGCTTCTCCATCTAAAGCATTTGCGCCTAATCCATAAACTGTTTCAGTAGGAAATGCTCCAATACCACCATTTTTTATTATTTCAGCGGCTTCCTCTAAATATTTTATATCTTTATCTATATCTTTTATGAATTGTACTTTTGTTTTCATAAAACAATATCACCTTCATCTTTTATAAATTCTTCTGACCTCTTGCGATCTTTATATTTTCAATACTATCATTTGTATAAGTTGCTGTAACACAATTTTTATAAATGTCATCTAAAAGTTTAAATTTCTTTAAAGCTCCTCTTTTTATTATTATATAATACCATTGTGTTTCCTTGTTTAATTTAATCATCTTATTATAATCCTTGCTTAGTCCAGGATGAACTTTACAAAAGTACTCTCCTACTTGCTTTCCAAATTTACCTTTTCTTCCTTTGTTAGTAAAGACAATTATAATTTTCATATCTTCAAGTTCATTTTCTGTATGAACTAAACCTACTCTATCGCAGTATATATACTTATATTTAGATAACACATTAGGTTTTATTCTTAGAATTCCATTTTCACAAGTATATTCTAATCTTATATTATTAAAATTTTTAATCATAACAATAACTATAAAAATTTCTAAAAAGATTAAATATACTATAAGAAAATCCTTATAAACTTCAAAAAAACAAACCAAAAGAGGTAATAATATTAGAAGTATTACCATAACAAACATGAATCTTTTATATGATTTTTTTTGTTTTTTTATAGCTTTATCTATATCCATAATTATATTCCTCTTTAATTACCATTTTAAAACTATGTATTTTTAAAGCCTTACATTATTCATGTAAGGCTTTGTATATTAAAATTCAGTATTACCCATTGCTTTCATCTTTTGAGCTTGATCTTCAGTAATTAGAGCATTTAATATTTCGTCTATGTCACCTTCTAAGAAACTATCTAATTTGTATAAAGTCATGTTTATTCTGTGATCAGTTACTCTTCCTTGTGGATAGTTGTAAGTTCTTATTCTTTCACTTCTATCTCCAGTACCAACCTGACTCTTTCTATCTTCAGCAATACCAGCTAATCTTTCAGCTTCAGCTTGCTCGAATAATCTTGCTCTTAATACTTTCATAGCTTTTTCTTTATTTTTAAGCTGTGATTTTTCATCCTGACATGAAACAACTAATCCTGAAGGTAAGTGAGTTATTCTTACAGCTGAATCAGTTGTGTTAACGCACTGACCACCATTACCTGATGCTCTAAATACGTCTATTTTAATATCTTTATCGTTTATTTCAATTTCTACATCATCAACTTCTGGTAAAACAGCTACTGTAGCAGTTGAAGTATGTATTCTTCCTGAACTTTCTGTATCAGGAACCCTTTGAACTCTATGTGCTCCACTCTCATATTTAAGTTTTGAATAAGCACCTGCTCCTTTTATCATGAATACAACCTCTTTGAACCCTCCAATGTCAGTTTCATTTGCACTCATTAGTTCAACTTTCCATCTATTCTTTTCAGCGTATTTAGTGTACATTCTGAAAAGATTAGCTGCAAATAGTGCTGCTTCATCTCCACCAGCACCACCTCTGATTTCAACAAATACGTTTTTATCATCATTAGGATCTTTTGGTAGTAAAAGAATTTGTATTTCGTCCTCTAATTCTTTTTTTCTTTCTGTTAAGTCCTTGATTTCAGAGTTTATCATTTCTCTCATTTCTTGATCACTTTCTTCTGAAAGCATCTCTTTGTTAGCTTCTAATTCTTCTGTCGCTTCTTTGTACTCTTTGTACTTATTAACTATAACTTCTAAGTCAGCGTGTTCCTTACAAAGCTTTCTCCACTCTTTTTGGTTAGCCATTATTGAAGGATCACTAATCTTAACTGAAAGTTCATCATATTTATTTTCAATAAAATTTAATCTATCAAGTATCATCTATTATCACTCCGTATACAGATTTTCATATTTTACAATTATAGCACACTACTATGCTATCTTTCAAGGCTTACTCTTCCTATAACACATCTATCTAAACCTGCTAAATCTTTTATGACCTTAACATCGTAGTATCCTTTTTCAATCATAAGATTTTTAACATCCTCACCTTGATCATGTCCTATTTCAAAAGCTAATATACCATTTTCTTTTAATACTTCTAAAGATTCATCAATAATTCTTCTATAGAATATTAAACCATCTTCTCCCCCATCTAAAGCTAAGTGCGGCTCATAATCCTTAACATCTTCCATTAAAGTATTTATGACTTCCGTTCTTATATATGGTGGATTAGAAACTAGAATATCATACTTATTTCCTTTTTTAATGACTTCACTTAAAAGATCACTCTTAATAAAGCCACATCTTTTTGATAATTCTAATTCTCTTATATTTTTTCTTGTAACTTTTTCTGGTATATCATCTATATCTACTAAGTCTACAATAATATTTTTTCTATAATTAGCTAAAGATAAGCCTATAGCTCCACTTCCACAACATAAATCACATACATTAATCTCTGCATCTTCATCTATATTGTTTAATACTTCCTCTACAATTATTTCAGTATCTCCTCTTGGAATTAAAACTCCTTCTTCTACATAAAAATCTAATCCCATAAATTCGCAAGTTCCTAAAATATATTGCATAGGCATCTTTGATTTTCTTTTTTCTAATAAGTTTAAGAAATGTATTTCATCTGACTTTTTAACTTCTTCACTTTTATTCGTTATAAGCCATATTTTATCTTTTTCTAAAACTTTTCCTAATAATAATTGGGTATCTAATATATATGTATCTATACCCACTTCTTTTAAAGTTTCATTTCCTAAATTTAATAATTCTCCAACTTTTTTATTTGGTTCTTTCAATCCTTCAGCCCTCCTTAAAGAAGCTATCGCTACTTCAATTTGTGAATCATCAGGCTCCCTTGTAGTCAATTTTTGCAATTGTAATCCTGGCGCTGCTATTATCTTTGCAAAATTTCCTTGAGATTTGCCAAGCCATCTTATAAGTTCATAAGTTATTCCTGATATTACTGGTAACATTGCTACTCTTATAGCCGTTCTCTGAGCAACTGAATCCCATTTAGTAAAGGAAAATATAAATATACTTACAATAGCAACTAAAAATAGAAAGTTTGTTCCACATCTAGGATGAAATCTAGGATATTTTCTTACATTTTCAACTGTAAGTTCATCTTCATTTTCATAACAGAATATAGTCTTATGTTCTGCTCCATGATATTGAAATACTCTTTCTATATCATCTACTTTTCCCATTAAATACATGTATCCTAAAAGCATACCAATACTTATGATTCCTTCAATAGCACTTAAACTCCAATCTGGCAGGTTAAGTTTTTTAAGTAAAAAAGTAATTCCAGTTGGTATTGCTACAAATAGAATTATGGCAAATACAAAGGAAAGCATAATTGTAAGTGTCATTATTACATTATTAGCTTTTTCACCAAATTTATTATTTAACCAATCTTCAAATTTAGACGGTTCTGTATCATCAAAAAAACTTGCTGAATAATTTAATGATTTTAATCCTACAATTAAAGACTCTATAAGAGTTACAAATCCTCTTATAAAAGGTAGCCCTAAAATTTTATTTTTCTTTGTATATGGTATAGTCTTTTCAAAAGAAACCTCTATATCTCCCTCTGGAGTTCTAACTGCTGTAGCTGTTCCTTTTGATCCCCTCATCATAACGCCTTCTAATACTGCTTGACCGCCTACTTGGCATTTTCTCATAATTTGAACCCTATCCTTTCATTAACTACTTATCAGAATCCTTACCATATTTATAATTAAAATAACATTGTCCACATAGTGATTGATATTCTACATTATCAACTAAATCTATAGCCACTTGTTCTCCTTCAAAAGTGAACTTTCCATTTATCATTCTTCCATTTAATATGGCTTTTCTTCCACATCTACATATAGTTTTCATTTCTTCTATACTATGTGCTAATAATAAAAGTCTTTCACTTCCTTCGAACCCATTCATTTGGAAGTCTGTTCTTAATCCGTAACAAATTACTGGTATTCCTTTACCAACTGCAATTTCAAATAATTCATCTATGTGATGAGCTTTTAAAAATTGAACTTCATCAACTATTATACAATCTATTTTTCTTCCTTTTTCAAGTCTCTCTTCAATTATTTCTATAATATTCTCATCATTATCTATTAAAATATCTACAACTCTCTCAACGCCTAATCTTGAAACAACCTTATCTCCACCTTTTTTATCAGTAGATGGTTTGATTATAATAACTTCCATACCTCTTTCCTCATAGTTATGTGCTACTTGCATAAGGTGTGTAGATTTACCTGAATTCATAGCTCCGTATCTAAAATATAATTTGCTCATTTTAACTTTAAACTCCTTATCCTTTTATAATATTCTAAATATGATTATAACTTAAATAAGAAAGCTTTTAAACTATTGACGATTAAATATCCCCATGATATACTTGTTAATAGTTGTTTAGCAACATTTTTTTATTTTTGAAAGAGGTGAATTACATGAGACAAGGCATACATCCAGAATACCATCACGATACAGTGGTTAAGTGTGCATGTGGAAACACTTTCACAACTGGTTCAGTTAAACCAGAACTTAAAGTTGAAATATGCTCTAAGTGCCACCCATTCTTCACAGGAAAACAAAAAATCGTTGATGTTGGCGGAAGAGTTGATAAGTTCAACAAGAGATTTAATCTTAATAAATAATTTCTTTATGGGAAAGACTCAAATCTTTCCCATTTTTGTTTATAAGGCATATTTTTCAAATAAAGTTTGTTTTTGCAAATAGATTTTTAGTAAAAGTGAGTGGATATGATGAAAAAAGTTCTTATTTTAAGTACATCTACTGGTTATGGTCATAATCAAGCAGCTAACTCTTTAATGGAACTTATAAAGAATGATGATACAGAAATTCTTGTACACGATTTTCTTAAGGAGAACCGTTTCTTTGATAGATCAATAGTAAATGGATACGATTTATGTGCAAGTTCCCTAGGAACTCTTTATGGTCTACTTTACAAAATTAGTAATATAAAATTTATAAATAATTTAGTTAGTTTTTTATTTTTGCCAGTCGCAAATAAATTAGCTAAATTTATCGATAGTTTTAATCCAGATTTAATAATTACAACCCATCCTTTAGCAGTAAGTATTCTTTCTTATTTAAAGAAAAGACAAATTATAAAAGTACCAGTTATTTCTGTTGTTACTGATTTTAAATGTCATTATACTTATGTTTCTAAAATAATTGATCATTACATAGTTGCTTGTGATTTTACAAAAGAAAATCTAGCCTTAAAGGGGATACCTAAAGAAAGAATATCTCCTTTTGGTATACCTGTAAAGCAAGATTTTTACAAAGAAGATTACCATAACTATGTGGAAAATACTATCCAATCACCATTAAATATTCTTTTAATGGGAGGCGGTATGGGGTTAGATAACATATCTAAAGTATTAAAAACCCTAATCAAAAATGAGAACCCTTTAAATTTAACTATTGTTTGTGGAAACAATACTGAGTTAAAGAAAGAATTATGTAAAGAATATGGGCATATAAAGGGTAATAAAAAGTTAAACATTTTAGGATATACAACTGAAATACCTAAGATAATGAAAAGTTCGGATTTAATTATTACAAAACCCGGTGGACTAACTACTACAGAATCACTTTTAAGTCATTTACCAATGATAATTCCATTTATAATTCCAGGTCAAGAAAGTGAAAATAGAGAATTTTTATCTAAAAGTAATTGTGCAATTACTATCAACCACTTGGAAGAATTAAATAAGGTAATTAATGATTTAAATAAAGATAATAATAAATTAATTAATATGAGAAAAAGTATTTTAGATGTATTAAGTTCTTATTCTCCAGAAGGAACAATTAAACTTTGCACTAAGATGCTAAATGATTCTTATAATAAAAGAAGATATTAAAGTTTATAGACTTTAATATCTTCTTTTGTTTTGAAAACTTATTTAATTTTCTAAATTGCTTTTTAGAACAACTTGTAAAAACTCTTTATTATTTTTTGTTTTTGATAATAAATTTATAAGTTTTTCAGCTACATCCTCTATATTATTTTCTTTTTGTAATACTCTTCTTATTTTATATGAAGCTTCTCTTTCTTCCTCATTAAATAATAAATCTTCTTTTCTAGTACCTGATTTATAAATATCAATAGCTGGGAATATTCTTCTTTCTTGAAGCTTTCTATCTAAGTGTACCTCCATATTTCCAGTACCCTTAAACTCTTCAAAAATCATATCATCCATTCTACTTCCTGTATCAACTAAAGAAGTTGCTAAAATTGTTAAACTTCCGCCCTCTTCTAAATTTCTAGCTGCTCCAAAGAATTTCTTAGGCATTATAAGTGCCCCTGGATCTAATCCACCTGATAAAGTTCTTCCAGATGGAGTGACTGTTAAATTATAGGCTCTTGATAATCTTGTTAGAGAATCCATTAAGATAACTACATCTCTTCCTTGCTCAACCATTCTTTTAGCTCTTTCTAATACTATACTTGAAACTTTAGCATGGTTTTGTGGTTCTTCATCAAAAGTTGAATAGATTACTTCTCCATCTATACTTCTCTTCATATCCGTTACTTCTTCTGGTCTTTCATCTATTAAAAGCACTATAAGTTTAACTTCAGGATTATTTTTTGATATATTCTGAGCTATTCTTTTTAAAAGAGTTGTTTTTCCAGCCTTAGGTGGTGCAACTATCATTCCTCTTTGTCCCTTACCTATTGGACAAATTATATCCATAAGTCTTGAACTTAAATCTCTTCCATTTTCAGTTTCAAGTCTTAATCTCTCTTTTGGATATATTGGGGTTAACTCTTCAAATTTCTTTCTTCCAACTGCTTTTTCAGGACTTTCACCATTTACTCTCTCTACATAAAGTAAAGCTTTAAACTTTTCTCCATCCTTTGGTATTCTAACTTTACCTTGGACTTCGTCCCCAGTTCTTAATCCAAATCTTCTTATTTGTGATGGAGAAACATATATATCATCTTCACTTGTTAAATAATTTCTACATCTTAAAAAACCAAAATTATTATTATCTAGTATTTCAAGTATTCCCTTAGCGGAGTCTGATGAACTTATCATATCCTTTAATTGCTCTTTTTTTCCTTCATCATTTGAATAATTATAATTACTATTATTGTTATTATAATTATTGCTATTTCTAACTACTCTTTCACCAGAAAAACTTTCTTTATTTCCACCTTGCTCTTTTTGAGATATTTTTTCTCTTAAAATAACACCGTCTTTATGTATTATTTTAGTATTGCTATTTTGTTTATTAAATTCAGCTTTTAATTCCTCAATTAATTCGCTTTTTTTCTTTTTACTTATATTTTTTATTCCTAATTCTTTAGCCTGCTCTTTTAGCTGAACTAAAGTCATATTTTCATATTGTTCTATATTCAATTTAAGCACCTCCTGCTTTTTTAATTAGTGGAATAAGGTAAAGAAAAGTTGTTTTAGATTGCCTTAAGACTTTTATATATAGAAACTTTCGAATATCCTATTAAAAAATGTATAAATTACTTATGTTAAATATTTATATTATTATCATATCACATAAAATCTAATCTATATATAGTATATTTTTATAAGATTTTATTTCTAATATTATTAAATAAAAAAAGGACACCTAACATTTAAGTTAGATATCCTTAATATTTCTAAAATTATTTATTGTTTAATGCAGCACCAACAAATCCTACAAATAATGGGTGAGGTCTGTTTGGTCTTGATTTTAACTCTGGATGATATTGAACTGCTACGAACCAAGGATGATCCTTAACTTCTACACACTCAACTAATCTTCCATCTGGTGAAGTACCAGCTATAGTTAATCCGCTTTCTAATAATTGAGTTCTGTATTCATTATTGAACTCATATCTATGTCTGTGTCTTTCGTAGATTAAATCTGAAGCATAAACATCTTTACAGAATGTATTATCTTCTAATTTACATGGATATAATCCTAATCTCATTGTTCCACCTAAATCCTCAACATCTTTTTGCTCAGGCATTAAGTCGATTACTGGGAATGGAGTTTCTGGATTTAACTCTGATGAATGAGCTCCTTCTAATCCTAATACATTTCTAGCGTATTCTATAACAGCACATTGCATTCCTAAGCATATTCCTAAGAATGGTTTCTTGTTTTCTCTAGCCCATCTTATAGCTTCAATCTTTCCTTCTACTCCTCTATCTCCGAATCCACCTGGAACTAGAACTCCATCTACTCCACTTAATAATTCATCAACATTTTCTTTAGTTACATCTTCAGCATTTATCCACTCTATTTCAACATTAGTGTCATTGCTTAATCCCCCATGATTTAAAGCTTCAACTACTGATATGTATGCATCATGTAACTCAACATATTTACCAACTAAAGCAATCTTAGTTGTATGAGTTAAGTGAGTTATTCTGTGAACCATGTCTATCCATTCAGCATTATCTATATCTCTACATCCAAGACCTAATTTTTCACAAACTAATCTATCTAATCCTTCTTTATGTAACATTAGAGGAACAGCATATAAGTGCTCTGCATCTAAGTTTTGGATAACTTCACTTGCATCTATATTACAGAATAATCCGATTTTCTTTTTGATATCTTCTGATAATTCTTTTTCTGATCTACAAACTATTATGTCTGGTTGAATTCCTATACTTCTTAACTCTTTAACTGAGTGTTGAGTTGGTTTTGTTTTTAACTCACCAGCTTTTCCTAAGTAAGGTACTAATGTAACATGTATGAAACAAACATTTTCTTTACCTACATCATATTTGATTTGTCTTATAGCTTCTAAGAAAGGTAATGATTCGATATCACCTATTGTTCCACCGATCTCAGTGATTACTACATCTACATCTCTTTCTTTTCCTACTCTATGTACTCTATCTTTTATAGCATTAGTTATGTGAGGTATAACTTGTACAGTACCTCCTAAGTATTCACCTTTTCTCTCTTTTGATATTACTGACCAGTAAACTCTACCTGAAGTAACGTTTGAGTTTTGAGTTAAGTTTTCATCTATGAATCTTTCATAGTGACCTAAGTCTAAGTCTGTTTCAGCACCATCATCAGTTACGAAAACTTCTCCATGTTGGTATGGGCTCATTGTACCTGGGTCAATGTTTAGGTATGGATCAAATTTTTGAATACTTACACTTAATCCTCTGTTTTTTAATAATCTTCCTAATGAAGCAGCTGTTATTCCTTTTCCTAATGAAGAAACAACTCCACCTGTTACAAATACATACTTAGTATTTTTGCTCATATCTTTTCCTCCTAATGTAAATTTATTCTTGACATCGTTCTTTATTTCATTTATAATGATAATTACCTCATTTAGAATGGGTTTTTTATTGCTTGTTTTAATAACATAGTAGATATTCTATCAAAAGTTAATGTAGAAGTCTAGTACTTTTTTTGTGTTTTTTAAATTTTTTATTTATAGAACGTTTACTATTTATATTTTGCTCACATTTAATAAAATTAATTATTAATATTGGAATTTATAAGTTGAAATTAGTTTCAACTTTTTTTATTTTAAAAATAAATAACTTATAAAAATAAGGCTACACCTTTTAGTGTAGCCTTATTTTTTTATTTTAATATTAATCTTCTACTTTTATTTTCATATCAAGATTTGTTTTTATAGGTTCTTGTCCACCAGCTATTAGATGATATTTTATAGAGATATTTCCACCCTTTTCATTAACATCTAAATCTAACTCTTTTGTTGATGTCTTAAGCTCTAGCATACCATAAGGAGTATTATAAAGAGCCACTTGTGTATTATTCTTTTGGAATTCCATCTTTGTGCTGGTTGTTCCTTCTCTATGTAATACAACTTTATCACCTTTTATTTTTAGAGTTGTTTTTGTCCCTTCCATTCCTGATATTTCAGTTTCATCATAAGTAGCTATAAATTCATCTCCATTAATAGAAAATTCTCCAACAGTTACAACTTCTATTTTTTCTTTTTCTCCAATATCTTGAGTACTACATATTGATATTATAGCTTTTTTACTCATAATAATATCCTTTCTAAATCAATTATTGATTTATCATATATTTTTTAAGTTCTTCATCTTTAAATGGAGTTATTGTTATTGTATTAATCTCTCCATTTTTCTCATAATTTATTTCAACAGCATCGCTATCTTTTTCTTTACAATATCTTCCGCATATTCTAGCAGCAGTTTCTAAATCTTCTTTATTAAATTCTCCTCTTAATATAACAGGAGCCCCAGTAGAATTTTTAGATGTTACTAAAATATCATCTTCTCTTTTAAACTTAACTATTTCTTTCCACTCTTCACCATTTCTAGCTACTATAACTTTATTTTTTGGTGATATTCTCATATGTCTACCATACTTAAGAACTTCAATTTCATCCTTATCTACTGTTTCTTGATTATCAAGTAAATCACTTAATCTTATTGCATATCCAGGCTCTGTTAATTTACATCCCCCTGCTGGTGATGGATAATCAACTATATTCCACTTTTCAGCAAGTTCCATTTGAGTCTTTCTACTTCTACCTGATATTTTTAATAATTTTTCTCTATCTACTAAGCCATTTAACTCCATCTCTGTAGGCTCTAAGTTTAAAGCACATAATGGTCTTAAGATTTTTTCACTAAATCCTGATTCTTTTTTAACAGTATTTAATGCTTGTCTATTTTGAGACATTGGTCTTTGATTTAAAACTTCACCAGTTATTATAAAATCAGCGTCAAATTTTTTTAATAATTCTCCTGAATATCTCATCATCATTGCATGACAATCTATACATGGGTTCATATTCTTTCCTCTACCATGTTTAGGATCCTTAACCATTTCAAAATGTTCTTCTGAAAAATCTACTACCTCTAAAGGCATATCTATTTGTTTACACATTCTCTTTGCATTCTCTTCATTAAAGAAATAAGATTTAAAACAGATTCCTATTACCTCTATTCCTTGATCCTTTATTAACTTTGCAGCTAATATACTATCTAATCCACCTGAAACCATGGCTAATGCTCTAGTCATATTTTTTCCTCCTAAAAATCACTTTATTATCATATGTTAATTCTTTTATTTAAATAAATCAATTACCTTCAATCCAAACTTTACGTTATTTTCCTTTTTATTAACACTCTTAAACTCTTCTTCTGATAATACATCTTTCATCTTTTTCTCTGTTTCATCATAGGCAACTTGTCCCTTAGTAACATCTATGAAGCATAATGGCGGAAACATAACACACCACCAATTTTGACCTTCTCCTTCGCCAATTAATATTCTATAAGCTTCATATTCTCCTTGTGGTAAAACTATATTGCCATATTCTTTAACAGGAAAATTTTCTCTTGTTAATGTTGTTTCTACAGCATAATCAAATCCCTGTGATTTAATATAATCTTCAGCTATTTTTATAATGTTTTTATCTTCTCTTTTTAAAATTTCTCTAGATTCCTCTAAACTTTGTGATTCATTTAATATAGGTGAAATATATTTTAATACCTCATCCTTAACCCTAAGTTTTAAATCCTGATCTATATCACTATCACTATTGGCTAAAACATGAAATCTTATTAATTTTTCACTTATATCCTCAACAATATTTTCCTCTGTAAAACCTAAAGCTTGTCTAGTGTTAAAAAAACTTCCTACTACAAATAAACATATAACTCCTAAAAATAAAACTGATAATATTTTTTTCATAACAAACACCCCCTGATACCTTGATTATTACCAAGGAGTATTTTTTATATACAATAAAAAATATTTTTTTAAAAATTATTGCTATTTATAGTTCTTGTTATATACAAATCTGAATATTTATATTTTCCTTTTAAAAATTCGAAAGCTCTTTGAGCTGTTAGCATATCATCAAAAAAAGCAAATACAGTAGGTCCACTTCCACTCATCATTGCACCTAAAGCTCCACATTTTCTCATATCTTCTTTTATATTTTTTAATATAGTATGCTTCTTTAGAGTTACATTTTCTAAAACATTTTTCATATTTTTTGATACATAATCTAAATCATCATCTTCCATAGCTTGAATTAATCCTTCTATGTTAACATGTTTTCTTATCTTATTTATATCTAAATTTGTATAAACTTCTTTAGTAGATACCCCAAAATTAGGTTTTAATACAACTAATATTTTATTTTCAAAAGGTTTTAAAGGTGTTATAATCTCTCCAATTCCTTCACATAAAGCAGTTCCACCTTCAATACAATATGGAACATCTGCTCCTATTTTTAGTCCTATTTCTTTTAACACTTCTAAACTAGCATTTATATTAAAAAGCTTATTCATTATAACTAAAACTGCCGCTGCATTAGTACTTCCACCAGCCATACCTGCAGCTACAGGTATATTCTTCTTAATATTAATTTTTACACCATCTTTTATGTTAAATTCATCTCTAAATAACACTGCCGCTTTGTATGCTAAGTTTCTTTCATCTGTAGGGACATAATGCTTATTACAAGAAATGCTTATATTACTATCATTACTTTTCTCTATGTCTATAACATCATACAAATCCACTGTTTGCATTATCATTCTTAATAAATGATAGTTATCTTCTCTTTTTCCAATAGCATCTAAGGCTATATTTATTTTTGCATAAGCCTTCATTTTCATATAATCACCCTTCTTACATTAATTAAAGCTAAATATAATTATATTATTTTCTTTGAAAAACATAAAGAGTTAATTAAAATAAAGAGAAATCTTCTAAATTACCTACTAGAAGATTTCTCTTTTAAATTATTTTTATTATATACTAGCACTTTTAAAATCTTTTATCCCATCATTTTTAAATTCATTTATTATATCATATAGTGGTTCGTAATCTTCAAAAAACATTATAATCGTTTCACCTTTTTTAGCTAACTTTAAACTTTCTCTAAGAGCTTCTTCCTCTGATAATATAATTTTTACCTTTAGGTCTTTTCTATTTGAGGATAATACCCCTTCATTTATTATCCTAGCAACTTCACCTTTATCTTTTCCTCTTAAGTCTTTATCCTCTTTTATAACTATGGAATCAAAAAATTCTCCACTTATTCTCCCTACCTCTGTCATAGTATTTAAATCTCTATCCCCTGGAACCCCTATAATTCCAATTATATTTTTAAAACCAAGATTTTTAAGAGATTCTATAACCACTTTGTATCCATCAATATTATGACCATAATCTAATATTACATTTACACCATTAACATCAAACATATTAAATCTTCCTCTATTATCTTCTTCACAAGATTTAAACTGTTTTAGTCCTTTAGATATAATGCAATAATCAACCTCTATTCCAACTAATGCTGCACAAGCTGCCATAGCATTTTCTATATTATGCTTTAATTTACCATTCATAGTAAACTTCATTTCCTCTGCAGAAGCTATTTTATATTCTTTACCTCTATTTTTTACATATATAGTTTCATCCCTATAAAACACAATAGGATTTCCACTCTTTAAATTTTCCTGTAGGTATTTATTATTTTCATTCATTGAAAATAATATTTTAGGCTTTTTAATTCTATCTAAAACTTTTAAGCTCCATTCATCATCAGCATTTATAACTGAATATCCATTATCTTTTACAGCTTCACCAACTAAAGATTTTACGAAAGACAAATCTTCCATATCATTTATTCCATCTATACCTAAATGATCCTCTCTTATGTTAGTTATTACTCCTACATCTGCTAAATCATAAGCTAATCCTCTTCTTACCAAGCCACCTCTTGCACTTTCTAAAACAGCTATATCAACCTCTGGATTTAATAATACAGATCTTGCACTATAATATCCTGTATCATCACCCTTATGTATATATCTATTGCCTATTTTAACTCCTGAAGTTGTTGTACATCCTACATTAAATCCAATTAAATTTAAGATGTAAGATATTAATCTTACTGTAGTAGTTTTTCCATTTGTTCCTGTAACTGAAATAACAGGAATATTAGAATAATTATTTTTAAACATATTATCTAAAATTTTTCTTCCTACATTTCTTTCTTTACCTACAGTAGGGAAATGATGCATTCTTATTCCTGGTGCCGCATTAACTTCTAATATTATTCCATCATTTTCATATAGAGGCTCTGATATTGATTTTGCACAAATATCTATACCACATATATCTAATCCAATAGTTCTGGCTGCTCTTTCACAAATTTCAATATTTTCTTTACATATTAAGTCAGTATAGTCCTCAGCACTTCCGCCTGTAGAAAGATTTGCATTTCCTCTTAATGTAACTTTTTCTCCATATTCTAAAACTGAATCTAAGGAATATCCTAACTTACTTAATCTATTTATTAATTCTTCATCTATTTTAACCTTTGTTAAAGGCTTTTCATGTCCTTCTCCTCTTAGTGGATTAGCATTCATAGCTTCTATTAAATCTCTAATAGTTCTAACCCCATCACCTGTTATATATGGCGGTTTTCTTAAAGAAACTGCTACTACTTTATAATCCACTAACATTACTCTGTAGTCATTTCCAACCTTATACTCTTCTATCATTATTTCTTTACATTCTTTTGTGATTTCAGCGTAGGCTCTTAAAAGTTCCTTTTCACTATTTATATTTACAAAAACTCCATTTCCCTTACTTCCCCATTGAGGCTTTAATACTACAGGATATCCAATTCTATTAACCGCTTCAATAAGATGTATTGTATTAAATACCTTTTCTCCTCTGGCAACAGGCAAGTTTTGTATATCTAAAAGTTCTTTTGTAAGCATTTTATCACAGGCTATATCTATAGCAATTCCTTTTGTATCATTTCCAATAGTGGCACTAAACCTCTTCCCTGCTTTTCCATAGCCTATTTGATATAAATTTTCGTTTCCTACTGTAATTATAGGAAGGCCCACTTCTTTAGCTGCATCACATATAGCCTTTGTTGATGGCCCTATGCTCTCTTCCATAATAACTCTCTTTATTATTTCTATTCTTTCATCAAAGTTAATCTCTTTTTTCTTTATTATTGAATTTATCAGATCTATGGCTAATTCAGCTATTAATATTGCTGTTCTTTTTAATTTATATTCAAATATTATGTAATAAAAATCATCCTTTATTTCTCTTGCTTTTCCGTATTTTATATCTATACCTAGTTTATTATGTATTCCTATAATTGTATGTTCACAAACATGAGCTAAGTATGTTCCCTCTTTTAAGCGTTGAACAAATCCACCTTCTATGTCTATTCCACATCTATGGGTATATAACTCTGGAACATAACTTAATAACCTTTCATTGAATCCATCAATATCTTTAGTAGGAGTTTCACAATATCCTTCTAAATCAACATCTAATCTAATACATTTCCTATGTGAATATATGTTTCTTCCCTCAAAGATACGTTGATTATTTATCTTCATTTTTATTTCTTTCCTCCTCAAAAGGCACCCTAGTTGATAAATTCATTTTTTTGCCTGCTGTTAATACATGTAACTTTATATTAAATATACTAAATACCTCATCTTGTCTTTTCTCAGATACATTTGTATATTCAATATTTCTTCCATCTACAAAATAAACTGCTCCACTACCAATTACAGTTAATTCATCATCATTAATTACTATAGCAGTGTCTTCATCTATACCTACCCCTAAAACTTCAGGATTTTGGCACACTCCTGATAATAATCTACCTATCCTTCCTCTTTGAGCAAAGTGTTGATCTATAAGAGTATTTTTAATTAAACCTAATCCTGCAGACATATTTAGTGTACTCTTTTTAGGTGATTCCTCTTCTTCTCCACCAACTATCATAACATCACTCATAACAGAAGCCCCTGCTGATGTTCCTACAAAGTAACATCCCTCATTACTTCTTTTTTGTAATGTATCATAAAGAGGAGTTCCCCCAATTAAACTAGTTATTCTAAGCTGATCTCCTCCAGTAAAAAATATTACTGAAGCCTCATTTACTAAAGAAATATTATTCTCATCAAAAGCTTCCTCTCTTTCTATGACACGAAGCTCCTTAATTTCTCTTATTCCCATACTTGAAAATATATTTTTATACTGTTCTATGACTATATTAGGTGATTCTGTAGCTATGGTTGCAATCAACATAATTCCTTCAGATTTTTTAAATTTATCTGCTACAAAATTTAATATAATCTTATCCCCTTTCTTATCTTCTGCTCCACCTATTATTATTAAATTTTTTTTACTACTACTTTTCAAATTATTCACCTCAAATCATGCATTTCTTATTTTTGCCATAAAATTTATATTTATTCATAAAAAAAGAGTTTTACGACATAATATCGTAAAACTCTTTTTTTTATAAAACCGCTCTTCCAGGAATCATAATTTTATCTCCAGCATATATAGAATCTGGATCTTCTATATCATTTAATTTAACTAAAGTATCTATTGTTGTCTTATATTTTTTTGCCAAATTCCATAAAGTATCGCCTTTTTGAATTGTATATATAGTAATAGATGATTTCTTTTCAACAGTCTCATCATTTTGTTCAATGTCTTTAACATATTCTTTATCAAATATATCTGAACATTTAGCATAAAAATATACTACTGCTTTAACAGCTAAGCTGTTTCCTTCTATACTACATTGTAAATCTTCTAAATTTGCTTTAGTATCAAAAGTCATGCCAGACTGAGAATTTGGCATATCTAAAGCAACTTCAAAAGGAATTTCTCCACTTACTTTATTGAGTCCCTTTTCTTCATCAGTTGTCTTATATATTGATTCAACAGATAAATTACCCTTTATAACAACCTTTTGATCCATAAAATAGCTTTCCATATCTACTATTTTACCTTTGCAATCAACTGTTTGAGTGGCATCTACTCCATTTTTTCCTAAGTCTATATTTCCTTTTATTACTGATTCATTTGAATTTTCACTAACAGCCATATTAATCTTGCAAACTTCTTTTAAAGGCATTATATTTTGCGTTGGTGAATATAAATCTTCAACTGTTTCTGCGAATTCTAATTTTGATATTGCAACATTTGCATCAACAGATAAATTAACATCTATTATTCTACTTTCTCCTAAATCATTTTGAGAAATCTTCACATCATGACCTTTGATTTCAAAATATCCATTACAATTCATATCTGAATTTACACCTACAACCTCTTCATCATTAGATAAATATAAGTCCTCTTCTAAAGCTACAACTTCTCTAGAATCATAAGCTCTATAAAGAACATTAATTTTAGCTAAGCAAGAAGCTTGTACTTTATCTTCTCCTAATTTTATCTCTTGTCTATGAAGCATATATCCACATTTTATTATTTTCCCTATTTGAGGCTTATCCATACCTACGTTTATAGGTAATTCTCCACTCATTGAACAAACCATATTTGTAATATTTTTCTCTATACTTTCTGGTTTTCTTTTTATTTGTAAATCTCCCAAACCATCTAATTCTTTAACAACATCTATTTTTTCTTCTTTATAAACCCTATACTTGGTTCTTAGTTTACCTTCTACTCTTATCTTTCTTTCATTGATTATGTTCGCATCGATATGTTCTAAATCACATTCCATATCACACATCATACTATGTTCAGCCCCAGCTATATCAATAAAGCTAGAATTTTTTTCTTTATAAATAACGCTATTTATCCCTAAACCTTCTTCTTCTCTAGCTAAGTACATAATATTACATTCAACTTCATATTCTAATAATACCCTATCACTTTGAGCTTCTCTGTTAAGTACATATACTTTAGTATCAACTGAAAGTACATCATGAACATCTGGTTGAGTATCTGGTATTAAGTATTCTTCTCTAAAAGGTATATCTAAAGAATTTTCACTTAAGACCTTCTCAAACCCAAGACTTTCTTTAATAATATCTAAATTAACCAAATGTATCCCTCCTAAATAATCTAATACTATAATATATATGTATGATAATTAATTTATGATAATTCTTCTTATTGATACTTTATTTATTTTTTTATTCAAACCCATATTTTATAAACGTTTACATAACTTTTTAAAGTAAGATTAAAAAAATTTATCTTTTTTCGACATTTTTTTATTAAAAGTGTTGACATACTAAAAAATATGTCGTATTATAAAGATGGTTATTGACCATATAACCTCTCATAAATTCTCAATACCCTTTTATACCATAGTTGAAAGATGGAAACCCACCATCTTTCTTTTTTTTGTTAAATAAATAAAATAAAAAAGTTAGCTAATATATTAGCTAACTTTTTTATTTAACCAACAAAATCTAGTTGAACCGTTTTTGTAAGTACATCTGAATAACTGTATGTCACTTTCCTTTGGGTGTCTTTTTGTAATCTAACTACAAAAATACTTGGGTGAACACTTTCTAGTATTCCTTCATTTTCCAAAATCTTTTTTCTTCCACCATTAGCTCTTAGCTTAACTTTCTCACCTACGTGGTCTTCTATGCTTTTTCTGATGGAATTCAATGTAAGTCTGGTACTCATTTTAACACCCTCTTTCTATTATACATTATACACTAAAAGGGATGTTTTTTCAATAAATAAATAATTTTACTATATAAGTCCATGTCTTGTCAACAAAAATATACTATATTTAAACTAAAACATCCAATTATATTATTAACTTAAATATCTTATTTTATTCTATTAATTTAAATATAGGGATTTTGGATAACCTTCTCTATATTTTCCTCTAGTTTGTAATCCCCCAATACCTTTTATTCCCGTTATTGTGTTTTCTATAACATCTTTTATTGATACAATCTCATCTATTCTTGTATAAGCAATTCTCTCACATACTAAAACAGGGTCTAAACAATGTATAAGAACCCTATTAGGTGAACTTGCAAAATTAGCTCCTGCCTCTAAAATACTTTCATAGCAAGATTGACAAGCTCCAGCAAAAATAACAAGTTCATCATAACTTGAATTATAACTTCTTAATATCTTCACAGACTCAATAAAATATTTTGAATTTCTATAATTATTTAAATCAAGCATTCCTTTTGAATCTTTAAGAACTCCATCATGTCCCGTTAATACAACTATATCTGGATTATATTCCTTAACTAAAGATAAAATTTTTAAAGGTTGTTCTCTTTCAGATATTGCTATTCCTACAGCATTTAAATTTAATTGCTTGTACACCTTTAAACAGGTTTCCATATATGATGGGTCTCCATCTATATGAAGTATTCGTCCAGGTCTTCCAAATACCAACCCTTTTTCTTTTTCTGCCCTATTTAAATTATCTTCTTCATTTCCTCTTGTCATTAATTGATTATTTTTCTGTTCTCTACTCAAAATTACTTTTTTAATGATATCATTGATTTTAGAATCAAAAGACTTATCTTTATCTCCAGCAAAATCATCATCAACCTTTTCTAAATCCTCTTCATGAGAGTCAGCTATTATCCTTATATGAAGTCCCTTTAAAATATAAGTTATTCCCTCTTCATTCTCTTTAATATCTATAATTTTAAAAGTTATATCCTTACTATATGATTTTCTTACTACTAAATCTCCAACTTTCATATACTTTCTCCTAACTTATATAGTCCTATTATCATAATATGAAAATTTCTTAGTAATTGTGCTGATTCTATACTCCAAGCTAATTCATTGTTTTATTTGTTTAAATCAATAAATGTCTATTAAAAATTTCATAAAATTATCTATAAATTAAAATAAAAAATGGTGCCTAATTAGTAGGCACCTAAAGTATCATTATCCAACTTGATTATATTTACTTTTAAATTCTTCAATAAATTTCATATAACTTTCTTTCTCATTAATTATGTTGTTTATTTTATTTATAAAAATATTTTGTCCCCACATAACTTCATTATAATAATATCTATTTGCAAGTCTCCAATACCTCTGTGGGAATAATAAGTATGCATATAATACCTCATACTCTTCTTCTCTTAACGGACTTACTGTATTATAAGCATCTATTATGGCCTCTGCATATTCAATATTCCAGTCAACTCTTTTTAAAACTTTCTTCATAAAGTTAGCTATGTCATATGTTCTTATTTCTCTTTTACAATAATCAAAGTCTATTATATACACTTCATTATCGTCTCCAATTATTATATTGTGATAAGTATAATCATGATGACAAAATACTTTCTCAGCCTCTGCTTCCTCACATAAACTTAAATACTTTGAATTATTTAATATTTTTGTGGCTCTTATTGCTAACTCCTTATAAAAATCAACATTTTTTATATAAATAATATCAAAATCTTTTTTTAAATTCTTCTTTCTAGCCATTCCTCTCATTTTTTCTAAGGCTTTGCCTCTCTTCTCCATAAGATATGGCCATCTTCCTAAATCACTTTTTAATTTTGAGTTTTCTGGTGGATCATACCCCTTGCTGGCTTCATGTAATTCAGCTAACTTTTTAGCAGCTAATTTAACCTCTTCTATGTTAGTAAAATCACACTCTCTTCCTTTTATCCAATTTGAAAGAGTATATAAATCCTCATTTACTAGAGCATAAGGTTCATCCTCAATATTTAAGAAATATCTATCTACATTTTTAAATCCATTTTTAGCCAAATGCTCTTTTGCTCCATAAACAAAAAGAAGTTTTTGAGTTCCATAGTTTATCCTTTTTAAACACCTGTCACCCTTATTACTCTTTAAATAATATACACCCTTATTAGGTTTTAATTTTTCTATTTTAATATCAAATTGTCTTTCTATTTCAAACTCTCTCATCATATCTATTCACCCCCTACCATATTTATATGTAACAACCTGGTGTTTTATTAACATTTTATTCTATATATAAATATAATAATATATATTTATACTGAAAGGACATATGCTATGAAAATATGTATTGATGGAAGGGCAGCTACCTCATACCGTGGTACTGGAATTGGTAACTACACTTATCAAATAATAAATAATCTACACCAAATAGATTTCTTAAATGAATATAATATACTTACTCCTGAATCTTCCTCTCTAAAATTACCTAAAAAAAATAACTTTAATTATTTATCTTCAAGTACAAATGATAAAAAAAACTTTTGGGAATTTATAAATACTCAAAATCCTAAAGAAAATATTATAGGTGATATATATCATATTCCTCAAAACGGTATAGGCTTTTCAAAACCTAATGATATAAAGACCGTAATTACCCTACATGATATTATACCTATGAAAATGCCTGATACAGTTAGTGATACATTCTTAAAGATTTTTAATTCAAATATACAAAATATTTTAGATAAATCAGATGGAATTATTACAGTTTCTAAATTTTCTAAAGAGGATATAAGTAAAACTTTTTCTTATCCAAAAGAAAAAATATTTGTTACTCATTTGGCTGCTGAAGAAATATATGCCCCATTAAATAAATTTCACTCATCTCAATATCTAAAAAAACACTATGGTATAGATACAGATTTTTTATTATATGTAGGGGGTTTTAGCCCTAGAAAAAATATTTTAGGACTTATAGAGGCATTTAACTTAGTAAAAAATTCTTATAAAAGAGATTTAAAGCTTGTCATTATAGGAACTAAGGGACCTTCATATGAAATTTACAGAAAGAAAGTGGATGAGTTAAATCTAACTTCATCCGTTATTTTTACTGGGTTTATTCCTATAGAGGATATGCCTATATTCTATAGTGCCAGTAAAGCATTAGTTTATCCTTCTTTTTATGAAGGCTTTGGATTACCGCCTATAGAATGTATGGCCTGTGGTACTCCTGTAATAGCATCTAATTTAACCTCAATGCCTGAAGTATGCCAAGATGCTGCCCTTTTAGTTAATCCTTATGATGTTGATGAAATAAAGGAAAATATCCTAATCTTATTAAATAACCCTAAATTTTATTCTCTCATGATTTACAAAGGTATAACTCACTCAAGTAAATTTAATTGGAAAAAAACTGCTTATAATACACTTGAAATCTATAAACATATTTCTTCTTAATTTAAAAATATACTCCCTAAAATTTAGTTTTAATATGTCTTATAAAAAATTTATTATTTTAAAATAAAAAGGTACTGTATAAGAAACTCAAACATAAAACTTATAGACTTTAAGAGAATTTATTAATTCTAAAAATTAATTTATAAGTTTTATTAGTTATTTTATACAGTACCTTTTACTTGATTCATATTATTTATTTATATGATTTAATAAAAATTCCTTTTCCTTTGTGTATTCTAATTTTCTCTCTAATTTATTTAAGAAGGACTCATATTTCCAATCCTTTAATTTATAATAATATTGCATTGAAACAGTATAAAAATCATGAGGAAATCTTAAATATATATATATTAACTCCTTTTCTTCCTTTGATAAGTTATTTAACTTATCATACTTTTCTATAATAGAATCATACATTTCTAAACTAAATCCAAATCTTTTTATACTCTTAATTATAAAATTACATAAGTCTATAACCCTTAAATTTATATTGCAATAATCAAAGTCTATAAAACTTACCTCATTTTGATTAAATAATATATTATGATAGGCAAGATCATTATGACATAAGGTTGTTTTTTCTTTATCTCTACATAAGTCATCATATTTACTCTTTTCTAATAAATCTATACAAACTTTTACATCACTTAAATGATAATCAACTTCTTTTATAAAAATTTCATCAAATTCGTTTTTATACTTATAGCTCCCTACTATTTCCTTTAGTTTTTCTAAATCTTTTTTGCTATTTATAAAATAATCTTTTAACTTAAAAAGTTCACTATTTTTTTCATTCATTTCCTTTGAGTCGGCCTCTTGAATGCCCATTCCTGCATTATGAAGTTTAGCTACTGCCTCTGTTATGATTTCCAACTCTATTGGATTAGCTATATTAAATTCAGTTCCTTCAAAGTAATCTAATAATATATAATCATTTCCCTTCCACTTGAATCTATACTCTCCATTTGGAAGCTTATTTATTTTTAATATACCATCATATCTTTCCCTTAAGTAATCTGTTGAATGAATTATGAAATTTAATCTGTCATCATCATAATTTATCATCTTTAAAATCTTCTTACCTTGCTTTGTATCTAATAAAAATACATTTCTATTTGGTCTTAAATCAAATATATCTAATCCTAAAGCTTCAAATAATTTAACATCTAGATCATATCTACATAAATATTTCTCATCTTTATATCTAATCTTATTCATAAACTGCTCCCCCTACTATATAAGATAATCCTTAACTAATAATTCTTCTAATTCATTACTTTTAATCTTTAAATCCTTTATATAATTATTTTGCAAATACCTCATTGAATTATATGGATACTGAATCAATGAGTTTATATAAACATAACTTTTAAAATCTAAGCTTTCTTTCTCTACTACTTCAAGAAGTAAATCCTTTAATTCATCCTTATAGTTTCCTCTTATCTTTTTTAAGTAGTTATAATAATCCTCTTCCACCATATTAAATTTTATATCCTCTGTATTTTTTATAAAAATCCTTTTCTCCCCATTCTTAACTTCATAATATATCCTACCAATACATACTTCTTCCCTTTCCATAGCTCTTCTTATAAGCTCTTTATAGCTAATATGCTCAATACATTCTAAGCTTTTTTTTGAAGCATCTAAGGCCTTATTAATCAATTTATTACTTTCTTCTAATCTCTCTACTCTTCTACTCCAAAGTTTAAAAATTTGAACCTGTTTCCATATCTCATTCCTAAATTTAAATTTTATCCTATCTTCCTCTTTTAAAAATTCTTTGTGAATATCACTTATTATACTTAAATACTCTAATGGATCATAAAATCTTAATTCTCTTTTTTCTCTTTCTATTTCTTTTCTAGGTAATACCTCTATATTATTTTTCTTTAAAAACAATTCTAATTTTTCACTCAAATTTAAATCACCTCAAAGTAAAATTGCTTAATTCATCAACAAAGTTCTGTCTAAATTCTCTATCTTTTTCGTATTTACCTAGTTTCTTTAAAAAATGTTCTTCTTCCCAAGGCTGTTGTTCCCAATAATATTGAATTCCTAATTGCCAATAAGCTTGAGGGAATTCAATAAAAGAAGCCATAATAGGAAACTCTTCATTTCTTACTTCTTTATTCTTTGAATAACTCTCTATTATATATTTAAATAAATTTAAGTCCCATCTCCCTTCTTTCATTGTCCTAATGCATATGCTACTTAAATCATGTAAGTGAGAATCTAAAATACAGTAATCAAAGTCTATTATATTTATTTCATTATTTTCTAATAAAAGCACATTATGATTTGCATAATCATGATGACAAAAGCCTAATTTTTTGACTTCTTTTTTCATATAGTCAAAATATCCACTAGTTTTTATATGAGAAAGTGTTCTTTCAATTCTTTTTAACTCCTCATCCATAATAGAAAGATATAACTTATCAAATTCTGACATATATGCTTTCTGATATATTCTTTTTTTAAAATCAATAATTTCTTCTCCCCTTGTCTCAAAGATCTTATACCACTGTCCCCATGCTATTCTGGGCTTAAGATCCCTATTTATAACAAACCCTTCACTACTATTATGTAGTTCACTAAGCTTTTCAGCGGCTAAGCTTAAATCTGACTTATTTTTATAATCACATTCTCTACATTTTACCCAAGGAGTTAAATAAGCTAATTTATCATCTAGCTTTACATAATCTTTTCCATCAACAGTATCTAATATTTTAGGAATTGATTTAAAGCCATTGTTCATAAGATGCTTTTGAGCAGAAACTATAAAACAAAAATGAGGATATTGATACTTTATTACCTTCAAACAATACTCCTCATCACTGGTTATAACTTTATATGTGTTTTTCACTTTTATTACTTCTTTGACTTCTATACCATAGTTAAGTAAGATTTTATCCTTTATATAATCATGTTCCATAAACTTACTCCTACTTTCACTTTTTAATTAGTATATGTTCCTTAAATTCTTCTTGTTACATGCACATTTTATATTATTTATTAATATTATTAATTATAATGATTATTTTTCTAAGGAGTGGAATCTTAATGTATAACTTAATAGATGCAAGAGGTGCAACTTGGTATAGAGGGACAGGTATAGGAACATACACATATAACCTATTAACAAACATATTAAAATTAGATAAGGATTCATCTTATGATTTATTATGCTCTGGAGAAAAAATACCTGAGTTTGAAACTGAAAATACTAAAATAATAATGTCTTCTAGAAAACATCAACGTTTTTTTGAAGATTACTATATACCTTCCTATGGAATAAAAGAAAATATAGATTTGCTTCACCTTCCTCAAAATGGACTTGGACTTTCTTCTGAAGGAAACTTTGCAAAATTAGTTACTATTCATGACTTAATTCCTTACATTTTACCTGAAACTGTTGGTAAAGGTTACTTAAAAAAATTTCTTCAAAGTATGCCTGAAATAATTGATAATTCAACAGGAATAATCACTGTATCAGAATACTCTAAAAGTGATATTCTAAGATTTTTCCCACACTTTCCTGCTGAAAATATCTTTGTAACTCCACTAGCAGCTAATGAAAATTATAAACCTTTAGATAAGGAAAAATGCCTATTTGATGTTAATAAGAGATTTAATTTTAATGGACCATTTATTATGTATATAGGTGGCTTTAGCTTAAGAAAGAATGTTAGAGGACTAGTTGATGCCTTTAACAATATTAATAAAAATATTGATGAAAATTATAAACTTCTAATTGTAGGTGGATTAAGAGACGAGGGATTAAAATTAAAGGCCTATACTGAAAGTTTACCTATAAAAGATAAGGTTATTTTTACTGGATTTATAGAAGATGAATATTTACCAACCTTATATAATGCAACTACCCTCTTTGTTTATCCTTCTCTATATGAAGGTTTTGGTTTACCTCCTTTAGAAGCTATGAGTTGTAAGACTGCCGTTTTAACCTCAAATATAACTTCTATTCCTGAAGTGGTTCCATTTAAAGAAAGCTTAGTTGATCCAAATAATCCTAAGGAATTATCTTCAAAACTAGAAAATCTATTAAATGATTCAAAACTTAGAAATAATTTAGAAAATCTATGTTTTGAAAGAAGCAAAGAATTCACTTGGGAAAAAACAGCTAAGAAAACCTTAGAGGTATATAAAAAGGTAATAGAAATCTCTAAGAACTCATTAATAAAAGCATAAAAATTTATTTTTTCAAAAATTATAGTTAATAAATAAAACTTATAAATATATTATGAGAATTAATGAATTTTAACTGAAAGTCTAAAGTTTAATTTAAAGAACAATTATTTTATAAACTAGCTTAATGTCTAAAATTCATTTAAATATTCTCTTAATATTATTTATAAGTTTTTATTTTCATAAAGATATTTTAATTGATAACTTTATAATTTTTCCTAAAATCAATTTAATTTGCCATGTTTCTATGATAATCTAAGTTATTTAAAGCTTTCATATGCTTTAATAGGTAGTTAGCTGTTATTCCAATAAAAATGCCAGTTCCTATACCTGCTATAGATAAAAAAGGAAGATAACTTAATATGCCTATATTTTTAATTACAATAGCTGTAACAATTAATTGTCCTAAATTATGAAATACTCCCCCAACAGTGCTAACTCCAATAGCCGATACCTTTTCTTTTAATATATTTTTAGTTAAAATCATTCCTAAGAAACTTAAAATCGTTCCTCCTAATCCAAAAATAAATGTAGAAACTGAACCCATAATAAGGGTTGATAAAATTAATTTTAAAAATATTAACCATAGGCATTCTTTATAATTGTCTAAGGTATATAGTCCTATAACCACTATTAAATTAGCTAATCCTAACTTTGCTCCTGGAGTAATAAAAGGCATAGGTATCATACTTTCAAAAATATATAAAACTAAAGCTTGTGCAACTAATACCCCTATATAAATTAACTTTTTAGTCTTCATGATATATAACTCCCCTTTTTAATTATTAATACTCCAATTAGAATTTTATTTTATTAAACACCGCATTGTCTTATTCATCTTATCTGTTGCACCTTATTAGAATTCTATTTTATTAAATACTAAATTTTGTTACTAAAATTCTATAGTATTATAAAATTTAAATCCTAAGCTTTTTGATTTAAACTTAATTTCTTAGTAAGATAATATGCACTCTCCTTCTTCATCACCTTTAATTTCAATAAAAACCCTATTAGGTAGACATACTATACTTTCTCCTATCTTACTTATCTTTCCTTGTCTCATACACACTTTATCTGTACAATTTGAATGATTCATATATACCTGCCCTTTATTTATATAAATCTCATTAACTCCTAATCCCTCTTCAATTTTAATAATCTCATTAATATTTTCCTTAAGCTCTAAGGTTTCATATTCCTCTCCATTAACATTTATAATTACTCTTTTTAAATCTACATTATTATTACTTGAAATAAGAAATCTAATAGGCATTAAAGATAGTATTATTAAAACTATAATTATAATCAAATCCCACTTTTTCATAATAAACTCTCCCATATTAACAGTTCCTTATTATGTATATATGATTTTAAAGTTAAAATTATTTGTTTTATTGCTCTTTAAGGAATTTTTTCAATCATAGAAAGTATATTTATAGTAACAAAATTATTTAGGAGGAATTTATGAAAAAGAAATTTTTTGCTCTTATACTATCTACCCTAGTAGCTTCTAGCTTTGTTGCTTGTGGAGCTTCAAATGACTCTAAGTTAAAAGATGGGGACTATACTGTAGAAACTTCTAAGGCTGATGACCATGGCTATAAAGCTAAACTAAGTATAAAAGTTTCAGATGGTAAAATAACTGAAGCAAAATATAATGAATTTAATGGTGAAACTAATGCTATGAAACGTGAAGATAAAGATTATAACGAAAAAATGACAGGGGTTTCAGGAATTGGACCTGCTGAATATGAACCTCAACTTGAAAAAGTCTTAATAGAAAAACAATCTTCTGACATAGATGTTATTACAGGAGCAACAAGCTCTTCTAATCAATTTAAAAAATTAGCTGAGAAAATATTAAAGAATGCTGAAGAGGGAAAAACTGAAGCAACTTTAGTAGACTAAGTAAAACATATTATCTTATTTCTAGGAGGGTAAAATGAAGAACTTAAGACATATTTGTATTTTTCTATGTATGATTTTAACTTTCACTTTAAATGGATGCTCCATAAAAAAAGAACCTATAAGCAAATCTAGTTTTTTTATGGGAACAATAGTTAATATAACTTTATATGATAAATTTGATGAAGGAATCATAGATAAGGCATTTAATAAAATAAGTGAAATTGAATCATTGTTAAGTTTAAATATACAAAACTCTGAAATTAATAAAATAAATGAGAAGTCTGGCATAGAACCAGTAAAGGTTACCAAAACCACCTTTGACATAATAGAAAAATCACTAGAATACTCTAAAGCTTCTAAAGGAAATTTTGATATAACCATAGGACCTTTAGTTAAACTATGGGGAATAGGAAGTGAAGATGCAAGAGTTCCTGATGATAATGAAATATTAGATACTCTTAAATTAATAAATTATGAAAATATTATTTTAGATAAGGAAAATAGTACTGTATTTTTAAAAGAAGAAAATATGGTTTTAGACTTAGGTGCTATAGCTAAGGGATATATAGCAGATGTTATTTCAGATATATTAATAGATGAAGGTGTATCTAAAGCTATCATTGATTTAGGTGGCAATATTTTTGCCCTAGGGGAAAAAAATAAAAATGAAAATTGGACAATAGGAATACAAAATCCTTTTGAAAACAGAGGTGCTCCCCTAGGAACTTTAAGTATATGTAATAAATCAGTAGTTACCTCTGGGGGCTATGAACGTTATTTAGAAATTAATAATACTAAATATCATCACATTTTAAACCCTAAAACTGGATATCCCTATGATAATAATTTAGCTTCTGTAACCATAGTTTCTTCAAAATCTATAGATGGTGATGCTCTTTCAACATCAACCTTTGGCATGGGACTTTCAGATGGCTTAGAGTTAATTGAATCACTTCCTGAAATAGAAGGTATTTTTGTAACTAAATCTAAAGAAATCTTCATATCAAAGGGACTAAAAAATAATTTTAAATTACTTGATAAATCATTTAAAATAGCAAATTAAACAAAAATTTATATAAATTATTAAAACATAGCTTTTTATTAAAATTAATATTTCTCTTAAATAAAAAGCTATGTTCTAATTAAATGTTTATTTTAAAAAAACTATATGACTTTACCCTAAAAAAATTAAGATTCTAAAACTGGAATATTCTCTTCATTTTGATTTTCATCATTTATGTTTTCTTCTGTCTTTCTATGTACTATTAAAACTACAACCATGGCAGTTATACCAGCTATTAATTTTGATGCTATATAAATATTTATAATCTCAGGTGTCTTAAGAGATACAAAACCTAGCTGTCCTCCAATTACAAAGGCTCCACTTACGCTAAAAGCAGTTAAGGCTATTCTTCCCTTAGAGCTCATCTTATTAAAACTTTGGAATAATATTATATTTGAAGCAAGAGTTCCTAAAAAAGCCGCAATAGAAAACTCATCTATATTTATCTTTTCTCCTATTTTACTTAAGACCTTTGAAAACTTTTCTGTTATAAAATTAATTAAAGGATATGCTCCTCCTAAGAATATAGCTATTTTACCAACCACACTTAAAGCCTCATCTATAGGTAAAATACTTCCTATAGGCTTTATTCCTATAATAGATAAAAATCCTAAAACTAAAAGCCCTAATATACTAACAAGCTGTATAAGCTTACCTAATTTAATAAAGAATTTTACTGTCGTATCTTTAAACCTATTCATAAAAACTGCTAATAATATAGCAAATATTATTAATGGCAAAATATTAAATAGTAATAATTTAATATCAACTCCTAAAAATAAACCTGCAACTATTGGCGCTATAGGTAAAGTCATTATTCCATATAATAAACCTGTTGTTAGGTCTTCAAGATACTTCTCCTCTATAATTCCTAAAGCTAAGGGAATAGAAAAGCTTATGGTAGCCCCTAAAGTCGAAGCTATTATTACCCCAGAAATCCAATACATGTGAATATTTGATGATAAACTTTCTGCAATTCCTAAGGCTCCCATATCTACAGCTAAAAACATTGATGGAAATATGGATGAATCAATTCCTAGAAAATTGCTTATTGGAGTTAATAAGAATCCTATGCCTTCTCCTATTAAAGGTGAAAGAGAATATATACCTACCATGGATATAGCTATTGATCCCATGGATATCATACCCTCTTTAAATTTATCTCCCAATCCTAATTTATTATTATTTATGTAATCAAATCCACTAATTACAAAGAAAATACCTATTATACCAAGAACTAATTTCTCCAAATACTCTCCTCCTTAAAACCTTATTATTTTTTTAGTATATTTTACGAACTTATTCAATTCAATATATATATCTTTAAATTTTCAATTTATTAAATATATAAATAAAGATCGCATAAAAACCTCTTAAAAAGACTTATTATACGATCGATTATTTTAAAGTTATTATAAATTATTTATTGATAAATTCTTATTTTCTATTAATTCTAAGGCTTGATTTAAAACTTTTTTACCATTCATAGTGCCATAATCTCCACTATTTATAAGAGTTATTGGTATATCACTATCAACTATTTTTCTTAACCTATTAAATAAATACCTTACTTGAGGTCCTAACATTATTATATCTGCTTCTTTTTCATAGCTTTTAATGTCATATTCACCTATTGCAGTTATAGAACAATCAATGTTTAATTCCTTTGCAGCTTTTCTCATTTTAGAAACTAATAAAGATGTAGACATTCCTAATGTACATAACAATACTATTTTCTTCATATCTAATCCCCCTAATACCTTTTTTTGCTTATGCCATATATTTTCCTTTACACTATATAGTTTTAAATTTTAAAAAACATATACTATTATTTTATAAGGAAATACAATAATTAACAATTAATTATATTCAATACATTTCATTTTTATCTAAAATTTTACATTTAATTGATGATAAAAAATAAAAAGAACTCAGATTTCCTGAGTTCTTTTTATTAAATTAATTAGCAACTAATGTTAGATTTAAGTTAACTTTCTTACCATCTCTAATTATTTCAACTGGTACTGAATCTCCGTCATTATATTGACTTTTAGCTTGATTTAATTCTTCTAAAGTTTTTACTCTTTTTCCACCAAACTCAATTATTAAGTCACCTATTTTTAATCCTGCTTTTTCTGCTGGGCTAAATTCTTGTACTCCAACAACATAAACTCCCTCTTCTAGTTTATTTTCTTTTGCTAATTCTGGAGTAACAGTTCTAGCTGTAATTCCAAGCTTTAATATTGGTTTTGATAATGAACCTAATCTTGTTTTAACTTCATTTATAGGAATTGCAAATCCTATACCTTCAATATCTTCACCAACTTTTTTAGCAGTGTTTATTCCAATAACTTCCCCTTTAGAGTTTATTAATGGTCCACCACTATTACCAGGGTTAATAGCAGCATCTGTTTGTATATAATCTAATACATTTCCGTTTTCTGTCTTCATTTTTCTATTTGGTGAACTTACTATTCCTTTAGTTACTGTTGAACTAAATTCTTTTCCTAAAGGATTTCCTATAGCAATTACTTCTTCACCAGCCTTAACTGTAGATGAATCTCCTAATTGAGCTATTCCAGGCATTTTAACATCATCTGTTATTTTTATTACTGCAATATCTCTTTCTGCATCATAGTTAATAACCTTAGCATTTACTTCTTTTCCATCTGAAAATATTACTTTAACTTCTTGAGCACCATTTATAACATGGTAGTTTGTAACTACATATCCTTCCTCATTTATTATGAATCCAGATCCTAATCCTTCTTGCTCTTTAACATTAAAAAATTGGTCTCTCACTAAGCTCTTTGTAGATACTCCTACAACGGCAGGTGTAACTTTTTCAACTACTTGTGGAACAGTTAATGCTCCATCTTCCCCTTTAAATGCTGGTGGATTAGCTGCATTATTACTAGTATTCTCTAATGTACTTACTGGTATTCTATTTTTAAAGGCATAATAAACCCCGCCAGCACCTATAGCTCCTCCAAGCATAGCTACTATAACAGCACCTGCTATCATAGCTATTCCTCTTTTAAATCCGTTCTTTTTCTTTACTTTTTTATTTTTACTATTATCATTAGATTCTTTTAAACTTTTCGCGTTTACATCAGAGACCTTTGGATTCTCTTCTTGTTTAACTTCCTCTTTTGAATTAATTTTATCATCTATATTTAAGTGCTGAGTTTGTTCTATGTCAGTTTGCTTCGTATCATTATTTAGCTCTACATTTTCTTTATCTTGTGTGTCTTTACCTGAGCCTAAATCTTTGTTTTCTTTATCATCAAATCCAAAATAGTCATTCAAATTTTCATCCTTTTTATTAAAATCACTCATTGTCCATACCCTCCTAAACATTTGTTTTCCATAGCTTAATAATAACCATTTTTTGTGTCATTTCAATGTCATATTTATGGCATTTTAGTGTCATGGAACATGTTTAAATTTTAGACTATATTTAAGTTTATTTCCCCTCTTCTTGACTATTATCTTGAATAAATCTTATGCTATCTAAAAATAATTCTGGCTTCTCTAAAGGTATAACATCTGTCTTATTCTTAGCATTTATTATTTGAACTTTATTTTCTGAAGTGAGTTTCTTTAAACTCTCTTGCTCTTTAGCAAAAGATTTATCATTAACTATTATGCTCAAAGGTTTACCATTTAATAATCCAGATTTTTGTGAATTACTACTATGCTCTAAAATATTTTTAAGCTCACTATAGTACCCACTATTATAATCACTTTTAGTTCTTAAAGTATTATATACTTTAAGATCTTCATTATTTAAATTTTCCTCTAAACCATTTGGATTTTTTAACATACCGAATTTATTCATTATTGATGTTAATCCAAAATATGAACCATACTTTTGTATAAGTCTGCTAAACTTTTGGCTAGAATACTGTTTCATATAATCTTTATTTTTACTTAAAGCTTCTTCACTTATTGGATCTACAAGAATAACTCCTTGAACCAAGTCAGGATAAAGTTCAGCAAAATTGCACATTACTAATCCACCATAGCCTTCTCCAACAAGTATATATGGTCCACCAATTCCTGATTTTTTAAGAATCATTCTAAGATGTTGAGCTTGTTCTTTAATGCCATCATCCTTTATTGATTCTGAAAAACCATAGCCTGGTCTATCATAAGAAAATGTTCTATAACCATATTCTTTTTCTATAAGCTCTTGAACCTTATTCCATTCACTTAGTCCTAAACCTATATCAGAGCTCATGATTATAGTTGGTTTACTTTCTCCTTGGAAATCGTAATAATTTTTCTTACTATCAATTCTTACGTACTTACTATTTGGTTCTATTTTGCTATTGTCAATTTTGTTTACTATCATTTGATAAGCAAAGCCTATAAATACTAGAGCTAGTATAAATATAAAAATGTTCCTTATTACGTTCATAGGCTTTATTTCTATATTCTTGTTCATTTTATGAAATCCATTTGAGTACGGAATAAACCTCATTGATAATTCAGCCCCTATCTTTCTCCTAATCTTAAATTAGGTTTTGCATTAAGACTCATTTCAGATACATTTCCTTTTAATAATTCAAAATATGCAGCACTTCCTATCATGGCAGCATTATCTGTACAAAGTATTGGTGATGGGAATAAAACCTTTATTCCTCTCTTTTCTCCTTCTCTAAGAAGATTTTTTCTTAAAGCACTATTAGAAGCAACTCCACCTGCAATGGCTATTTTATCTGCCTTTCTCATCTTACAAGTTTTTATTGCATTATCAGTTAATACTTCAACTACAGCCTTTTGGAAACTAGCTACAACATCAGCTTTATTTATTTCTTCATTTTTCATTTCCATCTTATTTAAATAATTTAATACAGCTGATTTAACTCCACTAAATGAAAAATCTAAGGTATCATCATGGAAATTAGCTTTTGGGAATTTTATAGCATCACTATTTCCTTCCTTAGCTAATTTATCTATTTTTGGACCTCCTGGATATCCTAATCCAACTGCTCTTGCCACCTTATCGAAAGCTTCTCCAGCTGCATCATCTCTTGTTTCCCCTATTATTTCAAATTTTCCATAATCTTCAACATGGACTACAAAAGTATGTCCTCCTGATACAACTAAACAAACAAAAGGTGGCTCTAAGTCCTTATGATCTATAAAGTTAGCACTTATATGTCCCTCTATATGGTTAACTCCTATTAATGGTTTATCTAAAGAATATGCTAATCCCTTAGCATATTGAAGTCCTACTAAAAGTGCTCCAACTAAACCTGGACCATATGTAACTGCTATTGCATCTATATCATCAAATGTTACTCCTGCAACTTCTAAAGCTTCTTCTACTACTGCATTTATAGCTTCTATATGCTTTCTTGATGCAACCTCTGGGACTACTCCCCCAAATTTTGTATGTATATCTATCTGAGAAGATATTATATTTGATAAAACTTCTCTACCATTGACTACTACAGCGGCTGCTGTTTCATCACAACTACTTTCTATTGCTAATATAATTTTTTTATCCATTTTTATCCCTCTTAATTTTAATTTTTCATGTAAACATAGAGTATTATACTTTATCTGTTAAATACTTTCAAGAAATGTAAATACACAATGTTACATTATGATATAATCTATATTATTATATCATATGATTGGAGGTTTACTATGAATTCATACGCAAAAGTTATAGTAAAAGGCTCACCTATTACTAAATCAAATTTTAAGCTATCAAATACACAGGGTAGAGCAATTTTACCATCCAATTCTGGAAAATATCATGATAGATATGCATTGTATGAAGAGCAAATTGCTTACGAAGCAAGAATTCAAAATCCTAATGTTATTTTAGAAGAATCTTTAATAGCTGTGTTAAAAGTTTATTATAAAAGTTCTAAGAGACATCCAGATACAGGTAATATAACAAAAAGTATCTTCGATGGAATTGAAAAGAGTGGATTAATAATAAATGATATGCAAATAAGAAGAATAATAACAGAGGAATTTTATGATAAAGAAAATCCTAGATTTGAATTAGAGCTTTTTGGTGAAAGTTCTTATAGTTTTAATTATGAAATAAATAAACGTGAAGAAAAAGTTGAAAAACTTATTTATTCACCCCCACCTAATAAAAAAAGAAAAACTACTAATACTACTAAAGAAGAAAAAAGTTCTTCCATAAATAAAGAAAGTTCAAATAAGGTATGTGCTATTTGTAATAAAGCTATTATTGGAAATGATTTTGTTACAGCTAATAAAGGGACAACTATTATTTGTAAAAAATGTTTACTAAGGATGTAGGTGATTATATGAATATAATTTGTATAGGTGACTCTCTTACCTTTGGCTATGGCGTAGGACAAGAAAATTCTTGGGTTTCTCTTTTAAATGATGAAAAAAACAAATTCATAAACAAAGGTGTTAATGGTGACACTTCAACTGGTATTTTATCTAGAATATATGAAATCTTAAAATCAAATGATTCTAAGATTTGTTTAATTATGTGTGGCTCAAATGATATTATAATGAATAAATCCATTAATTCAATTATTGATAACATAAGGTTAATGACTGATGATTGTAATTCACTTAACATAAAACCAATAATTTTATCTCCCCCTAAAATATATGGTGATTTAGCTATTAAAAGGTGGGATTCTTCTATTGATTATGAGAAATGTAATTCTAAGCTAGAGAATTATACTAGAGAATTAAATTTATTCTGTGAAAAAAACAATTTGTTATTTATAGACTTAAACTCTAATCTTCCTTTTGATCCTTTAAATTATACTGATGGATTGCACTTAAGCATAAAAGGAAATATATTAGTATCTAACTTAGTAAGAATGAGTTTAAAAAATTATCTATAATTCTATACCCTTGAAATTTTTAAAATTTCACTGAAGCAAATATTTCTTTGTAATTATAACCTTCTTTAAAGCATAAAATAAGACTAAAATTCAAAATTAACTTAAATATTAATCTGAATTTTAGTCTTATTAAAAATTAATTTTCAAGATACTCTTTAATGGCATCTCCAACTTTAAATCCTTCTTTTGTTGCTAAGTCAGATAGTTCATAGGCATGCAGAACATTTCCACAAGCAAATATTCCACTTTCTGATGTTTCAAAGTTTTCATTTACTAAAATAGTTTCGCTACTATTAGATATTCTTAATCCCATCTTTTTACCTAAAGCACTTTCTGGTATCCATGGAACTGATATTAAAAGTGAATCACATTTTATAAAACTTTCCTCTTCTCCACCTTTACTTATAATTACTCCCTCTACTCTTTCAGTACCTAAAACTTCATTTACTGTATATCCAAGTTTAACAGGAATATCAAAGGCTTCAATTATATTTTCCACAATATATTGAGAAGAATTTAAATAATCCTTACTTTCAATTATGGCTTCTACTTTAGCTCCCTCTATAATAAGCCTTCTAGCTACAATCATATCACTATCATGTGAACCTATTATAACTATCTTTTTCCCAGGAAGATAACCATAAAGATTTATAAATCTATGAGCAGTTCCTGAAGTATATATACCTGTAAATTTATTTAAAGGAACACTTACATTTCCCTTAAACTTTTCCCTACTTCCAGTAGCTAGAACTATTGCTCTAGTTTTCATATTTTTCATACCTTCATCTGGATTAACATAACTTATTTCTTTATCTTTAGTTATCTCTAATACAGTAGTATTTAATTTAACATCTATGCCTAACTTATAAACTTTATCAACTAAATACTCTACAAATTCACTTCCAGTAACAGCTTCTCCTAAAATTTCTTTTCCAAAGCCGCAATGTATGCAGTGATTTAAAACTCCACCTAAAACATCTTCTCTTTCAAGAAGCAGAACTTTTCCTATGCCATTTTCTTTTGATCTTATAGCTGCTGCCATTCCACTTATTCCGCCACCAACAACTACAACATCATACTCACATAAAATATTCTCCATACTCTAAAAATATTTTCTCCTCTCAAAAGTATTATAACTTTATTACCTTATTAGAAGTATTCATAGATTCAACTATAGTATACATATTGCTTATTTCTCCTATAGCTAAATCATCCTTTATTCCATAAAAATCTAAGCAAGTTCCACAACTTAGTATCTTAACTCCACGCTTTTCTAAGTTTTGTAATGATTCTAAAACTTCTGATCCTTTAACAGTAAGCTTAACTCCACCATTTAAGAATATAAGTTCCTTAGGTATGATATCACTTTCTGATAAGGTATATAGGTATCCTTTCATAAGTATAGTACCTAAATCATCATTACCTTGACCTAATTTATCAGTACCTACTACTATTACAAAGTCATCTTCATTCTTTTCTATTTTATTCTCACCATTTTTTTCTATTTTAATTATATAATTTCCCTCTTTTTCTGAAGCATCAAAATTATATCCACATCCGTCTGCATACTTACAGATATTATTTTTTGCTACTTCATTATCAACTAATACTTCTGCAACCCCTTCTTCTATTGAATCAAAATATTTTTTTGTATTTATAACTGGCATTGGACAAGCCATACCTAAACAATCTATTTTTTTCATGACCTCACCTCTTAAAATAATCTATATTATAAAGATATCACATTTTTGTAAATTGAGAAAATCAAAGTTATTCTAAAAAAGTTCTTTTTAAACTTTTTTGTAATAATTCCTTCATACTATGAACATATTGTTTTATGATATAATATTAACAGCTTTGAATAATAAAAGAAGGGGTGTTTCAATGCAAGAAAAAGTTAAATTAAATAACGGGCTTTCTAAATTTAAGGAGTCTCTTAATAAAAATGCTTTAATAAGACTAGGTTTTTACATATTTACTCTTATAGCCATAGTTTTAAAAGGAGCACTTTTTTTAGGTTTCTCTTTAAACCAAAACCTTTACACACTTAATTTTGGTTTAGGATATAGACAAGCTTCTTATTTTATTAATTATTACATAGCATTTGCAGCAATATTTGTAAGTATATGTTTTTTATTTAAAAACAAAGGTAAATTTTTCTCATTAATAATTGTAGATTTATTTATAACCTTAATTACCGTAATGGATATTTGGTATTTTAGAGGATTCCAAACAGTTCCATCAGTAATGCTATTAAAACAAACTGCTAACTTAGATAATCTTGGAGATAGTATTTTTTCAATGGCTAGTCCATATGACTTATTATTCTTCGTAGACTTTATTATTTTAATAATAGCTTTTATAATTTTTAGAAAAAGCTTTAAAAACTGTAAGTCTAATTGGAAAGGTACTTTAATTGTTTTACTTGTATCAACTTGTTATATAGGCTATGTTCCTTTTAACGTTAATGTATTAAAAAGAGAAAATGTTAAAAATTCATACTTATTTAGTAACTATGATCCAACTAACACAGTAGAATACTTCTCACCAATTGGTTATCATATTTTTGATATATATAATGTTTATAAGAATTCTAAACCTTATAAAATGACAGCTGATGATGAAGCAAAAATAAAAGAATATTATGATTTCAAAAATGAGAATCTTCCTGATAATCAATTTAAGGGAATGTTCAAAGGAAAGAACTTAATAGTAATACAAGTTGAGTCCCTTGAAGACTTTGTTATAAATAAAAAAGTAGATGGACAAGAAATAACTCCAAATATAAATAAGTTATTAAATAATTCAATTTACTTACCTAATATATTTGAACAAGTTAATGAAGGTACAAGCTCTGATTCTGACTTAATGGTTAATACTTCTATGTTACCATTACGACAAGGAAGTACGTTCTTTAGAAACCCAGCTACAACTTATAACTCATTACCTAATATCTTAGAAAAAGATGGCTATAGCACTATTGCTATCCATTCAGATAAAGGTTCTTTCTGGAACTATGCTCAAGGTTTAAATGGTATAGGTTTTGATAAGTTTGTAGATTACTATTCATTTGATCGTGATGAAAATATAGGACTTGGATTAAGTGACGGAAGCTACTTTAGACAAATTGAACCAATGATTAAAGAATTAAAACAACCATTTTATGCATTTACAGTTACTTTAACAAGCCACGGACCATTTGATTTACCAAAGGAATACCGTGAATTAAAACTTAGCCCTGAACTTGATGACAATGTTTTAGGAGGATATTTCCAAAGTGTTCACTATACAGATGCTAAAATAGGAATGTTCATAGAATCATTGAAAAAGGATGGTCTTTTAGATAATACTGTTATTGCAATAGAAGGTGACCATGCTGGTCCTCATAAATACTATAACAGTAAGATAGAATCACTATCTAATCCTGAATCTTGGTGGTTAGACAATGGAAATCATACAGTTCCATTAATTATCTATAATCCAAGCATTAAGACACCTGTAAAAGACGATGTTTACGGTGGTCAAATAGATATAATGCCAACTCTTTTATATTTATTAGGCGTAGATAATAATGTATATCAAAATACAGCTTTAGGTAGAAATCTATTAAACACTAAGAGATCTTACGCTGTTTTAACTGATAAAACAATTAAAGGTGAACTTACAGATAAAGAAAAAGAAATAGTAGGCAATGTATTAGATTTATCTGATAAAATGATTAGAGCTGATTATTTTAAAGATAAAATACCTAATGATACTTCTAAAAATAATTAAAAAAGAGAGCTGAATTTTAAATTCAGCTCCTTTTTATTTTCTAGAGACATCAAACTAAAAAAACAGTAGATAATTTTGTTTTTTACCCCAAACTATCTACTGTCCAATATTTATACTTTAATAATAAATTATTATATTCTATTCGTTTATTTTCTTAGCCCCATATACATTTTCAACAGTCTCATCCCAATACTTTACATAGTCTCCTACAGCCCATTCAGCCATTACAATCTTTTCATCGTTATTTATATTTATTTCACCTAACCTTTCACCAATTCTGCCATCAATAACTTTATATATTGATAATTTATCTTTAGCTAATGTTATGGCTATTTTTCCATTTGGTGCTGTAACAACATCTCTAACATCTCTTCCAAGAGATAAAACCTGACTCCATGGAACTGCCAAAGTATCATAATTTATTAATATAGGAACTGGATTTATATTTATGTCAAAAGTTTTAGGATAATCTAATGAATTCTTTTCATTTAATATTCCTTCTAAATGCCAATTACCATTTTTTCTTTGAAGGGTTATATTGGAGTATTTATTTTTAGAATAATACTCTCTTCCATCAATATCATACTTTTGAATAGCATTATTCTCACTCTTATTATAATTTCCCTCTTGTTCTTTTCCAAAAAGATTTACTATATCCATACTCTTATGAGTATCCATAGTATCAATAGGAATTATACTATATTCATTAAAAGTACCTCTAAAATCATCACTTCCAGAATAAGATTCCAATCCTATATAGTCATTTCCTACAAATGTTATTTCTTCGTATATTCCTGCCGTATTCTTTTCACCTTTTATTTCCTTCTTATCATTAGGATCCTTCTTTTTGCTTGTAACCTTAAGTTTATTTTCTATTTTACCATCATCTAACCTTGAACTTAAACTTATATTAGAGAATCCATTTATTCTTGGTAATAAGAGAGAATTATTTAAAACCATTACTGGTTGTAATTCATTATTAATTACAGAAATCCATAAAGTTTTATAAGAAGCTTCTTCTAAATTATCATCTTCTATATGTGCAGGTTCTTTAAGCCCAAGTAAAATTCCTACATCCTTTTGATAATACTCAGGACTTATACTATTTTCACTCTTAGTCTTATTAGCAATACCTGCATTTTCTGATTCCTTAACCGCTTGCTTTGGAACCACATCAGAAACTTTCTTTAGCTTAATAAGATTATCAGATAATAATAAATATGCTTCACTGTCATTAATTGAAATAATACTTAAATATGTTTTATTACTATCATATATAGAATTTACATCTATATATTCACTTTTTATCGTATCCTTTATTTCATCTTTTATTGATATGTTATCTATCTCTTTAAAAAATACATCCCTTTCCATCCTCTTTAATTTAAAACTTGGATTAACTATGCTAATATCATTTGCAACTACGCCATCCTTACTTATATTTACAATATCACCTTTTCCTAAATGAAAAGCACCACTTATGCTACTTGAATTATTTTCATCACTATCATGTAACTTGCTTACTACTTCCCATTCCCCCAATATCTTTATATTATCTGACTCTGGTGGAGTTATTTTAGATATATCAAAAGATTCTTTTGGAGAGCACCCAGTCATAAAAAAGCTAATAATAGTAAAGAAGATTACAAAAATTTTCTTCATAAAACACCTCTTTTGATTAGTTTAAATCCTCCTCAACACCCCTAATTAATTTCTTAGGTAAATATATAACAACTTTTGTTCCTTTACCTAATTCACTATAGATTTCTAAAGACCCATCATGTAAAGCTATAATTTCATCACATATAGATAAGCCTATTCCATTTTGTGACTTTGAATTTTTACCCTTATAAAATTTCTCTTTTACTCTAGGTAACTCTTCTTTACTTATTCCACATCCAGTATCAATTATGTTTATATATATTCCTTCATCAGCATACACAAACTCTATTATTATCTTTTCATTTTCATGGGTAAATTTAAAGGCATTATCTAATATATTTATAAATACTTGCTTTAATCTGTCTTTATCTCCTACAATTATAAAATCCTCTGTGACTCCTTTTAGTATAAGTTCTTTATGTTCTCTTTCTGCCCTAGGATTCATATATAATCTTAAGTATTCTATAAATTCTTTTAGGTTTATCTCTTCATATTTTAATTTTATTTTTCCACTGACAAACTTTGAAAAATCTAATAACTCCTCTACCATATTACTTAATCTATCAGCTTCTTTTTCAATTATGTCAAATCCCATCTTTAAAGTTTCTCTATCTGTAAAATCATTATTTAAAGTTATTGCCCATCCTTTTATTGATGTTAATGGAGTTCTAAGCTCATGAGAAACCGAAGAAATAAATTCATTTTTTAATATTTCCCTATTTTCAATTTCTTCTGCCATTATATTAAGACTATCCGCTAACTTTTCAATTTCATCATTAGTAACAATTTTATTTCTTACTTTCAGATTTCCCTTAGCCATTTGTTCAGAAACTTTTATTAACTCCGTAATTGGATTTACTATACTATTAGCTAAGAAGTAACTTAATATTATACCTATAGCTAAAACAGTTAATCCTATTACTAAAAATACTAAAAAGAAATTTAATATAAAGTTATCTACATTTCTAAGTGAACTTATATATCTAATAACCCCTACAATTTCATTTGAAGAATTTCTAAGTGGTTCTGAAATGGCCATTACTTTACCAGTATAATCTGGAACTGTTCCAACCCATTTTGCTGTATCACCTTCTAAAGCTCTTTTTACATCTAAAGGTGTATTATAATCTTTAGGCTCTAACCCTATAGAATCCATTATTAATTGCCCTTTTAAGTTATAAATTTGAACTTGAGCATCTGTTTGCTTCCAAAATATATCTACATCTTCATAAACATTTTCTTCTAGACTAACATTTGATAAATATCTTTTATAAAAATCTACAGATATATTAATTTGACTTAATAATATTTCCTCTGTATTTTGATAATAATATCTAGAAATAAAAATCAAAAACATGGCTGAAACTATAATAATAGTTGATAACAAAAGAACTAAAAAGTTTTTCATTAGCCTAGTCTTTATACTCTTCATAAAATATGCTCCTATCTTTCAGTTATATATACATTAACAATCTTAAACTTTTTAAAATCATATCTACTTAATCTATATTTTATCTATTTCTAAATAATGTAATATATAGCTTTATCCTTTCCATCTAAATCCTTTTCTAATCATAATACTTTAGGATTCTTTATAAAAAATCTTTATCTCTTCCACCTATATCCTGTTCCCCATACAGTTTCTATATATTTAGGTTTTGAAGAATTATCCTCTATCTTAGATCTCAATCTTCTTATATTAACATCTACTATCTTTGGATCTCCAAAAAAGTCTATTCCCCATACTAAATTCAATAATTCATCCCTAGTAAATGCTTTTCCTGGGTTTTGCATAAATATTTTCATTAATAAAAATTCTTTAGGAGTTACATCTATTTCTATATTTTCTTTATATAAACTTTGAGAATATAAATCTAATTTAAAGTTATCTACTTCTATACAATCACTATTATTTTCTTCACTTATTCCTTCTAGCCTTCTTATTAATGCTTTTACTCTTAAAGTTATCTCTAGTGGATTAAATGGTTTTAAAACATAATCATCTGCTCCAAATTGAAGTCCCATTATTTTATCCATATCTTCACCTTTAGCAGTTAACATTATTATTCCCATTCTAGGAAAACTTTCTCTTAACTTTTGACATACTTCAAATCCATTCATGCCAGGTAACATAACATCAAGTATTGCTATATCCGGTTTTTCTATTAAAGCCTTTCTTACTCCTTCCTCTCCACTTTCACATTCTATAACTTGAAAGTTTTCTCTTTGAAAATTTATTCTTAAAAAGCCTCTTATACTTTCTTCATCTTCTACTAATAAAATCTTCATCTCTATTCTTCAACTCCTTATATATAATTTTTAAATTTAAATATATTAAATTCTTTAATTACATTAATTATGTAATAATATTGCGTTGTTCCTTTTTAATTATACCAATACAACTAAAGTTTTTTGTTAATAAAAAAAGATATTATTTTATCCTTTCTTAATTATATACAATATCGCACTTTCTTTAATTACAAATAGCTTACACTAAAAATACTACATGAAACAAAATTTTCTCTAAATACAAAAAAAGCTATAAATTAATATAATTATTAATTCATAACTTAAATAATCTATTTTAAATTAAATTTTTGCAAAAAAAAATGGCTCCTCGGAGAGGACTCGAACCTCCAACCTATCGGTTAACAGCCG